>Ga0308159_1000044_pt1 | contig 574685 bp, 464 predicted proteins | sample PhyCR1_FD_201040 | JGI IMG/M metagenome (GOLD analysis project Ga0308159, IMG submission 201040) | Phyllosphere microbial communities from UC Gill Tract Community Farm, Albany, California, United States - DLSLC.R1 | ecosystem: Host-associated > Plants > Phyllosphere > Unclassified | place...
ATGAGCTAGCACCACCGAGCATCAGCCTGTCTAATTCTGACAGGCAGCGAAATTGTTTTTTGATGTGTCGGGCTGTGAAAAGCCACCTTAGGGCATTGAAAAGCGGTTTGGGTCCTTTGCCGCGACAAATTGCGTAGCAATCTTTCACTCCTTATTAACCATAAACATACCGTGAAAAACGACCTAGGCCTCCACGGCCAGGAGTGGTAAATAATTTACTGCGTCATCAGGCAAGGCCGGAAACGTTCTTGGATATGGGAGTGCTAGGTTGGACAGCTGCAGGAGCTACCGTTGAAAGAGCACTTGCTTTGATAGTAAGCTGCCGTTAGCCAGTGCGGGAAAATCAAAAAGCCGTAGCTGTAACTTTCAGTTAGCACAGCCGAGCACAAGGCTTCGCCGTTCTGCGTGGCTGGATTCGTATGGAAAGCAGAACGAAGCTACACGGTTTTTTGATGTGGTTGAGGCTGTGAAAGGCACCTCAGGCTAGCGGCAAACAGTTTTGTTTCTTTTGCTGTTTCAAAAGAAATGGGCCGCCACGGCCAAGAGCGGGCGATATTGATCTACTGCGTCATCAGGCAAGGCCGTGTGCGTGCTTTGTTATTGGAGTGCTAAGTTGTACGGTCGCAGGAGCTGCCTTTGAAAAAGCGTTATGAAGATACTAACACTGGACAATCAACTTATAAACAGCGTAAAACTTAAAACCGATGTTACTTTAATTCCATCACAGACAGGATGTTACCTGAAGGATCTTTAAACCAGGCAATATTGGGTCCGCCGTTTCCCCTAGAGATACCTTTTTCATCCGTTTTTAAAGAGGCTTCGTCATATTTTTCAAAAGTTACGCCCTTTTGCATCAAGGCATCAACGGCAGCGTCAATGTCATCAACTGGGAAGTTGAGCACTGTGAAAGTTGCCGGCTCATGATTGGGCTTTGGATAAACGATCACGTTGGAAGAACCTGAGATTTCAAGTTCAATAATGCCCATCGGATTATCTTTAACCGATAAGCCCAGTGTGTTTTCATAGAAATCTTTCGCTTTTGGTATGTCGTTTACCGCAAACGAGCTAAACCCTTTTGATGTTTTCAGCATAGTTTAATCTGAGTTTTAGGTCTTATTTAATGTGAGTTCTGGATTTTGGTTTTTAAGTTTGCAACATGTCAGGCCCTAGCAATCCCTGTTCAATTACCTTGGAATCGGCCTTGGCCTTTGCGGCAGTGAAAAATTTGCGCTAGCACTAACTTTAAAGCAAAGGGCGCAGCCGACGACTTTTCCTCCATTTTGGTCGCTCAAAATGGAGTGCCGCTGCCCGGCACGAGGGCAGAAAAGATCATATCGGTTAATTATGCTTTTATTATTAAAGTCTGATTTACATGGTTTATATTAATTTATTTAAGATGTCCATGCACCGAACAGTCGGCGCATGATTACAATTTCAGCAATATGATAGGCATTGTGATCGGCAATTTGTAAAGCCTCCCTTAATACATTTTGCCCATCGCCATTGGGTATTTGCTTGAATAGATCTTCTGATTCGATAAGGGTGATGAACTCTTGCAGATCAAGTTCAATCTGTTTCAAACTTTGCAACCATTTTTCTTCACTGGGTGGCACAGTTTCCTTCACCCAATACCCTTCTGGCCAGACTGGAGATGTATGATTTCCATCCTTACTAAATTCGAGCATGTCCCATTGTGCAATCCGAATATGTTCTACCAATTGCCAGATGCTGTAAGGCAGTTTTTCTATCTTTTCTCCTAATAAATTAAAGGGCAAATTGGCCACTGCATCTTTAAATCCAACATGGGCCGAACCACCGTTTAATAACTTTTTTAATTCACTGATTAATATCTCCTTACTATCCATGTTGCCTATGTTGTTACGCTATATTAACAATTGTAGACCACTTCAGTTTGATAGTGTTGAAAATCATTTTAATCGCTGATGATTTTACCTTGGGCTTGCGAAGGATCGCTAACTTACTCAGCATCAAAAGAAATATTCTTCAACAAGCAATCATTAATTGTTATCGAGATAGTTTTTAAGATCCGTGATGCTATTGACACCAATTTCTTGCGCCTGCTTTTGCCGCATCATCAAAGCGTAGGAATTATTAAAACCAATCGGCTTTAGCCATTTGATTTGGTATTTGCTGAGGAACTCGGCGCTTACGTAATGATAAGTTTCATCTTTATCTGGGATCAATTTGGCCACCAATTTTTGATCAGGTTTTAAAATAGCGAGTAAACCTGTCCCAGTGTATTCAGGATAAAGATCGATCTGGTTATTTGTTAGTGCATCAAAACAGATTTTTGTGCCGCCCAAACCTGTTTTAGTTTCCACTTTATAATCTGTATTTCCTTTAATGAGCATACTATAAATCTCGGCCAGAACGTATTGTTCGCCAAAAATTTTAGAACCAATTTTAACCGTAGCACCATTTCCTGTTCTTGGCGATTGGTACAGCTTATTTTTCACCAAAAAATCTTTCGCAATCTGGGCGGGCGTTTGATGCAGATAGTCCGCCCGATAGTTCAGATCGGTCATGATGGAATCATTGATTTTCCCAGCTAAAAGGTTTAAAGTTGGTTCTAAATCTGGAAATCTATCCAATGCAGACTGAAGCACGATGGGCGCAGCATAATAGGGAGGGAAAATTCCCTTGTCATCTTTCAATATTTGAAGCCCGAAGGCTTTGAGCCTACCGTCAGTAGAGTAACCGCTAATGATATCTAGCGCTTTGGAGTAGGCAGCTTTATACATCACCGCATCGTTGATGACGACAGTTTGAATTTTTAATCCATAAACGGATTTTAAACCTAGGTCTCCATCCTGCCTACCCATAAATTCTGGCGTAAAACCCGCTTTTAACCCAGAGCCAAATGCCGAGGGCAACATATAAAAGCCACAAAGAAGTATCAAGATCAATGGAAAAACGACTAACAATTTCTTCAGTTTCTTGAAATTTAATCGCTGAATTAGGGCGAGCAAACCATCTAGGATAATAGCTAACAGTGCTGCAGGAATTGCTCCAGCCAAGATCATGTTGGTATTATTGAGTGAAATGCCACCAAAGATAAATTCGCCTAGGCCGCCAGCGGCTATATAGGAAGCTAAGGTGGCAACGCCTACGTTGATCACGGTTGCAGTTCGGATACCTGCCAGTATCACGGGCATCGCCAATGGAAGTTCGATCTTCAATAACACCTGAATTTTGCTCATCCCCAAGGCCTTGGCGGCTTCGACCACATGTTGATCTATCCCAATAATTCCAGTGTAAGTGTTACGGATAATGGGGAGTAAGGCATAAATAAGCAGTGCCACGATAGCGGGTTTGGCACCGATGCCGAGTACTGGAATCATAAAACCGAGCAGGGCAATACTGGGTACAGTTTGCAACACTCCAGCGATACCTAAAACGGTACCAGATAATTTACGCCTCCTAGCAATTAAAATCCCTAATGGCAATCCAATGGCAATGGCAAACAGTAAGGAGATAAAAGTTAAACCAATGTGTTGTAAAGTTTGGCTCAGCAATTTATCCGATTCCATCGACATGAACCGCCAAAGCGTTTGTTGTTGTTCATTCATGGTATTTGCTGTTTTTATATCGATTAAATGCCTTTGTCAAATCTTCAAAGTTCACCTTTTTAAATTCCTGTTTTTCATTGCCCAAAATAAGCTCATCTCTATTTCCCGAGCGTAATTCTTCCATGGCCTGCCAAACACTAAGTTGTGGACTGAACGTCTTTTCATCGGCTTGAGCAACAGCTGTCAGTTCAGACCAAATATCGGCAAGGCGCACCACTTTAAATTCCAGTGCCAAGCGCTCTCCATCGAGGAACTTTTTGGAGAAATCGCTGTTGGGTTTAAAAAGCAATTCCTTTGGTGTGCCCATCTGCCTAATTTCCCCTTTATCCATCAGACATATTCGATCTGCCAGTTCAAAAGCTTCCTGCACATCATGCGTGACCATGACGATGGTTTTTCTCTTCAGTTCGGCCAAGGCTTTAAACTCCATTTGAATGCTAGTTCGCGTGACATTATCCAGTGCGCCAAAAGGTTCATCCATCAATAAGATATCAGGATCGGCCACTAAGGCCCTAGCCAAACCAACACGTTGTTGCTGACCACCACTCAGCTCATTGGGAAAAAGTTGGAGCACCTCTTTTGGTAAATGAAGTTTTTCAATGAGTTCTAAAATTTTTTGACTTGTTTTTTCTTTATCCCAATTCAGCAGTTGAGGAACAACAGCAATATTTTCGGCGATGGTGTAATGCGGAAAGAGACCAATATGTTGCATCACATAGCCTATTCCTCGTCTCAGCTTTTCTGGATTTTGCTGTAAAATCGCTTCGCCCTTTATAAATATTTCTCCTTCGTCTGGTGCGATCAGCCGATTGATCATTTTCAACAAGGTGGTTTTACCGCAGCCACTTGTCCCTAACAGCATCAGATTTTCCTGTTCGGCCACTTCAAATGATACCTCTTTTACGGCAATGGTATCGCCGTATCTTTTACTTACACCTTTTACTTCGATCATGAGTTAATCTTCGATTTTCATAAACAGGTTATTCAGCGACTCCGTATAAGTGGGGTGCGCAAATACGCTATAGCGTATCTGATCGTAGGTAATGCCACCCTCCATGGCCATTTGTAGTACCGACATGATTTCACCTCCTTCTGAAGCGAGAATGGCGGCCCCTAAGATCTTTTTTGTTTTCACGTCAACAATTGCCTTCATTAGGCCGTTGGTCTCAGCAGTCTCAATGCCACGCGCCACGGCAGACATTGGCATAACCGCTACTTTATAGGGTAGTTGCTGCGCTTTGGCTTCACTTTCTGAGATTCCAATTCTGGCCAACTGGGGATCGGTAAACATACAATAGGGAATCGGGCGATCTTTGGTCGTATATTTAGTTCCCTCCATTAAATTTCGATAAACGATGGTATAGTCGTTATAGGCAATATGCGTAAATGCAGGACCTCCCTTTACATCACCCAAAGCGAAAACACCCTTTACATTGGTTTCGAGTTTCTGGTTGACTATAACGTGCCCTTTATCATCTGTTTTAACACCACAATAGGCTAAACCTAAATCGTCTGTTTGCGGCGCCCTTCCAACAGCAAGCAATAGATGGCTTGCCTGTATCCGCTTTGTACCTTTACCGACCTTAACTTCAACACTTACTTGATTTCGTCCTAGTGATTTAACTTTATTCACCTGGGCATCCGTCATGATCTCGATTTTTTCTTTTTCAAGAATTTCAGTAAGTACTTCCGAAACATCATTATCTTCTCTAGCGATAATTGATCTTGATTTCTCTATAATCGTCACCTTACTACCAAACCTGCTGAACATCTGACCAAACTCCAAACCGATATAATTGCCTCCAATGACCACTAAATGTGCTGGAATTTCATCCAGTTCTAAAATACTGGTTGAGGTTAAGTACTCCGTTTCATTGAGCCCTTCGATGTCGGGGATAACAGTTTTGGCGCCGGTGTTGATAAAGACCCAATCTGCGGTCAGCACCGCTTCTTTTCCATTCTCCAGTGAAACCGTAATTTCCTTTTTGCCCGTAAACTTTGCTTTGCCAGCATAAAGCTTTAAACCTTTAGTCGATGCAATCCCTTTTTCTGCAGCACTTCTAAATTGGGCTACGATTTGATTTTTACGGTCTACAATTTTCTTGAAATCTACTTTTACCTTAGCGATCTCTAGGCCAAGCGTTTCGGCCTTACTCGCCTGATGGGCCAATTTTGCGGATGCAATCATTGCTTTTGTTGGGGTGCAGCCATCATTGATGCAGGTACCACCCACCACTCTCTTCTCTATAATTGCAGTTTTTTTGCCTGCCTCCGCCAGTTTTTTTGCCAGTGGTACTCCTGCTTGGCCCGCACCAATAATTATTGCGTCGTAATGCTTCATTAAATTGAAAATTAGGTCTTAAATAAGAACAGCTCTTATAGGATAACCAGTAATCATTCAATTGGTTTGACGAGTATCCTTCTTGGTGTGCTACCTATTGGAATCTGATAACCTCTTTCGACAATTAGCATTGTTTGATGATATTTAGCCGAGCTTTTTTGGATCTCGCTAGCGTTAATGATGGAAGCGACATCCTTTTTGGATGTTTTTCATCCAAAAAGATACAGCGGACAGCGTGTTAAAACGCCCAAATCAATCAAATTATCAATTTTATTAATCGAAATCAGGTTGATAAGTTTTTAGAGCAGAATATATAGCACTAACTGATCAACTCGCTCATTGATCAAGATGAACCGCACCAATTAATCGGAACGTTTCTAAACAGCAATCTGTTGAAGTAAAAGAACGCTGTTTCGCTTATGTTTGCGAATTAAAGCACACATATCATGGCTAAAACAAAACTTACGATTAACAATAACGGATCAGTTAAAATTGAAGGTGATTTCGAAATTGTAGATAGAAACGGTAATAACTATGGTTTACAGGGACGAGAAGTGCTATTTATTTGTCGCTGTGGCCTTTCTAAGAACAAACCCTTTTGTGACGGCGCTCATAATGGTCATTTCGAGCACGAAGCCATCGCATTTGACTTGCCTCCTAAAAAAGTTTAAGGAAAATCATCCTAGCGCTTCACCTACTTGTGAGGCGCAATTCCTTTCCCGCTCCTTGCCGCGGTGGCAAGGTACTTTGAGACACCAAAGTACCCAAACTGAACCCGATAACCATCGGGGTGAGCTCATTGATACCAATAAAAACTACAACTAACTATCAATAACTGTTGTCAATGCCCCGAGGCACCTCTCCACAAGCCCAACGCATCAAAAAACAGTATCGCTGCCTGTCAGAACTAGACAGGCTGATGCTCGGTAATGCTAGCTGATCTATAGTGCCACATTTTTTGATTAGGCTGGCAAGAGCATTGACGGTCGTTCTTCGCAGAGCCAGTGTTTATTCCACTGCCTCATTCTTTACCGTCATCCTCGTGCATACGGGGATCTTAATGCAAATGGTATTTATTTCCCAGCTCACACCGAAGCAAGTCGGGATATAATGCCGTAGCTATGGTATTTTTTTATTATATCTACTTCCCAGCGCTATGCCGCTGGAAGGCATCTTCGTTTTTCGTGATTAGTTAAGGTTTTCAATGGTACTCAAGTCCAGAAATTTCGGGATTGTCGCGCCAAAGGAAGCAAAGCGCTTGTCAATGCTCTGAGGTGCCTTTTCACAGCCCAACGCATCAAAAAACAGTATCGCTGCCTGTCAGAACTAGACAGGCTGATGCTCAGTAATGCTGGTTGATCTGTAATGCCACATTTTTTGATTAGGCTGGCAAGAGCATTGACGGTCGTTCTTCGCAGAGCCAGTGTTTATTCCACTGCCTCATTCTTTACCGTCATCCTCGTGCATACGGGGATCTTAATGCAAATGATATTATTTTCCCAGCTCTATGCCGCTGGAAGGCATCTTCATTTTGTCTTGATACAAAACGAAGCAAAAAATCAATCCGCTAACCTAAGGTGCCTTTCACGGTGCCTCCCACATCGAAAAACCGAGTCGCTTCGTTTTGTTACACAAAACCGTTTTACTAAGGCTCGGTAGTGCTAGTCGGAAGTTACAGCTACGGCTTTTTGATCTTCCCGCACTGGCTAGCGGCAGCATACTATTAAAGCAAGTACTATATCAAAGTAAGCTCCCTACAAAACGTACAAGCCCAGCACTTCCATAACCAAGCACGCCAAAGGCCTTGCCTGATGACGCGGTAGAATGGTGCCCAAATTTTGTACTATTGTCCACCTACCACAAACCGAGAGAGCCGGCAGCGGTGTGAAGGATTTGCGTAATGGAAACGCCTTCGGCTATCGTCATTGAATTTGGGTGCCGTTATACAAGAGAAGCAGGCGCAGCCTTGAACTTTTGGTTCTTTTGGTTCAAGCCAAAAGAACTAGGCCGCCGCCAATGAGGCAAAAAAATTAAGGAACTAAATGACGGTCTTGGAAGGACAATGCAAAAGAACTCGGAGATTGCTTCACCCTCAACACTATGCAACGCTTCCGTTCGCAATGACGGTAGATATGAACGGGCTACTCCCTCTGGCGCAAGCATCCGCTTGGGCCTAATCTAATATAAGAACAAGCACCGTTGCACTTATGCTTGCGCTAGACAATGAGGGTATTGCCTATCGAACCGACCACAAAAAACTCAGCTAATGCTAAGATTTTCTCATTTAAGCCCATGTCATAGGATTTGAATGAGTGTTCGCAAAGTTAGGGATCAAGCGTTCGGGCAAGAAGCATTTAGATAACTGAGTAATTATTGTCCAAACCTTGACACTGATCCTTCCATTTTTATACTACGTTTTTCCGCATTTCCCATAGGATCTTGACTGACAATGCGTGTATCCGTTTGAGAATTCATAACAATAGCTTTCAGAAACTTTCCAGCTAGTCTTTGAACGCTAAAAAAAGAACCAACTTCACCTCTCCAGTGGGATCACAAAAATGACTAGACATTAGAATTCGCCAAAACTTATGAATACTCACCAAATTTCATCATTCGGTGAGTAGCAGTATTAAATGCGTTTAAGACTCACCGAATAATAGCATGTATATTGAATCAAAAAACAGAACAACTAAATTATGTTGCTATCGCTATAAAACCAATGCTAAATTAATTCCAACCTCCGCCTAAAGCTCTATACAAGTTTACTACAGCCTGTAATTTTTGCTGTTGGTCGCCAATACCCCTTAATTGCGCGTTGAGCAAATTTTGTTCAGCTGTCAATACATCTGTATAGTTGGTTGTTGAATTGTTTAATAATTCTTTATTAAATTCTACCGCTTTCAATAAAGCTTCTAATTGCTTTTTTCTTATTTTAGCCACGCATACCCTTACGATAAGCTCGTCGAGTTCGTTTTTCCATTCGCTATCGTTCAATATCTTCCCTTTAGCTGTCGTTAAGAATAAACTTCGAATCGCATAGAGCCGCTGTTCATAGCTAGGTATAAAATCTCCGACGAAATTATGGCTAGTCTCATGAGCCACTACGTTTAAGTAGGGATTAAAGATGACTGGATCTTGGTCGGTTAAGTGAGCTGAACTGTCTGAAATGAAAGCAATTCTGTTTAACCGCTTCCCTTTGAATTCCGGATCAGTGTTAGGAATCGCATTGCTACCTAAGTTATTGAGGAGGTCCAAGTAAATGATAAACTCGCCCGTTTGCGGATGTCCGAAAAAGTTGGATACGTCTTCCAATATTTTACTTTTTACGATGGTGTCCTGTGCATGTGCGATAATCCGCTGGTATTCACCTTTATTTTGAATCAAGAAATCCTTCACCTTGCACTCTTGATAAAACTTATTCAAATGAAGCAAAAAGGTATCTACAGGTGCGCTTTTAACGTAACTGGTTTCCAATTTTCGATTGAGCCGAAATGGATAATCGGAAAGGTAAATCCCTAAGGAAGCCACATCAAAGCCATCCCATTTGTCTAATTTACGATACCAATTCAGAGATGGGTGAAGTTGGCAAGCCGCAAAATATCTTTTTACAGCTGCATAGTAAGTGGAAGGTGTAGGCTTAATATCTAAGGTATCTGCAGTAGCCAAGGTGTAGAAAAGGCTAACCGCTTCCATTCTGGGATCAATCTTAACTTTGAATGCATTTTGAGCAAAAGAAGATAAGTTGAAGCACAAAAAAAACAAAAATGCAATACTATACTTTGCCATAAGATGGATTCCCATTAGGATATTTCCGAAAGTACCAGATTAGCATCAGAAAAGCAAATACAGCTATTCGAGGCTTCAAATTTCCTGAGACTCCGTAAATAAGAGCTATGACCTCATCATTTTAACCGAGGTTGCGGAAGCTTAGCACCCAGAATTAGATCCATGTGAATTATTTTGGCAGATGTGCTATTAGTTCAACTTCTAACTTTGCACTTGGCATATACAGTCTTTGTACTTGGACCCAAGTAGCTGCGGGAAAATCATTAGTATAAAATTTCTTTCTGACAGGATTAAATTTTTTCATTTCCTCTATATCCGTTGTATACAGGTTTTCTTTCACCACATTTTCGAACGTTGCCCCAAAACTTGCCAACGAAGCCTTCAGGTCATTATAAACTGATGTAATTCCTTCTGGTGTAATATGATTCGTAACAGCACCTGAGATGTACAGTACGTTATCAATTTTTAAGACCTGACAGTAACCCGCAATGGTATCTTGTTTCAGTTTGTTACCATTCCAATGCCATTTTTCTTTGTTAATTCTATTTTCCTGAGCAAATGCATTGGAAAAACTCAGTAAAAACAATAGCATAATTAGGTTTCTCATATCAATTTACTTATATATTTATTATAGCGTAGTTGGTAATTTATCACCATACTAATTGGAGCATAAAAGCTGATCAATCACACCTTGTCAAAATTGGATGTAAAGTTCTTTAAAGTTAAAATAATGAACGTATTCCAATGTGAATGTTAAAAACTTATTACAATTTTGGCCTGATATAAGATGTAAGTGAGTGCAAAGGTTGAAGGTTGCTTTCTACTGCGGCGATAGGCTAGGCCGAGGAAGTGCTTAGCAACAATAGTGCTATGATGCACGTTTGTTTTGGATAGCCCGTTCACATCTACCGTCATTGCGAACGGAAGCGTTGCATAGTGTTAAGGGTGAAGCAATCTCCGAGTTCTTTTGCTCTGTCCTTCCAAGACCGTCATTTAGTTCCTTATTTTTTTTGCCTCATTAGCGGCGGCCTAGTTCTTTTGGCTTGAACCAAAAGAACCAAAAGTTCAAGGCTGCGCCTGCTTCTCTTGTATAACGGCACCCAAATTCAATGACGATAGCCGAAGGCGTTTCCATTACGCAAATCCTTCACACCGCTGCCGGCTCTCTCGGTTTGTGGTAGGTGGACAATAGTACAAAATTTGGGCACCATTCTACCGCGTCATCAGGCAAGGCCTTTGGCGTGCTTGGTTATGGAAGTGCTGGGCTTGTACGTTTTGTAGGGAGCTTACTTTGATATAGTACTTGCTTTAATAGTATGCTGCCGCTAGCCAGTGCGGGAAGATCAAAAAGCCGTAGCTGTAACTTCCGACTAGCACTACCGAGCCTTAAGTTTGCGGTTTTGTGTAACAAAACGAAGCGACTCGGTTTTTTGATGCGGGCCGGCGGTGAAAAGCACCTTAGGCTAGCGGATTGATTTTTTGCTTCGTTTTGTATCAAGACAAAATGAAGATGCCTTCCAGCGGCATAGAGCTGGGCTTAAAATATTTAATGACGATAGCGTTTTTTCCACTCATTCCGAAATAAATCCGGATAGTTACGGATCGGTATAGGTTACCGAAGCGAGTTAGTTATAGGTTACCTAAAAGCCCCCTTGCATAAAGCTAACCTAACCTTAATAGCGCGAGAAAAAGGCATAGGCTTTTGCACATTCCCACACATACGCTGCTTTCTTCTTGGTAGTGCTAACCAAACGGTTCTGAAAAGCTTTTTGTTACTTTCTTCTACGGTGATAGGCTAGGCCGAGGAAGCGCTTAGCAACAATAGTGCTATGATGACCGTTTGTTTTGGATAGCCCGTTCATATCTACCGTCATTGCGAACGGAAGCGTTGCATAGTGTTGAGGGTGAAGCAATCTCCGAGTTCTTTCGTATTGTCCTTCCAAGACCGTCATTTAGTTCCTTAATTTTTTTGCCTCATTGGCGGCGGCCTAGTTCTTTTGGCTTGAACCAAAAGAACCAAAAGTTCAAGGCTGCGCCTGCTTCTCTTGTATAACGGCACCCAAATTCAATGACGATAGCCGAAGGCGTTTCCATTACGCAAATCCTTCACACCGCTGCCGGCTCTCTCGGTTTGTGGTAGGTGGACAATAGTACAAAATTTGGGCACCATTCTACCGCGTCATCAGGCAAGGCCTTTGGCGTGCTTGGTTATGGAAGTGCTGGGCTTGTAAGGCTGTAGGAGCTACTGTTGAAAAAGCACAGGCCGCTGATAGTAGGCCGTCAATGCTCAGTGCCAACCTAATCAAAAAATGTGGCATTACAGATCAGCTAGCATTACCGAGCATCAGCCTGTCTAGTTCTGACAGGCAGCGATACTGTTTTTTGATGCGTTGGGCTGTGAAAAGGCACCTCAGGGCATTGACAAGCGCTTTGCTTCCTTTGGCGCGACAAAGGAAGATGCCTTCCAGCGGCATAGAGCTGGGAAAATAATATCATTTGCATTAAGATCCCCGTATGCACGAGGATGACGGTAAAGAATGAGGCAGTGGAATTAAACACTGGCTCTGCGAAGAACGACCGTCAATGCTCTTGCCAGCCTAATCAAAAAATGTGGCATTACAGATCAACCAGCATTACCGAGCATCAGCCTGCCTAGTTCTGACAGGCAGAGATACTATTTTTTGATGCATTGGGCTGTGAAAAGGCACCTCAGAGCATTGACAAGCGCTTTGCTTCCTTTGGCGCGACAATCCCGAAATTTCGGGACTTGAGTACCATTGAAACCTTAACTAATCACGAAAAATGAAGATGCCTTCCAGCGGCATAGAGCTGGGCGTAAAATATTTAATTTTCTCCACTCATTCCGAAATAAATCCGGATAGTTAGGGATCGGTACAGGTTACCTAAATCCCCTTGCATAAAGCTAACCATCTAAACAAGTTTACTAATTGGCTTTCCCCTTCACTGATGGCCAATTTATCGGAATACACAACTATTTCCTATACTTGCACTTTAGTTGGTAAATGCAACAAAAGAATATCATTTCAGCAGCTAAAATATATAATCCTACAAATATGATGTCATTATCGGTCGGCAGAATTGGTCTCATTTCAATTTTAGCCTTGGTGTTTTCTATTACACAAGCGCAACAGCAATCCACCTCATTAAATACAGCTAAAAAGGTTTGGACTTCTACACAACGAGATTCGGTACGTCGGTTAATTGCTGCAGGACTAAACCAGCCTTCCTGGATTTTTAGGAGCAACTTTGTGCTGTATCACACTACTGCTCCATCTGGATTAAAGACCTTTTATATCGCCGATCCCGAGCATAGCAAAAGTATCCGATTATTTGACGGAAACGAATTGGTAGAGCTCACTTCTCCGTACCTGTCGCAGTCGGTGCACCCGATGAAAATAGATTTCAATGTAAGCAGTGTTTTGCCAAGCAACCCCTACCTTTTATCTTGTATCGTACAAGGCACCGCATTACAGTACGACTTGAAGAAAGGTGTTTTCAGCGAGGCTGTGCTAAGCCATCATGACAATGGGACTCAGGCTATGAAACCAGTACCTCGTAACGATTTCTGGACCTTATATACCAAGGACCGGGCATACGGTGTTTACGCGGAAAACCATAATCTCTTCTTAAAAAAATCAGGGGCCTTGGGAAAAGATTCAGTGGTTCAGCTGACCTATGACGGTGACCCCAATCATTCATTCGCACGAAAAACCGTAGCTAACCAACAGCGAGGGCAGCGTGGACCGTGGCTAGGTGAATGGTTAGGTAATACACATATAGGCTTCGCACTACGGTCGGATCAACGCAAAGTGAGAGACCTTAGCTTAATCAATAGTTTAGCGACGTCTGCCCCTGCAAGAGTAGATTATAAATATGAATTAGCTGGCGACGAAAATGTTACCCAATATGAGTTGTGGCTATTTAACGCAGATAGTGCAAAGATGCACAACATCGCTATTGATCGTTTTCCAGATCAGGAAGTCAAAATGAATCAAAATCAACAATCGGGAGGGATTTATTTCACACGAGAAAGCCGTACGGTGGATACAATTCAATTGTGTAGAGTGGACCCTTATACCCTGAAGACCTCTGTACTGATCACTGAAGTAGGAAAACCAATTCTAAACGAACTATTGCAAACCTACATGGTGATTAATGAGGGAAAAGAAATCGTATGGTGGTCTGAGCGCACAGGAAAAGGCGCCTACTATTTGTACGACGACAAAGGTAAGTTAAAGAATGCCATTACGAAAGGTAATTTCGTTGCTGGCAATATTGTCAATATAGACACAAAAGCCCGTTACATGATCTTGGAGGGCTTCGGCTACGAGTCTGCGAACAATCCCTATCACAAAAAATTTTATAAAGTTAACTTGGATGGCTCAGGCTTTATAGAATTAACACCAGGTCAAGGTGATCATTATATCACGCCGTCATTGGACAAAAAATTCATCATCGACCGATATTCGTCGGTTGATGTTATGCCGAGATGTGAATTGAGGGATTTGAAAGGAAAAGTACGAGTTTCCATTCCGATGTTAGACAATAGTACTTTAAAGGCAAATGGCTTCAACACCCCTATCCTACGAAAGGTTAAGGCGGCTGATCATACGACCGATCTATATGGAATCATCTATACACCAGCTGATTTTGATGCTACTAAAAAATATCCTGTAATCTGTAATGTGTACCCGGGGCCACAGGGTGATGGTATCCCACAAGGCTTTGATATTACACCCAGCAACAATTCGAAACTCGCCGATCTGGGCTTTATCGTATTGCAATTTGGTTTTAGGGGATCATCACCACTTCGGGGTCGCGACTTTTATACCTTTGGACATGGCAATCTACGCGATTATGCCTTAGCAGATTGCAAATATATTATAGAACAATTGGCTGAAAGCTACGCCTATATCGATTTAGATCGCGTAGGTATTTACGGGCATTCTGGAGGAGGCTTTATGACAGCTGCAGCAATGATGACCTATCCTGACTTTTTCAAAGTTGGGGTATCTTCCTCAGGTAATCATGATAATAATATTTATGGAAAATTCTGGACAGAAACCTATCAAGGAGTTGAGCAAACAAATACCACGATAGACTCGCTAGGCAGACGTCATGCCTCATTTAGAAGTCATGCGCCAACGACCATAGCATTGGCTAAAAATTTAAAGGGGCGACTTTTATTGGTCACTGGCGATATGGACAATAACGTACATCCTGCAAATACCATACGGTTAGCTGATGCCTTAATTAAAAACAATAAAAGATTTGACCTAATGATCATGCCAGGTATTGCTCACGAGATGGGCGGCGATTACTACAGAAGCCTGATCAATAATTATTTCAAGGATTACTTAAAAGACTGGAAAGGATTTAACGCTGATATGAGTAAAGAATAAGGAGCAGAGAGTAAGGAACAAAGAGTAAGGAGCAAAGAGCAAAGAGTAAGGAGCAAGGAACAAAGATTAAAGATTAAAGATTAAAATTCTACGTGAGTTTTTTTCATCTAAGGCCATGTTAAAGCAATAGACAGCACTACTATATCAGAATTGATTAACTTTAAGGCATAATAATTTCAAAAATTCGTGAACGCTAAAAGAAAGTCTATACCCGTTAGATCGATGCCGAAAGAAATTGGGCATGGTATCGCTGTACGTAAGATTTCTACTTCATCTATGGTCATTGATCAACAGCTTTCCGATTCCCACCGACACGACCATCATACTTTTGTATTGCAGGAAAGTGGCTATTCGCTAACCGAGATAGATTTTGAAGAACAATTGATTACCGAGCCTTCTATTTTTTATCAGTCGCCCCATCAAGTACATCGAGCCATTAAATTGGAGAACATCGAACTGTACGTCATGGTGATCGATTCTGAAAATCTGTCGTCAGATTACCTCAAATCATTACAACAGTTTGCGCCGGCTAGGCCGTTAAAAATAGACGGGGCCGAACTAGCCCTGTTGCAACAAACTTTTGCCCTTTGTACCAAACTGGACGAACAATTGGAAGGGCAACATTACTTTCCTATACTGAGAGATAGTTGTAATGCTCTGGTAGGGCTGTTTATTTCGCACTACCTTAAAGCTTCCGAACCTGTCGAAAAGTATTCCCGTATCGAGATTATAGCACATACTTTCAGTACATTATTAGAGGAGTATTTCACTAGCGTCAAGCGCCCATCCGACTATGCAGCGCTACTCAATATCTCTGTTCCCTACCTCAATGAGTGCATTCGGGAAGTTACTGGACGTTCTGTCTCACAGCAAATTCAGCAAAGGATAATTTTGGAAGCGAAACGTTTGCTTTACCACTCGGATAGATCCGTAAAAGAGATTGCTAACGAATTAGGCTATGAAGATCAGGCTTATTTCTCGCGTCTTTTTTCGAAAGCAACCGGAATTACCGCAGTACAATTCCGAAATAAAACCACGATTAGTCCAATACCTACCCCTTCTACTCCATTGTACTGAACAGCTATAGCAACTAGTTTTGTGAACATCAATTTACAAGACTATGCCAAGTGCCCCTAAGTGGTTATTCGATGCCATTGATTTAATCATCACCAAACTATCTTCGATTACGATTAACCATATTGAAGCGCTATCTCCATCTCTAAAAAGAATTAGCTTTAAAGGTGATTTCAACAAGATTAACTTTCCTATAGGTGCCTATATCGATTTTAGAGTCAACAGCACTGATGCCAGAAGATATACCGTGTCGCAAGTAGATTTGGAGAAAGGTATCTTAGAGATTATTGTACACGTACATGGCGAAGGACCAGGTAGCCACTTCATGAACAACCTTAAAAATGGAGACGTAATTGACCTTAATAGGCCCCGTAGTGAGCGAAACTATTATCCTAAGTCGGCACAACGTTTACTCATCTTCGGCGATGAAACTTCACTAGGGCTGGCCTGCGCATTTTTACCGAAGCTTAAACTGCAGGCACAACAATTTCTTTACTACTTAGAACTTGATGAGGAGAACTGGTCTGTTCCAGAAAAATTAGGATTAGAAAACTTTGTCATTTTTCCTAAAAATGGTTCCTTCCATAATGAAACATGGTTGAATCAGCTCCCCTTATTTCAGGAGAGCGAATGGAACGAAGCCCATTATGTTTTAACAGGAAATGTAACATCTGCCCAGGCCTTCAAAAAAGTGATCAAAAGTAGAACCGACGGGAAAGTATTCCTTCATGGCTATTGGTTAGCAGGTAAAAGAGGATTATAATTTAACATTATTGATATGATTTACGTATTTAAAACATCAGTAAGTACAAAGAGAGCGGTGGAACAACTCAAACCTCTAATCAATAAGATCATCCATGAGATTGCATGGAACTTTGATTTAGAAGATTGTGACAAAATATTAAGATTAGACACTTGTTCGAACTGCTCCAAATCGGTTGTGCAATTATTACAGGAGAAAGGATTTGAATGTTTGGAACTGGAAGATTGAAGGTCAGTCTTCAGTCGTCAGGTATCAGTGGTCAGTTTGCAGGGATTAGTAGTCAGTAGTTAGTATTTAGATATTAGTAGTTAGATATCCCTAAGCTTTGGTCTCTAGTCTCTGCGCTTTAGTCCCGTAACATGTAACTCATAACCTACAACTCATAAGGTTCTTTGAGCTTTAAGCTTTTCGCTTTCAACTTTTGCTCTCTGGTCTTTAGTTTAGATAATGAGCTTTAAGCTTTTCGCCTTCTACCTTGATCCCCGCTATCCCGCCTTTTACCTAGCCTTTGCCTATAGTTAGCCTACACTTATCCTCTAAAACGTATCTACGACGCAGTTTTAGTGAAGTATCATAGGCTAGCAGTAGGATAGGACAAGGATGGGGAGTAAGGGAGCCTAGGCTAGAATCGACTTATTCCTTAGTAAAAGCCAGACCTTTGACGTCAAAAGAGAGCCAATGAGCCCTTTTGGGGTAGATTGAAGTCCAAAGCATAATATTCTTTAAAATTAATTAATTACCAATACCTCATCTGTTTACGATATTAGGAAGTTTTTGCTTAATTGCTCCTTTGTTATCAATTAAGTTTGTTCATTTAAATAAGTGCTCATATCAATTTATAGCTTAGTCATTGTAGCAAGTTACTTCAATGCAAGCTTAAGCTTGGTCACCGCCACAACAATTTCTTTAGACAATATCTTAGCATTCGTCTCAGCATCTTCATCGTCATATCTCAGGTATTTCCATTTACCGCCTGTGTGAGCATCTTTTATAGCCAACAAATAGTTTTTTCCCTTAATTCTTAATTTGCCAGGGCCTACTTTCTTTACTTCATTGTCTTTTAATTTCGCCTTAGCCACCATATCGAGCAAAGCTGTTTGCGACGACTCCAATATCATGCTTTGATTATATTTTCCGAGGCAAATTGTTGCCTTTGCTAACTTCGTAACTGGGCTAAGCGTAAGACCAATAGGAACTTCTTCAAAAATGGTTTTGATGCCCATGCCAGTTAAGGCGCCTTTGGCCATTGCGCTCATCTGTGCTTTTGGCATGATCTTAAATAAGGGTGGGTAGCTCATGTCCAGTACCTTATCAATTTCCAACTTATGGGTGTACGCAATGATACTTTGAAAATCTTTTTGGATAATTTGCGCATCTTGTGCTAATGCCACAGTCAGTTGCAGCGGCATCAGTAGGCATAAAATAAGTTTTCTCATAATTGTGATATAGGTTTGAACAAAAACACTCCTTTTAGATTTTAGTTTCAAGTTTATTGAGAATAACATCATATAAAACACCTTTCCGACGCGAATCTCAAACGCGTTAATGCCTTTTGCATTTTCCTAGCTTAAGGTAGTCATTTGAGTTCTTTTTGTTATATTTATAAGTGGAGTCTTGAAGTGCTATTGCGAGCGAAAAGTTAATTCAATTATCCCGAACTTATCTAAAATATCCTTCTTGATCCATAGCTAGAGCCACTGTCACCTAGCTTATTTTAAAAGAAATGAAAAAAGAATTGATCGCTCAATACAGGGCTTCGTTAAGGATGCTTATTAATGCCATCCAACAATGTCCGGAGGAACTTTGGGATCATGCTAAAGCTGATATCCCCTATTGGCAGCTGGTGTATCATTCACTTCATTTTACCAATCTTTACATTTCAGCGGATGAAGCATCGTTTATCCCTTGGCAAAATCATCTCGAAGGAATCCATCAATTAGGAGCTCGGGAAAATTTGGAACCTTATACCAAATTAGATTTAAAAAACTACGCTGAGCAAATTTTCGACGATGTAGAATTCAAGGTTTCACAACAAGATCTGAAAGCACTTTCTGGTTTTGAGTGGTTGCCAATGAACAAGTTTGAATTACATCTTTATAATTTACGACATCTACAACATCACATTGGCCAACTTGTTGAACGCTTACGTTTAGTGGGTTTTAAAGGGATAGCTTGGGTAGCGAATGGACACTAAACTCTATCTAAGAGTAAGGAGCAAAGAACAAGGAGCAAAGAATAAGCAGCAAAGAAAGGTTTAGCTATCAAGTGAATACTAAAATATCAAAAGTATGTTTGTATCCTAACTGGCAGGATCCCAAGTTTAAAATAAACAAAAGCCTCAAATTGATTAGTAGCTTTTGTTTATTTAATTATTTCATTAGTGTTCTTAATAGACCTGCACTAATTCCCAGTTCTTGCCCGCTCCTCCTCATTACCCGTTCTCCGCTTTTTAACATCTACCTTACTGCTACCGAACTTGTAATTTATTGATAGCTGTACCAACCTCGTATCAAAATAGTAGTTGGAACTTCTGTGCACCCCATTCACAAATGAGCTAAATCTATACCGATCTGATTTAAAGATATCGTTAGCTCTAAGGTTAATTCTCAAATCTTTATTGAATAACAAATATTGAAACGCAACGGAGGTAGACGTAAATGGCTTGATCTTATCTATGCCATAAGCACCGAACATGTAATATTCGAAACCTAAATTAAACAATAGCGTCTTGGCTTTATTTAGATTAAAATCATTGTTAGTCGTAACAAATGAAGTAAACCCATCGACTGCCATAGCTGATAGATCGATAGTTTCGGCCGTGGTATAATTGATGTTAAACATGCTATTGCTACTCCACCAGCTTAATTTATCAAAAGTGAAAGATTCTGAGAAACCATATCTTTTAAGGTTAAAGATATTTTTGTAGATCAAGCGAATGCGATTAGTATTTACATCAGGCAAACCGAGTTGGTTAAACACATCATTTTCGATCCCATAGTATAGCTTACTTTCAAGTTTTTTATAGGAATAGATAAACTCAAAGTTATCTATAAAATAAGGTCTTAGTAATTGATTACCTTCTACCGTTAAAAATTGGGTAATGTAGGTAACATTCGGATTGAGTTCCGCAAAATTAGGTCGGGCAATTCTTCTACCATAGCTGAATCTATAAGTTGAATTTCCATTAGCATAAGCTAAGTTAACGGAGGGAAACAGCTTGGTATAGTTATATCTCAACTCTTGATTGTGATTACCATGATAAGACTTTGTTTGGGTGGCTTCTAGCCTAAACCCTATTTGAGCTTCTAAGTTATTCTTGAATTTCTTATTTCCTGAAAAATAAAGTGCCTGCACATCTTCATTGTAATTAAATTGATGGCTTGTTTGCGGCATACTTGAGATCGGACTATTCACCAGTCCGCTGTTGAACATAGAAATATAATTTTCGGTATTCGACATTGAGATTTTCGCCCCAGTGCTCCAATTAGCAAATTTTGTAGGTAATTCTACATCAACTTTACCAGCGTAATTGTTGGTTCGTTGTGTATTTTCATTAATCCCCTTAAAACACTGAATCGCATAGGGATTATACCTAATCGAAGTCCCCTCATAGGGTCTGGTATCATTGTTTGCGTAATTAAAATAGTCCAAATTCATAATTATTTTAGTTCCGGCATCATTTAGTTTAAGCTCATTAAAAAAATTAATAGAGTTAAATTGTGGCCGTTGTTCGGCAGTATTAAGTGACGTAATCTCGTTAAAAACGAACTGCTCATCATAGTTATAGACGAGTGACTTTGCAGGCCGCTTAGCAGATGTTCTATTCAGGTTAGCGATATATTGAAAACCAAATAACCAATCGTTTGTCGCTACATATTGCAATCCCAAAACTCCATTCAAGCGTTTAAAGTTCCTATTAAATACCTGTTTGGTATTCCAAATGTCATTAGGAAAAGAGTTGTCATCTTCGTAACTAAAGGTTTCACCACCGTCTCTATAATTTACAGAAGAAGAAAGGCTTAATTTATTCTTGCTGTACATAAAATTACTAGTAAATGCTGCTTCGCCCTTATCGGATCTTCGTAGATACGTACTGCCTAAAGAAAGGCTCCAAGCATTTATTTGTGCCTTTTTGAGTTTGATATTGATTAATCCACTGCCACCTGCAGCATCGTATTTGGCGGGTGGACTAGTAATTACTTCAATATTTTTAATGTTATCTGCAGGAATTGACCTTAAAAAACTTGCCAAATCTTCTGTACCAAGTTCCAATATTTTATCATCTACCATTACGCGGACCGACTGTTTGCCAATGATCGTAATATTTTCATTTCTTACAGCAACACCAGGTGTAATCTTTAGCGCTTCTAACGCATCGCCTCCAACCGCGCTAATGGTATTTTCTATATTGAAGACGAGTCTATCAATTTTCCTTTCCACCAACTCTTTCTTTTTTGAGATCACCACTGTACCCAATGTATTTGCAGCATCAACCACTATATGCCCAGCGTCAAAATCACCCAACAGTTCGATCTGCTTGGTGTACAAGACCTGTTTAAACTGACGAATTTCTAATTTATAGGTGCCTTTTTGAGATACCATGTTAAACTCCCCTTTTTCATTGGTAAGCCGATTCAACATTGGAACAGCTTGCGCTGAAAAAAGAATTACCTCTGCATATTCTAGCGGACTATTGTCTAGTGTGACTACGGTTCCCGAAATTTTAACTTGTGCATTTAGTGAATTTACAAATGCCAATACAATAAATACTACCCATAAAAACGTTTTTCTCATTTTTAAAATTTTATCTTTTTAATAATGAGTGCAAATATCCTTTTGCCTTTTTGCTGGAGGTTCTTAATTGATAAAGTAGAAGTTCTATTTTATAAAATCGGACTTATTTGGCATGTATCTTTTGATATTCTGAAGGTGTAAGACCCGTATTTTTCTTGAAAGCTGTAAAAAACGTAGATTTAGAATTGAAACCACTATCATAACCTAAACTCTCTATAGTATAGTTTTTCTCGGTCTCCAATAAACTTTTGGCCTTCTCAATCCTGTAATCTTTGATAAGACTAGAAAAGGATTTACCTAATACTTCATTTACATATTGCGACAATAAATGCTTGGTGACCTTCAATTCTTTTGCAGCCTCTTCCAGACTGAAATTAGTGTTTAAGAATAGTTCTCTCTCCACAATGATAGCAAGCTTTTGATCAATTAGCTGCATGGTGTCTTTATCAATTTCCTTATTTTTATATCTCTCCTTATCTGTCAGAAATGTAGCATCTTCACTGTTTCTAAAAACCAATAGCATGATAACTAGGTAGAGAATAAATGTAAATGATAAGGCGCCAACAATGTATGACGTATAAGTTGCAATGGTGTAGGCTAGCCATATAAACGCGATTCCTAAGTAGATACTGAGCAACCAAACATCTATTTTTTTGAGATTTTCTTTCGCCTTTATTTTTTGAACTATTGGTTGAATACACCTGAAAGATAAAATGATATAGATAACCCACACTGCATATATCACATTGATAATCCAATAAACCCAAAGCTGGCTATGCGCTAAGTAAGGAAAGCAAATACCCAATACGATTAATATTACCGAATAAGGTATGATGTGAATTCCCCAATTTAGCTTCTGATCTGTGCGGTATGATTTAAGATATAAATAAAGAAATGGTCCAATTAGTGCACAGGCAGAAAGGCCGATTTGAATAAATACGTTGGATAGATTTGGATTGAAATAGAAGAATACAGACTTTAATATCCTAATGCTTAGTACCAATAATAACAACGACAGAAAGTAGTTTGCAAAATGCTTCTTTTTGGCGCTAAAGGCAAAGTATAACGACAACAAAAAACCGTTAAATGCACCCAAGGCACTGAAAAAGAAAAGCAACTGCTGATATCCAGTCATTCGTTAAATTATACAACGAATATAAAACATATTCGCTTCTTTCAATCCATTATATCACTATCCTTAAGAATTTTCTATAGATGAGTTGATTTAACAGTTTCTAGTAAGTGTGAATTTTTTGATAAAAATGGAGCTATTTTCAAAATAAACCTTTGATGGAAAAGTATTATTAGAAAGCGGGCTGAACAAAAGGGAATTATGGTATTTTCTAAAATTTATCTAGCAAAAATGTTGACTTAGAGCGTAAAAAACGACTAAAATAAAAAAAGGGCCAAGAACAAGTTCCTGACCCTACATCTACCTATGAAAAACATACCCCCGAAAGGGTAAGCCCAAATATAAAAACAATTGTCAAACATTTAGAACATTTTTGACAAAAAATTTGTGTTATCTATTTATTTTGCGTACTAATACTCTTTAAAAAAAGTTAAATACGCCGAGCTATTCCTAAAACAGATATTTTGTACTTAAGAAGTTTGAATTATTACCGTCTATGATCTCGTTCAACAAGCGTTTATTGTTCTCATTCAATTTAGCAGCGACCAAAGACCTAATAGAAAAGGCCCTTAAAGCATCTACTACAGATAGCGTTCCTTCGGCACTATCTTTCCTTCCTGTAAAAGGAAAAACATCAGGCCCACGTTGACATTGACAGTTGATATTTACACGGCTCACTTGGTTAACAATCGGATCAATTAAAGCGGCTACTTCGGAATGATCGTTACTAAAAATACTTACCTGTTGTCCGTGGGTAGATTCAATCAAATAATTAATTGGCTCCTCAATATCATCGAACGTCACCACTGGGATTACTGGACCAAATTGCTCTTCGGTATACAACTTCATTTCTTTCGTCACAGGAAAAACCACTGCTGGATATACAAATGATTCTTTTGTTTGTCCGCCGTTTTTATTTACCACTTGTGCTCCCTTAGCAATAGCATCATCAATTAGCTCTTTTAAATAAGCAGGCTTTTGCGGCTCTGGTAGAGGCGTAAGCGATACTCCCGCTTCCCAAGGCATTCCAAACTTAAGCTTCGAAATTTCTTCCGAAAGTTCTTTCACAAACTGATCTACATGTTTTTTATGTACGAAAATAACTTTCAAGGCTGTACAACGCTGTCCGTTGAATGACAGTGAACCTAAAACTGTTTCTTGAACGGCCAATTTTAAATCGGCGTTAGCAGTAATGATGGCAGCATTCTTCGCATCTAAACCCAAAATAGCACGTAAACGATTCACTTTAGGATGCATCTTTTTCAATTGATCTGCTACTTTACTAGAGCCAATTAATGTTAATACGTTGATTTTACCAGATTCCATTAAGCCTGGAATAATTTTATTACCACGACCGTAAATGGTATTCACCACGCCTTTAGGAAAGTTATCTCTAAATGCCTGCAATAATGGGTAAAATAATAATGTACCATGCTTAGGTGGTTTGAATAAAATTGTATTCCCCATAATTAACGCAGGAATAAGTGTAGTAAAAGTCTCGTTTAAAGGATAATTAAACGGTCCCATACAAAGCACTACGCCTAATGGAGAACGACGAATTTGCGCTACAATACCTTGTTCGATGGTGAATCCTGCAGATTGTCTATCAATATCCTTTAGGGCATCTATAGTAGCATTAATATATTCGATGGTTCTGTCGAATTCTTTTACTGAGTCACCATAGGTTTTACCAATTTCCCACATGATCAGTTTCACTACCTCGTCCTTCTTCGCAATGATATCACGAGTGAACTTTTCTACGCATTCTATACGTTGCGCTACGCTCATGGTTGGCCACTCACCTCTTCCATTGTTATAAGCTGCTACTGCTGCATCTAATGCAATCTGCGCCTCTTTTTCACCACAAAGTGGATAAGTACCGATTAACTTTCGCTCTAAGCCTTTAGCAGTTTTAATACAGATTGGAGAAAGTACGGTGTGTACATCGCCAGACCAAGTGAGCATATCGCCGTTAGACAAATAGCTCCGCTGGTCTAGTGGCCCTTCAAGCGCATAGGCTTCTGGGATATCTGCCTCGGCTGGAAACAGATTTTCTAGGTTTAAAGACATCTTATTTATTTACTTAGTTTATAGATTTACTAGATTATTAACGAAGTTTAAATTCTTCTTTGCTTAATTAAGAAGAATTTAAACTATGATATTTAGATTGACATTTTCTTTAGTGATGCTTCAGCAGCTCAGTATGGCAATCCGATTAGAAACGATCAGTTATAGATCAGTAATTTTCTTATATTTTGGCACCAATAACTTCATCACAGACCAGGCAATTAAATAAGCTACAGCACAAAATGCAAACATAATGGTATAGGCAACTGTCATATTAGCCTGTACTAAAGGCTTTTGTATCTCTAACAATTGGTTAAACAAATTCAAATCAATTGCTTTTAGTTTTTCTGCAACTTCTACTGGAACTTTACTCAAAGCCATGATGTTTAAATTAACTTTATCTCCATATTTACTGGCCAAGTCCATAGAGGTTATTTGACTAACAAAAGTACTGTTACCCATTTCATTAAACTTTGAGAAAGATTCTGAAATACCTTTGTTAGCATAACTATCGAAAATATACCCACCGATTTTGGTAACTAGTACACCACCAATACCACCAGCCATACCACCAATCCCTACTACAGAACCAATAGCTCTTTTCGGGAACATGTCAGAAACTGTAGTAAATATATTTGCCGACCAAGCTTGGTGAGCAGAAGCACCAACTCCAATTAAAATTACCGGTATCCAAAACGAGTAATGACCTAATGGTTGAGCCAGCAATACCACTAAAGGGAAAAGTGCAATTAAAAACATGGCTTTCATTCTACCATCATAAACTGCGTATCCCTTATCAGCAAAATATTTTGGTAACCAACCACCACCAATACTTCCAATCATGGTCATACTGTACAATACAGTTAACGGTAGCATAATATCTGATCCGGTCATGCCGTATTGGTCTTTTAAATAGCCTGGCAACCAGAACAAGAAAAACCACCACACGCCGTCGGTCATAAATTTACCGAAAGTGAAAGCCCAAGTTTGTCTGTAGCCCAATAATTTAAACCAAGCTACTTTCTCTACGTTGGCTTTATCAGCAACTTCATCTTCATCACTATTGATATAAGCTAATTCTGCCGGTTTTAATCTTTTTTGTTTTTCTGGAGACTCGTAAAACATTAACCAAAAGAAGAGCCATATAAAACCGATAGCACCAACAATTTCGAATGCTGCTTCCCAACCCCAATGGGTTGCAATGTAAGGTACGGTTAAAGGGGCTAAAATAGCTCCTACGTTTGCTCCTGAGTTAAAAATACCGGTGGCTAATGATCGCTCTTTTTTAGGATGATACTCGGCCGTGGCTTTAATTGCTGCGGGAAAATTTCCAGCTTCGCCAATGGCTAATACAGCTCTAGAAAACATGAAACCGAGAATAGAAACGGGCAGTGCTACTAAACCAAAGCTGGTTAAGATAGAAGCAATACCAGTACCGATAGAAATAGAATAGGCGTGAATGATTGCACCTATGGACCAGATGATAATGGCTATACCGTAACCCCATTTTGTACCTAACTTATCGACAAAACGACCAGCAAAAAGCATTGCGATAGCGTAAGTAAACTGAAAAACAGCTGCGATATCTGCGTAATCACTATTAGACCAACCGAACTGTTCTTCAAGCGTTGGTTTAAGTAAACTTAATACCTGTCTGTCGAGGTAATTTACGGTGGTTGCGAAAAACAGAAGCGCACAAATGGTCCATCTGTAATTGCCAATTTTGGTTTGGTTCATATTTCTTGGTTATTTGGTTAATTGTTTGAACTGGTTAACTGTAAACTGAAAACTGTTAACTGTTTAGTTTCTTACTGTATTGATGATTTCAAAGGTTTTTTTAGTTAATGATTGTATTTGTTCATAGTCGCGTTGCTCTATGATTTGCTTGCTCACTAATTTACTGCCCATCCCTACGGCACATACGCCAGCTTTAAACCAGCTAGAGATATTATTTTCTTCAATCTCAACTCCGCCTGTTGGCACAAATAACTGACCTTGGAACAATTCTTTAATAGATGAAAGGAAATCTGGTCCTAAAATATTTGCAGGAAATAACTTAATGATACCTGCTTTGTGCTGTTGCGCCAAATCAATTTCCGTAGGTGTCATACATCCCGGGATCCATAACAAACCCGCATCATGTGTTAATTTAGCAACTGCTGGATTTACAATTGGGCAAACAATAAAATCTGCACCTGCATCTAAAAATGCTTGCGCTTGCTCGGCAGTTTTGATCGTACCAATTCCTAAAAACAAATCTTGCATTTCGGTTTTTAGCGCTTCTTTAAAAATTTTAAAGTTTTCTAAAGCCGCGGCTCCCCTATTGGTATATTCGAAAACACGCACACCACCTTTGTATAATGCCTTGATGATTTCTAAACTTACTTGAGCATCTTCGTAATAAAACAATGGCAATAAACCTTGTTGTTGTATTGCTTGTATTGTGGTTTCTTTATTCTTAATCATTTTCGGCAATGGTTTGATGTATGTCTTGAACGGTTGATGTGGTACAATCGCTTGGAATGTACAATTTGTTGTAGGCAGCGCCAGTAGCAAACTCTAAAATTTGCTGAGGCTGATGTTGATTGTAGAAACCATAAATTAAGCCTCCCATATAGCAATCGCCACTACCAACTCTATCTAAAATCTTTTCTGATAAGTATTCTTTGGAAACAAACAGTTGATTTTCGCTGAATAAAGTGGTATAATATCTAATGCCAGCTTTATAGTCGAACCTGAAAGTATTAGCTACATGCTTACATTTTGGAAATTTATTGATGATTTCTTTCGAAGTAATCTCAGCCTGTTTTAGGTAATTTTCTTTCGTGTCAATTGCTACAATGTCGGTTGGCAAAGTAATACCTAACATCTTTTCAGCTGCCCAGATATTGCCCATTACCAAATCACAATATTCAACCAAACCAGGAATAATGTCAATCGGCTCTTTACCAAATTTCCAAAGTTTTGCTCTATAATTCAAATCGATAGAAATGGTAATACCACGTTCGCTGGCAGCTTTTACAGCTTCCAAACATAAATCTGCTGCATCTTGGTTTAAAGCTGGGCAAATTGCACTGAAATGAAACCAAGATATATCTTGAAAAATTTCATCCCAATTTAAAGTTTCAGGTTGAATACTAGCGAAAGACGAATTGGCTCTGTCGTAGATTACGCCTGCATTTTTGAGGTCTTTACCTTTTGGCAGATAATACAAACCCAATCTATCGCCACTTAACTGCATTCTCGAAGAATCGATATTGCATTTATTCAGGTAGTTGAGAATTTGCTCTGACATGAAGTTATCAGGCAATGCCGAAAAATAGGCCGATGGGACATCCCAAAGGGCCAATGCTGTAGCCACGTTTAATTCTGCGCCTCCAACATAAAAAGGTAATTGATTATCTGCTAACCATTGTCCATCGGTATCTGGACAGATGCGCAATAATAATTCCCCAAAACTTAAAACTTTCATTTATTTAAGGTAAAAGGCGAAAGGTTAAAGGAAAAAGGCTCTAATGTGCCTGTAAATCTTCTACCTTTCTCCTACTAGGTGATTAAAAATTTGTTACTTAAAAGCTAAAATAGGCTTTTGCGTTGTGATAACAAATATTTTCAATTAATTGGCTAACCAATTTCATATCATTAGGGATTTCTCCGTTTTCAATGTCTGTACCAAACAAGTCACATAAAATACGACGGAAATACTCGTGTCTAGGGAAGGAAAGGAAACTCCTAGAGTCGGTTAACATCCCTACGAACTGGCTTAACAAACCTAAATTAGATAAAGCGTTCAGTTGGTTAATCATTCCTTGCTTTTGATCTAAAAACCACCAACCAGAGCCCCACTGTACTTTTCCAGCTACGGTACCATCCTGATAGTTGCCAATCATGGTGGCCATTAATTCGTTATCTGCCGGATTTAGATTATACAAAATAGTTTTCGCCAATTGATTACCCGCATCTAATTTATTCAAGAATTTAGCTAAGGCTCTGCCCTGTGAGAAATCTCCAATAGAATCGAAACCTGTATCTGGACCTAACGAGCCTAACAAGCGATCGTTGTTATTACGTATAGCGCCCAAATGATATTGCTGTACCCATCCTCTTTCGTGATCCCAAAGGGCAAATTGAAAAAGCATAGCTGATTTGAATTTCAAATTCTCTTCTTGCGTTATCGCTTCTCCTTTTCTAATCTTAAGAAAGATTTGAGCTACTTCTTCTTCAGTATAGTCTTCCGCATAAATTTGCTCTAGGCCGTGATCGGAAACTGAAGCGCCATTTTCTACAAAGAAATCGTGACGAGATTTTAATGCCGCTAAATATTCTTGGTAATTAGTGATTGGCTTTTCGACAATCGTAGCCAATTGATCTACGTATTGATTTAAACTTGCAACATCATCAGCATTCATTGCTTTATCTGGTCTAAATGCAGGTAAAACCACTAAATCAATACCACTAGCTTTAATCTGTTGGTGGAATTCCAAATTATCCAAAGGATCATCGGTAGTACACAGAGTTTTAACGTTCATCTTTTTCAATAAACCTAAAACGCTGTACGCTTTGGTTTGCAATTTAGCATTACACTCCTCCCAAATTTTCTTTGCCGTTGCCGGTGAAAGTAAATCGTGAATATCGAAATAACGTTGTAGCTCCAAGTGTGTCCAGTGGTACAATGGATTTCTTAAAGTATAAGGAACAGTTTCTGCCCATTTTTCAAACTTTTCCCAGTCTGACGCGCCACCGGTGATATAGTGTTCATCTACACCGAAGGTACGCATGGCACGCCATTTATAATGATCGCCATATAGCCAAACCTGAGTAATGTTATCGAACTGTTTATCGGCTGCTATTTGCTCGGGAATTAAATGATTATGGTAATCAATAATCGGCATATGCTTCGCATAATCATGATACAAAGTACGTGCTGTTTCCGTTTGCAATAAAAAATTCTCGTCTAAAAACTTTTTCACTTATACTGGTTTTTATTTGTTTATTATTAATCATCTCGTCATCCCCAACTCGATTGGGGATCTTAATGCTTTCGCTTTAGGATTCCCGCCTATGCGGGAATGACGAAAAGAAATTACACTCCTCCGAAAATAGAGAAGCCGCCGTCTACACAAATCATTGCTCCGGTTACAAATTGCGAAGCATCGCTCAATAACCAAACTAAAGCACCTTTCAATTCGTCAGGGTTCCCAAAACGTTTAAAAGGAGTTTGGTTGATCACCGCACCACCTCTAGCCGTGTAACCACCATCTGGTGTAGTTAATAAATTACGATTCTGCTCGGTTAAAAAGAAACCTGGCGCTAAAGCGTTCATTCTAATTTTATCGCCATAACGGTTAGCTAGCTCTACCGCAAACCATTGTGTATAGCAATCTACCGCAGCTTTACCCATGTTGTAGCCCAAGACCCTGGTAATCGCTCTCTTAGAATTCATCGATGAAATATTCACGATGCTACCTCTACCGGTTTCTGCAATTGCTTTACCAAAAATCTGGGTAGGAATTAAAGTTCCCCAAAGGTTTAGATCTAGTACGGTTTTCATTCCGTCCATCTTCATGTCAAAGATGTCTTGCTCTGGCAATAAAACCCCATCAGGCATGTTACCACCTGCTGCATTTACCAAGCCATCTATCTTGCCGTAAGCAGCTAGCACCTTATCGCGAGCAGCAATCAACTGCGCTTCGTTCATGGCATCAGCGATTAAAGCAATAGCCTTACCACCATTTTTATTGATTTCGTCGGCACGTTCGTTAGCTACTTTTTCGTTTCTACCCAAAATACCAACGGTACCACCAGCCTCTACAATCGCATTGATGAAAGAAAGACCTAATATTCCTGTACCGCCTGTTACAACGATAACTTTATCTTTTAATGAAAATGATTGTTCCATTTTTTATGATTAATGATTAAAGAGCAAAGAATAAAGACCAAACTCTTAATCAATTATTTATTTTTTCTAAACTCCAAGCCCAACCTTCGCCAAGGAGAAGGGAGCGTAAAGTGTTTAACCTATCTATTTTATGAGTAAAACTTTGTAGTTTTTACTTTCTACTTTTAACGTTTACTTACCTCAGTTCCCCTACTGCAAATGTGTCCATATCTGCATAATCTAAGTTCTCGCCAGCCATACCCCAAATAAAGCTATAGTTTTTGGTCCCGGCACCAGAATGGATACTCCAAGTTGGTGACAAAACAGCTTCGTGATTAGCCATCACAATGTGACGAGTTTGTTGAGGCTGCCCCATGAAATGGATGACCCTTTGATCTTCCTCTACATCGAAATAGAAATAAACTTCCATTCGTCTGTCGTGTGTATGAGGAGGAATGGTATTCCAAATAGAACCGTTTGCTAATGACGTTAAGCCCATCACCAATTGGCAGCTTTGGATGCCATCTTTGTGGATGTAACGAGAAATGGTACGTTGATTAGCCGTTTCTACCGCACCTAAATCTGCAGAGAAAACATCTGCATGACTTGCAAAAGCCGTAGGATAACTTGTATGTGCAGGAGCAGAAAGCGCATAAAAAACCGCAGGGTTACTTGCGTCTCTGCTGCTAAAGCTAACTTCTTTAACACCTTTTCCTAAGTATAGGCAGTCTTTTTTATTCAAATCGTAGCTCGTTCCATCGGCAACAATAGTACCGGCACCGCCTACATTGATTACACCTAATTCTCTTCTTTCCAAGAAATACTCGGCACGCAAAATGTCGTAATTACCTAAATCCACGCTGCCATATACCGGCGTAATCAATCCTGTAATCATTCTGTCGTAATGGGAATAGACAAAGTTTGCTTTGTCTGTCGCTTTCAAGTCGTCCAACAAAAATCTTTCTCTGATTTTTTCGGTGTCGTAACTTTTGAAATCTTCTGAGTGTACTGCTTGTATCTGTTTCATTTTCTATATTTTGGATTTGTCATTACTGTTGGTTTGATCCTCATTTTAACGACAAATGATTTTGGCTAATATACTCGTTAACGTTGCGTAAGACAAATGATAATTTATCCATCTATGGTTGTTTGGCCGCTGATCTTTCTAAGCGTCATCGCATAACTAATGATTAATCACTACAGTGATACCCCTCTTTTCCAAGGAATAAAATCATCTTGGTTCAGCAATACTGATTTTGGGATAACTTCTCCGCTGGCTGCTTTGATACAATATTCCAAGATGTCCTCGCCCATTTCTTCAATCGTCTTTTCGCCTTCTATTACTGGGCCAGTATTGATATCTATGATATCGCCCATGCGTTTGGTCAAAGCATTATTGGTAGCCACTTTGATCACTGGACAAACTGGATTTCCCGTCGGCGTACCTAGTCCTGTAGTAAATAAAATCAAGGTAGCACCACTTGCCGCTTTACCTGTAGTCGCTTCTACATCGTTACCGGGCGTACAAACCAAGTTTAAACCAGGCTTAACTGATGGTTCAGTGTAATCTAAAACATCTACAATTGGCGAAGTCCCTCCTTTTTTAGCAGCTCCATTGCTCTTTATAGCGTCAGTAATCAAGCCATCCTTAATATTTCCTGGAGACGGGTTCATGTGAAAACCAGAACCTGCATTTTCTGCAGCTTCGCTATAAGCTCCCATTAATTTCATGAATTTCTTAGCAGACTGCTCTTCAATCGTTCTGTCGATCATGTTTTGCTCTGCACCACATAATTCAGGAAACTCGGCTAATAAAACTGTCCCTCCTAAAGCTACGAGTAAATCAGAACAATAACCTACCGCTGGGTTTGCAGAAATACCACTAAAACCATCGCTACCGCCACATTTTACCCCTAAGTTCATTTTGCTCAATGGTGCAGGTGCTCTTTCGATTTTATTGGCTTCTACCAATCCTTCGAATGTTTTCTTAATTGCTAAAGCAATCATGTTTTCTTCGCTTTGCGATTGTTGCTGCTCGAAAATATAAAGTGGTTTATCGAAATTAGGATTGCGTTCTTTTAAATCGGCAGTAAAATCATGCACCTGTAGATTTTGGCATCCTAAGCTCAGTACCGTTACTCCAGCCACGTTAGGATGATCGGCATAAGCTGCCAATAATTTACTCAAAACTGCTGCATCTTGCCTGATACCGCCACAGCCACCTTGATGGTTTAGAAATTTGATTCCATCAATATTTTTAAAAACACGTTCATTTCTTGATCCCTCAAATGACATTGGTGCCTCTAGGGAAGAAATATCTGTTCCATTTTTAAAAGCTTCGATTAAATCCTGTGTATAGTTTTTGTATTTCGCCGTTACCGCGTAACCTAATTCATTATGTAACGCTTCACGAATGACATCTAGGTTTCTATTTTCACAAAAAACAGTTGGTATGAACAACCAATAATTGGCCGTTCCAACTTTGCCGTCTTTACGATGATAACCGTTAAAAGTTCTTCCTTCAAATTTAGATACCTCTGGTGCATGCCATTCATAATGATATGGGCGGTACTCGTAAGGAGCTGCGGCATGTTTGAGGTTATCGGTAGTCATCCTCGTCCCCAATTTTACCGGAAACTGGATTTTGCCCACCAAAGTACCATACATAAAAACTTTATCGCCTGCCTGCATATCTTGTGTATAGAATTTATGCTTGGCATCCACATCATCCACCAAATGATAGTCTACTCCTTGATAAGCGACCAACTGACCCACTTTAAGATCGGTTAACGCCACTAAAACATTATCTTTGGGGTGTACTTTTAAAACTTGTTGTTTCATCTAATTTTTTTATTCTCTCATCGGTTAGATGGAGCTTATTCTATTTTTAAATGTTAAAAATAGAAACGGTTCATTTATATCTCCCTAAGCTGTACTGCAATTAACTTAGACAGCACGGCTTCCACTCCTTCTTTTAATATAGCTTCATATTGTTGCTTTACCGCAGGAATAAATCCAGGCAGTTGCGTTAAATCCGTACTCCAGAAAGCTACATCAGCTAATACATTTTGCACGAAATCTTCTTGGTTTTGATGATATTTTTCAAATAAATAAGGTGCAGAGTCATCGTTTAACCGATAACTCGCACCATTATCCAAACCAAAATATAGACCGTTCTCTTCTCGCTGAACGCGAGAGAAAGTCAAGTAAGCTGCAAAGCCTAAAGCAATGTGTGCAGGAACTTGATTAAATATTTTATAGTAATTCAATAACAATGGAAGAATACGGATTTTCATCTTCATGGTATATTGAAATGCAATGCTTGTCCAAAAATGTTCTATAGATGGATTGGCAAAACGATCTTTTACCGCATTTGCAAAAGCATCACTTTGCTTTTTATCTACTTCGTAAGGAATTGCAGGACCAATCTCAGCAGCCATTAACGTTTCGATATAGTTTGTCATTAACTCATTAGTCATGGCGTTCTTTACCGTATCAATTCCTAAAAGGAAGGCAATACCAGAACTTAAAGTATGAGTTCCATTTAGCAAACGCACTTTCAGCTCTCTGTAAATTTCGATATCTTCAGCAATAACTACCCCTTGATCTACCTTTGCAAAAGAAAGTACATCGGCTACGTGTTTATCACCTTCTATTGCCCAAAGGCGATAAGGTTCAGTCATTGATAACAAAGCGTCTTCGTAACCTAATTCAGTTTGCAAGGCTTCGATAGTTTGCACATCAGGTTTACCTGGCACAATCCTATCGACCAATGAATTGCAAAACGTATTTGCTTTTACTAACCAATCGATAAAGTTGGCTTCTAATTGATTGTGGTGGGCTAACTTCAAGACAATTTCACCCAATTTTGTGCCATTATCGGGAATTAATTCTGTAGCTACAATTACCAAACCCTTGTTTTTTGCACCGTCAAAAGCTTTGAAACGCTCGTATAAAACGGCTAACAATTTTGCTGGGAAAGACACAGGAGGATTATTTTGTATATTTTCTTCAACATACTGAATACCAACTTCAGTTGTATTAGAAACCGCTAGCTGCAATGCTTCAGACTTAGCAATAGCTAAAATTGCCTGCCAATCTTTCTCTGCCGCGAGCACTCTACTAATAGCGGATGAAATGATATTCTCTGAAACAGGCTGTCCGTTTTCGATACCTCGAACGCAAAGTGTATAAAGTGCATCTTGTGTGTCGAACTCTGAAGTATTGCCACCTGTAGATTTCACTACAGCAACACGGCCATTGAAAACACCTTCTCGATTAGCTTTATCAATAAAATAATCAGGCAATCCACGCAACAATACTCCAGTTCCAAATTGCAAGACTTTCTCTGGTAGATTAAATATTTGTGGGCTTGGCACCACAACATTTTCTGTGGCTATGAATTTCAAATTATCTTTTGATAAAATCATCTCTAAATACTGCTTTTCAAGTTCTTTTTAAGCTAGCAAATAGACATAAAGTACGTTTACTAGCATTTGGTTGAAACAATTCTACATAATTTATACTAGTAAAGCTTTGATTTGATCGCAAATATTTGCGCAATCGTTCCCGATAACGTAGGGCATTTTAATTGAGGAAAACTTGCTCTTGCTTTATGGCAGTCAGCACACACGAAGTTTAAATTGCCAGCTCAATAATTTACTATTTTTTTGCTCAAGCGCTATATCACCCCCAACGAAATACCTATCCAACATTTAGATTAATTCGGCCGTCTCAAACGTTTTCTTTCCATAAATAATATACCATCATCATTAAAAATTTAAAATAATATGAATGGATATTACCCGCGGTGAATGATAATGAACGGAATGAATAAGTAATATAAAATCAAATAACTAAAAAACAAACAATTACAAGATAACTAATAAACATTTGCCAAGTAAAAGCATAGATCTAACATTAGAAAAAGCACAAAAACTGAATACAATGAACGAGAAAAATTTAGCTATCTGAGATAAATTTGTTATGCCAATAGCTGTTGGATGTTTTTAGTACTTAAAATTATTCACAGCTGGTACAGTTAAACTGATTTATCGCTCAAATCTTGAAAATCGACCGCTCATATCATCCATTTTTAGCATTACTGTTTACAGTGACGTTAATGGTTTTTGGAGGAGAAGCAAAGGGGCAGTGTTTTGGAAATCAAAGAATTTATGCTACAGCGCAAACTAATAGTAACGCAGGTGGTTTCTTGGGAAATAATGACGTAACAAATCCACAACTTGCCGTTGGAAATGATCTTACTGATTTTAGCACCATATCAATCCCTTCTTTGGGCATCACGCGTTTCCAAAAACTTTCATTTGGCCAATCTTTCACTAATTCAGAAGCAATACATGTAAAATTATCCAGTAGCGTAAACTTAGCTCTTCTGCAAGTAACAATTGAAGTTCAAGCGTATAATGGAGGATCTCCAAGCGGAACGAAGGTAACCTTATCCTCTGGCGCACTTTTAAATCTTTTATCAGGAGCTAATATTGCTGACATCGTTATTACTGATCCTGGTGCAACTTACGATGCAGTCCAAATTACGATCATTGGGGCAGTAGTTTCTTCCGGTTCTATGAATATTTATGCAGCATATGTTAGTAAACCCCAAACGGTTAGTATCAATTGTGAATCTATTGAAGATATACTAACAGGTTCAACGAGTGGAGCTCTTGGGGCATTAAATGGTGTGACAAGCCCAAACAATGCTATTGATGCTGATTTAAATAGTTATGCAGTAATTAACCAAAATATTGGAGCTGCAGGCTATGTGCATTTAACCACCTTATACTCTTCTCCTTCTGCCCCAGGAGATTCAATAAAAGTATTACTAAGCATACCAGGTGTGCCGCTCTTGGATGCCAATGTCTTTTCAAAACTATCTGTTGTAGCGTATAATGGAAATACAGCTGTAGCTACCATACCAGCTAGTTCAGCTCTTTTAGGAATTCGTTTATTAGATGCAACAAATCATATTTATCAATTTACTTACCCCGTTAATTCTTCATTTGATAGAATTTCTGTCCAAGCAGGTGGCTTAGTCGGAGCGCTAACATCCGTTTATGTACATGATATAAAAAGAATTATCCCTAAACCTACTATCAAGATTGATAATGCGACATTGACATCTAAAACTATTTGTTTCGGAGAAAACACAACACTATCGATAGCCAACACGCAAAACTGTACCAACTATGAATGGTATGATGCAGCCACAGGTGGAAATTTATTATTTACCGGAACCTCATTTATAAGGAACGCCTTAACAGCAAATACTTATAAATACTACGTTCAAGCTGTCAGACAGGGATGTACGACAACTGTTTCTGAAAGAGTTCCTGTAACAATTATTGTGAATGCCTCGCCAGTGGCCACCATTTCAGGTACTACTTCTGTATGTCTAAATGCCGCTGCGCCATCCATTACATTTACTGGCAGTAGCGGTACCGCGCCCTATACTTTTACTTACCTTATTAACAGCGGTACACCACAAACCATCACTACCGTTACTGGAAATTCAATTACCATCACTGCACCTACAAGCTCCACAGGCGCATTTGCCTATCAGCTTGTTAGCGTAAAAGATAATAGTGCTACACAGTGTTCAAATACAATCACAGGTCAGGCAGCAACGGTAACTGTAAATCCCCTACCAATGGCCACCATTTCAGGTACGACTTCCGTGTGTTTAAATGCCACTGCTCCTACCATTACGTTTACTGGCAGTGGTAGTACTGCGCCTTATACCTTTAGTTATAAAATAGGCAGTGGTAGTGTACAAACAGTTATCTCAAATGCTGCAGGTGTAGCCAACGTTTCAATTCCAACAAGCACAACGGGAACATTTGTATATAATTTAATAAGCATAGAGGATAGTAGTGCGACACATTGTGCTCAACTACAAAGTGGATTTGCCACCATAACTATACTTCCAAAGCCACAGGTTCCCCAAATGACTTTCAACACCTTTTAATAAAAGCAGTCTAAATTTTAATTCTTAAACCTTAAAGCAATGAAAACAACAATTACGACCTTACAAAAAATAGCGCTGACAGCGTTGTTTCTATTTTGCGCACAACTTACGTTTGCAGCCAATTACTATGCCTATAAGAACCAAACAGTAACCATTAATACGGCCACTTCGTTCGCTGAGTATAGATGGACTTATGTATCAAAAGCTGATGGTACAACAAATGAAGTTATCAGTGGACAGACAACCGCTACCTTAACACAAACTTTCACAGTGGAAGGATTGTATAAACTCAGGATTCAAGTACGGAATGCTGATGGATGTTGGTCTGATGTTGACGCATCAACTGATATTGACATTTTTGTACTTCCTGATTTCACTGTGACCATTGCGCCCGATGCGGGTAGCTCAGCAACATATTGTACAAACGTTGATGCCGCCAATAGAACAAAATTAAAGGCCACGGCTGCAATTACAGGCAGTGTCACCTTACCTTCAGAAGTTACTATTGTTCTTGCAGACTGGTATAAACCAACTTCATTAGCAGGAGATATCACCTCATTAACTGCATTAGCCACAGGTGTTGATACCTATCTACTAACTGAAACAACAGTTGGCGCACATTATTTCGTTGCAACTGGCAAATACAATATCCCTACAGGTAGATTAATTTCCATAGCGAATGGTGCAGTTAAATCATCTGTAACTACCATCACAATTAATGCAGCGCCAACAACGCCATCGATTACTCCGGTAGTTATACCCAACTAATACTTAATGTTTAACAGAAAAATAAGTTTGGTATCAAGCATGCTGTTGCTAAGTACAACGGCATGCTTTGCGCAATCTTCTGGTCCGCAAACGATAAATCTTCCTCAGGGAGCTTCTTTAAAATTGCGGGCTAATTCTGTTAACGCATCAAGCTATCAATGGATTAAAGACAGTCAAATTATGAGTGGCGCCAATGGTCAGGAACTTATGGTATCCGCAGCAGGAACTTACACAGTAATTTCCTATAATGCAGATGGCTGTGCCTCTAATGTATCACCAGCGATTATTGTAATTCTTGCGGAACCTATTATCCTAAAAGCTGATCTGATGGTCAACAAAACCTCAGCAAACGGGGCAGTGACGATCAACGACTCGTTCGACTATATCATCATTGTAAAAAACAATGGGCCTAACAAAGCAACTAATATTAAGGTTAGGGATGAATTGCCCTCAGAGGTTGAATTTGAGCAGCTCACTTCTACTGCCGGCAGCAACGCAAGATACAACGTTGCCACCAGAACCGTTCTTTGGGAAATTAATGCGCTGGAAAATGGAGAATTGGCTAATTTAAGAATAAAAACGAAAGCACTTAAGGCAGGTGTGATCCGCAACACAGCAAAAGTTTTAGCCGATCAGGAAGATCCAATTCTGGCAAATAATGTTTCTACCGCTAGTACTTCGGTAGCAGGCATTATCATTCCTAACGTATTTACACCAAACGGAGATGGCAAAAATGACACCTTCGAGATACCCGGAATAGAATTATTTGAAAATGAAATCACCATCCTAAACAGATGGGGAGGAAGTGTATATTTCAAGAAAGGCTATCAGAATGAATGGACCGGACAAGGACTTAACGAAGGAACTTATTTCTATTTATTAAAGCTTAAAATAGGCGCTAAATGGGAGGTCTATAAGGGCTATATCACTTTATTGAGAAACAAACAATGATGAAAAGAATCCTACTTTTATTTCTGGCATCTATTGGAATTGTATATAACTCAAGTGCACAGCAGGACAGTCAGTTTACGCAGTACATTTTCAATACTATCCACATTAATCCTGCCTATACGGGCTACAAAAAAGAGATTTATATACAGGCTTTTTACCGGGCACAATGGACAGGCGTTAAAGGTGCGCCAACCACGGCATCTGTAGCCGTAGATGGTGCCATAAACGATGGGAATGTTGGTCTCGGACTTATCGCTTCGAATGATAAAATAGGTGCACAAAGAAACCTTTCAGCTTATGCTAACTATGCCTATAAAATTCAATTGGGCTACGATGAAAACTCCAAACTTTCGTTCGGCTTAGCTGCTGGGATAACGCAGCTTGGCCTTGACGGCAACAAACTAAATGGCATAGATGCAAATGATGAGATCATCTATACAGACATGCAAAGCAGAATTCTCCCCGATGCCAGGGTGGGCATTTACTATGCTAATGAAAAATACTTCGTTGGGCTTTCAGCTAGTAACCTGATCGCAAGCTGGTCTGCAAAAAACTACAATAACAACATGCTTGTTCCGGTTCCGCAGCCACATCTATTTTTAACTGCGGGCGCGTTAATTCCCATTACTTATGGATGGGCCCTAAAACCTACTATTTTATTGAAAGACGATATCAAAGGCCCTACCTCGTTGGATGTTAATGCGTTTTTACTGCTTAATGAAAGGGTGTGGATAGGTGGCTTTTACAGGACTACAGTTCCTCTATATAGCAAAAAGCATCTGCAAAAAGACCTCAACAAGAAGAACGCTTTGGGTATGATGTTTGAACTCTTCGCTACCGATAATTTGAGAGTTGGTTATTCTTACGACTACTCTTTAAATAAACTCCAATATTACAACTACGGTAGTCACGAATTCTCTGTAGGTATTTCTTTAGGTCCAAGAAATATGAACAAAATAAGAGCTTTAAGATGTTATGATTTTTAATTCATAGGTTGGAAGATAATCAACATTCAAAATTCAATTATTTTGTGCATCAAAAGGAATTTATCTAAGTTTGGAGAAATGCCTTTTGAAATTATGGATACTGAAATCAACATACCTATACTTACAGCTGAGCAAATTAGAGTGCTAGGCGCTTTAATGGAAAAAGCAAAAACCACTCCCGACTACTACCCAATGACAATGAATGGGTTGGTTGCAGCGTGTAATCAAAAAACCTCAAGGAAACCGGTGGTGAATTACGATGAAGAGACGATTGGTACAGCCCTTAATTCCCTAAAGATCGGCGGATTGATCTCTACTGCTACTGGCGGTTCTAGTAGAGCAACGAAGTACAAACATAACTTCGCTATTGCCTATCCCCTTTTGCCTTCGGAGGTAGCAGTGATGTGCCTTTTGTTTTTACGTGGCCCGCAAACTCCTGGCGAAATCAATACTAATTCTGGAAGATTACATGAGTTTGAGACCCTTGAGGAAGTTAACCAAACTTTGGAAAAACTAGCTAATGAAGGTTACATTAAACAGTTACCAAAACGCCCTGGGCAGAAAGAACAACGTTATATGCATCTTTTTAGCGGCGACGTAGATTTTAATGAAGATGATTTTGCTAATGACGAAATTCACACCAAATCAAGTTCAGCTTTGGAAGAGAGAGTGGCTAAATTAGAAACTGAATTAGCAGAACTGAAAGAGAATTTTGAAAAGTTGATGAAGGAGCTTTATTAGTATTTAGTAGTTAGATTTTAGTATTTAGAAAGAACTAATTATTTACAATGAAAACCAGTTACACTTTAAAAATCGAAAATCCCTGCATAGAATTTGGACAGAGATGTCGCAAAATGATACTGGAAGACATTGTAAAAGCTGCAACAAAAATGTAGTAGATTTCGCTCAGCTAACTGACAGCAAGGTCATTAAATATCTATCAAAAAATAATTCAGCTAAGACCTGTGGAAGGCTGGGACCACATCAGCTAGAAAGAATTATAAAGGCTGATTTCAATAAAAGTAAAAGAAATAGATTTAACCAAATCATTACTACGTTATTTCTGATTGGCGCTGCAAAAAGTACTGTTGCTCAAACTCAACCTTCACAACACCAGACCGAGACGTTAAAAAGTAATAACGAAAATCTAAAAAGCATTACCGATCAACAAGAAAGTAAGCAAGATAGCGTAACTCAAGTTATTGAGGGCAGGGTTCAAAATGTGCTTAGAGACAGAAATTATGGGCGAAGTTGTAGTAGTTTCTGTCAAAAAGAATTGGTGGAAGTTTTGGAAATGGTACACATATCAGAGCTTTATTAGCATTTAGATTTTAGTATTTAGACTGAGAGCAAAAAATCAAAGGCTTTGTTTACTCCCAGAACTTAAAACTTATTACCTAACACCTATTACTTATATCAACCTCTTAATTACTCTTAATTTGTGGGTATATCTATCTAGCTCTAAGTTGTAAATACCTTGGTTATCTATTGGGTCTATCCGCACTTTACCTGCAGCATGGATAATTTTATCGTTGCCCAACATTAAGCCTACGTGCGTAATTTTACCTTCTTCATTGTCAAAGAAAGCCAAGTCTCCTATTTTTGCAGAAGCCAAGAAATCCACCAGCTCTCCTTGTTCGACTTGCTGAGAAGCATCCCTGAGCAGACTTAAACCTAACAATTTATAGACTGTCTGTACAAAACCTGAGCAGTCTATGCCGAAAAAAGTACGTCCACCCCATAGATAAGGTGAGTTCAAAAAGAATTTAGCGGTTTGTTCGATTTTAGCTGTAAAATCTGACGAATTAGGAACAAAAGGCTCAGTTTTCACTTCAAATCGCTCGTCTCCTAGGTAGCAATAACCATTTTGGTAAAAAGGCAAAGTACTCGCCGGACTTAAATAGTAGATTGTACCTTCGTCATCTACTAATCGGTTATCAAATGTTAATGCAGTTACAAACTGGTAACTCTGCTCGTCGTTGAATTGCAAAGCGGTAATCGGTTGTAACTGTTTATGATCCATCCAGCCTTCATAATGATCATGATGTGTTTTCACTAGACACCATTTTTCAGTTTTTTCTAAAAGCAACACCCTATCGCCGAAAAGCAATTGGGAAACAATTTCGCTCCTATCAGATGGTTCCTTTCTAAGCGGTGCAACAGCAATGCGACAAACGTGATACTTCTCCATGATTACAAATAGTATGCGATAAAAATACTCAAATATGTGATAACTATCAGCCTATTTTATGCCAATTGCTGGAAACTTTACAGTGTACAATTTGTTAATTAGTAGAAACAAATCAAAACGCCATGAACTACAAAAGAATTTTAATCGCAGTAGATAATAGCATTTCTGCTGAGAAAGCGGCAAAAGTTGGATATGAAATGGCTTCATTGTATGGCGCTGAAGTGGCCCTACTAAATATTGTGGAGCCAACTCCCCCTATTGCAAATCCAGATTTCGGCTTTACACCGGCCATCATTGATTTATACGATGACAGCGTTGAAAATAGTCATGTCTTACTGAAAGAGATAGAACGCAAATTTGGCAACGAAAGAAAAACAACTTATTTATCCGTTCTAGATACGGCAACCAATGGAATTTTACAGCAATCGGAAGAGTGGCAAGCTGATTTGATTGTGATTGGAACACACGGCAGAACGGGATTAAATCACTTTTTAATGGGTAGCGTAGCCGAGCACGTAGCAAGAAAATCCGCTTGCCCGGTTTTAATTGTACCGAATAAAGCAGATGTTTAGGTTAGTGGTTAGTGGTTAGTGGTTAGTGGTTAGTGGAGCAACGCACATCAATTGTTATTGTTTGATCTTTTGACATTTGCAAATTCGCATTGGTTATTTTGAGAATTGGTTATTGATTAATTATTATTTCCTTCGTTAATTCATTATCAACGGTGCGCCAAATATTTAATGGATTTTGATCTTTTAGTTCTTCAGGTAAAAATTCATCGTTACAATTTTGGAAGGTAAGTGGTCGTGCAAAACGTTTGATACCGTCTGCGCCCACTGCGGTAAATCTGCTATCTGTTGAAGCCGGAAATGGGCCTCCGTGATGCATCGACAATGCTACCTCTACCCCAGTTGGAACACCGTTAAATACTAGTCGGCCACATTTTTCTCTAAGCACATTAAGCAGTTGCATGTGTTGATCGAGATCTGTAGGCGTAGCCATTAAGGTAGTGGTTAATTGACCTTCCAAATTTTCAGCAACTGCTAGAAGCTCCTGTTCATCTGTGCATACCACTAACAAAGAATATGGACCAAATACTTCTTCATGTAACTGATGATTGCCTAAAAATGATTTTCCAGAAACCTTCGCAATAGTGATGGTTGCTTTCTTATTAATTCCCTCAGTCTTATCACTTTGAAAAATTACTTCTACATCATCTTGATCAAGCGCCTTGTGGCTATTTGCTATAAAGTTTTTAGCAATTCCTTCGTGTAGCATCTCTGCAGGGGCCACATTTTTTATATTTTCCGAAAGTTGATTGATAAACGCATCTAAAGCTACACTGTTTACGGCAATCATTAAGCCTGGATTAGTACAAAATTGCCCCATATCTTGTGTAATGGACCGACTCATTTGTTCCGCCATCCATTGATGGTCTTTCTCTAACTTATTTGGCAACAAAAATACTGGGTTAACACTGCCCATTTCTGCAAAAACAGGTATTGGTACATGACGTTGATTAGCTAAATTGAACAGCGCCCTACCCCCGCTATAAGAGCCTGTAAAACCTACTGCCTTTACGACATGGTGTTTTACCAAATATTCACCTATCTTAAAATCATTTCCATACACGTGGGTAAAAATTCCTTCTGGCATGTTGCATTTACCGGCCGCTTTCGAAATAGCTTTTGCAACCAAGGTGGAAGTTTTGACATGTGCTGGATGTGCTTTTACAATCACCGTACATCCGGCTGCGAAGGCACATGCCGTATCACCACCAGCTGTGGAGTAAGCAAAAGGAAAATTGCTGGCTCCAAATACCGCTACTGGACCTATTGGTATTAACATTTTCCGTAAATCAGGTTTAGGTGGATTGGCCGATGTCCTGCCTACGTCAATACGAGCTTCCAGCCAATTGCCTTGCTCCGCCGCATCGGCATAGTTATTCAATTGAAAAATAGTTCGCTTTCGCTCCGTGTAAAGTCGCTGCGCTGATAAGTTCGTTTCTTCCACAGCCGTTTCAATCAATTCTTCTCCCAAAGCTTCTATTTCTAAAGCAACAACACGCATAAAATTAGCTCGTTCTTTAAGCGACGAATTTTTGTAGAGATCAAAAGCTGATTGGGACTGGGCCAGCAGTTGATCTATTTCTGGGATAGTGTGGTCTGAATACATAATAATGGATTAACAACCAAAGGTAGGGATTATTGGATGATTCGGTTCATTAGTTAAATTGGGGAATTGGTTAACTTTTTAATGTTGTATTTGCTAACTGTAAACTGATAACTATAGAAATTGATAATCGGTTAATTTGTTCTTTGGTTTATTATTGCATTGTTTAATTGTTAATCGGTGTATTTGTGAACTGAAAACTGATAACTGTAAACTGAAAAATTATCCATTACTTTGAAGTACTAACATATGAAACAAATGACACACTTAGAAAAGTTAGCAGCCATCAGAGATTTAATGAAAAAGGATGGTGTTGATGCCTATATTATTCCATCTGCAGACCCTCATATTAGCGAATACCTACCAGATTTTTATAAAAGTATTCCTTTCGTTACTGGATTTACCGGTTCTGTAAGCACCGTCGTGATTACGAAAGATTTTGCTGGATTATGGGCAGATGCCAGGTACTTTGTACAGGCTGAAGAACAGTTGAAAGGTAGTGGTTTTGAATTGGTAAAATTGAAAGCGCAGGGCGTAGCTGAATATATCGATTGGCTAGAAGATACATTACCAGAGAATGGAAAAATTGCTTTCGACGAAAAAACGGTTTCAGTTTTACTAGGACTGCAGTTAGAAAAGCAGTTAGCATTTAAAAATATTAGTTTCGAAAACCAAGATTATGTTGGCCAGATTTGGAGTGACAGACCTAGTTTACCTGCCGAGCCTGCCTTTTTATTAGCGGATGAAGTTGTCGGTCAATCAGTACCGAACAAATTATCGGCAATTAGAGCTTCATTGAAAAAACAACGTGTAGCTTATCATTTGGTGTCATCATTAGATGATATGGCTTGGATTTTTAATTTAAGAGGTCAAGATGTGGGTTACAATCCGGTAGTGCTAAGCTTTGCATTAATTGCTGAGGATAAAGTGACAATCTACATCGATCGAAATAAACTAAGTGCTGATGATTTAGCGACTTTAGGACATCAAGGAGTAACCATTGCGGCTTACGATGAACTAGCTGCCGATTTAAAGCAATTGCCAACAGATAGCAATATCTTAATTGATCCTAAACGCAATTGTTATTTTATGTACAAACAAGTTGCAGCTGGTGTACAAAAAGTAATCGAAACTAATCCGTCTACCTACTTAAAAGCAATTAAAAACGAAGTTGAAATTGCTAATACCCGGAAAGCAATGATTAAAGACGGTGCAGCCATGACCAAGTTCTTTAAATGGGTAAAGGAAAATGTAGGTAAGATAAAAATTACAGAGCTATCAGCAGCTGAGGTTTTGAAAAACTTTAGAGCAGAGCAAGAAGGTTTCGTGGGAGAAAGCTTCAATACCATAGCTGGTTACAAAGCTCATGGTGCCTTGCCTCATTACGCCGCTACAGTAGAAAGTGATGTAGTTGTTGAAGCTGACGGTCTGTTCTTAGTAGATTCTGGAGGCCAGTATCTATATGGCACCACAGATATTACTCGTGTCATCCCAATGGGAAACAATACCGATGAAGAAAGTATAGACTATACTTTGGTATTAAAAGCGATGATCGAAGGTTGTAAAACACGTTTTCCAAAAGGTACTTGTGGTTATCAAATTGATGCCATTACCAGAAGACCAATGTGGGACTATGCCTTGAATTATGGCCACGGAACTGGTCATGGTGTGGGGTATTATTTGAATGTACATGAAGGTCCGCACGTATTTAATGCTTCGGCAACGCCAATTGCTATCGAATTAGGCACCATTACTTCAATCGAACCTGGCATTTATCGTAATGGTAAACATGGCATACGTATTGAAAACTTAGTGTTAACCGTAAAGGACGAAACTAACGAGTTTAATGAATTTTATGCTTTTGAAAGTTTAACCCTCGCTCCTATTGATACGACTTTAGTGAAAAAGGAGTTATTGGAAGCATCGCATATCAATTGGTTGAACCAATACCATCAAGAGGTTTACGAGAAGGTATGTCCGTTGCTAAATGAAGATGAAAAGGTGTTTTTGAAGGAAATGACGAAGGCGATATAAAGTTCGCCATAACGTCATTCCGGATTTATTCCGGAATCTTAATGCCCAAATCTAGTTTTACGCTTTACGATTCCCACCTACGTTGGAATGACGAAAAAAACTCATAAAAAGAAAGCCGAGCAATATGCTCGGCTTTTCTTTACTTATCTCTAGGCAATTGCTCTGGCCTATGCATTTTATATTGTGTTGCCGTAATCGACTCTAAAAATGCCGCCACCGCTTGAATTTCTTCTTTGGTGAGATTCAGCTTCTTCATTAACGGATCTGTAATTGGATACATCGGATCAGCTGCTTTTTGTGCGGCAGTTGCGGTGTTCATTTGCATTCCGCTATTGTACATATTTAACAAGCCGGTTATATTGTCGAACAAACCGTTATGCATCCAAGGGTTCGTATTCATTACATCTCGTAAAGATGGCGTACGAAACTTCCCTACATCATTTGGATCTTTCGTGATATTGTACCTACCTAAATCTTCGTACTTACGTTTGTAGTAGGTTAAACCAATGTTGTGGAAAGTTTCATCAGTAAGAAATTGGCCGTTATGACAGTTGAAGCATCTGGCTTTGGTACGAAACAAATGCAATCCCTCCAACTCCTTATCGTTTAACAATTTATATTCGCCATCTAAGAACCTATCAAAACGGCTTCTTCTACTTGTTAACGTACGTTGAAAACTTGCTAAAGCTTTTGCCACGTGATCAAAAGTGATTTTATCTGTGCCATAAGCCTTCTTCACCAATTCCTTATAAGCTTTAATTTTATTCAATTTCAATGGCAACTCTTTTAAATTCATTGCCATTTCATTGTGTGCCTCTATTGGACTTTTAACTTGGTCTTCCAAAGTGGTCGCTCTACCATCCCAAAAAAAGGTCTTACGCTCCTTTACATTTAACAAAGAAGGTGTATTTCTATTTCCGGTTGCATGGTCATGGCCGACAGAAACCGAAAGTTTATCAGCCCATGAGGTCTGCGGGTTGTGACAACTACTGCAAGATATCTGGTTAGAACCAGACAGTATTGGATCGAAGAAAAGGTTCTTCCCTAAAACTACATCAGGCTGTTCTATAATGGTAAAATAGTTTTTATCAACCTCTGGCAATGCTTTAAACTCTTGCCATTGCACACCGCTGTCTACATTTGGTTTAGGCCACTGTGCCAATGGTCTTGCATATAAATTGCGTAAGCTATCTACCGGTAAACCACTAGAAGTGTAAGCAATTTCTCTAAAAGAAAAATGTAGCAAACTGAAAATGATTAATAATCCAGCCGCTATTGAAAACTTCATCTTTTTCATCCCCTCAAAATAAAATATGTTTTGTTTTAAAATTATAGTTTCAAATGCTAATTATCTGATTAGAAATATAGATTTAAACTTAAATTGTACCGTAAAAAACTATCATCAGGTTTACCATGAGCCACCGAAGCAATATTTTCAGATGGTAAGCTGGCTTTATAATAATCCAAACCTAAATTTAACCCTGCATTAAACTTCGAAAAAACGTTAGCCGTGACATAACTTGCTTTTAACGAAGTCCTCCATACCTTGCTATTGTAATAATAATAATCTGGATATACTACGCCAGTAGTAAACACATGCACCTGATTAGCAGGAATAGATAAAAACTGCTTTTGCGGTAAACGCTGACCTATATCAATACCCGTTGAAAATCGGTCTTTATTCTTTAATTTGAAATAGAGATTAGCAACCAATGCTGGCTCAATTGACGAATAATTAGCATGATGGTCAGTAGCTAAATCATCTCTTTGAATACCACTATAATTCAGCTTTAAACCAAACTCTTTTTGAAACGATGGCGATTGATTATGCTTAAACAAATAGCTCAAATTAAATAGGTTATCGGTATACTTGTAATTAATAGCGTAGAAAATGATATTCAAATCTTCAGCTTGTTGCTGATCATATTTTAGCAATAGCTGATGCTCGAATTTTGCAGAGACTTTATCAATACCTAAAAACAAACTCAGTTTTTCAGTGTCATAAAACGATAAATAAGATCTACGTATCGAATTTTTAAACACTTTAAAGTTGTCCTCTAAAATAGTTTTATAATTTAAACTTGTTTTTATTGAGTAGGTATTAATGCTTGTACTATAGCTCAATCCAATGCCGTAATACCTATCAAACCTTCTCAATGGGTCATTTCCTTCGTTATCGGTAACAAATCCATATCCTTGTATCAAATAGTTTTTTCTATCCGGATAACCGTTAGCACCCGTATTATACATGCTATTTTTATAGGTTATACTAGCCGCTTCTCTGCCGTAACCCCATAACGCGTTAACACCAATCGTATGCTGTTTCCATTTATACAAAATTTCCGGTTTTAGTCGGAGCTCAAATGTATTTACTTCAGGTCTTGGGTCAACAGATCGCGTGGCAGAATTGTACAGATAATCTAGCCCCACACCAACGTAAAGTTTTTTATCGATTAGACTGTAACTCGCTAAACCTCCTAATTGATATTTAAAACGCTCGTACTTACCTGCTTTTATCGAACCATAATAATAAGGCTGCTCATCAACTTCAGTTCCTTTTGTAGTCCAAGCTAAACTATCCTGCCAAGTTCTAGAAAACTCGAAGTATCCGCTAGTGATAAACTTTTTAAATTTATTGATCCCCTCAGTCCTTAAGCTACCAATTACTGTATTTTGCGCCTGCTGAGCTCTACGATATCCACCATTTCCCCGTTGATATTTAAAAAGTGAAGTACCAATTCTATTGATATCGGTATTCAACAGAAAGTTAGTATTTAACTGAGCTACGGTAATGTTATTTTTCGTCTGCTCATAAGTGTATAAGCTATCAGTAGAGGATTGCGTATATCCTCTAACTGATAGTAGTACAAATAAAATCAACAATAGATTTTTAAACATTATTTAAATACGGTTTTCGTTACGTCTGGCATATCCAACTCTGTAAAATCGTTAGTAGAGCTGTTTGTATCTTTTAAGATTACTCTCCCATTTACCGTTTTACCAGTTTTACGTATTAATGATTGTGATGAGTATTGTCCTTTAGAAACGAAGATAAATGTAGCGTCTAAAGTAGCGCCAAATTTCTTAGGTACTCTATTAGCCTCAAGCGGTGTTTGGATATCAACTGCATCAATCACTTCAGCATTAGGAATTTGATAATACAAGTCTACTGCGGTAGTTATATCTAGCTTATCTGGAGCAGGCGTACGTTTCCATTCTGATTGTGGTCTCTTAGTTTTGAATAAAAATAAAGCCTCTCTACCTGTCGCATCAAGTATCATATCTCTACCAGAAATGATACTTATGTTTTTCAAATTTGGAACATTCGGATTATCAATATCAGATGCGAGCTGAGATAAACCTAGATAATCACCTTGATAAATTTCGAAATCAGCATTATTCAAGTCGATGGTCAAACTAGGATCTTTCACGGTTATTGTCTTACCATCTGCGCCTGTAAAAGGCACTTTATGGTTCATTGCAGTTGCTGCAATAATTAAACTTTTACCAGGCTGTACTGGATGATCTTTTCCTGTACCAGGTATCATCCAAATGTTTTTGCTGTAAACGTAATCCGTATTTGCTTTACTGTTATTCATACCAATAGATTTTGTCCAATCATATTGTTTGGTACCACTTTGGAAAAAACCACTAGTTATATCAATTGCAGTTAATTTAGACGTACTTCCGTAAGCCTGAACGATATACAAGCTATCTGCATACAAAACTTCATTTGAGTTGTTGTAAACTTCTATAAACTGATCTCTAAAACCAGCACCATTTGTAGTATGCGAACCTGCATAGTGGATTTGCTTAAAAACCCAATCGCCAATTTTACCAGCATTTAGAGCAATTTTTAAAGCATTACTACTTTGCACGATACTTTGCGATTTTAAAATGCCGTTAAATACCACATCGTTTTCAGTTGTAGTTGAAGTGTAAGTTTGATAATCTGCAGCTGATACAGTTAACACAGCTTCGATATCGTAGTTTCCTGGAGAAATTTTATCTAGAGATACCGCACCAGTTTCGTCTGCTTTTAGATTAGTTACCAAGCCGTTACTTAAATTGGTAAATTTAACTTCAGTATTTTTCAACGGAAAGTTATATCCGGCGTAGGCATTATCAAACGAGATAGCCACACTTACGGCTACGGGTTTCAAATCTTCTACGTCGTTCCTTTTACAAGAAAAGAAGACGGTAACAAGGGAAAGAATGGTAAAAGTTATTTTCTTCATTTTATTAAAATTTAATTGATATTTCTGCACCAACAGATGTTGGATTTAAGTAATTGTAGGTGTTTGACAATTTTTGGTCGTAAAAGCTAGGATTGAGATTAAATACATTGTAAGCGTTCACCGAAAAACGAATGTTATTCTTCAACTCTTTAGCTATCCTCATGGAAATGTTACCATAGGCAAAAGGCAATTTAGTTTGTGTAGAGCTCTCTGGTCGTTTCAATAAATGGCCGTAATCTGGATTACTCGCATCGAATTTTTCAATTGGATAATAATTTCCAACTTTATCTAAATAAGCTTTCGGATATCTTTCATCATCACCCATACGATTTTGGCTGCGTAACCAAACTAAATCTACATACAGGCTAGCTACTAAACCTAAAGTTGGAAAATGCGTATCGGACGTTAGTTTACTAGTTAAGCTTTTATTGATACTTTCAGTCTGTTGATATACAGCATACCAAGCTTTTTTATCCGATAAGATATCGTCCAAACTAGCAGATAAAATTTGGTCGCCACTATTGTAAAAACTGCTATAACCATAACTTCCATTAATAGAAAAACTGGTCTGTATAGCTTGTATCTTTTTAATGGAAACAAAGAAATCCAGCCCACTTGTTTTGGATGTAACGTTATTAGCCGCTACAGAATTAGATAAACCAGAAACTATTCTTGATTTACCAGTTGCCGTATATACTGGCTTTTGGTTGTTAGTAACTGTATACGTGTATTCTGGAATATTTAGATAAAAAATAGAAGATTGTGCATTGAAACCATCAGTATTATTTTTGTAATACCCATTAACAGAAATACTAAATAATTTATGTCGATATGCTAAACCCGCTTCCGCTTGATTAGATTTAGAGGGTTTTAATGATGAATTATCTGGAACATATTTATGCGTATAAACTAAGAACAGACTATTTCTAACATCACCGGTGTACACATTAAAGATTGGAATATCGAAATAAGTTGGCCCAGGATAACGATAGGCCATTGTTGGCGCTTTGGTGGCTATTCCATAAGCTATATTAAAAGTTAAGTTTTTGCTTAAACTTAAATTACTGCTTAACCTTGGTTGAAGGGTTCCGTAGCCATTTTGTATATCATATCTCAAACCAGTATTAAATCGCAATCTTTTGCTCAATACCTTAAGGTTGAAACTATCTTCTGCGTAGAAACCAAAATTCACTAAATCTGGTGCATTTTGAAAGTTGTAAGGGCGCTCATTTTTAAAGCCGTGATTATCTAAACGGGGTCTTTCGGGATCAAATAAAACTCCATTGCCTCCGTTGTTAGACAACGACATGTTTGCGCCATAACTAAGCAAATGTTTTATCGAACCTGTATTGAAGTCACTAGAAAAGCTTAAGTTGGTATTAAAATTTAACGGCTTTCCAACAACTTGATCAAATGCAAGATAAGTGCCTGGAATATAATAACCTTCATACACACCTGTGGTATCTTTATTCGCCATGGGTTTTACATTTCCGTTAATAAAATATTGCGCATAGCTTTCTTGATAACCCGTACTTAAACCAGCGTTAAAACTTATCCGTTTAATGATAGGATTATCTAACTGTAGTGATAAACGGTTAGAAAAGTTAAAATTTCTATTTTTAGAATACGCCATCAACTCTCTCCCATCATCTGGATCTTGCTTAGCATCATCTAATTTTTCGCTAAAATCAAACGAAAAGGTATTCTTTAATCGGTTAGAAAAATAGATGGTATGCATCAAACCTCCCGATACACGGCTATACTTTTTCATATCGTCTCTAGGATCCTTGTTACTGATTAGGTAATTGAAATTAGCATTCAAAAAGCCTAGCTTTTTCGGTAACTGAAATCCTTTACCTAGCGAAAAATTAGTAGAGCCATTGTTGATACGCGTATTAAAAGCATAGGATGTTTTCCCCGCCTTTCGATTAAGGATGATTGCACCATCAGTTAAATCGCCATATTGCGCTGGTGCAACACCGCTAATCACTTCAATACTTTCAATATTATCTACTGGTATTTCTCTTAAATCTAATCCGCCGAACGTAACATCATAATCAACATTATTTTTACGATCGTGAATAGTGCCTAATCCATACATACCAATATTCTTCGTTTGCATGTTGGCATTGTTGCTTTGCGCCAAACCATCTACAATAATGGCTACTCCCATAGCATTGTTACGAGCAACGCCTTCTGTACCCTCGGTACGCAGCGTAATATTTTTTGGATTTTGCAAATCAACAGGAGAATAGAGTTTGCCGGGCAGTAAATTGAGAATATCAGTTAAACTAAATGCTTGAGATTGCTCAATAGTTTGACTATTAAACACTATCGAAGAATTGGATAGTTTAGTTGCTTTCTGAACTGAAGAAACCTGTACTTCTTTTAAGCTTAGACTTAAGTCCTCAAGCACTATGTTCAGTGTATAATTCTCTGCTGAAGTTAGTACAATCGTACTATCCACCGTCGTTTTACCTACCATAGAAAATCCTACTCTAAGGCTCTCGATATTTCTTCGCGATATCGCTATGGAATAGTTACCATTGTTATCAGAATATGTAGTTCTATCGTAATCGCTTAGTTTTACAGATACATACTGCAAAGGTTTCCCCTTACCATCTGTAATTTTTCCGGAAATTCTCACTTGGTTTTGCGCTAGATTTATGGAATGGGCGTAACTGCTTTCATAAGTTAATGCAACACTCAAAAAACCAAACAAAAATGCAAAAAGAAGCAAACTACTTTTTCGATACGACTGAAAGAATTGAAATAAAAACGTGGTATATAAACTCATCTATAGGCAATTGCTTATTGCAAGCAGACCAGAGAGCAAACAGTCATGTAGCAAATTACGGCAAATATAACCTTATTTAGACTAAGTCAAAATAAAAACAAAGATAATATAATTTAGCGCAAGGCTAACCTATAAAAGACAGAGATTAAAGATGATAAATAGTTGTCTTAGCTTGGGGTTAGTCAGCCAGGGGATAAAGGATTGAAATAGCAAATCCTTTCCCTTCTTCTGTGGCTATTTCATATGTTGCATTGATCATTTGCAAACGACTTTGGATATTCTGCATACCTATGCCACTTTTTTTGTCGAGCACTGCCAAATCAAAGCCCTTACCATTATCTTGGTAATTGATTTGTAGCTCGTTATTTTTACTGAAAGAAATCGTGATTTCTGTAGCATTTGCATGCTTGATAGTGTTATCTACCAATTGCGTAAGGACTCTAAACAACGCTAAAGCAGTTTTTTCGGGCAGATCAATTTCTTCAATATCTTCTTGCTGATTTATAGAAATTTTAATTTCACCGGTATTATTGATCAATGATACAAAGGCTTCAATGGTAGTAAAAAGCCCAAACACAGCTAAGCCTGGCGGCGATAAATCATGGGATATATGTCGGACATCTACAATCATTTTATCAATGAGCTGTTTCGCTTCTACCATTACTTTTTCCTGATCAATTGACAATTGATTTTTGAGAGAATTTAGCATCAACTTAATGGCAGATAAGGTTCCTCCTATCTCATCATGCAGATCTTGACCTATCCGCTTACGCTCCACTTCTTGTGAATCGATTACAGCGTTAAGTAGTTCCTTTTGTTGCGCTAGCTGAGTTTCCTGCAATTGTCTTTTCTGTTTCCAAACTACGCTTTGATTTTTGATATAGAACAGTAAAAACGAGGCGACTAAAACAAATAATAGGAATACTCCGTAAAAAATTAGGAGATAAACGTTATCGACCATCATTGCTTTTCTTTATTAGCATAAAACCTCTTGCAAACGCAAAATACATCAATAAAGATAACGTAGCATTAATCTTCCACACTATATCATTCAGTTCCTTGTTTTTACTCACCAATATGAGATAATTAGACGAGGCAAAAATGAGAAAAGCCAATGGAAAATATATTACTATACCTACGTTAAACCAACTAATTGGCTCTTGCAACCAATTTTCAATAAAATTGCTTTTATATAGATAGAAAAGACTGAAAAAAGTTAACAATATTGCCTCCAGTGGCCTGGTGTGTGTATTAAAAGTAAATATATCTTGTATAAAAATAAAGTTAAGTATGCAAATTAATGGAAAAACTACGATAAGTGTCGCAATAGTCCTCTTGACTTTTTTATCCACAAATATTATCCTAAAATAGTTTAATATGACAACGGCTTCTACTATTGTATACAGGTGTAACAATGGTAAATTCTGCATCCGAAACTTGATTACTAGAACTAACGCTATTAAATTAATGAGCCCAGATAACAGCAAATAATATAAAATTGATTTCGCTGCTGAATCAGCAGATTTATACTTATATAATCCTATTGAGACGGGTATAAGTATGCTTAGAGGAACAATATAGGTTAGATACATTAGGGAAATTAATGTTGATCACGAAAAACAAAATTCTAGTGATCAACATTTTATAAAATATTAAACATATAACGGGCTTTGAGGATCGCAAGAATCGGGACAAGGCTTAGTAAAATCATAAATATCACTATCATCTTCGCCGTCACCTTCTACTCCTGAGTTGTGTGCTACAATATCATTACCTGCCAAATCTACTGGTACGATTAATGCAGTTACATCATCCGGCAAATCCTTATCGTCTTCTTTTACTGCAAAGTATGCTCTTACGCCAGTTAAAGAATTACGGATATTTCCTTGCTCATCTAAATCTTGAAATTTATCAATGATAGCCATCAAATCTGCAATAGGAATAAATACAGCTCTAGGAATATTTGTTTCTGGAATTTGGTTGATTAACTGGTCACGAAAACGGGTAACTCTAGCAATAGCCTCTTCAAGAGGAACGGTTGGTACGTTTATTCTTGATTTCATTTAAATAGTTTTATAGGTTATGTGTTTTTCAAACCAATTTTGAGCTTTGGTTTTTTTTGTCGAATCTAATAAAAAAAAGATATTTGTAATTAAATTATAAATGTTATTTAATGATATATGGCTTATCAGCTAGAAATAACTGATGAAATTATTTTCAACTAGCTGATCTTAAAAATAACATACTACCTCAATCACAAACTTAGAGCATGAGAATTAATGTTGCCATAGCAGACGATCAAAGATTATTCAGGAAAGGGATGATTGCGCTGGTAAATTCGTTCGACGACACTAAAATTATCTTTGAAGCTGAAAACGGGAGGCAACTAGTTGATTTCATTGAGACCTTTGAGCAAAAGCCCGACATCATCCTCCTCGATCTGTCAATGCCTGAAATGAATGGATTGGAAGCCTTAAAAGTCATCAAGGAAAAACACCCACACATAGGAGTAATCATTTTAACTATCCACGAAGCTGAACACCATATTCTAGCGACTATTCAGGCAGGCGCAAATGGCTATTTGGCAAAAAATGCGGAACCAGAGGAAGTGGAAAAAGCAATAAAAGAAGTTTTCAAAAACGACTTTTATTTCACCGTACCTATGTTGGAAATTATGCGAAAAGGGTTAACCAAAAAGACCCAAACTGTTCACTTAGACCGAGAACAAGATCTACTTACACCGAGAGAAAAAGAGGTACTTCAATTGATCTGCAAGCAATTTAGCAGTGTAGAGATTGGTGAAAAGCTTTTTTTGAGCAATAGAACTGTTGAAGGGCATAGAAACAATCTTCTTACAAAAACCGGAAGTAGAAATACAGCCGGATTGGTTCTTTATGCATTAAAGCACAAGTTGATTGAGATAGATCATCTTTCTAACTAACACCCCCTACCAGGCAGGTAATTTTACTTGGTACCTCAGGTAGTTTTACCTATTTGCTATTACAGGCAAAAAAACGCTATTCCATTTTTCACATTTTGTGTCTCTTAGTGGTGTCGAAATTAACGGCTCTCATCTAAAAATAAAAGAAGAAGAATGAACCATTACTTTTCCCACCCAATGAGCAACCAAGTAGATGATAATCTCATATTTTTTAATGATCCAACTGCCTACCACGAAATCGACAATGTTTCGCACGAAATTCTTCCTGCCATAAAAATGCTAATTGGTTTATGTGCCGAACAAGGCCTATTTGTTAAAATATTAAATAGGTCGACAATGGTACGCAAATGTCTAATGGAAAACTTGGATTTTGACATCACCGCAGCATTTGAAGCTACTGAAAACCTAAGCAATTTAACTTACCGTACTTTCGGACTGGCTTTTGGTGTTGGTATCTACGAATGTTCTGCATCTGGTAGCCTTAAATACATAGATCATAAAATGCTTTACGACAAGGTAGCAAAAATTGGTGAATCTATCGGTTTAACTTGGGCTGGTAACCATCCTTCTCTATCTAATTTAAGATATTTCGAAATGCGTCCTACTTGGGCAAACGACATGAATGACCACGATATGGTGAATGAACTTTACCGTAGACAAAATGCACAATTGAATTTACTAGCATAAAAATATCTGATAAGTTAGCTCTCCACGTTGTGCCATCTGAATGGGCAAAAAGAAGCCCCCGAATTTCGGGGGCTTCTTAGGTTATGGATTATTCAATTTGCTTTTGTCTGGTTACTTTAAATTCTGTTCTTCTGTTTAATGCTCTTCCTACAGGGTTATCCTTCTTACCCCCATCTAATTGATTTAGTGCCACTGGCTTACTAAAGCCATAACCTTTAGAAGTCAATCGATCGGGTGTAATTCCCTTACTCATCAAATAGTCTACACAAGATTTAGCTCTTTTGTCAGACAGCTCCAAATTATAAGTTTCTGATCCGATGTTATCTGTATGTGCACTTAACTCAATCTCTATATTTGGATTGTCGATCATGACCTGGAAAAGGGTATCTAAGGTCTTTTTAGATGAATCAGTTAGCTCGGCGCTATTAAATTCATATAAAATATTCCTCAACACAATTGGCTTATTGATCACCATTGGTTCTAAACAAAGCTCTGAACTTAACAGCGTATCAGCTTTAAACAATTGCGCATAATTATAGCTGATATTTTTAGCAAAATATTTGTCTTTCATTACGTGGATCTGCAAATCCCTGTTGCTACCTACCTGAAAAGTATATCTACCATTTACATCCGTTTTCATCACCTGCTCGGGAACATTTGTCCCAACTGCAGTAATGGTGGCACCCGCTAATGGTTTTTTAGTCGCACAATCTAAAATGGTTCCCTGAACACTTAGGTACTCCCTAACCATATAAAAAACTTCTAAACAGCATACCGATTCTCTATCAGAACTGATATAAGCTTCCTTGCCAGCATCATCTAAGGCTGCAAAGTAAATATCATCTTTTGCAGAATTAAATGGATACCCCATGTTCAGCGGTTCAGACCATTCCGCAAAGTCACCTTTGGACTCATAGAAATCGAAACCACCCAAACCTACTCTTCCATTACTGCTAAAAACGAGTTTCTGAGTAGCAGGTAAATAATAAGCAGCTTGCTCATCATCTTTAGTATTGATTTTATCGCCCATGTTTACTGCAGTGCCTACCGTGCCATCTGGTCTTAAGTTAGCGAACCATAGATCGTATCCTCCAAAACCACCAGGCCTATCCGAAGAATAAATCAGATATTTACCATCTCTAGTTACTGAAGGCTGCATAGAATTGAAACCATTCACATTGATTTCGCTAGTGAGTGAAACCGGTGCGCCCCAATTACCTCCTTCTTTCCTGCTCATATAAATAGCGCGTTTTTGATACTCCTTATCATCAGCCCAGGCGGTTAAAAACATGATTTCACCATTTGGATGCACTGTAGCAGCAGCAGTTTCCATTTTTTTCAAATCCATACTGATTTTTTGGATGTTTACTTTTTCTGCTTTATGATTCTCCGTATTTACCGCGTAAATTGTATTTACGTAAGGGGTGGCCTTCTTAAACACCTTAAACTGGCCCTTACTTCCTTCCAAAATTTGATTCTTCCCTTCCGAACCCACTGGTCTAGATGAGGTAAAGTATAATTCAGAAGCGTTCACCGTTGGTGCATAATTGGAGCCAGCTTGATTAATATTATTGTTTAATCTATCAATTCTAAACATTCGAGGATAACGCATTTCATATAGTGCATATTTTGATGAAGCGATCTCCAGCTTGGCCTTAGGTATAAAATCATCGTTCATTTTATAGTTGGATATAAAACTCTCGAATGCTGCTATAGCTTCATCATATTTCAAATTTGCTCTTAAACATTCGCCATACCAAAACTCACTTTGTGCATATTTAGGGTTGGTAAATTTATTAGCTACAGCATACCACTTTTCTGCATCTCTAAAATTCTTGTACAACCTTAATGACGATGCCAATTGATATACAGCATATTCGTAATCCTCTTTTTTGGGACTTGTTTCCTTGATTCTTTGCTCAAAGCCGTAAGGCACCACAAAACCTGCACTATCTGGAGATATCTGCAACATCCGTTTATAGTATTCTGCTGCTGCATAATACTCTTTATTTTGAAAGTATACATCCGCTATACGTTTGTTACTTGATGTCATTTGTGCATTCGCCGAATTCACAAAGCAGATCATAATGAATAATATTTTAAGAAATTTCATAAGTTTTAGTTTTAAAGTCGAGGGCAAAAGAAGTTTGGACCAATGATACCTTTTCGAGCACTAAAAGAAACAGAAAGCTCTAAACCTCCTCGGCTTCCTGTAGCTCTGTTTAAACCAGAGGTATTGAAATCGTAACTCAATCCAAAGACCATACTTTTAATATGGAAACCCAAGAAAGCTATTGCGGCATCATCTACACGGTAATTAGAACCAAAAAGCAAGTCGGTCTCTGCATTTAACATCATCTGAGCATAAGCTCCTACAGCTACTTCCTGAGCATTTCCTTGTTTAAGAAAAAGTGCGTTAGGTGTAATGTCAAAAACATTATTCACCTTAACTTTAGCACCACCATGAGCTGTAAATCTCATTGGTACTTTAGCATCCCCTCCTACAAACTTATCTTTTGGTCTGTTTAAGTGGGCTACCGTTAGTCCCGCAAATACATTTATCTTTTTGTAATCTGCAGCATCAAAAAACATCACCCCTGTATTAATATCTGGCGCAGTAAAATTTTGCCCTGAAATGTTATCGTCGAACAACATTCCTCCATCATAGCCCATTGTTGGGTTATATTGACTGCCTAAAGTGATCTTAGAGATATCTATACTTTTATTGATGATGCCAGCCTGTAAACCAAAGTTTATAATTTGATCGCCCGCCTGCCCAAATCTAATACGGTATGAGGCAGATGCTAATGCATTTAACTGGTTAAAGGATACTGATCCAGCACGCTGGTTAATAATCATTCCACCAAAGGCGAAATTTTTAATAGGAGCGGCATCAAATGAAGCTCCTACTGTTAAATATCCATCATTAATATTGCTCCACTGCTGTTTAGCATTAACATTTGCTCTATATGCACCATCGGTTACACCTGTTAGTGCTGGGTTTAACCATAAGGGATTGGCATAATATTGAGAAAAATGTGGATCAATCTGTGCATATGTTTTATTTGCAACAACCGCTAATACAACCATTACTGCAACTAATATTCTTTTTCTTTTCATTGGTACTATTTTAAATAAAACCATGTTCCGTTTAACTTTAGACTTATCTTAATAGTGTTACTGTACCTTTAAAGGTTTTAACCGCTCCACTATTGAAAGTCACATCGATGTAATAGACGTACACCCCTGTTGGCTGTGGCCTGCCTCTGTAGGTTCCATCCCAACCTTGCAATAAATTCCCTGATTCGAAAACGAACTCGCCCCATTGGTTGTAAACACGCATTCTAAATTTGGACACACTATTTCCATAGGCTAAAAAGAAATCGTTTCTACCATCGTTGTTAGGTGTAAAAGTGTTAGGAATGTACAGTTCATCTTTAAACGGTTCGCTTGTTTTCGCAGTTACCGCATTTGAATTTGCACTGTTTTGACAAGGCGATGCTCCAATAGCCTTTACCAAAATGGTTACGCTCTGACCTTGGGTTAAACTTAGCACCGAGTAGCTAGTTGCAGTCGTAGTGATCCAAGTAGCACCACCATCTATAGATACCATGTAACTGGATGCATTAGGAATGGCCGTCCAATTGAAGATGATACTGTTAGTAGTGATGGTTCCCACGGTTACTATTGGCGCCGGAAGCGGTGATAGTACGTTAACAACTACTGCTGTCCTTGTTGCGCTCACACAACTACTTCCTCCAACTGACTCCACATAAAAAGTAGTGGTTGCCGATAATGGCAAAGTGGTATAACTTGTGCCGGTGTGCAGTGGGGTGCCGCCTGAAGCTGTAGCATACCATCTGTAAGTAAGTGCTGCATCAGGATTATTAACCGTCAGTACCGTACTTGAACCAGCACAAACCTCATTTGCAGCAGCAGTTACATTTGCTGGTGGATTTGGAGGTGTACCAACTACAACATCTACTCTAGCTCTAGATAAAGAGGTACAACTACCTACACTAGCCTCAACAAAGTAACTTGCATTAGCAGTAACGTTAGCAATTGGTAATGTTGCGCCAGTACCCACTATCGTACCACCATTTAATGCAGTATACCAAGTATAGGTTACACCCGTTACCGGATTACTTACAGCTAGAACTACAGAACCATTGTTACAGGTAGTAACCGTTGAATTAGCTACTGTTGGGTTAACTGGTCTTGGAGTGACTGTTGCAGTGACTGCAGTTCTTGTTGCGCTTACACAATTACTTCCTCCTACTGCCTCTACATAAAAAGTAGTGGTTGCTGATAAAGGCGACGTGGTATAACTTGTGCCGGTATGTAGCGAGGTACCACCTGAAGCTGTAGCATACCATCTGTAAGTAAGCGCTGCATCGGGATTATTAACCATCAGTACCGTACTTGAACCAGCACAAACCTCATTTGCAGCAGCAGTTACGTTTGCCGGTGGATTTGGAGGTGTACCAACTACAACATCCACTTTAGCTCTAGATAAAGAGGTACAATTACCTACACTAGCCTCAACAAAGTAACTTGCATTAGCAGTAACGTTAGCAATTGGTAATGTTGCGCCAGTACCCACTATCGTACCACCATTTAATGCAGTATACCAAGTATAGGTTACACCCGTTACCGGATTACTTACAGCTAGAACTACAGAACCATTGTTACAGGTAGTAACCGTTGAATTAGCTACTGTTGGGTTAACTGGTCTTGGAGTGACTGTTGCAGTGACTGCAGTTCTTGTTGCGCTTACACAATTACTTCCTCCTACTGCCTCTACATAAAAAGTAGTGGTTGCTGATAAAGGCAAAGTGGTATAACTTGTACCGGTGTGCAGTGAGGTGCCGCCTGAAGCTGTAGCATACCATCTGTAAGTAAGTGCTGCATCAGGATTATTAACGGTAAGTACGTTGCTCGAACCAGCGCAAATGTTATTTGCAGCAGCAGTTACATTTGCTGGCGGATTTGGAGGTGTACCAACTACAACATCTACTCTAGCTCTAGATAAAGAGGTACAATTACCTACACTAGCCTCAACAAAGTAACTTGCATTAGCAGTAACGTTAGCAATTGGTAATGTTGCGCCGGTACCGACTACAGTACCACCATTTAATGCGTTATACCACGTGTAGGTTACACCAGTTACAGGATTACTCACGGCTAAAACTACATTGCCATTGTTACAGGTAGTAATCGTTGAATTGGCCACTGTTGGACTAACTGGTCTTGAAGTAACTGTTACAGTTACCGAAGTACGTGCAGAAGCACCAGTACAGCCTACCGTACCTACCGCCCTCACATAATAGGTCGCATTGGCATTAAGTGGTGGTGTCGAATAAACAGCTCCAGTAAACAATAACGTACCGTTTGTGGCACTATTGTACCATTCATAAATGGTATTCGGCTGAACATTTGTAACAGTAAGCGTTGTTGAGCTATTGCTACATACACTTGTGCCCGATGTTGCAACTATTGGAGCGTCTGGTAAAGGATTAACATTTACGGTTACCGTGGCTGCATTGCCAGATATATTTTCGCATTTATCACTTCCCTTTACAGTGACGTAATAAGTTGTATTTCCTGCAAGTGCTGGAGTAGTAAATATAGGACCAGTGAATACGACATTTGTCAACGCCGCATCGCTATACCAAGTAAATATTGGATTATTTACAGTCGGCACGGCAGTGTTACTTGCAGTTAACGTAGTTCCTGTATTGATACAAGTAGTTAAATTTCCGGTTATAGAAATATCTGCGGCAACAGCGATAGATTTAACGATTACGCTTACTGATTTAGCTTGCGATATTGGACTTTCACATCGGTTATCACCCTTTACAGTGACATAGAATATTTGGTTGGTTGTTACCGTAGGCATAAATGGAGATCCTGAACCTGCAACTTGTGTTAAGGCGGCATCAGTATACCAAGTAAATACCGGATTAATGACAGTAGAACTACTAGCCGTAAGGGTTACCGAACCTGCTCCACATCTTTCAACAGCTTGCGATACCATTAGATCTGAACTTGTTGCTGGCGGATTAATGGTAATAGTTACTTGTTTAGCGTCTCCCGGTAAATTCTCGCATTTATTAGTACCGCTTATCGTAACGTAATAGGTTACACTTGAAGTCAGTATAGGTGTGGTAAAGCTAGCGCCAGTATGAACAAGTGAAGTTGGCGTTAAAGCAGCATCAGTATACCAATTAAATATAGGAGATGTTATGCTGGTGCTTGTTGCCGTTAACGTAGTAGCGTTTCCTGCACATAATGTATTGCCCGAAACTTGAATATCTGCAGCTACAGCCCTATCACCAACGGTAATAGTTATCGTGGTTCTAGTTCCGTTCGTACAGCTATTTCCGTTTAACGCCTCTACCGAATAAGTATGTAAGCCAACAGGTAAATTAATTGGAGTCGTGTAGATATCGGTATTTAACGCCACTAAAGTTCCAGCTGCATTATACCAATTAAATGTAACCCCTGCTACCGGCTGTACGCTTAAAGTAGCAGCTGTACCAAAGCAAACATTTGTTGGATTAGTTGCCAATGCTACTGGAGGCGCTGGAGTTGGAAGAATAGTAACTTCAACTTTTGTACCTGCAGTTTCACAACCATTGATAACTGCCCTAACGTAGTAATTGTAAACTCCAGCAGTTAGTGTAGTTGGAGTCGTAAATTCCCGCCCTTCTGTTGCAGTACCGGTATTGTTTAAATACCATCTATAAGTAACACCATCAATTGGATTTCTAACTCTTAGTACGGCACTAGTTCCTGCACAGGCGCTTACTGCCGCTACGTCTACTTGCGGAGCTATACCTACACGTTGTGCATAATTAAAATCTACCGAAGTAAATGCGCTAACCAGACCAGAGTTTAGTCTAAGTTCAACATTATCGAACTGTTGGGTGGGTACAAAACTTAGTGTAGCGGCACTTCCATCACTCAATAAATCAATTTTAATCAACGGATTATTGGCAAAGATGCCATCATTATTACTCGTAGCTCCATTATACGTATGCACGCTGATAGAAGGCAGTACAGCTAGCGATAACAATTTTCCCGGAGAAGTAATACGAACTCTAACCGTATCGCCAATAGTAGATAAACTACCAAAACCAACTCGTTGAAAAGCATAGGCTCCTGTTAAGCCTACTGGAATCACTAGAGAAGAAGCTGTTTGAATTTGATTATCAATGGCAAGTCCTGGATTAAATACGCCTCCTAAAATGCCAAGTCCGACAATACCCTGATCTACAGTTGTGGTAGCGGCAAGACATGGAACTAGCCCAGTATTTCCATTGGGAACAACATTTACGTTAACCTGCGTTCTTGCGGAAATACAACCAGCCACCGCATCAAAAGCTTCAGCGTAAAAAACAGCGTTCGCATTAAGTACATCTGTTAAATAAGAATTACCAGTAGCTACTGGAGTCACGTCTGTAGCATTGTACCATCTGATTTGCGCATTAGGATTACTTGAAGTAGCGGTTAACAATGCCCTTGAGCCTGGACTAATACTCACATTTGCACTAGCCACGGTTGGCGCACTTAAGCCACCAACTGTAATCTGAACAGTGGCTTTAGTTGCTGAAGCGGCATTACATACCGCATCGTAAGCTTCAACGCTATAGGTTGCATTTGCAGTTACATTGTTTACCGTAAAGGTCGTTCCAGTTGCTACTTGAACATTTGAGGAATTATACCATCTGTAAGTAAGTCCTTGAATAGGGTCTTTTACCTCCATGACTACATTAGTACCAGGACAAGTAGAGATATTACTTGATATTAGAACAGGAAGAGCTGGAGCTGGTTTTACGGTTACATTGACTAAGGTCTTTGCACTTTCACAGTTATTATTTGCGGAGACATAGAACTTAGTATCCGCAGTGATGGTCGGCGTAACAAAGGTTATTCCAGTTCCTATCTGGCTTCCAGCTTCACTATACCAATTATAAACAAATCCACTTCTAGGATTTTGAACATTTAAAGTCGTAGTCGCATTATTACAAGCTACTACATTACTTGATGCTACTTGCGGCGCAGCTAATAAAAGCTGTGCGTAATTAATATTAATAGAGTTTAATGCATTAAGCACACCGGCATTCAGTCTTACTTCTACTGCATCAAATGCTTTACTAGGAACAAAAGTTAATAAGGCTTGAGTTCCCCCGCTCAACAATTCTAGGTTGATAAGCGCATTATTTAAGTTGACCACATCATTACCAGCAACCCCAGCATTCAACGTTGACAGCTGTACTGCATTCAATAGGCCAAGAGAAAGTAATTTTCCTGGTGAATTTATAGAAATCCTAATCGTATCTCCGACAACACCTTGAGCTGGAAAAGTAAAACGTTGGTAAACATGCCCACTTAGTGCTCCTACTGGTAGGAACAAAGTAGAACCAGTTTGTATATCATTATCGATGGCTAAACCCGGGTTAGCAACACCAGCTAATAAGGCAATACCATTTACACCGTTAGCTTGTGATACTGGAGCAATACACGGTGTTGGTGTTGGTGTGCCTGTATTTACCGTTATGGTAATGGCAAGTCTAGTTGGAGAAACACATCCTGTTAAATTCGATCTTGCTTCAACATAATAAGTGGTAGTGGCAGTTAAAGGAGGCGTCACAAAAGTAGCTCCAGTATATATTGGCGTAGCTGCGTTTGCTGAAGCATACCAGTTAAACTGAACATCTGTATCTGTTGAACTTGCCGTTAACACTGCAGTTTGTCCGGCAGTAACTGTCGAAACTGAGGCCTGTACCTGCGGTAAAACTGGGCGAGGACTTACTGTAACAACAACAGCAGTTCTGCCAGCACTTACACAGCCTTGTTGCGTAGCCTCAACATAGTAAGTTTTGGTTACACTAGCATTTGATACCGTATAGGTGGCACCAGTAGACAATTCGTTACCAGCAGTTGCTACATCGTACCACTTGTATACAACACCAGCCTGTGGATTAGCTACTGCCAACGTAACTGGTGAACCCTCACAAGCAGTGATCGTTGCCGCGGCTACCGTTGGTAGGCTCAACAATGGAACTACATTAATCGTAATTGGAATTCTTTCGCTGTTTGCACAACCATTTCTAGAAACCTGAATGTAATAGGTTGTAGTAGCTGTTAAGTTTGGCGTTGTATACGAATTGGTATTTGCCAATAGATTTCCTCCTGCATCGTACCATGCAATTTGAGTATTACCATTTGCTGTAGCATTAATAGTAGCACTAGTATTGTAGCAAATGGTTTGGTTGTTTCCAATCACTGTAGGATTTGGATAAACAATCTTTGCACCATAAACATCTAGGCTACTTAATGCGGCAACAACTGCTTGAAAACGAACCTCCACTCTATCAAACTCAGCTCCTGCCGCAAATGTAGCCTCAAATCTATTACCTCCAAGTAATTGAAGATATACCAAAGAAGAATTCAACTGCAGTGTTCTAACGACTGCATTGTTTTTCATCACATTTACCGTAATACCCCCTAGAACAGACAGGTCTAGCAAACCACTCGGCAATCCCAGATCTAAACGAATGCTGTCAGTGGCTAGACCAGCAGATGGGAATACTAAACGTTGAAAACCAGTGGCCGCTGCCCCAAAGGTTAAAGTAATACGGGTATAATTGTTTTTATCTGCATCTACAGCATTTGCTGGATTTGAAACTCCACATAAGACACATAGTAGAGAAGAAATACCACTACTTTGTGCGTTCGCTGCAGTACAGTCGGCACCTACTCCTGTTGTTACCGTTACGATTGCAGGCGTCCTAGTTAAACTAACACAACCTTGAGCGCTTACCGCTTCAGCATAAAAGATTGTATTTACAGCTAAATTTCCTGTAACCAATTCCTCTCCTGTACCTAAAAGTGTACCACCACTTGCTGAATCATACCATCTTACGGTATTACCAGCAGCAACACTTGCACTAACTACAGTGCTCTGATTAGGATTTATAGTTTGATTATTAACTGCTACAACTGCAGCAGCTGGTGCAGGATTAGTGGTTACATTAACTGCAACCCTGGCACTTACAGCACTACCAGACACCGCTTCTACATAAAAGACAGTATTGGAAGTAATATTTCCAGTATTAAAAGTACCATTGTTATTGGTAGCTAATGCTGTATTTCCAGTTGCACCATACCAGTTATAAGTAATTCCTGATTGCGTATTACTTACGGTTAGTGTTGTTGAAGTACCTACACAAGTAACTACACTTGCAACAGTAGGATTAGGTACGATAACCGTAATTTGATAATTGGTTATTACGGTATTAGATGCCCCATCTGTAACCCTTATTGCAAAAGTATGACTCCCTCCGACTTCAGGTGTACCGGAAAGTACTCGCGTTGCTGTATTAAAAGTGAACCCAGCAGGGAGGTTAAGTGCCTCGTAAATATAGTTTGGCGTACCACCGCTAACTGCAGGCAATGTCTGTGATGGATAAGCGACGCCAACGGTGCCATTAGGTAAAGCAGCAGTAGCCAAAGTTAAAGCTCCATTTACTTTTAATGTATAAGTATTAGTTGCCGTTCTTCCATCAGTATCTGTTACACTAAGCGTAATTACATAATTACCTGCACCAGTAGGTGTACCAGAAATTTGTCTGGTCGATGAATTAAACGTCAATCCAGCAGGCACATTAGAAGCGACATAAGTGTAAGTACCTGAACCACCTGTAGCGGCAGGCAATACATCTCCTGGATAGGCAACATTTACTGTTCCTTCAACCAAGGTCTTATTGGCTAATATTAGTGGATTAACCACGCTGATAGCATAACTGTTATTGACAATAGTGCCAGCATTGTCTGTAACCTGAATGTTGACCGTATAATTTCCAACTGTGGTTGGATTACCCGTAATTTCTCTGGTAACAGGATTAAATTGTAAACCAGGAGGCAATCCGCCAATAACGGCATAAGTATACGCTGGTGTGCCACCTGTTGCGGAAGGAATAGTTTGGGTAGCGTAAGCTGTTCCAACCGTTCCATTTGCTAGCGTAGCATTTGGCAAAGCCAAGGGATTCCCAATCATGACTGGGTAATTCATGCTAGCCGTATTACCACCTTCGTCGCTCACACTCAAAGTAACTACATATGATCCAGCAGTTGTAGGATTGCCTTCAATGGCCATCGTTGCGGGATTAAACTGCAGTCCAGGAGGAAGGTTAGTTACGGTATAGGTATAACTAGGTGTACCACCAGTTGCCACAGGAACAGCTATAGTATAATTTACACCCACGGTTCCATTAGGTAAGGTTAAATTCCCTAGGACTAGCTTGTCAGTTATCATTAAAGTTTGCGGAGTAGTAAGGCTACAACCTCTACCGTCAGTTACCGTTACTGAAAAATTATAGGTACCTGCTAAAGATGGTGTACCTGTCAACACACCTGCAGTGCTTAGTGTCAAGTCAGCTGGCAAAGTACTTCCTGCAGCTAAAGTATAAGTGTAATTAGGTGTTCCACCCGTAGCTGCTGTCAATTGTCTGCTGTAGGCAGTACCTACCGTCCCGTTAGCCAAGGTAGTTGTGGCAAAATTAATTGCAGCGTTTACGACAACCCTAACTGGAACTCTTACCGACTCGGCAGTACATCCGATTTGCCGAGCAGCGACATAATAAGTTTTACTTTCAGTTAATTGTGGTGTTGTAAATGTCTCATTATAAGCTTTGGTTGCTAATGCGGCACCACCTTCCTGAACATCATACCAAATCAATTGGTTAGTTGGGTCGGTAGTGGCACCTAAAGTTGCCGTAGCATTATAACAAATATTTAAGCTATTAGATAATGGGGCACTAAATGTTGGACGAGGTGCTGAACGGGTGACCTCATGAATATTGAGCGTCTGTGTTAGAGAGACACCTAATATAGAAGATAGCGTAACCTTAACCCTGTCAAAAGTGCTGCCTTCTGGAACAGTAAAAGGGATTGTCACTACTTGTCCGCTATTAAACAAACCTAATAAATCGACATTTAAAAGCCCCCCCAATCCTGTTCTACCAGACACAAAGTTGTTACCGTTATACGCTTCCACAGTAATATTGTCCAATACGCCAACATTTGCCAAAGCGGACGATACGCTCAATCTCACGTTATATTCGTCGCCCAATCTGGACGGTGTACCATAATAAATATTTTGACTGATCGTCCCAACGGCAGTGATCAATCCTAAACTAACTTTGGAAAAAGTGGCTGGATTGCCATCTATCGCATTTTGGATATCGGTTACACCAGATCCAGTTACACCTAACAAATCTAATGTTGCGCCGGTACCTTCGTAATCGGTGGCAAATGGCGGGTCACAATTACCCGTTCCAGAAATATGAAAAGCATTGTATACCTTAATTTCATTTGGCTCACTTAGCGCCACCGCATTGGTAACATCTTTTATAAAAATACTTCTATACGCTACTGTAGGTGTAATCGCTAGATAATAAAACCCTTGCGCATCTCTTACCAATTTAATGTTTGTTGTCGAGAAAGAACCATTACTTGAACCAATGGCCACATTAGCACCATTAGCATCTCTGGCACCAACAGTAAAATAATGATCGCCCAAGATAACGTTTCCTAACACACTAGCTAGTGATGATCCTAAGTTCCCGCCTAGTAGTGTATTCAAAATGTTAGCATCATAATCAATTCGAACAAATGTTGTTCGGTTGGCTGCGACATTTTGTGCATAGTTTAATTGAAGCTCTCCACTATACCTGCCTACGCCTAAGAGAGCGCCGCCGTAAGATCTTACCGCCGCAAACGTATTGTCATCCCTAGTTGCATTGATAGGATTCAATACGGTAGAGGAAACAACTGTAGCCGTATTTGCAAAAATTTTGGTCTGCGCATACGAAATACTGGAAGTGATCGTTAATAAAAAGAGATGCAAGAACATGACTGCCCATGGGGTCATCCTTGCTTTTGGAGTAGAGGTGTTTTCCATAAGCCTGGTTTTTTATTGTTAATTCATCACAATAATAAATACCGACTATCTCCTTTAGGCTGTTCAATTTATTCATAAAAGGAATCAAACCGTTTTGAGTCTGTTCATTTCATTCCTTTTATCGAAATGCGAAAAACATATTCTTTAAGCTTCTTTAAACGCTTATTTTAGCTTCAGCTATTTAGGAGTAAAAATACGGTACGAAATAGAATAAATACTTTTTTGAATATTCAGAAAATGTATTGACACTTTATTTTATTAACTTAGATTAACGCTTAACTAAACACCGAAAACCTCTCATGCCGCAAACCATTATCTTAGATAAGATTAGGCGACTAATACTATTAAAGACAGGGATTAAGTCAATTAGTCCATCTGATTGTAGATTTATTTCCATCTCTATACAAAAAGAAATATCAAAAAACATAAGTGAGACTACGATCAAACGTCTATTTGGTTTCGCTGAAGTAAAAAATAGATTCTCGAAATATACCGTTAACGCTCTTTTAGATTACGTCGAAAAAAGTGGAAACTATGATCTGGTCGAAAAAGAGCTACTACATCTCTCCAATATCAATGATAGATTTCCCAACATTCAATTAAATGCGGTTAATATTACGCTCAGCACTTTGAAAAGCGTAAAAAATCGGAGCTCGGTGCCTTATCATTTGACGCACCCTAGATCGTTTGCCAAATTGGATTTCGATTACTTTTACAGTAGCGCACATAGTTTTACCGCCTTTATATCTCAACCTGGTTATGGGAAAAGTATCTTGATGAGCCATCTTGTTCAAAATTTGTTCATTGAACCTAACGGTAAACATAAAAACGACACTATACTTTTTATAAATGCTCGAGATATATTTGACGACCAAAATGAGTACTCTAATATTGAAGATCGCATTAAGTCTAAAATAGGTTTGAATCAACATACCAATCTGATTGGATATTTTAAAGATAGATTTGAGAGAAATGGATCTAAACTGGTGCTGTTTATTGATAGTTTCTCTGACTTGATTACCAACAAGGACTCCAAACAGATTGTGTACGACAAGTTGATTAACCTAATTTCATCAATTGAAGATGAAAAATTTGTAAAAGTTGTTTTAGGAATGCGATCTACGATGTGGAGCCGTTTTCATGACAAGATCAAGAACATACCTTTCATTCGAAAAAAATGGTTTCAAGGGACTTATTTTGATATTAAACAACACTCGAATATTCCACCTTTAGCCAATGATGAGATCGATATTATCTTGAGGAAAATAGAGCCAGATCAAAAAGAGGAAATTAGTGCTACACTTAAGGCGCAGCTGAAGTACCCATTTTACATTCAGTGGTATTACCTGCTCAAAGAGGAATTTCCGAAATTTGATTCGTCTACGAACATCATTTTCTTTGAAATCGTAGACCGTTTTATACATGAAAAGATCTATCATACCTCCTACGCTACAGAAAAAATACTATTCTGTAAAAAGATAATTACCCTTAGTAACTATGGTAATGGAAGTAAGGCGGTCTACAAGAGCGAATTGATCGCCGACCTTTCAAACTTCAAGAATGCTTATAGGGAGTTATTAGCAGAAGGTATCTTAGTAGAGGAAAAACAAGAAACAGATGGGTTTGTTGATGACTTAGTGAGGTTTGTACATCCGCATTTATTTGAATATTTTTTGTTTGTAGAGTTGCTGAATTCTGCAAACAATGTGATGAGCGAATCTTTTTTTGAGCATATCAATCTAAATTACGCTGGCAACCCCACCAGATATCAGGTTTTACAATGGTCTGCTAGATTGCTTGTCATTAAAGGTGATTTTAAAGCACTAAGGTATCTGCTGAAATTAGAACTCAGCAATTATGAGAAAACCTATCTCATCCATTTCATCGCCGAAAATCTTAATTATCGACGATCTACACAACCATCAGTTGCCGCCTACCTTGAAGAGGATGAACTGCATCATATGATGATGGAAAATATTATTCATTTCGATTTTGCTGACTCTTGCTATAAAGAAGCAATTAGCTCACTATTATCGATTTCTATGAATGATAAATTCTCTTTCTTATATCAAGTCATTCTTTCCACTTTTGATTGTTTTAGCTTTAATAATGACCAATTAAAAATGCGCTTGAAGGCAATGAAAAAGTTTGCAGAAGAAGGGAAAAACTGGCTAATTAATCCTTACGACCTATTAACCTGCCTTCATCATACTTTCGCAGGCGAAACTTATCAAAATGATTCTTTATTGTCAGCTATTGAAGATTTTAAAGAAGGAGAAAAGATGATACCAGCTACCGAAAATGGACTGCCAAGCTATAAGGAGATGTTGTCTTTTGTATTATTAAGAACCTATAATATATTTCATGGAGATGCGCATGAAGCCCAAAGAATGTTAGATGCAATGATTGGCTATTACCCAAAAATGATGGCAGCAGATAGTGTGAGCTCAGCTTATTTATTTAGCATGATGGCGTTTTTAAAGTCATTGGCTAAACTCGCTTATCCATCTAAATTAACGGAAAAAATCAGAAATAAAATATTCGAAATTAATTCAATAGGTAACTCTACACCATACATACAAACAGTTTATTTAGCTTCTAGAGCTTTTGAAAGTAAAAATGAGAAAGACTATCAAACTGCTATGACCTATGCAGCAAAATGTATAGAGGTTTTTAAACGTAATCAGCTAACCTTACAGGAAATCATGATGTATAACCTTTTAATTCAGTTAAATGAAGAGACAGGCAATCAACATGAGAAAGCCGAATACGTACATCAGAAGCTCACCTTAATCGACAAGCGGAATGTCCATGGCTCCGTCTTTCATAAATTAAAGTATTAATGCCTCGTGTTATAAAAGAATTATCTTTAACTGCTGCTTACACACTTAATCCACTAAACACTTAGGAGCTGGCATTTTCCAATATTTTGCCAATAAACGAAAAGGTTTTTCTACAGACTTTGAACTAGCGCAATCTACCTCTTTATTGGGTATAGATGCTGGCGTAGGATTTACTCCGGCATGCAAACGAATTTCATATTTTTTCTCTAAACATTTAAAAGATTTCCAATTCGACAGATACACTCTACGCTCAATAATTTTATCTCTTGTAGCACCTTCTGGGCCACTATCAAAAGACCATGATAAACTCCAAAGGTGTGCAAAGAACAGAATCCCATTTTTAACGAAATAACGGTCTTTCATTTCATTGTGATCATATTCTGCATGGGTGTGTATAATCATTTTTAGGTCTCCATTTAAAGAAAAATAAGTTACTGTACCACTTTTTTCACCATCACAATCATATTTAAAAGTTGTAGAGTCTAATTTACCTTCTTCATAATCAGTTGTAATTGCGAAGTAGTCATTTTGAACTTCTTGTTCAGTGGTAAGTTGAGTAGCTACCTGCTTATCGGTTGGAGGTGATAAAGGCAATGTATCCTCATGCACGAATACTTTTTCTTCAGTATCTTGCTCGGGGTTCGATATACATGAGACCAAAATGCAGGAAATTACTATTAGCAAATAATATTTAATGTCAGCTGAATTAATCATAAAGCTATAACAAACCTGAAATCGCTTTGTTGGATAACTTAAAATAAAAAACCACTTCATAAATGAAGTGGTTCACTAGCTATATATTTGGTCAATTAATTTTTTGCCATATCCCTAAGTGCTTTAACAGTATCATGCGATTTTCGAATAGATTTAGCCTGGTTACTTATGGTCTCTAAAACCTCTTCATCTAGTTCTCCGTCAGTTAATGCTGTTTGATAAGCCTTTTTAATAGCATCTTCTCCACGTTCAGCCTCGGCTAATATGCTGACACGATCTGTTCCACCGAACAATGCCTTTACGTCTATCCATACTCGATGTAAGGTACCAACCAAACTGTTTCCTGCTTCCGGGTCTTCGGCTCTTTTGGCTCCTAATGCAGCAAGTTCTTCACTGAATCTGCGACTTTGGGCAGCATATTCTTGAAAAAGTTCTTTTAAATCTATATTTGAGTCATCTATATCTCCTAGCGCCTTTTCAAAACCCGCTATCCTATCGTTATTAAGCGTAATTAACTCATTCAATAAATTATCGGAAGAAGTTGCCATAAATATATTTCTTTAGTGTAGTAATTAATTATTAAAGCAAACCATATAATCCATCTTTAGGATATATAAAAAACGGTTTAGTATTTAATTGCCTATCTTTCTCAGAGATAGGGACATTTAAATGGTCGGCCATTTCAACAATATTTAAACTATCAAATATTACTGAGGGTAGATCCATTTTCTGATTAACTTCACACTCAATTGTTTCAGGATATTCTTTCTGTATTGCCTTTTCTAACATCTTTTAGGTTTTAAAAGGGAAATAAACGAGGACAAGTATTCCCATCTTCCTCGCCCCATTCATTTCCCGCAAACAAAACAACGATAAATGTATTAGGGTTTAGCAATTTCGAAAAACACGTATGTAGCGCATCAACTACCTTAACTCAGATTTAAAATACCTGTAGCGATTCCACGCTTGCTCTTGCTTCTTTAGCGGCATCGACCATATTTATTAACGCGGCTTTGGTTTCTGGCCATTTACGGTTTTTTAATTAGGAGTGTTCGAAACATGATTTTTTTAAAAAAAAGAAGCCATTTAACTGTTCGCCAAAATATTCTACCATGCCGTCGCGTTCAAATTCTCCATGAACCAAAACATCTAAGCTAACTTCCGCCAACTAATGCAGTCTATGATAGCTCGCTCAATTGCAGCTTCATATTGTGTCAAGGTTAATTCCCCCTTAAACTTAGCCGTTAACTGGCGAATAGTTTCAGTTTGGGGAAAGGAACCAATGGTGGTAGTTGGAAACAATGGCAAATTAAATTCGACTTGTATGTAATGTTTGAAACATTATCAAGATTTTGTATTTAACAAACTAAGTTCGGTAAATAGCATTGGTAGCACTTATAGTACTTTTGTAATGGCCGAAATCAAGAATAAACATAATATTAGTTTCTAAGGTAGATGTTGACCAATAACAGGTTGCATTGAATTGAGATCAAATAAATATGCTTAGCTTTAGATAATGAAAAGGAAACAATTTATCGGGACAACTTTACTCTCTTTAGTTCTAGGCAAATCTATCGCAGGCGATAGCAAAAAAGACAAACGTATGAGCGAATTAAAAAAAGGCACCATCATCCATATTGTATATTTTTGGTTAAAAGAAGGGCTATCCGAAGAGGAAGAAAATGATTTTTTGCGTTATTTTGATGTTTTAAAAACCATACCTCAAGTACAAACACTGAATTTCGGAAAACCCGCAGCGACGACTAAAAGGGATGTCGTGGACCATTCTTATGCTTACAATCTAATTTGTACCTTCAAGAATCTAGAAGATATCTCAATTTACGAAAATCATCCTACTCACGTTGCCGGGGCCAAAAAATTTAGTAAATATTGGACACGCGTGGAAGTAAAGGATACACACCTCATGTAATGGGTACTCGTTTTCCATATGATGACCTATCACATTAAAAGACCAGATAAAAACTCAGTGTATTGTTCGCTTAGCTTAATTGCATTCAAAAATAAAAAAGGTCCCGATTTAAATAATCGGGACCTTAACTTTATTCGTTTGACTAACTAAAGAATAGAATTGTCTCCAGAATGACGACCATTCAAGTCCTCTTCCTCTGCATTCCCACGTTCCTCGTCACTTAATCCTTCTTCTCTAGTCCAACCAGCTTTATTTTTAAACCCGCCTTCTTCGTCAATCTGAGGCTGTGTTTCTTCTTGGCTTTCATCTCTTAGTCTAGATGGTGCATCCTCACTGATTACATTAGCGTTATTTACCACTTCTTGCTTTCGACCATCCCTCCCTTCAGAAGTAGGATCTTCACTGGACTGATGCTTTTCTGATTGTGGTGTTAAACTTTGTTCCTCGTCACTTACTTGATTTTGATATTCCATAAGATATTCCTTTCCTTAATTTCCTTATTCACTAGACCATTCATCTTTCCAACTAGAAGTACCTGCCGAAGCAACACTAATCTTCGATGCATCACGACGTTTTTCTACTGGACCTTTCAATTTTTCGGCATTTGCTAAATCCTGTTCCCAATTTCCTCCATTTTTCCTTTCAGCTATTCGATTCTTGAAATCGTCCACCGCATTTCCGATCCATTTTCCACAAGCTTTCCTTGTTTTTGGAATGGCACATATTAATGCAACGCCAGCAAGCGTTGCAACACTAGCAACTATCGCCACCTTGTTTGTATTTCGTTGTGGCGTTAAAAAATTCGTTATCATATGCTGTTATATTTAAGTCTGTTACTATAACCGTTCATTCGAATTATTGTTTGCTGACAAGAGATTATGGGATGTTAGACAGACGATTTTTTCAAAATATATAAAGAAATCGGCGAGCAGGTCTACTTGAGAAATCGTCTGTTGGCAACCTTAGCAAGCCCTTTCGTTTCGACAACCCAACATAAGAAGAAGTCCAAACCGAAATGAATGGGTTAACTATCTTGCAGTTCGACCGAAAAAATATGGTGTGAATTTTATGCCCAATATGAGTAACAAATATCCAATGCTTTCACATTAAAACATAGTAGTCCTGTCAGAACAAAAACACAAGAAACTAAAATACAGCAAATTACACAAAAACAAAAAGTAAGCATGAGATTTGTCCATCGTAATAAAAATCCAAAGAAGGAGGATAAATGGACTTTATAAATTACATCCAAAATGGCATGTTAGAAGCTTATGCCATGGGAACCTTAGATCCGAAAACTACATCAGAAATCGAGGAATTGCTACAAAGCGACCTAGAATTAGGAGCAGCACTTGAAGAAATCCTTATTAAAATTGATAGTAGCAATCAAACACTTTATCCCAACGGATAAAGATCATCTGAAATTGTTTTCAGCATTTGAATGAAAAGCGCACTTAGGTACAGCGTTTTGCGGTAAATTCTTTAGCCATACTGCAAAACGTTTTTTTTAAATATTAGCGACCAAATGTTTTGGGAAATCTTTCACATTTGCACAGCAAACCTGTTCCATTACCTGATTTAACTGACGTTTTAACATCGCCATGGCATGTTGCCCGCCTTCGTTACCTAACGCCGCAGCGCTATACATAAATGTTCTTCCCAAAAAGGTAAAATCTGCACCGACAGCCAAAGCTCTAGCAACGTCAGCTCCAGATCTAATTCCACTATCCATCATTACAGTTAGTTTTTCCTTAAATGCCAAAAGATCTGAGAGCGATTTAATTGCGGATTCTCCCGCATCTAATTGCCTACCTCCATGGTTGGAAACAATCATACCATCTAGCCCTAGATCTACTGCAAGTTGCGCATCTTCCGCACTAGCAACACCTTTAATTACTAATTTTCCTTTCCATTGGTCTCTTATTGCAGAAATCCTGTCGCTATTCAATCTACCTGAGAAAGTCTTATCCATAAAAGCACCTAATTGTTTCATGTCTAAACCTTTTGGCAAATAAGGCTTTAGTGTAGCGAAACTAGGTACACCATGAGCTAAGGTTTGCATAGCCCAGTTGGGTTTGCCTATGATTTGAAGCATATTTTTTAAGCTCATGCGTGGCGGCATCGCTAAACCATTTCTTATGTCACGTGGTCTAAAACCAAAGCTAGGCACATCTGCCAAAATGACTAATACATCACACTCAACTTCTTGCAATCTGCGGAGGATATCATCGCGTAATTTTTCTTCTGCCGGATGGTAAAGTTGATACCAAAAGTCTCCTTCCGTAACTTTGGCAATAGCCTCTATTCCACTAGTAGTTACCGTGCTTAGAATGAACGGTACATTATGCGCCTTTGCAGCTTTCGCTAGTATATGTGGAGAATTTGGCCAAATCAAACCTTGCAAGCCCACCGGTGCTACACCAAAAGGAGCGGAATAGGTTTTACCTAACAAAGAAGTCTCCATATTGATCCCTTTATATTCGTTCAAATAATATGGCTTTAACTGTACCTCCCTTAGTTCGGCAGTGTTACGGTGCAAATTCACATCTTCATTACAGCCACCATCTAAATATTCAAATGCAAATTTAGGTATTCTACTTTTAGCTTTGTTCCGCAAATCATCTATCCCTGGATAAGCTTGATTATATTGTAAGTTCATTTATTAAATTTTTATAAATTTAACGCTCTATCTAAATGCACATAACCACCATCAACATGAATCAATTGGCCAGTGGTATGCCCGGATTTTCCTGATAATAAGAATGTCACCATATCTGCAATTTCTTCCACTTTGGTCATCCTCTTTTCAAATGGAATTTTATCAGTAATACTTGCGAGTTTCTGTTTAGGATTTTCAAAACTGCTCAACCAAGTCTGATATAAAGGAGTCATCGCCTCGGCCACAATTACGGCATTTACGCGAATACCAAAAGGTAATAATTCAACGGCCCATTCACGGGTTAAGGCATTCCTACCACCATTTGCTGCAGCATAACCCGAAGTGTCTCCCTGGCCAGTTTCGGCAGTTTTACTACCAATATTCACAATAGCTCCTTTGCTATCTTTTAAAAATGGCAGTGCGTATTTGGCAAGTAAATAATAATGCACCAAATTGCTATGTAGCGATTTCATAAAAAGCTCATAATTACCATTGCCCAAACCTACTCCGTCATTTACGCCAGCATTATTTACTAATCCATCGATTCGCCCAAACAAAGCGGCAGCTTCCTCCACTACTTTTTCACATGCCGTTGGATCAGTTAGCTCTGCCTGTAAGCTTGCACATCTACCGCCTACGGCGATTATTTTTTTTTCGAGTTTGATGTTATCTTCTTGTTTACGGCCTATAATTACTGGAATAGCACCCTCCTCCGCCAAACTGATACAGATGGCCGATCCAATGCCTTTAGCACCACCACTTACTAATATTACCTTATCTTTCAGCTTTAAATCCATGCTTCACTTTTATAAATTATAGAAATTTACTGCAGTAGTTTCGAAAAAAGATTTCTGGTCATATGCAGTCAATTGACTAGTATATTTTTCCATCATTTCTTTTATCATCCGATACTGAGCTACCACTGTACAAACTGGCCAATCTGAACCAAACATTAGACGTTGTGGCCCAAAATATTCGAAGACGGTATCCAAGTAAAAGATCAAGTCGTCATATTTCCAATTTTTCCAGTCTGCCTCAGTAACCAAACCCGAAACTTTAGCACACAAGTTTTTATTTTGCGATAGCACTTTAATGCCATCACGCCATTTATCTATATCTTTTTTAGTTTCAATATTGGGCTTGCCCAAATGATCGAGTACGAATTTTTGTTCGGGAAATTTTTCTACCAAAGTAATAGCGTCGTCCAATTGACTTTGGTAGATCAGAATATCGTAAGTATATTGATATTGCTGCAACTCGGCTATCCCTCTAAAAAATTCTTCTGAGGTCAGAAAACCGGCTGGTTCAGACTGTGCGACGTGTCGCCAACCCTTTAAATTAGGTTGGTTAGCAAAACTCGACAACCGCTCTGGCAAATTATCGGCTCGCAAATCTATCCAACCAACTATTCCTTTTATAAAGGGGTACTTCTCCGCATAAGCCAACAAGAAGTTGGTTTCATGCTCAGTTTGGTCGGCCTGTACCGCTACGCATCCGGTTATTCCATTTTCGAGTAAATTTGTTTCCATATCCAAAGGCTTGAAGTCTCTTTGAATAACTTTCATCTCCTCATTTATCCATGCGTCTTTTACAGGATGGTAGTTCCAAAAATGTACGTGACTATCAATCATCTTACAATGCAAAAATTTTATCCATTAATAACCATTTCTCACCAGGTTTGGCCATGGGCAGCGCTTGTTGGTATTTCCACATCAAAGCTTCCCACTCTTGGACTTTCTGATTTGCTTCATCTGCTTTGGCTTTTGCCCCAAAGGAAAAGTCATCCTCAGTTTCCATGATCATAAATAGACGATTAGAAAGGCGATAGATTTCCATATCCAGCACCCCTGCACTTTTGATACTCGCCGTAATTTCTGGCCAAATCTTTTCATGATGCTTTTCATATTCTCTAATGAGTTGCTCATCATCTATCAAGTCCAAAGCCAATGCAAATCGTTTCATTCCTTAAGCTTGATAAGATTTTACGTGCTGTTTACTACTTCCTAGTCCGTCGATGCCTAGCTCTACCACGTCACCTTCTTTTAAATACCAAGGTTCTGGTTTTTGCCCCAAGCCAACACCTGCAGGTGTTCCTGTCGTAATAACATCACCTGGCAATAAAGTCATGAATTGACTTACATAACTCACTACAAAAGGGATGCTAAAGATGAGGTTTGATGTATTTCCATCTTGTAACATTTCACCATTTACTTTTAACCAAAGACGTAAATTATGTACGTCAGCAATTTCGTCTTTTGTAGCAATAAAAGGCCCAATAGGTGCGAAAGTATCACAGCTCTTACCTTTTACCCATTGCCCGTTGCGTTCTAATTGAAATTCTCTTTCACTGTAATCGTTATGTAATACATAACCAGCTACATGTTCGAAGGCATTCTCCTCATCTACATAACTTGCTTTTTTACCAATCACCACTGCAAGCTCGACTTCCCAATCTGTTTTTTTGCTATTTTTTGGGATCACTAAATCGTCGTTAGGACCTACAATTGCAGAAGTAGCTTTGAAAAATAAAATAGGTTCAGTAGGAATTTGAGCATTGGTCTCCGCCGCGTGGTCTTTATAGTTCAAACCAACACAAACAATTTTTGACGGACGTGCCAAAGGCGCGGCAAGCCTCACTGGCTGCGCCACCTTTGCTAATGATCCACCATCTACTTTCTTTTTTAACTGCTCTATTGCATCAGCACTAAAAAAGCTTTCATCATAATCGCTCACATGCTGTGACACATCAAAAATATCTTCACCAATAAGTACACCTGGTTTCTCTTTACCTGGTTCTCCGTATCTAACTAATTTCATATTGTAAATTTTAGTTGTTTAAAGTAGTAAATCCTCCGTCAATTGGATAATCACATCCAGTAATAAAACCAGCTTCGTCACTACACAGGTATAAGGCTAAAGTGGCAACTTCAGAAGGTAGGCCCATGCGACCAATAGGCTGTGTTTTTGACAACTTATCGAACATTTCATCGATTTGATCTGGATAATTTTTCTGCAGAAAGCCATCTACAAATGGTGTATGCACACGTGCTGGAGAAATGGAATTACAACGAATATTATCGTTTAAGTAATCTTTTGCGACACTCATCGTCATTGCTTTAACCGCACCTTTAGCTGTGCTGTAGGCAAATCTATCAGGTATACCTACCAAAGCGGCTATAGATGCCATATTTAATATTGCACCGCCACCTGCCATCTTAATTTTTGGGATTGCGGCAAACAAACAGTTGTAGACTCCTTTAATATTTACATTTACCACCCTATCAAAATCTTCTTCTGAAGTAGTATCAGCCTTTCCAACATGAGCAATTCCAGCATTGTTCACCAAAATATGTACACTTCCAATTTTCTCAAATACATCCAACACTTGTTGATGGCTAGCAACGTTACAGGCATGTGCGTTAACGCTTCCCCCAGCTGCCTTGATTTCATTTACAGCAGTTTCTGATGATTCCTTAGTTAATTCGATAATATGGACTTCAGCTCCTTGCTTAGCAAATAATTGCGCAATCGCTTTACCTATGCCACTACCACCACCTGTAATTACCGCTTTTTTATTTTTTAAGGATAACATTTATCTCGTTTTTTGCTTTGCTATTAAATATTGATCATCGTGATCATTCTTTTACTATAGGTCGATCTCATTATTGTTTGTTTGATTTGACCTATAGGCTTACTCCCCTTTTCCAAGGGATAAAGTCGTCTTGATTAAGCTGTACTGCTTTGGGTATTTCTCTACCACTTGCCACTTCAATACAATAGTTCAGTATATCTTCGCCCATTTCGGTAATCGTTTTCCTACCTTCAATAATGGCTCCAGTGTCAATATCTATAATATCAGCCATCCGAGTGGCTAAATTAGTATTTGTCGCCACTTTTATAGTTGGGCAAACTGGGTTTCCTGTAGGCGTACCCAAGCCTGTGGTGAACAAAATCAAGGTTGCTCCCGAAGCTGCTTTACCTGTAGTAGCTTCAACATCATTACCTGGTGTACAAACCAAACTTAATCCTGGCCTAGTTGCTGGTTCAGTATAATCTAGTACATCAACTACAGGAGAAGTTCCAGCTTTCTTTGCCGCACCGGCCGATTTAATGGCATCTGTGATTAAACCATCTTTGATATTTCCTGGCGAAGGATTCATATAAAAACCAGAGCCTACTTTGTGCGCTAAATCATCATATTCGCTCATTAGCCTAATGAACTTTCTAGCGATGGCCTCTTCTGGCATTCGATCTATCAACTCCTGTTCTACGCCACATAATTCTGGGAACTCGGCCGAAAGTACCTTTGCTCCTAAAGCTACCAATAAATCGGCACAATGTCCAACAGCAGGATTAGCCGAAATACCGCTAAAACCATCACTGCCACCACACTTCACCCCTACACATAGCTTGTTTAAAGGCGCAGGCTTTCTTTCAATTTTATTGATTTCTACCAAACCTTTGAAAGTCTCTCTTAGCGTCTCTTTCAAAAGTTCCTCTTCGCTCATTGCCTGTTGCTGACCTAAAAAAATCATTGGCTTTTTGAAGTCAGGATTTAAAGTAAATAAATCGGCCTTAAATTGATTGGCTTGAAGATGCTCACAACCTAGACTTAAAACAGTAACGCCGGCGACATTCGGATGGTTGGCATAAGCAGCCAGCAATTTGCTCAACGTATTCGCATCTTGACGAGTACCACCGCAGCCACCACTATGATTTAGAAATTTGATACCATCAACATTTTTAAATGGTCTATCTATATTTGAAGCAACTGGCTGCAAATCTATTTCCTGAAGGTCACCACCATTTTGATAGGTTTCTAAAAGTGCATGAGTGTAGTTCTTATACTTATCGTCAACCGCATAACCTAGTTCTTTGTAAAGTGCTTCTTTAATGATATCAAGGTTACGATTCTCACAAAATACTGTCGGTATAAATAGCCAATAGTTAGCCGTACCTACATTACCGTCTTCTCGATGATAACCTAAGAACGTTTTATTTTCGAAGTCACTTACATTTGGCGCTTCCCATCGATAATCTGACTTTCTATATTGATAGGGATCTGCTGCATGCTTGGTGTTTTCTACCGTCATTCTACTTCCGGCTTTAAGTTCAAATTGAACTTTGCCAACTAGTACCCCGTACATGAAAACTTCATCTCCGGCAGACATATTACTCATAAAAAATTTATGCTTTGCGGGAATGTCTTCTAAAAGTAGATATTGCTGTCCTTCAAAACTTATAGTAGTATCCTTTGTCAGATCAGCCAATGCCACTAGCACATTATCTCTATCATCAATTTTTAAAACTCTAGCGCTCATTTTTATTTATTAATGGATGGCTTATAGCCTTTATAACCAAAATACAACACCATTAACAAGCACACTAGAGGCACTGAATAACTATATTGTATGCTATGTGTAACATCGGCAATGTAGCCTAACGCCAAAGGAATAACCGCTCCCCCAACAATAGACATGATAATTAAGCTAGATGCTGTTTTTGTATCTTCTCCTAAATCTTTAACACCCAATGCGAAAATGGTTGGGAACATAATGGAGATAAAAAATCCAATGCCCAACAAACAATAAATGGTATAAATACCACTACCAAAAATTGCTACCGCGGTGAGTAAAACTGAAATCAGGGCGTAGATGGTTAATAGTTTTGGTGCGGCTACAAATCTCATAAGTACAGTACCTACGATGCGGCCAATCATGAACATGGCACCGTAGACCGCCAAATAATTACTAGAAGAAAGGTGATCTAAACCTGCTGCTTTTTCTGCGTAAACCAAGAAAAAACTGCTGAAGCAAACTTGTGCGCCTACATAAAAAAACTGTGCAATAACTGCCCAACGTGTATGTTTAATTCCTAAAATTTGAAAGATAGATTTTTCTTTTGCAGTTGCCTTTTGCTCTTTAATTTCGGGCAGTTTAAGAAATATGAAAATTGCAGCTACCAAAAGAATGATAAATCCCAATACAATAAACGGTTCTTTCACACTATTAGATGCATCCTCAATAAACTTAGCTTTGGTTACAGCATCCATTTGCTGAATATCCTCAGTGCTTACATCCGTATTAGTTAAAATAGTATACTTTCCAATAATTGGTGCTACCGCAGCGGCAATACCATTAAAGGACTGCGCCATATTTAATCTAAATGAAGAGGTTTCTGGCGGGCCCAAAACAGTTACATAAGGATTAGCAGCAGTCTCTAAAAAAGCTAAACCACTTGCTACTACAAATAAGGCACCTAAGAAGTAAACATATTGATGTGTATTTGCCGCTGGAATAAATAAAAACGCACCGCAGGCGAAGAGCATTAATCCAAAGACGATACCGGATTTATAACCCCATTTTTTCATCATTAGCCCTGCTGGAATCGCCATTACAAAATAAGCGATAAACACAGAAAAATCGACCAACGAAGACTCCAAATTGGTCAATGTAAATGTCTTCTTTAAATGAGCGATTAACGTAGGATCAATATTGTGCACCAAACCCCAAAAAAAGAAGAGGCTAGTAATTAGAATGAGCGGAAAAAGGTATTGTTTTTTTGAAGCAGCAGCCGGTAAATCAGGTGTTGTTAAATTCTGGTTGTTTACATTCATTACGTTTATCGTTGGTTATCATACAAATTAAGTATAAAAAATCTTTTAAAAAATATCTTAAATTGTCAATTTATTAAGCAATTTTGCACACTTCACATCATCAATTTAACCAAATGAGTCAAAATAGTTAATTTTTAACCTGTTGATCAATGAAACCTAAATTACTTAAAATTCAATCTCCTGAAATTGAAAGTTTCAGCGCTAGACGGGATTTGACCCCAACCATGAACAGCATTTGGCATTATCATGAAGAACTGGAATTGATCTATTTTAAAAAAGGCGAAGGCACTCAATTTATTGGCGACAATATTAGCAGGTTTAAAAGTGGCGAAGTAGTTTTGGTTGGCGCAAACCTACCGCACTATTGGCGTTTCGACGAAATCTACTTTAAATCTAATGAAATATCAGCAGATGTTTATGTCATCCATTTTCAAAGTCATTTCCTTGGTGAAAAGTTTTTAGAAGTTCCTGAAAATAGAGAACTTAAGAAGTTGATATCAAATTCTGCAAGAGGTTTACAAATTCAATCACCCCAACTAAAACGCATAATTAACTTAATAATTAAAACAGTAGAAGCATCAGATCACAGAAGGCTTATTGGTTTATTAGAAGTACTAAATGAAATCAGTGCTTCCGAAAATGTGCTAAATCCAATTGCGTCTATAGGTTTTAAATATAATTACCTTAGCGACGAAAAAGAACAAATACAGAACATCTACAATTATGTATTTAACAATTACCAAAAAAAAATCAGCTTACATGAAATTGCAGAAATTGCGAAGGTAAGCCCTAATACGTTTTGTAAGTTTTTTAAATCAAGAAGCAAAAAGAACTTTACTGATTTTGTTAACGAAATACGTGTAGGTCAAGCTTGCAAACTGCTGATCGAACGTAAGCTCAGAGTGAATGAAGTCTGCTTTGAAAGCGGTTTCAACAACTTTGCAAGCTTTCACAAATGCTTTAAAAAATTGACTGGCAAAAGCCCTTTACATTACCAAAAAATGTTTGAGTCTAAGTAATCCTACTGCACTTTTACCAATAGTGGCTGTTCAATTTGCCTTTTAAAGTTTTGAAGATAATCGAACCATTGTCCACTACTTGTAATCTCACCTGCTTTATTCCAAGCAGCACCTGCGTAGTAAATGATTGGCTCATTAGTTTTCACCTGTGTAATACCCAACAATTGGTTATGCTTTCGTAGGATCTTCAACGGACTTTTTAAAATTGCGCCGACGCCAGTAATTCCATCTTGCCCGTGTAATGGTTCCCAATAACCTATTACACCTTTACTATCTTCTAAAATCAATTTATTTTTTTCATTTCTTGTCGCCAAACCTACAGTTACGGGCAATGCACTCGCACCTGCAAATGTGTAAATGTTTTCAATTTTATTCATTTGCGAACCTGCATCTATAGAAACCGTTTTTTGCACTTTAATACGTTGATGATTTGCTAATGCTTCATCATAAATCAAACTAAAAGTGGTACGCAAAGGGCCGTTATCTAAAACTTGGTAACTTTTATAGTTTCCTAAATACCAAACACTATCAGCGAGGTAAGGTGCCATATCGCCAGCACCTAGTGTTTGGCCTACACTATAATAATCCAGGCCGTCGCCATGATCTTTATGATAGTTATCCACCTTATATCTTTTATTGATTACCATATCGGCAGTTCGCTTCACCCAAACATCAATACCATGCGCATTTTCATTGGTTCCTTCTAGCGCTTTTCCATACATCCTGAAAGCAATTTTATCATTTTCCCAAGCGAAATCGTCTTTGCGCTCGGGCACATACCTACCGTAGGTTTTCACCTTAATTGGGCTGGCCTTACCATTTTGCAAATTCATCTTCAATGTAGATTTCGGCAGCATTGAAACCTGTAACAACAAATACTTCACGTTACTGGCTCCAAGTTTCTCCAACTGATATGGTATTTCGGCGAGCGTAGCTTTATTGATCACTTGTAAGTTTGAGGTGTCAATCTTAGGATTTCGCTTTAGGATTTCGGCCCAGCTTACACGAACCAATTCGCCATTGCGGTTTAAAGTAGAATTATTTTTAATAGAAATGGTTTGTGCAAAGCCTAGCAAACTTGAGCAGGCTAGTATCATCATCGTACAGAATCTTTTCATTCAATCTTTGGTATTATCAAATTAATCAATCACTTTTTTTCCATCCAATAAACGCTTATAACGTAAAAGAGCTTCTACATAATAATAATCTGCATAAGTAAGCGGCACATCGATCTCGCTGTCGTGGGGGATTGAACCTACGCTATGTTTCAAAAGAAAGCCACCATTAGATCCGTAAGTTGCTTTGTAGGCAATTGAAGATAGATTCTTTAGTATGGTTTCTGCTACGTTAAGGTACTGCTTGGCTAATTTACCTTTTACCTGTGTACTCATTTCTATGAAGGCAGAGGCCATTAGTGCAGCGGTAGAGGCATCTCTATTGGTTCTATACGGAGCGTATTTATTACTATCGGGTAAGTTGGGCGCATCAAAATCCCAATAAGGAATAAGATCGTTTGGCATATTTACATGGTTCAGCATATATTTAGCGATTTGATTTGCAAATTTCAAATACTTCTTATCGCCGGTTTCACGATACATCATTGCATAGCCATACAAGCCCCAAGCCTGTCCCCTAGCCCAAGCCGATTCATCAAAAGCACCCTGATTGGTTTTCTTTTTAATTACCGTTCCATCTTTAGGGTTATAATCAACCACGTGGTAACAACTCATATCTTTTCGATAATGTTCTTTCATCGTCGTGTTAGCATGAGTTACGGCAATATCACGAAATTGACTATTGCCGCCCAAGCGAGCGGCTGCCGTTAAAAATTCCAAGTTCATCATATTATCGATGATTACCGGAAAATTATCAAAATCCCAAGAGCGAATGGTTTTAGTGATGGGGCTATAGCGTGTAGCTAGCGACTTTGCGCCAGTTAATAAAATAGGTTTGTAAGTAGCAGTGTCGCCAGTAATACGCATCATGTTGCCAAAACTACAATAGAGCATAAATCCCAAATCGTGCGTAGTTTCGTTGAATTGCTCTTTCTCTAACAACTTCAGCTTCTGCTTTGCTAACGCCAATAATTCTGGATCTTTAGCGTATTCATAAAGATAAAGTAGGGTGCCCGGGTAGAATCCGGAAGTCCACCAACCACTTTCTGAATGGATGGACTTACCTACATTAAAACTACGTGGCAGCATATGCTCTGGCGTATTTTTAGCTAAAACTTTAATTTGCAAAATGGCATCTTTAAGTTGTTGGTTTAAAAATGTGGTATCTAACTTTTTTTGCGCGAAACCTTGCGAAAAGCTGCAAACCGTCAGTGCAGCAACCATAGCAAAAGTTTTTATAAAATTAATCTTGTACATCAGCATGATTTAATGGGTTTGAAAAATTTAAAGCTTTTACTTCATTTTCTCTACGGCTGCTTCATTGCCGCTCATAGTCCTCGGCAATTTGAATACATCGCCGTTTTTATTCGTAAAGTACAAGTAAGATGCTGAAGGTTTACGACCATCTCCATCAGCCCAAAAACCATAGAAATCATCTTTGGCGTAGTTAGGCTTGCGTATATAGGAATGATTCCTTTCGCTATTCTTGGTCAACTGTTTGGCTTTCCAAGTTTTACCATAGTTTTTGCTTATCCAAGAAACCACATCGCCGCCAGGATTATAAGCTTGGGGACCGGTTGCCGTCGGCCCAATCACTCGAAGTTGATTCTTACCTTCAGTGTAGATAGAGCCCATATCGTAATTACTATCAGAGGATGTAATTACCGTACTATTCCATGTGTTTGTCTTCTTATCGGTATAAAAAAAGTGCCAGTCTCTGAGACCATTTTGAGGACCTGGTTGTGGTCCTTTACTTGTTACGGTTAAGATCAAAGGCCTGTCGTCTTCATCCAAATTCACATCTAGAAGATAATTGTTCAATTTCAAAGATGTGAAATCTTTCACCAAAGCGATGTTGTCTTTATTTACCAAAGGGAGCTCTGGATTTTTACCGTCCATCGTTTGCCAAGTTTCACCCCAGTCGGAGGATTCTAGGTAATACAAATTTGTCCTGTAATCCAAACCTTTGCCCTCTGGATGATAATCAAAAGCTATGGCGATTTTTCCGCCAGCTTTGGCACTCACCTGATAATGTCCGCCTTCAATATTTCCAATTACTTTCCATTTGTCCCATTTCTGGCCATCCTTACTGGTATTAAACCCAATCACACGTCTAGCATTCTTATCATACCTGGAAAATAGCGCTAAAAAGCCTTTCCCTTTTTCGTAATAAACTTGAAAGTATGAAAAGTTAGTAAAGGGAGTTTCCACGCCATCCACATCTTCAGTAGCGTTTACCAGTTCAAATTTAGAGATATCGTAAGGTTTTACGGATTTTGAGATGTATGATGGTCGCTCGACGCCATGCGAAGTTGAGAACATCCATATATAACCTAGCGAATCAATAGCAATTACTGGGTTGTCATGTGCGTCGACCGTTTTTTTATCTAATACAATGGTTGGGTTAGCCACCATCTTTGTCGCATGGTCGTAAGAAGATATATTATGCAGCAGGGTGCTATTCTTATCGTTGGTACCACCATAACAGAAGAATGTTTTGTTTACTTCTTCAGCGTAAATAGCGAAAGGCCTGTGGTTTGCAGGATAGGTACCCAAGCCTCCACTATATTTATAAGCGTATTCGTTGCCTGTAGGCTGGATCATGTACCATATTCCTTTAAACCCATTAGCTTTCTTGTTGAGTAGCTCTTTAGGTTTTATGGGCTTTTTTTCCTGAGCTTGTGTGATCAACACCGAGCTTACTGCTGTGATTGTTAAAATAAAAATCTGAATGGCTTTTCTCATAATTGCATCTTCTTAGTCTAGTATTTATATCGCGTTGCTTATCGTTTTAGCGGGAGCGGCTATACTTTCATTCTTTGAAATCAGTTTTGAAATGGTATTTACCGTTTCTGCCGATCTAAATCCATCCGCCGCTGTATTGAGTACGTAATCAATCAATTTATCCATGGTACTGGTGGCTACATGCATTCTTGTATCAGATGAGGCATAATAGATGAAAACATCATCGCCGTTCTGAATCCATCCATTACTGAACAATACGTTAGACACGTCACCTATCCTTTCATCGCCTTCGGGGGCCATAAAATAACCGGCAGGTTTGTAAATCACTTTAGAAATATCTGTTAGATCCGTCATAAATAAATAAAGCACGTACCTTAGTCCTGCTGCAGTATTTCTAACACCGTGTGCCAAATGCAGCCAACCTTTTTCAGTTTTTAACGGTGCCGGACCCAAACCGTTCTTTCCTTCATAAACCGTATGATATACTCTATGATCTATCACTCGCTCGTCAGCCACTATTGGGTTTTCGATGTCGTCGCATAAGCCAAAACCTATTCCGCCACCGCTTCCAGCTTCTATGAAACTGTCTTGAGGCCGTGTATAAAACGCGTATTTGCCTGCTACAAACTCTGGATGCAGCACCACGTTACGCTGTTGTGCTGAAGAAGTTTTTAGGTCTGGCAGACGATGCCATTTTTTTAAGTCTTTGGTCCTTACAATACCACATTGCGCTATGGCAGCTGATTGATCACCCAATGCCGCTTGTGGATCTCGCCTTTCGGTACAGAAAAGTCCGTAGATCCAACCATCCTGATGTTGCACCAAACGCATGTCGTACACATTTGTATCCGGGTCGTTAGTTTCTGGAATAACAACCGGGTAATCCCAAAATCGGAAATGATCAATTCCATTGTCGCTTTCTGCAACCGCAAAGAAAGATTTACGATCATTACCTTCTACCCTAGCTATCATCAGGAACTTTCCGTTAAAAAGGATTGCGCCTGCGTTAAAAGTAGCATTAATTCCGATCCTTTCCATTAGATAAGGATTGGTATCTGGATTGAGGTCGTATCTCCAATTTAAAGGCGTATGAGCAGCGCTAAGCACTGGGTTCTGATATCTGTCGAAGATGCCGTTTCCTAAGCCACGCTTGTGGTTTTCTCTAGTGATCAAATCAAAATGAGCTTGCTTTAACTCGCTTAATCTCTTCTCAAAATGCAGATTCATAATCTAGTAATTAATTTTATAGTGTTAATTTAGTTTTCAAGTTTATTCCACCAAGTTTTCTTCAATATCATCACGATGATGATCAAAATAGCAACAACAACCATTAATGGTAATTTCATCCACATGACCATATACATTGGCAACAAAGTGAGACAACATTGGGCAATAATGCCAAGGGCGACATTGAACATATCCAAGCTGAATCTTTTATTAGGTGTAAAGGTTGGCTGCTCCAACATTACCAAGTCGTGCACAGGCTTCCAAAAGCCCCAAGGTCTTACTGTAGTATAAAATGATTTTAGGATTTCGGTATCTGTGGCTGGAGCCATGTAAGTCCCAATCAAACAACCCAAAAGCGAGATTACAAATAGTAACGGCCATACGTAAAGTGGCAAAATACCATCAAAAATGAATGGAAAAATAAGTGCTGCCGCAATACCAGAGGCCATACCCCAGAAAAATCCGTTTGCATTGAATCTCCACCAATACCATTTTAGCATGTTAGATGCAATGTACCCACCGTACAATGCACCTACAATCCATTGTAAAATGCTATTCACATCCTTGGCGAAAAAACCTAATATTACACCAATAAAAACCACTAATACGCCTACCAAATAATTCATCTTGATGATTTTTTTAGTGGAAGCATTTGGATTGACATATTTCAGGTAAACATCATTAACGATGTATGCTTGTGCTGCATTTAAAGTACCTGAAAAAGTTCCCATAAATGCACCTAGCAGTCCGGTTAATACCAACCCCAAAATCCCAACTGGCAAAAATGTATTAACTGCCGCAGGCAAAATCCTTTCAAAATCTGTTGAGCCACCAACAGCAATACCCATCTGGTTGTAATAAAGTAGCGCGAGTACGGTTAAACCTATAATCATCGAATATCTTACGGGCAATAATACTAATGATACAAACCCTGTCATCTTAGATGCCTCCTTGGGAGACCTTGTAGATAGTACTTTTTGCATATCGTAGCTAGGTGAAGGTCCCGCCAAACTAGCGAACACGCCTTTGAATAACATCATCATGAAAAATACCGTAAACGGCCCAAATCCATCATCATTTATCTTACGGTTTGCATCAGGAAGGATATTAGACCAATCGAGGTCGAGCTTCCAACCGAAAAATGGATCAAACCAGCCTTTAGGTACATTAAGTTCGAAATTATTTTCTCTAAGATGTAAGAATGCGATAATGGCAATAGCTACACATCCTATGGTCATGATGATATATTTAATGAAATCACCAATGACAATGCTATGCATCCCTCCTAAAATGGAATAAAACATCGCAAATAGCGTAAATATAATTCCATAAAAATGAGCAACATATTGTGTGGGTATATCGAAAGGTATATAGGCTTTCACCAAATCCCAAGGGACAAAGACTTCTATGAATTTACCTAGGCCTACAAAACCATAGGCTAGAAAACCTAAGCAACTGATAATGGCAAAGGCGACTACAATATTATGCGACGCCTTTACACCTTTACCAATTAAACCAAACCGTGTAGCTAACCATTCGGCACCAGTATTCGCATTAGACCTTCTTAACCATTTTGAAAGAAACATCATGTTAAATACCTGATTAAAAACCGGCCATAACCATGGTATCCAAATGCTTTTCATCCCATAGACAAAGCACAAAGAAATCATCCACATCGTACCACTGATATCGAACATATCACTGGCATCGCTCAAACCCAACATATACCATGGCAGTTTTTTACCTCCCATTAGGTAGCTTTCCTTATTTTGCTTTGCTTTATTTTTGTAATACCAGCCAATCAATACCATCAGTACGAGGTATGCGATCACGATAGCGATATCTATAAGTTGCAGTTTCAATTCGAGTTACAGTTTATTTGGTTATAAAAATGACAATTAGTCTAATCTTCAAAAGCGCAAGATATGTCATCGATATTTATGGATGTAAATTTCTATAAATAAGGTGATGCGACACTAATACTTTTTTATCCGATTAATATATAATTTTCTACTTCACTAGGTTATGAAGATAATAAAATATTAAATTTACATTAACCAAGTATAACAACGATGAGCGCCAAGCCTAATATGATTAAGGAGATCACCCCTTTAACACCTAATGATTGCTTTACCATTTTCTCCAGAGTTAAGAACGAATTTGACTTTCCACTTCATTTCCATGAGGAATATGAGCTTAATCTTATATTAAATGCTAACGGCGCAAAAAGAATTGTAGGTGATCATATCAGTGTGATTGATGATGTAGAATTGGTATTAGTTGGCCCTAACCTGCCACATGTTTGGCTTACTCACGAGTGTAGAACGGAAATTACAGAAATTACCATACAATGGCATAAAGACCTTTTTGACGAGAAGTTTCTGAAAAGAAATCAAATGAGTTTTATTAGGCAAATGTTTGATAAAAGCTTGCGGGGAATCTCATTTAGCAAAGAAAGCGTGGTTGCAGCAGTGCCTCGTCTACAGTCTTTAAAAAACACTAACGGCTTCAATTCTGTATTGGAATTATTGAGCATACTCAACGATCTTTCGATGTCCAAAAGCATGTCGCTATTATCAGATATCGGCTTCATTAACTCCAACTCTGTAAAATATAACAGCCGTAGACTAGAGAAAGCTTTTGATTTTATGCACACCAATTACGATAAAGACATTTCTTTAAAAGACCTAGCGAAGTTGACCAACATGACTGACGAATCTTTCAGTAGATTCATCAAAAAACGTACAGGCAACACGTTTATCAACTCGCTAAATGAAATCAGACTAGGTCATGCCTCTAGAATGCTGATAGATACAACACATACCATTACCGAAATCTCCTACTCTTGTGGCTTTAACAACATCTCCAATTTCAACAGGCTTTTTAAGAAGAAAAAACACTGCACCCCCAAGGAATTTAGAGAGAACTTTTCGGGGAATAGAATATTTGTATAGCAACATTAAAGATATGTCGGAAAAGTATTAGTTTTTCGCAATAAAACACAGAATAATACTTACCATACCAAGGTTGAGATCTTTCACTCTAAAAGACAAACCAATTCGTATTACTTCATAAAAAATATCCGATTAGGCTCACATGGCCATGTTTTGCTTTTTAATTATTTTCTATTTGCATGTAGAAACTAACACTAAACAAGACTTCAGCTATCAAAATTGATACGATTTTACATAGTGTTTTGTTAAAAAAGTATTGGTTTGTTAACTATTAAAGCAGCAACTTTGAAACGACCAAATAATCAGTTATTGGCTACGAATTGTAGCGAATACCAAAACTAAATCTACTTGCAGCCAAAGCTCATGAACAACATAAAACCAACACCTAATATTAGTTTTGACAAAGAACTAAAAACCAAGTTGCTGATAATATTTATTTAGCCCGAATATAATCTGCATTAACATTCTCATAACCTTTTACTTATTTAACCAAATATTTAGCTTTTATGAAAAAACTTGTATCAAAGCGTATTTTTTTCAAGCTTGAGGCGAGTCTTAACCACGGCAGAAAATCCGCAGTACAGATCAGTGCCCTTATTGTAATGATCTTACTTACGAGTACGCTATTATCCAATGTGGCAAAGGCACAAAGTCCTCAAATTATCGTAACGGGAAAGGTGACCGACAATAAGAAAGGACCACTTCCCGGCGTAAGTGTTAAGCTGAAAGGTTCAAAAATTGCGGTGGTAACTAACAGCGATGGCACCTACCGCATCAGCGTACCCAATGAAGCCACTGTGCTTACCTACGAATTTATTGGTTACACCACTATTGAAAGGCCGGTAGGCGCAAAGAAAACCATTGATGTCACACTAGAGGAATCGAGCAGTACGTTAGACGACGTAGTCGTAATTGGCTACGGAACCAGAAAACGTAATGAATTGACTGAAGCCGTTAGCTCATTAAAAGGTGAAGATTTAATTGCCAACAACCCTATTAGTGTCAATCAAGGCCTACAAGGGATGGTTGCTGGGGTAGAGGTAAATAGAAACGATGGGGCGCCAGGCGCGGGAATTAGCTTGACCATTCGTGGTGCCAATTCTTTCAGCGGCAGTGAGCCTTTATATGTAGTAGATGATATCCCCATCACTTCCGCCGGACAAACTTCCAACGGAAGTACAGATCCAAACGAACAATACCAAACCCTTAACCCGATCTCTTTTTTAAATCCACAGGATATCGAGAGTATAGAGATTCTAAAAGATGCTTCGGCAACTGCCATTTATGGTTCAAGAGGTTCAAATGGCGTAGTATTAATTACCACCAAAAAGGGTAAAGCCGGCAAAGACAAAATTGATTTCACAGCAAACATCGGTTTAGCGCATATATCTAACAGGGTAGAATTGTTGGGCGCCTATGAATATGCCTTGAGAAGTAACGAAGCTAGAAGGAATTTCCATCTGTACGAAGATGCACCTTTGGCTATTCCCTTCCCTGGAGCTGTTGTAGCAGATCCAATCCTCAATATCACCAGATATATCCCAAAGCCTGAAGATTTCCTAACCGGTATTCCAGCAGGCAGCACCTATCCAGAAGGTTTTACCGGCACCGACTGGTTAGAGACGATTTTGAGAACTGCCGTATCTAATGATTACTCACTACGTATCTCGGGTGGTAACGACAAAGGGACTTATTCCATTTCAGGAAACATGGTAGATCAACAAGGGATCATTCTTAACAGTGGATATCAAAGATATGGAACGCAAATCAATATCAACCGCAAGGTGAGTAAGTTATTCGAGATGGGATTAAACACCAACGTGAGTTTTGGCCAATACCGTATGGTAAAAACCAATACTTCACAATCTCAATCCAGCTTAATTAACTCGGCAATGCTTTACCCTACCATTTATGCATTTACCGATCCATTTTCGGAGCTACGTGACGAATTATTAAACAACACTAGGGTTTCCAATCCTTATAAAGCAGCAACCGATAGTAAAGATGTAACCAGAGCGATAAGGGTAGTATTATCAGGGTACGGCCAAGTCAACATCTCCCCTAACTTAAATTACCGCCAACGTTTTGGCTACAATCTTAACTCTAACCCGCGCGAAACTTATTTAGGCAGAACCGTGCATGAAGGTCGGCCACCAATTAACGGCCGTGCAAGTGAGGGCGATGTAACCACCAGACAGTTCACCACAGAAGGCGTAATTAGCTACAAAAAAACGTTTGCGAAAAAGCACACCATTAATGCTATGGGCGCAGTTTCTTACGAAACTGCTAATGATAAGATGTACGAAATTAGAGCGACTGGATTTCCTACCGATCTGACCGAGAATTACAACTTCAGATCCGCACTAATCCAACAACCTACATCCAACGGTAAAACAGAATATCACCTATTGTCATTCTTAGGAAGGGTAAACTACAATTACGATGGCAAATATATGGTTACCGCCAATTACCGTAGGGATGGTTCTAGTAAGTTTACTGAACAAAATCAGTTTGCAGATTTTGGTTCTGTATCTGCTGCTTGGGCGATCAATAGAGAAGATTTCTTCAAAAAACAAAGACTTTTCAGCAGCTTAAAAATTAGGGCTTCATATGGAACTACAGGTAACCAAGGTATTGTGCCCTACGCAACCAAATATGCGATGAGCCCTTCTACCGTATCGGTTGCTGATAACCCTCAAAGTGGTTTTGCATTGCCTCAAGTATTGGTAGATGTAAACCAAAGATGGGAAACCACCTATCAAACGGATTTAGGTTTAGATATGGGATTTTTGAAAAACAAACTTACCGTAACTGTAGATCTATATCGTAAGCTTACCGAAAATTTGTTACAAACCACCAACTTAGAACCAAGTCAGGGTTTCTCGTCGGGATTTAGAACCAATATTGGTTCAGTAGTAAACAGAGGTCTAGAGATCACTGTATACGGCGATTTGATCAGCAATAAAAACTTCGGCTGGAAGGTAAATGGTAACCTTACTTTCAACCGTAACAGGGTTCAAGATTTGCAGGGCGATCAATTCAGAAGGCTTTATACCGGTTTAGAAAGTCCAATCATCATCAGAAATGGATTGCCTATTGGAAGTATTTATGGCATGGTGGAAGATGGCTTTTACGATAGTGAAGCTGAAGTTAGGGCAGACCCTCGCTGGAAAAATCTCCCAGATGCACAGCTCAAATCGAAACTTGGAGAGATCAAATACAAAGACTTGAATGGCGATGGAAATATCAGTGAAGCTTCTGACCGTACTGTTATTGGTAACACGCAACCAGACTACACCTTCGGGATCACCAACACCTTTAACTATAAAAAATTCACACTTACTGCTTTTGTTCAAGGCGCTGTTGGTAACGATATCTTAAACACCAATGCCATTAACATCAGGATGGGTGAAAGAACGAGTATGCCTAAGTTCGCTTACGATGGACGATGGACACCAGAAACCACGGCAACCGCTACTTGGCCTCGTCTAGATGCGGGGCAGAGCAGAGAGATGTTCTTTAGCGATAGGTTTGTAGAAGATGGTAGCTTTATCCGCTTCAAAACCTTAAGCTTCGGCTATACTTTTAACTTAAAAGGCAAGATAGCAAGCACAATTAATGTGTATGGAGCAGTCAACAATTTAATGACCTTAACCAACTACAGTTGGTTCGATCCAGACGTAAATTCATTCGGTGCAGATGCATCTAGAAAAGGTGTAGATATGAACTCCTATCCAAATACCAGAACATATAGCTTAGGATTAAGATTAGGTTTATAATACTTATTAAGATGAAAAAGATATTCAACAAAAACATATTATTATTACTGGTAGTCTTGTTTGCTTGCTCTTGTAAAAAAGCGTTAGAAGAAAAACCCTATTCGTTCATTACGCCAGAACAAATGGGCGATTCGGAAGAAGCTGTGAACCTTTGGGTAAATGGTGTAAGATCTACTTTTCTGAAAGATGGTTTCTTTCGCTTTGAATCTTTCAATAGGCCTTACGAAACCGATTCTGACGATGCTACAGGTGCAATCTTCGCCTTTGAAGCTACCGGCGCTGGAAACTTTGCCTCGAACGAAGATATCAGAGGATACTGGACCAGTCTTTACTTATTGATTGGGCGTAGCAACCATGCTATCCCCTACATTCAAAAAATGCAGAATGTAAGCGAAGAAATTAAGAACAACGCCATAGGCGAATTGAACTTTTACAAAGCTTGGGCCTACTTTACCTTGGTAAGGGCCTATGGTGGCGTTCCGCTGATTAAAGAATCGGCGGTGACCAACCAGAAATTTGATATTCCACGTTCGTCTATTGCAGAAACTTATGCCTATATCATCGAAGTACTGAAACTGTCGGAAGCGCAACTTTTACCAAGATCAAGCGCAGCCTATAAAGTTGGAACGATCAGTGCCGAATCTGCTAAAACGATGCTGGCAAAAGTATATTTGAACATCGCATCATCGGCAGTACCAAGCGGCGGCCAAATAAAATTACTAGGTGGTCCTCAGAAAAATGGTTCTACCCGTATCCCAGCAATGGAGATTTTAGTGACAAAATCTCAGGTTGCCGGCTTTGAAGGATTTGACCCCACAGCATATTTCACCTTGGCTAGAAATAAAGCTAAAGAAGTAATCGACGTGGCAAGTACCGCTTACCTGACCACCGCCGATAAAACCTTAGGTCTTTTTAGAAACTGGAATGATGTATGGAGCAAAGGCTTCCGTGGTAGAGGCGAACATTTATGGATGGTTTACAGTATCGCTGGAATAACGGAAAGCGGAATGGTATTAACCTATCAATACAATGGCCAGCACAATGCCAAAGGCGAAGTATTAAACGGAACAGGTTTTTTCGGATTATCAGATCACTGGTATGACCTATTTGACTCTAGCGATAGAAGAATTAGAGATGGAGTGATCCACAAATGGTTGACTGCAAATGCAACTGGCGCTCCTACACGAAGATGGTACCCACAAAAAGAAATCACTACCGACCCAGATTCTATCGCAAAATTTGGTTACGAAAGTGGTTACAACTGGGTTTCCAGCGATCAAGTATTAGCCAGGGTGACCAAATTTTCAGATGTGGCAGATAAAACACAAAGAAGGTCAGATGCGCCGTATCCATTCCTGAGATATTCGGAAACCCTATTGATCTACGCAGAGGCAGAAAACGAAATCAACAACGGACCAACTGCAGATGCAGTAGCCAAAGTTAATTTTGTACGTCAACGTAGTTATGCCCCTCCTATTAACATCGCCAATTACAATAAAGATACTTTTCGTTCTTTTGTGTTAGAAGAGCGCAGAAGAGAGCTTGCGTTGGAAGGTAACAGACAATGGGATTTGAGAAGATGGGGAATTTATCTTCCGGTGATGAATGCCATAGGTCGTGTAGACGCCAACAACATCGTTAAGTTCCGCGAGGCCCGTCACTTATTATGGCCAATTCCACTTACTGAATTGGACGGCAACCAAGCTATCATTGAAAACAACCCAGGTTGGTAACAATAAATTAGATATTTCATAGCAGCCTAAAAAGGAAAACCATGAAAACGAATTATAACAGAAAAAACTTAATCCTTGCCCTTCTACTTTCTTGCAGTTCAGCATTATTGACCTGCCAAAAGGATGAAGTAAAAAATAATATCTGTGAAGGCAATGGCCAACCTAGCATTACTTCGGTAGTTAATGCAGACCGAAGCACGGTAATTACGCAAGGCGAATACAATCAGTATATTGTAATTAAAGGTGAAAACCTTTGCAACCTTAAGAAGTTCATGATCAACGACATTGAAGTGAGTGTGAGCCAGGTATATGCAAACAACAATGAATTAACGGTAAAAATCCCTAATAGGGCACCAGAAAATCTTACCAATAAGATCACCTTGGAAACCTCATCTGGAACTGTTCAGTATAATTTCAAGATCAACATCCCTCCGGTTACTATTAAAAGTGTAGAAAATGAATACGCACCAGTAGGAACAGTCATGGCAATTGCTGGCCAGAGTTTTGATTTCGGTGGTTACCTTAAAGGCGAGGGTAAAATTTTCTTTGGCGATATCGCTGCAACCATCGAGAAAGCTACGGTTGATTCATTATACGTGAAAGTTCCAACAGGAGCTACGCAGGGGATGATGATTAAAACAGTAGATAAGTATGGTACCGAGTTTACCTATCAATACCCTTACATGGACAACACCAATATGGTGGTTAACTACGACGACAAGCCACACGCAGCTCAAAAATATGTAGGTACCGATCCAGTTCCCGGTCCTTTGAGCGGTAAATATGCGCACTATGTAGAAATGCCCGTGAGGGACGGTTTCAAGGTAGATCAATTTGTTAGAGGCAAGATTAGTGTACCGCAAGATGTAATCAACAATCCTGGTAATTATGTAATTAAGTTTGAAGCTGCAAACAGCATTCCACTAGACAAAGCAGGCATAAGGATTTATGGAGACTACACGGTAGCACCAGGTAAGTTCCATGCTTGGAGTTTTTCGGGAACTAGATTTTTTTATACCAGAAACAAATGGGTAACGCAGTCCATTTCTCTACAAAGTGCAATCGGCGGTACTTTAACCATGCCAGCACGAGCAAATAACATCATAGATCTTTATGGAGTGGTAACTGTACAAACTGGTTTCAATATGGATATTTCTTTCGATAACTGGAGAATTGTTGAAAAATCAAAGTTATAATCATATAAGCAATGCTTAAATTCATCATTTCACGATATTAAGACATCGCCAAGCAACGGATGTATCCGTTGCTTGGCGCATAAAAATCCTTTCAAATGTTTAAAACTTCACGTAAAATTATTGCTCTTTCCTTAATCAGTTCCTTATCCCTGTCATCTGTAAACGCTCAAACTTACGAGGCCAATTGGAAATCATTAGATAAAAGAGCTACACCACAATGGTGGAGTGATGCCAAATTTGGTATTTTCATTCACTGGGGACCTTACTCCGTACCAGCGTACGCACCCGTAGACGATGAGGAAGGTGTGTATGAAAAATATGCGGAGCACTACCTTACCAAGTTAATGCAGGGCAAAAAATCTTACGTAGCATATCAAAAGAAATATTTCGGAGAAAACTCTACTTACGATGATTTCATTCCGATGTTTAAAGCTGAATTTTTCAATCCCGACCGCTGGGCAGATTTGTTCAAAAAATCGGGCGCAGGCTATGTAGTACTTACTTCTAAACATCATGATGGCTTTGCCCTTTGGCCAAGTAAAGAAACCAATGGCAGAAACAGTGTTGATGCTGGACCAAAAAGAGACATTGCTAACGATCTTTCTATTGCAGTGAGGAAAACTGGCTTACGCATGGGTTTTTATTACTCTCTACTAGAATGGGCAAATCCATTGTACACTGGCGGAGATATGGAAAAGTGGACAAGCCAATACATGCTGCCACAAATGAAAGATTTAGTAACCCGTTACAAACCGGAGGTGATTTTTTCTGATGGAGAGTGGGATTATAACAGTAAAGATTTAAAAAGCGAGCAATTTCTACAGTGGCTATATAACGATTCTCCCGTGAAGAACTCAGTAGTGGTTAACGACCGCTGGGGCAAAGACACCAGAAGCAAACACGGCGGTTATTATACTACCGAATATGATTTAATTGGCGATACGGTGAACACCAAGCGCATCGAGCATCCTTGGGAAGAAAGCAGAGGTATTGGAACTTCTTATGGATACAGTCAGTTCGAAAGATTGGAACATTACTCTAGCACTAAACAACTGATCGATTTATTGATTGATAAAGTAGCTAATGGCGGAAACCTATTGTTAAACGTTGGTCCAAAAGCCAATGGTTTAATTCCAGTAATTATGGAAGAAAGATTGTTAGATATGGGCAAGTGGTTGAAAGTAAATGGCGAAGCCATTTATGGCACCAAAGCCTGGGCAAAACGATCTGGTAAAATGAAAGAAAACAACGTTTTCTATACACAAAAAGGAAGTGATCTATATGTGTTGTGCACCGCGTGGCCAAAAGGAAATCTAACTATTCCAGGAGTAAAATCGGCGGCCAAAGTAAGCTTATTAGGATCTGATACAAAAGTAAATTTCAATGCTAAAGCTGGAAACTTGTCAATTAATATGCCTGCCATCAACCCTGGTAACATGCCATCCGAACATGCATGGGTATTCAAAATTTCAAACTTTAATTAAGATGATGATTAAAATCTGTGCTATTGCGTTATCGTTCCTATTAGCTACCAGTTCTTTCGCGCAAAAAAAACCTGTCCCCACCACACAGCAATTGGAGTGGCAAAAGCTAGAAACTACGGCGTTCATCCACTTTACGGTAAATACCTACACGGGCAAAGAATGGGGCGACGGAACTGAAAGTCCTGCTATATTTAATCCTACAAATTTCGACGCCCATAAAATGGTGAAAGTATTGAAGGAAACAGGTTTCAAAATGGCCATCATTACTGCCAAACACCACGATGGCTTCTGCTTGTGGCCAACAGCATACACCGAACATTCAGTAAAAAACAGTCCATGGAAAGATGGCAAAGGAGACGTGGTGAAGGAAATTGTAGAAGCCTGCAAAGCGCAAGGAATTAAGTTTGGTTTTTACCTTTCTCCTTGGGATAGAAACCATCCATCTTATGGCACAGCGAACTACAACACCTATTACAAAAATCAGTTGACAGAACTACTAACCAATTATGGCGAAGTTTCGGAAGTTTGGTTTGATGGCGCCAAAGGCGAAAATGCGAAGGACATGAACTACGATTTCGACAGTTACTGGAGCTTAGTGCGCCAATTGCAACCCAATGCAGTGATGTTCTCTGATGTTGGTCCAGATGTGAGATGGGTAGGTAATGAGAAAGGCATCGCGGGCGAAACCATGTGGAGCACTATTGATGTAAAACCAGAAAATGCACCAGGGAAAATGGACGCAAATTATTTAAATGTTGGTGATCCTAACGGGAAACTATGGATTACTGCTGAAACCGACGTATCTATTAGACCGGGATGGTTTTATCACGAAGAAGAAGACAGCAAAGTAAGAACGCCTCAAAACTTGGTAGATCTTTACTATACTTCGGTGGGCAGAAATAGTTTGTTATTGTTAAACATCCCTCCCAACAAAAAAGGAGAATTTGCTGAAACAGATATTAAAAACTTGTACGAATTCCGTTCGATATTAAACGAAACTTTTAAAAGTAATTTAGCGAAAGGCAACCTTCCAGCAACACTTACAGATGAGAAACTGAGCACATTTAATACTGTTGGACAGGGAAAAACACATTATTTAGCGTTCAAAAAAGCAATTACTTTTGATAGGATCGCTTTGCAGGAAAACATCGCCAATGGCCAAAACTGCGAAAAAGGAAACGTTGAATATTGGGATGGAAAAAGATGGAAGGTTTTAGTCGAATTTACCACCATCGGTTACAAGAGATTACTGAAGACAAAATCTGTTAAAACCTCGAAGTTGCGACTAAACATTTTAAAAACTAAACAACCTGTGCAATTAGCAGAGTTTGGCGTTTACAAAGCATCTGTTAGAGAGTAAGGTTAGTTCATTGGTTCATTAGTTCATTAGTTCATTTGGGTAATTGGGTGACTCTTTCCTAGTTCATCAAATGTTAGATCGTCTAGTTTGCATTTTCGAAGCATTATCATAGGATTTTTAATTCGAACTTTATGAATTCAGAAAGGATTGCAAATCGTTAAATACGAATTTCAGATTACAAATCTGAAATAACTTCAATAGAAAACCAGCTATAGCAAGCATGTTGCATAGATCTTTTAGTTTCAGTCGAGATTTGCAAAGGCTTGATAAATGTGTCTTAATTTGGGTTAGTAAAACTTAAAACGTTGCACAACACCTGCTTATTAAAACCGACAGATTGAAAATACTTTTTGATTTCTACAGATCGAACTTCGTAAGTTTTAAAAACTTACGAAGTTTTTGCGCCTACAACCACAAAAAGATGGTAAGGGATGGCGGGAGTGACGAAGATAGCAATACAGAACCTATTTTTCAAACTCATCGACAAGCTGATTCTTTGTTCTTCATCCTTACCCCCTCTCATTATTTATCTTTGAAATTACCATGAAAAACATCTTTGAAAAACGCACCTTGTTCAGTCGGTTCGTAGTTCCAATTCTTAATCATTTGTGGCACCCACACTGGATCGAACACCCAAACTACCCAAGAAATTCCTTTCTGATCAAAGTACTTAACGATCGAAGGTCCATAAATCCCATCGTTAAGTAAATTTTCATCATCGCCCTCGTTCATAAAACCTAATTCCGTAGCTATTACTGGGTATTTATCAGCCACGAAACCAAAATCAACTTCCCATTTTGGCTCTCTCGGTATTTTTCTCTTTCCCGGGTATGGATGCACCACATAGCCTATACCTTCTCTCGCAATGGGATGATCTTTAACCGGAGTTAAATCATAAGCCCAATTGAAGCCAGCCACCAATGGAATAGCCTTTTTATTGTACGCATAAACAATATCGATCAGCTCCTCCATCATTACTTTCCACTCACCCCAAGTGCAAGTCCCGTATTTTCCGTCGTAAATAGTCGGCTCATTAAAAAGTTCATAAAAAGCTACCGTGGGCACATCTTTATAATGCGCCGCAATGGTTTGCCAAAAACTTAAAGTTTCTTTTTTAGTGGTATTGTAGGCATCACTTGCTAACAATTCAGTCCTTAAATTTCCGATGGAATGCCAATCGACAATCAAATACAAACCTAGGTCTTCACTCCAACTTACGGCTTCGTCTAAAAGTCTCAAGTAAGCTTCAATACCTCGCTGTTGTACAGAAATTGGATGGACTGGTATACGAACGATATTGGCACCCCAGCTTTTGATCACTTCAAAGTATTTCCTAGTCCATTTACCGTCTTTTTTCAGCTTATCTGGGTCAGAAATTGAAAGCCCTCTAAAAATGATCTCCCTTCCTTGTTCATCGACAAACTTATTTCCTTTTACACTAATAAAACCTATTTTTTTTGTTTGGTTAGCTTGATAAGGTTTGATACCAATGGGATGCCACCAATCAGATTTTTTTTTGTTACTTAAGGTAGGCATCTGGGCAAATGAAATCATCGATATCAAAAGTGATGATAAAATTAGTGCGGGCAAACGTGAAATCTTCTTCATCATAAAGGAAGTAATGGACTTAAATTGGTTGATATTTTCGGTAAAAAGCACTGATACTTAATTAGCTTAATTTTAGCTAAGCCGCACTGCAAATTAGGTTTTTAACACACTAAAGCAAAGAATAATCAGTCATCCGATAATATTATATTAGCTTTGGATAAAAGAATATTGAGCCACGTTTTCGGCTAGAGATATATTTGTGAATAACCAAAACGTAAATTTCATCATGGGCAAATTCCTGTTATTTTTTATTGTATTCGCTAGTTCCCTATCTCTTTGTGCTCAACAAAAAGGAGCTCCATTTGGGGTAAATCTTGCCGGTGCAGAGTTTGGTAAAATTGGAACAGACCACTATAGTTATCCAACGGCGGCAGAATTAGATTATTTCAAATCAAAGGGACTTACGCTATTCCGCTTGCCTTTTAAATGGGAGCGTTTACAACCTCAATTAAATGGTCCACTAGAAGCTACAGAATTGAAAAACATGAAATTGTTTGTCGATGAAGCTGCAAAACGCAAACTTTTAGTTATTCTAGATATGCATAATTACGCCAGAAGGTACGTTGATGGCAAGGAACAGATCATTAATAATGGCTTAATTACCGCAGCTCAGGTGGCTGATGCTTGGAAAAAAATCGCCTTAGAATTTAAAAACTATAAAAATATTTGGGGCTACGGATTAATGAACGAACCTTACGATATGCCATCCAAAACGGCTTGGTTTGATATTGCCCAAGTAATGATCAACACCATTAGAACAGTAGACAAAGAGACTCCGATTCTTGTAGGCGGAGATTTCTGGAGTTCTGCTGGTCGTTGGCAAGAAATGAGCGACCACCTGAAAGATTTGAAGGACCCTGACCATAACCTCATTTTTGAAGCACATGTTTATTTCGACGAAGATGCATCGGGAAGCTACAAAAGAAGTTACGAAGTCGAAAAAGCGCATCCAAATGTAGGTATCGAACGAGTAACACCATTCGTCGCCTGGTTAAAGAAAAACAATAAAAAAGGTTTTGTTGGCGAATATGGTATTCCAGACAATGATGAAAGATGGTTTCCTATTTTAGAGAAAACTTTAGCCTATTTGAAAGCAAACGGAGTTAACGGCACCTATTGGGCGGCAGGTCCACGATGGGGCAAATACATCTTATCTGTAGAACCTAGAGATGGTGTAGATAGACCTCAAATGCCTTCTTTATCCAAGTTCCTCTATGCAGATACACCCGCTCAGGAAATAAAATAACACTAAGTCTAAAACCAAAACAATGTTCTATAAAGCATTTAAACTACTAGCCTTACTCATTGCCGTTAACTTCTGCATTTTTGCCCAAAAACCTTTATTTACCAACGGTAATTCTGTTGCGTTTTTAGGCAATAGTATTACCCATAGTGGAGATTTTCATCATTACATTTCACTTTATTACGCTACTCGATTTCCGAATGAGAAAGTGGTGTTTTATAATCTTGGGATTAGGGGGAATAACACCAATGATTTTTTGAAAAGAATGGATATTGACATCCTAGCTCAAAAAGTAGATTGCTACGTGGTAATGGCCGGAATGAATGACGTGAACAGGTTACTTTATAACGTAGATAAACAAGCCGACCCAGAAGTGAAAAAACAGAAACAGTGGGCATTGAACGATTACAAGAAGAACTATGAGAAGGTAATTCAGCGTTTAATGATTGCTGGTGCTAAAGTTATTTTGCAAAAGCCAAGCATTTACGACCAAACTGGAGATTTGCCAACACCAAACCAACCTGGCGTTAATGATGCACTCGAAAAATGTACTGAAATCATCGATGAATTAGCTAAAAAATACAAGCTGCAAGTGGTCGATTATTTTACCATCATGAAGGATATCAATCAAAGCATACAAAGCGTAGATCGTAAAAAGACCATTATAGGCAATGACAGAGTGCATCCTAATGCTCCAGGACATTTTGTAATGGCTTACCAGTTTTTGAAAACTACTAAAGCACCAATTTATGTATCGGCAATAGAATTAGAAAAAAGGAAATTGAAAAAAGCGGAAAATGTTAAAGTGGATAAAATAGCTTGGAACAACGAATCCATTTCATTTACCATATTAGAAAACAGCTTACCCTTCCCTATTCCAACAGAAGCAGAACCTGCGCTAAAGTTGGTGGCATTTAATGAAGAATTGAATACGCAGCTTTTAAAAATATCACCTTTAGCCGCTGGAAATTACAGCTTAAATATTGACGGCATACTGGTCGCAAACTTTACTAGCGAGCAACTTGAAAAAGGTGTTAACCTGGCGACGATAAAAACCACCCCTCAGTATAAGCAGGCGAAGTTGGTAGCCCAAAAAGCATTGGCTTACAGAAATGCGCAGCGCAAACTTAGAGACCTGAAGTTCGTTGAATATAGCTATTTCCCAAAGCGTATATGGGGCGCCGATATTAATACCCATAAAAAAGCGATAGATAGCATTTTAACTGCCTTAAAAACTACGAACGAAAAAAAATATAAAAACCTGCAACCACAGTTTGAGACCTATCTGAAGAACAAACCAGAGGAGGAAAGTATAGAGAAATTAGTTGCTGAAATCCATGATCAGATCTACGATATCAACAAGCCCATAGTACACACCTATGAGTTGATGAAAAGCAATCTGAATATGCCCAACAGAGCTTTAGCACCTTTCGGAACAAATTTAGCATCCGCTGAATTTGCGCACAGCAGATCGCCTGGAATATACGGGAAAGACTACATCTACCCTACGCTGGCGGAGCTAGATTATTTCGCCGCTAAAGGATTTGGCCTAATTAGATTGCCCTTTTTATGGGAAAGGATACAGCACGAACTCAATGGAGAATTAGACAAAGAAGAGCTGAAGCGCATGGTTAGCTTTGTAGATGCGGCAAAAGCCCGTAAACTTTATGTGTTGTTAGATATGCACAATTATGGGCGAAGAATAGTTGATGGAAAATCAGCAATTATCGGATCTGAGCACCTATCAATGGCGCATTTATCGGATGTCTGGAGCAAAATCGCGAAGATTTTTAAAGAGAAAGATAATATTTGGGCTTATGGTTTGATGAATGAGCCTCACGATATGCTAAAGGAGGCACCTTGGGTCAACATCGCCCAGGAAAGTATCCATAAGATTAGGCTGAATGATCGCGATACACCTATTATGGTGGGCGGCGACAGTTATAGCTCGGCCGCAAGGTGGCTAATTGAAAGCGACAATCTTAAAACTTTAAAAGACCCTGCCAACAAACTCATTTTCGAAGCTCATATCTATTTTGACCGTGACGCCTCAGGATTCTACAAGGGGTCTTATGAGGAAGAAAATGCAAGTCCTACGATCGGAATTGAACGCGCTAAGCCATTCATAAATTGGCTAAAAGCAAATAACTTCAAAGGTTTTATCGGTGAATATGGCGTTCCAGATGATGATCCGCGTTGGCTAGTCACATTAGATAAATTTCTCGCATTTCTAAAAGCAAACGGCATTAACGGCACATATTGGGCTGCTGGACCGTGGTGGGGAAATTATAAATTGGCAATAGCACCTAAAAACGGACAAGACAGGCCACAAATGGAAGTTTTAATGCGTTATCCGCACGCAAATCCCCCTAAGTAATTTTTAGTCTAGTACATCAATGTAAGGGAGGTAACTTTAAGAGTTCCTCCTTTTCTATTTTAAAATATTTCCAGATTGATGCCTTACAGTGTAATGAAACTCACAATTTCGACATTTATCTTATGTTACAGTTTTTAGCCCCTCGTTTAAGCGCCAATGCTCGTAGACGGCTCTTTTAGCGCATAGACACGTGACATACATATTGCTAACTGACAACCTTATGTTAGACAATTAGAATTACAGCGGACAGCTTGTAAAAACGTCCAAATCAACCAAATTATCAATTTTATTATAATCGAACTCAGGTTACTAATTAGGTCATCACAGTTCGTTTTAGGCTATGTCCAAAAGTAATATGACATAAATTTAGAATATTTAAGAATCGGTTATTTGAGATCGAAATATATCTATCTCATTAAAAATTATACAATTTCCCTATATCTTACAGCGACGTTAACGCGACCTTATAGCGACTTCGGTTGTGTTAGGGATTAGTTCAAGTTCGGTAAAGATTCGTCTTTAGTTCAGTTCGACACGCCTCTGCTGTGCACATAATCGGACAAGAGCGCAAGGGGATGAGAACAATTCAGCGAATGTATTTTCTCTATGTTGTTATGATTGACCTTATCCCAACAATGATTTCAGTGATTTTACCTACGTATGTAGGCGATGACATCACATGAGCTCCGACAAATCTACTAAACGGCTTTTGTTGGATACAGCAAAAGGCAAATTAAGCCAATGACTTAAGCTCGTTTTAAAATCAAAGTTGAGCTAAAGTTGAGTTTAATTCAATCGGGAAAATAAAATGGGGCTAAGGTTTGCGATGAAAGACAAACCTTAGCCGCCATTCATGCACTATTTTAAAAGTACCTTTACACTCTTCCTCTCGCCATTGCCGTTATAGGTGGCAACGTATATACCGGGTACTAGGTTTCCTGTAGCAAATCGGAACGTGTTATTGCCTAAAACCGTCCTATCTGCAAACTTAGCTACTATTTTTCCAGTAATATCTGAAAGCACTAGATTAAAATTAGCTGAAGCAAGTGTACTTACCTGTAGATGAAGCTGACCTGTGGTAGCATAAATATTTAAGTTTCCTTGTGGACTCAAACTTGGTGTAACTGCCACTACATTGGATTGGAAATAGGCTTTACCATCTGCCTCAATCTGCTTCAATTGATAATAATTGACACCCAATTGAGGCTGGTGATCAATGTGACGGAAGGATTTACCGCTTGCGACACTTCTTCCTCCAGAGATATGCGCAATATGATCGAAGATTTTTCCATCGACAGAACGTAATAATTCAAAGTCTGCATCTGGATTGATCGCTTTTGTATCCCAACTCAGTATGATACTACCATCCTGTTGTTTTGTTGCATCAAAATGCTGAAACATGGTAGTTGCCAAGTTCGCATTCAATACGGCAATTTCTGAGCTGGTCAATGCTTTTTTAAAGATCTTAAACTCATCCATTACACCGTCTAATACTGCTGGGCTCGAAAAACGAGACTTCCCTAAATAATTGGCAGTAGTCAATCCTAAGTCGGAAGGTTTAATGGTGACATCAGTTCGCTGGGCGACTTGTTGTCCGTTCAAATATATAGTCACGGTGCTGCCGGCTTGCGTGAGTACAATGTGGTACCAAGATGTACCAGTTGCCAAAGTCACATTACTCTCTACTGTCTGCAATGTACCTCCATTTTGAATACCATAAGTTAATCGATTGCTAGTCCCGGCCCTTGTAGCCAAATACATCATTTTTCTACTGCTGTTGGGTTCGTTGGCGGCATAGTTATCGCCCACACCAAAATCAAAAATTCTAGCACCGCCTATGTTTGAAATATGCCTGTACCATACACTCACTGTAAAGTCATCCACATCAGACATTATCCCGTTAGGCACCTTAACGTAAGACTCACTCCTACCTCTAAAACGAATAGCATTATTCAAGTGTGAATTGGCAGGCTCCAAGAAAGTTATATGTGCCGTATTGGCATTTGTGCCGAATATGGCTGTTGGAGAAAACATGCCATCAAAGTTACCCCAAGAATCGATTACACCTGTGGTTTCATTGATCTGATCAAAAGACCAATAAGCATAGTCTATGTTATTAGGAGTAGCTATTTTTTCTTCACTATTTATACCTTCTCCCAAATTGTTTTGAGCAGAAACTACATAGTAGTAGGTCATTCCATTCACCACCGTCGAATCTGCGTACGGACTATTGGTAACGGTATCAAGCGTGGTGTAAGGCCCGCCAACAGTTGAAGCTCGTTTAATCAAATAGACACTAGCATCGATTTGTTCTGTCCAGCTCAACTCTACCAAGCCATTCCTTGACGAAATTGCAAGGCCGGTCACTTGGGTAGGAATTGTGTAGGCTGCTGTAGTTACACTCACATTTGCGGAAGCCAAGCCATTCCCCAAAACATTTACCCCTATTACTCTATAATAGTAGGTCGTCTCTGGCGATACCGTTTCGTCTGAGAAATTAGTCGTAGTTAGCCCTTGCGCCACTGTTGTATAGGGACCAGATGAAACTTCTGCCCTTTCGAGTTTGTATGAGGTAGCGTTTGAAGAACTGCTCCAGGTCAAATTGACCTTTGCACTTCCTTCAGCAACTGCGGCAAGATTGCCTGGCGTTATTGCAGGTTGTACTATGGTAAACTCCATCCTGTCGACATCGAAAGTCCCACTAACCACCTCTAAGGTGAATACATGCGCTCCAACTGTCATATTGGGTATTTCGAAGTATTTATCCGACCAAGCATTCAAATCGCTTGTTACGGGAAGCTCTACATTCTCTGCAACTAATAGGCTATCAACCTTAAAATTAACTTTAGTACCAGCTGTAGTAGAAACATATCTAAATCTAACTCTGTAGGCGGCCTCTTGCTGTACTTGCGTGGTATACTTTAACCATTCACCCGGCATGGTGTGGGTAACTGAGTAAATATAGGCCGAAGCCGGCCCAGACCTTCTAAAATCTACATCCTCATCTCGGTGCAGAAAGTTCCCCGAGTTGCCTATACTTTTATCATGGTAGGCTATACCTTCGCCACCACCATCGTACTCTTCGGCTTGCAATGTTCCTGGAATTTTAAGCTCGACACCTCGTAATAGCACCTCTCTCTCTTCACCAACACCGTTTGCGTTCGTGGCACTTACTTTAATCGTATAAGTCCCAGATGGCATGGTGCCAGTAATCTCACGGGTAGTGCTATTATAAGTCAGGGCACTAGGAAGCTGTGTAACTGTGAACGCGGTTGGCTGGTTGGTGGCTTTAGGCTGATAAACCATTGGCTGACCAACCTTATAACTCACAACAAGTGGGCTATTGATGCCTGACAAATTTGAAGGTGCACTCGTGAAAAGATAATTAGCCAAAACCTGCATTTGAGGGCGTTCAGTTCCATTTGAATTTGGATAAACATTTAGCTTATAAGTACCCCAAGACGTGCCATACGACCAATAAGTTCCATTGACGCCATTATTTGATAAATAGGTTAAGGTATTGTTCAAAACCGTGTTCCATAAACTATTATCTGACGCATCTGTAACGTCGGAGCCCGCATTTGGATTATTCGGAATACCATATTCACCAACATAGCCACGTAGATTATATTTCTTGAGCCACGTTACAAAGGGCGTCACGCGATTTACTCCAGTTTGTGCAGTAGCACCGTCCAATGCATAACTAGAATACTCGCCGGCTGAATTTTTATCAAAATAAGTATGTGCCTCATACATCAAGTTATTAGATGGATCCTTAAGCTTACGCAGATTATCGCTCACCGACGGCCAAGAAGTGGCCGAACTATAACTGTCGCCACCAACCATGATCGTTTGTTGCGTATCTTCAGTTCTTATCGCGTCAATTATTGCTTGTGCTGTATTTACCCAAGGGATGTCTCTAGGTACACTGTAGGGCTCATTCATAATGCCATGTGCAAAAATATTATCAAAGTCCTTAAATTCAGACGCCATTTTTTTCCAAAAATCTTGTATGGTCGATATTGGAGCTTCGTTTGTTCCGATAACCGCATCTGTAATCGTGTTATTTGCATTTACAGTCCTACGTCTGTTATAGTTATGAAGATCTAATAGCACCCATATCCCACGTGTTCGAGCGGCCCATACAATGTTTTTCAAATGCGACAATGATTCTATATCTAAAGGTCCATTTAACGTTGGCTGAACACGTTCCCATAAAAACGGCAGCCTTATCAATTTAAAACCCTTACTTGCCAAATAATCTAATTCCTGGGTACGCGGGTATCGCCAATTAGCTGTAGAAGCACCAAAGGAAAACTCACCGCCGCTTAAATTAGTACCAAAAGGAGCCGGTGTTTTAGACACTAGCGTTGGTAGTTGAGATGTACTTAGGCCCTCCGTAAATCGTATATAATCTATTTCGATAGGCAAACCATCAGAATGCACATTAATTGGAATGGGCAGTTGAATCAATAGTTTGGAGATGTTACCTTGCCAACGTAGATCATGAGTTAAATCCAATACATATTCTTTGAAAACAGTATCCTCTGTCGACATCAAAACTTCCATTTTTTTATCTCCACTGGGCGTGGTCCATATCAAATTCGCAATGCGATCCTTCGTCCCGTTTTTCACCCGTATGATAAATCTTTTGGATATCGAAGGATCCACGATACTGATACCGCCGGTAGACACCAAATTTATATTACAGAATCCGGCGTTACGCGTAGCCGTAAGCTTAAGTATACCATTCTGCGTATTTGGATTACCATAAGCCACAATATTCCATCCATCGGCATTTCCTCCAGAAACTGGATTATTGAAATCCCAGGTTTTGGTAATGGTTTGTGCGCTGACTTCAAGCCAAATGCAGTTGATCAGACATAAGAAAGTAAAAAGTTTTTTCATACAAAATTTAGTTAATTGGTTGGAAATAGGTTATTAATTTATAAAAGGCTTATCCATAATTTGAAACACGCGAAGCTCAAATGGTTAAAAAAATATCATTATTAGCTATAAAAAAATGTACAAACCAAACTAAGCTCATCATAGCTTTGATAAAGTATACCAGTTCCTTAAGTTTTTAAAAAAAAGAACATGACATGCAAAAGCCAACCTTTAAGTCTAGTCTTTCAAGTGAATTTAAATAGATCCAAAGCAGTCAGACAAAAGCACAGCGCCTGATTTTAGGTTTATAATTGATTAATACTAAAATCACGAACTATTTCAACAAAGTGCGGATACACATGAGGCATTTATATGTATAAAATAAACATCCATGATGAATACGATTAGCGACAAAATAAAAGCCGACCCATCAGAGGTAAGACAGGAGTTTAGCAACATTAATATCAAACTGCTTTGTTGTCGTTATTGGATATTACAGACATGGCAATGCTTCGATCTATCCGTTCCATTTTGGAGAATTTACCACAATAGTACTGATGGTGCTCAAATCCATTTCAAAGGACAAACCACCTATCTAAATGAACAGACAATAGTAATCATCCCCCCAAATACCTCATTCTCTACCAGTATAGGAAACACAAACATAAATGGTAAGCATGAAAGCATAATTGGCAGGAAAGTGGAAGAAAGAGATACAATTTCCAATAGCATCCAAAACCGAGTAGACCACCTTTTTATCCATTTTTCGTTAGGTTTCCCACTCGATTTTGCACAAACTGGCATCTTTACCGTTTCTTGTACTTCAGAACTTGGAGATTTAATAGAAAAAATAAAGATCTCCTGCATCGAAGATACCCATTTTGATCTATTAGAATGTTTTAGAATAAAACAATTGATCAACAGCTGCTTATTGAATATCGAAGAAAATATATGGAATGTAGCAGCGATAGACCAAAGAATATTGGTTGCAATGAGAACGATCGAAAGAAATTTCAATCAAGGTATTTCAAATGCTGTATTAGCTAACACAGCGAATATGGCAGTCAATTCATTCTCTAGATTATTTAAAACTAATACAGGATTTTCTGTACAGCAATACATTGCCAAAACAAAAATTGAATTTGCCTGTAACTTGATGCACCATAGCCACCAAACCATGGACGAGATTGCCTATAGCTGTGGTTTTTATGATCGCCATCATTTTTCAAAAACTTTCAAAAGACAAATGAAGGTCAATCCATCCTATTACTTCAAAAATCTAATGATCAGTTAAATTTTAAACCCTGTCTTTTAAACTGCAGCACAGCTATTTCACTCATGCAACTACCTGCAAAAACAGCGATTCTATCATTCGTATAGCGGAAAATAATACATTTTCTGCCTTAAAAACTATATCGAAGCACTTTTATAGCCATTTTACCGAACCTGAAATCTATCTGACCGCTACTTGGTCACTAGTTGAATAGGTATTATATTAGGCTATTCATAAGTGATGGTGATCGAATTTATGTCTAATATGACAACTGATTAAATAACTCAGCTTTAAATTAAACCTTTTGCTTTTGTTAAAATAACTTGTAAGAACTGGCCAATACAGTAATTATTTTTATAAGCCAAAATCAACAATCATATTCTATAGCAAAAATTTAGATTTGTAGAAAATTTAGCCCGATGAAAATAAAGAGCCTCCCTCCTATCCCTGCTGTATTATTAGCGATAATAAGTGTACAAGGAGGAGCAGCCATTGCCAAGGGCATCTTTCCCATCATGGGTGCTGCAGGTACCGTGGCTTTGCGAATAGCAATTTCTGCAATCATCCTTTGTACCCTCAATAGACCTAAGCTGAAAGAAATCTCGAAAAAGCAATGGAAATTGATTTTCTGGTATGGCCTTGTTTTAGGCGCAATGAACACAAGCTTTTACCTCTCTCTTTCTAAAATACCGCTGGGATTAGCCGTGACATTCGAATTTATTGGACCACTCCTATTAGCAGTTGCTACCTCCAGAAAAGCGCTTGATTTTATATGGATTTTTTTGGCAGCACTGGGGATCACCCTTATCGCACCTTGGTCGGCAAATAGCAATATAGATTGGATTGGAGCGGCATTAGCATTACTAGCCGGCGCATTTTGGGCGGGTTATATCGTACTTGGCGGAAAATTAGCTAAGTTAATGGATGGTCCTCAAGCGGTAAGTGTTGGGTTGTTATTTGCAAGCTTGATAGCAGTTCCTGCGGGATTAATTGAAGGCAACTTCTCTAATTTAAACGCCCATATGTTGCTACTTGGGCTTGGCATAGCCCTACTTTCGAGTGCTATCCCCTACACCTTAGAAATGAGCGCACTAAAACATATTCCTGCAAAGACCTTCAGTATTTTAATGAGCTTGGAACCGGCAACTGCGGCCATCTGTGGTTTATTATTTTTACATGAGTACTTGTCCATTTACGAATGGGCTGCGATTGCTTTAGTGGTTGCCGCCAGTACAGGCTCCACGTTGACCAAACGGAGGCAGCATCAAGCTTCAGAATAAAACAACCAATTCATTTCAGAAATTGGCGGGTCCCGAATATCGAGTGTACGCAATGGCAAGCAAAAAAAGAGGAGATACAATTGCATCTCCTCTTTCTATTATAAATTTCATCATTTAAAACTCCATTCAAACAGACGTTTCAAACAACTTTGTACTTTTAATTATCCCTCTTGATGCAACCAAGCTTTCTTTGCCAATAATTCTTCTTCAGTCTCGCGAACATCCTCATCATCCACACAACAATCTACTGGACAAACCGCAGCACATTGGGGCTCATCATGGAAACCTTTACACTCTGTACACTTATCAGAAACAATATAATATACTTCGTCAGAAACAGCCTCTTGCGAAGCTCCTGCGTCTACTTCACTACCTCCAAAATCAATAATACCATCTAAACTAGTGCCATCAGAAAATCTCCAAGCCGTACCAGCATCATAAATTGCATTATTAGGGCATTCTGGCTCACATGCCCCACAGTTTATACATTCGTCTGTTATTTTAATTGCCATCTTTTCGTCTAAATCTAAATGCGAAGTTTACCTTTGCATGCAAATATAATACATAATCCATTTATAATAGTTCTAAATATGTCTTCATTTCGTAAAGAACAGCTCATTTCTGCTTTTAAACAACTAGGTGAATACCTAAATCAACCAGACGAAGCTTTCAATTCGGCAATACATTCCGCAAGGAACTCAAATGCTTGGTTTACAGAAGAAGAAGTGAATAAATCAGTAAAAGCATTAGCAGAGATGTTAAATGAGACTGATTTAGAAGAATGGTTTAAAAACATCACATTAGCCGCAGCACCTAAAAAAGTAGGCTTAATCTTAGCAGGAAATATTCCATTGGTTGGTTTTCATGATGTAATGTGCGTGTTAGCCACAGGAAATATCGCTCAGATCAAATTATCTTCGTCTGACAATAAATTACTGCCATTCGTACTACATCAATTGTGTGTGATTTTACCAGATTTGAAAAATCACATCATATATGTAGAACGATTAAAAGATTTCGAGGCAGTAATTGCCACAGGCAGCAACAATACATCCAGATATTTCGAATATTACTTCGGCAAAGTGCCAAATATCATTAGAAAAAATAGAAATAGTGTTGCAGTTTTAACAGGCGAAGAAAGTGAAGAAGAAATTGCAGCGCTTGGGCATGATATTTTAGATTATTTCGGCATGGGATGTCGTAGTATTTCAAAAATATACATTCCTGAGAACTACGAGATCAAGAACTTTTTTGAACCTTTAGAACAATACCAAGACATCATTAACCACTTTAAATACAATAACAACTACGATTACAATAAATCTATTTACTTGGTAAACCAGCAAAAACATTATGACAATGGCTTTTTGCTTTTAAAGAAAGATGAAGGTTTGTCATCGCCTTTGGCTGTACTTTATTACGAAACCTACGAAAATGTAAATGATGTGATGGAGAAGTTGAAACAACAACATGAGCAAATTCAATGTGTAGTTGGTAACATTTCTAACAAAGATTTGCAATCACTTAAATTCGGTCAAAGTCAGCACCCAAAACTTTGGGATTACGCAGATAATGTAGATACGATTGAGTTTTTGAAGGGATTAGCTAGTTAAAGGCCCTCTCTGCCCTGTAGGCATCTCTCCCAAAAGGGAGAGAAAAGTTCTTAGCAAAGATTTGTAGCCAATTTGAACTGACCACTGATACCTGACAACTTTGATTCCCACTTTTAACTTTGGTCTTTCCGACTTTTTACTTTTAACTTTCCAGTTTTAACTTTTAACTTCTTACTTTTGAAACAATGTATATCATCAAAGTTAAAGGCATCGCCAAAATACCAGACTACGTACAATTAAGGGACGAAAAGTTTACTTTATTAGCGTATTTTAGGGTAGATAGACCTGATAAATCTTTAGAGAAATTAGGCTTTGGAGATCAACAGGAAAAAATAATGAATTTTATTAACGAATTACCTTTTGGACAGGTAACTAAATTAGATATTTAACATGGCAGAGTACAAAGAGAATGTAATTACCTTAAACAATGTTGATGTTTTTCAGCAGAAACACTTAGTACTATCTAATGTAAAACTTGAAGTTGCTAAAGGTGAATTTGTATTTCTAATTGGCGCAACCGGTTCGGGAAAAAGTAGCTTGTTAAAAATCATTTATGGCGATTTACACATAGGTAATGGCGAAGGAAGCGTAGCTAATTTTGATTTAAAAAACCTTAAAGAGAAAGAAGTTCCCTACTTAAGAAGAAAACTAGGGATCGTTTTTCAAGATTTTCAGTTATTGAGCGACAGAACCATTGAGCAAAACCTAGAGTTTGTTTTAAAAGCTACGGGCTGGAATGACAAAAATCTAATCACAGAACGTATTAAGGATGTTTTGGAAAAAGTTGGCCTACGTTCTAAAATCAAAAAGATGCCGCACGAAATGTCGGGCGGCGAGCAACAACGTATTGTAATTGCCAGAGCATTGTTGAACAATCCCGAGATTATCTTGGCCGATGAACCAACGGGGAATCTAGACCCAGAAACTTCGGAAGAAATTGTGCTTTTATTGAAGCAAATTAGCCAAAATGGCACCGCAGTTTTAATGGCTACCCACGATTATCATATCATCCGTACTTTCCCTTCTCGGATTATTAAGTGCGAAAACGGACTAATACACGAAGATGTACAGATAAACTAGAAATCAATCCTTAAGAAGTAACAACATATATTTCTGACAAAAATTAGAATTACAGCCATTCTGTTAGTTGAACTCAATGTAAAACTGACAGCATGGCTGTTTTATTTGGCTTGGCAAAACTTTTGTTAAGCACTCCATGAAAATTCCCTCAGGACAAAACACTAGTACACATGTTTAATAAGAAGAAGAAAGAAGAAGAACCAGTGGTTGAAAATAATACAGCTGAAGAAGCAGCGGAAAATATTGAAAACACAGCGGAGCAAACTGAGAATGAAGTTAGCGAGCCTGTAGTTGAATTATCAGTAGAAGAAAAGCTATCACAGCAAGTAGCTGAATTGAATGATAAATATCTTCGTTTATTTGCTGAGTTCGATAACTTTAAGCGCCGTACACAAAAAGAACGCGTAGAATTGTTACAGACTGCTGGTAAAGATATCGTTGTTTCTCTTTTACCTGTCTTAGATGATTTTGAACGTGCGATTAAAGCAACTGAGAAATCAACAGAAGTAGCGCCAGTTCGTGAAGGTATCGAATTGATACAAACTAAGCTAAAAAGTATTCTAAGTCAAAAAGGTTTAAAAGAAATCGAAAGCTTAAACACGCCTTTTGATACAGATTTGCATGAAGCAATTACTCAAATTCCCTCTCCGTCTGAAGATCTAAAAGGGAAAGTAATTGACCAGTTAGAAAAAGGATATACGCTTAACGACAAGGTAGTTCGTTTCGCTAAAGTAGTAGTTGGAGCATAAAGGAATTTTGAATGATTAAGTTCGAATGATTGAATAACATATTTAATCATTTACTCATTTCGTCATTCAATCATTATATTAAAATGAGCAAAAGAGATTATTACGACGTACTTGGAATTGCCAAAGGTGCATTGCCAGAAGAGATAAAGAAAGCTTACCGTAAGTTGGCTATCAAATATCACCCTGATAAGAATCCTGATGACAAATCTGCAGAAGATAAGTTTAAGGAAGCTGCCGAAGCTTATGAGGTATTGAGCAGTCCAGAGAAAAAACAACGTTACGATCAGTTTGGGCATGCCGGAGTTGGTGGTGCAGCTGGTGGCGGTGGTTATGGCGGTGGCGGTATGAATATGGAGGATATCTTCAGCCAGTTTGGAGATATTTTTGGCGGTGGCGGCGGTAGCCCATTTGATAGTTTCTTTGGTGGCGGCGGACAATCAAGAGGTGGCCGTAGAGTAGCTAAAGGTTCTAACCTACGTATCAAAGTAAAGCTAACCTTAGAAGAAATTGCTAATGGTGCTGAAAAGAAAATTAAAGTAAACAAACAGGTAAGCTGTAAAACTTGTGATGGTACAGGTGCAAAAGATAAATCATCTGTAAGCACATGTAGTACTTGCGGTGGCGCAGGATCGGTACGCAGAGTTACCAATACCATTTTAGGACAGATGCAAACTACAGCAACCTGCCCTACTTGTCATGGTAGCGGACAACAAATTACTGCAAAATGTGGTTCTTGCCATGGCGATGGAACCGTGCGTGGTGAAGAAACGATCTCGATCAATATTCCTGCTGGCGTGAGCGAAGGCATGCAATTGAGCATGGCTGGAAAAGGTAATGCTGCTCCAAACGGCGGTGTTCCTGGAGATTTAATCATCTTGATTGAAGAAACTCAGCATGAAACCTTGAAAAGAGAAGGCAACAATGTGGTTTACGATTTGCATGTAAGCATTCCTGATGCCGCTCTAGGTGCAAGTGTAGAAGTACCAACTATTGATGGTAAAGCTAAAATCAAGATTGAACCGGGTACGCAAAGTGGAAAACTGCTTCGTTTAAAAGGAAAAGGTATTCCAGAAGTGAACTCTTACCATAGAGGTGATCAAATTATACACGTAAACATTTGGACGCCTAAAGCGCTAAACAGCGAAGAAAGAGCATTGCTTGAAAAATTAAGAGAATCTCAAAACTTTAAACCACAACCTGGTAAAAATGACAAGAGTTTCTTCGATAAAATGAAAGAATATTTCGAATAATAGAAATCCCGCACCTAGCGGGATTTTTTGTTTCTATAAATTAAACCTAATTTGGTGGTGTAGCTCTGCGCATCATGATTAAAAAAACATTATTCCTACTATTCCTACTTACCAATATTAGTACCTACGCACAGCAAAAATCTGGTGCACAACAATTTTGGCATTTGCTTAACCAACATTGCGGCAAGGCCTATCAAGGTGAAGTAACTCAGGGCATGACCGATGCTTTTAAAAATGGTCCTTTAGTAATGCATTTTCTGAAATGTAGCGATAGTTTGATTAAAATTCCATTTTTTGTGGGAGAAGATAAATCAAGAACCTGGATACTTAAATTAACGAATAATAGAATTTTATTAAAGCACGACCATCGTCATGAGGATGGATCTGAGGATAAAGTAACACAATACGGAGGGATAACATCAAACAATGGAACTGAGCATATGCAGGTATTCCCGGCAGATCAGCAGACTTTAGATTTGTTACCAGCCGCAGCGGGCAACGTTTGGTGGATTACTATTGACGGGAGTAGTTTTACTTACAACCTCCGTCGTATGGGCACAGATCGTTTGTTTACCGTGAAATTTGATTTACGCAAACCAATCGCACCGCCAGCCGTGCCTTGGGGATGGAAAGATTAAAATCTATTATACAAAAACTAGCTTTTTGCAGTAACTAATGAACTATTTTAAAAATCTGACAAAAGGCAGACGAATAAAATTACATCAACTATAAAAAATATAAAACCTTATTTTACTTTTGACGCCATAATGAGAGCTACAATTATATTTTGTTTAACCCTATTTTTTCTTTTATTTAAAGGAAATGAAGGTGCGCATGCGGTAGCTCCACGTTTATCTCAAGGTTATGAGTTTTTTAATGAAAACCCACAAACCAAACAACATCATACGCCTTTTCATAAAAATGCTGATCTCCATATTCAAAAAAGTGCTTCTGCTAGAGAATTAAACTATGCTGAAGAGAGTCAAGATGAGGATGAAAGCATTTCGAGGAGAGTAATTTTAAGCCATAAACAAGTTGCCGATTTCTGCTATTCTTTTTTATTAGGCAACTTAAGAAGCGTACAAAAGCTTGCTTTACCTTATTGCGAGCATCTTTCTTATACATCCAGTATCAAATACCTCTTACTGAGAGTTTTTAGAATTTGATACCCTTTAGCAGTAATTGATTGCCTATAAGCAATCTTCCTCGCCCTTTTTAAGGCATCTTTATTACTGTATTTATCCAAATTATTTCTAGTAAACAAACCTAGGGAAACACTTTGATCCTAATGGAACGAATTGCATTCTCATATCATTAAACTCAACCATGAAATTACACCAAGTCTATTGGTATAGCTTCATCATCTTTAAAAACATTTTAAACAGATGAAAAATATTATAATGCTCGCAAGCGTATGTGCTGTGTTATTTTCTAGCTGCGCATCAAAACACGAAGAAAAAGAAGAAGAAACCAACTACACGGCAACAAGCCCAGTAACTATCGACACTTCTTTCACTAAAGAATATGTCTCACAGATTCGCTCCGTTCGTAATATTGAGTTAAGAGCACAAGAGAAAGGCTTCTTAGAACGTATTTATGTAGACGAGGGTCAAACCGTAAAAGCAGGACAATTGCTTTTCAAGATTATGCCTAAAATGTATCAAGCTGAAGTATTAAAAGCTGAAGCTGAAGTTAGTGCTGCCGAAATTGAAGTTGCAAACACCAAATTATTGGCAGATAAAAATGTAGTGGCACAAAACGAATTAGCCATGGCGAAAGCAAAATTAGCTCAGGCCAAAGCAAGCTCATCATTAGCAAAACTACATTTGTCATTTACTGAAATCAGAGCTCCATTTAATGGCACCATCGATCGTCTTCCAAAAAAATTAGGAAGTTTAATTGACGAAGGTGAATTATTGACTACCTTATCTGACAACAGCGAAATGTTCGCCTATTTCAATGTTTCAGAACCTGAATATCTGAACTTCCAGCAGTCGAAAGCAAGCCATAACCAGTCGGTTGATTTGGTATTGGCCAATGGCGAAACGCTAAACGGAAAAGGCAAAGTAGAAACTATCGAAGGAGAATTCGATTCTGAAACTGGCAATATCGCTTTCAGAGCAAAATTCCCAAATCCTAATCAACTCTTAAGAAACGGAGAAACAGGCAAAGTACAAATGGTAATTCCTTTGAAAAATGCCTTAATCATACCTCAAAAAGCTACTTATGAGTTGCAAGACAAAAATTATGTCTTTGTAATTGAGAAAAATGGCACCGTAAAATCTAGAGAAATCAAAATTGGTGGAGAGCTACCAGACATTTACGTCGTATCTAGCGGTTTGCAACAAGGTGATAAAATTGTGCTTGACGGTGTGCAAAGGGTAAAAGATGATGAAAAAATCAAATTCACTTTTATGGAGCCCAAAAAAGTATTAAGCCAATTACAATTAAAAGCAGAGTAGGTCATTTTCCAAGAAAATTATGTTTAGTAAATTCATAAAAAGACCAGTGCTATCCATAGTGATATCACTAGTTATCGTATTTATGGGCGTACTGGCTTTAGTTGGCCTGCCCGTAACTCAACTTCCAAATATATCGCCACCAATGGTTAACATAGTGGCAGAATACCCTGGAGCAAACAACGAATTGTTAATAAAAGCAGTAGTTATTCCTCTGGAAAGAGCCTTAAATGGTATTCCAGGAATGAAATACATGACTTCTGATGCTGGTAACGATGGCGAGTGCTCTATACAATTGGTATTTAATCTAGGTACTGATGCGGATCAAGCTACGTTAAACGTACAAAACCGTGTGGCTGCCGTGACTAACAAATTACCTCCGCTAGTAATACGTGAAGGTATTAAAATCAGTCGCCAGCAACCTAACATGTTGATGTATGTGAATGTGTTCAGTAAAGATCCGCACATGAATGAGAACTTTCTGTACAACTATGCAGATATCAACGTAATTCCAGAACTAAAACGTGTAGATGGTGTAGGTTTTGCCGATATTTTGGGTAACCGTGAATATGCCATGCGTATTTGGCTAAAACCAGATAAAATGCTGGCCTACAAAATTTCATCTGAAGAAGTTCTAGAAGCGTTGAATAATCAGAGTTTCGAAGCATCGCCAGGCAAAACAGGCGAAAGTTCTGGTAAACGTTCAGAATCATTTGAGTATGTATTGAAATACCCTGGGCGTTTCACTAAAGAAGCTGACTATAAAAACATCGTTTTAAGAGCAAGTGCCAATGGCGAACTATTAAGACTTAAAGATGTTGCGGATGTGGAATTTGGTAGTGCCATGTATGATTTGTATTCGCACATTAATGGCAAGCCATCTGCTGCTATCGTATTGAAGCAATCTTATGGTAGTAATGCACAAGAGGTAATTGAGAATGTAAAGAAACGTTTGGAAGAAATTAAGGCCGAGAACTTTCCGAAAGGAATGGATTACGAAATTAGTTACGACGTTTCTAAATTTTTGGACGCTTCTATAGAAAAAGTGGTCCATACCTTAATTGAAGCATTTATACTGGTAGGCTTAGTAGTTTTTATATTCTTGGGCGATTGGCGTTCGACGTTAATTCCCGCCATTGCGGTGCCTGTTTCACTGATCGGTTCATTCATTTTCATGCAGTTTTTTGGCATCACCCTTAACCTGATCACTCTTTTTGCATTGGTGCTGGCTATTGGTATTGTCGTCGATGACGCGATCGTAGTAATTGAAGCGGTACACGCCAAGATGGAAGCCGATAAGCGCTTGTCAGTACTTAAAGCTACGCAATTGGCATTGACGGATATTGGAGGAGCAATTATTGCCATTACTTTCCTTATGGCCTCGGTATTTATCCCAGTGGCGTTCATGTCTGGTCCAGTTGGTGTGTTCTATCGCCAGTTTTCGATCACTATGGCTACATCCATTATTTTATCTGGTGTAGTTGCCTTGACATTAACTCCGGCTTTATGTGCCATTATGTTGAAAAAACATAATGCAAATCACGAAAAGAAAAAATCGATTATAGATAAAGGCCTAGACGCTTTTAACAACTGGTTCTTCAAATTGACTGGTCGTTACCAAAAAGTGATGACCAAAGTGGTTACACGTAAAATAACCATTTTTGGTGCTCTTGGTTTATTCTGCGTGGCTACTTATTTCCTAAGCAATTCCGTACCGTCGGGATTTATCCCTAACGAAGACCAAGGGATGATCTATGCGATCATTCAAACGCCTCCAGGTTCTACGCTAGAACGCACCAATCAGATTTCTGAAAGGTTAGAAAAAATCTGTGAGGAAATTGAAGGAGTAAAATCGGTTTCTGCACTTGCCGGATATGAAGTTTTGACAGAAGGTACAGGAGCAAACTCTGGTACCTGTTTAATCAACTTAAAAGATTGGAAAGAGCGTAAAAACACGGCTGAAGACATCATCAAAGAGTTAGAAGAAAAATCTAAAGATATACCGGGTGCAATGGTGGAATTTTTCCAACCGCCTGCAATTCCAGGTTATGGTGCTGCTGGTGGTTTTGAGTTACGTTTGTTAGATAAAGCTGGCCGAAACAACTATGTAGAAATGGAAAAAGTGAGTAAGGATTTTGTGAAAGAGTTGAATAAAAGACCTGAGCTCCAATCAGTGTTCACCTTTTATAGCGCAAGTTTCCCTCAATACATGATTAATATCGATAACGATAAGGCGCAACAGAAAGGCGTAACGCCAGAGAAAGCTCTGGAAACTTTATCAGATTTAATTGGTAGTAATTACGAAACTAACTTTATCAAGTTTGGTCGTCAATACAAGGTAATCGTTCAATCTTTGCCGCAATACAGGGCATTACCTGCAGATGTAATGAAATTATACGTGAAAAACGATAGAGACGAAATGGTTCCATTTTCTGCATTCATGACCATGCAAAAAGTGTACGGACTTTCAGAAATCACTCGCCACAACATGTATAATTCTGCGGAAATTAATGGTTCACAAGCCATTGGTTACAGCTCCGGCGATGCACTAAAAGCCGTGGCCGAAGTAGCGAGCAAAACACTACCAAGAGGCTATGGCATTGACTGGGCAGGTATCTCTAAAGATCAAACCTCAAGAGGTAATGAGGCTATTTACATTTTCCTTATTTGTTTAGGTTTCGTGTATTTGGTGCTTGCGGCGCAATACGAAAGCTTTATTTTACCATTGGCAGTAATTGTTTCTTTGCCTGCTGGAATATTCGGTGCATTCTTGTTCCTGAAATTATTTGGCTTAGAAAACAATATTTATGCACAGGTTTCTATGGTGATGTTAATTGGGTTACTTGGAAAAAATGCCGTATTAATTGTCGAGTTCGCCGCACAAAAACATGCAGAAGGCAAAACTATTTTAGCAGCCGCAATGGAAGGTGCCGTAGTAAGGTTCCGTCCAATTTTAATGACCTCATTTGCATTCATCGCAGGTCTACTTCCTTTGGTTTTCGCAAGTGGTCCCGGAGCTATTGGTAACCGCACTATTGGTTCGGCTGCCGCTGGTGGTATGTTACTTGGAACGGTGTTCGGGGTAATTATTATTCCAGGCTTGTATTACGTTTTTGGCACCATCGCCAGCAAGCGTAAACTCATTAAAATCGAAGACGAATATCCATTAACCGAAGAAATTGAAGGCAATGTTTAATAAAACTCATCATAAAATATTAGGATTTGCAATATTGAGCTTGGTTTACACAGGCTGTAAAATCCCCGCTATTGTTCAAAAAGCGGAGAACAATAGTACACCAAATACCTATGCAAATAGTACCAGCGATACTACTAATGTGGCTAATATCAAATGGAAACAGTTCTTTAAAGATCAATATTTAACCAATTTGATTGACACGGCATTACGCAACAATCAGGAATTAAATATCACTTTACAAGAAATTGAAATTGCTAGGAATGAAGTGCGAACCCGAAAAGGCGAACTGTTACCTACACTAGGATTAAAGGCAGGTGCCGGACTTGAGAAAGTAGGCAGATACACAAGTCAAGGTGCAGGTGATGCCAGTACTGAAATTAAACCTGGAAAGGAAATGCCAGAACCCCTACCAGATTACTTGGTGGGTTTGTACGCTAATTGGGAAGTAGATATTTGGCACAAACTGCGTAATTCTAAAAAGGCGGCTTACACCAAATATTTATCATCTGTCGAAGGTAAAAACTTTGTGGTTACTAGCTTAGTTGCAGAAATTGCCAACTCTTACTACGAATTGTTAGCGTTAGATAATCAGTTGGATATGGTGCAAAAAAACATTGAACTGCAAACCAACGCATTAGCCGTGGTAAAAATCCAAAAAGAAGCTACCAGAGTTACTGAATTGGCGGTTCGTAAGTTCGAGGCAGAAGTACTTAACTCTAAAAGCTTGGAATACGATATCCTACAGAAAACAACCGAAACGGAGAATAAAATCAATTTTCTATTAGGTAGGTATCCACAACACATTGCCAGAGACAAAAGTAGTTTTGAGAATGGTTTAGCTACGAGTTTAAACACAGGAATTCCCTCACAGTTGTTGGCTAACCGTCCCGACATTAAACAGGCAGAATTGGATCTAATTGCCGCAAAACTAGATGTTAAAGTAGCAAAATCACAATTCTATCCGTCGCTTGGTATTTCTGCCGGTTTGGGTTTTCAAGCTTTTAATCCATCCTATTTAGTTAAGATGCCCGAATCAATGCTTTACTCTATTGCTGGCGATATAGCAGCGCCTTTAATTAATAGAAATGCAATTAAGGCTACCTATTTGACGGCAAATGCCAAACAAATCCAGGCAGTTTATCAATACGAAAGAAGCATTTTGAATGGTTATATAGAAGTGGCCAATCAGTTGGCTAGCATAGGCAATTTAAGTAAAAGCTACGAATTAAAAACAAAGCAAGTACAAGCTTTAACACAGTCTATCGAGATTTCTAATGATTTGTTTAAATCCAGCAGAGCTGACTATCTAGAAGTGCTTATGACGCAGCGCGACGCTTTGGAAGCAAAGTTAGAATTGATAGAAACAAAGAAACAGCAACTTAATGCGATGGTAAAGGTTTATCAAGCATTAGGAGGCGGATGGAATTAGTTAGCTTAGAGGTTTGGCTAATTAATTGTTTACTAGTTGAAAAGTCCCAGTTGATCTGGGACTTTTTTATATTTGTAGCCTAAATATGGGCAGCTCGCCAGGTTTACCAACCCAGCGCAAACATCATCTTTTGTTAAAAATTGTTAAGTATTTTAAAGCTCAATAGCGTTTAACTAGTTTAGCCTTTATTATTTATTGACGTTGTCGTATTATTACCTTATCTTTGTAAAATGTTTAAAATTAAACACCTTATTATTTCTTGCTTCGTCCTTACCCTTTTAAGCTTAGGTGCTTGTAAAAGTCGTTTCGAAAAACTTCGTTTAAGTAATGACGTTGCTAAAAAATACCAAGAAGGGATTAGACTTTATAATAAGAAAGACTACTCTAAAGCCTTGATTTTATTTGAAGGCTTGGTACAGAAGTATAGAGGTACTGCCGAGGCGGAAGATTTGAACTACTACTATGCATACACTTTATATCGCCTAAAAGACTATACTACTGCACGTTACAAGTTCAAAGAATTTGCAGATACTTATCCTGCTAGTAAAAATGCAGAAGAATGTCGGTATATGGGCGCTTATTGCTATTATTTAGATTCTCCAAAATCATCTTTAGACCAAGAGAATACTTATAAAGCAATTGATGCTCTGCAGTTGTTTATTAACCTTTATCCAAAAAGCGACAGAGCTACGCAAGCTGCTCAGTATATTGCTAACCTAAGAAACAAATTAGAGACTAAAGCTTTCGACAACGCTAAACTTTATTTCAACTTAGGTGGTTATGATATCACGAACTATAAATCAGCAGTAGTGGCATTAAAAAATGCTCAAAGAGAGTTTCCAGATATCAAGTATGCAGAAGAAATGAACCTATTGATTGTTAAGGCTCAATTCATGTATGCAAAAAACAGTTATCCTATTAGACAGGAAGACCGTTTTAATGAAGCTATTGAATACTACAATGAGTTCGTAGAAGCTTATCCTAACAGTAAGTTCTCAAAGGAGGCAAAACAGTTAAAAGATGACAGTGACGCTGGAATTGTAAATGCAAAAAGAATCATTGCTGAAGAACAAGCTATGATTGCTAAGTACAAAGCACTTGAAGAAAGCGATAAGGCGGGCAAAAAGAAAAAAGATACGACTAATAATATTACAGACAATAAAACACAAAAATAAAATGAGTACTACTCCAAAACCAGCTATTCCAAATACTACGGTTACCAGAAATGTTCATGATTTGGATAGATCTACTGATAACATTTATGAGTCTTTAGTAATTATTGCAAAGAGAGCTAATCAAATCTCTAACAATATGAAAGAGGAGCTACATGGCAAATTAGCAGAGTTTGCTTCATCTAATGATAACTTAGAAGAGGTTTTTGAAAACAGGGAGCAAATTGAAATTAGCAAGCACTATGAGCGTTTGCCTAAACCAACTTTAATTGCTATGGACGAGTTTTTAAACGATAAAGTTTACAGCAGAAATCCAGCTAAAGAGCAACAATAATAAAAGTTGCGCCACGCAAAATAACTTATATTTAGCCACAGATACATTGATTTAAGATAATCTTTGCATCTGTGGCTTAAATGCTTTTTAAGCAATTAGAATCTAGCTATATTTGCTCGTAGATGCTGAATAACAAAAACATTATACTTGGCGTTTGTGGAAGCATTGCAGCTTACAAAGCTGCTTTGCTGGTTAGGCTACTTGTTAAAGCTGGCGCAAACGTTAAAGTTATCCTTACCACTGATGCGAGTAATTTCATTACTCCACTTACCTTAGCTACACTTTCTAAAAACCCTGTTTATACACAATACTTCGAAGCTGAAACAGGTGTATGGAGCAATCATGTTGAACTTGGTTTATGGGCAGATTATATGGTCATCGCTCCTGCTAGTGCAAATACCTTAAGTAAAATGGCCAACGGTCTTTGTGATAACTTACTGAGCGCAGTGTATCTTTCTGCCAAATGCCCTGTACTCTTTGCTCCGGCAATGGACTTAGATATGTGGAAGCATGAAAGCACGCAAGGTAATATCGCTAAACTGCAAAGTTTTGGTAATTTGATGATTGCTCCAGGAAACGGAGAGTTAGCTAGCGGTCTGCATGGAGAAGGCAGAATGGCAGAACCTGAGGAAATTGTCACTTTTCTAGAAGCTGAGATCCGCAATGGCTTACCTTTATTAGGGAAAAAGACAATGGTAACTGCGGGTCCAACTTACGAAGCTATCGACCCAGTTCGTTTTATAGGTAACCATTCATCTGGAAAAATGGGATTTGCCATTGCAGAAGAGCTTTATCAACTTGGAGCCGAAGTAATTTTAATTGCTGGACCAACATCGTTAAAGAACAGCCCTGGTATTAAAAGAATTGATGTAGTTAGCGCGAAACAAATGTTAGATGCCTGTCTCGCTCATTTTAATGATAGCAAGATTACTGTGATGAGTGCCGCCGTTGCCGATTATACGCCTGTTGATGTAGCCCAGCAGAAAATTAAGAAAAAAGAAGATCATTTTAATATCGAACTTAAAAAAACAACAGATATTTTAGCTACGCTAGGTAGGCAAAAAAGTGATAAACAGCTACTAGTAGGCTTTGCTTTAGAAACTACAGATGAAGAGAATTATGCAAAAGACAAGTTAAAAAAGAAAAATCTGGATTTAATAGTTTTGAATTCCCTAAATGATAAAGGGGCAGGTTTTAAAACTGAAACCAACAAAATAACTATCTTTAACAAAGAGTTGGCTAAAACAGACTTTGAAACTAAATCTAAAACTGAAGTGGCTAAAGATATCTGTAATGAAATACTCAAACTAATGCCTATCAGTTAACGCCTAAATTTGAAAACCTGATGAAAACAACTATTGGATTATGTCTTTTGTGCTTTGCAAGCCTCATCGCAAATGCTCAAGAGCTAAATACTCGTGTGCAAATCTTATCACCTACAGTAAATAATGCCAATAAAAGAAACTTAGATGTTTTACAGAATGCCATTAGGGATTTCATGAACAACAATAAGTGGACTACAGAAACTTATCTTACTCAAGAAAAAATAGACTGTAACTTAGTTATTAATATTACCGCCTGGGACGGGAATTCGGGTTACACTGCAGAAGCACAGATACAATCCAGTCGACCTGTTTTTGGCAGCTCTTACACGGCTACTTTACTAAATATGAGCGACAAAGATTTCAGCTTCTCTTTTAATGAGGGGCAATCTCTAGATTTTTCAGACCAAAACTACATCGGCAACCTTAATTCTCTGCTAGGCTTTTACGCTTATACCATTATCGGCTTAGATAAAGACAGCTTTGGGAAATTAGGAGGTACGCAATATTATCAGAAGGCATTGAACTTAGTTAACCTCGCGCAAACTGGCGGTGGTAAAGGATGGCGTCCAGTTGACGGTTTGAGAAATAGATACTGGTTAAACGAAAACCTATTGAACAATTCTTTTAAAGCGCTTCGAAATTTTATCTATGAGTATCACTTGAATGGATTAGATAAGCTTCAAGAAAGTACCAATAACGGAACTAAAAATATTTTATCTTCCCTATCAGAGCTAAGACAATTCGACAAACAAAAACTAGGCGCGATATTCCCCAACGTTTATTTTGCGGCAAAAGCTGAAGAAATCACTAACGTTCTCTCGCTGGCCGATCCTCAGGATAAAATCAAAGCATATAACTTATTAATAGACATCGATGCTGCAAACACGGCTAAATACGATAGTTTAAATAAGCGATAGATATGAAAGTATCAGTTTTTATTTTGTTATCTCTATTACCATTAGCCGCTACTGCACAAGAAAATTTCGCGATTAAAGGTTATGGTAAACACTTAAAAGATGGTGATAAGATTTTTCTCAGTTATAAGCAAGATAATAAGTTCATAGATGATTCTACGGTAGTATTTAACCATCAATATTCTCTAAAAGGAAAATTCTCCACCGCGGTACGTGGCTACATCAGCAGAAATGCCAATCCTAAATATGCTGAAATATTACATGATAGCTTCGATATCTATATTGAGAAAGGAGAAATCTTACTTAATTCTCCAGATACAATCAACAATTCTATCGCTTCTGGAACTTCATCAAATATTGAAAATGCAGTTCTCCAATTCTCATTAAAACAATTTAGAGCCAAAAACAAGTCAACAAAAAACCTTGAAGAACTATCAGAAGAAGAACTGAAAGACACAGCATTTGTAAATAGCTTAAAAGCTAAACAGCTGGTTAAATGGCACCAAGAAAATCTGATTAAATTAGATTTCGTCACTAAATATCCATATTCGTACGTAAGCCTATACCATATCGGTCAACTGTCTAGGTCTTCTAAGTATTTAAACGAAGTAGAAAAACACTACTTAAAATTTCCAGCTAAATTCAAAGAATTATCCGAAGGCAAAGAGATTACAGAAGAATACTTGAAAGTCGTAAAACTGCCATTGGTATGACCGCTAAAGATTTCAAACAACCCAATGTAAATGGAAAAGAAATCAGCCTTTCAGATTATAAAGGAAAATACGTTTTGATAGACTTTTGGGCTTCGTGGTGTTTGCCCTGTAGAGAGGAAAATAAAAATGTTAAATGGGTATATGAACAATATCGTTCAAAGGGCTTTACAGTTTTAGGAATTTCAATTGACATACTTGCAGACAAACAAAAATGGCTCAACGCAATTAAGGAAGATCAACTGACATGGCCGCAAGTATCAGATTTGAAAAAGGAAAACGAAGCAGCCAAATTATATGGCATTACTACTATTCCTTCAAATGTGCTTATCGATACCAATGGAAAGATTATCGGCAAAGATTTAAAAGGAAAAGATTTGAAAGATGCACTAGTAGCATTATTCGGATATTAATTCTACTCGTTAATTTCTTCTATCCACTTATTTGTCATTGGTTTTATAGTTATGCTCAGGCAAACAACAGCATATCTGTTAAAATTTTGTTAAATCATTTTGATTATACGAATATGTTCGTACATTTGAATACGAAAAAATTCGTACAAGTAACAAATGAGCAATAACAACATCAAACCTACTGAGGGAGAAATGGAAATACTACAAGTGCTTTGGGCCAAAGGCAATTGTACTGTTAGAGAAGTTCACGAAGCTTTGGACAAAAAAGATTCGGGTTATACTACTACATTGAAACTGATGCAGATTATGCATGAAAAAGGTTTAGTAGATAGAGATACCACTTCGAAAACACACATTTACAGAGCTTTGATTAACCAAGAAACTACTCAACAACATTTGGTTAAGAAAATGATCGACAATGTATTTAATGGATCTGCAGCTAGGTTAGTAATGCAAGCTTTGGGAAACAAAAGTGCCAGCAAGGAGGAGATAGATTTAATTAAAGAATATCTAGACAAACTTGAAAACAAATAACCATGGAAGCTATCATCAACAACCTTGTTAAAGCTATCGGCTGGAGTATTTTACACTCCTTATGGCAAGGAGCTATCATTTTTGTAATATTATTTATTGCACTAGCTGTAAAACCCAAAATGACTGCCAGACTTAAGCACAATCTATCAATGAGTGCCTTATTTTTGATTTTCATTAGTTTCTGCCTCACTTTCGCATCGTTGTTTAATTTGCCAAGCAAAGCTGCAGCTAGCTCGGCAAATCTAGAATTAAACGGTCCTGCATTACAGCAGCTTTACAATCTGACCAATAGCTGGAGCTTCAAGACGGAGAGCTATTTTCCGTTTATAGTTGCTTTATACGCGGCCGGTATCAGTTTTCAGTTAGTGGTACTTGTTTCTGGTTACATAAAGCTCAAAAAGTTAAAGCAATTACATATTTCTGCCCTACCTGTTGAGTGGTTAAGTGTGGCAGAACGTACCTTGCTTGAACTTGGTATCACTAAAAAAGTACAGTTCTTTTTATCTGAAAAGGTGAACGTTCCCTTAGCTATTGGCTTTTTAAAACCGGTAGTACTTTTTCCTGTAGCTCTAGTTGCGCAGCTAGATATTAAACAGGTAGAAGCTATATTGATTCATGAGCTATCTCACATCCGTAGAAATGATTACGTACTAAACCTTATCAAAACAGGCGTAGAAACTTTGCTTTTCTTTAACCCTTTTGTGTGGTTAACTACTAGATTCATACATATAGAAAGAGAACATGCTTGTGATGATTTGGTGGTAAAGTTCACCAATTCGCCCATTACCTATGCCCATGCATTGTTGAAGTTAGAGCTCATTAAAGACAAAACACAACCAGCCCTTAGTTTAGCCGCTACTGGCAAAAACCAACATTTGTATCAACGTATTAAAAGAATCACAGACATGAAAACGAATTATATGAATGCCAAGCAAAAGATATTAGCACTTTGTTTAACCTTGGCTACCGTAGCTTCTTTAGCTTGGATCAACCCTACAAAAACCGAGACGACCAAAGCCAAACAGAAGAAGATAGGAACAGTAGCTTCGATCATTAGTAACAAAGAAAATAATAGAAACTTAATCAGCCTAGCAGCAGACACAGACACTGTTAAACGAAAAGTGAAAAGAGAAATTATCATCAGAAATAAGGATGGCAAAAAAACAGTTTACAACTCGATTGATGAAATGCCGGACAGCTTGAAAGTGAAATTAGCTGATGTAGAAAAGATGATTAATTCTCCAGAATGGCAAGAGCAACTAGCCAAAATTGAATCTAATGCCGGAAAGATGACTAAGATGTTTGAATCTAAGGAGTGGAAAGATAAAATGGCAAAGATTGAACTGACTACCAAAGACATGGATAAAATATTCAATTCGCCGGAGTGGAAGGAAAACATGGCCAAGATCGAATTTAACAGTAAAGAGTTAGAGAAAAAAATCAACTCTCCTGAATGGAAAGAGAAGATTGCCAAAATCGAATTGAATAGTCAGAAAATGGCGCAAATGTTCGAATCAAAAGCATGGAAGGACAATATGGCAAAAATTGAATCTCACAGTAAAGAGCTAGAAAAGAAGTTTAATTCACCTGAATGGAAAGAGAAAATGAGTAAAATTGAGTTCAATTCCAAAGAAATCGAAAAGAAATTCAGCTCACCTGAGTGGAAGAAAAAAATAAAAGAGTTAGAAGAGTTAGAAAAATCTCCAGAGTACAAACAGCTTCGCGAGAAATATGAGAAAGAAGTAGAAGAGCTGAAAAAGAAAAAAGGAATTTCAACGGATAAAGCATTTTTAATCTACGACGGTTCAAATCCAATGCAGATAGCGAACTTGCCACATACCTCTGTAGAAGCTATTAAAAAGGCATTCCTAAGTTCACCAAAAGCAATCGCCAATCTGGATGCGCTGGCAGAAGCCAAAACAAATAAATAAGTATTAGATAATACAGTAAGTGAAACCGAAAGGGCAAGAGTGTATACTCCTGCCCTTTTTGCTTCTAAAATTAACCACAAATTATACCAAGGTTTTAAATTGCCACGTCGTCACGCCCAACTAAATTAGTTCCGTGATATGGTGGCTTTAGCTTTTATATACCGTCATTGCGAGGCACGAAGCAATCTCATTAAAAGCTTTAAGACTGGTTTACTGCGTGGCTGATTCGCAATCTTCAGATTGCAATGACGCATCGGGCGTTTAATATAACCTTCAAAGCAGAACTGACCTGTAGCAACGCGAAAAGTTACTTAGTAAAGTAAAAATCCAGCATATTTTTAGTACAATAGCGCTTAAAAGTAATTATAAACACATAAAAAAACATCATCATTGCAAGGCACGACAATCTTAATAAGATCGTTTTTATTGATCAGCTATGTGTGGGATTGCTTCGTGCCTCGCAATGACGACGTGTAGTTACAGAATTCCGCTAGTTTATCGCTAAACAAAAAAGCCGAACTACTAATGCAAGCAGCTCGGCCGTGAGTATACATCAAAACAATTAGTTACTCGATTTCTTCGTATCGTCGTTACTAATACTACGTTCACTTTTCTTGATAGAACCTTCTAGCTTACCAAATTTCCAGTTTAAACTGCAGAAAATCCTTCTAAAATAATTCTCTCTAATACGTTCTTGCGTAAAATTAATTCCTTCGGTATAGGTCCTATAAGCTCTAAACTTTTGGAAAGGATTGGCTACAGATGCAGAGAAAGTCAGTTTGTCTTTAATGATATCCTTACTACCACCAAAACCTAAATAGTAATAGTTATTTGATTGACCTTGTAACATCACATCTGGCGCTCCGTAGTTACCAGAAATAGTGGCTTTCCAAGTCTTCTGGAACTTATAACTGCTATTGAAACTTGCATATCCAGTTACGCCACTGTTTTTAGCCAGCTCACCATTAATCATTCCTTCTAGCCAGATATAATTTAAGTTACCGCTTAAGCTTAAATTCCATTTTGGAGTAATTGGATAATTGAAGTTAATGTTGGTTCCCAACAATTTTTCTTGACCAATATTTAACGGAGTTACCCTAGTTACATTTTCAGTTTGTAGAAATTGAAACACGCGCTGTTGGGTATTATTCGCAAAGTTGTAAGTTAAACTTACGTTTAACGAACCCTTTTTAAAGTTGCTATATGTTAATTCAAAATTATTGCTCAAAACAGCTTCCAAATCTGGATTACCTACAACTTCGAAACCTGGTGTTGCTTTGTCTACGAATGGGTTCAAATCCCAAATACCTGGGCGTTGGATACGTTGTGTAAAGCCTAAACTCACGCTTTGACTATTTTTTAAAGCCTTATTCAACGAAATTGATGGAATCAAATTGAAATAGTCTGTTTTCACGGCAGAATTGGTACTCTCGAATAAGCCAGTAACATAGGTGGCTTCTAAGCGGGCACCCGCTTTAAAAGTCCAGTCTTTCAGCTTAAGCGTGTAAGTATTATAAACACCAAAAATATTTTGGTCGTTGCTGTAAATATTACTTTCTGCAGAATTTACAACATAATCATTTAAGGCATCATCAAATCTTAGAGATTGAAAATTTCCTTCACCACTTCTCAAAATGGCTTTCACACCTGCTTCAAGCGTAATCTTATTAAAAGGATTGACATAATCTAACTGCGCAGTTTGCTCTTTAGATTTACTGTTATTGTTTTGTCTGTAATTAGGAAGTGGATCTTTTACGTTTATGCGATTATAGAAACTGACATCATTTACTTGAGGCTCCTCATTATCAAAGAGCTTATAGGAGAAAGTAAGTAGATGTTCCTTTTTATCTTTAAACCCTTTTTGATAGTTAACGGTATAGTCTGTCCCAGTCCACTCATAACGAGTACTGTTAGCGATATCGTATGCAGATAAATCTGATCCATTGGTAATATCAAAATGTTGATTTAAATCCTGTTGATTATACCCACCATAAGGATTGATTTCGGCAGTAATTAAGTTTAAGGAATCTATCTCGTAGCTTAACTCACCACCACCCCAAGCCCAAAAGTTATTTGTTTTTTGATAGCCGACGGAGTGAAGACTTGTAGCAGGGTTTAGACCCACACTGTTTCTAATGTTAATAGTTTTAATACCATCTACACGCCAAACTCCTGTCCCACCATAGAAGTTAGCGCCAAAATTACCTTGCTTGATAGTGAAATTTAAATTTGCGCCCGGTCCTCCCGGATCTTGATATCGCGTATTTAAATTTCCATTATATCCATTACCAACTTTCTTTGAAGTAATAATATTGATGATACCCGACAAACCTTCGCTTTCATATTTAGAGGGTGGCGTGGTAATGACTTCAATTTTTTGTACGCCACTTGCAGGCATGCTCCTTAAAAACTCTTTTGGATCTCTAGTTAAAACTCCCGATGGTTTTCCATTAATAAGAATTCTGTAGTTACCCGTTCCTTTCAATTTCACGTTATCATCTGCATCTACTGACAATAAAGGCACTTTACGCATCATATCCAATACGGATAGCACTTTACTTTCAGGATCAGCTTGTGTATCGTACACAATTCTATCTGGCTCTTGCTTGATAATAGGTTTGCTTGACACAATGGCCACCTCGTTTAAATCGTTACCCTGCGGCTTCATCATCACCTTACCTAAGTCAAAGTCTTTAACTATGTCGACTGAAATCTGTTTGGATTGATAGCCTATGGAACCTAAAATTAAAGTGTATTTGCCTGGCTTGATGGCAGCAAATGAGAATTTACCCTGTTCATTAGATACTGCTGTTTTCAGGACTGTAGTATCTTTCTTGAGTGCTACAGTAAAATATTCTCCAGGCTTTTGTGTCAGGCTGTCTGTAATAATACCGCTAAGTTGAAAGGTGATTTCTTGCGCTTGCGAATTTAACGATGCAAATACGCTCAGCATAAAGATTGAAAGCGTTAAAATATATCTAATCATAGTTTTCTGCAAATTTGTTTGCAATTCCTATAAAAGACGCATGAGAACAGGCAACGTTGCACCAAATCAAAAATAAAGTTGAAAGGCACTAGCTTTCAATGTGATATTTTATCTTTGCTTTAGTTTTTTTTAAGCTATCGGTTTTCTTAATTTAGCGGTAGATATGCTACAAAAACTTTCTATACGCAATTATGCCTTAATTGATACGCTTGATATCGATTTCAGTAAAGGTTTAAATATTATTACCGGCGAAACCGGTGCTGGAAAATCTATCATTTTGGGGGCATTATCACTGATTTTAGGTCAAAGAGCTGAGAGTAAGTACTTCTTTAACCAAGATAAAAAGTGTGTAATAGAAGGCATTTTTTTGCTATCGGATGAACTGCTTAAACCATTGTTTGAAAGCAACGACTTAGATTTTCAGAAAGAAACACTGTTACGTCGGGAAATTGCTATTGATGGCAAATCAAGGGCTTTTGTGAACGATACTCCCGTGAATCTTGGCACTTTAAAATCAGTTGGCGAGCAATTGATTGCCATCCATTCTCAACACGCCACGCAAGAGATCAGTAACGCAGATTTTCAGCTACTGATCTTGGACGCATTAGCAAATCATCAGCTTTTGTTAAAAAATTATAAGCAAGAATTTAAGCAATTAAAATTGGTTGAACAGCAGCTTAAAGATTTGCAACAAAAAACTACAGAAGCAAAAAACAAACAAGATTACGAACAATTTCTGTACACTGAATTAGAACAGGCAAACTTAAAAGAGGGCGAGCAGGAAGACTTAGAGCAGGAACTAGAAAAATTGACCCATGCCGAAAGCATCAAACGCTCCCTATTGGCCGGAGCAAATTTAATTAGTGAAAGCGAAACTGCGGCCATCAATTTGATTAAAGAAGCAAGTGTACAATTAGGTTTTGTAGAGAAATTTGATAATGCAATTACCGAATTAAATGATAGGCTAAAATCATCCTTAATTGAACTGAAAGATATTGCCAGCGAAATCATTGCTATTGAAGAAGGTACTGAACATAACGCACAAAGACTAGAAACGATCCAAGAAAGACTAGACTTGTTCTATTCACTGCAACAAAAACATCGTGTTGGCAGTAATATTGAATTATTAGCCATACAAGAGCAGTTATCAGCCAATCTAAATGCAATTTTAAATAGTGACGAGCAACTCAGTCAGCTTCAAAAAGAAATCGACACGCTTAATAAAAGCTTATTTAAAAAAGCTGAGCAATTAAATAACAATAGAAAAAAGGCATTAGTGATCGTTGAGAAAGAAGTTGGAACTGCATTAAAACAAATGAGTATGCCAAACGCGGCGATCAGTTTTAATCTAATCCAACAACCGCAGCTGAACGTGAACGGTTTCGACGAAGTACAATTGTTATTTACAGCTAATGCTGGTCAGCAAGCAGCGCCTGTAGGTAAAGTAGCTTCTGGCGGTGAGCTATCTAGGTTAATGCTAGCTGTAAAAGCTTTATTAGCGAAGCACACGTCCCTTCCTACCTTGATCTTTGATGAAATTGACACTGGTATTTCTGGTGAAACTGCCCTACGTGTTGGTGAAGTTATTGACGCCTTAGCAGGTGACATGCAGATTCTAGCCATCACCCACTTACCTCAAATCGCTTCCAAAGGTAATTCGCATTATTTCGTTTATAAGCACGAAAAAGCTGATAAAACTACTACTGGAATTAAAAAGCTATTACCAGAAGAGCGAGTAAATGCTATTGCAGAAATGCTAAGTGGTAAAAACCCGGGCGCTTCGGCTTTGCAAAATGCAAAGGAGCTCTTAGGCTAGCATCCTTTAAAAAATCTACGAAAATTTCGTAATAAATTCTTTTAAAAACTAATATATTAGTTAACTTAGGGCATGAGTTTAAAATCAATCGCCCTCTTTTTTGTTTTATTAGTAGTTCAGTTAACGTCTGTTGCACAAGGTAATTTCACGATTAGTGGTATAGTAAGAGATGATAGAGAAACGATCCCAGGTGCGGCAATATATTTAAGTGGAACTAAAATCTCCACGATTACCAATAACGAAGGAAAATTCACCATACAGCAACTTCCAGCGGGGAATTATGATGTGCTGATCCAAGTAATTGGCTATCTACCTTATTCCAAAAGCATTACGATATCTGACAAAGACATCTATATTGATGCGACGATAAAAGCTAATGCAGTAACCTTACAAGAAGTAGTGATTAAACCTGATGCGAACAGACTGGCTTATCTGAATTTGTTTAAAGAATTTTTTATTGGCAGAACCCCAAATGCAAAAGAGTGTAAAATTTTAAATAGTGAAGTTCTAAATATCGATTACAATAAGCAAGACAGAATATTATCCGTAAACAGCAAGGAATTCTTGATTATTGAAAATAAAGCGTTAGGTTATAGGATCAAGTACCTCTTGCAAAACTTCGAGTACGACTATAGAACTCGAATCGTCTATTTTGCAGGATTTCCTTTTTTCGAAGAGATGAAAGGGTCTAAAGCTAAAATTAATAGATGGAACAAAAAACGCAATACCGCATACTATGGTTCTTCAGAACATTTCTTTCAGTCGCTATATGAAGGCACTTCAGAAAAAGAAGGATTTGTATTACACAAGCTGGCTACCATTGGAAATAAGAATAGGTTACCAGACAGTGTGATCAACTCAAATATTAAACGACTTTCAGCTGGACCTAAAGCCATTAATATGCTTACTTTTACCAAAGACGATTCATTGAATTTCTGGTTAAAAGAACGTAGCAAACCTAAAGCTATGGCAGTATTGAATAAGGCAAAAGTGATCACAGACACCCTAGTCAAAACTTACAATCAGGACCTAAAGTCTATAAACTTTACGGATGATCTTTTTGTAATGTATACTAAAGAAAGAGAAACTCAAGAATATGATAATTCGGGATTTCAGGTCGGCAGGTCACCTGAAATGGGGAACTTCCAGGTTTCACTCATCAACTTAATCAACCCTCCTATTTTATTCTATAAAAATGGCAGCGTAGCAAATCCTCGCAGTTCCTTATACAAAGGTTTTTGGGCTTATGAAAAAATGGCCGAATCCGTTCCTATAGAGTTTAGACCGACGGTTTTAAAATAGCTCTCGACTTTAAATGTTAAATAAGTTAAATATGCTATAAAATAATAATTCCTATTCTATCAATTATTATTTTAGCGCTTATGTTTCGCGCATTTTGGCTTTTTAGTATAATTTTCATTTTAACAATTAAAGTATATGGCCAAAATACTTTTTCTATTACAGGGATTGTCAAAGATAATGATGGGCCACTACCTGGTGCTGGCGTTTATGTCAGCGGTTATAAAATAGCTACGGTTACAAATGCGGACGGTAAGTTTAGGCTGCCTAATCTCGCTCCTGGTAGCTATGATATTTTAGTGCAGATGATGGGCTACTTACCCTATTCGAAAAATATTATCATTTCAGATAAATCAATAGATGGTGTTTTTATTTTAAAGGAAAGCACGGTTACGCTAAATGAGGTAGTAATTCGGGTTGATCCGAATAGACAGAAGTATATCAACCAGTTTAAAGAGTACTTTATTGGAGTTTCACCAAATGCAAAATATTGTAAGATTTTAAATCCTCAAGTACTAAGGGTTGATTATGATATTACCACTAGTACGCTTAAGGTAAAGTCTGACGATTTTCTAATAGTTGAAAACAAAGCATTAGGTTATCAGATAAAGTATATGCTGGAATATTTTGAATACAATAATAGAACTCATATTATCTATTATTCGGGAAAGCCATTTTTCGAAGATCTGGAAGTATCAAATGCGAAAAAAAAGAAATATAGCGAACTCAGAGAAATAGCATATCATGGATCTGCGCAGCATTTTTTCAAATCTCTATATGCCGGGAACAGTGAAGACGAAGGTTTTTTAATCAATAAAATAATTCAAATTCCGAATCCAAACAGGATGCCAGATACCATTATCAATAAAAACTTATTGCTCTTGAAAAATCCTTCAGGTAAATCTGGAATAAAAATAAATGCTGGTAAAATTGATACTTCTTTATTCTCTTTTTGGCAAAAGCAATTAGCGCTGCCGAAAACCATAGATGTCTTCAACAATTCTCGAATACTCACAGACACCCTAGTTCATTATTACAATAAAGATTTAAAATATTTGAACTACTCGAATGCGCTCTGCGTGATATATACGAAAGAAAAAGAGTCTACCGCATACACTAATTCGGGATTTTGGGTTCGTAGGCCATTGAATATGCCAGATTATCAACTTTCTGTTTTAAAACTTTCCGAAAATGCTTTTCGATTTTACGAAAATGGAAGCATTTTAGATGCCAGATCTGTCTTATTTGAAGGTTTTTGGGCTTACGAAAAAGTAGCAGATATGGTTCCTAGAGATTATATTCCAGTATTAAAACGCTAAGTCAAATAGTAGCAATCTTTTTAAATCTATATAAAAATACAGATTACTAATATTTTTAGTAATTTTATACAATGGATTTTGAAGGAAAGAATGAAGAATATCTTAGCGGCAGAGGTGCGCAGCTAAATACGGATAATCGTTTTCTAAAAAACAGTTTGAGTAAAGAGCATATTGAAGGCATTGACGATTGGGAAATCACTAACGAAAAAACCTCTTTCATTTTTAGCGATGCTAAATCTATAGTCAACAAAGTCGAAAGCCCCGATGTGAATATGGTTTATTCTCTCAATCCGTATCAAGGCTGCGAGCATGGTTGCATTTACTGTTATGCTCGTAATTCTCATGAGTACTGGGGCTACAGTGCAGGATTAGATTTTGAACGTAAGATCATTGTTAAAAAAGATGCTCCCGACCTCTTCAAAAAATTTATTGAAAAGAAAGGCTGGAATGCCTTACCTATTTCTATTTCTGGGAATACAGATTGCTATCAACCTTGTGAAAGGAAGTTTAAACTTACCAGACAAATCTTAAAAATTGCGTTAGATTACAAGCAACCTATTTCTATGATTACCAAAAACTCATTAATAATTAGAGATTTGGATATTTTACAAGAAATGGCAAAACATAAGTTAATCAGCGTTTATGTATCTATCACTTCCTTAAATGAAGATCTAAGACAAAAACTAGAACCCAGAACAACCACAGCTAAGCAACGCTTAAAAGTCATTGAACAGTTAAGCAAAGTCGATATCCCTTTGGGTGTAATGGCAGCACCAATGATACCGGGACTTAACAATCACGAAATTCCTGCTATTTTAAAAGCTAGTGCAGACTCAGGCGCTATTGGCGCTGGCTATACCGTTGTTAGGCTCAATGGAGCTATCAGCAAAATATTCGAAGATTGGTTGGCTAAAAACTTTCCAGATCGTTTTGAGAAGGTTTGGCACCAAATACAAGATTGCCATGGTGGAAATGTAAACGATAGCAGATTTGGGGCAAGAATGCGTGGTGAGGGGAACTTTGCACAGCTCATGAGTACCACTTTTAAACTGCATTGTAGGTTAAACGGATTGAATGTTAAGAAAATTGAGCTTGACAGTTCTCAATTTAAAAAACCACAGGCTCAATTAGGTCTGTTTTGAAGCCCTAAGTCCTAATGCTTTTTCTTATATTCTATTTTGACACTCCCTACCCCTTGACTCAGTAGGCCAATTTTCTTGGCAGACTTCTTCGATAAATCTATTATTCTGCCTGCAACATGTGGCCCGCGGTCTTGAATTACAACTTTGGTACTTTTTCCTGTAGACAAATTTGTAACCTTTACTTTGGTGCCGAAAGGCAATGTTTTGTGCGCTGCAATTTTCTTCGAATTACTGAATGTGGTCCCACTAGCAGTTTTCTTTCCATTAAATTTATCTGCATAATAAGATGCCTTTCCTGTTTGGCTAATCTTTGGACTGCAGGCAAATAGTAAGGTTGTGATAAAAAGTAGTATAAATATCCTCATATTATTTATAACATAAAAAAAGCCCCGAAATTGCTTTCGGGGCTATGTATTTTAAAGCTTAAGCGCCTTCTTCTTTTTTCTTTTTCTTGCTACTTCCTTTCGGCATCACTACAATTTCCTCTTTTTCCTTGTCGTAGTTTACCTCAAGTGTATCACCTTCATTTACTTCGCCTTTTAAGATTTCTTCAGCGATCGGATCTTCTAGGTATTTTTGAATTGCACGTTTTAACGGACGAGCCCCAAAAGCACTATCAAAACCTTTATCGGCAATAAAATTCTTAGCTTCATCTGTCAACTTAATTTGGTAACCCAAACCTTGTACTCTTCCAAATAAAGCTCTCAATTCGATGTCGATAATTTTGAAGATTTCATCTTTTCCAAGGGAATTAAACACTACGACATCATCAATTCTATTTAAGAATTCAGGTGCAAAAGCACGTTTCAAAGCACTTTCAATCACACCTCTACTGTGCGCATCTGTTTGACTAGTTTTAGCAGTAGTAGAGAAACCAACACCAGCACCGAAATCTTTCAATTGGCGAGCTCCAATATTAGAAGTCATGATGATAATTGTATTTCTAAAATCAACCTTTCTACCTAAACTGTCGGTTAACTGGCCTTCATCCAATACTTGTAACAAGATATTAAATACATCTGGGTGTGCTTTTTCGATCTCGTCTAACAACACTACCGAATATGGCTTACGACGTACTTTTTCAGTCAACTGACCACCTTCTTCGTAACCAACATATCCCGGAGGCGCTCCTACCAATCGAGAAACAGCAAATTTCTCCATGTATTCGCTCATATCAATTTGAATCAGCGAATCTTCCGCATCAAACATGAAACGCGCCAATTCTTTAGCTAATTCAGTTTTACCAACACCTGTCGGGCCTAAGAAAATAAATGAACCAATTGGTTTTTTAGGATCTTTCAACCCTGCCCTAGTACGTTGAATAGCCTTCGTTAACTTTTTAATCGCATCGTCCTGACCAATGATTTTATCAGCAACCGTATCGTACATATTCAACAGCTTTGTACTATCGGTCTGGCCAACACGTTGCAACGGAATACCTGTCATCATCGATACCACCTCGGCTACGTTATCTTCAGAAACCTCGTAACGTTTAGTCTTAGTTTCCGCCTCCCATTCCGCTTTAGCTTTATCTAACTCTTCAAGTAAGTTCTTTTCTGTATCGCGTAGCTTAGCAGCCTCTTCATACTTTTGGCTTTTCACTACACGGTTTTTCTCTAACTTAATATCTTCTATTTTACTCTCTATAGCAATGATATTATCCGGAACGTGAATATTAGTCAAATGGACTCTAGAACCGGCTTCATCCAACGCATCGATTGCTTTATCTGGCAAAAATCTATCGGTAATGTATCTAGACGTTAGTGCTACACAAGCATTAATTGCTGCTTCCGTATATGTCACACCATGGTGCTCTTCGTATTTCTCTTTGATACGATTTAAAATCTCAATCGTCTCATCTGGAGAAGCAGGCTCAATCATCACTTTTTGGAAACGACGATCTAAAGCACCATCTTTCTCAATATATTGACGATATTCATCTAAGGTGGTAGCACCAATACATTGTATCTCGCCTCTAGCCAATGCTGGTTTAAACATGTTCGAAGCATCTAAAGATCCTGAAGCGCCACCAGCACCTACAATGGTATGAATTTCATCAATAAACAAAATCACGTCTGTAGATTTCTCCAGTTCGTTCATTACCGCTTTCATTCGCTCTTCGAATTGGCCACGATATTTTGTACCCGCCACTAAAGAAGCTAAATCTAAAGTAACTACACGTTTACCGAACAATACTCTAGAAACCTTTCGCTGTACAATGCGCAATGCCAAACCTTCGGCAATTGCACTTTTACCCACACCAGGCTCACCAATTAAAATCGGGTTGTTTTTCTTTCTACGTGATAAAATTTGAGATACACGCTCAATTTCCTTCTCACGGCCAACAATCGGGTCCAATCTACCTTCTTCTGCAGCACGTGTTAAATCTCTACCGAAATTATCCAAGACAGGAGTTTTAGATTTGATATCAGAGACTTTCTTCGGAGCTGTGAAGCTTTCTTCTTCTTGGTAGTCATCATCACCACCAGCAGTACCGCCACCTTGCGCTTCGTCTCTAAATCCGTTCTTGTTAACTTCTACCTCTTGTTTAAAAATTTCGTAGTTAATTCCATACTGCAATAAAATTTGTGAGGCAATGTTATCATCATCTCTTAAAATAGATAATAACAAATGCTCCGTACCAATTAAATCACTCTTAAATATTTTTGCCTCTAAATAGGTAATCTTCAAAACCTTTTCAGCTTGTTTGGTTAAAGGGATGTTACCCAAATTAACCGTAACGCTCGAAGTGCCTCTTACAGCTTCTTCAATAGAGCGGCGAAGTTTCAAAGTATCAACACTTAATGATTTTAAAATCTTAATTGCCATACCATCTCCTTCGCGAATAAGGCCCAACAACAAGTGCTCAGCTCCTATATAATCGTGTCCTAACCTCAGGGCTTCTTCCCTGCTGAAAGAAATCACGTCTTTAACTTGTGGTGAAAATTTAGCTTCCATAATCTGTATGTTATCGGGGACGACACTAAACTATAAATTTGTTTTATAAATACGGCGTCTCGATTTTTATATTTTATCAACAATTACGCCATATTGGTGGATTACGCTACTTATCGTACTATCATATTACGGCCTATTGCCATAAATATGTTTTATAGGACGCCTTCGTTAACCTATTTAAATAAGATTTTTACAATGAAATATACGTTAACTTGCATTTGTCGGTTTTTTGTAAGCTTTAAAAGCATCTAATTTACTGACAAAAGATACAAAATCTAGTAAAAAAGTAGAACTTTTGACAGTGTAATATTTATTTGAAAAGCAAAACCAGAAACTCTATCAGCGTAAGTCCCGCTTTTCGTTATAATTCCCGATGAAACCTGTGCAACAAGTAAGCATACCGTTAAAACATAAAGACACAGATGCTTAAATCGGGATATTACCACTTCAATCGGGTTTAGAGAACAAAAGTCCTCGCAAATAACTTCGTCAATCTTCCTATCCTATTGCCAGTTAAGATTGAGAAAGTTTAAAGTCTTTGTATTCTTTGTGTTTAGATATTAACCGCTAAGAAAATCGCGAAGATGAGCAAAGACGAACTCAAATTAAAGTTCAATCCTCAAAAACATCATCAATCTTCAAAACAAAACCAGGCAATGCCGAAGAACTAACTTTCTCACTTAAGGTAAATATTTTTGATGGCACATACTTGCCTTCACCACTTAAAGTATAAATCAAAATGTTTTGATCGCTTTGGCTAACTACCCAATATTCTTTCACGCCAAACTCTTCGTATACTTTATATTTATTTAGCAGTTCTTTTTTATTATTTCCAGGAGATAAAATTTCAATCACTAAATCTGGCGCACCTAAACAACCTCTATCATCTAACTTACTTTTATCGCAAATCACACAAAGGTCTGGCTGTAAAACGGTGTAAATATCTTTATCATCTTTACTCTCTTTTGGAAAACGAACATCAAACGGCGCAACATACAATTCGCATGGCTTCCCATCTAAAAAATTAGCAATTGGTCTAAATAAGTTCGTCAAAACTTTCTGATGAACCCTAGAAGGCGCAGGGCTCATCTTATAGATTTTCCCTTTAATCAACTCTAACCTTTCATCAAAAAGCCAGTTTAGGTAATTAGCATAGCTATAAGTTAAACGCTCATCTAACTCGTTAACCGAATAAACTTTTTCATCAGGTGACGGATATGTTTTTACTACAGGCATACCCAAATTTAATTTAAATCGATTAGAAAAGCAACTATTCCGTGCTCAAATCAAGCACAAAATTAAATACTAAACACAAGATATTCAGAGAAGTAGCTAAAACCTCATCCTTTGAATACGCACCGCATTGAGGATTGCTAAAAACGCTACACCAACATCTGCAAAAACGGCTTCCCACATGGTCGCTAAACCGCCAGCACCCAAAATTAAAACAATGGCTTTTACACCAAATGCCAAACCAATATTTTGGTACACAATTTTCTTCGTAGCCTGACCAATTTTAATAGCTGTAGCAATTTTGCTTGGCATATCATTTTGGATCACTACATCTGCAGTTTCAATAGCCACGTCACTTCCCAGAGCACCCATAGCTATCCCTACATCACTTAATGCTAATACAGGTGCATCATTAATCCCATCGCCAACAAAAGCGATAACTCTATTTGATTCGGCTTTTATCCTTTCCAACTGGGCAACTTTATCTTCTGGCAGTAAATCTCCGTGTGCTTCATCTACACCTAAATCATTGGCTACCTTTTGCGTTATCGAAGTTTTATCACCACTTAACATCACAATTTTATTTACGCCAACAGCATGCAATGCGACGATCGCATCTCTAGCATCTGGCTTAGCTTCATCTGCAATAGTAACAAATCCCGCATATTTACCATTGACAGCTAACAGCACTGTTGTTTCTACTTTTTCATCGACATGTTTGGGATAACCAATGCCGAATTGTTTAAGCAACTTACCATTTCCAGCAAACACTTCGTTAGCATTAATTTCTGCTTTCAACCCATGTCCTGCAACTTCTTTTACATTCTGAATAGGTAATAAACCTTCATTGCTGCTGTATTCCACAATTGCTTTGGCTATCGGGTGAGTGGACTGACTTTCGATACTAGCCAAATAACTCACAAACTCCTTTTCGGGGATTTCACTTTGTATTTCTTTTACCTTAAAAACTCCTTGGGTTAAGGTTCCTGTTTTATCTAAAACTACCGTATTTACTTTCGTAATTAAATCCAAGTAATTAGACCCTTTAAACAAAATACCATTGGCAGATGCAGCGCCAATTCCGCCAAAATATCCCAATGGAATAGAGATTACCAAAGCACAAGGGCAAGAAATCACCAAGAAAACCAAAGCTCGGTAAAGCCACATATTAAAGTCATAGTTAGCTACAAAAAAGTAAGGTAGAAAGGTTAAAGTAACCGCTAAGAAAAAAACAATTGGCGTGTAAATTTTAGCAAACCTGCGTATCAGCAATTCGGTTTTGGCTTTTTTAGCACTGGCATTTTGCACCAAATCTAAAATTTTGGAAAGTGCACTATCTTCAAATTTCTTTAAGACCTTTAAAGTTATTACCCCATCTAGGTTTAGCATTCCAGCAAGCACCTGTTCATTTTTTCTAATTGTTTTGGGTTTGCTTTCACCAGTTAACGCTGCTGTGTTGAAACTAGCACTTTCACTTTCCAGTGCTCCATCCAATGGTGCTTTTTCGCCGGCTTTCAATTGAATTATTTCTCCAACAGCTACCTCTTTCGGGTTTACAGAAATATATTTTCCATCCCTATAAACAGTTGCAATATCTGGCCTTACATCCAATAATGCTTTGATATTATTTTTCGCCCTATTTACGGCAGCCCCTTGAAATAATTCTCCGATACTATAAAAAAGCATCACAGCCACTGCCTCTGGATATTCGCCTAAAGCCAAAGCACCAATAGTCGCCAGTGCCATTAATAGGAATTCTGTAAAGATATCGCCCTTAGCAATGGTCGCAAAAGCTTCTTTAATCACAGGCCAAGCTACAGGAATATATGCTAAAAGATACCATGCTAATCTTAAGTAACCTTTAAAAAAAGAAACTGAGAAATGATCGCATCCTATAGCAATCAGTAAAAGTGTAAAGCTGGCTATGGCTGGCAAATATGTTTTAAACGAAGATGCATCACCATGGTCATGCTCATGGTTGTGTCCGCCTGTATTGATATCATGTTGATGCTGATCTCCGCAGCAGTCATCCATTTGATGTTGATGTGGTGCCATATTCTTGTTTAGAATTATTCAAAACTACGTTTTTTATATTCGATAAAGTTTTAATTATGTCACATTATTTTATTCTCCACACAATAAAAAGTGTTAAAGAATGTTAAATGATTATAAAAACAAATCAGCATGAAAGCGTTCAGACTGTCTTCATTCACCAATGAGCTTCTTCGGAAAACTGGATTGATTAAAATTTACGATTGGTTCAATAAGTAATATTTCTATTAAGAATAGAAATTGATTTTACTTTTTGTCTAACTTCATCTTTCTAATTTTTTACAAAGATGAATATCAATCAGTTTAAAACCTTTTTTGCAGCATTAGGAGTCGTATCCGTAAGCGTTGCAAGTGCTCAAACTCCGATTAAAAAATTTATCGACCCTGCAAACATGGATCTTTCCGTGAAACCAGGAGATGATTTTTATGCTTACGCAAGCGGTATATGGGTAAAAAATAATCCCGTTCCTGCCAAAGAAACTCGTTGGGGGTCATTTAATGAACTTCGTGATTTTAACGTAAATGCAGTAAGAAGCTTGGTAGAAGCTGCCGCTGCCGACAAATCTGCTACTGCGGGCACCGTAACTAAACGCGTGGGCGATTTCTACGCTGCTGCTATGGATAGCGTGACCATTGAAAAACTGGGATATACTCCAATTAAGGCAGACTTAGACAAAATCAAGCAATTGAGCAATCTACAAGCGATTTTAGACCATGTAACTTATATGCGTGTAAATGGGCTTAGTGGTCCCTTATATGGCTTTGGCGTTGGTCAAGACAGAAAAAATGTAAGCAAGTACATGGTAAATATATCACAAGGCGGCACCACGCTTGGCGATAGAGATTACTATTTAAAGGACGATAGCCGTAGTGTGAAAATCAGAGAGGCGTACGATACCTATATGACTACGCTTTTCAAACTAATTGGCTACACGGAAGCTGTTGCTAAACAAAAGGCTAAAACAGTTTTCACTATCGAAAAGGCTTTAGCAGAAGCTCAAATGAGCCGTTTAGAAATGCGTGACCCTTACAAAACCTACAACAAATTAACTGTTGCAGATTTTAATAAGATTACTCCGAACATCAACTGGACGAATACCTTAAGCCAATTAAAAGTTGGCGGTCAGGATACCGTTTTGGTAAACTCTACGGCTTTCTTCAAAACTTTAAACGGTTTATTAACTTCAACTCCTGTTGCAGATTGGCAAACTTACTTAGAGTGGAATATTTTAAAAGGATCTGCGGGTAATTTAAGTTCTCCATTTGTAAAAGCGAATTTTGCATTTACACAAGCGCAAACCGGACAAAAGGTTCAAACTCCACGCTGGCAACGGATGTCTTCTTTAACTGATGGCGTTTTAGGTGACCTTTTAGGGCAATTATATGTAGCCAAATATTTTAAGCCAGCTGCTAAAGCTCGTATGGACGAATTGATTGCAAATTTGCGTAAAGCCTTTGAAATCCGAATCAATGGTCTGGATTGGATGAGTGCTGAGACTAAACAAAAAGCCTTGGCAAAACTTCATGCTTTTAGACCAAAAGTAGGTTATACTACCAAATGGAGAAACTATGATGGCTTAGTAGTTAACAGAGCTACTTATTTCCAAAACTTACGTAATGCTAGCAAATGGGCATACAACGAAAACATCAGTCAACTAGGTAAACCTGTAGATAGAGAACGTTTCGGAATGACACCTCCAACAGTAAATGCTTATTATAGTCCAACTTTGAACGAAATTGTGTTCCCTGCAGGTATTTTACAGTTCCCATTCTTCCACCCAGATGCTGATGACGCGATTAATTATGGTGGCATTGGTGCAGTTATTGGCCACGAAATGAGCCATGGTTTCGATGATACAGGTAGCCAATATGACAAAGACGGTAACTTGAAAAACTGGTGGACTGAAGAAGACAGAGCAAAATTTAACGCCAAAACAAAATTGTTGGGCGAGCAATTCGACAAGTACACCGTATTGGATACTTTACATGTAAATGGTAAATTTACTATGGGCGAAAACATTGGTGATTTAGGTGGGCTGAATGCAGCTTACACTGCGTTTAAGATGACTAAACAAGGTCAAAGCAACGAGAAAATTGACGGCTTTACACCAGATCAACGTTTTTTCTTAGCTTGGGCACAGGTTTGGAGAGGTAATGTTTTACCAGAAACAGCAGCGCAGTTAATTAAAACAGACACGCACTCTCCTGGAGAATTTAGAACCATTGGCGCACCTGTAAACATGGATGCTTGGTATAATGCATTCGATGTTAAACCAGGTGACAAACTCTATAAAAAACCAGAGGATAGAATTAGACTTTGGTAATTCTTAATGTGATTATATGATGATGTGATAATTAGCTAAATGCCAGATTATCGCATCATCAAATTCACTAATCATCATATCAAGCATACTTCGCTTGTATTTTCTTTGGCAACTTGGCCAGTACCAGTTCTCTAGAACGTTCCACACGCTCCTTCAGCTCTCTATCGTTTAAAATATCCAAATTTTCTATTTGCACCCATTGCCTTTTAGCAAAATGATAAGCTTGCCTTATGCCATCTCTCGCTGTAAGTTCATCAAATTCTTCTGGAGTGCATTTTGTTGAGAATCTATTTCCATCGTCTATGGCTAAAATCACAAAGATTTTCTCTTCGATCATAAAACAAAGATGATCCCATTTCATACCTTCAGTAGCTCCCGGCAGGCTTAAACAATATTCCCTAAAACTTTCGATATCCATAGCGTAAATATAAAAGAACAAGGATAAATGAGCAAAGAATCAACTAATCGATTATTTGAAAAGCAAAATATTACAACTATTACTGTTCGTCAGGCATCCGCTTTACTTCGGATAAACGCATAGGTTTACCGCTACATGTTCGTTCCCGTCGGGTTTAACATGTTAGTGCTCTGCACAGTTTTTAGTTTTTCACACCCGATTATAACGACAGCCCTTAGAGCGCGCTAGTGAACGAAGGCTACAGTGAAAAGCGGGACTACAGCTCCCTAAAGACCCAAAACGTTCATTTCTAAAAAATCCAGCTAATTTAATTTAATTTTACAGCATGAATATCCTTACCCCTACCGCCGACGGCTCTAACACCTTATACAATGAAGAAATTGGCGAGCATTACCATTCTTCGCATGGTGCGTTGCAAGAAAGCAAACATGTGTTTATTGAGGCCGGCTTAAAACATGGTTTAGAAAAATTCGAAAAACCTGAGATTGGTATTTTAGAAGTTGGTTTCGGTACCGGATTGAATTTTCTATTAAGCTATGCACATTGTAGTGAAGCAAGTAAAAAACTGAACTATCATTCTATAGAGGCTTTTCCTTTGTCGGCAGAAACACTAACTTCTACCGGTTACAATCAATATGTACCAGAAAAAATCTGGGATAGCTTTATTAACAATTATGAACAGGCTCTTGAGACTGAAGTTGAGCTTTCGAACAACTGCAAACTAGAAATCAGTCATACTACGCTGCAAAATTTCGCTACCGAAAAACAATTTAACGTACTCTATTTTGATGCTTTTTCGGTAAGGCACCAACCCGAACTTTGGACCAATGAAATGATTGCCCATGCTTGCAATTTCTTAAAAACGGGAGGTATTTTCGTAACCTATGCCATTACTGGAAACTTAAAAAGAGCGGTTAAAAGTTGTGGTTTTGAAATTGAAAAATTACCTGGTGCACCGGGAAAAAGAGAAATGTTGAGGGCCTGCAAAATCGCTTAAATAAAAAGAGCCGACTTTAAAGCCGGCTCAATCCAAAAATATATTAACTAACCTTCTATTTTTGCTGTTTTAAAAACTCAATCATCGCATCTAATTGAGGCATTGCTTTTTCCCCTTCATTCCCTACTTTTTTGAACCTAATCTTACTGTCTTTATCTAGGATAAAAGTTGTTGGAATTGTATTTACATCGAGCTTTGCGCTTAACTTTTTATCTTCGTTAAAGTAGAAGGGAAAAGTGAAATTCTTATTCTGATTTACCCAAGTATAGGCATCTTCGAAAGTATTGCCACTTGCGGTATTCAAAATCACGAACATCACATCTTTGTTGTCTTTGTATTTATTGTAGATGACCTGTAAATAAGGAAAAAACTCGATGCAAGGTTTACACCAAGTAGCCCATAAATCAATTACTACAATTTTGCCTTTCAAATCTGAAGTGGTTAGTGGCTTTTTATTCATATCCACAATTTGAAAATCAGGAAATGGCTTGTCGAGCATAATTTTCTTCAAATCATTGAAATGTGTAGCTTTCCATTCTTTATCTAATACAGCAATCTTTTGCTTGTAAGCCACTTCGCTCCCTCCATTAGCTAAAATAGTCTCCTTCAAAAGATTACTAACACTGACATCAAAAGGAGCGACCTTGTAAGCTTTAGCTAAAGTTTCCTCCGCCAAAACTTTGTCTCCCATTTTCTTATAGGTATTGGCTACTTTCAACAACAATTCTTTCGATTTCAGGGTATTTCTCACTTCGCCAAGCCATTTCAACGCTTCAGCTTTGTCTCCAAGTTTATAGCTTAAAATTCCTTGCATTGCTTTTATTTCACTTTCTGCTTGCTTTAAATTCTCCGCTTTTTTTTCATCGAAACCTATTAAATACCCTGTTTCTGGAAAATAACGAATCACCGAGGTTGGATATTGGTCTACGTTAGCCAAAATATAAGTATTTAGTTTTTTTGCAGAATCTAACAACATATTGTTTTCCTCTAAAAACTTTACGTAATTGTTGTAATCTCTCCATCGGTACGGACTAGTATCGGACTTAATCGTATAACGATAATAAGCCAAGGCATTCGCTTCATCTTTTTTCTTTATATAGTACCTAAAAAGATAATTGTACGCACTAGCATATGATTTTTGATCTTCCGCTTTCGCATTTTTTAAGAGTTTATGTAAGCTGTCCACCACCAAAGCTTCATTTTTATTTCGTAAAAAGATCCCCAAATTATGTTCCTTAGCATAGTCAGAGTTTGGAAAGTCTTTAGCAACTACTTGCCTAATAGAATCTACCTTTTGATTTTCGCCAATAATTAAAAAGCCCATGGTAGTAGAGTTGATATTTCCACTAAACGTTGGGTTGCTTCTAAATTTCTTCTCAATTACTGTAAGCGCTTTTTCACGGGCATCCCATTTAGCTTTACCTTTCTCTTTTTTCATTTGATAAGCCAAAATCCTTAATTGCGATTCGTAGTTATTTGGATAAAGCGTAAGCTCTTTCTTAAACCATTCCAGCTGCTGCTGCTCATAAGTCGGCGATTTTCTATTTTGTGACGAAAGACTGTAGCCTTTCGCCAGATAATTGCCTTCAATTAGTTTTCCATCTTTGTAGACAAAAAACTCATAATGCGAAGTATCTGTTGGCTGTTGAACAAAATTCTTATTTACATCAGAAATAGTGAATGAACCATATTTTGAATAAAATGGCAGCTTGAAAGAAACATTCCACAGACCGTTTACCTTTTGCATTGGCAAACGATTTGGCATCTCGTAAAAATTGGAATATGTAAAGTTGATGAACAGCTTCTTCACCGTGTCGGGAATTTTACTTCCTTTCTGATTAAACGTAACCGTCAATAATTCATTTGCCTGAGGTTTTTCTGGCTGTATCTTTACCAGTTCTTGTCCGTGAGCTTTCACGAACAAGAATAAAGTAAATACTAAAATATAGGCCTTTAACTTAGTCATTTGGTTTTAAGTTAGGGTTGGTTTTTATAATTTCATCGTGAATTGGAATTAGCATATCTGAAGCGGTGAAGCCATTTCCCTTAGATACCGAAAGCACTGCTACAGCACGATTTGTACGAACCAAATCGAACCAACGATGCCCCCACTCACCTAACAATTCGAAGCGTCTTTCATTTTCAACTGCCAGCAATGCATCTGGTTTAGATAAGTTAGTATTTAACAGGGTTACATCTGCCCTACCTCTAAGTATGTTTAGGTCATTGATAGCATCTGTAATTTTTGCAGGCGTACCAATGTTAGCTCTTGCTTCTGCTCTTATTAAATATTGCTCAGCTAAACGCAAAACGGTATTGTACTCTAGAACGGGCGTTGCAGTTCTATATTTATATTTAGATGGGTATCTATAAATGACATTATTGAATATCTGTTGTGTAGTCCAGCTAGCTTTACGTTTATCGGTAGCGGCAAAAGCGTCTAGAGTAGTCTGATATACACGATACAAAGGGTTAACCGATGTTGATGTCGGTACTATACTAAATCCTTCCCAAGTATTTACACCCGGTGTAGAAGTATTAACCGTTTGTAACTGCCAAATGGCTTCTTCACTAGTTCTTAGAAATACTGAATTTAAATCGCTCGGAATTTTATATCTAGTGTCAGCGATGACTAAACTAGCCGTCGATTCGGCTAATTCCCATTTTTGGGTGTACAAATAAACTCTTGCCAAAAGCGCTTGAGCTGCTTTTTTATTAGGCCTAACGCGTTCCGTACCACCCTGATAAGCATCGCTTAAGTTAGCTACAGCATCCGTTAAATCATTTATAATAAAATCATACACCTCTTGCTTAGTAGATTGCGGCAAGAGATTATTTTTAAATACATCTGTATCTTTTACAAGAGGAACTTTATTGAAAGTGTTTACCAAATAGAAATAGCAAAAAGCTCTTACAAACTTGGCTTCTCCCATCAACTGCGCTTTTACCTGTGAACTTAAAGAAGAAGCTTCCACACCTTCTATAACTTTATTAGCTTGCCCAATGTGTGCGTAGGGTTGACTCCATAATCTATCTAAAAAACTAGTACTTGATAACAATGCGTTATCTTTAAACGCATCGTAAGAACCAGCAGCATAGAGGTAGTCGTCGGCAGCAATTGACAGAAGCGTAGATAGCAGCCCGCTCCCAAATTGAGAATTAAAGCCATTCATGTTAGTATACATACCTATTACGGTTGCGTTTGCAATTTTTTCATCTTGAAATGCTGTTTCGGCGGCAACTTGATTTTTAGGAGAGTCGACTTCTAAAAATTTTTTACACGATAGCAAGCTGACACTCGTTGCGATAATATATAGTGGAATAAATTTAACTTTCATTGTCTTAATTTTATTAGCAGAAGTGGTTAATTTCCATTTAATTTTGAATACACTTTTCATTTTTACATCAATTTGGAACCTGTTAAAAAGTCATTTGTAAGCCAAACGTAAATGTTCTCATGGTTGGCGTGCTGGATGTTTTTGAAGATCCGAAAGGATTAGCTTGCGATACAAAGGATCTATCAAAACCCTGAATTTCTGGATCTAAACCTCTAAATGATGTCCAAGTGATTAAATTTTGTGCATTAAATGTCACATTAGCCCTATTTATACTGATTTTTTGAGTCCATTTAGAAATATCGTAAGCCAATGAAACATTTTTCAATCTGATATAAGATGCATCTTCCCATGCCGCACTAGAATATCGGTAGTTACTAGTGTATCTAGTGTAAGCTAAAGATGTTGTTAGTGTAGACGCTCTTGGTACATCGGTAATGTCTCCAGCTTTTCTCCAACGATTTAAAACAGAGGTATCGAAGTTAGTAAGCCCTCCTAAGTTACCTGCTAATGGTCCGTATGCTAAGCCAGGTCCTTCTTGCTTAACAAATTGAAACAAAAAACTGAGTGTTGCTCCTTTGTAGGAAAAACTATTATTTAATCCCCCATAAAATTTAGGCATTAAATCACCAAGCGTAACCTGATCTGCTACAGTTAAAGTATTGTCTCCGTTAAGATCTAAAAACTGCGAAACTCCAGTAGCTGGATCGACTCCCGTGAACTGGTAACCTTTTACAATTCTCGTAGACTCGCCGATTACGTACCTTGCAGCATCGCTAGAGTTAGCTAAATCTGGATACTCCAACAATTTGTTTTTCGGAATAGAAAGATTGATGCTAGAAGTCCATTTAAAATCACTTTGATTAATGTTAGTTGAAGATAAATCAAACTCCCATCCGGAGTTCTGAACAACTGCTGGCAAATTTCCATTGTAACTGCTAAATCCTGTTTGGGGCGCTAAAGTAATATCTACCAATTGGTTTCCGGAACGATTGCTATAATAAGTAGTATTAAAAAAGATTTTATCTTTTAAAAAGCCTAATTCTACCCCAATTTCTCGCTTTGTATTCTCCTCCCAACCATATGTTGGATTGAAAATTCTAGCTGGAGAGAGACCAACAATAGTTTGGTAGGGAAAAGAACTAGAGCTCCAAGTATCCAAATATTGATAATTACCAATTTGATCATTGCCAGTCAGGCCTATACTAGCTCTAAGTTTACCGAAACTAAGAATTTTATTATCTTTTAAAAACTCTTCGTTACTAAAAAGCCACCCCGCACCTATTGCACCAAAATTACCGATTTTGTTTCCCGGACCAAATCTAGACGAACCGTCTCTACGTCCTGAAACGTTTAGGAGATATTTACCATCGAAACTATAGTTTATCCTACCAAAAAAAGACTGATATCGATAATCGGAGAAACTAAAGCTACTTACCCTTAAGGCACCAGCGGCAGCCATATTCTCTAACTGAGCATCGCTTGCGTAACCAGTCCCTAGCAAATTATGGCCATCATTTATACTCTTTTGCCATGTACCACCTAATAGGACTTTAACTTCATGTTTATTAAATGATTTAACATAATTCAACTGAGGTTCTACGATGTAAGAATTGTAATCAGAAAACCCGTATGAAGCTTGATTTGACGTCGCAGAAACAGGGTTAAATCCTTTAAACGGTAAAGTTTGAACCTGATCCATCTTTTTCAGGTTATAACCGAAACTAACCTTAGCTTCTAATTCTGGAAGAATTTGGTAGGAAACCACCGAGTTTGCCAAAAGTGATTTCGACTGAGATGTAGAAGTTCTTTCCATATATGCGTATGGATTCTGTATCGAATTACCAAACCAATAATAGCTACCATCGGGATTATACAAATAATAATTTGGCGCTAGGTTATAATATTGAGCTAAATCAGTAGGTACCGTATTATTTTTATCAGTTGCGTAGTTTACGCTAGCATTTAATTTAAATTTTCCATTTTTAGATTGGCTGCTAATATTAAATGCTCCATTTACTCTATTATAGTTTTTATTTCCAGGAAGTGGATCGCCTTGATTGGTATAGTTGCCGCTGAACAAATATTTAATTTGATCAGAACCGCCACCTATAGATAGCTGATAACTAGAAAATGGAGCAGAAAAACCATACAATTTTTCTTGCCAATCATTATAATCGGTTTGGCTCCAAGTAAGTAAATCTGGTGCATTAGTAATGGTAGCCGTATTGTTGTCATTAGCGAATCCTTCTCTCCTTAATTCTAAGAACTGTTGCGTATTCAACATTTCTAAAGTTTTAACAGCTTTGGAAGCACCAATATTTGCACCGAAGTCAACCTTTAAACTTCCCGCTTGCCCTTTTTTAGTGGTAATTAAAACTACGCCGTTAGCGCCTCTAGAACCATAAATAGCAGTAGCATCTGCATCCTTAAGGATATCGATACGCTCAATGTCCTTCGGATTAATCATAGCCAATGCACTTTGACGACCGTTAGCTGCTATAAATTGGTTCATACTATCGTCAGAAAAAGGCACACCATCGACAATATACAAAGGGCTATTACCATTGGTTAACGAATTTGCCCCGCGCAACTGCACATTAAACCCTCCACCTGGCAAACCGCTGTTAGAAGAAATCATTAAACCTGAAGCTCTACCTTGCAAAGCAGCTAAAGGATCTACTACAGGTTGATTTTCTAGATCTTTTGCAGTTACACTAGAAATTGAGCCTACATTACCTCTATTGGTTGAAGTACCATAACCTATTACCACAACTTCATCTAACTTGCTTAAATCAGGAACAAGAACAACATTTATATTATCGCTGCCTAACTTAATTTCTTGTGTTTTATAGCCAATGTACAATACCACTAAAACATCGCCGGCATTAACTCCTGTCATCGTAGCCTTACCTAGCTCATTAGTACCAAAAACACTAGGCTTATTTTTAATTTTTAAAGTCACACCTGGAATAGGCTTATTGGTTTCATCCAACACCGTTACCACAATGCCATTTTGAACAACTTCACCAACATCGGCATTCTTACGTTTAACTACAATAGTGTTATCGAAGGTTTGATATTTCAATTCACTATTTCTAAAAACCTGATTAAGAACAACATCTATGCTTTTATCTTTTACGTTAACATTGTAAAGTTTATCATTGTTAATTTCATTAGGATCGTATATAAATCGAAATTTAGAATGACCCTCAATTTCCTTAACCACTTGCTGAAATCTAGCATTGGTGAGACTAAGGGTTAAATTTTGAGCTGCTGCTGCCGGCCCAAAATAGGCCAACAAACTAAGCAATAAGTAGATTTTTATTTTCATAAAAAAGGTTTAGGTTAATAATGTGTATTGTTAAATAGTTGGTTGCTAGATTAGGATTATTATGGTATCAGTGCTAGGTGCGCTCCCTCCTTTCTATATTTAATCCCAGAAAATTCTAAGATGGCCAGCACTTCGTTAAAAGGTTGCTTTCTAGCTATTTTACCTGTTAGCGTTTTATGTTTATACTTCTCATCTATCTCATAACTGAAATTGTACCATCTAGATAGGTCTTCAATAATTTCTTGTATGGGAGTATTAGAGTAATCAAAATAGCCAGATTTCCAAGCATACTGCGTCGCAGGATTTTCGATTTCATTAACCTGCGAAGCGCCATTTAAATCATCTCCTTGGTAAAGCTGATTAGGTTTGATAAGAGACTGCTCATCTTTCTTGGTAACACTGATAGAACCTTCTACCAAAAAGGCTTTAACACCTTTGTTTTCGCTGTAATAGTTAACATTAAACTCTGTACCAAGCGCTTGTATTTTTGTATTAGCCGCAAATACTCGGAAAGGTCTGGTTTTATCTTTAGCAACTTTAAAGTAAACTTCTCCTTTTTGCAGATTTAAATCTCGAAAGGCTTTGTTAAAATTCGCTGGAATAACAATTTTACTATTGGCATTTAGCCAAATTTCACTCCCGTCTGGCAAAACTGCATGGTATTCCTCGCCAATTGCAGTACTTATGGTTAACTGTTCACTACCTTGTAACTGGGACATTGCCTTTTTAACATCCGCATTGCTGTAAGCTACAGAACGATTTGAGGCAATAGAAATCTCGGCCTTAACTTTACCACTTACGAAATGAGCCTTCACATCTTCATCAACCGCATTTTTATCAAGCGCTTTATAAATTGTGAAAGAAATGCTAACTAATACGATAACAGCGGCAGCCGCTTTTAAGAAACCAAAACTGCGCTTAGGTTTTTTACTAATTTCTAGCCTAATACCGTCCCAAATTTGCTGGTTTACGGCATTTAACTCCTCAAAACTGGGTATTTTAGATTGTTTACTTGCAGCATATTGATTATACCAAAGCTCAACGCTGATCCTTTCTTCTGGAGTACATTGACTATTGGCATATTTCTTTAATAATTCGTTGGTAATCTTAATAGACATATTATTGTTTGGGTGAAAACAACAATATGACAGCTATAAAAAGAAAAGGTAGTACTTGATATGAAAAAATTTCTCTCTCATTAATCGCAATGCTCTGCTGATTTGCTTTTTCACTGTATTTTCGGCAATCTCAAGTTCCTCAGCAATTTCTTTGTACGATTTATTTTCCAAACGGCTTTTTCTAAAAATCTCCGCCATTTTAGGAGGCAAATTATCTATTTCACGATTAATTTGACTAGCCAATTCCTTCTCAATTAGAAAAACATCGGGGCTGTTAGCATATTGGTAAGGAGCATTCTCTTCTTGATATTTTTGGTGATCTACAATAACCTTCTTATGTGCTAAATAATTAATTGCCCTGTTTCTAACAGACGAATACAGATAAGCAGAATAAGACGTGCTGATTCCTATATTATCAAAATTATTCCAAAGATTAGTAAAAACTTCCTGTACAATATCTTTCGCATCATCTTCATCTTCTACCATTTTAAGCAAATGCAAATAAAGCTTCAGCCAATGATTTCCATAAACTTCCTTAAATAACTTTTCCTTAAATGCCTCTTTGTCCATTTATAATATAAAACACGATAATATACAACGAGAGCAATGATAATAAAGCGAAGCGTGATACAAAAATACAAAAACTACCACAATGGTAGACTATTTTCCCACAAATACAATTAGGTCTAATTGATAAAAGTTGAAAAAACTTCTCTACTAACCGAACTTTCTATCTATGCTAAGTGTTAACTTTACCATTATATACATCGCAGCTATGCAAATACAACTACCTTTCATAGTTAGGCTCACACTTGCTTTACTATGCATCATTATGCTCGGTTATCTCGCTATTATAGGAAAGAGCATATTGTCCCCACTATTATTTTCTTTGTTAATGGCATTTTTGATGTTGCCATTAGCCAGTTTCATCGAGGTAAAACTTCGCTTGTCTAGAAGCGTAGCAACAATATTGAGCGTAATTATCATGCTGGCCATTTTATATGGCGTTGGGCATTTTTTTGCCACGCAGCTAAGTGAACTTTGGAGTGATTGGCCATTGTTACGAAAACAAGTGACCAACTCTTTCCACGAATTACAACATTGGATCTCTAAAACCTTCCACGTAAATATCAGCAAACAGGAAACTTATTTGGCAGATAGTGCTGAGAAAGCATTGGCTACCAGTGCTACGGTTGTAGGCACTACGCTAATTACATTATCTTCTAGCTTGCTGTTCGTAGCTTTCACCCTACTGTTCACTTTCTTTATGCTAAATTATAGACGGTTGCTTTACAAGTTCTTAAGCACTGTATTTATTGAAGAGCACAGGATAAAAGTAACCGAGACAATAAGCGAAATACAATACATTATCAAAAAATATATTACAGGTCTTTTTATACAAATGGTAATCGTGAGTATATTAATGACACTTACCCTATCTTTGTTAGGTGTCAAATATGCCATCCTACTTGGTTTGGTAGCAGGTATTTTTAATATCATTCCCTATTTAGGAATTTCGATATCATTAATTATCAGCGTACTGATCACCTTTGCTACTGCTGGTGCTACGAAAGCACTTTTTGTACTATTCGCTTATATAGGTATCCATGCCATTGACGGCAACATTCTAATGCCACTCATTGTAGGATCAAAAGTTAAGATTAATGCATTAATTGCCTTTATCGGCATTGTTGTTGGTGAAATGATCTGGGGTATTTCGGGAATGTTTCTGTGTATGCCCTACCTTGCCATGCTCAAAATTATTTTTCAAAAGGTTGAGGGCCTAGATGCTTGGGCTATCCTACTTGGCGAAGAACAAAAAGCAGAGCCAAAAAAGAAAAGAATAAAGTTTTTTAAACTTGATAAAGTGATCAAAACAGATGAGCGAACCGAATAACCAAGCTTCTAAATCGCCACATATCTTAACTACATCGGCAAACCTATTGGGCTTCTGCTTTGTGGTACTTACTTCTAGTAAAATCACGAAAATGAGTGAAGCCTCCTACATCGACGAGGGGGCCACTTTGGCCATTATAAGTTTTATGAGCAGCTGCTTGCTTTCATTCCTTGCTATTAGAAATAAATTTCACCAACGCTCTACAAGATTGGAAAATCTAGCTGATGTTTTATTTCTTTGTGGACTGATTATTTTATTTCTAACTACGATCTTAATCGCTTTTAACATTATATAACTATGCCCGCTAATATTCCGCCAGTAAATTCTACAACTCCTGATGGTGCCTTTTTACGTCTTTTGAACGTGCTAGATACTTTGCGCACCCAATGTCCATGGGATAAAAAACAAACCATGGAGACTTTAAGACATCTTACTATCGAAGAAACCTATGAACTGTCTGACGCCATTTTAGAAGGTGATATGCAAGAAATTAAAAAGGAATTAGGCGATGTGATGATGCACCTCGTGTTTTATGCTAGAATTGGTGATGAACAAAACCAGTTCGATATTACCGATGTATTGAACGGGGTTTGCGACAAATTGATTAGCAGACACCCACATATTTACGGGGATGTGGAAGCTGATACAGAAGAACAAGTAAAACAGAATTGGGAGAAACTTAAGCTGAAGGAGGGTAACAAATCTGTACTAGCTGGCGTACCAACTTCATTACCTGCATTAGTTAAAGCTGGCAGAATACAAGAAAAAGCTAGAGGTGTTGGTTTCGATTGGGAAGAAAAACAGCAGGTCTGGGAAAAAGTTGAAGAAGAACTACAAGAGTTCAAAAATGAGTTCAATATTGCTGATGGTAAGGAAATCGACATCGAAAAAGCAGAAGGCGAGTTTGGAGATTTGATATTTTCTTTAGTAAACTATGCTCGTTTTATCGATATCAACCCAGAAAATGCTTTAGAAAAAACCAATAAGAAATTCATTAAACGTTTCCAATATTTGGAAGAAAAAGCGAAGGAAAGTGGTAAAGCTTTGCAAGATATGACATTGGCTGAAATGGATGTTTATTGGAACGAGGCAAAAAAGTTATAATTTCCGTTATTCCAATGCTGATCTGATCTTGAAATAAATTCAAGGATAACGTTATATTGAAGACATTATGGAAAAGCATAACAACGTCGACGAATACATTGCATCTTTCCCTGCAGAAACTCAAAAAATCTTACAGCAGCTAAGAGAAGATTTGCAGCATATGGTTCCCGAAGCCAAAGAGAAAATCAGCTATGCGATACCCACCTTCACGTTAAACGGTAACCTGATCCATTTTGCGGGTTACAAAAATCACGTTGGTTTGTATCCTGGAAGTAAAGCCATAGAAGTTTTAGCAGATGATCTAAAAGGATACAACACCTCTAAAGGGACAATTCAATTTCCTATTGATCATCCTTTACCAATGGATCTAATTAGAAAGATAGTGGATTTTTGCGTAACTCAGAACCTAGCTAAAGCGAGAAAGAAATAACTGGTTAATAACTTAGTCATTTAACCGACTACTAATACCTGACCACTAGCACCTAATTCCTAATCTTCTTCCTGCCAAAAACTCCCGATTAAATCATCGGTCTCACGACGATCTTTCTTAGTTGGCCTACCCGCTCCCCTATCTCTTGTCAGTGCTGGCGAATGAAATACAGATTTAAAAGCATGAGTTTCTTCCACCGTAGTTAAATCTTTGTACTTGGTCACGGCAATTTTAGCATCAGTTCTATTATAGGAGAAATCTACCACCTCAATTACTTTTCTTTCGGCTCCTTTGCTAATTTGATAAACGTCACCTATTTTCACAACAGCTGAAGGTTTGATATTCTGCCCTTTTAACTTAACCCTTCCAGCTTTGCAAGCGTCAGTTGCCAAACTTCTAGTTTTAAAAACACGAATAGCCCAAAGATATTTATCGACACGTAGTTTTTCTGCTTCTCCCATGCTTCAAAATTAAACAATATTGGGTATTAGAAGTTAGCATTTAATAATTAGATGTTAACACTTAATGTGCCAGCGAATAACTTTTAACTTTTAACCTTTAACTTTTAACTTAGAAACGCTTATTTTGCATAAATTTTAAAACACAATGATTGCTGAACTTAAAAAACAAATAGAAGAAGCTTGGGAAGATAGAAGCTTATTACAATACAAAGAATATTCTGAAGCTATTGAGACAGTTATACAAAAATTGAACTGTGGCGAAATTAGAGTTGCTGAGCCAATATTAAATGGCTGGGGAATTAACGAATGGATAAAGAAAGCAGTTATCCTATATTTCCCAATTAAGCAAATGGGCGAAACTAAAGCTGGTCCTTTTGTTTTTCATGATAAAATGGATTTAAAAACCGATTATAAAGAAAAAGGTGTACGTGTAGTTCCAATGGCTAGTGCTCGTTATGGAGCTTTTTTAGCTCCTGGCGTTATTATGATGCCTTCTTATGTAAATATTGGTGCTTATGTAGATGAAGGTACCATGGTTGATACTTGGGCTACAGTAGGATCATGTGCTCAAATTGGCAAGCGTGTTCACTTAAGCGGTGGCGTTGGTATTGGTGGTGTTTTAGAGCCAGTTCAAGCTGCGCCTGTCATCATCGAAGACGATTGTTTCTTAGGTTCTAGAGCAATTGTAGTGGAAGGTGTACGTGTAGAAAAAGAAGCTGTTTTAGGTGCTAACGTCGTTTTAACTGCATCGACCAAAATTATAGACATCACTGGCGACACTCCTGTAGAATACAAAGGTATTGTACCCGCTCGTTCGGTAGTAATTCCGGGCTCTTACACTAAGAAATTCCCAGCTGGCGAATATCATGTGCCTTGTGCGCTAATCATCGGTAAACGTAAAGAATCTACGGATAAAAAGACTTCTCTTAATGATGCATTGAGAGAGAATAATGTAGCTGTATAGCTATCTTTGGGTTACGAGCTATGGGTTGTGGGTTCTGATCTCGCAACTCATAACTCACATCCCGTAACCAACTTTATATGAATATAGGCTACGACGGAAAACGAGCGGCAAACAACCTCACTGGACTGGGCAATTACAGTCGGTTTGTGATCGAAAGTTTAGCGCTCAGCTATCCTGAAAACAAGTATTTTATTTATACGCCAAAAGTTAAAAATAAACTCAAAAATCTGAGTATTTTTTCACTAGCCAATATATTTCTAACCTTCCCAACATCTTCTAAATTTTTATGGCGGGCCTTCGGGATCAAAAAACAGCTACTCGCTGATGAAGTCGATCTATTTCATGGCTTAAGTCATGAAATTCCAACAGGATTACGTAAAACCAAAATCAAATCCGTTGTGACCATCCATGATTTGATTTTCCTCAGACGCCCTAACTACTATAAATTTATAGACAGGAAAATCTATGAGCTAAAAAGTAGATATGCCTGCAAAAACGCAGACAGAGTTATTGCAATTAGTGAGCGAACCAAACAAGATATTATTGAATTTTACAATATCAAAGAAGATAAAATAGACATCGTTTACCAAGGCTGTGAAGAGGTATTTAAAACCAAGGCGAGTGTTGATAAAATCAAAGAGGTAAAAGAAAAACACCAACTCCCCGATCAGTTCATTTTAAATGTTGGTACTATTGAAGAAAGAAAAAATTTAAGTCTAATCATTGACGCTTTATCTATCGCAAATACTACTTACCCATTGGTAGTGGTAGGGAAAGCTACACCATACTTAGACAAGGTAAAACAATCCATCTCAAAACATCAATTAAAACACCGCGTATTTTTTTTGCATAATGTAACTTTTGAAGATCTACCTGCCATTTACCAATCTGCTTCTCTATTCGTTTACCCATCATTTTACGAAGGGTTCGGCATTCCCATTATAGAAGCGATCAATAGTGGACTTCCCGTTATTGCGGCCAACGGATCATGCTTAGAAGAAGCCGGAGGTCCAGCTAGTATTTACATTTCGCCTGATAATGCGAAAGAACTAGCGACTGCAATTGACAAAACCCTGGAAGATGGAGATTTAAGAAAAGAAATGATCAGCAAATCGTTAAGTTACGTGCAAAAATTCAACAATGACTTTGTAGCAAAAGAAATAATGAAATGCTACCAAAGAGCTTTTTTAGAAAAGATTTAGCATCAATTATAGTAATAGCTTGGGCATTTGCTTAATTTCGTACTCCAATAAATCCCGAATAAATGAAAGTGGCCGGTTTTACATTTATCAGAAATGCATTAAAAAATGACTACACCATAGTTGAAGCGATCACTTCTATATTGCCTATTTGTGATGAATTTGTAATAGCACATGGTAACTCTGACGATGAGACGCTAGCGTTGTTAAAAAGTATCAATTCTGATAAGATACGCATTATCCAAACTACATGGAATGACAACTTAAGAGAAGGTGGCCAAACATTTGCATTAGAAACGGACAAAGCCTTCAAAGCCATTAGTAAAGATATAGATTGGGCTTTTTACATACAGGGTGATGAATGCGTACACGAAAAGTATCTTCCGATCATAAAGAAAGAGATGGAGCTTTGCCTTAATGATAAAAAAATTGAAGGCTTCCTTTTTAACTATAAACATTTTTATGGCTCCTACGATTTTATAGCACATTCTAGAAGATGGTATAGAAGAGAAGTAAGGATCATTAGAAATCTACCAGGAATGCATTCTTACAAGGATGCGCAGGGTTTCAGGTACAATGACAGAAAAATCAAAGTAAAGCATATTGACGCATATATTTATCATTACGGCTGGGTTAAACCGCCAGAGGGATTAACTAATAAAGTGCGAAACTTTAATAAGTTCTATACTACAAATGACGCCTGGATTGAAGAAACCTATCCCGAGTTTACGTCATTTGATTATACAAATGCAGATGAACTTTATCACTTCAAAGGCACACACCCTAAAACTTTCCTACCAAGAGTTGAAAAAAGCAATTGGAAATTTAATTTAGACCCAACCAAAGCAAAAAACAAACTACCCTTGAGGAGAAAAATATTGGCTTGGATAGAAAAGGTAACTGGCTTACGCTTATTTGAATACAAGAACTATCAGCAAGTTGCTTAAATTATGAGTAGCAAGAAAAGTATATCGGTAATTCTACCTAATTACAATGGCAGGCACTTGATGGAAAAATTTATCCCTTCAACGCTTCAAGCCCTTCATCAAAGTGATATTGATTATGAATTTATTATCATTGACGATTGTTCAAAAGATGACTCGACAGCTTTTATTGAACAAAATCATCCAAATTTTATCTTATTAAAGAATGATGTAAATCTAGGCTTCTCCATCACCTGCAACAGAGGTATAAGTATAGCAAGTAAAGATTTGATTTTCTTATTAAATTCGGATGTACAACTAACACCTACATATTTTGAAAATCAATTCCGCTATTTTTCTGATGTAAGTACGTTTGGCGTAATGGGTCGAATTATGAATTTCGACGGGAAGAGAATTGAAGACACGGCCAGACTACCCTATTATAAAGGTGGGAAATTTAAGGCCAATAAGTTCTACTACATTGAAGAAAACGATAATGTGCTTACCACTTATTTATCTGGCGCAAACGCTTTGATAAGCCGGAAAAAGCTACAGCAGCTTAATGGCTTCGACGAAATCTTTTCCCCATTTTACTTCGAGGATTTTGATTTGGGCCTAAGAGCATGGAAAATGGGTTGGAAATGTTATTATGACCACCATTCCTACTGCTATCATCAGGTAAGTTCTTCAACCGGAAAGGTAAACAAAGGAAACTCTGTTAAAATCATTTACAATCGTAATAGCTTTATATTGCAAAGCTTACATTTAGCAGGAACCAAAAGAACTATTTGGTTCCTACAGCTCTTCAGCTTAACACTATTGAGTCATTTATTTAAAGGCGAATTTTGGATTCTAAAAAGTATACAGAAGTTTATGGCTTCAAAAAACAATATCATGCATTCCAAATCAAAAACGCTGAACCTTCAAAAAAAACTCAACGCCCATTATAAACTTAGCCACATTATAAACACAATAAATAATTCAATTGCCGATAAAAATGTAAAATGGTTATAATTACTAGTGACTGGAATATGGTGGATATTGTGCCAAAATTTCTTTTACACCAGTATTAATTCTTTCCTCTCTATTCTTAAAGCTGTCCAAATTAAATCCGTCTCCACGACCATGCCAAACGTGCATTTTAGTTTTTGGATCTAGGAAATCAATAATAAATAAACCTTCTTGGTAACGGTCTACGCTTCTCATTCCACCTCCCCAAAATGGACCCCAAGCCATACCCCAGCCGCCACGCCAACCCCAAGGACCGCCGTAGAACCCATTATCGTAAATATCGGTTCGATCTCGCTTCATCACAACCAAATTCACCAGTAAATCAGGCTTAGCTACTTTAGTAAATCCTTTAGCTTGCATTTCAACATCTACAGCAGCCAACATTCGCTTTTTATCTATACCATTTACTTCTAGCTTTTCTAAACCTTTCTCATAAAAATTATAAGTTTTATAATTCTTAAAGTTGACCTCTTTATCGAAATCAGAGGCAACACGTAAACTTGTGCAGGCAGATAGTAACACAGCTACCATCAATAAACTTCCTAATTGCTTTATCTTATTCATAACATTGTGTGTTGTTATATATTTAACCACCATAAATTTACTCATAACTGTTTAATATTAACACATTTGTAAGTCAAAATGTTAGTATAAAAATGTAATATATTAGAGATATATCCTTCACTTGTAATTCTTAACTTTGCGCAATGGCAATGAAAGAAGAAATCAACAAAACGTTGGATGTACTAAAAAATGGTGGCGTAATTCTTTATCCTACTGACACCGTTTGGGGCTTAGGCTGCGATGCGACTAATGTCGATGCTGTAGCTAAAATAAATGAGATTAAGGGGCGTGCCGCAGACAAAAGTTTGATTGTACTTTTGGATACCGATAACAAACTACAAAGCTATGTGAATGATGTTCCTGAGGTCGCTTACGATTTAATTGAATATACAGAAAAGCCCTTAACAGTTATTTTTTCGAATGCTAAAAACTTAGCTCCAAATGTGATTAACACAGACGGAAGTGTAGGTATCAGGATCCCGAAACACGATTTCTGCCAGCAATTAATTCAACGTTTCCGCAAACCCATTGTATCTACTTCTGCCAATATCAGTGGTGAACCAACAGCTAAGTTCTTCGATGAAATTAGTGAAGAGATTAAAGATGCAGTGGATTACATTGTAGATTTAGAACAAGAAAACAGAACTCCAAGGCAGCCCTCAACAATTGTAAAGCTTGGTTCTGGTGGACAATTTGAATTCATAAGGAAATAAATTGATCGACCATTTTATCCCATACATACTGGAACGAGGTACGATTTGGAAAACTAACCAAGCCCGTCGATTCTAAAAACATAGTTTTAAGCCTCGATTAACAGGGAAACGGTGTATTTAAAGGCTTTTTCTTAACTTTGCAGCCTATGCAAACCAAACCACAGTCTCATGATGCGAAATCGCTTTTAGGAAACATCGAGGCTTCTATCTTCAAAATACTAGCTGAAATTGCCGAAAAAACGCATACAGAAACCTATGTAATAGGCGGTTTTGTACGTGACATCTACCTCAAAAGAACTTCTAAAGATATTGATGTAGTGGTATTGGGCAACGGTATTTCCTTTGCAGAGAAGGTTGGACAAAAGTTAAAAACTAACGTAGCAGTTTTCAAAAACTTCGGCACAGCCATGCTAAAGCACGCTGATCTAGAAGTGGAATTTGTAGGTGCACGTAAAGAAAGTTACAGAGCAGATTCTCGCAAGCCAATCGTTGAAAATGGCACTTTGGAAGACGATCAACTGCGCCGAGACTTTACCATCAATGCTTTAGCTATATCTTTAAATAAAGAGAATTACGGGGAAGTTGTAGATCCGTTTAACGGTTTAGAAGACTTGACAAATAAATTGATCCGTACGCCTTTAGATCCCGTAGTTACTTTCTCTGATGACCCATTGCGGATGATGCGGGCTATCCGCTTTGCCACACAACTTGATTTTGAGATAGATCAAACGGCGATCGATGCCATCAAATCCCAAAAAGAACGCATTAAGATTGTTTCGAAGGAGAGAATTAGTGACGAACTGAACAAAATCATCTTAGCTAAAAAGCCTTCCATAGGTTTTAATTATCTGTTCGATACCGGTTTGTTAGCGCTGATTTTCCCTCAAATGGTTAAATTGTATGGAGTTGATATTATAAAAGGCAGAGGACATAAAGATAATTTCTACCACACGCTACAGGTGTTAGACAACATTTGCGAAACTACTGATGATCTATGGTTGCGTTGGGCTGCCATTCTTCATGATATTGCAAAGCCTGCAACTAAGCGTTTCGAAGAAGGTCACGGTTGGACTTTCCACGGTCACGAGGACAAAGGCGCTCGAATGGTCCCTCAAATTTTTGCACAGCTTAAGCTTCCTTTAAATGAAAAAATGAAGTTTGTACAAAAGTTAGTTTTACTTCATTTACGCCCAATTGTATTGGCACAGGATAAAATCACCGACTCTGCGGTTCGTCGTTTACTTTTTGAGGCTGGTGAAGATATTGAGGCTTTGATGTTACTTTGCAATGCCGACGTCACCACTAAAAACGAATACAAAATCAAGAAATATCGCAACAACTTTGAACTGGTAAAACAGAAGATAAAAGATGTTGAAGAACGCGACCAGTTACGGAACTGGCAACCTCCAATTTCGGGCAATGACATTATGCAAGCGTTCGGATTAACTGCCGGAAAAGAAGTTGGGGTTTTAAAAAATGCCATACGTGAAGCAATTTTAGAAGGTGATATTAAAAATAGTTATGATGAAGCATACAGTTATATGCTCCAAAAAGCCAAAGAGTTAGGCCTCGAAGCAATTTAAGTAACGATTTTAAAGTTTCGAGGTACGATTATTGTTATGCGTTTTAAACGTCTATATTCGGACATCGGTCTTCGGACTTTTAGAGTTTTTTTATATTTTTACCAAAAACAAAGCAGCATTCATAGCACATGGCAATTTATAGATTTAGAATTTCTTTTGAAGATTACGACGAAGTTACACGCGAAATAGACATCAAGAGCAATCAAACCTTCGAAGATTTACACAGAGCCATACACCGCAGCACAGGCTATAATGCAGACAAATCTTCTTCATTTTATGTGAGTACAGACAATTGGATTAAAGGTGATGAAATTGCGATCCATCCTAACCAACGTAAAATTGATAACGGCGTAGCTTTGATGGAAAAATCAAAGTTGAGCAGCTTTATTGAAGACCCACATCAAAAATTTTACTACATCTATAATTTCGAAAGACCGTTTGATTTTCACGTAGAGTTAATCAAAATTATTCTAGATGACGATCCTAAAATCGAATACCCTTATTTGGTGAAAAGCATTGGAGAAGCTCCAAAAATCATTGAAAAAGGTAATATTGGTGCAGTTGCAGCGAGTAGCACTGCAGCAAACAGTGATTTCGATTTCTTAAATGAGATGGATTTTATTCCAGAAGACACTGATGAGCTAGAAGCAATGGGTGGCAGCGGCATTAACGCACAAGAAAAATCTCATGATGAGGAAGATGATGATCAAGAAGAAGATGAGTTTGGCGATGGCGAAGATGACTATGGTAGCGAGGATTACGGAAACGATAAGGACGATTATTAGGCCCTTGTCATCTCCCCAAAAGGGAGACTTCTCAACTGCAGAACCTAGATCTCACACTTCCTTATTTTATGGTTTAGCGTAAATTTTAAAATTTGACCATGTCATTCGGTAAATCCAACAATTCTAAAAATCCAGATCAAAAGACGTTAATTGTTGTAGTTGGACCAACCGCTATTGGTAAAACTTCACTAGCTATCGAGCTGGCAAAGCATTACCGAACAGAGATTATTTCTGCAGATTCACGTCAGTTTTTTAAGGAAATGAGTATTGGAACGGCTAAACCTTCTGAAGAGGAATTAGTTGCCGCGCCACATCATTTTATCAATTCACATAGTGTAACGCAACTTTTTAGCACTGGCGATTTCGAAGTCCAGGCTTTGGCTCTGATGGATAAACTATTTGCGAACCATGATGTTTTGCTCATGGTTGGTGGCTCTGGATTGTACATCAATGCCATTTGCAACGGCCTGGATGAAATGCCAGAAATAGATCTGAATATTCGTGAACAATTAAACCAACAATTCGCTAACGAGGGCATTGAAGCGATCAGAATTCAATTAGCAGAGCTTGACCCTGAATATTTCTCAAAAGTAGACCAGAGCAATCCGCAGCGAATGATTCGTGGCTTGGAAGTAGTACTTTCATCCGGAAAAAAACTAAGTTCTTTCCTTACGTCGAATAAAAAACAAAGGCCTTTCAACATCATCAAAATTGGTTTAAATACTGAAAGAGAAAAATTGTACAGTCAGATCAACCACAGAGTAGATTTAATGGTTGAAAATGGTTTGGTAGAAGAAGTAAAATCTTTAGCAACTTACAAGGAGCTAAATGCCTTAAAAACCGTTGGCTATTCTGAGATTTTTGATTACTTAGATGGCAAAATCGATTTACCCACAGCCATTGATAAAATAAAACAAAATACCCGTCGCTTTGCGAAACGACAACTGACTTGGTTTAGAAAGGATACTGAGACCACTTGGTTTGAGCCTGGGCAAAGTAGTGATGTTACTAAATTTCTGAAAAGCAAATTAAGCTAATTTTTGTTTTTAGATTCAATTACACGTAACTTTATAAAAAACACACGTACAGATGACAACAAAACTCACACTTACAGTTGAAAAATCGGTCATAGAACGAGCTAAGTCTTATGCCAAAGGCACGGGCAGGAGCTTATCAGAATTAATCGAAACCTATCTTGACACCGTAACCAGAGATGAGAGTAAAAAAGAAATCTCTCCTAAGCTTAGAAAAATTGTAGGTGCGGTAAAACTCCCTAAAGATTTTGATGAGAATCAAGAATTACGCTCATATCTTGAAAAGAAACATCTATGAAAAAGATATTTGTCGACACAAATATTATTGTAGATTTAATAGCTGACAGAAAACCATTTAGCAAGTACGCAATTGAATTATTTTCGAAAGCAGAAGAAGGTCACATTGCATTATTTGCATCATCACATTCTATAGCTACTACGCATTACCTATTAAAAAAATATATTGAAGAAAATCAATTACGTGAAATACTTAATGATTTACTTGATTTTTTAATAATTGTCCCGATAGATGTAAATACTTTAAAAAGAGGCTTTAAATCAAAACATAAGGATTTTGAAGACGCACTACAAATTATCTCCGCAACAACTATAGAAAATATAGACTGTATTGTAACCCGAAATATCAAAGATTTTAAAGATAGCGAAATATTAGTTCTGCCACCAGATGAGCTAATCATGAAATTATAACGCCCGTGATACATTTCTTAACATACATCAAAAATATTGTACTGTAGATAGAGTTATCTTTGTATCAAATAAAAGGATAAATGATGGAATTAGGTATTGGAATGTTTGGCGATTTGCAGATCAGCGCTCAAGGTGAAATACAATCGGCACAACAACGTTTACAAGAGATTATAGAAGAAATTAAGCTAATGGACCAAGTTGGCTTAGATTTTTATGGCATTGGTGAACACCATAGACCAGATTATGCAGTTTCTGCACCAGAAATTATATTAGCTGCAGCGGCTACGGTGACTAAAAACATAAAATTAGGAAGTGCTGTTTCCGTATTAAGTTCTTCAGACCCGGTTAAACTTTACCAAAGCTTTGCTACCGTTGATTTGATTTCTAACGGAAGAGCCGAATTAATGGCCGGTCGTGGAAGCTTTATAGAATCATTTCCTTTATACGGTCAAAACTTAGCAGATTACGATGCTTTGTTTGAAGAGAAATTAAATCTTTTAGTTAAAATTAATGAGCAGGAAACCATTTCTTGGAAGGGAAAATTTAGACCAGAGCTAAAAGAACAACAAATCTTACCTCGTGCGGTAAAAAATAATCTAAAAATGTGGGTTGCCGTTGGCGGCACACCTGCCTCGGTAGTTAGAGCGGGCAAATTAGGTTTACCCGTAATGTTCGCTATTATTGGAGGTAATCCAGTACAGTTTCAGCCTTTGTTTGACTATTATAAACAAGCTTACGAAGATGCTGGTCACGACATGAGCAAATTTCAAGTTGGTGTACACATGCACTCGTTCTTCGGAGAGGATAGTCAGGCAACCGCAGATTATTACTATCCTGTTTATTCTGCACAAATGGACAGAATTGGAAAATCGAGAGGTTGGCCGCCATTTCAACTCGGACAATTTGATTATGGTAGATCTAAACATGGGCACTTAATTATCGGTGATGCGAATGAATCTGCAGAGAAAATTATCATGATGAACGAGCTATTCGGATTAACCCGTTTCTCTGCACACATGGATGTGGGTGCTCCTTCTCATGACCACATGATGAAATCTATCGAGATTTTTGGAGAAAAGATTGCTCCTCAAGTAAGAAAAGCATTGAGTAAATAATTTTTCATTGCCGGGGGTTTAAATCCGCGGCAATGAATTTTTCCTACCTTTACCCTATGACTAACAATTACGTGATTATCACTGGAGCTGCATTCGGATTACTTGCTATTATTTTAGGAGCCTTTGGTGCACATGCTTTAAAAAAAGTTTTGTCTGCAGAAAAGCTGGCTTCTTTTGAAGTTGGTGTAAGGTATCAAACTTACAGTGCATTATTCCTTCTGTTAATTGGCTACAATGCAAATTTCGAACTTAGTTTAATACAATGGGCTTACTACCTTGTTACCATTGGCACCGTATTTTTCTCTTTCAGCATCTACTTTTTGTCTTTATCGGAATATCTCAAAAAGAACTTCAAGTTTTTAGGCCCGATTACCCCGCTTGGTGGTTTGATGATGATTTTAGGTTGGTGCTGCATACTGCTTTCGGCAGTGTAAAGGAACAAACATTGTAAGCTAAACCCAACAGTAGCGAACATGTATCCCGATTTTTCATCGGGAGAAGTAAAGCGGATCGCGGGACTAAATTTTCTTCCAAGCACAGCCATTGCTTTTCAAAAAAATAAAATCCAAAAAACCAAAGAACTTAGCTACTTTCAAAAAAAAGAATAGCTTTGTGGCAACACCAAAATGATATGAACATGCAGGAAAATACGTTTGAGAGCGTTTTTAAGATAGGCGTTACCACCGAAATTGGAAGGTTAAGAAAGTTATTGGTGCACAGTCCGGATAGCGGTTTGGGCAAAGTGGTACCTTCTAAAGCACAAGATTGGCTTTTTGAAGATATTGTACATTTAGATACGATTAGAAAAGACGAATACGATTACTATACAAAGTTGTTGATGTATTTCCTTGATCCGGAAAAGATTAAGGGAAAACTGGCAGAAATAGATAGCGAAGAAGCAAATAGAGGCTTTTATAAACCAAATCATCCAAATTTTCACAACTCTGAAAATGTGGTGGAATTACAAAACTTATTGGCTGATATTTTAGCTGATGAGTATATCCGCAAGAAGTTAACGGCAGCGGTTTGTGCTATTGAAGGCTGCACTTACAAACTGCAATTAAAACTAAGCGCTACTGCCCCAAAAGAATTAGCTGAAACTTTCATTTCGGGCAGTACGGCGGATGATACTATGATTTTTGCTCCGGTACCCAACTTAATTTTCACCCGCGATGTAGGCACTACGATTAATAATCACATTTTACTGAACAAACCTGCAAAAAAGGCTCGTATTCGAGAAACGATGTTGATGCGCTATATTTTCTTCAACCATCCGTTTTTTGCGGCTTACCGAGATAATGTCATCGAAATTCCAGACCCAACGATGCACTTTTTGCGTCCTGGAGATGAACCGGAATTTCGAACCACTTTAGAAGGTGGCGATGTGATGATGGTGGCACCGAACCACGTATTGATTGGCGTAAGTGAACGTACATCGGAAGAGGGCGCCAACGAAGCGATTAAGTTGTTGTTCGAAAATAATGTGGTAGAAAAGGTGACGGTGGTTAAAATCCCCGCTAAGCGTGATTACATGCACTTAGACACTGTTTTTACACAAGTGAAGAGAGATACTTGGGTAATTTTACACAGCATTGCCCACAGTCCAGCTTACGACGCTACGGAACCTATCCACTTTTTAAAAGAACCTGAAAAATTAGAATCGACAACAGCGATCCAATTTCACAAAGACAAACCTGGCGAGCCGAAATATTACGAGCATGTGGAGGCTTTGCTAGACGATATCAGCAGAAATGATTTAGGCAGTACCTCTCCTACTAAAGTAATTTATAGCGGAGGCAATACTTTCCCATATGATAGCCGCGAACAATGGACAGATTCTTGTAATTTGTTAGCCCTTAAAGAAGGCGTGGTTTTAGGTTATGATCGCAATGATAAAACTGTAGAGGCTTTCAAAAAGGCAGGCTTCGATGTGGTAAAAGTTCAGGATTTAATTCAAGATCTAGAAAGTGGAAAGGTAGATGCGAACACTTTAACAGACACATTGGTTTTGATGCCTTCAGCGGAATTATCTAGAGCTAGAGGTGGCTTCCATTGTATGAGCTTGCCGATATCGAGAGATGAATTGAGTGATAAGTAATAAGTTTTAAGTAATACGTTCATTAGCGATATTACAAGGAAAACTTAAAACCTATAACGTAAAAACTTACAACTTAAAAAATGCAAACAACTTCACATATTCTCATGATACGCCCCGTTGATTTTAAATTCAATGAGCAAACAGCAGGCGATAATAAATTTCAGGTAGCTAGCGAGCAAGAAAATGTTCAGCAACAAGCCTTGGCGGAGTTTGATGGCTTTGTTGATATTTTAAGAGAAAATGGAGTTAACGTAACAGTAGTTAATGATACGCTAGATCCAGAAACGCCTGACTCGATATTCCCGAATAATTGGGTCTCTTTCCATGAAGATGGCTCGGTTTTTCTATACCCAATGCACTCGCCAAACAGAAGATTAGAGCGGAGAAAAGACATTATTGATGAGTTGGGGAAAACCTTTGAGGTTGGGCATTTAACTGACTTGAGCTTTTTTGAGCAACAACATTTATTTTTGGAAGGCACTGGTAGCATGGTTTTAGATAGGACTAACAATATTGCCTACGCTTGTTTAAGCATCCGTACCGATAAAGAAGTCTTGGAAAATTTTGCCATGTTAAGTGGGTACAAAATCGTTGCATTTCAAGCGGTAGATGAACGTGGTTTTCCTATTTACCATACGAACGTGATGATGTGCGTTGGAGAAAAATTTGTTGTGGTTTGTTTGGACAGCATTAAATACACCGAAGATAAAATAGCAGTGCTAGAGAGCTTTAAAGCCACTAACAAAACGGTAATTAATATTTCTTTTGAGCAAATGAACCACTTTGCTGGCAATATGCTCGAAGTGCAAAATAAAGATGGAGAAAGCTTGTTGGTAATGTCGGAACAAGCACTAAAAGCATTGCATGGTACACAAATTACTGCGCTATCAGCATTTTCGAAAATCGTAACTGCCCCTATTTATACGATTGAACAAAATGGTGGTGGCAGCGCAAGGTGTATGTTGGCGGAAATACACTTGCCTTTGAAGTAAGGCACTGAATGTTGGTTTGTAATTTCATTTAACTTTGTCAATCTTAATGTGCGACATGCCTGTAAAATTGACAAAGTTTTCATGTCTATAATTACCAGCCTTTAATAGCGCCACCTTTAAATTCCTTTTCAGCGGTTTGTGCCACTTCATCAGATTGATAGGCTTTTACAAACTTCTTCACTCGCTCGTCTGTTTTATTATCTTCTCTTGATACGATAATATTTACATAAGGCGATTTCTCATCTTCCACAAACAAACCATCTCTTTTTGCCACCAAACCTACTGGCGAAGCAAAAGTATTGTTTATGATAGCAATGGTAACATTCTGGTCATCTAATACTCTCGGCAGCTGAGGCGCTTCCAACTCTAAAATTTTCAAGTTTTTGGGGTTAGCAACAATGTCATTTGCAGTTGGCAACAAACCCACGCCGTCTTTCAGTTTAATTAAACCCGCCGATTGCAACAACAGCAGAGCCCTACCTAAGTTAGTTGGATCATTAGGAATTGTGATGGTACTACCGTCTTTTAATTCGCTAACGCTATTTATTTTCTTAGAATATCCTGCTAATGGAAACACGAAAGTATTACCTAAAATAGCAAACTTATAACCACGCTGTTCGGCTTGTACATCTAAATATGGCTTATTTTGAAAAACGTTAGCATCGATATCCTTTTGATTTAAAGCTTCATTTGGCATTACATAATCATTGAAAGTTACCAACTCCACTTCTAATCCATACTTTTCTTTGGCCACCTTTTGCGCTGTTTTAGCAACCTCGAACTCTGGCCCAGATTGTACCCCAACTTTAATGACATTACTATTTTTACCTGCATTACTGCCGCAGGCTACTATAAAAAAGGAAAAAACTGCTACGACACTGCCCTTGATTTGTTTATACATATAATTGAATTTTTATTTTCTATGATCTACTTTCTTTGCAATGAAGTCGCCTAAAAACTGGATAGCGAAAACCAACAGCACCAGTATGACTAACACAGTGTTCATCACTACAACATCGTAGCCTACGTAACCATATTGATAGCCAATTTGACCTAAACCACCAGCACCAACAGCCCCGCCCATTGCAGAATAACCTACCAACGTAATGAGTGTAATTGCCGCAGAATTAACCAAGGATGGTAAGGCCTCTGGCAATAGTACCTTTCTAATGATCTGCATCGGCGTAGCCCCCATTGCTCTAGCCGCCTCAATTAAACCCGACGGTACCTCAGCCAAACTGTTTTCTACCATACGAGCAATAAAAGGTGCGGCTCCAATACTTAACGGAACTAATGCAGCCCAAACGCCGATAGAAGTACCTACTACCATTCGAGTAAAAGGAATCATCCATACGATGAGAATGATGAATGGAATTGACCGAAATATATTAACTAATACCGCGAGCGCACGGTTTAAAGTACGATGTTGTAAAAACTGGCCCTTCTTGGTGGTAAACAACAGAACACCTGTGGGCAAACCCAATACAAAACCAAAAAAACCAGCTAGGAAAGTCATCAGCACCGTCTCACCTAAGCCCTTAATTAAGAGCGAAATCATTGAATCAGACATATTCTAAAATAAATTGACGGGTTAATGGATGCATTGGATTTGAGAAAACATCTGTAACTAAACCTTTCTCTATGATGGTCCCTTCACTAATTACCGCTACTTCGTCACAAATTTTCTTAACTACTTTCATTTCGTGGGTAATCAACAAAATGGTGATGTTTAAACGTTCATTGATATCCTTTAGCAAAGCCAATATTGAATTGGTTGTTGCTGGATCTAAGGCACTGGTTGCTTCATCGCATAAAAGTACTTTCGGACTGTTTGCTAAAGTTCTTGCAATGGCTACCCGTTGTTTTTGTCCACCAGATAAATTTGCAGGATATTGATCGGCTTTATCTTCTAACGATACTAATTTCAATAACTCTAAAACTCTTTCTTTGATCGCGACTTTCGACCAACCTTCTAATTCTAAAGGCAGCGCTACATTATCAAAAACAGTACGAGACGACAATAAATTAAAATGCTGAAAAATCATTCCGATATGTCTTCTCTCTTTGGCCAACGCTGACGATGATAAACTGGTTAACTCTACGTTATCAATAGTTATTGTGCCTATTGTGGGTGGTTCAAGCAAATTAATGGTCCTAATCAAAGTACTCTTACCAGCTCCTGATGCTCCGATAATGCCAAAGACCTTACCTTTTGGCACAAATAAGGAAACATCTTTCAACGCGGTGAAACTTCCTTTTTTATGTTGAAACGTTTTAGTAATGTTCTTTAGTTCAATCATTCGTGTTGTGCAAATATTATTCGAGGCGCAAAGGTATTAAAATCTAGTAAACTAGTAGATTATTTATTGCTTTTTGATCTTCCCATGATTAAGCGGCAGAATTGTAGGCTTATGGCGGGTCATCTGGAGAAGGTAAAGATATTTAATAAACAAGATTGAAGTGGAAAGAACTTTTGCTTTATGCTTGTCATGCTGAAGGCTAGTGAAGGATCTATTCGTTAAAGCAATTCCAAAATAGATTCCTCGTTCCTCAGAATGACAGGGTGCCGAAACAAAAGATTTGCAACAAAAGTAGGGCTTTAGGAACCTAAAACATACTGCAACTGCTTTCCAAAATTAACAACAGCAAATAAGCTTAAAATATGCTTAAATATTCTGGCTGTGTTAGTTTTTCTCCAAAAGTAATGCAAATGCGAAGAAATTCGCATAAACAAAAGGAAATCAAAAGATTACAAACACTACGAATCTATGCTTCACATTCAAAAAAATAAAATCTAGAGCTGTTCTTAAGCGTTATTATAAAAATGTTATTGAAGCTACATTATTCTCGATTATTAATTACATTTTTGCAAAAATTTTTAGACAATGCAGAGTTACGAAGAGTTTCTTGATCTGAGTGTTGGTTTCCCGCAAGAGGGCTACAGCATTATAGATGATGAATTATATTTCCACGATCTAAATTTGATGGAAATGATTGAAACCTATGGCACGCCATTACGTTTCACTTACTTACCAATGGTGAGTAAGAAAATTCAGCAGGCCAAACTGTTGTTTCAACAAGCGATTATCAAGAATAATTACCGTGGCGACTACAAATACTGCTATTGTACTAAGAGTTCGCACTTTAAGCACATCGTTGAGGAAGCCTTAAAGAATGAAATTCACTTAGAAACATCATCGGCTTTTGATATGCCTATGATCGAGGCTTTAGAGAAAAAAGGCAACCTAACTAAAGATACTACCATTATCTGTAACGGGTTTAAAACTTTCCAGTACAAGCAGTATATCATAGATATGTTGCATGATGGTTTCAAAAACATCATCCCAGTACTAGACAACAAGGAAGAATTCAACCTTTACGATGATGAGATTGAGATGGATACACCTTGTAACTTAGGTATCCGTATTGCAGCTGAGGAGCAACCAGATTCACAATTTTACACCTCACGCTTAGGCGTACGTATGGAAGACGTGATTGACTTCTACAACAATAAAATCTCAGCGAATCCTAACTTTAGAGTGAAGCTATTGCACTTCTTTATTAACTCTGGTATTTCTGATACACCATACTACTGGAATGAGTTAGAGAAATATGTGACCTTGTACTGTAAGTTCAAGAAAATCAATCCGGAGCTAGATACTTTAGATATTGGTGGCGGCATGCCATTTAAAGATAGTTTAGTTTTCGATTTCGATTATGAATACATGGTAAACGAGATCGTAAAACGGATTAAAGAAATTTGTGCAGAACACGATGTAGTTGAGCCAGATATCATCACCGAATTTGGTAAATATACGGTTGCCGAGGCGTCAGGAATTTTATATAAAGTATTAGGCCGTAAGCAACAAAATGACCGTGAAAAATGGTTAATGTTAGATGGCTCTTTTATTACCAACTTACCTGACGTGTGGGCTTTAAACCAAAAATATGTACTACTTCCTATCAACAATTGGGATGCGGAATATGAACGTGTAAATTTAGGTGGCATCACCTGTGACGGCCAGGATTATTACAATCAGGAAGCACATATGAATAGCGTATTCATGCCTAAAACGCGTAAGGTACAATATTTAGGTTTCTTTAATACTGGCGCTTACCAAGAAGTGTTAAGCGGATATGGCGGTATACACCACTGTTTATTACCTAGCCCTAAACATGTAATCATTCGCCGAAATCGCGACGAAACCTTTAATTTTGAGGTTTTTGGTGAAGAGCAAAACAGTAAGCAAGTACTAAAAATTCTAGGCTATACCTAGTCAGAACAGATCATAAAAATCAATAATTAAAGAATAGGTATATAGTCCTTTCCATTTTTGGAAAGGACTTTTTTGTTTAAGGTTTTCGTGAAATACTTAAAGTTCAAATTACTTTTCTTAAATTGAATTAAAGAATGCTAAAGCCTATGCTCCAAGACCTTAAACTAAACAATGTCTTTGTTATAGATATCGAAACTGTTCCGCAGAGAGAGAGTTTTGAAGAATTACCAAGCCACTTACAAGAGCTATGGGAACAAAAAAGCTTACACCAACGCAGAGAACAATATACCGCAGCTGAATTTTATGAAAGAGCTGGCATCTGGGCAGAATTTGGTAAGGTTGTCTGTATCAGTATTGGGATCTATCATTTAGAGCATCAACAAATTCATTTACGCGTGCGCTCATTTGCCCATAGTGATGAAAAAGTCATACTGAAACAATTCATAAGTTTGATCAGCAAACAGGGAAAAAATTTACAACTCTGTGCACACAACGGCAAAGAATTTGATTTTCCATATCTGTGCAGACGAATGCTAATTAACGGTTTGTCTATTCCTTCAATTTTACAAATTACAGGTAAAAAACCTTGGGAAATTAATCATCTCGACACTATGGAACTATGGAAATTCGGGGATTATAAGAACTATACCTCACTGAATTTACTTGCGGCAGTATTTGATCTGCCGACTCCTAAAAATGATATTGACGGAAGTATGGTCAAAGAAGTATATTACCAAGACAAAGATTTAGATAGGATAGCTAAATATTGTCAGAATGATGTGATTACTACTGCACAATTGTTATTACGATTTAAAGGATTACCGATAATTACGCAAGAAAATATTACTTTAGTAAAGTAATGCTAGAAGTAAAAGACCTTGCCGTAAAATTTTATAACCAAGAAGACAAAGTTTGGTTAGAAACTGTCCATAAAGTAAGTTTCAGTCTTGAAAGAGGCAAAGTTTTAGGCATTGTTGGCGAATCTGGATCTGGTAAATCGGTTACTTCTTTCTCTATTATGCGTTTACACGATAACAAGAACACGCAAATAGCAGGCAAAATCAAATTGGAGACAGTGGACTTACTTAATTTAAGTGACCAAGAAATCAGAAAATATCGTGGTAACAAAATCGCAATGATTTTTCAAGAGCCCATGACCTCACTCAACCCCGTTTTTACGTGTGGCGAGCAAGTTAGAGAGGCGATTATGCTGCACCAACAGCTGGATAAACAAACCGCCAAGATAAAAACCATCGATTTATTTAAAGAAGTCCAATTACCTCGTCCCGAAAACATATTTGAAAGTTACCCGCATCAACTTTCCGGTGGGCAAAAACAACGCGTGATGATTGCTATGGCGTTAAGCTGTAATCCAGCGTTGCTCATTGCTGATGAGCCTACGACTGCACTAGACGTTACCGTTCAAAAAACCATCCTACAACTGCTGCTCCGTTTAAAAATAGAGCGTAACATGGCTATGATTTTCATTTCTCACGATTTAGGTTTAATGAGTGAAATAGCAGATGAGCTGCTTGTCATGTACAAAGGTGAGATTGTAGAGCAGGGAACTGCACAGCAATTATTCGAACGCCCACAACACCCCTACACCAAAGGTTTATTGGCTTGCCGGCCCTCACCTAAACGATTATTGAAAAAGCTACCCACAGTCGCGGATTTCTTAAACGAAGATAAAGAGGTTGGCCTGCAACATCTGCTCAATGAAAACACCTATACAGAGGAAGAAATTAATAAAAGGAGGACAGAACTCTATAGTCAAGAACCAATTTTGAGCGTACAGGACCTGTGTACCTGGTATCCAATAAAAAAAGGGTTGTTTGGCAAAGCTAATGATTTTGTTAAAGCTGTGGATCACGTATCTTTTGAGGTTTTTCCTGGCGAAACATTAGGTTTAGTAGGAGAATCTGGCTGTGGCAAAACTACACTCGGCCGTACGATCTTACGTTTGGTAGAACCAACTGCTGGTCAATTGGTATTCGATGGCACCAATATTACCCGCATCGGTAAGAAAGCGCTTAGAAATTTAAGAAGAGATATACAAATTATCTTTCAGGACCCCTACTCTTCTCTAAATCCGAAAATCACAGTAGGCCAATCTATTATGGAGCCATTGATTGTGCACGGCATATATGCAAATGATGTGGAACGAAAGTCTCATGTAATTGAGCTTTTAGAAAAAGTTAACTTAAGTGCTGCTCATTTCAACCACTATCCACACGAATTTTCTGGTGGGCAAAGGCAACGTATCGTTATTGCCAGAGCCTTGGCACTTCAACCTAAATTCATTATCTGTGACGAATCTGTATCAGCACTGGATGTATCAGTACAGGCACAAGTTTTAAACCTGCTTCGCGATTTACAGAGAGAATTTGGCCTAACTTATATTTTCATATCTCACGATCTTTCTGTGGTAAAACATATATCAGATAGAATGATTATTATGAATAAGGGAAAGATCGAAGAACAAGGTTATCCTGATGAGATATATAAGAACCCAAAAGCAATTTATACCCAAAAATTAATTGATGCAGTTCCCGGTAATTTTTAGCACACAATTGTGGAAATTATTTCTCAAAAAAGGTGCAATTTCCACAATGAGAATTTCTGATAAAGTCAGTATAATCTTTTAAAACACGCTTCAAGCCTTACAGCGGTGTTATTTTAAATATTTCGTATTTTTGGAATCATTTTTTCTATAGAAGAATAAATTAAAACGCATAAAAATGTCAAAGAACAAATACCTCTTAGTTGCCGCAGTTGTATTATCCGCAACTATCTACTCTTGTAAGAAAGAAAAAGATTCGCCTGCAAAAGAAGACGACGCTAGCCAAATCATTAAAATTAACAACACTGCTTCATCAAGTCGTATCGATGATAGCCAAGCTGGTCTACAACTAAACTTCGAAGGTGTGACTCAAACAGGAAATTCGCTTGTTACAACAGATGCAACAGCTCCAGAATTCCCTTACCAATTAATCTACAAAGGCAAGGTTGATCCTCAAATTGGTGTTAGTAACAATGCACTTAGTGCGCTAGAAGTATCTGCTTATGGCAATTATTATGCTATCGCTTACCAAACTCCAGGTGCTAATTATGGTGGTGGTGTAGACGTAATTCAAATTCAAAATGGTGCTCCAAAATTAATTTCTTCGGTAAGCACTCCTGATGCAGACATTACTTGCGTTAACAACGGCGGCGGACGTTTATACCTAGGTATGGACTTAAAAACTTTCGAAAGCTATAGCTATCCTGCTCCAGCAGTTGTAGGTATTATTAGAACTAACGGTGGCTCACTAGCAGATCCTCAAGTTGTAGGCTTAGAAGGTTATTCTACAAAAGACGTTAGATACAATACAAACAATGATAAAGTATATGCTGCTTCATCAACTCAAGGTGGCGTTAGTGTAATCTCTTTCAATGGCCAAAAAGCAAGTAGAACAGCTTTCCAATCTTATGGAGATGCGAGATCCATTACCATCTCTGGTAACGATGTGATTGCTACTAATGGTTACAGCTATTCATATTTCGATGCTAATACTTTAGCGATGTCTAAATATACACAATGGCCAATTCCTAGCACCGAGCTTTCTTTAGGAAGAACATCATCACTAAGCAATGGAAACTTTATTTTCGGTAATAGTGAAGCTTTAGTATATGTAAGTAAATCAACTGGTGCACTACTTGACATGACTAACGTTGGTGGTTCGGTAAATTCAATTTCAGTTGTTAACGACAAAATCTATATCTCTACTGGTAACAGCCTAGTGGTTGCTCAAATAGAAAACGATAAAATAAAAGTGATTGCTAGAACTCATTTCCAAAGCACTTTTGGTGGTACTTTCAATGTAATCAGCTCTAGAGTTGCTGGAAACTACGTATTCGTAGCTTGTGGTAACAGAGGTACTTATGTATTCAACCTTGCTGCTAAAAACTAATCATAATTGATATAATTGTTAATTTTTTTTCAAAATCCAGGGCATGCCCTGGATTTTGTGTTTATAACGTTCTTCTAATTCTAGCCGGATGCTTATCACAAATAAAAGCGACTTAAAAAACACACATTAATACCTAATTTGTTATCTTCGGTACAATTGGAAAACGATTATGGCAAAAAATAAAAATGCTCAATTCAAACTTGTTCTAACTCAGTTGATAAGTGATATTTTCGAAAAAAATAAAAATATCGCCCTTAACCACAAACAAGTAGCATCACGTTTAAATCTAACTGATGCTCCATCTGTAGAAGCAATTTTAGAAGTACTCATTGAACAAACTGAAAAAGGTTTATTTGTTAGACCAGAACGCGGGAAATTTAAAATGAAAGAACTAAAAACCTTCTTAACCGGAACAGTAGATATGACTGCTGATGGTTCTGCTTTTATTGTACCTGATGATGAATTTGAAAAAGACATTTTCGTTGGACCTAGAAAACTTAGAAACGCACTTCATGGCGACAAAGTAAAGGTTTACGTTTTTGCTAAAAAAAGAAGTGGCAGAAGAAATGAAGGAGAAATTGTAGAAATATTAAAGCGGTCAAAAACCGAATTTATTGGTGTAGCGAAAATATCCGAACGTTTTGCTTTTGTTATCCCCGATGATAGAAAGATGCAACACGATATCTTTGTTCCACTGAGCGATTTAAATGGTGCTAAAAATGGACAAAAAGTTCAGGTATCATTGGAGGACTGGCCGGAAGGGGCTAAAAATCCAATCGGAAAAATCATTCATATTTTAGGCGAACAAGGTGAAAACAATACCGAAATGAATGCCATACTAGCAGAGTATGGTTTTCCTTTAAGTTTTCCTTCAGAAGTAGAAAAAGAAGCAAATGCTATACCAGAGCAAGTAAGCGAAGAAGATATTAAAGGTCGTAGAGATTTTAGAGACACGGTAACCTTTACTATTGACCCGATTGATGCAAAAGATTTTGACGATGCCATTTCTTTCAAAAAACTGGCTAACGGACATTATGAAATTGGCGTTCACATTGCTGATGTTTCTCATTATGTAACGCCGAAGAGCAGCTTAGATAAAGAAGCTGAACATAGAGCAACTTCTGTTTATTTAGTGGATAGAGTAATTCCGATGTTACCAGAACGATTGAGTAACGGCGTTTGCTCTCTTCGTCCTAACGAAGATAAGCTATGTTTTGCAGCTGTTTTTGAAATGGATGATCAAGCGCAGATTCATGACCAATGGTTTGGCCGTACGGTAATCCATTCTAACCGACGTTTTACCTATGAAGAAGCACAAGAGGTAATAGAAACCCGAAAAGGTGATTATGTTGAGGAAATCTTAAAACTGAATGAAATTGCCTATGTTTTAAGAGATGCCAAATTTAAAAACGGTGCCATTAGTTTCGAAAGTACAGAAGTAAAATTCAAACTAGATGATACAGGAAAACCTATTGGAGTTTTTGTAAAAGAACGTAAAGATGCACATAAGCTTATTGAAGATTTCATGCTTTTAGCTAATAAGAAAGTAGCCGAATTTATTGCTAAAAAAGGAAAGGGCAAACAGAAATATACTTTCGTTTACCGATCACACGACTCTCCTAACCTAGAGGCCCTCACGAGCTTTGCTTCGTTTGCATCTCGCTTTGGCTACAAAATCAATACGAAATCTGATAAAGAAATTGCGAAGTCCTTAAACCATTTGATGGAAGACGTTGAAGGTAAGAAAGAACAAAATATCCTTACTTCTTTAGCAATACGATCGATGGCAAAAGCGATCTATACTACAAAAAAAACAAGCCATTATGGTTTAGCTTTTGATTATTACACCCACTTTACCTCTCCTATTCGTCGCTACCCAGATGTGATGGTCCATCGCCTATTAGCTTTGTACCTCGACGGGGGTAGATCGGCCAATGCAGAAGAAATAGAAGCAGCGAGTGTACACTCCTCTGCAATGGAAAAACGTGCTGCAGACGCAGAAAGAGCTTCAGTAAAATATAAACAAGCCGAATATCTTGAGGAAAACATCGGATCCGTTTATACCGGCATTATCTCCGGTGTTACCGAATGGGGAATGTATGTAGAAATTGAAGAGAACAAATGTGAAGGTATGATTCGTTTACGAGACATTAGCGACGATTTTTACGTATTGGATGAAAAAAATTACTGCATCATCGGTCAACGTAAAAAACGTAAATACCAACTTGGCGACGAGGTACAGATTAAAGTCAAAAAGGTAGATCTATCAAAACGTCAGATTGATTTTTCTTTGATGCAGGATTAATGGTTTGACTAAATTAACCGACAAAGTTCAAGTAATCCTTTTAAATAAAAAAAATATATCGCGCAACAGTACGACATCGTATATTTTCATCCAAGGTGATGAAAGTACTACCCTTTCGGCGCAAAGACACCTTATCATAATGCATAACCCTACAGAATTACAAAAAATTATAGAAGAAGCCATCCCTAAAATCAGCTATCCAAGTAAACCCGCAGATTTATACGAGCCTATCAAATACATCATGAGTTTGGGTGGTAAAAGAATTAGACCAGTAATGGTGTTAATGGCCACCGAACTTTTTACTGACGAAGTTACAAAGGCATTAGATGTAGCATTAGCGATAGAAACGTTTCATAATTTCACCTTAGTGCATGACGACATTATGGACAATGCCCCCTTAAGAAGGGGTAAACAAACGGTTCACGAAAAATGGGGCATTAACAATGCTATTTTAAGTGGTGATGTAATGATGGTAGAGTCAAACAAGCATCTTTCTAAAGTTGATATCAGCGTACTTAAGCCTGTGTTGGATACTTTTAACTTAACTGCACAAGGAGTTTGTGAAGGACAGCAGCTAGATATGGAGTTCGAAACTAGGGATAATGTAAGCATTAATGAATATATCGAAATGATCAGGCTAAAAACTGCTGTATTGCTAGGTGGAGCTATGAAATTAGGTGCTATTGTAGGCGGTGCTGATCATAAAAATGCCGCACTTCTTTACGATTTCGGAGAAAACTTAGGCGTAGCGTTTCAATTACAAGATGATATTCTGGACGTTTATGGTGACCCTGAAAAATTTGGGAAACAAGTTGGTGGCGATATTATCGCTAATAAGAAAACTTTTCTGCACTTGACAGCCAAGCAATTGATTAAGAAAGAAGAAACCGACGTTCTTTTAGGTAGTCATGAAAATGCTGAACAAAAGGTGAAATCGGTAACTGAACTATACAATAATTACGGCATTAAACAGCTTTCGAATACCGAAATGGAGAAATATTTAGCGAAAGCATATCAAGCATTAGATGATTTAGCTGTAGAAGAAAGCAGAAAAACTTATCTGCGTGAGCTGACCAAGCAGATTATGGAAAGAGAAAGCTAATAAACTTCCAATTCCGAATAGAAAGCTTCAAGTAATCCTCTTGGAGCTTTTTTTATATTAACAACACTTTACCTAAATATTCAGAATCACAATCCTGAATTACTAACTAACAAAAAAGCCCTGAGAAATTCTCAAGGCTTTGAATGTAATCGAATTACAAATATTATTCAGCAGAATCAGCAGCAGGTGCTTCTTCAACTTTAGCAGCTTTTTTAGTTTGTGCTTTCTCAGCGCTTTCTGCTTTTGGAGCTGCAGCTTTCTTAGGAGCAGCAGTTTTCTTAGCTTCAGCTTTAGGAGCAGCTTCCTTTTTAACAGGAGCAGCATCTTCTACAACTGCAGGTAATACAGAAACGTAAGATTTGTTATCTCTTTTCTTTTTGAAAGTAACGATACCTGGTACCAAAGCAAATAAAGTATGGTCTTTACCAATACCAACACCTTTATCTGGGTGGTGTTTTGTACCACGCTGACGAACGATAATGTTACCAGCGATAGCCTCTTGACCACCAAAAATTTTAATACCTAGACGTTTACTATGCGACTCGCGACCGTTTTTTGAACTACCGGCTCCCTTTTTATGTGCCATTTTTTATCTTTTATATGACTAGCTAAAAAACAGCTAATCATTGAATTTGCAAATAATTTAACTACAGAGTGATACTCTCAATCTGGATTTTCGTGAACGACTGACGGTGACCATTTTTCTTTTTGTAACCTTTTCTACGTTTCTTTTTGAAAACGATTACTTTATCACCTTTTAAATGAGACACGATTTTAGCTGAAACCTTAGCTCCTTTAACTGCAGGCAAACCTACAGAAATTTTACCACCATTGTCAACCAACAATACATTGTCAAATTCAATACTAGCGCCTTCATCTCCCTGTAAACGGTGTACAAAGATGTGCTGGTCTTTTGCAACTTTAAATTGTTGCCCTGCTATATTTACTATTGCGTACATTGTTAAATAATTATTTTATTTCTATTTATTTTTATTCGAGGTGCAAATATAGAACATTTAATCTTCAAACACAATAGCCGGTATAAAATATTTGTTCATTGGTCACTAGTGGTGATTTATTTTATTTTTCGAAATCTTCTCATCTCCTCCCTAGATTAATGTAGCCCTGTACACTTTTGCTTGTTTCACCCACGCTCGTTCCCATCGGGTTTAAAATGCAACTGCTGTGCACAGGTTAAGTTAGCCAAACCCGATGGAGTGGATTAGCCCACAGCGAAGTGAAAGCGCTAGCGTAACGTAGCAAGGACTATAAGCGAAAGCGGGACTTCTGCATCCGAAATGATATAGCCTTTGACTTTCTACAAAAAAAATTATAGCAAAATTAAATTATTCTTTTTATTACGAATAATTCGTAGATTTACGAAAAACCATAACAATGAAAAAGATTACAACACTATTACTAGGCATTGGTATTGCATCTCTTTCCTATGCGCAACAACCCGAATTGGCCATAGCCAAGGCTAGATACAACTTCTCTCACGTGGTAGATACTAACAAAAAAGACAAACCTTGGAAAGAAGAAATGTTGTTAGTCATAGGCAGAAATGCGACAATGTATACGAGCAGCGTGAGACTTACACAAGTTATTAATTTTAAAAAGCATGTTGCCGAACAAATTAAAAATAACGGCGGCACGCTAAATGGGGCTACTATTACATCTAACAAAAAACAACAAACTATTGAAACTGACTACTACAATTTCAATAAGGAAAATAAACTTTTCACTGTTGAAAAACTGATGCGAGAGTATTTAATAGAAGAAGAAACACCAAAGTTTGACTGGAAAATAAGCAAGGATACCCTGAGCTTTTCGGGATTAAAATGCCAAAAGGCAACAGCAAGTTTTGGAGGCAGAAACTGGATTGCATGGTTTGCGCCAGAACTCCCGTTTCCAAATGGTCCGTGGAAATTAAATGGATTACCAGGACTAATTATAGATGCTTACGACGAAAAAAAAGAGGTAGTATTTCAATTTGCTGGATTTGAAACGGTAAATTTTAAACCTGAAGATAAAAAGCACATTAGCGATAATGAAAAGCATTTAAATACTGATCTCATGGGCAATGAAATTAGAATCCCCGCTAAAGCTATAAAGGTTAGTTTTGCAGAATTTAAACGACTAAAGGATGCTAGAAATGCAGATCCTTATGGTTTTGCCAAAGCTCAAATGACTGGCTCACCAATGGAAGGCCTATTAAGTGTTGGTAAGCAATCTGGTGGTAATAGAAACGCTCAACCCACCGCCGCAACTGTGTTTAACAACCCAATAGAGCTAAAATAATATATCTAGCAATCATTAGCATAATGACAACTCATCAATTGTTAATTTTTGTTAAATCAATATTATAATTACGAATATTTCGTAGTTTTACGGAAACTTAATTACAAGGAAATGAAATTATTAAAAACGACCTTAATTGCAACTGTCATTAGTGCTACTGCTTTTGCCCAAAATGCAGACAAAGCTTTGGCAAGAGTTAGATATACTTTCTCGCACATGAGAGATACCACTCAAAGAGATAATTTTCAGACCGAAAATATGTTGCTGGTTATTGGCAAAAACGCTTCGGTTTTTACGAGCTATGATAAAATTAATCGAGACCTCGAACTCAGGAAACAGGTGGAAGAGCAGATTAAGGCACAAGGCGGAACACTAAGCAGCCTTAATTTCAATAGAACGTCATCTAAGCCTATCACCAATGAAGATTATTTCTATTTTGCAAACGAAAACAAATTCTATACCAAAGAGCGTATCATTAGCAATTATTTAATAGAAGAAACTGCACCAAAGATCAACTGGAAAATCACTAAAGATACCGCTAGTTTTTCAGGAGTAAAATGCCAAAAAGCAACCACTCATTTTAAAGGTAGAAATTGGGTCGCTTGGTTTGCTCCAGAGTTACCTTTTCAAAGTGGGCCATGGAAGCTAAATGGATTACCGGGTTTAATTATAGAAGCTAATGATGATAGAAACGAGGTGAAATTCCAATTTGCAGGGATTGACAAAGTGATTGAAGAGGAAAAGCCTAAAGAAACAGAACAGATAGTTACCATGAGCAATGGCGGCACTACAAGCAATCTAAAATTTGGCGGTATGGATGGAAATGCCTATCTGGGCTCTGAAATCAAACTTCCTACGGATGCCATAAAAACTTCACAAAAAGAAATTGACAAATTGAAAGAAGCAAGAAATAAAGATCCTCAAGGATTTATCAATGCTCAAATGGGCGGAAGAGGCGTAAACGGAAATATTTCAATTTCTAGTAGTACGAAGTTCGCAGCAGCTCCAGGTGGCGCTAAAAAAACGGCATTTAACAACCCGATAGAACTTCCTGAAAAAAAATAACCTACACCAACAAACTATTTTAGGCTTGAATCTACTTGTCAAGCCTTCATCTAACACATATTTTAATGAACAAGCTAATTGTTATGCTCATTTCGCTGAGCTTAATCCCCATCGCTATGTTTGCCCAAAAGCAAATTAAGGGTAAGGTTAAAGATGATAAAGCTAAGCCGCTTCCTTCTGTCATGGTTAGTTTAAAAGACAAAGAAGGAAGCACGCTCAGCTTCTCGAGGACAAGCGATAAAGGCGACTTCGTGATTAACACAGATGAGATTGGAAACGACCTAGTCTTGGAATTTAGCATTTTAGGTTTCGGAAAGAAAGCAATCAGCGTAACGGAATTTAGCAAAAGCAATGAGATCACTTTAACAGAAAGCGAGATTAGCCTTAAAACGGTAGAGGTAAAAAATAGACCTCGATTAAGCGTAAACGGCGACACATTAAATTACAAAACTTCAGATTTTTCTGATAAGCAAGATCGCAACATTGGCGATGTATTAAGAAAAATGCCTGGCATTGAAGTCGCTGAAAATGGTAAAATAAGTTACAATGGCAAAAACATTTCCAACATGTATATCGATGGAGATAATTTGCTAGAGGACAAATATGGTATTGGTACAAAAGCAATTCCACACGGGGCTGTAGAGAAGGTACAGGTGATCGAAAAGGATCAGCCTATTAAAATGCTACAAAAAAACAATACCAGCGATGATGTGGCTTTGAATCTGGTAATTAAAGATGATGCGAAGTTAAAAGTGATGGGCGAGGTAAAAGCAGGCTTGGGTATACCCGACAGATTTGACGGCAATGTCAATGCAATGCTATTCAATAAAAAAGTAAAGTTCCTCAACAATCTAAAAGGCAACAACATAGGCATAGATCCAGGATTAGAGCTTACTTCTTTTAATCCCGTAGCAAACGATAACACTAAACCTACAAATCTATTATCTGCTGGTGCTGCAGGCGTACCTACCCTACCTCAAAGCCGCACTTTATTTAACAAAGCGGGGCAAGCAAACTTGAATAATCTTTTTAAATTTAAAAACGATCTACAACTGAGGGCGAATGTTTCTTATTTATATGATGAGCGCAAACAGGTTTACAACAAATCTTCGGAAACTCGATTAGGCAATCAAACCATTAGCTACCAAGAAAATCAGGATAACTTCCTTAACCCACAAAAACTAAAAGGCCAATTTACGTTAAACGGAAATACAGATGGCTACTATTTTAATAATGCTCTTGCTGTGGAGTATAATCCAACTCGTACAAATTCTACCGTATTTATCAATGGGATAGGTGCTTTTCAAGCTTTAAAACAAGATATGTTTAGTTTGTCTAACGATTTAGGCTATCGCAAGAAGCTTAAATCTGGCAATATTTTACATTTTTCATCTACTATGAGCAGAAGTAGGCAACCAGAAAACTTGAACATTAAACCAGGATTAAATGAGGAAATAATTAATAACGGAGCGCCTTATGCAGCTTTGAATCAGTATTTGGATTTACCTACCTTTTACACCAACAACTTCGCGTCAATAGCATTTCCCAAAGGGAGTTTCGTCCAAACTTATCGAGCGGGTTTTTTAGTTCAGCAGCAAAATCTAACTACAGATTTGACCAAAATCCAGAACAATGGTTTCAGCGAATCGGCAACGCCAGATGCCTTTAACGATTTAGATTGGTTACGCTCAAGATTTTATGTAGAAAATATTTATGACTATACTACCGATAAGATAACCGCCGGAGTTAGAGTGCCCATTAGTTACAATAGCATTAAATATGATGATGTAAATCATAACACAGATAAGCGTCTTGACCGATTTTTCGTGAACCCATCGTTCAATTTCAAGTATCAGACCAGTCCAGAAAACTATCTTACGGCTGGCTATAACTTTAAAAATAACCTAGGCACTATAGATGATGTTTATAGCGGAACGGTTTTACGCAACTATCGTTCCTTGTTTGCCAACGATGCCCCTATTTCAGAGAGTTCATCGCATAGTTTTTCTGGCGGCTTCAATTTTCGCAAAGCAATTGAAATGTTGTTCGGAAACATCAGTCTAAGCTATAACACCACTAATTTAAATACCATTTCTTCCTATACGCTAACCAACAACACGCAGCAGCGCGTCGTACTTCCATTAGAAAATCAAATGAAAAGCCTAGGCTTAAACTCGGGACTGAGCAAGTACCTATTTTCGTTAAGAAGCACTGTCAATGCTGGGTTTGCTTATTCTCGTAGCCAATATCAACAATTGCAAAACAACATACTATTGCCTTTCGAAAGTGATAACTACACCTATAGAGCTGGAATTGAAGCAAAACTAACCAAGTTTATGAATTTCACTTATACAGGTGCTTACACCGACAGCAAAAACAAAGCTTCAGGAACGGGAGTAAGCACCAATTATCAACAGTTAAGGCAGCAATCTGGATTAACAGTGATCATGTTAAAATCAGTTTTCATCAACCTATCGGCGGAGCATATTTTCACGAAGCAGTCTAGCCAACCCGATCTAAAGTATTTATTTGCCGACTTGAACATCAGATACAAAGTATTAAAGCTGAAAACTGATTTTGAGTTTGGCATTACAAACTTGGCTAACGTAAAAAGTTTTGAGGCCATAAATGTAACCGCCAACTCATTAACTGTTGGAACTTATCAAATTCCAGGCAGAGTGGCAATGTTTAGAGCAACGTTTAATTATTAATATTTATAACCCATCCTTGTGAAGGCCTATAGTCTAGCAAAAATTGATGCCTATAACTTTAAGTTGCTTCGTGACGCGCAATGACGAAATGAAATTTTTCATCGCCCCAACAATAATCTTCTTCAAACGAGGTTTATATATATGAGAGCGTTAATTAGATGAAAGCGGAAGTGGCAGGATTGCCTTGACTTCCGCTTTTCTTTTGTGACATATTTTTTTAGATAGGTTGTTACAAAAAAGGTTAAACAGCGTCTATTAAATAAAATCACATCCATGATTAACGATATAAAAATTTTAAATACCGAGATTTTAAGCAATAACTGGTACACGCTCAAAAAAGTAACGTACGAGTTCACCAAACCCGACGGCAGTAAGCAAGTTCAAGACCGTGAAGCTTATGACAGGGGAAATGGCGCAACGATATTACTCTATAATCAAGAGCTACAAAGCATTATTTTAACTGAACAATTCCGTTTACCTACTTACTTAAATGGGAATACCACTGGAATGCTGATAGAAGCTTGTGCTGGCTTGCTAGATAAAGATAATCCGGAAGACTGCATTAAACGAGAAACAGAAGAAGAAACGGGCTACAAAGTGAGCGATGTGCGTAAAGTTTTCGAAGTCTATATGTCGCCAGGTTCGGTAACTGAAATACTTTATTTCTTTGTTGCCGCTTACGATAAATCAATGAAGGTTAACGAAGGTGGTGGCGTAGCCCATGAAGAGGAAAATATCAATGTGTTAGAACTACCTTTCGAAAAAGCACTAGAAATGATTGATACTGGAGAAATTAAAGATGCAAAAACGATAATGCTGCTGCAGCACTTAAGATTGAAGAATATTTTATAAAAGAAAAGTTGAACGATTAAAGTTCAACTTTTCTTTTTGTTTCAATATGTATTTGAGGCTTTTTACCTTGTTCAGCCTTTACAATTTGTACATTCTGAATTTCATCAGGGTTTATTTTACCTATGTCTATTGACGAATATGTTTTTCCATTTATCAAAAACTCTATATTTCCTCCCTCTAAAGCACTCCCTTCAACTTTCAACGCTTTAATTGTTATGATGTTTTTTTTATCGGCAGTCCTTATTTTATCGTCCTCATATTTGGCGGTAGCTTTATACGACACGATCATCTTTTTATCATCAGCATTTCTTAAACTATCTTTTATCTCATTAGTATAAATTACAGCCTTACCCACTCCTCCACTAACAATTGGCTGATCATTTGGCAAGTTTAATCTAGCTTTCATTGAAGCCATAATTTCTGCTAATTTTTCAGATGTAAGTTTTCCAGTTGAGCTACTATCCCTCTTAATAAAAATTGTATTCACAATATACTTGGTCTTGTAAACTGTATCTGCTTTTTCTGAAACTTTTGATACTTTTTTAATAGCTACTTTTTGTGCTTTTGGCTTTACAGGAAATTCAGTATGTTTTTCTTCAACATCCAGTTGAGGAATAATTTTAACAAGTTGAGGCAAATGAGTTTTAACGTCTTTTTTAGATACCGTAAACGCCAACGTTGTTAACAATAAAACAGGTAGCGCAAATGCATATCTACTCAACGTTAATTTCGATGAGCGCTTTACATTCATCATCTTTATGCGTTTCTTTAAATCAGAAAGACTGAAATTGTTAACAATAGCTACCGAAGTATTTAATTGTCCAACACCTAACAAACTGTATTGGTAGGTTTTTCTATCCATCCCTCTCTTTAAAACTTTCTGATCTGTGATAAACTCCAAATTCTCTTTCACAGCCTTTTTCATCAACCAAACCCCTGGATTAAACCAATAAAAAACAACGCTTAATTCTGCCAAAATAATATCTACAGAATGCCACTGCTTTACATGAATACTTTCGTGTGCTAAAATAGTATCTAGTTCGTTTTCGTTGTGCAAGCTTGGATTAACGTAGATATTTTGCCAAAATGAAAATGGACTAACACTTTCATCAAGCGTTCTTACTTTATAATTAGCTACCGTATTAGGATTCGATTTTTGGTGGATTTTGTAAAGCGATATGAACTGAATGGCCAATCTAACGGTCATCAATAAAACACCCAAATAAAACACCGCACTTAAAATTGGCCAATTATTGATAAAAAAACCTGTTGGCACCAAAGCGGATGCCTTTTGATTAAGTTCTGGCAAATAAGCAACTACTTTTTGCCTATGAAAAAAATCTGTTAAATCTATGAATGGGTAAGCCGTTGAAAACACAATTCCTAAAGCCAAAAAACAACGATTTAACACGTAGAAAGTTAATCTACGCAATATCAGGTAATAGGTAGCTGCGAATAACAACAGCACTAAATTTATCTTCAACAGAATAATAAAAAGATGTGGCATCTCTATTTATTGTCAGGTTTCTCAATCAAGTCAATTATCTCTTTTAAATCGGCTGCACTTATCTTTTTATCCTTTGCGAAAAAGGCTACTAGTTCTTTATAAGAACTTTGAAAGTAATCGTTCACAAAACCGTTCATGAAACGTTTTTTATAATCGGCTTCTTTCACTTTCGCACTGTAACGAATAGCATTCGCATATCGTTCTCCTTTTAGAAAACCTTTACGCTCTAAATTTTTAACTGTAGATGCAACCGTAGTGTAAGGTGCTTTCGGCTCGGGCATAGCGTCCATAAATTCTTTGATAAATCCCGGACCTACCTGCCAAATGGCTAGCATTGCTTCTTCTTCTTGCTGTGTTAACTTCTCCATTAATCAATTACGAAATAATCGTAAATATACGAAAGTAATTAGTTAAGATGCAAAGGTTTAAGCGTTAAATTTTGTTAAGGAATTTGAAACGTATCTGAACGCTTAATTATTATTTTTGAAGCGCAGTTTTACTTGCTAAATTAAAGCGAAGTCCCGCCATTCGCCACATTTTTTTTGTGCTTCGACAAGCTCAGCTTTACAAAAAAGATTTTCGCTGCTGTCGGGGTTATGAGGCAGTTTTCTTGCTACTATTTAACGGACAAACCGCAGAGATATATTCTGTTTTTTAAAAAATATTCATTGCACGTAGCGCAGCTTTGTACCTCCAAATGAAATGCTGGCAGGAACGCCAAAATGAGAGTTCTCCCACGTTGGCGTCTCCGCCGACGTATTAAAATCTTTTAAATTATGTTTTTCTCTTCCTTTGGAAGAGATGCCCAACTGGCAAAAAGCCCTTATTTAAATATAAAACTCCGATTATCCTTTTTCCAATCGGGACCAATAACGGTGTTTAACCAAAAAGGCTTCTTTAAAGTATTTTTCTTTTGCCAAACTCCGTCCGAAAGCTCTAAATCATTACCCATTTTCACAAAACCTTTGACTGAAGTGCCACCATCCGATCGGTTATTTTCAATCTTTAAATTCTTAGGCTCATCTTGCAATACCAACAAGGTACCTGGATTGATCACATAGTTGTTCGCAATTATAACCCCATTTGGAGCGACAGTTCTGCTACCATTTTTACCAGCGCCTAACACAAAAGCTTCTTCAGCGTCTACAATAATGTTATTTTGGATATCAGCATTTTTAACCTGCCAATAATCATTCAATGCAGGATTGGCATAAGCGTTCATTACAGAAATTGCAGCACGCAAAGTTCTGCCTGCAATTTTATAAAAGTAATTATCGTGTACTTTTTGATGCTCACCAATAATTCTTACTCCGCCAGTATTTGTAATCCCGTTACCTAAAAAATAGTTATTGCTCACTTCAGAATGATTTCCATGCCTGAAAGTTACGGTGCCCGCACACTCATAGAACAAGTTGTTCAGAATTTTATTATAACCCGATTTAATGGAAATAATTTCAATCTCCCCATTACATTTATCGAAAACATTATTTTCTACGGTAGTATAAGAATCATTCATTGAATAAGTACTGGTACCGATACGGATTGTTTCTCCACCATTTACGCCTAAATCTGGCCGTGGGCCGAAGTAATTGTGATCTATTTGATGATAATTAGCTTTATCATCTAACCAAACTACCAAGGTGGTGCCTTGGTGGGTTTTACCAGAAATAGCGCAATGATCTACACGGTTATTTTTTCCGTACAATGAAACCCACTTATAATCAAGAGTTTTATCAACCGGGTTATAATTTTCAATACTGGTATTGGTTAAGCGACTGTTAGAGGTATTTTTTGAGAAAATGACAATATCATCTTTCAAAGAAAAACCATTTTTGAAAGACAGGCCGTCAACAATTAGCCACTCCCCATCTATCTTGAGATTAGAGTTTTCCGTCAGCAAAACTTCGCCCTTAACTTCCGCGATCAGTGTAATTGGATTTTGCGAGGTTCCTTTACCTTTAAAATTGATCAACTGGCTTTTCCACTCACCAGACTTCATTATCACTTTGTCGCCGGGTTGTAGTTGCAAAGCATCTAACTCTGCCGCAGTAGAGATGATGTACGTTTTTTTAACAAAAGCAGCTTTCTCCCCTATCCTTTGGATGAGACTATCTACTTCTACTGCTTTTGCATAATTACTGTATTGCAAGCCATATAAAAAGATTAGACTAGCATAAAAATTCAACTTCATCTTACACTTCTTTAATACAGATTGTCGTAAAAAATGAGCGCTTCGTCATAAGTTGTTGCCAGTCCAGAAGAAGTTATCGCCGAACTTATATCCACCACCCCAGTCCAGGGAGCAACTACATTCGGATAGGCGCTCCAACATCTATAAATTACATTATTAGCAACATTAACATTATTATTTGCTCCGTACAAAATTTTTGTGCCATCTAAACCTAATTTGCTAGACATCACAGCTCTTTTTTCTGCAACGGTTCCAGTGCCTAACGTCGCCGCATCCGCTGCACTTATTAGATGTGTGCGACCTGTTGGGTTGAAACCGCTGTGATGAAACGCCAAAGCAAATCTCGTAGTTTGACTACCAATTGTAGCATAATTAAAATTGTTTTTGGTCACCATAAAACTGGTCCCGAATGTTTCATCTCCAGGATTGACATCATTAAAAACCGGCACTTCTATAAAGATTGGATTTACACCTGTCCCATTGATCATATAATTACCAGTTGAATTAAAGGTATTGCCATAAACTACGCCATGGGTAGAATTATCGCCTCTAAAACGAATAAATGAACCTGAACAATCTGTAAAAGTATTTTCAATGACTTTTAACCTCTTAACACCAAAAGCACCGTAAATCATATGGGCTGTTGAACCTATTCCTACGTTGGAAAATTGATTTTGTCTGATGACGATATTATTTGAAGTTGGATAATGCGCACCTAACGCTCCATAGTATAAATTTGGCATATTCTCAAAGCGACAATAAGCCACCGTAATATTTGGACTTCGCTGGATTACCAGTGCATACTCCGAAACTGCTCCGGTAAATTTCAATCGATGAATCAAGATATTTTGGCAATTATTTAAAGACATTAATTTCGCTATGGAACCAGTAAACACTGCAGCACCAATTGTATTTGCTTTTAGTTGCAGTTTTTTGGTTGCACTGCCGATATTAGACAAGGCGATGGTAGAACTAACATTATAAGTGCCATCGGCAAAAACAACATCTACGTTATTCGTTTGCAGCATAGTTTGTATATTGGACCAAAATGTAGCATTAAATACCGTTGCGGGAGTAACATCTACGACGGTAGTGGTTGCTTCTACTTGAGCTTGCATTTGAACTTCTGTTCTAGCTTTTTCTTCTTTCTGCTCTATCGTAACATCCTTCTCACAAGAAAAAAGAGCCACAATCATTAAAGATACTAGGGCATATTTTTTCATTTGTATTATTTGTTTTAATGGTTACCAAACTCTTTGACTATGCTCTCCCATGAGAAAATCAACGTGATTTATTTATATTATTAATGTTTAACCTATAAATTAGCACCCACACCTGCAGCTACTTTCGATTTCAAAGAAAGCTCAGAACCGTCCTTTAATTTAAAATTGAAATCTTTGCTATTAGTGAACTCAGGCTTAATATTAAAAATAGCCGTGCCAAGCACTCTGTTGTAATAAGTATCTACCTTGCCTGAATTATAAAAATTGCAGTGATCTACCAAAATGTTATCCCAACGAAATTCTCTAAATTCTACAGATCTACCACCCTGACCGCTGTTTACAAAGTTGCAGTTCAATACTCTCGTATACTGCGCACCCAACAAACGAACCGCAGAACCTTGCTCTCTATTGTCTACCTCATTTATTGTACAATTTTCAATAGTCACAAATGGCCCTAAAGTACTTTCGTCGTTACCACCACGATATACATTAATTGCACTGCCTAAAATATTGGTAAATACACAGTTTTTAATTAAAGTATATTCCGCTCCGTATACCTTTATCCTCTCGTTCTTCGGCCAAGTTAATACCAGTTCCAGAAATATTCCTAAACAAAGAATTGGTGATCACCAAGCTATCTGCCAAGGTTGATTTGCTACCTTTAAAACCTGCAAAAGAACTCTCATTGTAATCATAAAATTCACATGCATCGATAAATGCCTTGTAAGGTTTGTTCATTGGCAACTCCGTTGATCGGATGCCACAACGAACGTCGCCGCCACTTCCATAAGCCCCTTTGAATACAATTCCACTTACCTTAACTGTAGCTCCGTTAGCTATAGTAATGAAAGCTGGTAAGGTTTTGCTACTGCTATTTACGAACACAGGTTTGCTGTTTAAACCAGCAGCAGCTCTGATGGTAATCGATTTATTCAATACAATTTCATCTTCAATACTGTAAAGGCCTGTATCGCTCAGTTCTATCATATCCCCATCATTCAATTTGTCGATTGTCTGTTGGAAGTTTTTACTTTCTTTAGCGCCGATTTTCACCACTTTTGGCTGTTTATTAATTGCTTTTACTTTTAGCTTATACCAAGATGCACCCACATCTTTTGTCTGTAAAAACTTCATGTTCTTTAACGGAGCACCGTAATCGGCTAAGTAAGGTAATGAAATGCCATTCATAGTTACAATCGATGGTTTCTTACGAACAAAACCTTCTTGTAATTGAAGATTAGACTGTATGGCATTGTCTTTAATTATGATGCCACCATCTTTATTTTCATCTACATAAAGTGCATTTATTGGCTGCACCAATAGGTTCTTAGCGAATACCACATTTTGAGGTGATAGAGTACGTTCAGCATCTTTCCCAACCCCGAATACAGAAGGTTCGCAATTGATAAAAGTATTACGCTCTATCTTCGCATCGGTAACTTGATAATAACGATTGATCAACGAATTTGGAACTCCATTCATTACCGCTAATGGTGAACGGAAAGCAGTACCTTTTAAATCTTTAAATACGTTATCAAATACTTCGTGGCCTGGATTAACTAATCTTACGCCACCAGTAAATGGTTGGTTATTTCCCAGGAAAAGATTGCCTTGCACTACATTTTTAGAACCATGTCTTAACACTAAACTACCTTCGCATTCTAAGAAAGTATTGAAACTAACATTATTCCCTCCTGATTTTATCGAAACGATCTCTACCTCGCCATTACATCTTTCGAATAAGTTATGTACAATTTGTGTTTTCGATGCGGTTAAAGAATATCTAGATACACCTATACGGATAGTTTCGCCACCATTAGAACCAAAACGCTGACGACCATTGAAGTGATTAGAATCGATGCGATGATAGTTTTGTTGACTACGTTCGTCGTTCAGCTCTGCGATAATTACTGGGCCTGCGTTTAGCTTATTAGTAAAAGTACAGTGATCCACACGATTGTTCTTTCCCCAAAGTGTGACCCAAGAATCACCTTTAAAACGCTCTGGTTGACTAAATTCTTCAACCGCAAATTGCGTGATGCGGCAGTTATTAGCCAAGTTATCGTTATCAACTCTAAAATTAATTAAGTGGTCTTTTGGGCTGTATCCATTTTTGAAGTGAAATCCTTTGATAAAAATGTACTCACCTCCTATTTTTAAATTTGACTTTCCTGAAATCTCTACTTTATCACCACTTTCCGGCTTTACCCAAATTGGTTTTTCCTTAGCTCCCTTTCCAGAAATCACCAGTTGCACATCTGTCCAAATTTTGTTTTTAAGGAGGATCACATCACCTGGCTTGGCTTTGGCTACTGCCGACTTTAATTCTTGTGGCGTACTTACCAGAACGTCAGCTGCATTAGCAAAAGAGGCACTTAAAAAAAGGGCTAAAAGAACAATACAGAATTTCATCATGAACGGCAGGGAAAGGGGTAATTGTTTACACTGTTTATTTGGTTAATTGAACCCGCAAATTTTCGCAGATTAATACACTTACTTTGCTATTGATTATTGAGGTCATTGGTTATTGGACATTTTAAACTAATCCCTGATCCCAAGTTCCTGTCCCCTATTTAAAATGGTGCCATCTCGATCGGGTGAAGAAAATTAAACAAGCACAAAATTCTTCGCCTTCATTACCGACCGAAATGACAATCATTTACATATAAACCAAAAGCTTTTATTTCTGAATATAGATATCAAACTTAGTGGTAGAATTACCTCCATCAAGTTTAATCTCTTTAATATGTATTAGTACGTTCTTAGTTGCTTGTGTTGTTGGGTTTCTCACCTTGGCATATATCAACCTACCATTTGTGGTATTAAAAAATCCCGCAGCTGCAGCCGTAGTTCCATCGTACCTAGGATTGTTAGAAGTTGGTGCACCAATCGCATTTGCTGTGAAAAAGGCATCACTTAAATCATCTATTGCTCCATCGGCAAGCAGATTGTAAATAGCCGTCTGCCCTGTTGAAGCTCCATCAACTAGCACTCTAAATTTAGTATCATTCAAATTAGATGGACTAATTGGCGCCCAATTAGCACCATTACATTTTAAAGATGATGTAATAGAACCTGTTGCGGCGGTGGATGGGTTAAAGAATGTTGCTCCGGCAGTTTGTTGAGCAAAAAGGAAATACAGATTAGCTTCATTTTCTAATAAACCACAATTACCCGTCACGGCACCAGTGCTCAAAAATGCAGTTTTAGTTCCCAAGTTCTGTGCATTCATATCAACGTCTCTGTAGACCAAACTTTGATAGGTAATGTTTATTGGAATGATTAGCTCAGTTTGTAGATCTTCAGTATCAATAGCTATAATTTTAATATTCGACGCTCTCTTCTTGAAACTGTAACTGCTATTATAATTGTAAGTTTTAACTCCATTTAAATTATCTACAGTATTGAGCAATTGATAGGCTCCATTTCTATCATCATAGATATCAACCTTTTTCAAACCAGTTATAGAAGTAATCAGCCCTGATACCGACGTTGCTGTAGTAGCCACGCTAGCAGGAAAATTTTGAAGTCTGGGTTTAAAAAAAGATACATCTACAGGCATATTTATAACGATCTCACTGGCTTGGTTGTAAATATCTATAGCTCTTATTTTAATATGTTGTGCAGCTTTACGATAAGTGTAGGCATAATTTAGTGCATACTCTTTTACCTTGGCGATATCCGTGATGCTATTCACTAAGACATAAGTATTTTCTGTTTGATAATCATCTAGAATATCAACTTGTTTAATACCAAATTCCGACTTGATCACACCTGCAATCGCAGTTATCGAACCATTTACATTTGCATTAATTACAGATGGGAATGCAGTAAATTGAGGTAAAGCTGGGTCAAAATATTTAATTGGAATAAAGCCCTCTAAAGAACTATTATTAACCAGTTTCACCATGATCTTCAGTCCGGTAACGGTAGCCAAATCATGTTTATTCAAACTATCAACCGAAATGGAAAGTGCAAGATCATTTGTCGGTGATTTACTGTTATCTGTAACCTTAACCAACAAATTTGGCTTGCCAGTACGCACTAGATAACTATACACGAACTTTACACCGCTAGTTGTCGAAATATTACTTGTTACTTCATTACCTGTTTCAAACGTATTGGTTGCACGGTTAAAAATGTATTCTTTTGCCTCAACATTACCTTCGCCAAGATCAGAAAATTCATTTTTTTTACAGCTAGCTATTATCAAAATTGCCAAAAAGCAAAATAATAATGATTTAAAGATTTTTTTCATCTCACTTATTGGGTTAATATCCTGGATTTTGTGCAATTGTTATCTCTGTATTGGTATCAATTTCTCTTTGAGGAATTGGCAACAACAACTTATTGGTATTGATATTAGATTGCAGTATTGCTAAAGGAATAACTGGGTTAAACCTACCATAATAAGCACTGTATTCTGTTGCGTAATGAGCTTGCATCGTAGTTACAGCATCTCCAAATCTGATCAGGTCAAACAGACGTTGGTTTTCAAAAGCAAACTCTAAACGTCTTTCTTTAAGTAGTGCGGTGTGAAAATCTGTACTACTAGTTATTGCGCCTGTGCCCGATGCGGGATACTTATAAAAGGCGCTCGTAAAATTACCTGTAGTATAATTCCCTGCACCTGCTCTTTCTCTAACTTGATTAATCAAACCTATCGAAGAACCTGCTGCGCCATCAAAACCTTGTGCTTCCGCTTTTAACAGCAAAACATCCGAATAACGAAGAACTGTAAAATCATTTTCGGCATCGCCAGCTACAATAACTTTAGCAAAAAATTTATTGACATACAATGGCGTAGTACTTCCAGAATATGAGGCAATGCTTACATCTTTTCTCGCATCTGAGAAACTGGTTAAACTTGTCGTAAATGCTCCATTAATACTTGGTGTTGGATAGTTAAAGCCACTACCATCTCCATTGATGATCGCATCTCCGCTACTGGCTGGTGCAAAAAGATTTGCCATTGGATTCCCCAAGCCCACCAATCCGGCTTTATATCTAACTGCAAATAAAATCTCCTTATTCATTTCGTTGTTTATGGCAAACACACGAGCAAAACTGCTTTCTAAGCCGTAACCACTGTTGGCTATTACGTCATTCAACAAAGTCAATGCATCTGCCGCACGCGGGACTGGCCAAGTAAGATACACTTTAGCCAATAATGCTTTAGCAGCCCAAGAGTTAGCTTTACCAAAATCGGTAGATACAATTTGTGTATAGGTCCTTTTATTTGCTTTGGCAACTGCAGCCTCCAAATCTTTAGTAATTAGATTGTAGGTCTCATCAATCGAAGAGCGATTAACTTTTCTAGCTTCTGAAGCGTTTAACGGTTTAGTAACCAAAAAGACGCCGCCGTATAAACGCACTAAATTAAAATAGTGATACGCACGAATAAACATTGCTTGTCCTGCTAATTCATCGCGTTGTGCGTCCGTTACATCTGCTGTAGGTTTGCCATAAACGATTTGCCCATTTTCATAAGTTACGCCCAAACTTCTAAGTACGTAATTTACGTTGCGAATATTTTTGTAAACGCTTAACCAGTAATTATAAATTTGCTGGTGTTGTGGCCCAGCATTGTAGAGATTGAGCACATTAAGCTCCATATTTACATTGGTGGTGCTATTTACCGAACGTTGGCGGGCATTGTCACTACGCAGCTCTGTAAATTGCCATTCGTTGATTAATGGCTCCTGCATACCGTTATAACATCCCGCTAGGGCTACACTAACCTCTTTAAAATTTTTGTAGTAGTTATTTACAACTTCATTTGATATTGGCTTTTGATCTACCACCTTTTTACAAGAAGTAAAACCCACGGCCAAGGTTACCATAATGATGAAGCGAGTTGATATGTTTTTAATTTGTTTCATGATTGATGGAATTAGAAGTTAAAGTCAAGTCCAAAAGTATAAGTACGGTTAATTGGGAAACCACCTCTTTGGTAACCAGAAATCACTGGAGATGCATAAGCAGCTGTATTTAGCCTGGCTTCGGGATTAATGCCTCGATATGAGCTGCCAGTGATAAAAAATACATTATCTACCGAACCGTACAACCTTAAGCTGTTCACTTTAAACTTTTTAAGTGATTTAGCTGGTAGGGTGTAGCCTATAATAATATTACGTAAGAAAGCATAACTTGCACTCTCCACTGCATAATCTGTAAGTAATAAATCGGCAGCAATACCGTTGTTAAAATATGGTGTCTTACCATCTCCCGGATTAGCTGGACTTACCCATCTATTTTTTATATAGTTTTCGTTTTGTCTTTTAGATTCGTTGTAAAACAAATCTCCATTAATCAGTTGCCCACCTTGAGAACCTTGCATTAGAATATTTAAATCGAATTTCTTATATTTAAAGGTATTAGTGATACCCCAAGTGAAGTCCGGAAATGGTGATCCCATGATGACCCTGTCATTCAAATCTATTTTATTGTCGCCATTGATGTCCTTCAATTTAACACCACCCTCTCTGTAGTAACTTTGTAATACAGAGGTTTGACCAGATGCTATGGCTGCATTGGCTTCAGATTGTGAAAGCCAAACACCATCCGTTTTATATCCGAAAAATTGCACATAAGGCTGCCCAACAATAGAGGCATAAATTTCGCTACGTTCTCCATAGTTGAATAAATACGGTTCATCTCCACCAAGCTTTAATAATTTATTTCTGTTTGCAGCGAAATTTAGGGAAGTCGTCCAATTAAAGTTTTTAGTACCTATGTTATTAGTGGTAAGCTCTACTTCGAAGCCTTGATTTCTAATTTTTCCATTGTTATTCCAGAAAGAATCTGATCCGGTAATTGCTTGCTGAGATTGTTGTAGCAATAACTTGTCAGTTATAGAGCGATAATATTCTAAGCTTAACTGTACTTTATTTTTGAACAGACTGACATCTAAACCCACATTTGCTGAGCGGGTGGTTTCCCAAGTGATATCGCTACCAAAAGTTACTACGTTATTAGGGGATTGACCAGCGATTACATTTCCAGTACCTTCGCCAAATACGTAGTTAGATCGAAATAATAAATCTAGGTAAGAAAACGGAGTGATTCTATTATTACCAGTTTCACCATAACTTGCTCTAAGTTTTAAATTTTCTAACCATCTTTTGGTACCTTTCATGAAAGATTCGCTGGCGATATTCCATCCTGCAGAAAAAGCAGGGAACCAACCACGTCTATTACCAGGTCCGAAAATTGAACTTTCGTCGGCACGTAAACTTGCAGTAGCAATGTATTTACCTTTATAATCATAATTTACGCGTCCCAAATAAGAAACCAAGCCAGTTTTTACATTTATCGGTATTGCAGCAGCCTGATCGAAGTAAGCAGCTTGATTTAACGTTGTAAAGTCATCCGATGGAAAGCTGTAACCGATTTGCTGAGATCCTGTAACTGAATTACCTTGCACAGTGAACCCCAGTAAACCATTAAAATTGTGGTTGCCAAAACTTCTTTTATAGTTCATGGTGTTTTCCCATAATATATCCAATGTTGTTCCATTAGTTATCGTTGCTTGGTTAACGTCACCGTCTTTACGTGCCTCATTTCTAATCAATGTCTTATCTTCTCTAGAAAGATAGTAAGCACCTACCGATGTTTTAAATGAAAGGCTTTTACTAGGATTATAAGTTAAATCTGTACCACCTTGAAAGCGATAACTTTCAGAAAACCTATCTTCTCTTTCTGCGTGGGATAAAGGCGTGTTATTTGTCGATGAAAATGGATTAACATTAGCCCCACTTTTCCAATAAGAGCCGTCAGGCATGGTACCTTCATAAGGAAGGTTAATAAAATGACGTGCCTGCGCCCAATCTCCAGCTCTTAAATTTGCCCATTGTGTATTTTGATTTACAAAAGCCGCCGTAAATGCCGAATGGTAAACTGGTAAAAATGAAGGAAATCTGTAGTAATTGGTGAAATTTTCTGCTGGTCGTTGTATTTTGGTATACGTAGGGTTGATATTTACGTTTAATGTCAACTTCGGCGAAAGATTAATATCCAATTTTACACGGAAATTCCCCCTATTATTCTCGCTGTCTTTCATTACACCCTGATCTTGCTGCAAGTTACCAGACACATAATACCTCATATCTTTTTTACCACCCGCCACATTTAATTGCATATTGTAAATACCTGCATTACGTAAAGATTCTTGCTGCCAATCGGTTGTCGAACCACTAATTTGATTTTCGATAATATATGCTGCTCTTTCGTTAACATTAATGATATTCTTCAAATTTGCAGGTACACTTGGGTCATTTTCTCTTAACGCCGCCTCTGCAAAAAGCAATTTTGTATAATCCGTAGTGGATAAAATCGGATAAACACTATAAGCCTCTTTAATACCATAGTAAGATTTTACAGAGAACTTCGGTTTATCAGCAACACCTTTCTTAGTCGTTACCAAAATTACACCGTTAGCACCTCTAGAACCATAAATGGCTGATGAAGCTGCATCTTTCAACACCTCTATGGACTCTACATCATATGGATTGATAAATGCCAAACCATCTGCAATTGGATGCCCATCTACCACGACCAAAGGCTCTGCATTAGCATTGATTGAACTTGCTCCCCTAACACGTAAGGTTGGATCGGCACCAGCTTCAGAGCTATTATTTTGAACCGTTAAACCCGCTATCTTACCAATTAATGCGTTATCCAATCTAGAGGTTGGAATCTCATCTAAATTCTTGTTTTCCAGTTTGCTGACCGCAGAACTCACTGTAGATTTTTTTTGAGTACCGTAACCTACAACGATAACTTCGTTCATGGAGCTTACGTCATCTAATAATGTCACATTAATAGTAGTAGCATTTGCTACACCTTGTAAATGGATTTTATAACCGAGTGATTTAAATTCTAAGATTTTTCCTTTCTGAACAGAGATTTCATACTCCCCTTTTTCATTGGTAGCAACTCCCTTGTTGGTGTCTTTAACTACTACAGAAACACCAGGAATACCCCGTCCGTCTGCAGAAGTAACAACGCCTTTAATCTTTACCGTTTGTGCGCTTACTTTAAATGAAATTAAGCAAACTAGTAAAAAAACAACGCTGCTAACGCGATTTTTTAATGTCATAGCAAATCAGTTTATATGTTGGTTAGGTTGCAGCAGACTTTGCAGTTGCGGCGTAAAATTGGTATACCAAAAATTGGTTTACCAAATATATCATTATTTTTTGTAATCAAAAAAAATAGTATAACTATTTAAAAAAATGCTGAGAAGCGCTGAGAGCTAATGCAAATAATGGTTGTTGATGGTGTTGATAAGACTGTTATATTTGGTGTGTTTGGTATGGTTGGCTTATCAGCTATTAGTTCATTAATGGCTAATTTTTTATTCTATAAAGGGATGGTAATTAGGAATACCTTGGATACCATCCCTTTTGAGTTATTAATCTAGTTGATGCGGAACCCTAAAACATCGTAGTGTATTTTAATTTAATGATTAAGAGAATGCTAAACCACCGTTGATATCGATGTTGTTTCCTGTTAAGAAGCTAGATTCATCAGAAGCCAAGTAAGCGACCACATCAGCAACTTCTTTGGCGTCACCTTCTCTTTTTAATGCTGTAGCATTTGCTACATTTGTTCTTACTTCAGATTTGGTAAATGTATCGTGAAACGTCGTAGCAATCATACCTGGTGCTAAAGCGTTTACGCGAATTCCTTTAGGGCCAAATTCTTTAGCCAATGATCTAGTGTATGTCATTACTGCACCTTTAGAAGTTGCATAAGCGCTTGCACCTGGACCACCACCATCTCTTGCCGCTAAAGAAGAGAAGTTAACAATTGAAGAACCTGCAGGCATAAATGGAGAAACAGATTTAACCGCTAAGAAAACCGATTTCAAGTTTACATTCATTACGAAATCCCAAAAATCTTCATCCATTTCTGCGGTTGTTTTACGAGCAACTAAACCTCCAACAACGTTTACCAAAACATTGATCTCATCACCAAAAGCTTTCCTAGCTTCTGCAACTAGTACATCAACTTCCGCTCCATTAGTCATATCGGCTTTAACAGCAATTGCCTCGCCACCTAAATCTTGTATTAATTTCAAGGTTTCATCAGCTTGTTCTTTACTATCGAAATAGTTAACTACTACCTTAGCTCCTTCTTTTGCCAATTGTAATGAAACGGCTCTACCTATGTCTCTAGAACCTCCAGAAACTATCGCAACTTTGTTTTTTAAACGCATAATCTATTATTTAATTTTTTTATTTTTTTGATGAAATATATTTGATGCACAACCATGATATTGGTACTAATACCGCAGCCAATACGAAGAATGACACGTAACTAGTTTGTGTAATTACTGGAACTGCCCAAGTGGTTAACAAAGTACCAGCAACTGCTGCTGTACCACCCATTCCTGCTACCGTACCTACATTTTTACCATGGAAATAATCGCTTGGCAAGGTTTGGATATTACCGATGAGGTATTGAAATCCAAATAAAGTACAACCAATTAAAACCATCGCCAGCATTGGAGTCTCTTTTAAGCTATCTAACTGATAAACAATAGCCACCAATGCCGCTAACATAATTAAACTACCAATTGCAATGGCATTTTTACGAGCTTTTGCCGCAGCAACTCCTTTTTTAATTTGAACTGAAGCATGATAACCGCCTACTAAACTTCCGATAGCCGCAAATAAATAAGGTACCCAAGTGAAAGCTCCAATTTGTTTGATATCGAACATGAACTGCTCCTTCAGAAAAGTTGGTAACCAAGTCACAAACAACCACCAAACTGGGTCAATAAAAAACCTTCCAGTGATGATCCCCCAAGTATTTCTAATTTTTAAAAGTTCTCTCCAAGTTAATGCCGGGGTTTCATCCTTAACCTCTTCTACAACTATGTGCTCAGTATTGCCAAGAATGTGTTTACGTTCCTCTTCTGTTAACCAAGGATGTTGATCTGGTGTAGCCTTGTTAATGTACAACCACGGAATAATCCAAATTAGACCTAAAACTGCTATCAAAACAAAGGTCATCTTCCAACCGAAAATTAGATAAAGCGCAGCAATAATAGGAGCAGAAACTACAGAACCCAATGATGCCCCAGCACCGAAAATACCTTGGGCGATACCTCTTTCTTTTGCGGGAAACCATTCTGCATTACTTTTCGTTGCACCAGGCCAGTTTCCAGCTTCACTGAAACCTAACATGAACCTAAAGATATTAAACGAAAATAATGACTTTGCAAAGGCATGTAAAGCAATTGAAATACTCCAACCAATAATGGATATTGTCATCCCCAAACGAGTGCCAATCGCATCCATTAATTTACCCGTAAAAGTTTGACCTAATGCATAAGCAATCATAAAAAAAGTGGTGATTAATGCTAATGCACTTTTGTTATCAGCATCAGCGATGCCAAATTCTTTATAGATATATGGCCAAAGAATATTAATCGCGCTTCTATCCACATAATTGATTACCGTTGCAAGTCCTATAAGGGCAATAATCCACCACCTTAAGCCTTTTACCTTCATTTTTTATTTTTTTTAGTTCGATATTTTATCCACCTATTAGGTAATTCCGTCATTTCTCCATTTCGCTACACTTCAGTGAAAATGACGAACGCCTACCCTAGCTCAGTAGGAGTTCTATTTTTTTGTCAGTTCGATATTTGTAATGCCTTTTCCAGCGTTCACTACTTTATTATCTGCATAAACCTCATTTCCTACCGCTTCCCCCTTACTACTTTTCAGTTTAATATTTATTCCGTAGCCGTCAGCATTTACATCACTGATGTTGTTTTTAAATTTGTTGTAAGAACCCCATCCTTCGTAAGCACAGTTCACTTGGTAACCATCCTTTAAAGCCGAGGGTTGTGTATTTTGTCCTTTGTTATTTTCGATGAGATAATAATTACCCTTGATATCCATCCAGCTATCCGCACTATTTTCGCCCGTAATTCCCTTAGCTTCGAAATTATTTCCGCTAATAATTCCGCCAGTTGTTCCTTCTTTGACGTCGATACATTCGGCAGTTACAAAAGGTCCAAGTTTGTTATTTAGCACTTGATTTGAATCGCATTGATCAGGCTTACTATCAGCGTATTTGGCCCAATTGCTATAGGCAGAGCCGATGTAAATCGCCTCTCCGTAGCCCGGTCTCTTTTTACCTGTATGTGTTACTTCGGAGTTTCTAACAATATTATGCTTACTAAAAGTTCTAAAATGGATGGCTTCCTCACCTAATTGAGTGACCAGCAAACCGTCTATTACGTTATAATTAGCGCCATCAGTAACAATTCCTTTTAAGCCGTTTTGCACGGTAAAGCCTTTTAGTTTCCAATAATTCGCTTTTAAGAATAACACATAACCTGTCTCTATACTTCCAGCATCTAAAACGGCATTCCTACCTCCTGTAAGTATAATAGGCGCGGCCTTGGTACCACTTGCCGATGCCTCTATTACAAATTTTCCCTCATAAACACCGTCTTTTAAAATGATAGAGTCTCCAGGTTTAGCCGTAGCCAAAGCTCTCTTCAGCTGACTGCTATTTGTTACAATAATTGGTTTTGAAGATTTAAAAAAAGGCTGTATTGCATATCCCATCCCAAAAGTTGAGATTGCAATAGCAGCCATAACCAAATATATATTGAAGATCTTTTTCATTTAAAGCGTATAGCCTATTTATGGATACCTAATCCTTTTAGAAAATTCATGATGGCAGCATTCAATTCAGAGCTTTTCTCTTTAGTGAATTTACCGTGCTCGCCACCCTCTACCGTCATAAATTCGTTTTTGATACCGAATTCATCTAATTTTTTCTTTAAGTCAACAGATTGTTGGTAAGAAACTATCGGATCTGCATCGCCATGCACAATAAATACTGGCGGACTAGTTTTTTTCACTTGATACAAAGGAGAAACCGACTCAATGAATTTTTGGTCTTTAGCTTTATCGCCTAACCACCAAGTTGCCGAACGACTTGTCCAATTACCTAAGTGAGTAATGCCATATTTATCAATAATAGCTGCCACTTTTACATCTTTTACCCCCGGACAATTGCCATCAAATTTGGTATCGTTACCTAACAAACCACCCATTAATGCTAAATGACCACCAGCAGAACCACCCATAATCACAATTCTATTCGGGTCGATGTTTAAAGCCTTTGCATTTTTGATTAGATAAATCAATGCGCATCGAGTATCTTCTATCGCGGCAGGAGCTGGCGCAACTTGCACCAAACGGTAGGCGATATTTGCTACGGCATACCCGTTTTTAAAGAAAGTATTAAAACCAGTTTGCGACTCTTTGTTTCCTTTATTGAAACCACCGCCATGAATATTGATGACAATTGGAGATGGTCCTTTCTCTTTAGATGGCAAGTACAAATCCATTTTGCCTTCCCAATCGCCAATTTTAGTATAAACCACATTCAATTGTTCAGAAAACCCCGTTGGATAGGTTACTTTTTTAACCTCCGCAGTTTCTTGTGCTTGAGTAAAACTCACTGCCGCTATTAAGAAGCAGCTGATGATTAATTTTTTCATGATAATTACTTAATAAAATCTTCTCTGTGAGGAGCGAAAACATCTATTAAAATTCCTGGCTCGACGCATACGCAACCGTGTACAGCATGAGGCGGTACATAGTACCCGTCGCCTTTTCTGATGATTTTTTTCTCATCACCAATGGTCATTTCGAATACACCACTTTCTACATAAGTAACCTGTACATGGTAATGCTCGTGTAATGGACCAACAGCTCCTGCTTCGAACTTTGCTTTTACCAACATAATTTTATCATCGTAACCGTAAATTTTACGTTGTACTCCGTTACCTAAATCTTCCCAAGTTGTTTCTGTCTCTATTTGAAATAATTCGCTTTGCATATCTTAATATTGTTTAATTGCTTAATTTTTTGCCCCTCTCTGCCTTTGGCATCTTTCCCCAAAAGGGAGAAAAAAGGACTTTGGAACGTCTTTGCTCGTTATTCTTTGTTCCTTTATCTAAAGGATATGTAATTCTGTTTATCTGTATAGTTGATTTGATAGCTGTAAGTTTTCCCATTCAATTTGAAAGTTAGCACTGTTTGTTGCGCATCAGATTTCACGATTGTGAACTCACTAATGGATGGCAATGCGGATGATACCGTTTCGTTGATTGGATCTGTACCACCGTGCGTTTCTGTAATGCTCGCAAAAGTCTGATTTTGACCTTTACTGCTCAGCATAAATGCTTTTCCATCTACCAAGTTCATTTCTGGATCGTTGGCCCCAGTAGAAACCAATTTGACTTCTAAAGGATTATCTGAAACAAAATGGGTAGAATAGAAACGATTTTTGTTCAACAAACCAACCATTCCAGCTTTATCTTTTAACTTTTCGCTAGCATTTAACCAAATATGCTGATACCCATTTTTTGTACCCAAAGCACTTAATCCATCTGTTTTTGCCGCTAAAGGAAATGAAGTATTCACCAACTGGCCTTTGTACCAATAAGGTAAATCATATTGATGACTTTTTGCAGATTGCGCCTGCATTACATCAATCAATAATGGCTTTTCTAATCCATCTACTTTTACCAAAGCAGCAGTTCTAACCATCATTACGTCATCGTAAGCTTTGGTTTCCTTGGCACTTACTACTTTTAAATTTGGTTGATTAGAAAAATACAACAAGCTTGGACTAGTTTGATCAGCTGGACCAACTTTGGCATTAAAATGTGACATCTGATCTACTACCAATGCGTTATGAGCCACCGTCTGTTTTGCCCAAGTATTGTTTTCTGGTAAATATCCACCACCATTTTTAGTGTCGATATTCAAAAATCTTGCAGCACCGTAATCAGGAAAAATCTCGGTAGTATTGTCATAAAACAAAAGACCCAACCTATCGAAGTGCCCATGTCCCATTCCTTGCGAAGCAGCTTTCATCAACACAGTTTGTTGATCTGTATTTGGGCCACTACGTAAAATCCCTAAACCACCGTCGTCTCCTTTTGCGCCATCCTTAATAAACAGCGTTTGATATTTGAACGGCACAGCTTTGCCCGCAGCCAAATCTCTAGCCACTTTTAAACCTGCATCAGAAACGATGACACGGTTCTGTTGTTTAGCGATATCCAATAAATCAACATCTGGTTTAATATCAGCGTAAGCTAAATCTACACCATAAACCAACTCGATAGATTCGTAAGTTTTATCTTTAATCGCATCGTTAATTGGGAAGAAAGTTTTATCGGTATATGAAGTTTGTAATGAAGTTTGGATAGCTTTTGAAAGTAACTTATTGCGGTATTCGAAAATTTGACGTGATGGCTCATAATTGTTAATTGCCTTTGCAAATAACACAAAAGGTAACAAAGCATAACGCTGGTAATATGGACCTTCCATGTAATAACCATCTGGAGAAAACAATTGGTCTATTTGAGCTAAATAACCTGTTTTTCCATCCTTATTAGAACCTTTAATTGCGGTTTCTACGTATTCTCTCTTATTCAATACATAACCGCTAATGCCCACCGCAGCCAAGTTCCAAGTACCATGGTTGTGAATTTTATCAAAAACTTCTCGCTTATCTTGCGTAAAAAACTTCAAGATTGGTGTAAATAATTTCTCTTCAATGGTTTTTCTATCCGAAGCCGGCAATGCGTCAAATACTAGATCATAGGCTTGTATGGTATAAATTTGCCATACAAAATCGTTTAAGCATTGCCAAAAAATACGTCCCGCATCGGCGTTATTTTTACTTTTTGGATGCAGAGGCCATTTCTCGTATTGCGAAGCGTAATTAAGCAGTACGTTTTTGACGTAATCGGCATATTTCTTTTGTCCAGATATTTGATATGCAGTAGCAGCGCTTAACATGTTACTGTAGTTTTTCTTATGTTGTTCATGCGTATAACCACCGCCACCATCTTTAGGCACTGGCACTACGATCGTTTCTGCCAAAGCTTTATCCGCTGCATTTTTAACAGTTTGATAAGATTGGCGTAAAAGGGGATAAGTAGCTACTCCTTTACGCACAGCCGCCACATTCGCTTTGGTAAGCATTAAGCTTGGGTGTGTTTGAGCCATTAGCGACAAGCTAAAAAAGGCACAAAAAGATACTAATACCACTTTTTTTAAGTAGTTCATACGCTTGAATTTATATTGATTTGATTAAGCTAGGGTTGCCCTATTTTCTCGAATTATACTTCTGCTTCGTTGATTATATTTTGTGCAGCAAAACCTGCTTTACTAATTTGCCATATCTCGTCAAGGTGACCTGCCATAGCTTCTTCAGCTTTCAACATATCTTGTGATTCAATAGCAGCATAAATCATTCTGTGTTCCTCTATAGCCGTTTTAGCTCTATTGTCGCCACATATTTTATTTTGTACGATGTTTTTAATCAAGTCAGGGACCAATATCAAGATCATCGACTCTATTACGGAGTTCTTTGTTGCCTTAGCCACTTTGATATGAAAAACCATATCCTCTTCTACTGCGTCTCCGCCTCTACTAGCCTTCTTTTCGTAATCTTCCATTGCAGACTTTATACTGTCCAAGTCGGCTAATGTCCTACGTTCCGCAGCTAATTTCACCGCATTTAACTCTAAGTGGTAGCGAGCTTCTATTAGGGCATTAAAATCATCTTTATTAAATTTAATGATATCTGAAATGATATTATCGATCACATTGATGCTCAAACCAGCAACATAGGTACCACTCTGCGGGTTAGTTCGCAGCAAGCCATAAAACTCCAATTTCAGTATCGCTTCGCGGATGTAGCTTCTCCCTACGCCAAATTTTTCGGAAAGCACTCGTTCTGCTGGCAATCTATCTCCAGGCTTTAACTGTCCAGAAACAATCAGCTGCTTTAATTGTCCTATAATCTTGTCAACTGGCGACTCAACCTGAATAGCGGTGATATTTTCTATTAATGATTTCATTCTTTAGATTTTATTTGGTCGACCAATTAATTGGTTTACCAAAAATAAACATTCAATTGGGTATTCAAAATTTATTTCAAATTTAAATCAATTTATTTTGGTATCATTTTTAAAACAAAGATCAAATTTTAGTACTGGTTGAGCTACACTCTTCTTTGTTTAGACTTAATTACCAAGACTTATAGTTAATAGGCTGTAATGTTAAAATCATTGAACCAAAGCGTTTCGTCCCTCAGCATTGCTGGCTGCAATGTACGTCTATAAATCCCCCATTTTGGACGACAACTGGTTGTATTTTTTCGCCACATCTCTATATTACTGAAAGCTTGCTTCAACAAAAGCTTACCATCGCTAATTCTATTGATCTGTATTTCGTACTTGCAGTTGAAAGAAAATGTAGCTTTTTCTATAACTTCTACCCACTGACCTCGGAAATCAGCCAAAGGGATTTGAGCAATATATTTTTGAGAAGTCGCATCAGTTTCTCCCGTGTGAATGACCTGCATTACATCACCAGCGGCCTTATAACGGGGCGTAATGGTAATAATTGGCAACTGGTTATCACCGTCAATGGGCTTTAATTGATGGATATGCGTGAAGTCGGTAGATGGTTTAAAACCTGCATCTAATTTGAACTTCCATTTATAAAGCACTTGATCGTCTTTACTGGCTTTTAAACTTTCTGGAGACTTATCGTAGGTTTTAATCTCGTTACGTTGTCTGTCCGAATCCTCACATTTATCATTATCTGGAGTGACGTGAATATGGAATGCAAATACATGGCGATTCAGATTAGCGTCAAATACTTGAGTGATGTGTTTACCAAAGCCTAAATGACTGCAATCTGGAGCTTCCACTACATTACCATTTCCACCAAATACACTATTGATTAATTGATAAGTATCTGTTACGCCGTCAGCACTCAGTGTAGTACCTGTCACATTTGTAGTTTGACTTACAGTTGCCGCTAATGTCTGGTTTTCTGGAAACACAGTTTTTCGCCTGCTACAAGCGCATCCGAAAAAACAGATACACAGCATGTAAAACATATACTTGATCATACAATTAAATTTGGTTAACCAAAATACTGGTTAACCAAATTTAACCAAATAAAGTTACCACCCAAATTTTTTAGCTTTTTTTTTACCCAATTGACATCTTTTCCTTTAGTCTAACTAAGCAAACAAGTATCAAAAATCAAAAGCTACTTCATAATTATTTTGCATCAAACAGGGATCAAACTCGGATCAAACAGGGACGAAACTCGGACTATACAGTGAAATCAACCGACTACTATCCCTTTTCTTACAGGCTCGTTTCGGTATGGATGGTGAGTTTCAAATGAACGTATTAACCGATATATATCTAAGCAAACAGAATGATTTAACAAAGACGTGAACTGCTGAAACCTTTGGAAAAAAGAAATTCTATATCAAGAGCCCACTTGCCGCAAGCTATGTGTTGAAGTTTGATAAAAATCAATGATATGCAATAGTGTTAAATCAGCGGCACAAACTGCAACCTTAAGTACATGATGAGACTAGAAGATCTTAGAGATATTCGTGTGCTAGGCAGCTGATGAGTATAATCGTAATAGTTATTAAGACTATTGGCGAGCAAAACGTTCTTCAGCTTCCGTAACAATCTGCTGAACCAACTTTTGTAAACTACTTGCTTTACTTCTAATGATTGGATCTTTATCGTAGCTGGTTAAGTAGATCACGTTCTTGGTAGTATCATCATAAACGAATTTAAACTCGTAACGCAATACCTTTGGGTCCTTAAGATTTGCTTTCGGATTGGCTACCGTATCTGGAATGTTCAGCAAATCTTGTTCATTGATTTTACTATGTAGAAAAATCACATTATTGGTTCGTATTTTAAATTTTTCTCTAATGAGCTGATCCCGTTGGTCGACAAACTGATATGCTCCAGTTCTAGAATCATAACTATTTTGTAAGGTATCGCCCACGCCCCACTTATAAGTCAAACTTACGAATGATGCTGCTTTTTTACCCCCACTCCTCATCTTCATCACAAAATACGCCCCAGCAACTACTATAAAAAGTACCGCAACGATATTAAGAGTTTTTGTTGCTTTCGGCTTCATTTATTTATTTAAACTAGCTTCTTTATCAATCAATGTGAGTTCAATTTCTTTCTGCATCTTACTTATAGCACCTTTCATTCTTTCGTTACCAGTGAAACTTGGAAAATAGGTTACTTCTTTAGATTTCTTTTTATAGTTGAACCTGATAAAGTAGCGCAATTTCTTCGCATCGTTCAAATCTTTTTCGCCATTAGCCACCACATCTGGAAGATTCCAAAAACCCTGCACATCGGCTATGCTATCTAAATATTTGATGTCTTTGGTAGTTAATTTAATGTTCCTGTTAATCAACGAATCGTTCTTATTTACATATTTGAATTCGCCACTAGCAGAATTGTAACTATTTTCTAGCTGAGTTCCAGTACCCCATTTATATTCTAACGAAACGAAATCCTTTTCCTGAAATGGTGCATTTCTGATAATTGGAGCATAATAAACTATGCTATAAATTAAAAATGGTACGATTACGGTTAACGCAAGAAAAATCTTTTTACCTCTTGAAGTCATTATTTATTAATCAGCTATAAAATTCTTTGATGCATTTTCATCAAACTCCCCTTCCCATTTGGCAACGACTACCGTTGCTAAGCAGTTGCCAATTACGTTAACTGATGTTCTGGCCATATCCATCAATTCATCTATCCCCAAAATGGCTGCGATAATGAATACCGGCAGACCAAATTGTTCAGCAGTAGCAATTAACACAATTAACGAAGCTCTTGGCACGGCAGCAACTCCTTTTGAGGTAATCATCAGTGTAAACGCGATGGCCAACTGTTGTCCGATACCTAAATGCATACCCGCAGCTTGTGCTACAAAAATAGATGCCAAAGATAAATACAAAGATGTACCATCCAAATTAAAGCTGTAACCTGTTGGGATAACAAACGAAACAATTTTACGAGGCACACCAAATTTTTCCATATTACTGATCGCCTTCGGCAATGCGGCATCAGAACTTGTTGTAGCAAATGCAATGGAAACCGGTTCTTTTACTGCTTGTATAAATTTCTTGATAGGTATCTTCAAAACCAACATGATTGGAACAAACACTAGGAGTACGAAAACAATCAGCGCAATATACAAAGAACCTAAAAGCATGAATAAATTCTTTAATATATCTACACCCAAATGACCAACAGTATAAGCCATTGCTGCGCCTACACCAATTGGTGCGAAATACATAATAAGGTTGGTAAACTTGAACATGACCTCTGATAAGCTCTCTGCAAAATCTACCAATGGCTTTCTTTTCTTCTCCTCCACCATAGCCAAACCAATACCAAATAGCACTGAAAACACTACAATTTGAAGTACTTTGTTCTCGTACATCGATTTAACCACATTCTCTGGAAATAACTCATAAAAGAAATGTGAAAACTTATAGATCCCATGTACATTTTCAGGCAAGGATTCTAACTCTGTATCAACTATTTTAGCTGTTGGCAATTGTTGTTGTGGCATTTTTTGGATATCTACCCCAACTCCCGCATGTGTTATGTTGATGACTGCCAAGCCAATAAAAATGGCACACGAAGTTGCACAAAAAAAGTATAGCATTGATTTCCATGCCATACGACCAACTTGCTTTAAATCAGAGTGGCCGGCAATACCATAAACCAATGTACCAAAAAGAATCGGGCCTACAATAGTTTTAACTAGTTTGATGAAACCTTTACTCAGAGGATGTAGGGCAGCAGCAACGTTAGGGAAATCGACCCCAACAAAAACACCTAATAGCATTGCTACCAATATCCAAGTCGTTAAATTTCTTTTTATTAACGCATAGGCAACCAGAACTGCTGCCAAGCTCCATCTCATAGCGATCATTACTTCATCTACAATGGCTACCACATTAAATTCTTTTAATAAAGTAATGATTAATGCTATGGTAACGCAGACCAAGGTAATTAAACCTATTTTAGTTTTTTTCATTCGTTTGTTTTTAGCTTTAGCGGTAATAAAACGCCATTCTTTAAATAAATAGATAACAACTTTATTAGCTAATTATATGTTGGTCTCTTTTAAAAAAGGTACTAGTCTATTTGGTTATATTTGGTTTAGTTTCTAAATCTACCTCAATTTTCAAGCTTGCCAAGCGTGTGGTGAATGTCAATAGACCGACAAAAATAAATATTTGCCTTTACCACGCAAACATTTATTATTTTCGCCAGCGTTTTTGGTGTAACAATTTGATGTTGCACTATTCTAATAGACATACAAAAACATTAAATGGACCGGAAAGACCAGCTTTTTAAGGAAATTTTCGATAAAAACTCAAAGAAGATATTTCACCTGTGTTATGGTTACACGGGCGATGCAGACTCTGCGAATGATCTTTTACAGGAAACATTTCTAAAAGTTTGGCAAAATCTAGATAAGTTCAGAAACAAATCGTTGATATCTACTTGGATCTATAGAATTGCAGTAAATACCTGCTTGACCTATCTCCGGTCTGAAAAAAGACAGGCGAAAGACGAACTCACAGAAAATATCATAGAGAATAAGATCGAAGAATATTCAGAAAAAAACGAGCAAATCGCCCTTCTGTATACATCAATATCTAAACTAGAAGAAAACGACCGTTTAATCATCACGATGGTACTTGATGAACTACCATATAACGAAATTGCTGAAATCTCGGGAATTAGTGAAGGCAATTTAAGAGTTAGAATTCATCGCATTAAACAGAAACTTACTGAAATATACAATCAACATGCAAGAATTTGATCATATAGAGGCTTTATGGGCTAAGCATAGCGTTGATGTAAAAATATCTGCTGACGATATGCTAAAGCAGGCCAAGAAAGATGTAAGTAGTATCCGCACCAAATCGCTATTAAACATATTAGGAATGGGTGTATCGTTTTTAATAATGGCTGCCTTATGGTTATTCGATTTCCAGTCATGGACAACCCACGCTGGTATAAGCATTATTATTATAGCCATTGGCGTTTACACTATCATCTTATATAGAAATCATCAAATTCTTACGAAAAGCGATTTTACCGTAAATCCAACTGAATTTATTGCTAGTTTAAAGACTTATCAACTCAGTAGACACGAGTTATATAATCGCTTATACTGGTTTTATACAATTGCTCTATCGTTGGGAATGATCTTTTTCTTTGTAGAAATCCTAAATCACCTTGACCTTTGGATACAGCTATTACTTATAGGCATTAGTTTTGGGTGGATGATTTTCTGTTCTACATTAGTAAGAAAGGCAGTGATTAAACGAGATAAAGAAAGAATTGCACTGCTCATCGAAAAATTTGAGCGTATCAGCAATCAATTTAAGGAAACAGACTAATTTGGCATAACTTTCGTTCTTGTTTGATTAAATGAAATCATTAAAGAACATTCTCCTCTTAACGTTAACGGTATTGGCTTGCTCCTTTACGTCACATGAGCGTATTTATCCAGAAACTTTGGACTGGGATACGCATTTTAGAGGGAAGCCCGATCCTAACTCAAATTTCGCAGCAGTAACGAGCACAATTTGGCAATATGGCTATCGCTCTACCATTAGAGGAAATAAGTTGCAGCTAGATTTTAATTTTTTAGGTGGAGTTGACACCAATAAATCGTGGGTAAAACGCGATAGAATAAGAAATAGGAATGCTAGCAAGCAGTTGCTGAATCATGAACAAGGCCATGTATACATCAACTTTCTATTGTTAAAAAAAGGAGAATATATCTTAAAGAACCAAGGCTATACAGTAAGTAACTACAAAAGACTAATTGACCAAACGGCCAAAGATATCAGCAAATTTTACAACGATATGCAGGAGCGTTACGACGTGGAAACCAGACATGGGTCTGATTTAGAAGCACAGGAAAAATGGAATGCTTTTTTTGAAAGCGAGCTAAAGGATCTATAATAATAGCCCCAACTTTAATTGGAGCTATATGTTTCTTACTCTCCTGGTTTCACTTCTGACGAAGAAAAACTGTTACCAGAAAGCCTATATTTTAAAGTTTTCACCAAAGTAGTTGTTTTGCCATTCTCCGTCTGAACAATTGGTACAGATCTGAACAAATCGCCATTTTTAACAAAAAACTTATCATCTCCCTGATACCCCTTCAAGCTACTGACCCCAGGAAAACTGATTTTATTGAAATCGTTATTAAACTCGTAAACATTTACATCGGCTACATTTTTCCGTACCAATGTTTGCACATAAATTTCTGGATTTCCATCATTGTCTAAATCCATATTCCAAGCATCAGTAATGACGCCTTCTCTTTGCACAGAAATGGTTTTATAATTATTTTTGATAGAATCAGACATCAATATTAAAAAACCACCAATACTATCTACCCCTTTACCCCAACTGACCACTTCGAAATAATAACCTGGCTTTATCTCGATACTTTTGTAAAAAGGAAATGGGTTTGGTGCTTTGGTTTCCACCACTTTTTGTTCTACTGATATAGGTTTTTTACTGTCGCCACAGGCAACTACCACCATCGAAATTGCAATCGCTGCAAATACAGATTTAAAGAAATCTTTCCAAACCATTTTGATAATTTTTAAGATGCCAATTTATGTGTTTTGTGATTAAATTAAAACAATAATTTATTTAAACTATTCGATTTGGTATAACTAGACGCAATCTTAGACGGTCGTCATTTTAAGCAGAGTGCAGAAATCTTTAAATAATAATAGTTTGGTTATAAATAATCGAGCTAAAAAATAGTGCAGTCTCGAAGATTCGAGGCTTTGCTATGGTAAAATGACGGCAATGGATTATTTAACCTTAAGCTCGGCAGCACCGTTATTATAAATAGTTTCAGCAACCACACTGCGTTTTCCGCTAGGCGTAATTACGATAGTCTTTAACACTTTTTTACGGCCTTTCGGCACGTTGATATTTAAAACCCCTGTATATTCTGCTGCATTTTCTGAAGGGCGGAACCCGTCCAGCGTGTAAAAAATTTTAGCACCTATAACTGGAGTTTGTAAGCTAACCACATGATTTTCGCCTATTACTTCTTTATCTGGCTGACCTAAAGGGGTTGGAACCCAAAAATTACTTCCTGTTTGATCCAACTTCGATAAGTGTAGCGGTAATCTTTCCTCACTAAAATTTTTTAAATCTTTTTTGTTGAGTGATGTCCAAGCAATTTCCGATAGTGCGTACACCCTCGGAAACAACATATACTCCGCTTTAGCCGGTGTTTCAATATATTCCGTCCATAAGTTTGCTTGCACACCTTTAATATATTGTTGCTGATCCTTAGTGAGGATGCCCGGCACAGGATCATAACTGTAAACTTTAGTATAATGTGCAAAACCGTTTCCATTTCTACCTATGGTTAAAGGTTCGTCTTCAGCTAGAGACTGCTTATGATCAAAATATAAGCCATTAGTACTTGGTGTCATTAACACATCATGCTTTTGTTGAGCAGCTTCAATGCCCCCTTGTTCTCCCCTCCAACTCATTACTGTAGCATTTGGTGCTAAACCACCTTCTAAAATTTCGTCCCAACCTATGATAGAACGCCCCTTCCCATTTAAATATTTTTCTATCCTTTGGATGAAATAGCTTTGCAAACCATGCTCGTCTTTTAAACCTTTGTCTTTAATCAGCTGCTGACAAAATGCTGATTCTTTCCAATATTTTTTAGGTGCTTCATCGCCACCAATGTGAATGTATTTAGAAGGGAAAATTGCGATGACCTCATCTAATACATTTTCCAAAAATTTGAAAGTATTTTCTGATGGTACAAAAATATCGTCGAATACGCCCCAAGTTTGTTGTACCTACTTACCAGTTTTAGGACCAGACCAAGGCCAATCTTTACCGATAAAAGTATCGCGTTCCGGAAAAGCACTCAACTCTGGATAAGCCGCTATGGCAGCTGAACCATGCCCAGGGAGTTCTATTTCTGGAATGACATTAATATATCTCGCTGCTGCATAAGCCACGATTTCCCTAGCTTCAGCTTGTGTATAATAACCTTTGTAAACCTCATTATCAGTACCGCCAGTACCTGGATAAACACCTATAATTGTTCCATTTCTGCTGCCACCAACTTCGGTTAACTTAGGGTATTTTTTGATTTCAATTCTCCAGCCTTGATCTTCTGTTAAATGCCAGTGGAAGTTATTTAATTTGTAAGTGGCCATTACATCGATATACTTTTTAATAAACGAAAGTGGAAAGAAGTGACGACCCACATCTAAATGCAAGCCACGGTAGCTGAAACGCGGATAATCAGTAATTTCTAAGTTTGATATTGAATACGCACCACCTATTCGTTCGCTTGGGAATAGCTGCATAAAAGATTGTAATGCATAAAAAAGTCCAGCTTGTGCTCCTATTAATCTTACTCGATTATCTTTAACGATTATTTTATAAGCCTCTTTAGCTAACGTATCTGCCTCTAAACCTAAAATAATTACTTTTTTACTAGCTGTAGTTGGAGTTTTCAAAGATGAAACTTTAACCGTTACCCCTTTAGCTTCAAGAAATTCTCGCAACATACTGGTCATTATAGAACTGCGGTCGGCAGTTAGAATTAAAATATTTTTATCTAACCTAAATTCGCCTGCATTTTTCACCACTGAGACCGGTGCCGGGATAATGCCCATATTAGCATCAGTTTGTGCGCTAACACTTAATGCAAAAAAAGCCGCAAGAGCCGTTAATAAAAGGTTTCTCATCATTTTTGATTTATATAGTTTTGATTGAAAGCCGGATTAATATATGTTTCTTAAACACAAGATATAAATTTTAGAATCGAAACAAAAGGAAAGTTTTTAAAACACAAAAAAGCCTTAATGTTAACATTAAGGCTTTCTATAGCTACATGTATAAGTTCGGATTTATTTCGAATCAGCTCGAGCTGCAAGATATCGCTCTGCATCAAGCGCTGCCATACAACCAGAACCAGCCGCTGTAATCGCTTGTCTATAATAACTATCTTGGACATCACCACAAGCAAAAACACCTTCTACGTTTGTTTTTGACGTACCAGGAATAGTTTGCAAATAACCTGTATCATCCATATCTAACCAGCCTTTAAAGATGTCAGTGTTTGGCTTGTGACCAATAGCCACAAAGAAACCTTCTACCTCTAGCGTTGTTGCTTCTTCTGTTTTATGATTAAACACATTCACTCCAGTTACATTTTTACCGTTTCCGATAACTTCTGTGGTTTGTGTGTTATATAATACTTCAATGTTTTCGGTATTTAATACACGGTGAACCATTGCCTTAGAAGCGCGGAACTCGTCTCTACGTACCAACATATAAACCTTTTTACAAAGCTTAGCCAAATACGTAGCCTCTTCCGCAGCAGTATCACCAGCACCAACAATGGCTACAGTTTGTCCTTTAAAGAAGAAACCATCACAAACAGCGCAGGCAGAAACTCCAAAACCATTGTATTGTTGCTCACTTGGCAAACCCAACCATTTAGCCTTTGCTCCAGTAGCTATGATAACCGAATCAGCTAGAATTGTTTTGGTCTCATCAACAGTTACTTTATGAGGCAAAGAAGAGAAATCTACAGCACTTACATAACCAAAACGAATTTGCGTCCCGAAACGCTCCGCTTGATTTTTAAAGTCTTCCATCATTTCTGGTCCCATTACTCCATTTGGATAGCCAGGAAAATTGTCTACATCGGTAGTTTGGGTCAACTGACCTCCCATTTCCATACCAGTATACATTACTGGTTTCAAATCTGCTCTAGCTGCATAAATAGCTGCTGTATATCCTGCTGGCCCCGATCCGATAATGAGGCATTCTACGTGTTCTAATTCTTCTTGTTGCGACATTGTATGTTATTATATGATGCAAATTTAATCTTTAGCGCATAAAGCGCAACACTTGTGGAGAAAGATGAAATTGTGGAGATAATTATTCTAGTGGTCAGAGATTAGGAATCAGGTGTCAGTTGGACTAACCATTAAACAATTTAGCAGTTCAACAATTAACCGATTAAACAGTTAACCAACTATTTCCCTTTATTCGCCTTAAGCAACCTCAAGAAATTACCGCCCAAAATCTTTTGGATATCAGTTTCATTATAACCACGCTTTAGAAGCGCTTCAGTTATTTTGGGAAAATCGGCTACACTATCTATCCCTTTCGGAAAAGACTCAGCACCATCAAAATCTGCACCAATACCTACATGGTCAATTCCTATTAGTTTTACCACGTAGTCGATATGGTCGACAACCCTTTCGATGCTTGGCCTATTTGTATCTGCCTCTTCTTTATATCGAGAAATCAAGGTATCTATAGCGTTCGACCGACCATACTTTTCACTCAATGTTTTAAGTTCGGGTTTATGTTTGATTAAAAAATTTTGCTGTTTCGCAGCATACGTTGGATCCAAGAACCCGCTGTAGAAATTGATGGAAATTACTCCTCCATTCTTACCCACCGCCTTAATTTGCTCGTCTTTTAAATTTCGTGGCACTGGATTGATACCATATACACAGCTGTGCGATACCAACACCGGTTTAGATGACAGTTTAATTGCATCAAAGAAGGTCTGCTCTCCAACATGTGACAAATCTACCAAGACACCTAGTTCGTTCAGTTTTTCCACCACTAATTTACCGAAGTCGTTCAAACCAGGCATACTAATTTCGCCTTTACTTTCTTGTGCTGCCGAACTGGCCCATGGTGTGCTATTGTTCCAAGTTAAGGTAAGGTAGCTCATTCCACGATTTGCCAGCGCTTCAAGCTTGTTTAGATCACCTTCAATCATGTGTCCCCCTTCCACTCCAATCAACGCTGCCAGCTTATTTTCCTTCACTGCATTATCAAGTTGCTGCGAGTTAGTGACGAGTGCTATTTGCTTTGGATATCTTTTGATCAGCGCATACAAAGAATCTATTTGTCGGTTAGCCAAGTCAAAACCACCTTTCTCATCGCACCAAATAGAAAAGACTTGCGCATCTAAGCCACCTTTTCTTGCTCTTACCAGATCAAAATTCCCAGTAGTTTGCAGTTTACCAATATCTACTCCAGATCGAATCTGATTAAAAAGAATGTCGCCATGCGTATCTATCATAATCGCGTTACGATGAACCTTGACAGCATCTTGAGCAATCACTTGGCAAGATAGCAATATATAAAAAATGAATATTAATGAGATTCTCATGTATTATAGACGGTGTATGATCATCAAACTACTTTAACTTTTATTTTAGACTTTCCATTTTTCACCTTGAACTTTTTACTTTCCACTTCAAAATCTATTCTATTTCTAAAATCTCTGCCTTTTTAAGCTTGGTAGTGCTAATTAATTTGTCATCCTCAAAAACTTCCTTTACTTTTCTTTTTAAATCGTACCAGGTTCCAACTTTCATTCCTCGCTTAAAATTCCCTACCATCATGCGTCTACCTTTATAATTGAAAAAGGCCGTTTCACCTTCTAACTTCCCGTCAACAAAATTACGATACCCCATGACTCTACCATCAGGAAAATAGTCTGTCCACTTTCCCTGCTCTAATCCATCCACATATTCTCCTTGCTGGCTGATGTACCTATCTGTAGTTGGATTCGTAAAATTTGTAAAGTTCTGATAATTGTAATCAAAAATACTGCTATAAAAAATAAACTTTCCATGCGGTTTAATCAATTGTTCGTCCTTATAAGCTCCGGAAAACATCAAATTGTCATCTAGGTCATAACGTTTCAACACCCACAAATCTTCGCCACTGAGCTTACCATAAACTCCGTAAGATGTTGCCCTATCCTTATCCGTAGTTATTCTATTGCCATCAAAATAAATAGGTTTTGCTTGAGAAAAAGCATTTCCAACTATACTAACTAGTAAAAGCACTAGCAATTTATATCTTAACATATCAATTAGGTTTGAATTATTCCAACATTAAAGGCTTTTTGTATTGGAGCTTGATTAGCAGCTTCAATTCCCATCGAAATTACCTTTCTGGTTTCTAAGGGGTCAATTATACCATCTACCCACAAGCGTGATGCCGCGTAATAAGGTGTAGTTTGTGCATTATATTTATCTGTCACCTCTTTTAACAATTCATTTCGCTTGTCTTCTGCCAACGTTTCCCCTTTGCCTTTTAGTGCGCTCTCTTGGATTTGTAACAATACTTTTGCGGCCTGTGCGCCGCCCATTACGGCAATTTTCGCACTTGGCCAAGCATAAATTAACCTTGGATCGTAAGCTTTGCCACACATGGCATAATTACCAGCCCCATAAGAGTTCCCCACGACAATAGTAAATTTCGGCACCACCGAGTTGGATACCGCATTAACCATTTTAGCACCGTCTTTTATAATCCCACCCTGCTCAGACCTACTGCCTACCATAAAACCAGTAACATCTTGTAGAAACACTAAAGGAATTTTTTTCTGGTTACAGTTCATAATAAAACGACTAGCTTTATCGGCACTATCGGAATAAATTACACCGCCAAACTGCATCTCACCTTTTTTTGACTTCACCACTTTACGTTGATTAGCGACGATACCAACCGCCCAACCATCTATACGTGCCAAACCACAAATCAAGCTTTGACCATACAACTCCTTGTATTCTTCAAACTCTGAATGATCTACCAAACGCAAAATAATCTCCTTCATATCAAAGGGCTTTTCCCGGTTATCAGGTAAAATTCCATAAATATCTTCTTCATTCAGTTTTGGCAAAGCCGATTTAATTCTATCGAAACCGGCATTTTGTGGTGCGCCCAGCATACTCATGATATTTCGGATGCTATCTAAACAAGCCTGATCATTAGGATGTTTGTAGTCGGTAACGCCAGATATTTCACAATGCGTGGTAGCTCCACCCAAAGTTTCATTATCAATATCTTCACCTATGGCCGATTTTACCAAATACGAGCCTGCAAGAAATACGGAACCCGTTCCGTCAACGATCATTGCCTCATCACTCATAATAGGCAAATACGCGCCGCCAGCCACACAAGACCCCATGATTGCCGAAATTTGTACAATCCCTTCTGACGACATGATGGCATTGTTTCTAAATATACGCCCGAAATGTTCCTTATCAGGGAAAATCTCATCTTGCATCGGCAAGTATACTCCTGCACTGTCTACCAAATAGATAATTGGCAGGCGGTTTTCCATCGCAATTTCTTGCGCCCTTAGATTTTTCTTAGCTGTCATAGGAAACCATGCCCCAGCTTTTACGGTAGCATCATTTGCCACGACCACACATTGCCGACCGGAGACATAGCCAATCTTAACTACTACACCTGCACTTGGACAGCCTCCCTCTGCTTCATACATCCCATCCGCAGCAAATGAACCCACTTCAATTGCAGGCTTATCCTTATCTAACAAATAAGCAATTCGCTCCCTCGCTAAAAGCTTTCCTTTTTCCTTTTGTTTAGCTGCACTCTTCTCCCCACCTCCTAAGTAAACTTTCTTCAACTTAGTCTTCAGCTCATAAACTAGCTGCTTATTGTGGTCCTCATTCTTATTAAAGGTTAAATCCATACCGATGATTATATTGGTCTTTGGTTACACTAGAAATCTACTAGCATGTTATGATGCTAAAATAGTATTTTAAGCGTTGTTATGGCATGAGATGGCTGATATTTTTTACGTTAATTCTGACTGCGAACTTTGGCTTTGCACAAAAGTTCAATTTTCCGAAGTTAATTACCCAAACAACCAAGCCGCTTAATGCTATACCTAAAAACTGGAAGGTGATCGATTCTGTACAGGGCGATTTGAATAAAGACAACCAGAAAGATCTTGTTTTAATCTTGGAGCACCAAACCGCTGTGAATGAAGATAGAGCCTATGGAAACTATGAAATTGAGTTGATTAAAGAACTACAAAAGCCTAGAATTTTAGCCATTTACTTTAAAGAGACTAGCAATAAATATCGTTTAGCACTGCAAAACAATGATTTTGTATTAAGATCTGAGGAAGGCGGTAAAATGGGCGATCCTTTTAAGGGATTAAGAGTAGACAGCAACAGACTAATCCTTTCATTTGAAGGCGGCAATGATTGGCGTTGGAAACTAAATTATCAGTTTGAATATCAAAAGAAACAATGGAATCTGGTCAATGCAAATAACGTTTATTACCATAAAGATAGTGGCGAAATGGTAGATAAACAATATGATTTTGTCGACAGAACCATCAAAACAGTTGTGGGCAGCATTTTTAAAAGGAATATTTCTAACGATATAGAAGAGGATATTTTGGTTTTTGGTAGCCAAAGAACGTTAAATGATTTTAAAAAACCTTGGACTTGGGAGGTAACTAAAGATAATTATTTGTAAGAGACTCCAATACTCACTATGTTTAACTTTCATAAATTATTTATAAAATAAAGTCGAGAACTTCGCCATTTTAAAACTTCGTAACCTGAATTCGATTAATAAAATTGATAATTTGATTGATTTGGGCGTTTTAACACGCTGTCCGCTGTATCTTTTTGTATGAAAGCATCCAAAAAGGATGTCGCTTCCATCATTAACGCTAGCGAGTTCCAAAAAAGCTCGCCTAAATATTATAAAGCAACGCTGATTATCGAACTAAGGTTCGTAAGTCTTTTAACCATCTTGACTAGCCTTCATTTCGAGCGAAATAACCTGAAGTCGAGAAATCTTTGAAAACAATTACTTAAACCTAATTCAAAGATCTCTCCATTTCGGTCGAGATTACGCATACCACACCGTTATTACGCTGTCATAAATGAAGATATTTTAGTTTCTGGTAGCCTATTAAATAAAAAAAGATCGGCACGAATACCAATCTTTTAACTTTTACTATACACTTATAACTTTATTACCCTTTTATCGCATTAATGATATCATACTGCGTGATAATATCAAACTTACCATCCTCTAATTCCACCAAAACAGCGCTGTTATCCTTATTAATTAAAGACGATAATCGATCAATAGAAGTGTTTAAATCCACAAACGGGAAAGTAGCTCCCATAATCGTTTCTACCTTTGCCGATTTTACACTTGGGTTTTCCAACAAAGCAGCTAGGATATCACTCTCTTCTAATTTACCTACCAACATCCCTTTTTGAGTAACCGGAATTTGAGAGATATTTAAAGTACTCATGGTATTAAAAGCTTCAGAAACTGATTTTTCACAATCAATAGTCACAATATCTCCGGTATCTTTCTTCGAAAGAATAGTACGAGCGGTCAATTTTTCATCTTTTAGGAAACCGCGTTCACGCAACCAATCTTCATTATACATCTTACCCATGTAACGGCTACCATGATCATGAAAAATGACTACGACAACATCTTCAGGCTTCAATTGATCTTTCAATTGCAATAAACCTGCAACTGCTGATCCAGCCGAGTTACCTACAAAAATACCTTCTTGACGACAGATCTCTCTTGTAGTCAAAGCAGCATCCTTGTCGGTTACCTTCTCAAATAGATCGATGATATCAAAATTCACATTTGCAGGTAGGAAATCTTCTCCAATACCTTCGGTGATGTATGGATATATCTCATTTTTATCAAAAATTCCAGTTTCCTTATATTTCTTGAATACAGAACCATAAGTATCGATACCCCAAATTTTAATATTTGGATTTTTCTCTTTTAGATATTTACCGGTGCCAGAAATAGTACCGCCAGTACCTACCCCTACAACTAAATGCGTGATTTTACCTTCGGTTTGTTCCCAAATCTCAGGACCAGTTTGTTCGTAATGAGCTTGGGAATTACTTAAATTATCGTACTGGTTAGGTTTCCAAGAATTAGGTACTTCACGTTCTAAACGAGAAGATACCGAATAATAAGAGCGAGGATCTTCTGGATCTACGTTAGTTGGACAAACAATTACCTCCGCACCAAAGGCACGTAAAGCATCTACTTTCTCTTTAGATTGTTTATCGGTTGTGGTGAAAATACATTTGTAACCTTTAATGATCGCAGCCATAGCCAATCCCATACCAGTATTTCCAGATGTACCTTCAATAATAGTTCCTCCTGGTTTTAGTTTACCACTTTTTTCAGCATCTTCTATCATTTTAATCGCCATGCGATCTTTGATAGAGTTGCCTGGATTAGTAGTTTCAATTTTTGCTAAAACAGTAGCAGGAATCCCTTTTACGATGTTATTCAATTTTACCAATGGCGTGTTACCAATGGTTTCTAATATATTGTTATACCACATGTTACAAAAGTAACGAACAACAACAAGTATTTTGCTAATATTATTTATTCAAAACTAAATTTCATCAAATTAATTTAAACAAAATATAGTTTCATAATCTATAAAAATGATATACTAAATATACTATAAATTTGGCTACAAAGCAGAATATCAACAGCTACAAAAGCATCTTGTATACGACTTTGCTAGGTGCAAGGCCTTACAATTAAACAGTTGAAGTAGAAAGTCTGGGGGCGTAGTTTGCGCAGCCGAGGACTTGTAGCGTAAGACGGGGCTGCCATGACCTATGGGCAGTAGTATTGCTTTTCTCAACCTACTATGGCATTCCAATATAAATGCTCAGCTATTTTTCCATAGAAAATTAAATTTACGCCTATAGCTAAAACTAAGCCAGCTTATATAATTTACCAGGCAAAGCCACAATGATTCCCTTCATTTCTAGCGTTAAAAGAATGATTGCAAGCCTACTTTGCGCTATATTGGTATTTACAAAAAGTTCGTCTACGGCCAAAGTCGATTTTAGCAATGCTTCGCAAACCGTTCTCTCCTCTTTATTCAGATCTAACGGTAATTGCGCTTGCACGTGCTGTTTCTTCTTAGGAACTTCATCATCCCAACCTAAATAATAGATGAGGTCTTTGGGATGATTAATTAATCCTGCTCTATTGGTTTTAATTAGGAAATTACAACCTTCAGAAAACTCATCGTCAACCCTTCCCGGAAAAGCATACACATCTCTATGATATGAATTCGCAATTTCAGCAGTAATTAATGCACCACCTTTAATAGACGCCTCGACCACTATAGTCACATCTGCCATGCCTGCTATAATCCTGTTGCGCTTAGGAAAGTTTTCACGATCAGGATTAGTGCCTGGCAAAAACTCCGTTAACAAACCTCCATTTTTAATCATTTTTGCGGCCAATTCCCTATGTACTGCAGGATAAATCCGGTCTAGTCCGTGTCCCAAAACACCTACAGTAGGGACCTCTGCGAGTACACTTTCTCTGTGCGCTGCAGCATCCACTCCATGAGCCAATCCACTAGTAATCAATACATCGTAGGGCTTTAATACTTCGATTAGCTGCTTGCATATCATTTTACCATAGCTTGTAGCATTGCGAGTACCAACAATGCTCACCACCCTAGTTTTGTTTAAATCTGCTGTTCCTTTATAATAAAGTAGCAAAGGCGCATCATAACAATTTTTCAATCGCTTGGGATAATTGGTTTCATCATGAAATAAAACCTGTATCTGATGCTTTTCAATAAACGCAGATGCTTCTTTTGCCAACGTCAAAGCATTCGTATTTACCACTGCTTCTGCAGTCTTTTTGCCTATTCCTTCTATCTGTAACAACTCTTTGATCGAAGCATTAAACACACGCTCAGCACTACCAAAATGCTGAAGCAGTTTTTTTGCGATAAGTGTTCCCACCCCATTAATCAAAGTTAATGCAATTTGATAATCTCTATTCATAAAATTTAAACAACTAAAAAACAGACAATTACAAAATAAACTATAAAAATAGTTTAAAAACTATTTTTATAGTTGTAACTTTAAGTAAATAACAAGATAACTTATTATGAGAGAATTAACAAAAGCTGAAGAGCAAATCATGCTGATACTTTGGGAGTTAAAAGAAGCCATCGTAAAGGATGTAATAGATAAAATGGAGCCTCCGAAGCCGGCCTACAATACGGTGTCTACAGTAATTAGAGTACTAGAAGGAAAGGGATTTGTAGACCACAAAGCTATCGGAAATACACATATTTATTATCCAACCATTAGTGAAGAACAGTACAAGCATTTCGCCTTCGATAAGGTAATGAACAACTACTTCGAAAACAGTTACGAGAGTTTAGTTTCTTTTCTTGTCAATGAGAAAAAAATGGATATTTCCCAACTAGATGAAATTATTGCAATTGCAGAACAACTTAAAAACAAAAAGTGATGAATTGGCTTTACTATCTTTTGGAAGCGAACCTATATTTGGCGGCCTTCTATGTAATGTATAAGTTATTGTTACAAAACAGTACTTTTTACAATAGTAATCGATATTTTTTGATAGTGAGTATCATTGCCGCATTTACGCTACCGTTAGTTCAACTTGGCTTTTTAAAACCAGAAGTTATATTTGATACTGACGTGGAAACATATAACATTCCACTAGAAAGGATAGAAATTGGCACAGTAGCAGAAGCTCATACTTTAACCACGCAGGACTATATTTTATATGGTTATTTGGTCTTCTCACTGCTTTTAAGTTTAAAGTTGATTACTTCTATCTCAAAAATCATCAAGGTTTATGTAAAAAGTAAGAAAAAAGAGTTACACGGCTACACCATGGTAGAGCTGACAACAGCGCATACTGCTTTTTCTTTTTTTAATATCTTATTTATCCACCCTGATATGGCAGAAAATAAAGCTGTATTAAGGCATGAAATCATTCATATCCAACAAAAACACAGCTGGGATATTCTTTTATTGGAGTTCCTTAAAATCTCTTGCTGGTTTAATCCTGTAATCTATCTCATCAAAAAAGATGTAACCTTATTACATGAATATATCGCAGACGCGAAGACTACTTCAACAACGATTTCTAAACATGCATATGCGATGTTGCTAATCGAGAACTCGATGGCTTCATATTCACCCTCAATTGTCAATCAATTTTTCAATCAATCCATATTAAAAAGTAGAATCAACATGTTAAACAAAGAAAAAACGGCAAACTGGGCTAGGCTCAAGTATTTGCTTGCTGTTCCGCTAGGAGCTGGCTTGTTGTGCGTATCAACGCTCGGTTTTAGCAAAAGCTATGGTTACGTAAACTTATTTCCTAGAGAAAACAAGCTTACGACGAACTCAATCTTACAAACAGATAAGGGAAAAACCTTTTATCCGAAAATCGAGTATTCCATGTCAAAAGCTAAAACTAATGTTTTAGACAAACGATATATCGTAATTAATGGCGATGCTTTATCTGATGCAAGGAAGTTTTACGGTGTGTCTAACGCTGAAACGATTACCTACTTAAATGCTGCTGATGCCACTAAAAAATACGGGGATAAAGGAAAGCACGGCGCTGTCGAAATTACTGGCAACGATCTTAAATATCTAGAATTTACGCCACCATCATTGCCAAAAATGCCTCCTTCTACAAAAAAAGCGCAACTACCTCCTCCTCCAATAGAAACACCTCCAATGGGTAAAAAACTACCTCCTCCTCCAATAGAAGCACCGCCAGTGGGTAAAAAACTGAAAAAATTCCCTTCAGTTGTAAAGCCTGATCAAAAAGTACAAGCTGTTGGCTTAAATGAGAGGAAAGTTTTAGAAGTTGAAGTTGTGCCGCAGTCCAATCAAAAAGAAATTATTGTTAAAGGTTACAAAAAACCTGAAAAAACCAATTTAGATATATTAAAAAAAGAGATTGAAGTAGCGGAGCTGAATTTAGTTGAAAAGAACAAAGTACAAGAAGTTGAGGTGGTTCCAATCCAAAAAGTAAAACATATGGTACTCAACGATAAACCAGAACTAAATAAAGAAGTAATCGTTAAAGGCTATAAATCTTCAGAAAAAAATCCAGTGCAAAAGGCAGAAGTATTAAAAATTTCTCCATTGAAGAAAGTACAGAGTCTAAAAATAACTCCCAAAGACACTTTGAATAAAACTGGAGCAATAAAAAAAGCAAATAGTGATCATACCAAGACCACCACTACAAAATCGGCGATAGAAAAAACAAACCATGTTTTTAATAAGGCTTGGACATTGTATAAACCTAAAGTAGAAGAAAATAAAGACGATCGGTGCTAGTCAGACTTATTGTGGGATGTAAACCACATATTTAGTTTCAAAGAAATCTTCTTCAAAATAAGCTGAAAGCGGATATAATTCTGCTTTCAGTTTACTCTCCTTGATTTCTTCAGTCAAGTCGCCACCTTTTAAATAAAGAATTCCATTTCTAATGGCATTGATATTTTCCTTAGCGAATTTACCTCTTACCCAAGGATAAAAATCTCCCAAACGAGTTACCGCTCTTGAGATTACGAAATTATATTTATCTGTAATTTGCTCTGCCCTACTGTGAGAAGCTTTTACATTTTTCAAACCTAATGCAGCTGCAACTTCCGTGACTACTTTTATCTTTTTCCCGATAGAATCTACCAAATGGAAATCGGTTTCAGGAAACAGAATAGCTAAAGGAATCCCAGGAAAACCTCCACCAGTACCAACATCTAATACTTTTTCGCCTGGCTTAAACGTACAAAACTTAGCCACACCTAGCGAATGTAGGATGTGTCGCTCGTACAATTCCTCAATATCTTTTCTCGAAATTACATTAATTTGCGAGTTCCAAAAACTATACAAGTCGAAAAGTTGCTCAAATTGCTCGACTTGTGTAGGAGTTAAATCCTTAAAATACTTGAAAATGATATCAGGTTTTACCATGTGGCAAAGTTAAAAGTAATTTTTAGTTTTAGGTCGATAGTTTTAAGTTATCAGATAGCGGCATCAGCGCCTAATCGTAATTCGTAAATCCCTTTATTTCCATTGTACCTTCTTTACGAAGATGGACAAAATTGCATTAAGCACCAGAAACGCCATTAATATCATATCTAAGATTGGAAACCACCATCTCAAACCACCGTAATCTAATCTTTTAAGCAATTTGGGATATACGAAGCATCTCACGATTAAGCTCAACAAGAATACGCCTACAGCTATAAAATGTGTCTGCGGGAAACAAGCCAATGCAATAACCAAAGCGTAAAAAAGAAATTGTATGGCAATTTGGGTGGACAAAATAAACTTATGCTTCGGCTTATAGAAATTTCCTGCTCCAACATGTCTTTTCTTTTGACGTAAGTAGGCTAAAAACGAAAGTTTAGGATCACTCCAAACATGCGTATCCTTGTGAATTTGGATCAGCGTATTAGTCGATGTTGCATTAGCATTTACAAACAGATCATCATCTCCAGAAGGAATATGCATGTGGGCCGCAAAACCTTTATTCTTAAAAAACAGCGATTTCTGATAAGCCATATTTCTACCAACACCCATGTAAGGCATCCCTTTCAAGGCGAAAGACAAATAATTAACTGCCGTAAAAAAGGTTTCAAATCGGATGAGCGCATTCAACAAGCTTCGCTTTTTGAAATAAGGCGAATAGGCCAATAAAATCTGCACCTGATCATCAGCTGGTTTTTGCATTCCTTTCAGCCAATTAACTGAAGCTGGTTGGCAATCGGCATCAGTAAAAACCAACCAATCATGCTTAGCTGCTTTGATCCCCATAGTTACTGCGAATTTTTTACCAGCTATAAACTTTTCCCCTTCCCTAACATGAACAACCTTTAAGTTCTGGTATTTCTTTTCAAACTCTTCTAACAAATCTGCTGTGCCATCCCAAGAGCGGTCGTTTACCACCACTACCTCAAAATCGGGGTAATCTTGTTCAAAAAGGCTAGGAAGATATTTCTTAAGGTTCTCAATTTCGTTACGAGCACAAACAACCACACTGATAGGCTGGCTGCTAGTGGCAGGCAATTCTTCGATACGATATCTAGCCAATTTTAAATGTACGCCAAGCACATAATATAAATGTATAAAAAAGCAGATAGCAAGGGCCGTTAGCAGGCAGATTTCGAGTATGTTAAATTCCACGACGGTGTTTAAAAGCTAGCAAAGGTAAAAATTTGTGCCATTGGTTTGGCAGTTTTTTAGATTTTGATTAGAAAAGCAATTGCAGTAGCTCTTGGATACATCCATCCCGCTTTCCGTTATAGCCCTCGTTCGTAACGTTCTCTCGGGGCTGCCACTTCAATCGGGTTTGGGAAACATAAAACAGTGCACAGTATTTGCAAACTCAACCTAAGTGCAATTCATCTCAATTTTTATAGGGAGCGGCTTAATCGGAGATGCAATTGAAGCAGTATGGACTACAACTTACTTACCAGAATAAATTATTTGAGAGAAACTTTCGAGATATCTGGCACACCTGCCAGCGCTGCTGCTTTAGCTAACTGCTCCTTATGAAGCGCAGAAGCCTTTCCATTCTGTTTGATCTGATAAGCCAGCATACTATTATTGTACATAAAACTTAAAATCCAATTTCGCCTATCTTGTTCCGACATCTTTGCAATTTTACGCTGAACTTCATTTTTTGCCATATTAGCCCTAATCGAATTTCTTAGATTCACCACTTTAACCTTATTTGCATCAAGCTGATGATACATTTCCCAATTCCATGCGATACCAATAGCCAAAATATCAGAAAGGTAATTTGACTTAAGTCCCGCTGCCTGCGCTCTGCTATCAAAATGATGCATAGTCCTCGTTCCAGTTAAGAAACTTCTTAGCTTTCCTTTATCGGTATTCTTATTTGCAGCTATTACCTGATTAAACAACAACTCCTCAAATCCCCTAAAATGACTAAAGCCTAAATACAAATAATCTTTGTTTGAAGCTTTACTAACACCACCACCACTATTTTTAAAAGCATTGCTCATTACACTTTGCCTTAATGCCGTATAGCCATGCCCCATACCCAAACTGGCCGTAGCTGAGCCTTCATATTGTGCCGATGCGTTTAAATAAGAAAAGATGAATAAAATACCTACAAATAAAATCCTCATGGCGTAATTGGTTTTAGTGACCTATCTAAAACGCCTCACAAATTTGTTTGTTTGAGTTTAGAGCCAATAATATTGCAAACAATAGCTGCCTAACACGAATTTTGTTATTTTTGCATCCTATATGAAATTCGACTTACAGGCAAAAGACCCAAATTCTAAAGCTAGAGCAGGCATAATTAGCACCGCTCACGGCGACATACAAACTCCAATCTTTATGCCTGTAGGCACTGCTGGAACAGTGAAAGCAGTACATCAAAAAGAATTAAAGGAAGATATCAAAGCTCAAATTATTTTGGGTAATACTTACCATTTATATCTTCGCCCAGGGTTGGATATTTTAGAGCCCGCTGGCGGTTTGCACAAGTTTATTGGTTGGGACAGACCGATTTTGACCGATAGTGGTGGCTATCAAGTTTACTCGCTAAGCAAGGTTCGAAAAATTAAGGAAGAAGGTGTGACTTTCCGTTCACATATCGATGGCTCTAAGCATTTGTTTACGCCAGAATACGCAATGGATATTCAACGTACCATTGGTGCCGATATCATCATGGCTTTTGATGAGTGCACCCCTTACCCATGCGACTACAAATACGCTGCGAACTCAATTAACATGACGCACCGCTGGTTAAAGCGTTGCTGTGAGCGTTTCGATACGACAGAACCTAAATACGGTTATGATCAAACACTTTTCCCTATCGTGCAAGGCTCAGTTTACAAAGACCTAAGGGTAAAGTCAGCTGAATTTATCGCATCTATGGGCAGAGAAGGCAATGCTATTGGTGGACTTTCTGTGGGAGAACCTGCGGAAGAAATGTACGCTATGACCGAGGTAGTTTGCGATATATTACCTTATGAAAAACCACGTTATTTGATGGGTGTAGGCACTCCAGTCAATATTTTAGAAAATATTGCGTTAGGAGTAGACATGTTTGATTGTGTAATGCCTACTCGGAATGCTAGAAACGGAATGCTTTTCACTAGAAATGGCATGATTAACATTACTAATAAAAAGTGGGCAAATGATTTTTCTCCAATTGATGCAGACAGCGATTTATTAGCAGATCAAGTGTATTCTAAAGCTTATTTACGTCATTTGATGCACAGCAAGGAAATTTTAGGGTCGCAAATTGCCACGCTACACAACCTACATTTCTATTTATGGCTAGTTAATGAAGCTCGTGAAAAAATCATTGCGGGTGAGTTTTATGAGTGGAAAAACAAAATGGTTACTATCTTAGGAACAAAACTGTAAATGAGTTTCTTCAAGCGACGTTCAAAGATTATAGATGCCTACATTATCGGCAAGTATCTGGGCACCTTCGTGTACACCCTCGCCGTTTTCGTTGTTGTCATTGTAATTTTTGACCTATCGGAAAAGCTTGACGACTTTTTGGGCAACGATATGACGGCATGGGAAATAGCAACTGACTATTATGCAGGTTCCATCCCATTCTATGTCAACATGCTTTCGCCGCTGATGAATTTTATCGCTGTAATTTTTTTCACTGCAAAAATGGCCGACCAGACCGAAATCGTGCCTATTTTAAGTGGCGGTGTTAGTTTTAATCGCTTTTTGAGGCCTTATTTCATTTCGGCTTTTATCATATTCTCTATTAATTTAGCTTCAAATCTTTACTTACTGCCTTATACTAATAAAATCAAGAATAGCTTTGAAAATCAGGTAATTAAGAAAAACGATCCATATACGAAGTCTAACATACACATGAAAATAGATGAGAATACCTACATCTATATCGATAATTTTGACAACCGCAGCAACATTGGCTACAGGTTTGCCTTAGATCGTTTTAAGGGCGATATACTGGAGAAAAAACTAGTTGCAGAGCAAATTAGCTACGATTCATTGAAGCATGTATGGAAGCTCACGAATTACACTACTAGAAACATTAAAGACCTTAAAGAAACAATGGTCTACGCTAATAATAAAACGAAAGACACTGTTTTAGACATGAAACCAGACGATTTTTCGGTTTACGATAATGTAGTGGAAAGCATGACCAGCAAAGAGCTTTCTGATAAGATTAAAAAAGAAAAAATTAGAGGCTCAGGTGTTATGAATGATTTACTTTTTGAGCAATACAAGCGCTACGTGCAACCTCTATCAGCATTTGTACTTACGTTGATCGGTGTAGCCTTATCGTCAAGAAAGGTACGTGGAGGCGTAGGCCTACCTCTCGGAATAGGTATCGTATTGAGTTTCTTATTCATTGTACTCAACCAGTTCGCGAAGATGTTCTCTACCAAAGGCGGTGTACCACCGCTATTGGCCAATCTATTACCTGTAGTAATATTTGGTATTTTAGGCCTTTATTTATTGCGAAAAGCACCTAAATAATTAATTTCCTACTTCCAATATCTTTGATTTAATAGGAATCTATTGTATTGGCAAAGCAACGATACTACCTGCTAAGATAGATGGGCTAACCAAAACAGCTCTTATTCTTTAAATAGAAGCTATTATCGCTATTTTATGGCATTTACTTACCATTATATTGCTCTGATAGGGCATGACAAGCTAAAGAAACACTAATTTTAGGCATTATTGTGATGTTGTTCTATTAGATCTTTATGTATGCCCAGAATAGAAATTGTTACTGAAATTGCTGCCCCTATTGAGATTTGTTTCGATCTGTCAAGAAGCATTGATCTGCATCAGATTTCCACTTCTAAGACTAATGAAAAAGCGATCAAAGGAGTTACTTCAGGACTGATTTCTTTAAACGAAACCGTTACTTGGGAAGCAACACACTTCGGCTTCAAGCAACAACTTACCTCAAAAATAACGGCATATAACAGACCGTATTCATTCGTAGATGAGCAAATAAAGGGCGCTTTCAAATCCATTTTTCATCAGCACGAATTTGAGGAAATTGATGGAAAAACCATTATGAAAGATACTTTCAAATTCAATTCTCCTTATGGAATTTTAGGTAGAATATTCAACTTTTTAATACTGACGAACTATCTAAAAAACTTCCTGATTGAAAGAAATGAGGTGATTAAAAACTACGCAGAAACAGCAAAATGGAAGTCTGTATTAGACGAAAACGGCATCGATAAATAGAAAGAAAAACCTATTATTTTCATTACACAACACTGCACTAAAAGTATATATTTTCTTACGAAAAAACTAAGTGAAATTTCTAATCAGAGCTCAGAAAACAGCTTCAAAAGCTAAAGGAAAATCTCATTATTTAGACCCTAAAACTTACCTAAAAACAGCTTTTATTATTTAAAAATACTTTTCAAAGCACACTAAATTTAGCTCTAAATCCAGCTAAAAACACACCTATATTAGTGCAGAAAACTATCTAAAATAGGAGTTAAAAAAACTATAAAAATAAGACAGTAAAACCCTTCTTTACAGGTTGTAAAACACGCTAAAAACTAATCAAATCCATTCGCTAAAAACGGGCGTAAAGTGCAACCATAATCTTTAAAAATCACAATAAAGGCGACTCAAAAAACGACATCATACGTTCGGTAAAAGCTACAAAAACTTCACAAAAATGGCTGAAAAACCTTATGAAAAAACTACGATTTAGGAGTAGACAAATTGAAGCGATGACCAAAGAAAAGCAATTAAAATCAATCCCAAATCATAGCAATTAAATAAACAAATTGCACACTAACTAAGCTAAACATCAATTAAAATCAAGAAAATAATAATTTAAAAATAAACACTAAGACCAACATACAACAAATACAAACAGGCTATCAAACCGTATAAATTTCAGAAAGAAATCATCGCGAAAAAGATTACGTTTTTTTAAATAAATCACCAAATCTACATGTTAAAATAACTCACGTAGGACGAAAAATCACATCAATTTTTAAAACCATTCGTATACACTTTATGAAACACGAGTGTTTTTCGGCAGAAAAAATCGATTAAAATAGTGTATAAATTTATTCAATATTTTACAGTATATTAGAGCAGTCAATTAGCCCGTATTTGATAAACAAAACAAGTTAATAAAGCTAAAAAAAACGCTAAACCATTACAATATATTAAAAACACATAAATCAATTAATCAAATATTTATACATTTTAACTAAATAAAAAATTTATAAAAACAAGGCTTAAATCAAAACACTAATACTAAAAAAATTAGCAAAAAATATTATATACCAAATAATAACAAATCATAAAATTGAAAATCAAAGTTTTAACATCAATCATATTAAGTTTTACTTTTTCGAAGTGTTTTGCACAGTTTTTTGATCAAAGTCAAACACCGCTTAGTGTAAAATGGCGGCAAATTGAGCACAGCGGGTTTAAAATCATTTATCCCGTTGCACTTGAAAAAGACGCCCAAAGAATGGCCAATACGTTTGCCCACATCTACCCTACCGTCGGCAAGAGCTTACAGGAAACTAAAACTGTTATCCCCATCCTCTTACAAAACCAAGGAACCACGTCAAACGGCTTCGTTCAACTGGCTCCTAAAAAATCAAAATTCTACACTATCTCACCTCAAAAGTTTGACAGCCAAGACTGGCTAAACAACCTTGCAGTACACGAACTAAGACACGTTGCACAGTTCAATAAGATCACCGGAAAGAAGGGTTTTCCATTTCCTGAAGAAGTTTACTTCGGCTACCTTGGAGCTAGCTTACCACTTTGGTTTTTAGAGGGTGATGCCGTGAGTACTGAGACTGCTCTTACCTACGCTGGAAGAGGTAGGCAACCGAACTGGATCATGCCTTTTCGAACCTCACTTTTAGAAGGCAAAAACATACCTTACTCGAAGGCATATTTCGGATCAGAAAAAGATGTTACACCTGGCTATTACCAACTTGGATATTTAATGAATTCTCAACTTCAAAAAGAGCGTGGAATCGACATCGGAAACCAGCTACTTTCTGACATTAACAAAAGGCCTTTAAGACTCTATCCTTTTTCTCAAAGTCTTAAAAAATTAACCGGCAAAAACACAAAAAAACATTACCTACAAACTTTAGCAAACCTGAAGCAAGATTGGACTAAACAAGACAAGCGAAATAAGTCTATCGACTACGCAAGTCTGAACAAAATCTCCAGCTACGAAACACACTATTATTTACCAACCGAATTATCGAATCAAAAGATCTTAGCACTCAAACAAAGCAAAAGTGAAGCGCCAGGTTTTGTGATCATTTCTCCAGACAAAAAAGAAAGGACTTTAATGAAAATTGGTTACCAAGAGCAACCTTGGTTTAGCTATGGCAACAAGAAAATCGTTTGGGAAGAAAGACGAGAAGATCCGAGGTACAAACAGCGAAGCTATAACGTGGTTTGTACTTACGATTTTAGAACTGGCAAGAAAAAACAGCTCACCCATCAAACGAGATTATTTGCTCCGAGTATTTCGAGTGATGGAAAAAAATTGGTGGCAGTACAAATTGATCTGGGCAATCACCACAACTTAGTCATGCTAGATATTGAAACTGGGAAAATCACAGACAGTTTAGCAAACACAGAAAACTTTCAACTGCAAACACCAGCACTCAATCACGACGGCAGCAAACTCTCATGGATCAGCGTAAACGAAGCAGGAAAATCTCTTTGGCTAAAAACAAGTGAACAAACAGCAATTTTAATTGGTAACACCAGACAACAGCTGAGCAGGCCAGTATTCTTTAACGATAAGATCGCATTTAACGCTCATTACAGCGGCATTGATAATATTTACGAAATAGACCCCGCTTTAAAAAAGATAAGCGTTCTGACAGCCTCTAAATACGGCGCTTTTAACGCAAGTTTTAGCAATGATGGAAAAACCTTGTTGTTTAACGATTACAAATTGAGGGGATACGAAATAGCGAAGACAATCGTTAGCCCGGCAGAAGTTCAAGAAAGTAGTTTTGTTTACTACGGACAGGACACCCAAAAAGAGGATTACGTGTTTGCCAACGTTCCTGATAGCACATTCAGCTCGAAACCTTACAGTCCGCTGAAACACATGTTCAATTTTCACAGCATTAGCCCAACTGCTGACGACGCAGTAGAAAGAGTTGGTTTACAACTCAAATCAGACGACCTACTCAACACCACTAGTTTTTATGGCGGCGTTACCTATGAGAGTTCGTTACGCCGTTTTGAGTACAATGCTGGATTAAGATACAAAGCGCTCTATCCGGTCATCAACCTCAGTTACCGCAATCGACCTCGTTTGACGTATTACCGTTTTCAAAATGCTGTTCATCGAGCTGATTTTAGGGAGGATTACGTCGGCTTAACGACCTCTGTACCGTTAAGTTTTAATTCGTTTAATCATAATTTCAGCATCGTTAGTGAAGTTGGCACTTACTATGCTAAGCGCCATTTTAGCGCTGTGGATGCTTCCAGATTAGTAAATACCATAAATTTTCCACTCACCTATCGCCTGGGCTTTAACCACCAAATCCGAAGAGCCGAAAGAGATATTGCTCCAAAATGGGCGCAAGCTTTTGAAATCAAATATCAACACCTACCGTTCGACCAAACCCTTACAGGTAGGCTATTAGCTTTCGAGAGCTACCTTTATTTTCCTGGTCTAGCTAAAAACCATACCTTTTTGGCAAGTTTTAACTATCAGCAAAACAATGGAACCTTTAGAACAGTCAATGATATCCCAGTTGTTTACGGTTATAATCAAGTCGCGGCCCGCAGCCTCCTTAAAAATACTTTATTATTCAACTATCGTTTTCCGTTTTTATTCCCCGATCTAGAGATTGGACCTTTTGCCTACGTAAGAAATGTGAGGGCTAGCTTTTTCAGCCACTATGAAAACATCGGTCACGAAACCAATTTATCACAACCCAAAACATTCGGTATAGAGCTTAGGAGCGACATGAATTTATTGCGTTATCAGCCAGTAGCAGATGTTGGTGCCAGATTAATCTTCGTTAACAAAAGCTACAATCAAAACCCTATCTTCGAATTGTTGTTTAATTACTACTTTTAATCACTAAAACGAAAACCATGTCGGGAAAAAGTATTACCATTATTGCATTAACAGCGCTACTTACCATATTCTTAACCGTCAATAACGACGCTGTAGAGTTCAATTTCATCATCGGGCAACCAGTAGAGGTATCAAAACTGGTGGTAATTGGCATTTGTATTTTGATTGGCTTTATTTTAGGGTTTATTGCTGGCAGACCGCGAAAAACCTACAGCAGTTACAATGAAGAAATTGAAAAAGATTATATCGATGATAAACCTAAAAGCACATTAAGCGACGAAGACAGAGATTACATCAGCTAGTATATTTTAAGAAAAGCAGTAAGTTTTGAAACATCGACAGTAGAAGCCCTGCTTTTCAGTTTTAAGTTCTCCAGTTACACGTCAATGATTGGCGAATAGAATCGGTTTTTTTTGTAATCGATACCACTAACAATCTGCGTCAACACTTGTCGAGAACTACAAATCGATGTACTTACAATCTTATAGATAAGCAATTTTTAAGTCTTAATGAATCGTCTCGCTTACAATTTCATAAAACCGAAAAAAGAACTTGTGGTTTTTGTCGATCGATTTTCTTCACTCCAAAACCTGAGTGAGCATGCCGATGGTGTAATCATCCCTAATGGAAGAATTGATTTGCTTTTCTGTAAAACTATAGACAATCAATTTCAAATTATCTTGATGGGCTTAGAAACTAAGCCTAAGCCTATGCCTCAGCGACAAATTTCCGAATTTTTCGCAATCAGTTTTAATCCTTTAGCCATAGAGTACATTTTAAAACATTCCATTGCCGACATCTTGAATAGCGGAAAAGTGTTGCCTAACAACTTCTGGGGCTTCAACATCGAAGACTTGAATGATTTTAATCAGTTCTGTGAAAAAGCATCAAGGAAAATCACCGCTCTCTTAACGAACGAAATAGATGAACGCAAAAGAAAATTGTTTGAATTGATTTTCTCATCAAACGGAGAGGTGAGCATTAAAGAACTTTCTGAAAGTGTATTTTGGAGCGAACGTCAAATTAATCGCTATTTTAATCAACAATTAGGCATTCCACTTAAAGCCTATTGCAATATCCTACGATTTCAAGCCTCACTTCCGCATATCAAACACGGATACCTATCACCACAGCTTAATTTCACCGATCAGTCTCATTTTATTAAAGAAATCAAAAAGCTCTCTGGAGTGTCACCAAAAGAACTCTTCAAAAATGAAAACGACCGTTTTTTACAATTTTTAGTTTACGACAAGAAATAATTTTGCAGCATAAATTTTAAAATTATGTTGTTAAAAGATAAATCAATAGCCATAGTTGGTGGTGGTCCAGGCGGACTTACACTAGCTAAACTTTTAGAACTGAAAGGTGTAAACGTAAAGGTTTACGAAAGAGACGCAGACAAAAATGCACGAGTACAAGGCTCTCCTCTCGACTTACACGATGAATCTGGTTTAGCTGCACTTCGAAAAGCAGGATTACTGGAAGCATTTAAAGCCAATTTTATGCCCGGCGCAGATAAACAGCTTATCCTGAATGAGCGAGCTGAAGTATTTTTTAGCGACCACGATGTAAAAACTGAGGAAGATTTTGAAAATTCTAATTTTCGTCCAGAGATCGACAGAGGGGCTTTGAGAAGAATTTTACTAGCGTCTCTACAGCCAACAACCGTCATCTGGAACAGTCATTTCGTTTCGATGGAAAGAGAAAACCAAGGATGGCTGCTACACTTCAAGAATAATTCTCCTGTTTATGCTGATATTGTAATTGCTGCTGATGGAGCTAATTCCAAAATCCGTCCTTACCTTACAGATATCAAACCTTTCTATTCGGGTGTAACGATGCTCGAAGGCAATATTTATGATGCTGAAAATACAGCTCCGAATATTCATAAATTATTAAGAGGCGGAAAAATAATGGCTTTTGGAAATAAAAAAAATATCCTTATGGGACAAAAAGCAAATGGACAAATTGGCTTCTACTTCAGTTTTAAAACTGCGGAAAATTGGGCTAATAACAATAAGCTAAACTATAATGATCAAACTCAAATGTTAGATTGGTTTAGAGTAAGCTATCCTGAATGGAGCAACATCTGGCATGAGCTGTTGGAGAGTGCAGTGTCTCCGTTCATTCCCCGACCTATATATTGCATGCCATTAGACCAACATTGGGAAGCACTGACCAACCTAACCATGATTGGTGATGCTGCACACGTTATGCCACCGTTTGCTGGCGAAGGTGTGAATATGGCAATGCTTGACGCGCTAGAATTGAGCGAATGCCTGACAGCTGACAAGCATACTAACCTAAAAGAGGCTATTTCGACTTACGAAACAAATATGCGTAAGAGAGCTTCAGCTATAGCTAAAGAATCTCTAGACAATGGCGAATTAATGCACGCTGAAAATGCTTTGCACAAAATGATTACGTTCTTCTCCAATCATTAAATCGAATACACATCAATATCTTCAGCAACTACCCGCTTGCAACATTTCTATTAGAAAAGGTCTACGGATGGTCTTATTAGTTATTTTAGAAGTCTAATAAAATAAACCTAAAATGATTAGAAAACTATTATTACCAAGTTTATTGTTATTCACTTCGTCGTTTGTTTTTGCGCAAGACAAAGTGATAGACAATATCGTTAAGGAAGCTAACGAAAACTCTCAGTTGGAAAAATTAGCCCATGAATTATTAGACGTTGTTGGTCCTCGTTTGGTGGGTACGCCGCAAATGAAGCAAGCCAACGATTGGGTGGTAAAAAAATATGCTGATTGGGGCATTAGCGCTAAAAATGAACAGTGGGGACAATGGCGTGGCTGGGAACGCGGTGTCACTCACGTAGATTTAGTGAGTCCGCGTTTAAGAACGTTAGAAGCTACTCAATTAGCTTGGAGTCCATCAACCACTACAGGCAAACCAATTAATGCAGAAGCGATTATTTTACCAGAAAACATTACAGACTCAGTTTCATTCCAAAAATGGCTACCCGCTGTAAAAGGCAAATTGGTGTTAGTATCACACAACCAAATTTCTGGCCGTCCTGATAAAAATTGGGAAGAGTTTGCCACCAAAGACCTTTTTGAGAAATATAAGAGAGATAAAGCGGCAGCACTTAAAGCTTTCAACGACAACTTATCGAAAACGGGCTTAAAAGCTAAAGATTTAGCTTTGGCTTTAGAAAATGCAGGGGCAGCAGCTATCATCATCAATAACTGGTCGCAAGGTTTTGGTGTTGACAAAGTGTTCGGCGCTAATACCAAGAAAATTCCGACCATCAATTTATCAGTAGAAGATTACGGTTTAGTTTTCCGTTTAGCGAAATTCGGTTCTAAACCGATGTTAAACATTACATCAGAGTCGAAGGAGCTAGGCTTAGTCCCTACCTTTAACACTGTTGCAGAATTAAAGAGTAAACAAAAACCTAATGAGTATGTAATGTTATCTGCTCACTTAGATTCTTGGGATGCTTCTGCCGGTGCTACCGATAATGGCTCTGGAACTATCTTGATGATGGAAACCATGCGTATTTTAAAGAAATTCTATCCCAACCCTAAACGCACCATTTTAGTTGGCCACTGGGGCAGCGAAGAGCAAGGCTTGAATGGCTCTAGAGCCTTTGTCGAAGATCATCCAGAAATCGTAAAGAACTTGCAAGCTTTATTCAATCAAGATAATGGAACGGGTAGAGTGGTAAATCTTGCCGGACAAGGTTTCTCTAACGCAGAGAAGTTTTTAACTCGTTGGTTAGCCAAAGTACCTGATACTATTAAAAATCAAATCAAGACATCGTTCCCAGGCATTCCAGGTGCTGGTGGTTCAGATTTCGCTTCGTTTGTGGCTGTTGGCGCACCAGGCTTCTCTTTAAGCTCTACCAGCTGGGATTATGGCACTTACACTTGGCATACCAACCGAGATAGTTATGATAAAATGGTGTTTGAAGAGATTAGAAGCAACGCTATTTTAGCAGCAATCATGGTTTACATGGCTTGTGAAGATCCTGAGAAATTCACGACAGAAAGAGCAGAGTTACAAACAAATCCAAGAACTGGACAAAAGGCAACTTGGCCAGAGCAGAAGAAAGCAATCCGTAAGGGCGGTGTAGATTAATTTTTTTCCCGTCATTTCGACCAGGAACGAGGAGAAATCTTTGAATTTGCTCCTCAAGCCTCAGAGAAGATCTCTCCGCTACGGTCGAGATGATGGATTAACTTATTTAAACTATCTAAAGCGACACCGCCAATAGACAACTCATTTAAACACCTAAGACATCTTATTCATTTTAGAAGGATTTCTTAGGTGTTTTTTATTTTATCAATAAAGTTGAATAACTCTACCTAACAATTCGCATAAACTTAGGTTACCAAATAGACGAACCTTTATACATCAAACACAAAACCTTCTTCAACGAAGAAACACCTTTTAAATTTGATTTTTCTCTTTTTGAATACTGGATAGATCTTACTGGACATGACATCAATAAATACAGGAAAGATCATTATGAAGAATGGTCTTCATCGATGTAAGAAACCGTAATCATAAGAATACTTCGCCTTAGTCGTCTCTTTGTGGTTAATTATTAATCAATGAAAGCCTACTCACAGGTGGTTTTAAACTTACTGCTCTTCCTTCTGCTGAAATTTATAAAACAAATAACCTAAGAAAGGCAAAATCAAAAAACTCCCCAAAACCAATGCCCAACCTAAACTTTGCACTGTTTTTTCTGGTGCTATCGTTTGGTAAAGCGATATCGACCCACCTCCTTTTAAGCGAATAAAATTAGGGAAATGAGCAAAGCTGATGGCAACTAAAATCATGGTCACCTGAAAGCCTGCCAATACTCTCAATATCTTCGTATTTCCTTTGAGCAACAAATACCAAAGTAGTACCAAGGAAAGGCTCGCTAAAATCACCGCAGCTAAACCAACTTTGTTGTAAAATACCCAGTTGATTAAAGGAACACTTTCTAACGACGCACTAAAGAATACCATTGCACCGAAAATTACCGCAGTCACATTCATGTATTTTGCTTTTGTAATGAATCGATTTTTGTCTTCTTCTGTTCTACACTCTCCTATCAAATAAATAGCTGCCAAGAAGCCACATAAAGCAGTGGTAAACAAGCCAACAGAAATAGAAAACCAATTAAGCCATCCAAAAATGTAGGCATCAGCAAAATTCGTAGCTTTTAGATCTATCTTTCCAGAAAGTACACTTCCAGCGATAATACCAAGAAACAATGCAGTGAGAAAACTCGAATACCTGAAAATACGGTTGTACAACCAATGCATATCATCTTTAACAGCGTCGTAATGTCTGAATACAAATGCCGTTCCTCGAGCAATAATACCGATCAACATCATAGCTAAGGGGATATGCAAATGTACCGACATCGTGGTGTAGACGCGAGGGAAAGCCACAAATAGAATTACAATGGCTATAATTAACCACATGTGATTAGCTTCCCAAACTGGACCAATGGCATGATACATCGTTTGACGGGTACGACTTCTATTTTTCGTTGAGGTGAACAACTCGATAATGCCAGCGCCGAAATCGGCCCCACCCAGTAAAAAATAAAGCAAAATAGCTAGACATAAAAAAGCAATAACTACTTGTTCCATTATCAATTGAGGTTTGAAGATTTATAAAGTACGGGAACCATTTTAATTTGTCGATACAACAAAAAAATCACGATTAAACTCAGCGAAAAATAGATGGCAGAAAATAGGTAAAACGACCAAGCAATTCCTGGCATCGGCGTTACGGCATCAATAGTTCGCATCACACCATTGATGATCCAAGGCTGTCTACCAACTTCCGTAACTACCCAGCCTGCTTCTAAAGCGATATAGCCCAAAGGGATAGCGAAGACAAAGAGTTTCAATAACCACGTAGTAGTTAGAATCGTCTTTTTCTTCCATAAGATAAAGAAATAAATCAATGAAATGATCATCATCAACGTACCTAAACCCACCATGATCTGAAAAGCATAATGTGTGATCGCCACTGGAGGATGCTCGTCTGCTGGAATTTGGTCTAAACCTTTAACCTCCGCATTGAAATCGCCGTGCGCTAAAAAGCTCAATGCTCCAGGAATTTCAATGTAGTTTTTTACAGTCTTATTTTTCTCATCCACAATGCCGCCGATTAACAAGGGTGCAGGTTTTTCGGTTTGATATAAAGCTTCCATCGCGGCAAGTTTGGCAGGTTGACGCTGAGCCACGTCTTTTGCAGAAACATCACCACTTAAAGGCTGCAGCAACGCACAAATGGTGGCAAAAGTAGCTGCTATTTTAAATGACTTGTAATGAAAATCGTTATGCTGCTTTTTCAACAACATCAAAGCGTGAACGCCAGCAACCGCAAAACCCGTAGCCGTAAATGCAGCTAAACACATGTGTAATGCCTGCGTAAACCAAGCATCGTTAAACATCGCTTTAATGGGGTCGATATTAACATATTGGCCGTTGATGTAATCAAAACCAGCTGGACTATTCATCCAAGCATTAGCCGCTACGACCAATATTCCAGATGCTAGCCCGCTTACTCCAACTACCATACCCGTAAACCAATGGAACCATTTATTTAACTTCTCCCAACCGTAAAGGAAGAAACCTAATGCAATAGCTTCAATAAAGAATGCAGTGCCTTCTAACGAAAAGGGCATCCCGAATATTGGACCCGCGTGTTCCATAAACTTAGGCCAAAGCAAACCTAATTCGAACGAAAGCATAGTGCCCGAGACAGCACCAGTAGCGAAGAAAATGGCTACACCTTTGCTCCAAGCCTTGGTAATATGCTTATACACTTCGTTATCGGTTTTTAACCATTTATAATGCGAAACAGCCATAAAGAACGGCATCACCATACCAATGCAAGCGTAAATAATGTGGAAGCCCAATGAAAGGGCCATCTGTGAACGGGCGGCTAAAAAATCATCCATGAGTTAGGGGATTAGGACTGAACAAATATAATGCTTCGTAACTTAAGCACTAAGACCGTATCCCCTTCTAAACGAAATATTTGAAATATAGAACGTTTATAAATTAATTAATTTTTCTTTTAATAATTATTTACCGTTTTATCTGAAGCAATCATTCAAAGCGACAATCAGCCTTAAACATTACCATCTTTTTTAGTCAAAAAAGCTAACCTTCTTAATTTCGCAATGCTCAAAGATTAAAAGTCGACTATTAAATATTTATTAAACTATCTTAGACACAAAAACCAACCATCTAATCCAATGAACTCAGCAAAATTTGCTCTTTTTATCCTTTTCTTTTTTGTTTACTCATCAACCAATCCCTTATTCGCACAAAAAGGCAAACCAAACCACCTCTATACATTTGGCCATGCCAGCGCTTTTATCGGAGGTCTGTATGACGGACATATCACCTATGGTGAAATTAAACCTTATGGCAATTTTGGTTTAGGAGCGCCCGACAAGCTGGACGGCGAGATTGTAATTTTCAATAACAAATTTTACCAAACACAATCTACAGGAAAAACCTTCGAAGTGGACGATCACAAGCAAACTCCTTTTGCCATCATCAATAATTTTAATAGCGAAAAAATCATTAAAATAGATAAAACAATTAATAAAGATCAGCTATTTCATTTGTTAGACAGTATCCTAATGAAGAAAAATGGAATCTATGCAGTACATATTAAAGCCAAATTTATAGCAGTAAAAACTCGAGCCTTTCCCATGGTTACCCAAAAACCTTACCAACCCATGGCGCAACTATTAGCTCATCAACAGTTTTTCAACTACGAAAATGTTGAAGGTGATTTAATAGGTTATCGCCTACCAAACTATATGGAAGGTGCCAACATTAGTGGTTATCATTTCCATTTCCTATCAGATGATAAAACCCAAGGCGGTCATGTCATTGATCTGATGATGAAAGACATCACCGTTGAAATCGATGAACTTGAGGGTTTCTCGATCCAACCGCCACCAACAGAAGCATTTCAATCTTTTGATTTAGAAAAAGACCGAAGAAACGAAGTTAAAGCGGTAGAGTTAGGTAAAAAAAGTTAACTATTTAGCATTGAGTTCTGCATAGGCAGCATTTAAACTTCTGGCAATACCATCACCCTGCCACTCCGTTGCTCCCGGAATTTCGGTAGCCTTCAAGATATCTTCCTTGGTTTTGCCGGTTTTAATTTCCTTACCTACAAAATCCAATAGCGATTGTAAATAATTCTTAAAAGCGGCAATGTCAGCTTTGCTACCAGTAATCTTCTCTGGGTCGCGGCTATGCCCGAAAATAAACAACGTGTCATTATCAAACTTGTTGGCAATTTGATCTAACACATTAATCCAACTTCCGATGTTAGCACCATTTGCTGTATCAATAAAAGGATAACGTCGGTTAAAAACTAAATCGCCTACATGGGCAATATTAGCATTTTCGAAATGATAAACGCTATCGCCATTGGTATGGCCAGCGCCAAAATAATGAGCTGAGATTTTTTCAGCGCCCAACTTGGTGTTCCAACCGTTGTTGCCGAAAGTCAAATCTGGCAATAGCTGTTTATCTAAACTATTTGCCTTTTCAGCAGTTGATTTTTGATTCTTCAATGAATTTTCGTGAGCAACTACATGCTCTACTAAACCCTTAAAGGCAATGTTACCACCAGTATGATCCCCATGATGATGGGTATTCAACAAATATTTAAAAGGTTTGTTACCCAATTTTTTCAATTCCTCAATTACATGTGGTGCTGAGTTAGGAAACTGCGAATCTACTACTGCAAAACCTTCATTGCTATTTAGCCAAGCAATAGTCCCACCCTGCTCGGTAAAAACTCCGATATTATCCCTAAGTGGTTTAAACTGATAAGCTTGCTGGATGCCATCGGCAAAAGCATTTGATTTATAAATAGAAACAAGGGCGAAGGCCAATGCTGAATGCTGAATAAACTGTCTGCGTTGCATGAACATAAATAAAAAACCACGACTGCATCGTCGTGGTTTAAATTTAACAAATAATATCTTTAAAATCCAGTACCTGGATTTGTTCCTGGTTCATGACTTCCTCCAAGGGGCTCATGTTTACGAGGATGCTTTTTGGTAAAGTTGGTCGTGATTGAAGATGATGACGTTGATTCTATATTCTCTTCCGTTCTCGAAGGTTTTGTATCATCAATATCGATCAAGTCATTTCTCACTTCTTTTTCGTTGTTATGCTTATCTTTATTTTCCATGATTTTTAAGTTTTGGTACGGTTATCTAACAATCTCCGTTTAAAGTTTGTTTGTAACATCATACATCAATTTCAAGAAATGAAGAAAGCAATCCTTTTTGGAGCCAGTGGTTTTGTTGGCGGTTATTTGTTAAGAGATTTATTGCAAAGCGATATTTACAGTGAGGTTACCATCGTAGTGAGAAAACCTTTGAACATACAGCATCCAAAGCTAAACATAGTGCTGGCAGACTATCATAATCTACCCCAAAACGCAGCATATTTAATAGGCGATGATGTGTTCATTTCCTTGGGAACTACTAAAAAGAAAACTCCTAATCAAAAGGAATACTATCAGATAGACCACGATTATCCTGTACTAGCAGCACAATTGACAAAAGCCAATGGAGCTACTTCGGTCATGTTAGTATCTGCGGTAGGCGCAAATGCTAACTCTTCTATTTTCTACAGTAAAACTAAAGGTGAAGCTGAAAGAGACGTACTTGCAGTTAACTTTAAGCATACCCATATTTTTCGACCGTCGATGATTATGGGGAACAGGTCAGAAAGTAGGCCATTGGAAAAAATATTCATTAATGTATTCTCGGTGGCGAACCTACTGTTGGTAGGGAAATTGAACAAGTATAAAGGAATTACCGCCGAGCATATTGCAAAAGCAATGATTAGTGCTGCGCAACAACCAGTAGAAAGAGCTAAAATTTATCATTGGAAGGAGATGAAGGAACTCCTATCGTCATCCCAGATCCGATAACTATCGGATTAATCTGGGATCTTAATACAACAACGATTAATTATCCTTTTATTGTTAGTACGATTCCTGCCTACACGTTAAGTTGAAATCTATTGATTCTAATAACAAATAATTTTCGGACTGCCATAAGGTTGTCAGTGGGATGATTATTTTTGCTATCAAATTATACCTATATAAATATGAGCTACTGTAGTGCGATACCAAATATGCAGCCTGAAGAACGTAAGGCCTTACATGCTAATTACCATGACAACTACTACGGTTTCCCTATCCATGATGACAATGAGCTATTTGGCAGATTGATTTTAGAAATTAATCAGGCAGGTTTAAGCTGGGAAACCATTTTAAAGAAAGAGGAGGGTTTCAGAAAAGCTTATGCGAATTTTGATATAACCACGGTAGCTAATTTTACTGAAGCGGATAGAGAACGTTTGCTACAAGATACAGGTATCATCCGCAACAAATTGAAGGTAAATGCTGCAATAGAAAATGCAAAAACCATTATTCAATTACAGCAAGAGTTTGGCAGCTTCGAGAAATGGCTTGAACATCATCACCCGAAAACCAAAGCAGAGTGGATCAAGCTATTTAAAAAAACTTTCAAGTTTACAGGCGGAGAAATAGTTGGTGAGTTTTTAATGAGCATCGGTTATCTACAAGGCGCTCACGATACTTCTTGTGTTGTACATGCAAAGGTTTTAAAGAGTAGTCCAAAGTGGGTTAACCAATAAACACTGTAAAAGTTAATCGTCATTTCGAGCGGAACAAAGTGTAGTCGAGAAATCTTTGAATTTAACTTTTCGACTTTTTCACCTTTCGCCCAAAATGACGACATTACTAATTATTAGTCAACTCTTTAACTCCCTTTTTAGGATAAAGTATCGAAAACACATATACCGTTAACACCGCTAAAGGAAAAGAAATTAAAGCTGGATTTTCCATTTGATGCATTGAATTCTCGGCACCTAAACCATATTTATCCCACATCGTTGGCGAGGTTAAGATAATAGCTAAAGATGCTACAATACCAACTACAATTGATGCAGAAATACCCGTAGATGAAGTTCTTTTCCAAAACAATAGAAACAAGATTGCCGGTAAGTTAGCTGAGGCCGCAATAGCAAATGCCCAGCCTACCAAAAAAGAAACGTTAATACCTTTAAAAGCCATTCCTAATAAGATTGCAAATACACCAACTACCACAGCTGCTATTTTACCTACTTTAACTTTCTTATCATCGGTCAGGTTTTTCTTTAGGTAGATATCAATAAAATCATGCGCAATGGCACCTGATGAGGCTACAATCAATCCTGCAACCGTTCCTAATACGGTAGCAAAAGCAACTGCTGAAATAATAGAGAATAACACTGCACCAAAAGCCTTCGCCAGCAATGGAGCAGCCATATTACTAGATTCGACATCCAACACCCCATTCACACCTGCTCCAAGACCTATAAACAGCGTTAAAATATAGAAACCTCCAATAGCTGCAATCGCTAAAATGGTAGACTTACGAGCGTCACGTGGTGTTTTTACTGTATAGTAACGAATAAGAATATGCGGTAATGCTGCCGTTCCTAAAAATAGAGCTAACATTAAGGATACGAAGTCTAATTTGCTCCACAAACTAGCATCGCTACCAATTTTATACTTCAAACCTGGTAACATAAACTTAGCACCAGCAATGTTTTCCGGATAATAAATAGCAACTTGGTCAGTGCCGTCAGTTACTTTAGTTTGCAAAAAGCGCACGACTTCACTTTCTTTAATGGTGGATAAAAATTCAAACGGACCAACAGCGCCAGTTCTCTCTACTTCCTTGCCATTAACAACGATTTTGCTCAAATGCCCAACTTGATAAAATTTCCTTTTATCTTTAGTCTCTCCATTATACAATTTCTCGCCATTGGCTTTCTGAACAATGGTTAAAGTTTCTTTTAGAGATTGCTTTCCATCTTTATCCGTCAAATAGAACCATCTTTCTACGCCATTTTGACTTAATTTCACGAAAGTTTTATTCGCAACAGTTTGCTGACTTACTACTTCCCAATGAGGTACAGCAGTGACTTGATCACCTTCAACTTGCGGCGTTAGCGTTATAAATTTATGATAAGGATTATCTTTTCCACCTGGAGATAGTGTTAAACCATTTTTAAGGATGTAAGCGGTTAATATGATGGATAGGATAATTAACAGACCACCTTTTAAAAACTGCACATAAGTAGTGGAGGCCATACCTGCACTCGCTACAATCGCAATTACAATGGCACCGACCAAAATTACGCCTGCCCAATGTGGCAAACTCAATAAAGGCATTACCAAATCACCCGCTCCGACCATTTGCGGAATTAGATAGAACACAGAGATGATCAACGTACTAACCGAGGCCGCTAAAGTAATTGCTCTCGAGTTAAATTTGGCATTTAAAGCATCGGTAAAGGTATATTTTCCTAATCGTTTAAATGGCTCGGCAATTAAGAACAGTGCTACAATCCAACCTGCCAAAAATCCGATAGCGTATAAAAAGCCATCGAAACCGGCAATGGCAATCATTCCACAGATACCTAGGAAAGATGCAGCCGAAAGGTAATCTCCAGCAAAGGCTATACCGTTGACAGCCCAATGAATTTGTCCACCAGCTGCATAGTAAGATGAAGAATCACTTTTCTTGCGACCAAAATAGAAAGATAGACCTAGTACTAGTCCAACAAAAATGCAAAAGAAGATTAACGCAGTTATTGAAATGTCATAAATCATCTGGCTTCCTCCTTTGTTAATGCATCGGCTTTTTCGGCGTCGTCCTCGTATTTAGTGCAATAATAGTTGTAGATAATACCCATGATAACCGCAAATACAATTAATCCAATACCATAAACTACGGCAAGGTTTAGTCCTGAAAATACAGTTGTGGATAGTAGTTCGTAATTAAATACACCGAGTGCTACAAAACCTGCGTAGCAGATTAGATAAATGAAAAATAATCGTACACCTAGTTTCGACTTTTGTCGTGTTACGATTTCTCTTTCCTCGGTCGTGCTGTTTACATGCATAACTTAAAGGGGATTCGAAGATTTATAATGGTTAATTTGTTTTTATGTTGATAATCAACAATGGTCTTAAATACAATACTAATAAAAAAACGGAAGTTTAGTTAATGTTTTGGCGATAAATAGTTGATTGAGGAGTTTTTATTTGAAATGTACTTTGACTTGTGAAGTGTTTGTAAATAGTAAGTCTTCTCCTGCATACGCAATATGGATTACAAATCCCGAATAGCGAGGCTTGAATTAAAACTAGACGATTTGTTTGGATTTCGCAGGACGGACTTGGTTAATTAGACCTGATTGAAGTGAAAATACTTTTTGTTTGTGTCATCCTTAGCTTGTCGAAGGATTGTTTGTTAATGTGCAGATGTTTCGACGACTTGTCCCAAGACTTCGGGAAGCTCAACATGACAAATATGAACGGCAGTGCCAACAAAAAGATTGCAACGTAAAGCGGGACTATCCGAAAATAGCAGCAAGATACCTGCTCTTCTAAAAAACAAAAAAAGAGAAACCTTTACGATTTCTCTCCTTCAAATAAGTTGATTACGATTAAGCTAATGCATTTTGCTTCACTACCATTTTCACTTTTTCAAGTGTGTAATCTATTTCTTCTTTAGTAGTGTATTTACTGAACGAAAAACGCACTGCCGGACGACTTGGATCTGCATTAATACCGTTTAACACGTGTGAACCAATATTAGAACCAGATGAGCAGGCACTACCGCCAGATGCACAAATACCGTTAATATCTAAGTTGAACAACAACATATCTGCCATATCCATTTCTGGGAAAGATACGTTTAGCACTGTATACAAACTCTTGTCGGCATCAGTTTCGCCATTAAAAGCGATACCTGGAACTTCCGCAATTAACTGCGCCTTCATATAATCCTTTAACTCTTGTACATGCTTTTGGTGAGCATCCATTTCTGTATAAGCAATCTCCAAAGCTTTTGCCAAGCCAACAATTCCGTATACGTTTTCGGTACCGCCACGCATGTTACGCTCTTGCGCTCCTCCATAAATCATCGGTGGAATTTTAATGCCATTGTTTACATACAAGAAACCCACGCCTTTTGGTCCATGCAGTTTATGTGCTGCACAAACGATGAAATGCGCTTTCAATTTACGCACGTCATGAACATAGTGCCCCATAGTTTGTACGGTATCTGCATGATAAATGGCATTATACTTCTCGCATAAATCACCCACTTTTTCCATATCGGTCAAAGTCCCCAATTCATTATTGGCATGCATTAAAGAGACAAAAGTACGTTCGTTATTCTGCAACAACTCTTCTAAGTGTGCATAATCAACATTTCCTTTTTCATCAATATTTACGAAACTCAATTTATCTATAACGCCGTCTTTAAGCAACATATTTAAGGTATGCTCTACAGCATGGTGCTCAATTTTCGAAGTGATAGCATGCTTAATGCCGTAAGCAGCGATACCACAACGAATAGCTGTATTATCCGCCTCCGTGCCTCCAGAAGTAAAAAATATTTCGGAAGGAGAAGCATTTAGCAGCGTAGCCACCGTCTTACGTGCTTTTTCTACCAAGGTCCTCACCTCTCTACCTAAAGCATGTATTGCAGATGGATTCCCGAAGTAATTGGTCATTACGTTGGTCATCTCTGCAACTACAACAGGATCTAAAGGTGTAGTAGCAGCATTATCTAAGTAAACTCGTTTCATTTTTATAAGTATGTTAGTTCTATTTTAGGGGTCAGGTATCAGTTAACAGTAGTCAGTTAAACAGTTCACCAAATTCAACGATTAAACCTTCCCTCTAATTTATCTGCAATATCTCTTTAATATCTGAGATAATTTTCTGTGCCAAGTTTTCGGCTGTAGTTTCGCTTTCTGCCTCACTGTAGATACGTATAATAGGTTCAGTATTTGACCTACGCAAATGTACCCATTCTTTATCGAATTCGATTTTTAATCCATCAATGGTGCTATAAGGCTGCTTTTGATACTTCTCTTCTACCTTTTTCAACAAGGCATCAATATCCATATCAGGCGTTAACGTAATTTTATTTTTCGAGATGTGATAAGATGGATAACTGGCTCTCAATACCGAAATAGGTTTTCCAAATTTAGCTAGGTGCGATAAAAATAAAGCGATACCGACTAAAGCATCTCTTCCATAATGCGATTCTGGATAGATAATCCCACCATTACCTTCACCACCAATAATAGCGTTGGTAGCCTTCATTTGATTTACTACATTTACCTCTCCTACCGCAGCTGCAGTATATTGTTGACCTGCTTTTTCCGTCACGTCTCTCAATGCCCTGGTAGAAGATAGGTTCGATACCGTGTTGCCTGGTGTGTTTTTCAATACGTAATCGGCAACAGCTACTAAAGTATATTCTTCACCAAACATAGAGCCATCTTCATTTACTAATGCCAATCTATCAACGTCTGGATCCACGACAATACCTAAGTCAGCATTTTTTTGCTGCACTATTTTAGCAATTTCCGTTAGATTTTCTGGAAGTGGCTCAGGGTTGTGAGGAAATTTACCATTTGGATCGCAATAAAGTTCATAAATGGTATCAACACCCAAGGCTCTTAACAAAGGTGGTAGAAAAATACCGCCGGTTGAATTCACGCAATCGATGGCTACTTTGAAATTCGCTTTCTTGATAGCATCAACGTCTACCAGTGGCAACGCTAAAATGGCATCAATATGTTTTTGGATATAGGTGTCGTCTTTTCTAACTTGGCCCAACTCATCCACCTCAGCAAATGCAAAATCCGAATTTTCGGCAATGTCCAAAACTTCTTTACCATCGGTATCACTAATAAATTCGCCTTTGGAGTTTAAAAGTTTTAAGGCATTCCATTGCTTTGGATTATGACTTGCAGTAAGGATAATTCCACCAGCAGCTTTTTCTAAAGGAACGGCAATTTCGACCGTTGGTGTCGTAGAAAGACCAAGGTCAATTACTTCAATACCTAAGCCTTGTAAAGTGCCTACAACTAAGTTATTCACCATTTCGCCCGAGATACGAGCATCGCGTCCAATAACAATTCTTTTATATTCTGTTTTGCCAATTACCCAAGAGCCAAAAGCAGCCGTAAATTTTACTATGTCAATTGGGGTTAAACCATCGCCAGCCTTGCCGCCAATAGTCCCCCTTATACCAGAGATGGATTTAATTAAAGTCAATTCGCCTAATTTTTGCCCAAAACTAATAAAAATAAATGCTTTAATTTTATGTTAACCATCATGTTTTTGACATTTAATCTTCAAGTAAATCTATGAGTTAGGTAGTTGATTTATTATTGTTTTACAATTAATAACACTAAATTAGAGATGCAAACATGTAAAAGCAACAAACTTTTATATGCAACATAATTGCATAAACACTATATTTGCCGACCTAAAAAAGTAAAAATGCAACGTAAGTGGTTTCAATATTGGTTTAATTCGCCATACTATCATATTCTTTATGGCAACCGAAATGATCAAGAAGCTGAATTACTAATTGACAATCTATTAGCGCATCTGAAACCAAAAGCTGGCAGCAAAATTATTGATATCGCTTGTGGGAGAGGAAGGCATTCAATTTATCTAAATAAAAAGGGCTACGATGTTACGGGCATCGATCTTTCTGAGCAGAATATCAAATTTGCACAACAATTTGAACAAAAGAACTTGCATTTCTATGTGCATGACATGCGTAAATTGTCGTACATCAACTATTTTGACCTTGCGTTAAATCTTTTTACAAGCTTCGGTTATTTTGAAACAGAAAAAGACCATGTAAATGCACTAAAAGCATTTAGAAAAAGTATGAATGCTGATGGAACTTTTGTGATCGACTATTTTAACACGCAGAAAATCATTAAAAACTTAACTAGCCAAGAAATTAAGACGATTGATGGCATAGAGTTTCATCTATCTAAGTTTGTGTCTGATGGAAAAATAATAAAGCATATCAATTTTGAACACAGACTAAAAGACTATGCCTTCGAAGAAAGAGTGCAAGCATTTTTATTAAGTGACTTCGAAATTATGCTCAAAAAAAGTGGCCTTCAAATTGTGGAAAAATTTGGAAGTTATCAATTGGAGGAGTTTGATGAATTGAAATCTGACCGCTTAATTCTCGTTTGTAAAAAAGCATGATGCAAGAGCTCTTACAGTTCGACACCGAACTATTTTTAAAAATACATCGTGGATTGAGCAATGACTTTTTCGACTGGATGATGCCATTGCTGCGCAATCGTTACTTTTGGTCGCCGTTATATCTGTTCATCGTCGTTTTTTGCTTGATGCAATATAAAAAAGCAGGCCTATATATTATTGGCGGTGTATTGTTAACTTTTGCCTTGGGCGATATGATCTCTTCGAAGATTATCAAACCTAACGTTTCTAGGGTAAGACCTTGCAATGAAATACGTTTAGCTGACAAAATTATTCATCGAGTACCATGTGGAAGTGGGAAAAGCTTTCCATCATCGCATGCCACCAATCATTTTGGCATTGCCGTATTTCTAATTGGTGTCTTCTATAGAAAATGGAAGGCGATTTTACTTATTGGAATTTTATGGGCAGCAGCGATTAGTTTTGCGCAAGTTTATGTTGGCGTACACTACCCTATCGACGTTTTTTGCGGAATGATTTTAGGAATATTGTTAGGCCTCATCACAGTCTCTATTTACAGATACACAGAAAAAAAGTTTTTAAAACGAACAATTATAGAACCAACTAAGAAATTTAAGCCGTAAAGTCTTGAATTCTCTTAGCTATCAAATCAGCTAATGGAACTTTGGAAGTTTTCGATTCTATTTTTTTCCGCCTTTTTAGGTGGGTTGACCATCTTCTTGGTTAAAAATGATAAATCACAGTTATTAAAGCTTATTTTATCTTTTAGTGGGGCATATCTATTTGCCATCACGGTTTTGCATTTAATTCCCGATGCTTACCACGGTTCGGACAGCCACGAAATTGGCATTTACATCCTTATTGGTTTCTTGTTACAGATTTTTTTAGAGCAATTTTCTGAAGGTGTGGAACATGGCCATATCCATAAACATGCTCATACCCATGCTTTTCCGTATGGCATCATGATTAGTTTATGTTTACATGCTTTTTTAGAAGGAATGCCTTTAGCTAAAGATCACCACAACGAATTTATCTTTGGTATTGCTTTACACCATATTCCGGCAGCCTTCGCGCTAGCAAGCATTTTAGTCCAAAATCATATCAAAAAAGGTGCTATTATTTTTTATCTAATCCTGTTTGCTATTATGGCTCCCATTGGCTATTGGGTAAGTTTAGGATTAAGCAATGGTTCATTAGGAGGTATTGAGGCCTACTTTAATAAGATTATGGGCATTGTGATCGGCATATTTTTACATATATCCACTACTATTCTTTTTGAATCAAGTGCCGACCATAAAATCAATAAGCGTAAAATGATAGCGGTATTACTGGGCATCGGTATTGCCTTAGTAGGTTTTTTCTCAGGGCATAGCCATTAATAATTTCAGGAATGACTACTGCTTCATCTGACCATTTTGAAAACGCTCTGAAGCTGTTTGATAATAGGCTATAGTTAAGTTTTTAAACTATTATTTCGATGAGATGCTAATGCGGACATTCTTTTTTGTGAATGATCCCATTTAAAAACTTTACATTTTTTTTATCATCTATCTGTGTAAATAACTCATTTTTAAGTAACCCTAAAGTCCGGTAATTACTAATTAGCGCACGTTCTTCACCTAATTCCATTTATTCACATCTTTACCATATAATTCGGTTTCATAATTCCAACCTAAATAGCCAAAAAGTGTTAGCATTAAATCAATTTGTGAACAGAGCTTGCTAAGCTGTTCCTTTTTTCCATTTAAGTTAAAGATCAAAGCTGGTATATGATGATTTTCGATATTGATTTCCCATTCCCCGCACTACTGGCACAATGATCTGCAACTACGATAAAAATGGTATTTTTAAACCAAGGTTGTTGTTTGGCCTTTTCCAAAAACTTCCCCAAAGCATAATCGGTATATTTTACAGCGCCTTCTCGGGTTCCTTGGGGCAAATCTATCTTTCCTTCTGGAAAAGTAAAAGGCTTGTGATTTGAAGTTGTCATCACAAACTGAAAAAATGGCTGTTTCTTCTGATATGTACTATCAGCATATTTTAATGACTGTTTATATAAATCTTCATCGCAAATACCCCACGCATTTTCAAACACTACTTCTTCATCTTTTACTGCATAACGATGTCTTCACATTCTCAGATAAAGGATTTCCTCTATCCCTATCAACAATATCAAAACCTTGCCCGCCGAAAAAAGAACTCATATTATCGAAGTACCCATCGCCGCCATATACGAACTTCAAATCGTAATTGCGTTTTTTTCATATTGTAGCTATAGAAAATAAGTTATCATTATTTGGCCTACGTACAATGCTGTTGCCTGGCGTAGGAGGAACACAAAGCGTTAATGCTTCTATACCACGCACGGTACGTGTGCCCGTAGCATAAATGTTATCAAAAAAGATACTTTCATTCGCAAGCGAATCGTAGTTTGGTGTAATGTTTTTTGGATTGCCAAACCTTGACAAAAAATCAGCACTGAAACTTTCTATTACAACCATTACAATATTGGGCTTATTTATTGCAGCCACTCACTATCCGCTTAATGTCGGCTGTCCGGTCTGTTTCATACTTTTGTTTAGACTGAAGTAACTCGTTTTTCAGTATTTGATAGGCTTCATTATCTGGAATAGTGGCATAAAAGGTTTTATAATCGAGCTCATTAGATCTAAATGCAGCAAAAAAAGAGTACACCCCATTTTTACTTAACTCATTCTCATATATATTTTCGCTCCACTCTGCACTTTTGTTTTTCACGAATAAAACAAACACCAACAATATGACAAAAACAGGGGGTACAAATGCCGTTCTTGTCAAGAATGAACGTTTATTTTTGAAAGTTTGCTTTAAAACACCTTTCCTTTTGTAAAAAAGAAAAACTCCTATCACCGCAACAATTAAAACCAAGATAATGGCCGGTATCGGATAAGTTTCATTGATATTTTCTACCACTTCATACGTGTAAATTATCAACTGCAATAAAATTAAACCTTGTACCAAATTCGTCCCAAAACGTAAACTCGGCAATAAAAGCAAAAATTGTGATAAATAGTGTTAGTCCAGCTATTGCAAAGTAAACACCTTATCCAATCTGGTATCCATCAGTTTGCAAGGAAATATCCAAATATAAAAAGCGTAAATAGCAGAAAAAAAAGATGCTACTCCAATATCATAAACTAATCCAGTGGTAAATATTTTAAATATAGAAAATACAGAAAATGAAACATTTGAAGATACCCATAATAAAAGTGCAAGGCGAACTAAGAATGAGAGCATCAAATAAGTTGACAAAAAAGCGTACAATAAAGCTTGTCGTCCTTTGAAAAGCACTTTCATTAAGATTTAAATTTGGTTAGATGGTTTTTATAGTGCAACATTACAATTATTTATATATATCAGCAATTATTTTTAAAAGCCTTGTATAACATTGTATTCATACAAATGAAACTAAATTTTTATTCATTTAGCCATTAGCATTTAAGGAATTAGAGCTCTACATTTCTGTCCAAATCTAAAATTACTCCTTTACGTAAGGGATAAAATTGCAAATCAATTATATCTTTGCGAACATGCAATTAGCACAACAAGTAAAACATTTAATTAAAAAAGAAATCATTCTAGAATGGCGTTCTAAATATGCCTTAAATGGTGTTTTGCTTTATGTAGTATCTACGGTATTCGTCTGTTACATGTCATTTCAAATCATTGATAAACTCACATGGAATGCCCTTTTCTGGATCATCATGCTATTTGCGTCTATCAATGCTATTGCTAAAAGTTTTCTTCAGGAAAGCAAAGGTAGGCAGCTATATATATACACACTGGTAAGTCCAGCAGCATTGATTATAGCTAAAACACTTTACAACAGCCTATTGATGATTATACTAACGATTATCGCCTTGATGTTTTATTCTTTAGTATTCGATTTTCCCGAAGGAACTGATATCTTAATGTATTTCGTTGCAGCAGTATTAGGTAGCTTAAGCTTTTCCACCATTTTTACGATGGTATCTGCCATAGCCTCGAAGACTGGTAACGGCGGCATGTTAATGGCTATATTGAGTTTTCCGATCATCATCCCTGTTCTCATTGTACTAATCAAATTTGCAAAAAATGCAATGGATGGTTTAGATAGGTCGGTAAGCTTAGATGAAATTGGTCTTTTGGCCGTGATAAATGTAATAGTAATGACGGTAGCTTTATTGTTATTTCCTTACCTTTGGAGAGATTAAAAATGTGATGATTTGATAATTTGATAATGTGATAATTACATAGTTGTCTAACTACTTAAATCTAAATACTAAATACTAAACAAATGCAAAAAACCTGGTGGAAGATATTGGCCGCTGTTTTAGTAATCTATACCGCAATTGCTGGTTTAACTTTAGATGTTCCCCGACTGGCAATTCTCAACGAAACCATCAGGAACCTATATTTCCATGTACCTATGTGGTTTGCCATGGTTGTGCTTTTCACAATCTCTGTTTGGTATAGCATAAAATCTTTAAGCACGCAAAGTGAGGCTGATGACATTAGAGCTGTAGAAAGTGCAAACGCAGGGATCATTTTTGGTATTTTAGGGATTGTAACTGGTGCTGTCTGGGCCAAATTTACTTGGGGCCAGTTTTGGAGTTTCGACCCCAAACAGAACTTCGCGGCTATCTCTTTACTCCTATACTTTGCTTATTTCGTCTTAAGAAATGCAATAGATGAAGAGCAGAAAAGAGCAAAAATTGCTGCGATTTACAATATTTTCGCTTTCCCAATGATGGTAGTATTATTATTTGTGCTACCTCGATTACAAGATTCCTTACACCCAGGCAATGGTGGTAACCCTGGCTTCAACAGCTACGATTTAGATAGCAGAATGCGCATGGTATTTTATCCTGCTTGCTTAGGTTGGATTTTAATGGGCTACTGGGTTTATACCCTTCGTTTCAGAACAAAAATTTTAGAAAACAAACAACTTTAATATAATGAAGAAGCTACTAACTATTCTTTTTTTACTTTTCTCCTCATTTAATTTATTTGCTCAAAATAGCAATATTGAGATGGCGGATCAGTTGCGTGAAGACGGGAAAATTTACATTGTAGTGATTTGTATCGTAATTATTTTAGTTGGATTATTGATTTATCTTTTCTCACTAGACAAACGTTTAAAATTGTTAGAAAAAAAATCTAGCACCAAAAACTAATTTTAAACACTGTACAAACATTTTTTTGAACCAAAACGTTATAGTGTTTACCATACACTAAGAAAAATATTCTTGCAAGAGTGGTTTATTTTACTGCAATTTTGCACCCGTAAAAGCATAAAACCAAAAAATTTAAAAAATGGCTAGTACAGCAAATGAAACAAGTTTTTTCACCGATGTGTGCAAAAACTTTGACAATGCCGCTAAGTTCACTTCACACCCTGAGGGTTTGTTGGCGCAAATTAAAGCATGTAACAGTGTATACCGTTTTCAATTCCCTATTCGTAGAGGAAACGGCTTCGAAGTAATTGACGCATGGCGCGTAGAGCACTCGCACCACATGAGCCCTACTAAAGGTGGTATTCGTTATAGTGATATGGTTAACGAAGACGAGGTAATGGCTCTTGCAGCGTTGATGACATATAAGTGCGCTATCGTAAATGTACCTTTCGGTGGTGCAAAAGGAGGTATCTGCATCAATCCAAAAAACTATACGGTTGCCGAATTAGAAACCATTACCCGTCGTTATACCACAGAGCTGATCAAGAAAAACTTTATCGGTCCTGGTATCGATGTTCCTGCTCCTGATTACGGATCTGGGGAACGCGAAATGAGCTGGATTGCCGACACCTATATGACTATGAATCCAGGTTCTTTAGACGCATTAGGTTGTGTAACTGGTAAACCTATTGCATTGCATGGTATCCGTGGTCGTAAAGAAGCAACTGGTCGCGGCGTAGCCTATGCCGTTCGTGAATGTGTTAGCCATGCTGATGACATGAAAAAACTGGGCCTCACTGCTGGTTTAGAAGGAAAAAGAGTAATCGTACAAGGTTTAGGTAATGTAGGCTATCACTCAGCTAAATTCTTAATTGAATTCGGTGCAACTGTGGTAGGTATTTGTGAATATGAGGGGGCAATTTATAACGCTAATGGATTTGATATCGATGACGTTTTCGCTCACCGTAAAAACACCGGTTCACTTTTAGGTTTTCCAGGTGCAACAGGCTTCAAAAACTCAGCCGAAGGTTTGGAGCAAGATTGCGATATCTTAGTGCCTGCAGCTTTAGAAAACCAAATCACGGTAGATAACATCCGTAACATCAAAGCAAAAGTTATTGCAGAAGGTGCAAACGGGCCATGTACACCAGAAGCTGAAGAAATTTTCACTGAAATGGGGGGTATCATCATTCCTGATATGTATTGTAATGCTGGTGGTGTAACCGTTTCTTATTTCGAGTGGTTAAAAAACCTTTCTCACGTAGCTTTTGGCCGTATGGAAAACCGTTATGCAGAGAACTCAAATGCAAACTTAATTAACACCTTAGAGAGCTTAACAGGAAAAACTATTCCAGCTGAGAATCGTTTAATGATCGTTAAAGGAGCATCAGAGCTAGAATTGGTAAATTCAGGTTTAGAAGACACCATGATCCACTCTTATCGTGAAATTAGAGAAACTTTAATCAATAAACCAGAAGTTAAAACTTTGAGAACAGCAGCTTTTGTAAATTCAATCGATAAAATTGCCGTATCATACATGAACTTAGGCGTTTGGCCTTAGACTGGTTCTAAATAATACAAAGCCCCGTAAATTATATGTTACGGGGCTTTTTTGTTTATCAATTGATTGTCACGTTATACTTTAGCAACCTCTCGAAATAGCTGACGTTCTTTTGTTTTTCTATCTTTGTTTGCTGTATTGTAAACGACACTAAAAGAGAAGGTCTTGATTTTTTACTGTAAAAATCTAAGTCATGATATCTCATCACAAATTGAAAAATAACCTCAAATGAGAAAAAGTGCCATCATCGGATTAATCACCATTGCAATCTGCATTGGATTTCTAGTTAGCTTGAACGCTGACACCGATTCTTACTCGAACTTTAAGGAAGCTACCGAATCACAAAGAGAAGAACATGTGATGGGCTACTGGGAAAAAAGCCAAGGCATGTATTACGATGCAGTAAAAGATCCTAATCACTTTGCTTTTTTCATGAAAGATGAAGCCGGCACAGTCAACAAAGTGGTGCTTAATGGCTCTAAGCCTCAAGATTTCGAGCGTTCTGAGAAATTGGTACTGATTGGCAAGATGGAGAACAACACTTTCTATGCTTCTAAAATTTTAATGAAATGTCCTTCTAAATATAATGATAACATGGTGGAAGTAAATCAAGACGGGACAGTTAAAGAAATCAAAGACGGCGTTAAAGAGAGCGTTAAAAGCACAAAAGAATCTAAATCTTAATGGATATTCAATTTATTGGAGAGAACCTCCTTCCGGGCAAATTAGGCCAATTTTTCATCGTACTTTCGTTCGGCGCATCCTTACTTTCTACTATTGCTTATTTTTTTGCCACTAAAAACAAAAACTTAGAAGACCAATCTTGGACCAAATTAGGAAGAATTGGATTTGGGGTTAATGTTGTGAGCATTATCGGAATTGGTGCTACTTTATTCTATTTGATTTTAAATCACTATAATGAATATAATTACGTTTATGCTCACTCTTCTAAAGAATTACCCGTTTACTACATTGTTTCCGCATTTTGGGAAGGACAAGAGGGTAGTTTTTGGTTATGGGCATTTTGGCAATCACTATTAGGGATCATTCTCATTTGGAAAGCTAAATCTTGGGAAAACGGAGTAATGACGATTGTCGCTCTTTCGCAAGTGTTTTTAACGTCAATGCTATTGGGCGTGGAAATTTTTGGCGCTCGCGTCGGTTCTTCACCATTTATTCTTTTGAGAGATGCTGTTGACTTAAAGTCGATGGCTCCTATTTTTGAAGACCCGGAGAACCTTAAAAACTATTTAAAGTTCATTACTGATGGTCGTGGTTTAAATCCATTGTTACAAAATTACTGGATGGTAATTCACCCACCCACCCTATTTTTAGGTTTTGCTAGCATGATTGTTCCTTTTGCTTACGGCATTACCGCTTTATGGCAAAAGCGTTATAAAGATTGGGTTAAACCTGTATTGCCTTGGGTATCTTTTGCCATTATGATTTTAGGTGCAGGTATCGTGATGGGCTCTTTCTGGGCATATGAGGCACTCAACTTTGGCGGCTTCTGGGCTTGGGACCCTGTAGAAAATGCTTCAATCATTCCTTGGTTAACACTAATTGGTGGTTTACACGTCATCATCGCCTATAAAAATACTGGTCACGCCTATTTCACAGCCATGGCGTTGATTTTAGTCAGCTTCATTTTAGTATTATATGCTTCTTTCTTGACTAGAAGTGGAATTTTAGGAGAAACTTCTGTTCACTCTTTTACCGATCTGGGCATGTTCTGGCAGTTAGTGACTTACATCGTTGTTTTTCTAGCTATTGCAATTATCTGTGTGGCCTACAGGTGGAAAGAGCTACCTATTACACACAAAGACGAAGAAACTTACTCTCGCGAGTTTTGGATGTTCATTGGAGCTTTGGTGGTTACCGTTTCTTGTATACATATCATCTTCGCGACATCAGTTCCTGTATTTAATGCCGCCTTTGGAACGAATTATGCGCCAATTAAAGATGCGGTAAGGTTCTATAACCAATGGCAAGCACCTTTTGCGGTATTAATCGCATTAATATCAGGATTTTCTCAGTTTTTAAAATATAAACGCACGGACCCAAAAAAATTCTATAGTAGTTTAATCTCTTCTATAATTTTTGCGTTGGTAATTACAGGCGGATTAGTAGCGATAACTCGTATTTATAGTAACCTGATGTACATTATCCTTACATTCAGTTGTATTTTTGCGGTAATTGCTAATGCTAGGTTACTAACCGGTATATTCACTAAACGTGGAAGTAAGCTAGCGGGTTCTGCGACTGCACACATTGGCTTTGCCATTTTATTAATTGGAGCGTTGATAGCCGCAGCTACAAGCAACCCAATTTCTATTAATGAAACCAATTACATCCCTGTCAAGGATTTTGAAAAAGCAGCTAAGCCTGGTGAAAATATCATGTTGTATAAGAACGAGCCTAAAAAGATGGGCAAATACACCGTTACTTATATCAGCGATACTACTATACAGCCTAATACTTATTACAAGCTAAACTTTAGAGTAATAGATGAAGAAAACGGCAAAGTAAAAGAAGATTTTACGCTTAATCCAAGTATTCAGGAAAATGGAAAGATGGGTTTAATTGCGTCTCCTGATACTAAACATTATCTATTCAAAGATATTTATACCCACATTACTAGCGCTGCACAAAAGAAAGAAGAGCATGCAGATCATGAAGGCCATACCGAAGAAGAAAACTATAAAGCTCCCCGTATTGTAGCTCTAAAAGTTGGCGATACGGTTCATACAAGTAGTGGCATACTGACGGTAAAGTCATTAAATAATAAACCTGTAGTTAGAGATTTAAAGATTGAAAAAGAAGACTTAGCGGTAAGTCTGCCTCTAGAAATCAATGTGAGTGGTAAAATTTACAACGTAGAGCCATTATTCTTAATCAAAGGCAATAACACTTTTGATTTTGCCCGTAAAATTGATGAACTAGGCTTTAGAGTTAGATTCACTAAAATTCTTCCCGAAGAAAATAAGTTTGAACTTCAAATTTTCGAGAAACCACAACAAGCTAAAGATTGGTTGGTATTTAAGGCGATCGAATTCCCTTATATCAACTTATACTGGATTGGTACCATAGTGATGGTTATCGGTTTCTTGATCTCTATCTTTAGAAGGAAAAAAGAACTGACAGATTAATGCGAGTATCTATTATAGGTTCGGGGAATGTAGCTACACATATAGCCAATGCACTGCAAAATGCAAATCTAATGGTGCTCAATATTTGGTCACATCATATAGAAAATGCGCAAACATTAGCTCACAAAATTGGCGCTAGTTCGGTTGCTAATATTTCTCAAATCGATAGTGACGATAGTGATATTGTAATTATTGCTGTGAAAGATGATGCAATTGCCTCTGTCTCATCGCAGCTAAATAACCATAAAGGGTTAATTGTCCACACTTCAGGTGCTGTAACGATAGCCGCTTTGTCAAGTCACAAAAATTATGGTGTATTTTATCCGCTCCAAACGTTTTCAAAACATAAAGAAATTGATTTCAAACAAGTTCCAATTTGTTTAGAAGCAAACCATACGACAAACTTGAACTTATTGAAGGAATTTGGAAAGCTAATTAGCGGTAGTCTATACGAAGTTAACAGTGAACAACGGAAAATCTTACATTTAGCAGCTGTTTTTGCTTGTAATTTCCCAAACTACCTGTACGACATTGCGCAACAATTATTGACACAAAATCAATTGGATTTCGATATCATTAAACCATTAATTGCCGAAACTGCCAATAAAATACAAAATGCACTACCTAGCGAAGTGCAAACTGGTCCAGCCATTAGAAATGATGAGCAGACGTTAAAAAAACATGAAGGAATGCTTCAGAAGTATCCGGAATGGCTAAATATATATCAACTTTTAAGTAACCAGATTAAAAATAACAGTTCTTACTGATTTTTAATTTCGGCTGCTTACTTTTGCACTGAATTATGAGTATTTTTAAACTAAAAATAAATTTCGAAGAAGAAGGAAAAGCTCCTGTTGAGCTACCCATTGCCGCTGGTGAAGATGTTCTAGATGTTGTTCTAGATAATGGCATCAAATTACAGCACAATTGCGGTGGTGTTTGCGGCTGTAGTACTTGCCACATTTACGTAACCAAGGGAATGGATAATATCCAAGAAATCTCGGAGAAAGAAGAAGATTTTGTGGATCGTGCCGTTAGGCCAAAAATCACCTCTAGATTGGCCTGCCAATGCGTGGTTTTAGATGGTGATATTGAAGTTACCATTCCAGATCAATCAGGATTTTTGGGACACTAGGCAGTGATCACGTATCAGTTAACCGAATAAACAGTTAACCAAGTTTACAACATTTCAACCTTAATACATTTCAACTAAAAAAAATGAACAACGATAAGTTTACCTTACCAATCCAGTGGAATGACATTGAAGATATCGCGTTAGAGCTTTATGAGAAATTTGGTGATGATTTTAACGAAGCAAAAATATATAGAATTAGGTTTACCGAATTGATCGAATGGGTCTTGGAATTACCAAATTTTGCTGGTACGAGAGAACAGTGTACCGAAGGGCATTTGGAACAAATACAGTCTGCTTGGGTTTACGAGTGGAGAGATAACCAATAACCCCCTAGCCCCCTAAAGGGGGGAACTAATGCGTCCGTAAATATATATCATAATATGAGCGACATACAAGCAAGCCCCTTTAGGGGTTTGGGGTTTCTCGAAAACCTTAAAAACATTACCACCTTTATTTTTGATATAGATGGTGTATTAACTGATGGAACTGTTATTGCAACAGAAACTGGTGAGCTACTACGTTCTTTCAACATCAAAGATGGTTATGCACTACAACTGGCAGCGAAAAAAGGCTATGGGGTTTGCATCATCTCTGGTGGCAAAGGCTTAGCAATGAGCAAACGTTTCGCTAGTTTAGGTGTAGCAGATGTATTTTTAGGCGTTCACGACAAAGTTGAAATTTTTAATAATTACATTGAGCAAAAAGGAATTAGCCCAAATCAAGTTTTATATATGGGCGACGATATTCCAGATGCTGATGTGATGAAGTTAGTAGGTATTCCCACTTGCCCTGCTGATGCTGTAGAAGAGATTAAAAAAATTGCTCATTACATTTCTCCAAAAAATGGTGGGGATACAGCGGTTAGGGATGTGATAGAAAAAGTACTGAAAGTTCAAAATAACTGGAATGGGAGTTCGCCTTCTGCTGCCGAAGCAAGTAAATAAGTTAGTTCATTGGACATTGAGTATTGGTTATTGGTCATTTATTATCACATCATCTAATTATCCAATTATCACCTCTCCCCCTCTTAACATTTTTTAACAAATATTTTTTCATCTTCCATTAAACTTATTCTTCTTTATTACACTCAAAGAAGAAACTTAAAACAATAGATAGATGAAAAAGTTAATGATGATTTGCGGGCTATTATTTAGTATAGTAGCATTTGCTCAGGCTCAGCCTGGTCAAGGTAGACAAGGGGGTGGTCCAGGTGGCCGCATGGGAATGAATCCAGAAGCTAGGGTTAAACAGTTAGATGAAAAATTAAAATTATCTGATGATCAAAAAACGAAATTAACTAGCATTTTTACCGAACAAGCTGATGCTCAAAAGAAGATGCGTGAAGAAGCACAAGGTGGTGGCGACAGACAAGCAATGATGGAAAAAATGCAGAAAATGAGAGCAGAACTTGAAACCAAGGTAGCCGGCGTGCTAACAGAAGATCAAAAGAAAACTTACAAAGTAATGCTTGATGAACAAAAAGCAGAAATGGAAAAAAGAATGAGAGAGCGTCAAGGCGGCAATTAGTTCATAAAGTAAAAGATATAAAAACAAAGCGGCCAAATGGCCGCTTTTGTTATTTTTGTAGTACATTACCCCTTTAGCTAACACTTAAGCTCATTTTATCAATTACCCAATGTTAAAAGTTACTTCACCGATTATACTCGCCTCTAAATCTCCTCGCCGACAAGAATTATTAACTTTAATGGGATTAAAATTTTCTATTGAGCTTAAAGATGTAGATGAAAGTTATCCAATAACATTGAGTGCACCAGAAATTGCAATTTATATTTCTGAAAAGAAAGCTAAAGCATTTGATGCTAATCCTGATGAAATTATTATCACAGCAGACACTATTGTAGCAATTAATGGAGAAATATTAGGCAAGCCACAAACTTATGATGAAGCGCAGCAAATGCTGGGGAAACTATCTGGCAATAGGCATGAAGTCTACACTGGCGTCAGTATCAGCTATAAAGGAAAAATAACTTCCTTCTATGACCGTACCGAAGTTTTCTGTAGAATCTTAAATGCTGAAGAGATTAATTATTACATCGATAACTATCAACCGTTTGATAAAGCAGGAAGCTATGGCGTACAAGATTGGTTTGGCTTAACTGTAGTAGAAAAACTAAATGGTTCTTACACCAACGTAATGGGATTGCCAACAGAAAAGCTCTATCAACACTTGTTAAAAATTTAGTGCTTTACAAAACATTAGGTTTAGACTTAACAATGAAATTGAAATCGCCTTCTTTTTAAACCAAAAGTAATCAATTGTACAGTAGTTATAAACTCATCACACTTTCGAATTAGAAAAAGAGGGAACTATTAATCGCTTTAAGCATTCAATTGTTCTTTTTTCACACTGAATAGCAATAGAATGGAGCCAATGAGAAGGATGATCCACCCCCACTGAAAATGAATAGCCTTACCCAATAAGTTATCAGCTATTTTCATCCCAAAGTAATGAGTAGATTTGAAATATACAGCAACAGCCATCAATAATATCCAGACAAACATTACTTTAGTAAGCAGCCTAAAAGCTTTCAATTGTCTAATAAAATAGCAAAGAGATGTGATGGCGATAAGGGAATAGGTGATTAAAAATAAACGTACGTCTGTCTTATACAAACCCCAATTGATCCATTCGAAAATAATTTTAACTTGTAATATCGGGCAGAAGCCCGCTACAAATAATAATATGAGTCCTATAATAGCTAGCGGCTTATTTACAATTAACATGATAATCTATTTGAAACTGCTAACTTAAGAAATTAGATTGATGTTTGCTTTTGTAGCTGATTATTTTTGGAGCCCACTTTCTGATGACCTCTTCTATTTCCGCAGGTTTAAAGGGCTTCGCAATAAAATCCTGCATACCAGCTTCTAGACATTTATCCTTTCCATCACCAAGTGTATTTGCAGTAAGCGCTACAACAACGGGGAATTCGTAGATGCGATAATGCTTCCTAATTTCAGTAGTTGCATTCGTTCCATCCATAATAGGCATTTGCATGTCCATAAAAACTAAATCGAAATGCTCTTTTTTTATCATATCAACTGCAATTTGACCATTAGAGGCCTTTTTGCAATTGTATCCTAATTTACTAAGCGTCTTGGTAATTAGCATTAAGTTAATTTCATTGTCATCAACCACCAAAATCTTAAAGGGATAGTTTACAGACAACTCTTTGTCTAAGAATAATGTTTTAGCAGCGTCTTTTGTTATTTTATGACTTTGTTCATTTAGTGCTTCTTTAGTGACGATAAAAAAAGTAAAAACAGATCCGTTGCCAACCTCACTTTTTACTTTCACCTTCCCTCCCATCATGGTAATTAGGTTATAAGCTATATTCAAGCCTAAACCTGTACCTCCGTATTTGCGCATGGTAGAATGATCCATTTGTACAAAAGGTTTAAAAAGTGACTTCACCCTATCTTCGGCAATACCAATCCCTGTGTCTTTAATCACAAAACCAATTCTCAAATCTTCATTTTCAGCTTTATCAATAACGCTACATTCCAATTCAATACTACCTCTCTCAGTAAACTTAACGGCATTGCTCAAGAAATTCAAAAGGACCTGTTTTAAACGTTTTGGATCACCGTAAATAGTATTCGGAACATTTTTATCCACACTGAAGCGAATTGAAAGGTTTTCTGTAGAAATTGGAAGATGGGTAAAAGTATCCGCAATTAAATCTCTAATATTTAAAGAAGTCTTCTCCAAATTTACTTTTCCAACTTCAATCTTCGAAAAATCTAAAATGTCATTTACGATACGTAACAGAGACTCGGCACTATCATGTATCGTCTTTACATATTCTCTCTGATCTATATTTAAAGAACCTTGCATTAAAAGGTTAGCCATTCCCAGTACACCATTCATCGGTGTTCTAATTTCGTGACTAATCATCCCAAGATATTCAGTTTTAGCATTGTTGGCAGATTGGGCGTTTAGTTTAGCGTTATAAACTTCCTTATCATGTAATGCTTGTCTCTCAAGATTTTTTATAGAACGCCTATACAAGACCACTATCATCACAAACACTAAACCACCTACACAGACTACTAGATAGCCTAAACGTTCGTAAAAATCTTCGTTACTAAGTATACGTGATTTTAGTTCATCTCGCTCTAATTTGATTAACTGAGTTAGTAATGGCTGCGTAGCTCCGATTTCGTTACCAATCGCGGTTTCAGTTTCGGAAAATGAAGTCCCTAATTTTGAAAATGCTGATAATTGAAAAGTATAAAACCTTTCTTCATTATCTAGGCTGTTTTTTATCGCTAGTACATCACTTTTTAGCCCTTCGTTCTCATCCGTAAAAACATCCAATACTTTTTTCTTTTGAGCTAAATCTTTAAGATAAAAACTTAAACCATCTCTCCGATCGTGATTAGCTTTCACGAACGCCAAATAAGCATGCTCAGTATTCTGAAGCGCATCATTTAGTGCTAGGAGATCAGATACCAACTGATGTTTTTGTTTAAAGTAATCGGTGTTCTCTTTATTATAAAACAGCAAAGCTGCGCCGCCGCCAATTATCGTCAGTATTAATAATAACTTGATGATAAAATTTATAAAAATTTGCTTTGACGCAGATATGCTCATAAAAACATCAATTTGACTATCCCTTAGTATTTATACCCATTTTATCAGCAAAATGTGCGCAGTAATCTCTCAAATCTTCAACAATATTTTGTTCTCCAGTCGCTCTTAAAAAACTATCTCCCATGGTTTGTAATGTTTCATAAAAGAAACGCTTCATCTCATCAACCGGCATATCTTTAGTCCACAAATCTATTCGCATCGAATTTTTATAATTATGATCCCAAAGTGCCAACATCATAGACTTTGCCGCTACTTGATCTTTATTTTCTGAATCTGATGATTCCCAAAGAATATTTTCTGGAACATTCTTTTCATCTAACTCAACTGTAATTTTTATTTCCGCTTTTTTCATTTTATAACTTTCTTATTATATACTAACGCATTATCCGAACACACTTAGCTTTAAAACTAAAACAAAAATAACAGCGAATATGATTACCATAAGCTGCATTAGCCAAAGTCTTGCCAAAGTGGGAATGAATTTTCTAAATATTTGATCACATAGAAATGATACCAAAAAAAACAATAAACCAAGTGCAATAAAAAGCCCTTTAGACTCATGATTAGTTGGAGCAAGTAACCAATTTTTATTGATCATTAAGCCTATAACTACCATTAAGCTGAAAGCAGACACAATATTTAAAGGGGTTAATTTTACTTTCAACTTATCTACGTGATTTAGGTTTAGATTTGTAGTTTCCTTTCGTATTCTTTTTATTGGCAACAGGATACTGCTTTTTCTTTTCGTGGAATGCGCCTTGAAAATCGGGATTATCTTTCCTCTTTTGGGCATCAATTTCCCTTGCTATCAATTGTTTTTCCTCATAAGGAGTCTCTTCAATGAAGACTTCATTTGGAAGCTCTCTTTCGGGAATTTGCTGTCTAATCAACTTTTCGATCTTATCGATATAATAGCGTTCGGCTTCATTATATAAAGTAATGGCAGTTCCTTCGTTAAAAGCTCTTCCTGTTCTACCAATTCTATGTACGTAATCTTCAATAATGATTGGCACATCAAAGTTGATGACATGGCTGACCTCGCTCACATCTATACCCCTAGACGCTACATCTGTTGCCACTAAAACTCTGATATTTCCTTCTTTAAAGTCGTTGATAGAGTTGATACGCGTGTTTTGCCCTTTGTTGGCATGAATTACCCTCACAGCATCTTCACCTAATCTTCGTGTAATAAAACTATTGATATTGTCTGCTACAGTTTTCGTTTTGCAGAAGATGATTAGTTTTTTAAATTCTTCATCATTCTTCAATAAGTGTTGCAGCAAATTGATTTTAGTTTTAAAGTTTGGAACTGCATACATTAACTGCGTTACTGTTTTCGCAGGAGTAGCTTGTGCTGCAACTTCAACTGTAAGCGGATTTTTAAGAAAGTCTCCAGCAATTTTATGAACCAAATCGCTCATGGTTGCAGAGAACAACAAATTTTGACGCTTACGGGGAACAACTTCCAAAATACGGTGAATAGATCCGATGAATCCCATATCCATCATTTTATCTGCCTCATCTAATACCAAAAATTGTAAACTACGTGTATTGATATCGCCAGCTAAGTACAGATCTAAAAAGCGACCTGGAGTAGCTACTAAAATATCTACTCCTTTAGCTATTTGTTCTTTTTGTGTTTTAGGGCCAATGCCTCCAAAAATCACTATCGTTCTTAAATCAGTGTATTTAGAGAAAAGTTTTACTTGTTCTTCTATTTGTAATGCCAACTCTCTGGTTGGTACCAAAATTAATGCTCTTGGGTTTTCGCCCTGCGCAAATTTCATTTTCATGAGCATAGGCAGTACGTAAGCAGCAGTTTTACCTGTACCCGTTTGTGCGATACCGAACAAATCTTGTCCCGACAATACTGGCGCAATGGCTTTCTCTTGTATCGGCGTGGCTTCGGTGAAACCAGCCTCTTCTACTGCATTCAGTATTTGTCTGTTGAGTTTAAACTCTTCGAATTTTTTTGGCATAGCCGCAAATTTACAATTTATTAGTTGGAAGTCCGAAGTTTACCACTTGAAATCCATAAGATGACACACCACAAACCAGTATATTTTTTTTGAAAATGCTTGTCACTGCTTCCCGGCAATTTTAGCTCTACCCTCGCTAAGATCTTTTTGTTTAGGCATGCTGTAATCTAGAGGAACGAGAAACCCATTTCTGTACAGCTTAAACAAACAGATGCTTCACTGCGTTCACGCTGACAGCCTCAACAACAAAAAGGATTTTCGCTAAGTCAGGTTTAATCAACAAAAGACCTTATTCAGCACTTACTTACAAAGCAAACTTAAAATTTAGAGTTATAATATGGATAAAGAGAGTTAGATCTTCTCAATTTCGTTAAAAATTTAACCAACAACCCCATCAATACAACAATTTAACCGCACAACAATCAAACAATAATCCTAACTTTACCAACATGAGTACTATCTTGATAAAAGCAGCTAATATTGTTAATGAAGGACACATTTTCACTTCAGATTTATTAATTAAAAACGGTAGAATAGAAAAAATTGCTCCCACAATTGATGCTACGGCAGATCTGGAAATCAATGCAGAAGGTTTACATCTTTTACCAGGAATGATTGACGACCAAGTTCATTTTCGTGAACCTGGTTTAACACATAAAGCAGATATTTTCTCGGAAAGTATGGCAGCGGTTGCTGGTGGCATCACTTCTTTTATGGAAATGCCAAACACTGTTCCGAATACTTTAACTCAAGATTTACTAAAGGATAAATATGCCATAGCACAGCAAACATCATTGGCTAACTACTCATTTTATATGGGAGCTAGTAACGACAATATTGAAGAAGTACTTAGAACAGACGCCAAAAATGTATGCGGTATTAAGGTTTTCATGGGTTCTTCTACAGGAAACATGTTGGTAGATAATGAGAAAACATTAGAAAACATCTTTAGTAAAGCACCGATGCTGGTTGCTACTCACTGTGAAGACGAAGCTACCATCCGTCATAACTTAGCCGCTTACAAAGAAAAATACGGAGAAGACTTAACGATAGACATGCATCCTTTAATTAGAAGTGCCGAGGCATGTTACAAATCTTCGTCACTAGCAGTTGAGCTGGCTAAGCGCTACAACACTCGCTTACACATTCTCCACATTTCTACGGCAAAAGAAGTTGCCCTATTTGATAACACTTTGGCATTAGCAGATAAAAGAATTACGGCTGAGGCCTGTGTACATCACCTTTGGTTTAACGATGCTGATTACGCGAAAAAAGGGAATTTTATTAAATGGAACCCAGCTGTGAAAACCGCAACAGACCAGACTGGAATTTTGCAGGGATTGTTAGATGATCATATTGACGTGATTGCTACCGACCATGCACCCCATACGCTCGACGAGAAAAATCAAGCCTATGCGCAAGCACCTTCTGGCGGACCTTTAGTACAACATGCGCTACCTGCATTGTTGGAAATGCATTTGCAAGGAAAAATCTCTTTAGAGAAGATAGTAGAAAAAGCATCTCACAATGTAGCTACGTGTTTTAACCTAAGTGAGCGTGGTTTTATAAGAGAAGGCTACTGGGCTGATTTAGTATTGGTTGACTTGAACGATCCATGCAAGGTAACTTCGTTAAATACGCTTTACAAATGCGGTTGGTCTCCATTTGATGGAGAAACTTTCCAAGCAAGCATTACCCACACATTTGTATCTGGTAATTTAGCTTATCAAAAGGGTAAATTCATGACTAACGAAACTGGAAAAAGGTTAAGTTTCGAAAGATAATGAAGCAAGAAAGCAAGACGCTCAATACCTTCTTCATATACAGCGGCATTGCTGCGCTAATTTTCGTTTTCGGATTTTTTCCAGAAGCGGTAGAAACTTATTACTCCAAGCAGTTTTATTCCGTCATATCAATTATACTGCGTTGTATTTCATCTTTCTTACCATTTGCTATAGGCGACATACTCTACGTTATTTTGATCCTTTATGGGTTAAGAAAGATATTTTTCTTCAGCACTAAGCAAAATAAAAAAAAGAACGAATACCTTTCGTTTGGTCTCAGTTGCCTAAATTTTGTATTAATTATTTATATCTCTTTTAAGTTATTATGGGGATTAAACTACACTAGACCTCGAATCAACGAGCAATTGCAAATCAGTAGCAAACCCTACAAAAAAGAACAGCTTTTAAAATTAAATGATTTTTTTGTACAGAAATTAGATTCATTGGGTACAGCAGATACTGGTTCATTTAACTATACACCAGAAGAATTAGAGGATATTGCGGCAACTTCTTATAACCAATTGGCCCAAAATCAATCATTTTTCCGCTACAAATACATGTCTGTTAAACCTGTAACAAATTCTTGGCTGGTAAGTAAAATAGGAATTGAAGGCTATTATAATCCACTTTCTGGAGAAGCTAATATCAATCAGCGCCTCCCTAGCTTTGTTTTGCCTTTTGTTACTTGTCACGAAATTGCGCATCAGTTAGGAGTGGCTAAAGAAGATGAAGCTAATCTGATAGGCTATTTAACTGCGATGCATAGTGGCGACACCAATTTTCAATACTCGGCCTACTACAATATGCTTAGATATGTGCTATTTGAAATTAGGATGAAATATCCAGAAGAATACAATGTCATCATAGAAAATATTCCTCAACAAATATTAGATAAGTTTAAAATTGAAAGAGAATTTTGGGCAAAATATAATGGAGCTATGTCGGTTTATATGGGTAAAACCTTTGATAAAATCCTAAAACTTAACAATCAGCACAAAGGCATCGATAGTTACCAAGACATCGTACTCTGGTTAGTGAATTATCATGAAAAAGAGTTAACAGTTCTCAATTAGCGGTTTGCAGTTCTCACGACTTAAGCTAATTGAAAACTACAAACTGGTTATCCGTGTATCGCTTCTCTGTTTCCATAACTCTGGATTAAGTTGCCTTCAAATTCCAACCACTCTTTCCAACGTTTATCTACATCAACATCGATCGTATATTTACGTGCGAAATTTAAGAAAGTGGTATAATGGGTAGCTTCAGACACCATCAGTTCGTGATAAAACTTAGCTAGTTCTTCATCTTTTATATTTTGCGACAATACTCGAAAACGTTCACAACTACGGGCTTCTATCATAGCGGCAAATAAAAGTCGATCTATAAAAGCTTGATTTCTACTTCCATCTTTCTTGCTAAACTTCACTAAGCGACCTACATAATCGTCCTTACGCTCCCGACCTAAAGTATAACCTCGCTCCTTAATGATATTAATCACCATTTGGAAATGTTCCAACTCTTCCAAGGCAATCGCCGTCAACTCATCTACTAAATCCTGGTGCTCAGAATTCTGTGTAATTAAAGTAATTGCGTTACTTGCCGCTTTCTGTTCACACCAAGCATGATCGGTTAGTATTTCTTCCAGATTTCCTTCAGCAATATTGGCCCAACGAGGGTCGGTAAGCAGTTTTAGTCCTAGCATAAGCTGCAAAATTAAGAATATATCGCGAGATTATTTTAAACCACAAAGAACATGAAGAAAAATGAAGTCTTCATTTTAAAGAACTGCTACTTTATAATAAAGAATCTCTGTGTACTTTGTGGTTAATCTTTTTCCGATCAGTTGAAAAATTGCACCTTTGTAAACTATGTCGTTAAGGAAAGTGTTATTTATAGGATTAGTTTGGCCAGAGCCTACTTCATCGGCGGCTGGCACTCGCATTATACAATTAGTGCAACTTTTCTTAGCCAAGGGCGATGAAGTTCATTTCGCATCGGCTGCATCTAAAAGCGATTTCAGTTTTGAGTTAACTACTATTGGCGTTATTGAACACGAAATTAAACTTAACGACAGTTCTTTTAATGATTGGTTGAAAGAACTTAACCCAAATATTGTAGTCTTCGATAGGTTTATGATCGAAGAACAGTATGGTTGGCGAGTACAGCAAGAATGCCCTGATGCATTGCGAATTTTAGATACAGAAGATTTACACTTTTTGCGCCATGCAAGACAACAGGTCATCAAACACAAAGCAGCGTTAGATTTATACAATGATGTTACCAAAAGAGAATTAGCTTCTATTTTACGTTGCGATTTAACATTGATTATCTCTCAGACAGAGATGGATTTATTGGCGCAATTCAATATCAATTCTCAGATACTCTACTATCTTCCATTTTTGGAAGAAGCTATTACATCAACCGAAAACTGGAAGTCCTTTGAAGAAAGAAAAGATTTAGTTTTCATCGGTAATTACCTACACGAACCCAATTGGCAAACCCTGCAATACTTGAAAACGAGCGTTTGGCCTTTGTTAAGGAAAAAACTTCCGGAATCATCAATACATATCTATGGTGCTTATGCCAGTGAGAGAGTAATGCAGTTGCGGAACATCAGAGAAAAGTTCTTAGTACATGGCAGGGCTGAAAGTGCTAGAGAAACCATTTCGCAACACAGGATTTTACTGGCTCCGCTTCTATTCGGTGCTGGCGCAAAAGGTAAGTTCATAGATGCCATGCAAACCGGAACCCCAATTGCGAGTACTACTGTTGGCGCAGAAGGAATGGGCAATGGATTAGCATGGGCTGGTGTAATTAATGACAATTTAGAAACCTTCGTTGATGAAACTGCAACACTCTATCAAAACAAGGAGACTTGGCAAACAGCGCAACAAAACGGGGTTAAAATCATTAATCAATTATATGCTAAAGATAAGTTTGAAGCGCAGTTTTTAGAGCGACTAGCCAACATCGAACAAGATCTACACTTACATCGCCAACAGAATTTCCTTGGAGAAATATTAAAACATCACACCCTGCAAAGCACTAAATATATGTCGCTTTGGATTGAAGAAAAGAACAAAAAAGCATAGGCTATAATTTAACATATACAAATTCAATTACATGGAAGAATTAAATGATTTAGAGTTAACGTTATTAAACGGCTTAACCGAGAAATATCCATCGTTAAAATCTCACCTACCCCATTTGAAAGTTTCCAAAAGAGAAATTTCTGGTTTCAGTTTGTATGTATATTTTTCTTACGTTGATTTCAACGAAGAACCGGAAATGATCAATTCCTTATTCAGCAATGCTGAGAAAATCGAAATACCTGCATTAAAAGAAGGTTTGAGCTATGTAATTGATGTTACTGCTGGGATGATCGAGCATATCGAATTTTCCACCTACAAAGAAAAATGGGATGGTACGTTCGGCGAATATAGAATTGTGGAAAGCGAAATAAACAATTAATTACTGCACCCTTTTTTACAACATTCAAACATTCTAAGCCAAAAACCTTACAACATTCTTGTAACTTTGCCGCATGGCAAAAATATCCATCAATCTGGCGACGGGTTCATTACAAAAGGAAGAAATTATAGTAGGAATTGATTTAGGTACCACCAACAGTTTGGTAGCTTTTATCAACCCGGAACAACAACCACAGGTAATTAATGATGCAGGGAAAGGCGTTTTAGTTCCGTCGGTGGTTCACTTTAATGAACAAGGCGATGCAGAAGTGGGTAATGAAGCCAAAGCTTATCTGACTACAGATCCAACCAACACTATTTTTTCTGTAAAACGATTGTTGGGCCGCTCGTACAAAGATGTGGCTGAGCACAGCGATATTTTCAGCTACAAAGTTATTGATGACGATAGCGATGCTTTAGTAAAAATTAAAGCTGGTGATAAATTCTACACACCAATTGAGCTTTCTGCTGAGATTTTAAAAGAATTGAAAGCCCGTGCAGAACACTCTCTAAAAACGCCAGTAAACAGAGCTGTAATTACAGTTCCTGCGTATTTTAATGACAGTCAGCGACAAGCAACCCGCGACGCTGGGAAACTAGCAGGATTAGACGTTTTGCGTATTGTGAACGAACCTACCGCAGCAAGTTTAGCTTACGGTTTAGGCCTAGATCCTACAGAACAAAAAACCATAGCAGTTTACGACTTAGGTGGTGGTACTTTCGATGTTTCTATCTTACAAATTCAGAATGGCATTTTTGAAGTGTTAAGTACTAACGGAAATACTTTTTTAGGTGGCGATGATTTTGACCGTGCTATTTTCAACTATTGGATTGAAAAAAATCAGCTAGATGCTGCAACACTGGCTAAAGATAATGTATTAACGCAAAGCCTACGTCTACAAGCTGAAGCTGCAAAAAAAGCATTAACTAACCAAAATTTATACAACGAACAGTTAGGGGATATTTGGTGTACACTTGACAAACAAACTTTCGAAAGCTTAATTGCTGATAAAGTACAAGAAACTATAGAAGCTTGTAAATCGGCCTTAAAAGATGCTGAATTGAGTATTTCTGACATTGATGAAGTGGTTTTAGTAGGTGGATCTACTCGTACACCTTACGTTAAAAAAGCAGTAAGTGATTTCTTCGGAAAAGCTGCTCAAGATAACATCAACCCTGATGAAGTGGTTGCCTTAGGCGCTGCCGTACAGGCCGATATCTTAGCAGGTAACCGTTCTGATATTTTATTATTGGATGTTACGCCTTTATCGCTTGGTATCGAAACTATGGGCGGTTTAATGGATGTAATTATCGCTCGTAATAGCAAAGTTCCAACGAAAGCTGGTCGCCAATATACTACTTCGGTAGACGGACAAGTGAATATGAAAATCTCGGTTTACCAAGGCGAACGTGATTTGGTGAAAGAGAATAGAAAGCTAGCTGAATTTGATTTAAAAGGAATTCCGGCGATGCCTGCAGGTTTACCAAAGGTAGATATCAACTTTTTGCTGAACGCTGATGGCATTTTAACGGTTCAAGCGATTGAGCTACGTTCGGGCGTAAAACAGGAGATCGAAGTTAAGCCTAGTTATGGATTGAGTGACGATACGGTAGAAAAAATGTTAATCGATAGTATTACCAATGCTAAAGGCGACGTGGAGCAACGCATGTTGATTGAAGCACGTAGTGAAGGTGAACAATTGGTTTATACCGCAGAACGGTTTATTGAGAAGCACAAAGATTTACTTATGGAAACCGAAGTTACCGACACACAAACATACATCAATAGCTTAAAAGATGCTTTAGGAAGTGGCGACAAGGACATCATCCTAAAGAAAACTGATGAATTGAATGAATTTACTCGTCCTTTTGCTGAAAGAGTGATGGACACAGCAATTGGTCAGGCTATGAAAGGTAAAAAAATAGACGAATAATCGCCTAAGCTTTTAGGATATTGAAAGCCTTCTTCATAGATTTACCTTATGAAGAAGGCTTTTATTTTAACACTCGTTTTGCTTGCAAATCTTGCATTAGCTCAAAAAAACATCGTTACCACGGATATTAAAAACTTTTGGAAAGCTTACGATCAAATTAAAGCGACGAAAGATAGCGCCACACAAATAAATATCATTCAAAATTCCTACATCAACAAAGGTACTCCAGGATTAAAAGCTTTGATGGAAGTTAGAAATTACACTCCCCAAGGTTTTATCTACGCTATTAATCATTATCCAAAATTTTGGTCATCGGTTAGAGCAAACACCTTAAAAGTTGGCGATTACGGTCAAAAAATTGAAAATGCAATCGCATCACTCAATAAACTATATCCACTAAAAACCGCTAAAATCTACTTTAGCATTGGAGCATTACGCACTGGAGGAACTACCCTAGCAGACAAGGTTTTAATTGGCACTGAGATTTCAATGGCCGATGATAAAACGGATACTGAGGAACTGCAAAAGAATTTCCCTCATTTGGTGAGTTTCTTTAAAACTCGTCCAATCGACGGATTGGTTTTCACCAATGTACATGAATATGTGCATACCCAGCAAAAAACCACCATTGGCAATACCCTTTTAACCCAAGTAGTTTTAGAAGGCGTAGCTGAATTATTGGCAGAAAAAGCTTTAAAGGTATCCTCTCCCAATCCTCAAATGGCATTTGGCAAAGCAAACGATGCAAAAATCAAAACTGCTTTTGAGAAGGAAATGTTTTCCAGTTCTGTAGCAAATTGGCTGTACAACAGTCCAAATAACGAATTTAAAATGCGTGACTTAGGTTACTATGTTGGCTATGCTATTTGTGAGAAATTCTACAATCTCTCGAAAGATAAGAAGGCCGCAGTTAAGGAAATGATTGAACTAGATTACAATAAGGAAGAAGATCTGATTGCTTTCGTGGAAAAATCGAAATATTTTGAAAAACCTTTATTGGTTTACAAAGAAGCCTTTGAAAAATCTCGACCAGAAGTTATTGGCATTAAAGAATTTGAAAATAATAGCCAAAACGTAAATACAAATACTAAAACGGTGACGCTGTACTTTTCTCAACCTATGAATATTAATGCTAGAGGCTTTGATTATGGACCAACTGGAGAAAAAAACGTTTTAATGGTCCAACGTGTAATCGGTTTTTCGCAAGACAAAAGGTCTTTCAGCTACGAAGTTAAACTCGAACCGAATAGACATTATCAGAGCGTAGTGACCGAAAGATTCAGTAATGAAAATGGCATCCCATTAAAAGCATTTTTGATTAACTTTAAAACAGCAGAATAATCCGATAAACATGCAAAATTTCTCCAACGAAACGATAAATCTTGATGCACTCCCAAAATACGAAGAAACGCCGCTAACTGGTCCAGCTCCAAAGTATTGGAACATAATTGTGATCAACATTGTATTGCTCCTATTATTTATTGGCATTAGCCTATCACTTATTACCGTTTTTAACGAAGATGTTCAACGGAATTGGATGATCTGGACAGGTCTATACATTATAGGTGCCTTGTTTCTATTTTTGCTATTTAGGGCGAGCTTTAAACGCAGAGGTTTCGCACTAAGGGAAAAAGATGTTCTATATAAAAGTGGCATCATTGCAGAAACGACTGTCATTGTACCTTTAAATCGCATACAACATGTAGCTTTAAATGAAGGTTTTTTATCAAGAATGTTTCATTTTGGTACCTTACAAATTTATACTGCTGGAGGTGCAAGTGGTGAAATCCGTATTGCAGGAGTTCCTATTGAACAGGCAAAAGCAATGAAAGAAGCTTTGGTACAACGTTTAGTAATTAACAAAGAAACACAAAACGAATAATGGCTCTAGATTTTAGTGAACCACAAAGGCAATCTACCGCTGGAATTTTAATTAATGGTGCTTACATCGTCCAACGATTTGTGCGTGCTATGTTTATCCCTTTGGCTTTGTTCATTTTTAAATCGAACAAAATAGCGCTGCTTTACATGGCATTAGGTTTAGTTGCGGTATTAATCATTTCGATTGTATACGGTTATTTTTACTATCGTAAATTCACCTTTTACCTTGATACGCTAAAACGCGAATTTGTAATCGATAAAGGTGTTTTTGGAAGAAAAAACCTTACTATTCCCATAGAAAAAATACAGCAGGTAAATATTAATCAAGGTTTTTTGCAGAAGCTAATTGGTGTTTACAGTTTACAAATAGACACCGCGGGTTCTGATAGCAAGGAAGTAAATATCAGTGCAATTAATGGTTCCACTGCATACGCATTAAAAGAACACTTGTTGAATGGTGAAAAAGAAGCAGTAGCTAATCAGAACAGCAACGAGTTAATAGTACAGCCGAGTCTAAAAAAGGAAACTCCTTTTATCAAGATTGGAGCTGGCACGTTGCTAAAAATAGGTTTAACCAGTAACTACGGACAAAGCATACTGCTCTTGTCGGGTTTTGGTTACGCGGTTTTCCATAACATAAAAGAACTTTTAAGGGCATTGGACAAAGACAATGGACAAGTTGAACAATTCTTCAAAAATAGCGTTACCATTATTTCGATTGGTATATTGTTAGCCGCCATTATCGTCGTTTTACTTGCCACCAATGTAATTAGAACCTTTGTAAAATACTTCGATTTCCAAATCAGTAAACATCAAAAGTCGTTATTAATTTCATCTGGACTGTTCGCTAAGAAAAACACTTTACTCCATCCAAGCAGGGTACAGATTACTGAGTACAGTCAAAATTACTTTCAGAAAAAAATAGGTTTGTTCAATATGGCTTTAAAGCAAGCTCATTCAGGTCAACAACAATCTGAAAAGGAAGTTAAAAACAATAATATGGAGGTTCCAGGCTGTAACCCATCAGAAAAGGATGAGGTATTGAGGATGATTTTGAGCAAGCTCCCATTAGATGGCACCTGCTATCAACCTAACTTTCGTTTTATGAATTTGCCTATTTTATTTAGCATCTTATTGCCGTTAGGTGGATATCTTATTTTCTATCAATTTCTACCAGAAATAAGGCCTTTCTATTCATTAGCCATCATCTATGTTCTAGTCGCATTGCTGATGATTTACATCTCGTATACTAAGCATCGTATCACAGTTTCAGAAGACTTTATCATTAAACAAAGTGGAATTTGGGATATTTCTCAAGAAATAATTGAACCTCATAAAATTCAATCTATCAGCACTTCACAATTTCCTTGGCATAAATCTTTAGATATTGGTCATTTAACTTTGCATACGGCAGCAGGGAATATTTCGTTTAGTTATGGCAACTATACTGAAATTAAATTGCTTGTAAACTGGTGGCTTTATCAAGTAGAAGGTGGGCAAAAAGATTGGATGTAAAAGATGAGGAATGACCAATAATCAAATCACAAAACAATCCTTAATGCTTTTCTCTCCTTTTGGGAAGAGATGCTAAAGGCAGAGAGGGGCAAACAAACTAATTAACATGGAAAACATCACGATTAAAACAACCACTAACGCTCCTATCGAAAAAGTTTGGAAATACTTTACCGAGCCAGAATATATTAAACAATGGAACAATGCTTCTCCAGATTGGCATACACCAGCAGCTTCCAATGATTTAACTGTAGGCGGCAAGTTTTCTTACACCATGGCTGCAAAAGACGGCAGTTTCAGTTTTGATTTTGAAGGTATTTATGATGATATCCAAGCAAATAAATTGATCAGCTATACTATTGCCGACGGCAGAAAAGTGGAAGTGAATTTTGAAACTGATGGCGATACTGTGGAAATTACAGAAACATTCGAAGCTGAGAATCAAAACCCAATAGAAATGCAAAGAGGTGGTTGGCAAGCGATTTTAGAGAATTTTAAAATTTTGGTAGAAAGCAAAAGTTAAGCTCCCATTCCGTCATTTCGACTGGAGCGCAGTCCCGTACATACGGGATAAAAATCTTTGAACTCGCTTAGCTCAAGAAAAGATTTCTCCTATCGTCGAAATGACGGCAGTACTAACTAAAGACTAACAATTTCTGCTTTCTACTCGCCATTTTCTTACAATGACGAATTTAATAAATTATCCAAATTTGAAAAAAGTTTACATATTGAGTGGTCTCGGCGCAGACGAACGCGTATTCAAATATTTAGATTTTAAAGATTTGGATATCTCTTTTGTACAATGGATTAAGCCTAAAGTAAAAGAAAAGCTAACTGATTACGTGAATAAGTTAAGTTACCAAATTAAGCACGAAAACCCCATTCTTATTGGCCTATCCTTCGGTGGAATTGTAGCCACTGAACTTGCCAAACTAATTCCAGTAGAAAAGCTCATTTTAATTTCCTCGTTAAAAACCAAAATGGAAATTCCGTTAGTTTATCGCCTTGCCGGAAAAGCAAATTTACATCGACTTATCCCCTATTCATTTCTTAAAATAGATCATTTTTTAAACAGATGGTTGTTTGGCGTAATTAGGAAAAATGATAGAGATTTATTCCAGAAAGTTTTGGCAGATACGGATTTAGATTTCCTTAAATGGGCAATTAATTGTATTGTAAAATGGGATAATTTACAGTTACATCCAAGTTTATTCCATATTCATGGCACCAAAGATAAACTTCTTCCAATTACGAAATCTGGGGAAGTAATCGCTATCCCTAATGGCGGACACTTAATGGTGCTGGATAAAGCTAAACAGGTTAGTGAAGCTCTACATCGGATTATTTAATTTTTTGTCTATCGTCAATGGAGTGCAGTCTTGAGGTTTCAGCAGAGAAATCTTTTCTAAGAATAAGCTAATTTTAGATTTAACTTCGTTGATTTTCAATTCTCTCTGCTTCGAAATGACGACAAGACAATGAAGAACGGTTTATCGCATTACTACTTTTTACTTTAAACCTTTAACTTTTAACTTTCTTAAAGCATCATTACACCCTTAATCTCTCCAACTTTTTTATAGATATCTACTACGGCATCTGCATCCTGCATCCATTTTTTAACTGTAATAGAAATATACTTTCCGGTTTTAGATGGCGTTTCAATAAATTCCTCTTCAGGTAAAACTTCTCTTAACTCTTTAATTTTATCTATACCACCGGTTAAAATAAATTTAAAAGCATATAGGCCAGGAAAAGTCTGCACGCTTTCTAACTTCTCTTTGAAATTAGCATAGATATCTGTGTTAGTTCCCTCTGGGATATCGTTAAAATCTAATTTGTGGTTTAAATTATTTTCTTCCATAATTATTCGTTATCAAATTCTATTCCCAATTGAAAAGGATGTTATTTTGGCAGTACACAGTTTGCAGTTGCCAATTTTCAGTAGGCAGTTAAACAGTTAAGCGATTAAACAATTCACCAACAAATTCATCAATTACCCTAACAATTTGTTATTTTTGAACCTTTAAAACAAGGATAAAGATTTGGATTATTTAGCAGGATTAAACCCACAACAAAGAGCAGCAGTAGAGAACACCGATGGACCAGTAATGATTGTAGCTGGTGCAGGTTCGGGAAAAACGAGGGTAATCACCTATCGTGTGGCGCACTTGATAGAAAAAGGTGTTGATCCATTCAATATCTTGGTGTTAACCTTTACTAACAAAGCCAGTAAGGAGATGCGGGAACGTATCGAAAAAGTGGTGGGCGCTGAAGCTAAAAGCATTTGGATGGGAACTTTCCACTCCGTATTCGCTAAAATTTTACGTGTTGAGGCAGAGAAAATTGGCTATCCAAGCAACTTCACCATTTACGATACTGACGATTGTAAAAGTTTAATCCGTACCATACTTAAGGAAATGCAGTTAGATGATAAGCTTTATGCGGCAAATATCGTTTACAACCGTATCTCTCAAGCTAAAAACAACCTAATTTCCGTTGCCGAATACATCAATAACCCTACATTACTAGCAGAAGATATCGGCAATAAAAGACCTGAATTAGGAAGAATTTACGAAACCTATGCTAAACGCTGCTATAAAGCCGGCGCAATGGATTTCGACGATTTGTTGTTTAAAACCAACGTATTGCTTAGAAAACATCCGGAGGTACTGAACAAATACCAGCATAAGTTTAAATACATCATGGTGGATGAGTATCAGGATACAAACCATTCGCAATATACTATCGTGAAAAAACTTGCTGCAGCACATGAAAACTTATGTGTAGTGGGCGACGATGCACAAAGTATTTACGCTTTCCGTGGTGCGAATATTCAGAACATCTTAAATGTGGAACGTGATTACCCCGATTTGAAAGTTTATAAATTGGAGCAAAATTATCGTTCTACACAGAACATCGTTGAAGTTGCCAACAGCATCATCGCCAATAATAAGAATCAGTTAGAGAAAAATGTATTTTCCGCTAATGAGCAAGGTGATAAAATAAAGATTTCAAGAGCTTTTACTGATAACGAGGAAGGTAAATTGGTAGCCGAAGCTATCGTACAGGAACGCACTGGAAATGGCTTAAACTATACCGATTTCGCAATTCTTTACCGAACCAACGCACAAAGTAGGGCTATGGAGGAAGCGCTGCGTAAATTGAATGTTCCGTATAAAATCTATGGCGGACTATCCTTCTACCAACGTAAGGAGATCAAAGATTTAATTGCATATTTCCGTTTAACTTTCAACCCTGCGGATGAGGAGGCATTAAAACGTGTGATCAATTATCCTCGTCGTGGTTTAGGCGACACAACCTTAGATAAAGTATCTGTAGCAGCAAACGAGCATGGCATTACAATGTGGCAGGTCATCTGTACACCACATCAATATTTAGGCGGCCGCATACCTAACCAACTGAATGATTTTTCGATGATGATTAAGGCGTTCGCTGCGGAGTCTACAAAGTTAGATGCTTATGAAACTGCTTTATACATTGCGCAACATTCAGGTATCTTAAAAGAATTACATAGTGACGACAGCGTAGAAGGCAGAGCCCGTTATGAAAACATTCAAGAGTTGTTGGCTGGTATTAAGGAATTTGCTGAACGTGAAGATATTGAAGACCGCAGCTTAGCGATTTTCATGCAAGATGTAGCTTTGTTAACGAACGATGATAAAGATAAGGACAAAGATGCAGATACAGTTTCTTTGATGACCATTCACTCGGCTAAAGGTTTAGAGTTTAAGAACGTTTTTGTAGTTGGATTAGAAGAAAACCTATTTCCATCGCAAATGTCGTTAACTTCTAGAACTGATTTGGAAGAAGAGCGTCGTTTGTTCTATGTGGCGATCACTAGAGCAGAAAAAAAACTAACCTTAACTTATGCGACCTCCCGTTACCGCTGGGGAACTTTAACTTCTTGTGAACCGAGTCGTTTTATCAATGAGATTAGCCCGAAATATTTAGAATTAGATGCCATTAAACAGGCTAAACCTAGCTTTAGCAACGGAAGTTTTGATACAGAACGTAAAAGTTGGAGCCAACAAAGGGAAGCGCAGCCTAAACCGACTAGTATGCAGACGGCGTTTAAACCAAAACCTACTACCTCTATTCTACCTAAAGCTCACGTACCAACGGCTGGTTTTACACCAAGTGCTGCAAATGAGTTCCAAATGGGTATGGACGTAGAACATGAGAAATTTGGTTTCGGTAAGATTGTTCAATTAGAAGGAAGGTTACCGGATGTAAAAGCTACGGTATTTTTCCAAGGTTTGGGCAATAAGCAATTGTTGTTAAAATTTGCGAAATTAAGGATTGTGAAGTAGTTGGCTGTTTAGATGTTGGTTGGTTTTTTGGATGTTTAGTTTTTCAGCAAAACACCATAACCACCACGTCATTTCGAACACAGCGAAGCGAGTGGAGAAATCTTTGGACTTAGTATGAAAAAGCAACATTAAAGATTTCTCGACTACGCTCAAAATGACGATCGACTTATCTACGTTGCAAAAAAACGTATAACTTATAACGTACAACCTATAACTTTTTAATTATCTTTGGACCAATAAACCATTCCGGTGAATTCATAATTGAAAACATCCTTGGAAGTTTAGGGTTTTCCCTTAGTCTATAACTTCTGTTTCGATTATTTCATAGTGGTTTAGAAAAATTGGATTATTTCAGTTTAAGAATAATATAGGTAAACACCTTGAACAGGCTTTTGTTAAATAAACCTGATGACAGCGGTTATCTTTTTGTGTGGTGTCATCCTGAGCTCGTCGAAGGATTTTAGGTTAATTGCAGAACGCTTTGATAAACTCAGTGTAACAAAGAAAGCAATAACATAAACACAAAAAATAATAGCGTACAGCAGGGCTACCATTGCCATGAAAAGGCGACATTAATTTTCAAATTATGATCTTGATTACATTGAAATAATCCGAAACAATTAATTTTACATTTAGTATTTTAACCATTAAGGAGTGAAGAATTTAAAGAAACTAAACCTTATTGTTTAATTACAACATAGCATTTAAAAAAAGATGAATTTCGATTATAATACCACCAGAAGCGAATTAATTTTGGCTGAATACGGACGTAATGTCCAAAATATGGTAAAGTATATCATTAGCTTGCCAACCAAAGAAGAACGCAATAAATATGCACAAGCCGTTATCGATTTAATGGGTTTCTTAAATCCACATTTGCGTGACGTAGCTGATTTTAAGCATAAACTTTGGGACCACTTACACATCATTTCCAATTATCAAATTGATGTAGACAGTCCATATCCGAAACCTACACCTGAGAGCAAGGAATTTAAACCTGAACATATCGGTTATCCTCAGCAACGTATCAAATACAAGCACTACGGCAGAACAGTAGAAAAATTAATTGAAAACGCCATTGCAGAAGAAAACCCAGAGCGTAAAGCTGGCATGGTGCAAGGTATTGCTAACTTCATGAAAATGGCATACGTACAGTGGAACAAAGATAATGTTGCCGATGAAGTAATCATTAAGAACTTGAAAGAGCTCTCGGGAGGTGCTTTGGTATTGGAAGAAAACGTGAATTTGCAAAAGGTAGAATTTAGAAATCCTAACAACAGACAGAATAATAACAATCGCGGTCGTCAAAATAACAATAACAACAAAAACCGCCAAAATAACAACAATAATAATAACCGTCAGCGCAATAACAACAACAAACAAAGACACTAACCTTTTTTAAAGGCAAAACCAGAATAGAATGAATGCATTTGAAATTATAGGCGGCAAAAAGCTAAAAGGAGAAATTATACCTCAAGGCGCCAAAAATGAAGCTTTACAAATATTATCTGCCGTTTTATTAACGGAAGAAAAAATTACGATCAGTAACATCCCCGACATTAAGGATGTAAACAAATTAATTGAACTGTTAGGAGACTTAGGGGTAATTGTAGAACGTTTAACTAAAGACACTTACACTTTCGAAGCGAAAAACATCAATCTAGATTTTTTCTCTTCCGATGTTTTTAAAGCAAAAGGCGGTGGTTTAAGAGGCTCTATCATGATCGTAGGGCCACTATTGGCTCGCTTCGGCAAGGCTGCGATCCCTAAGCCTGGAGGGGATAAAATAGGTCGCCGTCGTCTAGACACACACTTCCTAGGATTCGAAAAGTTAGGTGCTAAATTCGTTTATGATCAAAAGAAAGAATTTTTTAATGTAGATGCTACCAATCTACAAGGTACTTACATATTATTAGACGAAGCTTCTGTTACCGGAACAGCCAACATTGTAATGGCTGCAGTTTTAGCTAAAGGAACGACCACCATTTATAATGCTGCTTGCGAGCCTTACCTACAACAGTTATGCAAAATGTTGAACCGTATGGGCGCTAAGATTAGTGGTATTGGTTCTAACTTGTTAACCATAGAAGGTGTTAAAAAATTAGGTGGTACAGAACACAGAATGTTACCAGACATGATCGAAATTGGCTCTTTTATCGGCTTGGCAGCAATGACAGAGTCGGAAATTACCATCAAAGATGTGCAGTACGATGAATTGGGTGTAATTCCAGAAGTTTTCAAAAAACTGGGAATCAAATTAGAGCGTCGTGGTGATGACATTTATATTCCTTCTCAAAAACATTATGTAATAGACACCTTTATTGATGGCTCGATCCTAACCATTGCAGATTCACCTTGGCCTGGCTTTACGCCAGATCTATTGAGTATCGTTTTAGTTGTGGCGTCACAAGCAAGAGGTTCAGTTCTAATCCACCAAAAGATGTTCGAAAGTCGTTTGTTTTTTGTGGACAAGCTGATCGACATGGGTGCGCAAATCATCCTTTGTGATCCGCATCGCGCCACGGTTAACGGTATTGACAAAAAATATCAATTACGTGGTATTAGCATGACTTCTCCAGATATCAGAGCGGGAGTTTCCCTATTGATTGCAGCACTTTCTGCTGAAGGTAAATCGACCATTTACAACATCGAGCAAATTGAACGTGGCTACCAAGATATCGACACTCGTTTACGTGCTTTAGGCGCGCAAATTAAGCGTATCGATGGCGCAGGACCAAGTCATTAGAATTTAACAATATGATCACCATTCCCATAAATACGGTAATCTTAAGGGATAATAATTACATCAGAAAAGCAGAACCAGTGCATTACTCAATGCCAGTTCTGCTTTCACTTTTAGCCCCTATTCGTTTCAATAATTACGGTCTAGATCGCTCAATATCATTTATTTGAACCATAGCCTCCGCTAAAAACCTAAAATTATACTTACTTTTGCGCTAAAGCAAAACCGTTGAAAAACTACATCAGCAACTTAAGAAATATTGCCACATTTGCTGTAATTGTATTACACGTCACGGCGCCATTTGTATTTCAGTTTAACAAAATTAGTTTTGCATCCTGGCAACTGGCCAATTTAATAGATTCAATGCTTCGCTTTAGCGTACCGGTTTTTGTAATGATTTCTGGAGCAGTATTACTAGACCGCAGCGAACCTTTAAATATCTTTTTAAGTAAACGACTTAAACGAATTTTTATACCCTTTCTATTTTGGAGTATTGTCTACTTCATTTTTGTATATGCTGGTGAACTTGAAAAATTTTCAGTTTTACATTTTTCTGAAATCTTGATTAACAAACTACTTAAGGGAACCTATTATCACTTATGGTATGTGTATATGATATTGGGTATCTACCTATTCATCCCAATTATTAGAAAATGGGCACAAAATAGTACCAAACAAGAGCTTCAATACTTTTTATTGTTATGGACAATTACATTGTTTATCAATACAGATATAGCAAAATATTTGCCCAGTATTGAAATCCTATATTTCAGCAAATATTTGGGTTATCTAGTGTTAGGGCACTATCTCGATAAGCATATTGAGATAAATAATTCTAGAACCAAGCTATATTCCATTTTATATATTCTGGGCGCCGCCTTAACGCTTTTATCAACTAGCTATTTATCAGTCATCCAAAATAAGCTCAATATATCTTATTATAATTATTTATCGCCAAATGTATGTTTAATGGCTATTGGTATATTCTTACTAGGCAAAAGCTTATTGCAGCGCACCAATGCAGTCTCGATTGATTTGGATAAGCATAGCTATGGAATTTACTTAGTGCATTTATTGGTTCTTCATTATGTATATCGAATAATTCTTCCATTTAACTTTAGCACCAATTCCCCTCTATTACTATTCGCATTTATCATAGGCACTTCAATTATCACCTATCTCATCTCCTATTTTTTTATTAGAATATTGGCGATAAACAAAAAGATACGACCACTGATTACCTAACAAAACCGTTTTTCCTTCTTTTTGTTAATGATCAAGTTAACTCATGATCCATATTATGAAAAGTAAACATCTATTAATCACCTCGGTCTTCAGCGCGCTATTTTTTACCTTAGGTTTCTTTACCAGTTATACTACTAGCAAAAACTCAGAAAAGCCCTCAGATACGGTTACTATTGCAACGGATATTGAACATCATCCTCCGATAGATCAAACTTCAGATCAGTCAAAAAAGAATTATGCAAAGATTCTAAGCGGAAAATTCGTCTTAGCAGGATCTGATTATGCAGGATATGAGTTTATTGATTCAAAAACCATCGCATGGACAAACGAAATGTTTCCTATGGATCCAGATACCATGTCGTTGAAATGGATAGATGAAAGAACATTCATAACCAAGTTCACGAAAAGGGTTAACAAAAACTGTTCACCTGGAATAGGTATACTGAAAGTAGTTAGTTACAATGATGGAAAATTAGTCTTAAAAGATTATTGGACCGGTTGGAATGATAAAAAAGATGATGAAAGTACTTTTCATAAATCTTACGACCAATAAAAATCCTCCGATAAAATTAACGGAGGATCTTAATTGGAATAATTAATATGCGTGTTTTTTTGTACTTGGCAGCAATACCAAACAAAAGTAACTTGCTATCATTGTCGGGTTTAACTCGTTAGTCTTACCACATCCGTCTATTTTTTACTATCTAAAGCTTTTTCAATACGATCAGACAAATCCTCTAGGTGATATTTACTTAAAGTATCTGAAGTAGAATTGGATTTAATTGTTTTATTCAATTCACGCAACTGTCCTTTAACAACAGAAGCTGCATCAGTTTGGCTAGCAGTTAAATCACTTGACGCAGCACCTCCTCCTCTACCGAAAGTAGGAAGTGAGTTAGTTGGCGCCGACGGAGGGCTAATAATCGCGATTAATCTATCCACATAGGCCTTTTGCAAATTTCTACGATATACATCAATAGCTGTACCTTGTCCTAATTCTGTAAAAATAGAGGCATTCAAATCGTTGAATAAGTCAGATATTTTATACGCAACAGCACCATCTGCCGCTTCTGCAGCAATTAAATTGCCCAATACCCTCGTAGAAACTACACGACTTAAAGCAGCACTCTGTAACTTAGAGATCACTATTAAAGGGCTTTCGCTAATATTATCTAAAATAGATTGGTCTAACAACCATTTTGGAGTAGTGAATACCTGCGCATTTAACCAGTTAACAGCTTCTTTTTGAGTTGCCGCCGGTGTGCGCTCGTAAATTACACCACCTTGATCTACTGTTTTTGGATTTTCGTAAATACCCCCAACATTTTTGCTTACATGGCCAATATAACGCCCAAATTGCGTAGTCAATTGACCATACATGTTGCTTAGCTCACCATAATTTTCTCCCGGTTGTTTAGTCCAGGTTTTAAGATTGGCTAAAATAACCTTCAAGTTTTTAATCCCATAATCACTCGCTTTCATTGCGTTATCACTTAAATCCTCACTTTGAGAATGTGGATCATCGGGATTAGTTTCCTTGCCGAACCATAAACGCCTATTTTTAGCAGCTTCTAAAGTCATTCTATCTAATATTTTCATATCAGAAGCTACGTTTTTGCTATCAGGGAAATACCTGTAACCCCATTCGATCGCCCATTTATCATAGTCGCCGATACGAGGATATAGCCCTACCTTAGAAATATTATCTTCTGGTTGTGCTACATAGTTAAAACGTGCATAATCCATTATTGATGGTGTATGTCCATTTTCTTCCACCCATTTCTTATTACGTAAATTTTCTGTAGGAACAGTTGAACTGGAACCGTGATTATGGCGTAAACCTAACGTATGGCCTACTTCGTGAGACGATACAAAACGAATCAAATCACCCATTAATTCATCACTAAAGTTAACTGTACGTGCTCTTTTGTCAACCGCCGCAGTTTGAATAAAATACCAATCACGTACTAATTTCATCACATTATGATACCAGTTAATATGGCTTTCCATAATTTCACCAGTACGTGGATCTGAGATACTCGGACCACTAGCATTTGGAATTTCGGATGGTTTGTAAACGATAGCCGAGTTACGGGCATCATCTAAACTCCAAGTAGAATCTTGTGCTTTAGTTGGCGCCATTTTACCGATAACGGCATTTTTAAACCCTGCTTTTTCGAATGCTTTTTGCCAATCGTTAACACCGGCAATTAAATAAGGTACCCATTTTTTAGGCGTAGCAGGATCAATATAGAAAATAATTGGCTTGGCTGGCTCTACCAACTCACCACGTTTGTATTTGGCTACATCTTGCGGTTTTGGCTCCAATCTCCAACGTTTCACGAGCTCCAGATCTTTAACGCCTTGTGGATTTGCATCAAAATCGGTGTAACCAACTGCAAAATAACCTACTCTTGGATCGAAATAACGGGCTCTCATTGGAATTTTAGGCAATGCCACTAATGATGTGTTAAGCTCAATAGTTACAGAACCAGCAGCACCGCCGCCACCCATCATACCACCGCCACCAGCACCACCAGTTGCAGGCGCTGCACTCATACTATAGGTTTTGGTTACATTGATTTCAGTATTTGACGGAAAAGTTTTAACCGTATTGATAAAGCTTCTGTCTGCCAATTGACCTCCTATCCGAAATCTCGATTTTGCTGCAGGAGATGAGAAGTAAAAGATGTCGTTATCACTGTTGATAAAGTCAGTAACATCAACAACCACACCCTTATTGTCTTTGGCGTAAGCAGCTACGTTAAATGCCGCAGCTATATCTTGAATCGTAGAATTTTGTACGTTTCTGTACATCGACGACGTTGAATCTGGACTATATGCCCTAAAACTGATTTTACGAATGAACAATTTGTTGTTTGGCCCCTTTTCAAATCGGATGACCGAAGAACCAATTTGATCACCAGCATAAACTTGATTGCCTCTCAGCGTAGCCGATGATTTAGATATTCTGCTTACCACTAAAATATCTCTATTTAGTACAGAATCAGCAATTTCGAAGAAATACTTGTCTTCAATTTTGTGTGAAATAATCAGACCAACGCGAGTTTGAGCTTTGTCGGTAATTACCTGATTATATGGTTTAGGCTTTCCCGCTGCAGCAGCTCCCATAGCACCAGGCGCTCTACGAGTACTGTCAGAAGGTGCCGTACCACCTTGCGTTGGTCGTTGAGCGTTTGCAAATGTCACCGCTCCAGCAACCATTAATAACGTGATTAAATTTTTCTTCATCAATTTGTGGATATAAGTTAATTGTGAAGTAAAAATAAGCGTAGTACTATGAAATCTTCAGCATTAGATATAACTTCTTAGTTACATCTGTAAGAAATTTAATTGGACTGCGATTAAGTAGATCAATGTAAGACCTTAAAAACCAATTCTTTTAACAAATCTCCATCTGAGACATTTCCAGAGCTGTCTAAACCTTTACTTTTGAGGTCATATTCACGAAGAAGAGAGATAATATCAAAAGTTTTCCCAACATTAAATGTCCTCGCTGCTAATTCGTAATCCTTAATGAAATAAGGGCTTACACCAAGTTCTTTAGCCGCATCATTTTTATTAGGCAAATAGTGATATTTCAATATTTTAGAAAAGTAAGAATTTAGATTTGCCATTACCATAATCATCGGATTAGCTTTTGGATTTCCGGCGAAATAATTAATAATTTGATTACTTTTTAGCACATTTCGCGTAGCAAGCGCCTTCTGCAGTTCAAATACATTGTATTCTTTGCTAATACCAATGTTACGTTGAATATGGTCTGATTGTATTACCGTAGACTTATCAATATTTAAACAAAGTTTTTCTACTTCATTTGCAATTTTTGAAAGGTCTGTACCGAGATACTCTGCCATTAAAGCTGCCGCCTGTGGATCTATTTTATAACCTTTGCTTTTAATATGCTCTTCAATCCACGGCATCAATTTATAATCCCTAACAGGATCACTTTGAAAAACCAAGCCCTTGCTATTAATTGCTTTATAAATTTTCTTACGCTTATCGAAATTGGCATATTTATAAGCTAAAACCAAAATAGTGCTTGGCAAAGGCTTCTCAAAATAAGCGAGAACAAACTCTGCTTCTTTACTTGCTCCCTCGTTTCCCCATTTTAAATCCTGTGCTTCCTTCACTATAATCAATTGATGTTCGGACATCATCGGATAACGCTTAGCAGCATTCGTTACAGTAGCCATATCGGTATCTTTACCATACAGAACTGTTTGATTAAAGCCTTTTTCACCGTCAGACAAAACATTCTTTTCCATATAATCAACAATTTGATCAATGTAGTAAGGCTCTTCACCTTGCAATAGGTAAACCGGCTTAAATTTCCTTGCTTTTAAATCCTTGATAATATCCTCAGCACTCATGCCCAAAGTTACAAATTTAGAATGAGTGAATGATTGAATTTTGAATAGCTTACTGCTGCAAATCCCTAAATAAGTAAGGTATATGTTCTTACATCGCCAATCACTTTTTACTTTTAACTTTTAACTGTTAACTTTGCCAACCGATGTTTAATCCAACCCCACTTAATCTACCCTTCTATCCATTTAAAATTACACAAAAGGATGGACTACATTATATTTTTGATGAAGCAAGGAAAAAACATTTAGTACTTACACCAGAGGAGTGGGTAAGGCAACATTTCATCAAATATCTGATCAAGGAAAAACTGTTTCCTGTTAGCTTAATGCAAATTGAAGGTGGTTTGAGTTTAAACCAAACCAGAAAACGTAGTGACATCTTGATTTATACGAATAGCGGAGAGAAATTAATGGTAGTGGAATGTAAGGCTCCATCGGTAACTATTACTCAAGCTACATTTGACCAAGCGGCTAGATACAATTCGGTATATAAGGCTAAATGGATTGCTATCACCAATGGCTTAAATCACTACTATGCTACGATAGACCATGAAAATAAAGGCTTTGCTTTTGTGGAGGAATTGCCAGTTTATAGCTTATTAGTTTAAGTCAATAAAAAAGGAGAAACCTTTTTAGATTTCTCCTTCCTAACAATATAATTGTACTTTTTTATTTAAACTTTTCGCTTTGAATCCCGAAGTTTCGGGATTTCGCTTAGCTCAACTTAATAAGCTCTTTGGTTATTTCCTTCTTTCCAGTTTACAAAAGCTTTATTTACCACTTTGTTACCACCAGGTGTTGGATAATCCCCAGAGAAATACCAATCACCCCTATGATCTGGACAAGCTACATGAAGATTCTCTAAAGTTTGATAAATTACTTCAACTTCTGCAACGGTATCTGGCGGAGTAATAATTTTTGCAATCTGATCTGAAATCTCCTGAGGCGTAAAAGGTAAATAGATCTCTTTCACATGATTCACAATTTCTTCCTTCGGCAATTCCAATGAAGCTTTACATTTCTGATAAACGTCTTCGATAATCTGTTCTTGACCTCTTTCTTTCAACAACTGGATAGCCGCATCAAATGCAACAAACTGTCCCATTTTAGACATATCGATACCATAGCAATCTGGATACCTTATTTGCGGAGCAGAAGAAACAATAATAATTTTCTTAGGATGTAATCTGTCTATGATTTTAATGATACTCTGTTTCAAGGTAGTGCCTCTTACAATCGAATCATCCACAGCCACTAAGGTATCTGTATAGTTTTTGATTACCCCATAGGTTGTATCGTAAACATGAGCTACCATTTCTCCTCTATCCGCATCTGCCGTAATGAAAGTACGTAGCTTCACATCTTTAATAGCCAATTTCTCTACACGAGGGCGCATAGATAGCAAATCATCTAAAGCAACGTCATCTAAAACTTCTTTACGTTTCAACAAAGTCTCTTTCTGCACATCAGTAATGTATTTGTGCAAACCGTCTACCATGCCGTAAAAAGAAACTTCTGCAGTATTAGGAATAAATGAGAATACTGTGTTTTTCAAATCATTATTTACTGCACCCAATACTTGAGGACATAATAACTCTCCTAACTTCTTACGTTCTTTATAAATATCGGCATCGCTTCCTCTCGAGAAATAAATACGCTCAAAAGAACATGATTTTTTCTGCAAAGGCTCACGAAACATTTCTTCCGTTACAGTGCCATCTTTTTTAATAATTAATGCGTGACCCGGCTTGATTTCTTTAACGCTATTAATTTGCACTTTAAATGCAGTTTGAATAGCTGGACGCTCAGATGCAGCAACTACTATCTCATCATCAGCATAGTAAAACGCTGGACGAATACCTGCTGGATCTCTCATTACGAAAGCGTCACCGTTACCAACAATACCAGACATCGTATAACCACCATCCCAATCTTTAGCAGAACGTTTCAAAATTTTCGCTACGTTTAAGCCTTCAGATATCTTGTGAGTAATCTCAACATTGGTTAAACCCTCTTTTTTGTACTCATCAAACAAAGTTTGATTTTCATCATCTAAAAAGTGTCCAATTTTTTCGAGTACCGTTACCGTATCTGCTTTTTCCTTTGGATGCTGACCAAGTTCGTACAATTGCTCTAGCAATTCATCCACGTTAGTCATGTTAAAATTACCAGCAATAACCAAGTTTCTGGTCATCCAGTTATTTTGGCGCAAAAATGGGTGGCAATTTTCGATACTGTTCTTCCCGTGTGTACCGTAACGAAGGTGCCCTAACAACACTTCTCCAATAAAGCTCACATTTTGTTTCAAGAACTCGGTGTCTTTCATTAGTTCAGGCGTTTCTTCCTGTATGCTAACAAATTTGCTTTGCACGTAACCAAAAATATCTGCAACAGCATTTTGAGCCATTGAGCGATAGCGACTAATATAGCGGCTACCTGGTTTCATGTCTAATTTAATGGTTGCAATACCTGCGCCATCCTGACCACGGTTGTGCTGTTTCTCCATCAACAAATACAATTTGTTTAGGCCATAAAGTGCAGTACCGTATTTTTCTTGGTAGTATGAGAGAGGTTTTAACAAGCGGATAAAGGCAATTCCGCATTCGTGTTTGATCTGTTCGCTCATTGAGTGTGATTGAGCCGCAAATTTACCGCTTTATATATTCAAAACCTAGCAGGAAAATACTTCATTTGCTTCAAACACATCATTTTTGTGTTATATTTTTGAAACTGAAAATGTTACAACTTCACTTTTAATGCAACAATATCCTTTTCTAAGAAAACTGTAGCATGCTGACCGAAGGCATTTACATCCCCAGTGGTATAAAACAATTGATTTTGCTCACGTGCTAATCTGGTTTCTATTTCTGGATGACGACAGAGATAATCAACTAAGCTGGCAGCTACGATATCGCCTTGAGGAACTAATTTGATGTTCTTTTGGATATATTTTCTGATTTTAGGAATCAATAGAGGATAGTGTGTACAAGCTAATAGGATAGTATCAATAGCTGTAGATTGCTGCATTAACTCTTCAAGATATTGCTTTACAAAAAAGTCTGCCCCCTCACTAGCCTGTTCGCCATTTTCTATCAAAGGCACCCACATTGGGCAACTTTGTTGAAAAACTTTTACATCTGGGAAAAACTTTTCTATTTCGATAAGATACGATTCGGACTTTATAGTTCCTCTAGTGCCTAATACCCCAATAGTCTTAGTTTCGCTCATCTCTCCTATCACTTCAGCTGTGGGTCTTATTACTCCTAGCACTCTGTGATTAGGATATTTTTTGGGGAGATCTAATTGCTGAATATTTCTTAAAGCTTTTGCAGAAGCAGTATTGCAAGCTAGAATCACTAAAGGACAACCTTGTTTAAAAAGCCACTCCACGCATTCCAGTGTATACTGATAAACTGTTTCAAAAGAATGATCTCCGTAAGGAGAACGGGCATTATCGCCTAAATAAATATAATTGTAACTAGGTAGTTGGTCTGTAATGGCTTTGAAAACAGTTAATCCGCCAAAACCTGAATCAAATATTCCAATTGCATTTTTTTGAGATTTCATACGCACAAAAAAGCGGAATTAAGCTAACCTAATTCCGCCATCTACTTTTTAAATTTCTTATTATGGTTTTTTAGCAGGAGTTGAAGCTGGCTTAGCTGCAGTTGCTGAAATACCTAATTTAGTTTTAACAGCTGCTGTAATATCTTCGCCACCATCAAAATAAACTAAATTATTAAAACCTTGTGAAGCTGCAGTATCAAATACATAAGACAAGCCTTTTTCTTTCGAAATTGTATTGATAGCAGTAGCTACTTTTTGTTGCAATGGCGGGAAAAGTTCACCCTGTTTTGCTTCAACATCAGTTCTTGCTTTGTTACGAGCATCTTCAATTCTTTTCTGCAAATCCCCTAACTCAGTTTGCGCAGCCATCAATTCCTTAGTTACGGCTTCTCTATTAGCCTCACTTAGCGTTCTTTCTTTCTCTTGAGCGGCTTTCAATTTATTTTGATATTCAGTAATCATTTTATCAATCTCAGCTTGTTTTGATTTTGCTAAGTTTTCGATAGTGGTTGATACTGTTTTAGCTTCTGGCAAAGTAGCGAAAATTTCGTCCGAATTTAAGTGTCCAAATTTTTGTTGTGCGTTAACAACTTGCGTAGTTAAAAGTAATCCTGCTGCTACAAATAATCCTTTAATTAACTTTTTCATTTATGTTTACAATTATTAATGTTTGTCTATTTATTTTAAATTTATTAATAAGCTCTCCAGCTTGCTTTTCAATAGTAAAACTATCCAAAAATCTTGGATAGTTTGCTTAATCTATATTTCTATTCGTTTGCTATTTTACCAACGTACCAGGTTTAAAACCAAGCTTTATGATTACATCGTTACTGATATCGTAAAGTGCACTTGCATAAATCATCATGGTGCTTTCACTACTTTTATCAAATACGAAGTCAATGTATTTGTTTTTTGCAACTTCTGCAATGGTTGACGAAACTTTTTCCTGAATTGGCTTCAATAATTTAGTGCGTGTCTGAAATAAATCTCCTTCTGGACCAAATCTTTGACGTTGCAATTCTTTAGCTTGCTTTTCCTTTTCAATAATATCGTTCTCTCTTCGTCTACGCATATCATCAGTTAGCAATACCTGATCAGCTTGATAAGCCTTGTACATGCCTTCTACATCTTTAAAAACGCCATCAACTTCTTTTTGGTATTGTTTAGACAAGCCCTCTATCTGAGTTAACGATGATTTATAATCTGGTATGTGTTTCAAAATATATTCTGTATCCACATAAGCCATCTTCTGTGCCGATCCCCCTAATGTCATTAGGAGTAAAAAACTAGCTAAAAAAATCTTTTTCATATCAAACGGTTTCTTAACGTATTATCTAAGCCTTTAATTCTGTGTTATTAATTAAAACCTCCCATTTGCTGTGCAATACTAAAGTGGAACTGTCCTTTATTTGCTTTATCTATACCAGGGATGTTATCAAATCCATAACCATAATCTATGCCAAGTAATCCGAAAATTGGTAAAAATATTTTTGCACCCACACCAACAGACCTTCTAACGTTAAAAGGATTGAAATCACGGAACTGATTCCAAGTATTACCTGCTTCACCAAACACTGTCATAAAGGCAGTTGCCTGTTGTGAACTAATTACTGGATACCTTAATTCCATCACATATTTTGTAAAAATTGGACTGCCAGAACTTTGTGCAATATTTGGATTGGCACCAACAGGAATAACTGAGTTATTCGAATAACCACGCATAGCGATGATCTCAGAACCTTGCAAGAAGTCGAAGCCCTGCATACCGTCACCACCTAATTTGAAACGCTCAAACGCAGATGGGCCTACCTCGCTGTTATATGAACCTAAGAAACCAAATTGTGCTTGTCCTTTAAAAACTAACTTTCCAACAACAGTCTCGAACCATTGTGCTTCAAACTTCCACTTGTGGTACTCTGTAAATTTATAACGTTGTTTATCCGACGCTGTCTTATAATTAACTTTATTAAATAATGAGTAAGGAGGTGTAGCCTGAACTGTAAATCTTAAATAAGCTCCACCTGTTGGGAAAATGTTATGATTTCTAGAATCTCTCGAAATCTCCTGAGTAAAGTTTAAGTTGTAAGACTCTCCTGTATTAAATAAGAATCCTGGGTAATTATTAAGTATATATTGATTTAAGTTGATAGAGTGTACCAAAGAGAACCAGTTATCTGGCCATTTCAGCTTTCTACCTAAACTAAACGACACACCATTTAAGCGGATGCCATAATATCTTGAATCACTTTTGGATATACCATTAGATTGAAGAGAGGTAAATGCACTTACACCAAAACTTACCGGCTTCTTACCTCCAAACCAAGGTTCTGAAAATGAGAAACTGTACGATTGATAATATTTACCATTAGTCTGCCCACGCAAGCTTAACCTTTGTCCGTCACCTTTTGGTAATGGTCTGTAGGCTTCGCCCTTAAATAAATTTCTTAAAGAAAAGTTATTGAAAGTTAATCCTAATGTACCTATCACACGGCCACCACCAAAACCACCCGACAATTCTATTTGATCTGAAGGTTTTTCTTCTACGTGATAAACAATGTCCACGGTCCCGTCTGCAGGGTTTGGTTTAGGTACAGGATTGGTTTTTGACTCATCAAAGTTACCTAACTGACCAATCTCCCTCACACTTCTAATTAATAACTCTTTAGAAAAATAATCTCCCGGCTTTGTACGAATTTCTCTTAATACAACTCTATCGTTGGTAATGGTATTTCCTAAAACACTAACCTTATTGATCGTATACTTTGGACCTTCGTATATACGCATCTCTACGTCTACTGTGTCGTTGTAAATCTTAGTTTGTACCGGATCTACGTTAAAAGTTAGGTAACCATCATTCAAATAGATACTAGAAACATCATCACCATTGGCGCTGCCTCTTAATTTCTTCTCTAACTTTTCTTCACTAAATACTTCTCCTTTTTCAATACCGAATACCTTTTCTAGAAACTCAGTATTATATTTGGCATTCCCCACCCATGAGATCTTTCCAAAATAATATTTCGGTCCTTCATACATGTTGATTTTTATACCAACTGTTTTATCGTTGTATTTATAAACGCTATCACGGATGATTGCTGCATCACGATAACCTTTCTCATGTAGTTTAGCTACAAAAGCAAGCTTATCTTCTTCATATTTTTCCTTATTGAATTTACCACTACCAAACACTTTGTAAAAAGCCCTTTGCTTAGTTTTTTTCAAATACTTTCTAAGCTTTGCAGATTTAAATTCTTTATTCCCTTCAAATTCTATTTTCTGAACCTTAACTCTTCTACCTTTATCTATGTTCACCTGAAGAATTACACTGTTTTCTTGGTTAGGATCTGGCTTAGAAGTATAATTTATCTTCGTGTAGAAAAAGCCCTTTTCATAAAGATACTTAGTGATCACCGACCTTGTCGTATTATATAAGTTATCGTTGATGATAGATTTACCTGCTTTATCGCCAAGCTTTTCTTGGATGTCGGTTTTTTGTGACTTACTGATACCAGTAAATTCAAAACCACTCAAACGAGGTAGCTCCACCACTTCTATATCAAAATAAACAGTGTCTCCATTTATTTTAGAAACATTTAACTTGATATCATCAAAAAGACCTTGTGCCCATAAATTTTTGATCGCACTAGCTGTGCCTTCTCCAGGCAACATAATAGACTCGCCTGTAGTCAGCTTAGACAGCACAACAATTACATCCTTGTCAAGATATTTTGCACCAGATAAGGTAGTACCTCCAATAATATATTCTTTTGGAGTGAAATAGTCTAAATTTAGGCCATTTACTTTTAAGGAAGGAGTTGCTTGTGTTTGTTGGTTACGAATTTGAGCTAATGAAGGAAAACCTATCAGAAGCAGAAATACTAGTTGGTATATTCTTCTCATTTACAATCTAAAAAACGTTGCTAAGTTAATTTAAACTCATGTTAAAAAGTGTTAAAAGAAAAATTAGTTAAGTTGTTCACTAATTTTCCCAAAGCGACGTTCGCGTTTTTGATAATCTACTATGGCCTCAAAAAGATGCTCTCTTCTGAAATCCGGCCATAGCGTTTCGGTAAAATAAAATTCTGTATAAGCCATTTGCCATAAAAGATAATTACTGATACGGTTTTCACCGCTGGTACGTATCATCAGCTCTGGATCTGGCATATTTACAGTTGTTAACTGGTCGGCAAACATCTTTTCATCAATTTGATCGACATCGATTTTTCCAGCTTTCACTTGCGCGGCTAGATTCTTCGCAGCCTCTACAAGTTCCCATTTTGCACTATAACTCAATGCCAGAGTTAAGGTACATTTGGTATTTGCCTTCGTTTTGTCCATCGCGTCAGCTAAGTCATCTATACATTTCTGAGGCAAAGATTTTAAATCGCCAATGGCATTTAGTCTGATGTTATTTTTATTAAGAGTCTCCGCTTCCTGGTTAATGGTGGAAATTAACAATTCCATCAAAGCATTTACCTCCTCTATCGGCCGATTCCAATTTTCTGTTGAAAAAGCATATACAGTAAGGTACTTTATGCCAATATCTACACACCCCTCTACAATATCCTTTACCGAAAGCACACCACTCTCATGACCAAAAACCCTGAATTTACCTTGGTTTTTTGCCCAACGTCCATTACCATCCATAATAATGGCAATATGCTCTGGTAAGCGATTGATATCTATTTGATCTTTAAAATCCATTTACTGTATTTGACGCCTTCAAAAGCTAAAAGCACTTTTGGCTCACAAAGGTATAAGTTATGCCAATACCTACAAACATATAAGTATCTCTTTTTCTAAAATCTCCTCTTTGAACTCCTTTGCCGCCAACATTGTAACCTAATACTTCGTTAGATCTATCACTTAGTATCTGCTGCATCCCGCGTATAGATGGTTCTGTCGAATATTTATCGGGATCGATATAATAACCACTTACATCATCTAGATATTTAGTATATGCATTTCTATAACCAATATTGCCCATTAGCGTCCAATTAGATTTTAAATTATACTTGAGCCCAAAGCCAATCGGGATGCTCATAGCATTTTTTTTATATTCCTCACCTTCAGTTTGATAAATGGCTAAATCATAAGTCCGTCCTTGGTAAATTGTTTTAGGGTTAAATAATACAGCACCAACTCCAGTATATAAATAGGGAGAAAACCTGGACAAACCACCTCCGGAAAAGTAGTCAAAGAAGTTAAAATCCACTAAAAGACTTAACTCGTGAAGATTATTTGTAAAACTCAGATTTCGTTGCCTAAATTGTTCATTACCCGATTTTGCGTCATCGGCTTTTATCCTACCGTTAGTATAATTAAAAGATAGCGCCCAATTAGGATCTAAGTTTGCTTTAACAAAACCACCAAAGGAGAATCCGCTAATCTTTAAAGGATTTGTCGGATTTAAATCCCCCATATAACCTGCACCTCCTAGTTGCGCACCTAGCTCCCATGCTTGGGCAACAGCTTTGCAAGCAAAAAATGAGCTTAAAATAATGGCGAACAATGTCGTTTTATAAAACATTTTAATAATTACGGGTATCGATTCCCCAAAGCAATTTATTTCTTAACGTAGTTAAAAAAGTTTCATTGTTAAGACGGATAAGATTTATATTAAACTTCGCTTTACTAATACTGATTTTCACGCTACGATCTACGGTTTCGGTTCTCGAATCACAGGTAAGCAAGAATTTTGTACTACGTGCTTCAACTTCAAAGGTAAGTTGTACGTCATCAGGTACTATGATCGGTCTAACGTTTAAATTATGCGGAGCCACTGGCGTAATCACAAAGTTTTGTGCGCTCGGTAAGATAATAGGCCCACCACAACTTAAAGAATAAGCTGTTGAACCCGTTGGCGTAGCGATGATCAGACCATCAGCCCAATACGAGTTGACAAATTCACCATTCATGTAGGCGTAGATGATCATCATTGCAGAATCATCTCTACGATGTATAGTAATATCGTTTAACGCAAAATTTTCTTCACCAAATAATCCTGATTTAGATTCTAAACTTAGCAAACTGCGTTTGTCTATAGAATAAGCTCCATTTACCAGCGCTTTAATAGCATCATTTATTTCTGCCTTATTAATACTAGCCAAAAAACCTAAACGACCAAAATTTATGCCTATTACTGGAATTTTCGAGTCACGCACCAAAGACAATGTATCTAATAAAGTACCATCGCCTCCTAAGCTCAATAAGATATCCGCATTTTCTAACAAATCGGAATGTTTTGAAAAGCTAGCTATAGGGGAAGGAAGTCTAATTTTATCCTTTACAAAATCCAAAAATTTCTGATAAACTGTAACCTCAATTTGATTTGCGGCTAATGCATCAAATACTTCTTGAACAAAAGGCAGTACGCTATCATTAAAATCTCTACCGTAAAGAGCTATTTTCATCCGATTATTTAAAGTTTGTTGGTGATGAATTGTTATGTCCTGCGCCTAGCTATGCTACATAACAAAATCATATGGTTTTAGCTAGGGATTATACGTTTAAATAGTTCATGAAAGAATTGAATCTATCCATGGAACTGTCATCTTGATCAATGTTATTGAAGACAGCTTTCACTTCATAGTCGTAACGCTCAAATGATGCTACTATACTAGACAGTTCAACTTTATTAATTTTCAGGGTAACTTCTAATTTCGTAGAATCAGGGAAGGAATTAACATAAGACGAAAGAATCTGTGCATTATCTGCCTCTACAATTTGTGACATATGTGCCAATGAATTATTTCTATTGCTTATGGACAGGATAATAATGCCTCCTGGTTCATTCACAGCATAAAGATTAGCGGTAAAATTAAGCAAATTATTAATTGAAACTACTCCAAGATAATTCTTTTGCTGATCTAAAACCGGCACTACCGACAGCTGTAATTGGCTAAACAAGCGAATTACCTCATAAATGTGTACATTTTCAAAGGTAAATGAATTCAGTAACGATAATGGCAGGGCTCCAATTGCAATTTCCAAGTCTCTGGCTTCAGTGAGCTCTTCTTCAGAAACCAATCCTAAGTATTGTGTCTCGTTTACGATAGGTAAATGGTATAGCTTAAACTCATTCATACGGTCCAAAGCTTTTCTAACCGTGTCGGAGGTGCGCAATGGTGGTATGGTATTCGATATGAGTTCTGCAGCTATCATTATTTTACTTAAGCAAAATTCTGTCCAAAAATCTTTCTAGATAATTATTAAACACTTCTGGTTGTTCCATCATCGGTGCATGGCCACATTCATCTACCCAGTTTAATTCTGAATTCGGCAGTAATTGATGAAATTCTGTAGCTACATCAGGAGGAGTAATCTTATCTTGTTTACCCCAAATTAATGACACAGGAATTGTAATCTTCTTCAGCTCTTTACCCATATTATGTCTAATTGCTGATTTTGCTAAAGCTAAAATACGAATTACTTTTGAACGATCGTTGACGGTAGTAAACACTTCATCAACCAATTCCTTTGTAGCTGTTGCAGGATTAAAAAAGGTATACTCTACTTTTTCTTTGATAAAATCGTAGCTCTCTCTTTTAGGGAAAGAACCTCCAAAAGCATTTTCGTACAAACCAGAACTTCCTGTAAGTACTAGCGCTTTTACAAACTCTTGATGTGCAACGGTAAACACAAGCCCAACATGTCCGCCCAATGAGTTACCTACTAACACCACTTGGCCTAACTTTTTAAATTTTAGAAAACGATGCAAGTATTTAGAGAGGCTCTTAACACCTAAGGTTAATATAGGAAGCTCATAGATAGGTAAAATAGGAACTATAACTCGGTATTTACCCTTAAACTTATTTAGAGTGTGTTCCCAATTACTTAATTCTCCCATCAATCCATGAAGTAAAACTATCGGTTCTCCTTCTCCAGCTTCTATAAACTTAAAACCCTCCTGTTCAATTACTTCGTAATTCATAAATATTATTATGTTTGTTTTTCACCTATTTTTATTTGTTTTCAATGGTGGTGAAGCTGCCATGATTAATTATTCCTCCTTGATTTTCTAATCATGGTGGTTTGGTGTATGCCACTAAGTTAATAGAGTAAATGCAATTAATGTGAAATTAAATTACATTTTTTTGCAAATATACTTTTTGCATGAGAGTGCAATAATTATCCCAATTTACTTTTTACAATCTCGCCAATTAGTTTACCTTCAGCTTTGCCTGCCAATTCCTTATTCGCCAAGCCCATTACTTTGCCCATTTCTTTAACAGAACTAGCGCCAGTTTCTGAAATAATCCTAGCCACAATCAGCTCAATTTCTGATCTTTCCATTTGTTTTGGCAAAAACTGAGCAATCACATCAATTTCTTCCTGCTCTACCTGACGTAGATCTTCCCTACCTTGGCTTTGATAGATATCAGCTGATTCCTTGCGCTGCTTTACTAGCTTTTGTAAAATTTTTATCTCAGCATCTTCATTAAGCTCCTCCCCTTGGCCTTTTTCAGTCTTAGCTAATAAAATTGCGGCTTTTATTGCTCTTAAACCTCTTAACCTAACTTGATCTTTAGCCAACATGGCTTGTTTTATCTCTTGATCTATTGTTGTTGATATCATATTTGAACTGGTTAACTGATGATTGGTTAATCGGTAACTGTTTAAAGACTGTATGTTTAACTGCTGGCTTCTACCTCAATTAACGACTTAAACAATAACCTAATCTATTTAGTCTCTTTTCACTATGGTTCCCGTGGCTTGTGCCGTAGGCATGATCAGCATGTCATTAATATTTACATGAGCAGGTCTACTTGCTGCGTACCATACGGCGTCAGCAATATCTTGTGCCATCAATGGTTCCAGGCCGTCATAAACCTTTTTAGCTCTATTTTCATCACCTTTAAAACGTACCAAAGAAAATTCGGTCTCTACCATCCCCGGATTAATTGCGGTAACCTTAATACCATGAGGTAAAAGATCTACACGCATGCCTTTATTTAATGCATCTACAGCATGTTTAGTAGCACAATAAACATTTCCATTCGGATAAACTTCTTTACCCGCAATCGAACCAATATTAATGATATGTCCCTTCTTTCTCTCCACCATCCAACTAGAAATAGCCTTGGTAACATAAAGTAGGCCCTTAACATTGGTATCTATCATTCTATCCCAGTCGTCTGTATCTCCTTTATCTATAGGATCCAAGCCTTGGCTCAAACCTGCATTATTGATCAATACATCTACATTTTTCCAATCTGAAGGCAAGGTTTCTAGCACATAGTTGATGTTTTCCTTGTCTTGTACATCGGCTTGAATTTTCTTTACTTGAACGTTATATTTCGACGTTAGCTCTTCAGCTTGAGCAATTAAAAGATTTTCTCTTCTAGCTATTAAAATCAGATCATATCCTTGTGCTGCAAAAGTAACTGCGCAGGCAGCACCAATACCTGAGGTTGCTCCTGTAATTAATACGATTTTGGCCATGTGTATTTATTGCGTTTGGCGCAAAGTTATGTTTTTTCTTAAAAGTGAGTTACTCGAAAAACAAACTGAAAGTAAAATTCCTTAAAATAGCTTTATCTATCGGTGTGTCGTAAGGATGTCCTTCGTGCCTGATCACGTTGCCAAAAGAATGACTCACTTTTATTTCGGGTGACATTTTGAAATACTCGAAGTAGAGATCGAAACCCAAGCCTGCTTCGTAAGACGCATAGCTTTTTTTACTTTTCAATAGGCGTTCGATACCTATCGCGCCTTCATCCTTGGGCTTCTTGTTACCACCCAAATCAGTAGAATATTTTGCACCAAGCAAAGCATAGGCCCTAAAATCTTTTCTTCGTTCTGATTTTAACTTTATGCTCAAAGGCAAATCTACCATTACTGGTGATACTTTTTGTTGCTTTTTGCCATCTGGAAAGTTACTAGCGAAATTACTATTGTAACCCTCTAAATCATATTCGTAGTTAACAATCCTATCATAAAAGACAATCGTCGGCGTGCTTCTTAAATCCAGATTTTTATTCAATTTATAATTTAAAACGAAACCGATGCCGAAACCTGGGGAAAGTGGTGAATTCATCGCCTTTAATCTTGGTGAAGCTGGTCCTCCATTAGGATTTGGATCTGGAATAGGCTCCTGCCAATTAGCAGCCCTAATGATTTTATATTCAGATGCAATATACTGAAAACTAAATCCCCAGTTGAAAATCTCCTGATCAATTCCACCGCCCCAGTTTTGAGCTTTGGAATTCAAGGCTATTATCGAAAACAACAGGATCAGTAGCTTTTTCTTCATTTAATACCGGTATAAATGGCGCTAATTCCAAACGTTAAAGAACGATGTTTGGTATTTTGATAGCCAACTTTTTCCATCAATGCTGTAAAGTTCTTTCCATCTGGAAATGCTTGTACAGATTCCTCCAGATAAGCGTAAGCCTTCTTATCCTTCGAAAACAAACCTCCAAAAAATGGTGTCGCATATCTAAAGTAGAAGTGATACAATTGTTTAACTGGAAACACACGAGGTTTAGAAAACTCTAAAATCACGACTTTTCCGCCTGGCTTAAGTACCCTAAACATATCCGCCAATCCTTTTTCAAGGTTTTCGTAATTACGAACGCCAAAAGCTACCGTAATTGCATCAAAAGTATTGTCCTCAAAGTGCAAACCCTCCGAATCTCCCTTTTCTACCGAAAAAACATGGCCAAGATTTCGTTCAGCTATCTTTTTCTTCGCTACCTCCAACATTCCTTCAGATATATCTACCCCTATAATTTGTTCAGGCTTCAATATTTTGATAGATTCAAATGCAAAATCTCCAGTTCCCGTTGCAACATCTAATATTTTTTGCGGCCGAGAAGAGAGAAGTTCCCTTATCGCTTTCTTACGCCAAATGATATCGATACCTAATGATAAAAAATGATTAAGGAAATCGTAAGTCCCGGAAATATTATTGAACATGTTAGCTACCTGCTCTTTTTTAGTTTCGGTGCCGGAATATGGAGTAATTTGTGGATTCATAATTTGAAGCAAAGATAGGTTATTTTGCGTAATCGGTTAACTGCAAAACTGTTTAATTGTATTTGCAAACGATTAACCGATTAAGCGATTCTCACAATTAACCTTATCTTTGCATTATGATTATTAAATCTGCAACCTTTGTTGTCAGCAACACTAAAGTATCGGCTCTGCCTTTACCTGATATGCCAGAATATGCATTCATTGGCCGTTCTAATGTAGGCAAATCATCGCTAATCAACATGTTAGTCAACCAACAGGGATTAGCTAAGACTTCACAAAAACCAGGTAAAACCCAATTGATTAACCACTTTTTAGTCAATGAAAAATGGTACATCGTAGATTTACCGGGATACGGCTATGCCAGAGTATCGAAGAGTAGTAGAGAAAAATGGGAAAAGTTCATTAGGGCCTACATTACTAAAAGAGAAAATCTACAATGTGTATTTGTATTGATCGATAGCAGGCTCGAGCCCCAAAAAATAGACTTAGAGTTTTGTTCGTGGCTTGGTGAATGTCAAATCCCATTTGCTTTGGTTTATACAAAAGCCGACAAACAATCGGGACCAAAAACGGATCAAAATGTCGCCAAATTTAATAAGACTTTATTAGGCTGGTTTGAGGAGCTACCTCCATTTTTCGTAACGTCTGCAGAAAAAGGCTTAGGCAAAGAAGAAGTGCTACAATTTGTCCAAGAAGTAAATGAAGATTTTGTGAAGCCTGTTATTGATCCCAAATTCTATAGCGCAAGTAATCCCGATAAGTAATCTCCAATCTATAGTTTATACCGTATCCTCTAAATGAAAAAGTATTTTTCGCTCGTATTGTTTGCCCACTCCATCTTTGCAATGCCTTTTGCATTTATAGGCTTCTTTTTAGGCGTAACTACGACTACAAATCCTTTCAATTGGTACTTGCTTTTAGCAGTGGTACTTTGCATGGTATTTGCCCGTAACGCAGCAATGGCTTTCAATCGGTATTTAGATAGAGATATAGATGCGAAGAACCCGAGAACGGTAACAAGAGACATTCCTTCTGGTAAGATTTCGGCAAAAGAAGCATTAATTTTTGTAATTGTGAATTGTACCTTGTTCATAGCTACTACCTATTTTATCAATTCACTTTGCTTTTACCTCTCGCCTATTGCCATTTTTTTGGTGCTATTTTACAGCTATACCAAACGTTTTACAGCACTCTGCCATCTAGTATTAGGACTTGGGCTAGGTCTTGCTCCCATAGGCGCTTATATTGCGGTGACTGGTCAGTTCAGTATCGTCCCTGTTCTTTATTCGTTCGCAGTTTTATTTTGGGTAAGTGGCTTTGATATTATTTATGCTTTACAAGACGAAGAATTTGATCGTTCTCAGCAATTACATTCCATACCATCTGCATTAGGGAGAAAAAATGCATTGCGCTTATCTTCTTTTCTACATCTTTTATCTGCTGCTTGCGTAATTACGCCAATTTATTTCATGGATTTTGGCTGGCCTTATTATGGTGGCGTGCTATTTTTCTGCGCCATGCTGATTTACCAACACCGCTTGGTGAAGCCTAATGATATCAGCAAAGTAGATAGAGCATTCGCAACTACCAACGGTTATGCATCGGTAGTCTTTGCTATTTGCTTTTTAGTTGATGCTTATTTGAGAAGCAGGTAAATTTTAATGGTTAATTTGAAGCATCTACCTGCCAACCATCGAGTTTACAGTCGACTTGATAGCCTAAATCCCATAATGCTTGGTTCCAATTATTGATATCACTCAAAGCCATAACAATTTCATTTGTAGCGCCATAGATTTCCCAATAGTCTTCTAGTTTTTCCACTTTAATATCGGAGTAATTTGGATATTCAGTGATAATTTTTGAAACCAACCGATCCGCCTTTTCCCGAGTGTCGGTTACAAATACAAACTCAATTTCAAGTTTATCCGAAGGTTTAATATCATCCGCATAAATTCTTTCCAAAACGTCTTTGTTTACATCCAACCCTATCTCTGTAAGGTATTCTTCCTCAGTAAAAAATCTGTTTTCTTGATTAGCCATTATCATTTAATTAAGTATAACTCCTAATCCCTAACCACTAATACCTAGTTCCTAAAACCTAATTCCTACCCCCAATCCATACTAAAACTAATACCTGACACTGGCCACTGATCCCTGACCACTTCTAAACCGGCAACCTATTCAATTCGATATCATCTGGACTTACAAATATCAAAGGCACCTTTTCCACATCCACATAACTAGAATCTAAACCAAAACTGGTAACTTCAGACAGACTTAGACGTTTAAGAATGAAGTAATAATCCATAATAGTTTGTTCATAAAAGCTAAGATTAGTGAACTTACTTAAATGCTTCTCTAGAAGCACAAATCTAAAATCACCAGTAATTTTATGTTTGTTTAAAGAAGTGTATTGGCTAGTTATATCTACTTCACCATTTTTCACTAACTCTTCTACTACTCTTCTGTAAAGTAGGTTAATGCGTTGTTCTATCCTAAAGCCTAATTTAAAATCAATTCTAATCAGTTTACCAGGTATCAAAAATTCAACCTTGTAATCCATCGTATATGGTTCATCCATTACATCCACATGCACCAACCAATAAACATCGGCACGTTTAGGTTCTTTTTGGATAATCGAATAGATAATCTTTGATTCAATCTCTGTTTTGAAGTTTGCACTCGTTAAATACACTAATTGCGAAGAAAATTTAGGCACTGATATATCGCTACTCAGCTCTTTGATGATATCATAATAATCTTCAATCTCTACATATTTAACGAACCTATTTTTGATTTTACGAGAAGCATACCAAGTCCACATTACACTTAACAACGCCATGCTGATCATTAATGCAAACCATCCTCCATGTGTAAATTTGTACATATTACCAGCCAAGAAGAAAAGTTCTATTACGCCATAAACCAAACCAAAGATGACCACTAAATAAGTTGGAAATTTCTTACGCAGCATAAACACGATTACCAAAATCGTAGTCATCAGAAAAGTGAGATTGATCGCTAAACCATAAGCTCCCTCCATATTGTCTGATTTTTTAAATATCAGTACAATGATGATACAGCCGATACACAAGATCCAATTGATAGACGGCACATATAATTGCCCTTTTTGAATACTTGGATAATTGATACGTACTTTAGGCCAAAGATTTAACCTTACTGCTTCTGATATAAGCGTAAATGCACCAGAAATCATCGCTTGAGAAGCAACAACAGCAGCCATAGTAGCCAAACCAACCAAATAAAGAACCATATTACTAGGCACTAATTCAAAGAAAGGATTGATTGCTCTTAAATCCTTATCAACGTGAGTAAGAATCCATGCACCTTGACCCAAATAGTTAAGAATAAGCATAGTTTTTACGAAAATCCAGCTCACACGTATATTTTTCTTACCGCAATGGCCTAAATCTGAATAAAGCGCTTCAGCACCAGTGGTACATAAAAACACTCCACCTAATATTAAAAATGCTTCAGAATTAGTTGCTAATAAATTAATTGCATAATATGGATTAAGTGCCTTTAGTATAAACGGGCTGTGAATAATATTCATGAAACCCATTGCCCCCAAGGCAATGAACCAAAGTAACATTATCGGTCCAAATAATTTCCCAACTAGGTTAGTTCCAAATTGTTGGATAATAAAAAGCAAGGCAATAATGGTAATTACGATAGGAAAAACCTCCAATGTAGGAAACTTTAACTGTAAACCTTCAATAGCTGAAGTCACCGTAATACTTGGGGTAATCATCCCGTCGGCCAACAATGCGGCACCGCCAATAATCGCAGGAATTACTAGCCATTTCGCCTTCTTTCGAACCAAAGAATAAAGAGAGAAAATCCCCCCCTCACCTTTGTTATCAGCTCTTAAAGTAACAATCACATATTTAATAGTAGTTTGAAGCGTTAAGGTCCAAATGATACAAGAAAGTGCCCCTAAAACTAATGCCTCGTCTATCGTTTGTGGCGTTGAGCCTTGATGCTCTCCTAAGGCAATTTTGAAAATGGCTTTTAATGTATAAAGAGGAGATGTTCCTATATCACCAAACACTATACCTAGTGTTACTAACAACCCTCCAGCGGTAAGGGCATTAACATTTTTATGACTTGACACGTAATAAAATTTTACGCAAAACTACATAAATATTCAGGATAAAAATTCATTTCACATCAAAAGCTATTTTTTTTAGTTAGTGTAGCTAATACGCATGTAGATTCTAGGCTGTTAAATATTGTTAAATAATAGCTTTACCTAACTTTTTGCTTGATTATATTGTTTAATTATTTATATTTTTGGGAAACGTTTAGATGAAAATAAATAGCATAAAAATAGCGCTCCACAGCAATGTAGCATTCCTTACGGTAATGCTTTCGCTATTATGCCTTTCTGTTTTCGCACAAAAAACAGATACATCTAGAATTTCCTTAAGGCCAAAAGTCAAAGCAATAAGTAGAATCCCAGTAATTAAGGGGAGTGTACAATCTTACAAACCTAATTACAACGTCTATGCTTCTGGTGACACTCAAGTTAAAGCTATTGGAAAAGAAAAAAGTGAGAAAACCTTAACCGTTTTAAAAGTCTATCCAAACCCAGTTGTGGAGCAGGTTAACGTTAATCTTCGTTTGGAAAAAGAGACTAGCCTTTCCATTAAAATCACCGATTTACTTGGCAATGAGGTGGTAACCCTTGCTAACGAGCGAATACAACAAGGCGAACACACCAAAACTTACAGCGTACCATCTAAGCTCAATGCAGGTATCTATTTCTTACGCATAGTGGCTGGTGGAGAGCCTGTAATTAGAAAGATTTCTGTACTTTAAAAATGGTTAATCTTAAAATCGTTTAACCGTCAATCCTAAATAGCAGTTAACCAATCGACGACATCGACATTTAACCGAAATAAACCTTATTTTTGTTTTATGAAAATCATTGCAATTGGCAGAAACTATGCTGCACACGCCGCAGAATTAAACAACGCTATACCTACAAAACCGATCATCTTTTTGAAGCCAGACACTGCTGTCCTAAAAGATAATAAACCGTTTTATCTCCCAGATTTTTCAAATGATGTACATTATGAATTAGAGGTTGTACTTAAAATTTGCAAAGAGGGCAAACATATTGCCGAGAAATTTGCTTCTAATTATTATGAAGAAATTGGATTAGGGATTGATTTTACGGCAAGAGACATTCAAGCAGAACACAAAGCAAAGGGCTTGCCTTGGGAATTAGCAAAATCTTTCGACCACTCAGCTGTAATTAGCAATTTCCTACCCAAAAGTGATTATGAAAATATGTACGATTTAAAATTTGAGTTGAAGAAAAATGGAGAAAGTAAACAAAATGGACATACTGCTAACTTATTGTTTTCCTTCGAGAAGATCATTTCTTTTGTATCACAATATATTACCTTAAAAAAAGGAGATTTAATTTTCACAGGTACTCCTCAGGGAGTAGGCAAAATAGACGCCGGCGATAAACTAGAAGCTTGGCTGGAAGATAAACAACTACTTAATTTTGAAATAAAATAAATTTGATGCGCAATTACATTACCTACCTTTCACTCCTACTCTCAATATTCATTTCAAACCATCTAACAGCGCAACAAACTTATAGCAACCACGTCTACCCACTGACGGAATTCCGTTCACCTTTGGACATAGAACCACCCGCTCTAGCGGGTTCTTTCGGTGAATTAAGGGCAAATCATTTTCACTCGGGCATCGACTTTAGAACAAACCAACGTATTGGCTATCCAGTCTATGCAACTGCCGACGGCTTTATATCTCGCTTAAGGGTGCAAAACAGTGGTTTCGGACTAGCTTTGTACATCAACCATCCTAATGGCTATACTACAGTGTACGGGCATTTATCTAGATTTAACCCTAAAATCGCCCAAATTGTAAAAAATATCCAATACAAGAAAACATCTTACGAAATAGATGAATTTCCTTCTGCCGACCTCATTCCAGTTAGAAAAGGAGAAGTAATAGCTTATACTGGCAACACCGGAAGTTCCGGGGGGCCTCATTTGCACTTCGAAATTCGTGATACCAAAACCGAAGCTACAATTAACCCTCAATTGCTGGGCATTAGCATCCCCGACAACATTCCTCCAACTATCCATGCCATGTACGTTTACCGATTAAATGGACAACCCTTCAACGAATTCACACCGAAACAATATTTTCAGGTAGCTGGTGGCAAAGGGAACTACAAACTTAACCAAGTAAATACCATTAATCTAAATGGCGAAGTAGGTTTTGGCATTGTCGTTAACGATAGACATAATGGCGCTTCAGGCAACAACGGAGCCTATGCTATTGAATTGGCTGTCGACGGCACTACGGTTTACACTTCAGCATTAGAAAGATTTTCTTTCGAAAATAGCAAAGCGATTAACTCGCATATCGATTACCCTACTTACCTACGCACCAAACAAAGCATTCAAAAAAGCTTTGTAGACCCCGGCAATCCGCTACAGATCTATTTCAACCTTGTTAATAGTGGGCGCGTAACTTTTAACGATGGAAAAACGCATACTGTTAAATATACCGTTAGCGATGCTAGAGGCAACAAGAGTTCATTAGCCTTTAACGTTTTTGCTGATGCGAAAGCCGTGATTAATACCCCAGAATCTCCTTTGGGAACTAGTTTCACCTACAATAAGCAAAATGAATTTAGTACAAATGATGTGAAGGTGATTTTGCCAAAAGGCACCTTATACAACGATTTTAGTTTTCTATATAAAAAAACCGCCAAACCTCAACAAAATGCATTTTCAGAAATCCATCACATCCATAATAACTTCACCCCCTTACACACAGGTTTTGACCTTTGGATAAAAGCAGATAGCACGGTGGCCAAATACCAAAGCAAAGCATTAATCGTCAATAGTAATCGTTCCTCACAGGGCGGAAATTTTGAGAACGGTTGGGTTAAAACAAAACCGCGTAACTTCGGTAGCTTCTTTATTGCCATCGATACCGTAGCACCGAATATCGTACCGATCAATATCGCCAATGGTAAAAACATGGCGGGCATTAGCAAAATGAGCTTTAGAATTAGCGATGCCTTATCAGGAATTAAAAGCTTTAACGGCTATATAGATGGCAAGTGGGTGTTGATGGAGTTTGATACTAAAACCGCCAACTTATGGCATAATTTCGACGAACGAACTGGAACAGGAAAACATACTTTTGAATTACTTGTTGTGGACATGAAAGATAACACAAAGAAATATGCGATTGAATTTTATAGATAAGCATTGTTGAAACTATTAATCGCAAACAAGTTAATCGTTTCAGTTTATCAATTATACTTTAAAAAGTTAAACCTATGATCACATTAGAAGAGGGCAGCAAAGCGCCCGCATTTTCTGCAAAAGACCAAGACGGAAACACCGTTACCTTAAATCAATTTATTGGAAAAAAAGTAGTGCTATTTTTTTATCCAAAAGACAATACGCCTGGATGTACGGCAGAAGCTTGTGATTTTAGAGATAATTATCAAGGTTTGAAAAATCAAGGCATTGAAGTATTAGGAGTTAGTGTAGATGATGAAAAATCACATCAAAAATTTATCGCTAAGCACAACCTTCCTTTTACTTTACTAGCGGATACTGAACAAAAAATTGTCGAAGCTTACGGGGTTTGGGGAGAAAAAAACATGTATGGCAAAAAATACATGGGCACCAATAGAACTACCTTTGTCATAGATGAAGAAGGAAATATTGCACACATTATTAAAAAAGTGGACACAAAAAACCCTACTGCTCAAGTATTGGAGTTATTAAAGTAAGTTCATTTATTTTAAACTTAGAAGCTCTACGAAGTTAAAAACTTCGTAGAGCTTGAGGTCAGGTAAATAAAAAATCCTTCCCAAAATGTTATCGGAAAGGATTTACGGCTTATTGTGTGTGATTAGTTCATTTGTTTCACAATTTTATTAACCATTGCGATTACGGGAGTTACTTTTACAATTTTAAACTCTGTCCGCCTATTCAACTGATGTTGTGCTTCCGTACATTTCACACCATCACTACATTGATTCAATAATTCGCTTTCACCTTTTCCTACAGCCTCTAATCTATCGGGTGACACGCCTCTTTTGACCAAATAATTCAGTGCACTATTTGCTCTTTTTTCTGAAAGCATCTGATTATAATCTTTACTTCCTCTAGCATCCGTATGCGCAGCCAATTCCATCTTTACGTTGGGCATGTTAGCCATAAAAGCACTCACCTTATTTAAATCACTATGAGCATCCATCCTAATGTTCCATTTATTGAAATCGTAGAAGATGTTATTTAACTTAACAGTAAACACATCTTTAGCACGTTCCAGTTCGAACTTCATATCATAGATGGTCGATTGCCGTGAGCCCTTAGTGGATATCTCTCCTGTTTGACTTGTAAAGTATTGCTGAGGGTTTCCTTTTACCGTATAATCAGTTTCTTTTTCTAGTGTAAAACCGAATTTACCTTGATTATCTGAGACCACTTTAGTTTCAGCACCGGTGTTTTTATTGATCAGTAAAACTTCTACACCCGCTATAGGTAAACCTGCCCCCTTCTCTAATACCAAACCGTTAACTACCAATATTTGCTGCTGATCGGTGAGTTTGTCTTTAGTTCCTGACGTAAATCTATAAATGTCATCTAAACCTATACCTCCACTCCTGTTACTAGAAAGATAACCTGTTTTATTATCAGCATTAAACATTATGCCAAAATCATCCTTAGAAGAGTTAAGCGGCGCTCGTAAATTTTCTACCGCGGCAAACTTATTCTTTTCACCTAGGGCAGTGAAGATATCCAAACCACCCATTCCTATATGTCCCTTCGAAGAGAAATAAAACTTACCATCGGCTCTAACAGCAGGGAAAAGATCATCTTGAGCCGTATTAATTACACCGCCGCAATTTTGTGGTTTTGCCCAACTGCCATTTGGCAACTTCTCACTAAAGTACAAATCCATGCCACCTAAGCCACCAGGCATATCGGAAGCAAAGTACAATACTTTTCCATCGGGAGATAAAGCGGGGTGTTGAACCGAGAACTGACCTTCAGAATTAAATGAAAGTTGATCTTTAGCAATCCATTGTCCGTCTTTTTTAACTGCCATTAACAAGTACTTCTTACCTACTTCTCCAATCTTCGCCCTTTTACCACGCAACACAGTCCTTGTGAAAAGAATAGTATCTAAACTTGGATAAACAGCAACTGGACCACTAGAAAAACCTTTATTAATATTTCCCTTTAATAGATTAACCTGATGAGAAGAATTTGCTGTGTATATTTTAAAATAGGGGCTGCCGGTCTGACTATCAACTTCCTCGCCTTTTCTATTTTTTTGCCATCTATCAGAAATGAATAAGATATCACGACCAAAATTTATAGGACTAAAATCTGAGTTCTCGGAATTTACTCCTATTTCGTTTGTTATGGATGCACCAATTTCTGGATTTTCAGTCCAAGTTTTTGCAACCATACAAATATTTGCTTGTTTAGTGGCTTCGCTTGAAAAAGTTGTATTTTTATCACCCCAAATTTTGTAATTGGTTGCGGCTTCGTCAAACTTTCCATTTTGCTTTAAAGCATCTGCTAAAAATTTATAGTTATCTGAAGTAGCTTCTGGGTAAGCTAAAGTCTTTTTATACCACACTTCTGCGGCTTCAGTATTGTTCATAAATCTGTAGCAATGGGCAATTTTTTGGGCAACATCTTTATTAGGGTTGTCCTTCATGATTTTCTCATAAATCTCCAAGGCGTACCTATAGTCGAGTTGCTTGTAAAGTTTATCAGCCTCCTTAATATCATCTGAGAAAAGTACCGATGGTACCAGATAGATAATTAAGAAAAGTACTAACAACCTAAATAACTTTTTAAATGCCATAATTCTATGTTAGAAGTGCCAAGGAAAGTCAAGGTTGATATGCTTTTGATTCAAAATTATAGATCCGAAATAAGCTAACAAAACAAAAAAATCAACTATCCTAACAAGCAAATCTTACTAAAAAATCAAACCTAATTTTTATTTTTTTTCCACATATCCACACCAACCTTAGGTATTTATAGCGCATAGAAAATCCAAAAGTGAAGAAAACTCATGTCTTAATACTTATTATCATATTGAAATCCCTAGAGGTTCGCTAAACCTATTTTTATTATCTATCATTTAGGATACAAGACTACTTTTTTTATTAGATGAGGTTGAGCAACACTCCAATTCAGTATCGAGCAAATCAAATTACGAAATAAATAAAAGTTAATACGGTAAAACCACATTTAAAACATCCCTATTCTTTCAGTTAAACAAGGTTGGTAAGCGTTTAGAATCATAAAAATTCTTATATACAAAGCCATGAAATTTATGACCTAAAACTTATAAAAAAGCTTGCATAGATAGCTCATAAACCGATATTTAAATTAACTTTGTTTACATTACATATAATTATTATTTTTTTTGATGAAACATACAATCAGCGAACTAGAAGATATCGCTTCACAAGTAAGAAGAGATATACTACGAATGGTACATGCAGTACAATCTGGGCATCCTGGTGCTTCTTTAGGTTGTGCAGATTTCTTTACCGCACTATATTTTGAAGTACTGAACCACAATCCAAAATTTGATATGGACGGTAAAAATGAAGATTTATTCTTTTTATCTAACGGGCATATCTCTCCTGTTTGGTACAGCGTGCTGGCTAGAGCTGGTTATTTTGACGTAAGCGAATTGAGCACTTTCAGAAAGCTAGACTCTAGATTACAGGGACACCCAACTACTCACGAACATTTACCTGGTATACGTATTGCCTCTGGTTCATTGGGCCAAGGCTTATCTGTCGCTATTGGTGCTGCGTTAGCAAAAAAAATAAATGGTGACCATTCTCTAGTATATGCTTTACTAGGAGACGGCGAGTTACAAGAAGGTCAAAACTGGGAAGCTTTCATGTTTGCGCCACACAATAAAGTGGATAACGTTATTGCAAGTATAGATTACAACGGCCAACAAATTGATGGGCCTACAGAAAAGGTCCTTTCTTTAGAAAACTTACAAGCTAAATTTGAGGCTTTTGGATGGCATGTGATCACTTCTGATGGTAATGACATGGAGGGAATTGTAAAAGCTTTACATTATGCCAAGTCATTAACTGGAAAAGGCAAACCGATCTTGAACCTAATGAGCACCCAAATGGGTTATGGTGTAGATTTCATGGTAGGCACCCACAAATGGCATGGTTCAGCACCAAATGATGCACAGTTAGAAAGCGCGTTAGGCCAGATCAAAGAAACAGCTGGGGATTATTAATAGATTATAGAATTTAGATATGAGATTTGACAACCAATCCAATCCATATCGAATTAATAAATATAGATTGTGAAGTTACATAGAATTGGGCTACAGTCCCATCTCGTATCTCCTATCTCATATCTTATAAAAAATGAAAAAATACACTTACACCGATAAAAAAGATACTCGCTCTGGATTTGGAGCTGGACTGCATGAAGCAGGAAAAAGAAACGAAAATGTAGTTGCATTGTGCGCCGACCTAGTGGGTTCATTAAAAATGGATGCATTTATCAAAGATTTCCCTGAGCGCTTTTTCCAAGTAGGTATTGCAGAAGCAAATATGATGGGTATGGCTGCAGGTTTAACTATAGGTGGAAAAATTCCTTTTACAGGAACTTTCGCTAACTTCTCTACGGGAAGGGTTTACGACCAAATTCGTCAATCTATTGCATACTCAGGTAAAAACGTAAAAATCTGTGCTTCTCACGCCGGATTAACCTTAGGTGAAGATGGTGCAACTCACCAGATTCTGGAAGATTTGGGATTGATGAAAATGCTGCCAGGAATGGTCGTGATTAATCCTTGCGATTATAACCAAACCAAAGCAGCAACGTTGGCGATAATGGATTACGAAGGTCCAGTTTATTTACGTTTCGGCCGTCCCGTAATTCCAGTATTCACGCCAGAAGATCAAAAATTTGAGATTGGTAAGGCATGGATGGTGAACGAAGGCAAAGACGTTACCATCGTTGCAACTGGCCACATGGTTTGGAGAGCTATCCAAGCTGGCGAAGAGTTAGAGAAACTAGGTATTGATGCGGAAATTATAAATATTCACACCATTAAACCTTTGGACGAAGAAGCCATCTTAAAATCGGTACAAAAAACAGGATGTATTGTAACGTGTGAAGAGCACAATAAATTAGGTGGTTTAGGAGAAAGCGTTGCACGTTTCTTAACTACTACCTATTTGGCACCGCAAGAGTTTGTAGCTGTTGATGACAGCTTCGGCGAAAGCGCAACCCCGGACCAATTAATGACAAAATATAAATTAGATCCTTCAGATATTGTTGCTGCTGCGCAAAAAGTGATGGCTAGAAAGAAATAGATCTTAGAAATTAGGTATGAGATTTGAGACATACATCTAAATCTCATACCTAAAATCTCGAATCTCAAATCTAATGATAAATGAAGCAAGTTGAAGACGCAGAGATCCTCTCTAAATTTAATGATGAGAAAACTCAAAATGTAGGCTTCAACCTGCTTTTACAAAAGTACCAGCAAAAAATTTATTGGCATGTACGCCGCTTGGTGATCGACCACGATGATGCCGATGACCTAGTGCAAGAAACCTTTGTAAAAGTTTGGAAGAATTTACACAAGTTCCGCAGCGACTCCCAACTTTATACTTGGATTTATAGAATTGCGACCAACGAATCCATTACTTTTCTGAACAAGAAGAAAAACCGCAACAATATCTCATTAGATGAGGTGAATTCTGAGTTAGCAGAAACACTTGCATCATCCACATATTTTGATGGGGATAAAATCCAGCGTAAGCTACAACAAGCTATACTCACACTTCCAGAAAAACAGCGTATCATCTTTAACATGAAATATTTTGATGATATGAAGTATGAAGAGATTTCTGAAGTTTTAGGTACAACGGTAGGTGCATTAAAAGCATCTTTTCATATTGCTGTTAAAAAAATAGAGGCAATTTTATTAAATCAAGATTGAGATTAAACCTTTTGCTTAAAAAAACATCAATAGATACAAATGAGTAAAATGGCCGAAAATATGGAATGGGAAAACGAAGCGCCACAACTAGCAAAGCTGAAAAAAGCCAACCCTTTTACAGTTCCTTCTAACTATTTTGAAGAATTAAATGAAAGGATTCATCAGTCTTTATTTATTGATGCTCTAAAAAAAAGTAAGCAGACGGGCTTTAGTGCTCCCGAAAACTATTTTGAAAACTTAGAAAGTCAAATCACAACGAGAATTTCGTTGGAGCAATTCAAAGATGGTAACCAAGAAGGTTTTGCCGTACCTTCCGGTTATTTTGAAAAATTAAGCCGAAATATAGCTGCTCAAACAACGGGGAATAAGAAGGTCATTAAACTTTGGCATCGACCATTATTCAAATATGCAGCTGCAGCTTGTCTCGTAATTTCTACTACTACCGGTTGGTTTGCAAATGAATATTATCAAAACAAGCAGTTACGTAAAACAGAATTGGCTAAAGAGCAAATGCTTTACGACATCGATGAAGGCACAATCATGGAGTACATGCAGGAAGCTCAGAATGTTAAAACTGTTAGTTTTACCGATACAGAGATGGAAAACTATATTTTAGATAACTTCTCAACAAGCGATTTATCTAATAACCTATAAAATGATCCTCTTTTATTACAATTAAAAATAACACAAATGAAGAATCTTGTTTTTGCACTATTGATTTTCGTTCCTTGTCTAGCGATAGCTCAAGGTCCACGTGGTGGTGGTGAAAAAATGGAAGCCAGAAAAGTTGCCTTTTTAACAACAAAACTTGATTTATCTGCAGAGGATGCGAAGATTTTCTGGCCGATTTACAATGATTATGTAAGAGAGCAATCTACATTAAGAAAAGAGCGCTTTCAAAAGATGATCAGCTTCAGGAAGTTGAAAGAGATCGAAGACTTAGATGACGAAGAAATTCAAACCTTGATTTTAAACGATTTCAATTTTAGGCAACGAGATTTGAACATTGAGCGTAAATATTACAATAAATTCAAATCTAATCTTCCTATAAAAACCGTTGGAAAATTTTACAGAGCTCAGGAAGCATTTAAAAAAGAAATCCTACAGCAATATAGGGCTGCAACCCCCTCGAGCCCTTCATCGAATTAAACACATCATACCAACTTTAAGAAAGTCTCGAATTAAAATCGGGACTTTTTATTTGACGCAAATTTAGAAAAACTGACATTTAAATCAGCTATTTTTGCACTATGCTTACCCAAAGACAACTCTTTTTAAAACACAACGCCCAAACTTCTACCACTCCTTTACTGCTCGAATTCGTAAAAGCCAAAGGAGTGAATATTTACGATGTAGAAGGTAAGGAATATATAGATCTAATTGCTGGAATTGGCGTTAGTAATGTGGGCCACTGCCATCCTAACGTGGTAGCTGCCGTACAAAAGCAAGCTGAAACCTATATGCACTTAATGGTTTATGGCGAGTTCGTACAAAGTCCGCAGGTGAATTTCGCAGCAGCTTTAGCAGCGGTTTTACCCAGCAACCTAAACAGCACTTACTTTGTGAATTCTGGGGCAGAGGCTGTAGAAGGCGCTATGAAATTAGCAAAACGTTACACTGGAAAAAAAGGCTTTGTCGCTTGCAGAAATGCGTATCATGGCAGTACACAAGGCGCAGAAAGTTTAATGGAAAGTGATTTTTATTCTGCGGGTTATGGGCCATTTTTACCTCATGTTGATTTTATTCATCATAACGACATTACTGATTTAGAAAAAATTACTACCGAAACTGCAGCGGTATTTATAGAGCCGGTTCAAGGAGAAGCAGGAATAAGAGTGGCGGAACAAACCTACATGGACGCCCTTCGAAAAAGATGTGACGAAACTGGCACACTGTTAGTTTTCGACGAGATACAATCTGGTTTTGGCAGAACGGGAAAAATGTTCGCTTTCGAGCATTATAATATAGTGCCGGACATTTTATTATTAGCTAAAGGTATTGGTGGTGGAATGCCGATAGGCGCTTTCATTAGTGCTGCAGAAATCATGTCGGTACTCTCTTATAATCCGATTTTAGGGCACATGACCACTTTTGGTGGGCATCCAGTTTGTTGCGCTGCCGGATTGGCTACATTGAACACCTTACTAGATGAAAAAATAATTGAACAAGTTGAAGCGAAAGGACAACTATTCAAACAGCTCTTGCAACATCCGGCTATTACCGAAATTAGAGGAAAAGGATTAATGCTTGCTGTAGGCTTTGATAGTTTTGAAACCAACAAAGCAATCATTGATGCCTGTATAGAGGACGGAATCATTAGCGACTGGTTTTTACATTGTAGCGATGCGATGCGCATTGCTCCGCCGTTGACCATAACTGAAGAAGAAATTAAAAAAGCTTGTACAGTAATATTAAAGAATATCGCAGCTATTTGTTTATCTAAACAATTAGCTGAATGAACATCTTAATTGTTGAGGATGAAAAAAGTATCGCCTTAGAAATTAGCAACTTTTTAAGAAAGGAAGGATTTATCATAGATTACTCCAAAAATAAATCCTCCGCAGAAGAAAAAATATTCGTTAACCGTTACGACTTTATTCTATTAGATTTAGGATTGCCCGACGGTGACGGTTTCGAATTACTAAAAACCCTAAAAAGCTTAAAAGGCCGAGAGGAGGCTATCATTATCTTAACGGCTAGAAGTTCGGTAGAAGATAAAATAAAAGGCTTAGAAGATGGTGCGGACGATTACTTGGCCAAACCGTTTTCATTAAATGAATTATTAGCGAGAATTCATGCCATTACTCGTAGAAAACATCAATTAGAGAAAAAAGATATTGAGGTACATGATTTCATTTTAGACATTCAAAATAGAGCAGTATCTTTTAGGAAAGAGCGCATACATCTTACTAAAAAAGAATTTGAGATTTTAAATTACCTGGTATTAAATAAAAATCGAGTAGTGTCTAGAACTAGTTTAACAGAACATGTATGGGGAGATATTTTAGAAATCAATTCTGACTCTAATTTTGTAGACGTACATGTGAAGAACTTGCGTAAAAAGCTAATGGCTTATGCAAAAACAGATTGGTTAGAAACTGTAAGAAGCATTGGCTATCGGATAAATCTGTAAAAATCTTTGTAGAATGAGATTACAAGAGAAGCTAACCCTCTACAACGCCATTACCAAAATAGCATTGATAGTACTATTGGGTGCAATTATTTTATTCTCGCTCGAGAAGATATCCATAAACCATTTAGACAACAGACTCATTAAGAAAAAAACTAAGCTAGTTAAGAATCTTAATGATAAAGAAGTAGACAGTCTACTCAAAAACCAACAGACCTTTACAGACTATAATATCTTAAGGGATGAGTTTATTATATTAAGTCCTTTGTTGAATAAGAAAAGTATAGACACTGGCCATAAATTTATTACAGATGATATAGAAATCAAAGGCGAAGTAGAATCTTATAGGATCATTAAACAGCAGTTTGAATACAAAAAAAAATACTACAATCTGGATTTAGGAATTACCATGACTGGTATTGTGCCCCTTAAAAATTCGTTTGGATTATATATGCTCATCGTATTGGTGGTTTCCTTATCAATTACATTAGTTACCGATTACGCCTTTACTAAATTTTTACTAAAACCGTTTTACAAGATTATTGATCAAAAGATCAACAAAGTTAACGATCCTATCACTTTCGATTACACAAAAATCCCCACCACTACGACAGATTTTATCTTATTAGATCATAGCATTAGTCGGTTAATGGTTAAAATAACTGATTCCTTTATGCTCGAAAGGCAATTCATCGCAAATGTATCGCACGAGTTGCTTACCCCCATCTCCATACTTAACGGTAGGTTAGAAAATATTTTAGCAGCCGAGAACTTACCCCTAGCGCACGAAGAAAAGCTTACTGCTTCATTAAAAACCTTAAGCAGGCTAAAATCTATAATTAATAGTTTGCTCTTAATTTCTAAAGTAGAAAACAATCAATTTTTTAAAACCGACAAAATACAAATCAAGCCAATATTGTCCGACATTTATGAAGATTTACAAGAAAGAATTGAAGACAAGCGACTCAACTATCTTGACTACACCACTATTGATTTCAATTTTACCGGTAGTCAGCCACTTATTCATATCCTATTGGTCAACATCATAAATAACGCTATTAAATATAGTAATGTAGCAGGAACGATTACTATAAAAGATCAGCTAAGCCAAAATTTATACCTCCTAACCATAGAAGACAACGGTGTTGGCATGGAAAAGGAAGCCGTAGCAAAAGCCTTTTATCGCTTTGAGAGGGAAAGCGACGAACAAAGTACTGGCACAGGTTTAGGTTTAGCCATCGCAAATAGTATCGCAAAGTTCCATCAAGTGACACTTACTATTTCCTCAGAGAAACACAAAGGTACTATAGTGAGCATTGCATTTCATATAAACGAATTAGACATCCATAATTAAAAATTAATTATTATTAAAACTTCATCATTTCTTCATTTTGATAATGGAATTTAGCATTGTTAATCAACAATATTAGTTCACTAAATAATCAAAAAAATGAAAGCTATTAAATTTGTAATGATCGCAGCAGTTGCTCTATTCACCGTTAATTTTGCAAACGCTCAAACTTCTCCAGCGAAAGCAACAGTAAAAACAGTACCCACTGCTAAAGCAGAAAAAAAAGCAATTAAAGTTGAGCCAAAAGTAGATACAGTGAAAAAAGAAGCTCACAAAGCAACAAAAGCACATAAAAAAGGATAAATCAACCATTTGATTGGTTAAATGCGCAATACATAAGGTATTGCGCATTTTTTATTTTTGTAGCGCCGACTTTCGTAGTTATATTTATAATATGGAAATTAAGCAGGAGAATGAAGAAAGAAACGGCTTTTTTTAAAGCTATAGAAAATGGCGAAGAAGCTGGTTTGATGACCTATACTTGGTCTGGCAAAACTAAATTCATCATAGACCATACAGAGGTAAATCCAGATTTTAAAGGTAAAGGTGTTGGACAAAAGATGGTAATGAAAGCCATAGAATATGCAAGATCAAATCATCTAAAGATTATGCCATTGTGTAGTTTTGCGCAGGCAGTATTTGACAAAAATGCCGATATCTCCGACGTGTTATTTTAAGGACCAAAGCGACTTAGGCAGCTCTAGTGAAATTACTTCACACACTTACCATGGAGAAAACAGTTTTATGTCCTCTCGAAGAAAAAAAAGCCGAATAGATATATTCAATCAACTCATTTTCTGCCGCTTAATCAAATAAGCTTCTAATATGTGATTGAAACCAGCATTAATGTCTGCGTCTATCATATCGATTTTGTATTGCGCACATTTTAGTTCCAAGCTTTTCCTATATCCACTCATTTGTGCTAAATAGGCAGCCTTTACTTTAGACGCATGGGCCTTTACTACGGTACCCGTTTCCATATCAACAAACTCATAGGGTCTGTTTTCAAAATTAAAGTCCAGCTCTGTCGATCTGTCCGTAACATTAAAAACGACAACCTCATGTTTATTGAATTTCAAATGCTGAAATGCAGAGAATATCTGATCTAACCTATCGGCGCTATTTACAGTTTGAAGCATATCACTAAAAATCACTACTAAAGAGCGCTTATGGATTAAATCTGCTATTTGGTGTAAAGCCGAAGATAAATCTGTCTGCACGTTCAATTGTGAAGCCGCAAGCATCTCTTCCAGTTTAGCAAACAAAAACTTTTGGTGAACACTAGTAGATTTGGCTGCTGTATTTAATTTCAGTTGGTCGGTAAACAAGCTTAACCCAAACGCATCTCGCTGCCGTTTTAGCAGGTAAATTAAAGCCGCTGTACTTTGAACAGAAAAAGTAAGCTTGTTGTATTTCTCGTCTGGGAAGTACATAGAAGATGAAACGTCAACCACAAACTGACATCTCAAATTCGTCTCTTCTTCGTAACGCTTGCTAAATAGTTTATCTGTCTTGGCAAATAACTTCCAGTCAATACTTTTAACACTATCTCCATTATTGTAAAGTCTATGTTCGGCAAATTCTACTGAAAAACCATGAAATGGACTTTTATGCAGGCCAGTAATAAAACCTTCCACCACTTGTTTAGCTAACAGTTCTAAGCTACTCTCAAATCTAATTTCGTCTGGCTTTTGCGATGCTTGCATATTTTAAATGTAATGAAAAGATTTAGATTAGCTTATAGAAAGAAGGAAATATTGGATTAGAATAATGATAAATTACTTTATACTAAAGCGGCTTTTTTAAGCTTTTAGATTAAAAAAGCCTACGAGGTTCGGATATAAAAAAAATCCGATATACAATTAAGTACATCGGACTATATATTATTTGAAATAAGTTAAAGCCTACGCTTATAATTGGCCGTCTAATTTACCAGCTAATACTGATTTAGGCACTGCACCAATTTGTTTATCTACTACTTCACCGTTTTTGAAGTACAACAAAGCTGGAATGTTACGGATACCGAATTGCATAGAAATCTGAGGGTTGTTGTCAACATTTACTTTGCCAACTAAGGCTTTACCTTCATATTCTTTAGCAATTTCTTCTACCACTGGACCAACCATACGGCATGGACCACACCATTCTGCCCAAAAATCTACCAAAACAGGTTTATCTGATTTCAATACTAATTCCTCGAAGTTAGCATCTGTTATTTCTAAAGCCATATCTAATTTTATTTATGTATACAAATATATTATCAATTGTAATGCCATCAAAAAGCTTATGTCAATTTGACATTTTTCTGTTCATCAGTTCACTTGCTCAATGGTTCATTGGGTAATGGTTATCTTACTAAGTCCTGAACACTGATTCCTGCCTCCTAATTCAATCTATAATCTACAAAATTTATTTCCCTTATCTTATTCAGAAACTGGTTATTAGGATTAATTCGCTGATTTTTAGAAGGCAGCTCTAACTTCAGTCCTTTTTCCATATCATAAACCTCAAAATTGAGCTTACAGTTTTGAGCTTCTGCATTTTCTTTATTTTCATCCAAAATTTCTTGTATCTGCTGCATGAAATCGTCGGTTACAGCCTCTATAGGAAACAGCAAAGTAAGTGATTTGGTCAATTTATCTCGCAGACCTGCGAGCAAGTCAATACTAGTAATTTTAAACTCCCAATCGCCTTCCTTACCAAAACGCAATCCTAATTTACCACGTATTTGCAAGAAATATCCTTCGGTTAAAAACTGCTTAAACTTCAGAAAATCATCACCAAATAAAGCGATTTCACAACTATCATCATAATCTTCGAAAGTGAAAATACCGAATGGCTTACCTGTTTTGGTAATACGCTGCGAAGACATCACCACTAATCCGCCCACCACTAACTCTCTATTCTTTAGTGTCTCAAAATCCGCTAAGACTTCTTCGTTGGTGTCGCCTGTTCTTATTTTATTAATGGTATTAATATGTTTTACTTTATATGGACAATATCTTTCCAACTCAAAACGGTAATCGTCTAAAGGGTGCCCAGAAAGAAAGATACCAATTGCATCCTTCTCATATTTCAATCGATCAATTAATCCCCATTCTGGAGCTACAGGAAAAGTAGGTTCTAAAATCAAATCTGCCTTTGAGCCTCCAAAAAGTGACGACTGCGACGAGTTTTGATTGTTTTGAAAGTCGTTGGCGTATTTGATTAATTTTTCAACGCCATTTAACTTGTCATTGGCACCGATAAAGAAGTATTGTGCCCTATGATAACCGAACGCATCAAAAGCACCACCATATACAAAACTTTCGTAAGCCTTTTTATTTACGATACGCGTGTTCGAACGCTTTGCAAATTCAAATACAGAAGGATACGGACCATTTTCTACTCTCTCTTCAATGATACTTTCTACTGCTTTTTCTCCTACGCCTTTTACAGCCGATAAACCGAATCGAACTTCACCCTTTGGATTTACAGAGAATTTCATATCAGATTCGTTCACATCCGGGCCTAATACGGTTACGCCCATTTGTCGAGCTTCTTCCATGAAAAATGCTACTTGTTTGATGTCACTCATATTGTTTGAAAGCACAGCTGCCATATATTCAGCTGGGTAATGTGCTTTCAAATAAGCGGTTTGATAAGCTATCCAAGCATAGCAAGTAGAGTGAGACTTATTGAAGGCGTAAGATGCAAAAGCCTCCCAGTCCTTCCAAATTTTCTCTAGGGTTGCCGCCGCATGTCCTTTTTCTGAAGCCTGTTTTACAAATTTCGGCTTCATTTTATCCAACACGTCTTTTTGCTTCTTACCCATAGCCTTACGTAGCACGTCGGCCTCGCCTTTAGTAAAGCCTGCCAGTTTTTGCGACAAAAGCATTACCTGCTCTTGATAAACCGTAATCCCGTAAGTTTCCTTTAAGTATTCCTCACAAGCATCTAAATCATAGGTAATGGGCTCTGTTCCATGCTTACGACGAACGAAACTTGGAATATACTCCATCGGGCCTGGACGATAAAGTGCATTCATCGCAATTAAATCGCCAAACACAGTAGGTTTCAACTCCTTCATGTATTTCTGCATACCAGGACTCTCATACTGGAAAATACCAACGGTTTCGCCGCGTTGGAAAAGCTCATAAGTTGCTACATCGTCAATGGGGAAATGATCTGGATTAAGCTCAATACCATGACGTTTTTTAACTAACTTAACTGTATCCTTAATTAGGGTTAATGTCTTTAACCCCAAGAAATCCATTTTTAGCAACCCCGCACTTTCTACTACGGAGTTATCGAACTGCGTTACATAAAGATTACTGTCTTTAGCAGTAGATACCGGCACAAAATTGGTGATATCATCTGGAGTAATGATTACGCCACAGGCATGAATCCCCGTATTACGTACCGAACCTTCCAAAACAATAGCTTGCTGTAGGGTTTCCGCCGCCAAATCCTTCCCTGCTGCTAGGCCTTTCAACAAATTCACATTTTCAAACTCATCAGGGCGTAATGCTTCTTTCAATGCCTTCTCTTCTAAATTGAAGATTTTGGCCAGCTTCATATTAGGCACCAACTTCGCAACTTTATCCGCTTCAAAAAGTGGCAAATCAAGTACTCTGGCCGTGTCTCTGATAGAAGACTTCGCTGCCATCGTACCATAGGTGATGATTTGGGCTACCTGACTAGAACCATATTTGTTGATAACGTAGTCCATCACACGACCACGTCCCTCATCATCGAAATCGATATCGATATCTGGCATGGAAACACGGTCTGGATTAAGGAAACGCTCAAAAAGGAGGTCGTACTTAATCGGATCTATATTGGTAATTCCTAAACAATAAGCCACCGCAGAACCCGCTGCCGAACCACGGCCTGGCCCAACAGAAACATCTCTATTTCTTGCCTCTGCGATAAAATCCTGTACAATCAAAAAGTAACCGGGGTATCCTGTCTTTTCGATGGTTTGTAACTCAAAATCTAAACGCTCAGTAATGTCTGCGGTAAGTTCTCCATATCGTTTTTCTGCCCCTACATAAGTTAGGTGACGTAGAAATTTATTCTCTCCTCTTTTACCACCGTCCTCTTCATCGGCCGCAACCAAAAATTGTTCTGGAATATCAAACTTAGGCAAAAGCACTTCTCGTGCTAATTTATAGATTTCTATTTTGTCTAAAATTTCTTGAATATTGATGATGGCATCAGGCACATCAACAAATAAGGATTTCATTTCATCTGAAGACTTGAAATAATATTCATGATTAGGCATTCCATGTCTAAATCCTCTGCCACGACCAATTGGTGTAGCTAGTTTTTCTGCATCCTTAACACACAATAAAATATCATGGGCATGTGCATCTTTCTTATTTACATAATAGGTATTGTTGGTAGCAACCATTTTAACTTGATGCTGAGCTGCCATTTTAATTAACACCTCATTCACACGGTCTTCATTTTCCTGACCGTGACGCATCAGCTCTATATAAAAATCATCTCTAAATTGTTCTTTCCACCAAAGCAATGCTTCTTCAGCTTGCTTTTCACCAATATTTAGAATCTTACTCGGTACCTCACCATATAAGTTACCGGTAAGTACAATCAAGTTTTCCTTATACTGTTCAACAACTGCCTTATCTATCCTAGGCACATAATAAAAACCCTTCGTATAGGCAATCGAAGACATTTTTGCTAAATTGTGATAGCCTTGTTTGTTCTTCGCCAAGAAAACAACTTGATATCCATCATCCTTTCTCGTTTTATCCTCATGATTTTCACACACGAAAAATTCTACCCCAATAATTGGTTTAAGGATTTGCGCGGTAGGTTGTTCTCCCTTTTCAATGGCCTCTTTGTTCTTAGCCTCAATACCTTTATTATGGTTAAGCACATTATTAACAAAGTGGAAGGCTCCCATCATATTGGCATGATCGGTTAAGGCCACCGCAGGCATCCCCTTCTCTACCGCCGCTTTTACGAGTGCAGGCACACTGATCGTACTTTGTAATACCGAAAATTGTGTGTGGTTATGCAAATGTACAAAGGCAGCATCAGCCAAGGCCGCTTTATTACTTTCTAAAGTTTGCTTAGAAACACCTCCCGTGTCTGTACCTTTTCTTTTTCTTATCTCATCTGAAGCGGCTTTTAGATTGATATGCTTGATTCCTACAGACTCAATTGCAAAAGGGTTAGCTTCCTTAAAACGCAGAAAATAATCGGTATCAACCTGAAGTTCTTCTTTGGTAAAAACTTGTTTTTTAACTAACTCCAAAAAACAACGCGTAGTTGCCTCAACGTCGGCTGTTGCGTTGTGTGCTTCTCCGAAAGGTGTACCAAATAAATACTGATGTAGTTCTGTTAATGTCGGCAACTTAAATTTACCACCCCTACCACCTGGAATTTTTAACAGCTCTGCAGTAACCTCGGTACAGGTATCCAATACCGGCATATCAGCCAATGAACTTTCTACGCCAAAACGATGGAGTTCGCAACCCATAATATTGAGATCAAACTTGATGTTCTGTCCAACTACAAACTTGGCTTTACCCAGCACTTCGTTAAACTTCACCAACACATCTGCTAAAGGTATCCCCTGCTCTTGAGCCAATTCTGTGGAAATACCGTGAATGCGTTCTGCATCGTAAGGAATATTGAAACCTTCCGGCTTTACTAAATAATCCTGATGCTCAATTAAATTCCCTAATTCATCATGCAGCTGCCAAGCAATTTGAATACAACGCGGCCAATTATCTGTATCGGTAATTGGGGCATTGAAATTACGTGGCAAACCTGTGGTTTCTGTATCGAAAATTAAGTACATAGCGGAGAAAATAAGGATATCAAAATTAACGAAAAGTACATCCGTTTTGGTCACCAAATTATCAACATCTATTATACCTTGTTAATGAAGGCTTTGTCCGTCTGTTGGCTTTATTTTGCTATCCATTAAATTTACTTACTTTTACTTTAAATGCGATAAGCACAATTTTAAAAAATGAATTTCACCTTTAACGGCTATGCGTTAGTTCTTTTGTTTTTTGGGATATTAACGGCCGTAACAGCGATTTACATTTACAAAAGGGGCACTAATGTGGTACGCTGGTTCGGACTAATGATGGGATCTAATGCCATTTGGTCTATCGCTTATGGCTTGGAACTTTCTAGCCAAACAATTGACCAAGCGATGATTTTCGTTAATATCGAATATATAGGCATCGCTACGTTACCACTAAGCTGGTTTTTGTTTTGCCTAAGCTTTTGCAACAAAGAGTGTTGGTTTAAGAAAACATTCAACCTGATCTTAATTCTTATTGCTCCTGTCACCACTTTAATAATGGTATGGACAAATCCCTTACATCACTTGCATTACAAAGATGTGAGGATGTTCTACGAAGGTCCTTTCCCAATGTTAAAAATTTATCCCGGCACTTGGTACCATATTTTTACAGGCTATTTTTACCTATTATTGGCTTGCGGTTGTTACCTCATTCTTAATAAATTCCGGAGTTCAGATAAAATCTACAAAAAGCAGAACTATAGCATCATTATAGGAGCTATTATTCCTTGGATAGCCAATATCAGCTACTTAGTAGGTATTAGACCATTAGGCTTCATAGATGTCACCCCTTTTGCTTTTATTTTCACCACCTTTCTAATTTTCTTAGGCATTTATCGTTTTAGGCTTTTCGACATTATACCTATCGCTCGAGAAAAAGCAATGGAACTAATGAGTGATGGATTTTTAGTCCTAGATGATCAGCACCGCGTTATCGACTATAACTCTGCTATACTCCAATTTCTAAGTGTTGCCGAAAAAGAAATAGTAGGGATGAATATTAGCAATATCTTCCCCAAGCAATCGGAATTATTACAAAAAGTCGAGACTGGAACCAATTGTAAAATAGAAATACAAACTACTGTTAACAATGAAACTGTTTATTTTGAAGTAGAAATTCTAGTATTACGAGAGAATAAAATAAGCGACACTTTTACCATTGTAAAACTACAAGATTTAACTTCTGCTAAAAAAGATGCGCTCATTGCAAAAGAACAAGCTTTAGAACTAGAAAAAGCAAACCAGTTAAAAGACCGTATTTTTTCCATTATTGCACATGATTTAAGAGGTCCGCTGGTTAATCTTTCGGAAGTATTGAAAATGGTTTCTTACAATCAAATCACTGACGAAGAGTTTAAAGCTTTATCGCCAATACTTAGTAAGGATATTGTATATACCACAGATTTACTAGAAAACATACTACATTGGTCTAGAAGCCAATTACAAGGCTTTGGTGTTACCAAACAGTTTTTCAATGTAAGAAGCACTATTTTAAATGAAATTAACTATCATTTAACGGCAGCATCGCTCAAAAAGGTGAATATTTTACACGATGTTTTCCCAAATGAGATTGCTTATGCTGACTTATTAATGTTTCAGATTGTGATTAGAAACCTGCTGAACAATGCCATTAAATTTTGTAACGAAGGCTGCGAGATACTGATTACAGCAGCTTACCGAAAGGACGGCATGATCGTAGTTTGTATTAAAGACAATGGCATCGGAATTCCGCAAGAAACAATAGAAAAGCTTTTCAAAGAAGAAAATATTTCTTCTAGAGGTACCAAAAATGAAAAAGGTACTGGCTTAGGCCTAATCATCTGTAAAGATTTCATGAAACGAAATGGTGGCGATATCAGTGTGAGCAGCGAGCTGGGCGTAGGAACCACATTTTGTTTAACGCTTCCCACCTCTCCCTAAAGAAAAAAGCTATTCTGCTACGCTGAGCAAAACTAAGCATACGTCCGCAACCTCATTGGCCACCTCGAATACCTGTCCCTCTACATAGCAAAATAGCTTTTAGTCTATTTTAAAGATGATTATTTCCCAATAACTTCGTTAATCGCTTGTTGTTCCTTTAAGTCATCTACTTTATTTTTATCGCCAAATTTTTCAGTTTTATTGGCAAAATAATCTAATATACCGACAATCGAATCTAAATTATCAGCAACTCTTTGATGCATATCTGGCAAATCTTGCTCTAGCTTTTTATCGCCCAATTCGATATTATCTACTTCAATTTTTCCTATTTTTTGTATGATAGCTTGTTGCGAATGCTGTAAATCTTCTAGCTCTCGAACTATCTTCTCCATTAACTCGAACTTCTTTAAAGTTTCCATAAAATATGTTTTTATTAATTGATAAACTTAACCTAACAACCACGCTAGATGCACATTTGTTTGCTTTTATTAAATTTACAATAAAAATATTTGGATATCACAAAAACAACTAATAATTTAGTTATATGAAAAAGCTATCCATTTTATCGCTCTTAGTAGTTCTAACAAAACTTTGTTTTGCCCAAGAAATTGAGTTAGACAAAGAGAAACTTTTGGAGCTCTACCAAAGTCAGCGTTATGCCGAAGCAGCCAGTTATTTAAGTGGTGTTTACCCTTCCGACACCAAAGATGTTAAAGCTTTAACCCAAATTGCCTACTGTAATATGATGGCAGGAAAACTAGTAGACGCAGAAAAAAACTATCAAAACATTAACGAATTGCAACCGCAACAAATCCCAGTGCTTTTTAGCTTATCAAACATTAATTCTAGAAGAGGAAACAAGAAAAAAGCCATCGATTATTTACAGCAGGTGATAACTATAGATAGTAACAATTTTAATGCTTACAAGCGTTTAGCAGATTATACGGACAGCCTGAAACTAAAGGTTCAATATTTGAAAACGGCTAACCAACTGAACAATCTAGATGGCGATGTTGCCTACGATTTAGCTTTTGCGTACAGGAAACTTGAAATCTACCAACCCGCCTACGACGCCCTGAAAATTGCCATTGCGGCCGACACGGCAAACTTTGTTTTGCAACAGGCCTTATTACCGATTGCACATCAATTGAAAAAATATAATGAGGTTGTTTCGGTAGGAGAAAAAATATTGGCTAACGACACGGATCCAAAAGTGATTGCAGATGTGGCAAAGGCTCATTTCTATTTGAACAACTATAAAAAAGCAATTGGTTATTACCAAATGTTGGAGAAAATGGAAATGCAAAATGAGGCTACTTTATACTTCATTACACTTTGCTACCGAGAAGTGAAAAACTACGATTTGGCTGCCACCTTCGCAAAACGTACAATTACTGAGGCGATATCGCCAAACACCTATTCCTATTACAATTTATTGGCCAATATCTACGAAGAAAAGCAACAACTTAGCAACGCAAGTAGTGCCTACAAAAAAGCATTGAGCTATAAAGTTAACAAGAATAGCTACTATGGCTTAGGCCTACTTTATGATCTAAAATTAAATCAACCGAAGTTAGCCTTGAGCAATTACAACTTATATTTAAAAAGTAAAGAATTAAATAAAAGTGACCAGCCGCAAGTGGATTATGTTAAAGCAAGATTAGTGCTATTGAAGAAGTAATATATTATTTCAAATCTTCAAAAACAGCTTTTACATCTGTCCAGAATTCATCTAAAGCAATGATACGTGGCTTTAAAAATGCAATAATATCAGGCCATTGCTGCTGATTGTAAACACTTACATTAGGTAGCACTAATTCTATCCTCGCAACTGGCTTATCGTAAATATTAGTAGTAGATGCGAGCCAATCCCATTGCTCATTAAGCGAATTTTCAAGTAGCAACTTGAATTCTTGGAATTGTTCAAAAAACAGCTCCCTCATACCTTCATCTGCATGGGCCATTTCAATAGCGATGCTGGCATGCTTCTTTTCGGCGTCCATTCGGAAGAAGATATTTTTAACCCCAGTTTTATAGTTTACCCAGTTTACAGGCAAACCTTCAGCGCCCATAATGGGCTTCATGTATTGCCCGAAGCTGATCCAAAACTGTTGTCGTAACCTAGCGGCTTCTTCTTTGCTGAACATCTTAAAAGTAGATCGTTAAAAATGGAAAATTAAAAGTTTCAAAAAGCAATGACTAGAAAATCTTGGCAATAGTACGGTTTTAGATTAATTAAACCCAATTACAACAAGCATCCCGATCTTATGGGATAAAGTGAAGAGCAGGGCTGCAACTGCCAAAAACCAGATCTATTCTTTTCCAAAAATTAATTTCTTCCAATTAAGCGGGCCACGTATTTACCGATAATATCGAACTCCAAATTAACGGTATCGCCAACTTTAACATCTTGCAAATTGGTGTGCTCGTGTGTGTAAGGAATAATGAAAACAGAAAACTCGTCGTCGGCAGAATTTACTACGGTTAAGCTAATTCCATTCACACAAGCAGAACCTTTTTCTACAGTTACGTTACCTTTTGAAGCATCGTATTTAAATCTGTATTCCCAACTTCCGTCAAGCTCATTTACTATAATACAAGTAGCCGTTTGGTCTACGTGACCTTGCACAATGTGTCCATCTAAACGGGCATTCATTTGCATGCAGCGTTCTAAATTCACCTTTGCCCCTACTGTTAAATAACCTAAGTTGGTTTTTTGTAAAGTCTCGGCGATGGCAGTTACAGTATGTGAACTTTCATCGATTTTAACCACCGTTAAGCAAACACCGTTATGCGCTACGCTTTGGTCTATCTTTAGTTCGTTACTGATGTTTGATGCGATGGTGAAATGAATATTATCGCCTTCTTTTTGTATGTTTTGGACGGTGCCCAAAGTTTCAATTATTCCTGTAAACATTCTTTGTTGTATTGTTTTTTGGCTGTTATTTTTTTCGAAAACGCCTTAAAACTTAAAACGTACTACTTAAAACTTATCACCTAAACCTTTCGTCTATTCTGCACCCAATTACTTTTCTGCGTCGTCACCGAAGCTAGTTGTTGCGGTCTGATTTTATCCTTTTGCAAGAACAGAACTGCTGCAATTGCTGCAATCATAGCTTCGCGTTCGTCTTCACTTTTTAGGCTTTCTTGATTAAAATATTTACCTACAAAATGTGTATCAAACTGACCAGTGACAAAGGCTGGATGCTGCATCACAAAGTTACCAAAGCTCAATGTAGTTTGTATGCCTGTAATGTCATATTCTGCAATGGCCCTAATCATTCGCTCAATGGCCTCGGTTCGGTCTTTACCATAGGTGATGAGTTTGGCAATCATCGGATCATAATAAATTGGGATTTCCATTCCCTGTTCAAATCCATCATCTACGCGTACGCCATTACCTTTTGGGGTCTGGTAAGTTTGCAGCTTCCCAATATCTGGCAGGAAATTATTCAACGGATCTTCTGCATAAACCCGTAACTCCATAGCATGACCATTAATTTTTAAATTTTCCTGTTTGAAACTCAAAGCTTCGCCACGTGCAATCTTGATTTGTTCCTTAACCAAATCTAAGCCTGTAATCATTTCCGTTACTGGATGTTCTACCTGCAAACGGGTATTCATTTCTAGAAAGAAAAAATCGAGGTTTTCATCTAAAATGAATTCTACTGTTCCAGCGCCCACATAATTCACGGACCGAGCAACATCCACAGCACACTTCCCCATGTTCTCACGAATTTCGGGTGTTAAGACCGACGAAGGTGCTTCTTCTACCACTTTCTGGTGACGACGTTGGATGGAACATTCCCTTTCGAAAAGATGTACAATATTTCCGTGTGTATCGCCCAAAACTTGTATCTCGATGTGGCGAGGAGAAGTCACATAACGTTCGATAAAAACAGCACCATCTCCGAAAGCAGAAGTTGCTTCACTTACCGCTAAATGCATTTGCTCTTCAAAATCTGCCACCTTTTCCACAATGCGCATTCCTTTGCCTCCACCGCCTGCGGCCGCTTTTATCAAAATAGGGAATCCCACTTCAACCGCCCGATTTTTAGCTTCCTCTACATTCGTAATGGCTTCTTCAGTTCCAGGAACCATCGGGATATGATATTTCAATGCAGCAGCCTTTGCCGAAAGCTTATTCCCCATAATCTCCATTGCCTCAGGCGTTGGACCTATCAAAATAAGTCCAGCATCTTTCACTTCATGAGCAAAAGCTGGATTTTCCGATAAGAAACCGTAACCGGGATGAATGGCTTCGGCACCAGTCAACTTACAAGCTTCAATAATTTTGCTGCCTACCAAATAAGATTGATTAGATGGTGCTGGCCCAATATAAACCGCTTCATCAGCATAACGAACATGTAGCGCATTCCTGTCCGCTTCCGAAAATACAGCTACGGTTTTTATGCCCATTTCTTTTGCCGAACGCATGATACGTAAAGCGATTTCACCACGGTTTGCAATCAATATTTTATTCATATCTGATACTTCGTTACCGTTTACAAGATGTAGATTTTATTGCAAAAAGACAAATGGTTTGGGTAATCGTCGAACTGGTAACTGGTTAATCGCTTAAAAAATGAGAAATTACAAGCGAAACCCTAAGCATACCATTGCGTTCCAATTGAATGTTGTAATTTATAACTAACTTGTGTTCTAATTTTTTTCGGACTTCGTGCTAATACCTGACTACTGAAACCTGATTACTGACTACTGACACCTAACTATGCAATTAACCTTAAATGTACCTGCCCTGTTCTTTCCCGCCATAAGTTTAATTATGCTGGCGTACACCAATAGGTTTTTAGCCTTGGCCAGCTTAGTAAGAAGTTTAAAATCTAAATACGAAGAAACCGATCGCAACCAAGGTTTACACCGTCAAATTAAGAATTTACGCTACCGCTTAAGGTTAATTAAAAATATGCAGGCTTTTGGCGTACTCAGTTTCGCCTGCTGTTTATTTTGCATGCTTTTTATTTATCTAGAGAAGGTGATTACCGCAGAAGTTTTCTTCGCTTTGAGTCTGAGCTTCTTTATGGTTTCTCTTCTCATCTCTTTACTAGAAATACAATTGAGCACCAAAGCACTAGAATTAGAATTAAGCTCTATTGAGGGAATCGAAGATGACTCTATTGTGAAGAAGATCAAAAAGAAATTTGAGTAATAGACGTCCTGTCATCCAGTGAAGAGTAAGCAGCTATCCGTATAGATTTCTCCTAACGTCGAAATGACAAATAGTAAAATCGATTGAGAAGATTTATCAACCGTAAATCTTTGAAGTATATTAAACCATCTATTTGTAAATAAGAAACCGTGCGGCAAAGAACTAACTGACTAAACATCCAACTTTCCAATCACTTCAATCGTCTGATCTATCATTGCTGAAGAAACATCCAAGTGCGTGACTAAGCGAATTGTCTTGGCGGAAGTTGCGCTACATAAAATTCCTTTCTTGCCCAAAGCGTTTACTACTGTTTCTGCCTTGTGTCCGCCAGCCACATCAAACAATACAATATTTGTTTCAGCCGGCATCACCTTTTCTATATAATTTGCTTCGGCCAAAGCATGAGCTAAAGCCTTTGCATGTCGATGATCTTCCGCTAATCTATCTATATGATGATCTAGTGCATAAATACCTGCAGCGGCTAAAAAACCAGCTTGACGCATACCACCACCTAATACTTTTCTCAATCTACGTGCTTGGTTAATCATTGTTGTAGACCCCAACAATACTGAGCCAACTGGTGCACCCAATCCCTTAGATAGACAGATTGAAATGCCATCAAAAAAATGCCCGTAAGAAGTTGCTTTATCGCCTGTAGCAACCAAAGCGTTAAAAAGTCTGGCACCGTCTAAATGAAGTTTCAAACCTTTAATGGCACATAGATTATGTACAGCTTCAATTTGATCCAAGCTATAGCACTTTCCACCGCCTTTATTTACTGTATTTTCAAGCACCACTAAGCTTGTTTTCGGAAAGTGGATATTATCTTCATTAATTTCCTGCTCAATTAATTCAGGAGTTAGAATACCTCTTTCTCCATATAGCAATCGTACAGAAGCCATAGAATTATACGCGATGCCGCCACCTTCATAGCGATAAACATGGGCAGTTTGGTCGCAGATTACTTCATCCATCGGCTGTGTAAAGCATTTGATAGCAATCTGGTTAGTCATTGTTCCCGATGGGCAGAACAGCCCCGCCTCCATACGAAACATATTTGCCAACTTCGTTTCGAGGGCATGAACTGTTTCGTCCTCCCCGTAAACATCATCACCAACTTTAGCAGTCATCATTGCCTCTAGCATTGGCGCTGTTGGTTTGGTTACGGTATCACTTCTAAAATCAATTTTCTGTTCCATGCTATAAAGTTAAAGGCTTTCCGATTAGTTCTTTGCTATTTTTAAATCACCAGCAAATTATAAAATTAAACTAGTAAGAAGTCATCACAAATATGCTATAATGAACTCGCTAAAATTCTATTTAATAAAAAAATTACATTTTTTCATCTCAATTATTTTTCCACAGCTCACATACAGCTTATCCAGCTTAAAACTGCGTTAAATAGTGTAAGAAATACACTTTATTAAAAAACCTTCTCAGTTATTCGCAATCAAACATTTGAATACATTTAACATTAACTAATAAAAAACTTAGTATTAATTTTTTATTTCCAATAAAGGCTGATATATTGCCAAACTTTTATACAAATTATACAACTTAACAAGCCAAAAAAATGATACTTATTGCAGATGGTGGATCTACTAAAACCAACTGGTGCCTGATTAACGAAGCCGGTAGGAAAATCCATTTTAACACCGAGGGGTATAACCCTTATTTTGCAAAGCAAGATTACATTGAAAATTCACTAAGAACCACTTTACCTGATAGCTTAGACGCCTCTAAATTAGAAGAAGTTTATTACTACGGTGCTGGTTGTTCTACAGATGCCAACAAAAAAATTGTATCGGATGCGATGCAAAAGGTATTTGTAAATGCGAAGATCAATGTAGATCACGATTTGCTAGCTTCTTGTCGTGCACTTTTAGGCGATGAGCCTGGCTTTGCTGCTATTTTGGGCACAGGAACTAACACTTGCTTATACGATGGTCAAGGCATTAGCCTAAATATCGATTCGTTGGGCTATTTCCTAGGCGATGAGGGCAGTGGTAGCTACATTGGTAAGCGCCTATTGGCTGATTACATGAAAGGGTTTATGCCAAAAGGATTGAGCGAAAGTTTCTTTAATATCTACGGTTTAAGCAATGAAGATATTTTCGATAACATCTATAATAAACCTCTGCCAAATCGTTTCTGCGCTAGTTTCAGTAAATTCTTGTACGATTTCAAAACTACTTATCAAGAATATACTGAAGACGTAGTAGATACCGCTTTCACGGCCTTCTTCGAAAAATTGGTCATCCATTATCCAAACTACAACAAGCACTTGTTAAATGTTGTAGGTTCGGTGGGCTACAGCTTTAGAGATCGATTGAGCGTTGTTGCGGATAAGTATGAAATGGGCGTTGGAAAAATCATCCGTTCTCCAATAGATGATTTAGTAGATTACCATTTAAGTAAAAAATAATCCGAAAGGAATTAAGCATATCAAAGTCTCGACATCAAGTTGGGACTTTTTTTTTGATCAGAAAAGCTCATTTGTACAACATGGGCAATTTCAGTCCAACTTTTCACTCCTGCCAATAAGAATCGCCGTTCGCTACAATTGGTTTTAGATTGAAAGTCCTACATGCAGCCTAAAAACCTCTTTCGACAATTAGCATTACTTTATGATATTAGTCGAGCTTTTTGGGATCTCGCTAGCGTTAACGATGGAAGCGACATCCTTTTTGGATATTTTCATCCAAAAAGATACAGCGGACAGCGTGTTAAAACGCCCAAATCAATTAAATTATCAATTTTATTAATCGAACTCAGGTTAAAAAACTTTATTCAAAAATCAGCACAAACTAATTCAGTATATTAGCCTCAAATAGCAAGAAAATGAACTTTCATACCCGTAAATGGATTAAACCAGAAGACTTAAACCCAAATGGAAGCCTCTTTGGCGGCAGTTTATTAAAATGGATTGACGAAGAAGCTGCAATTTACGCCATGTGCCAACTGGAGGCACCAAGAGTGGTAACCAAGTTAATTTCTGAAATCAACTTTGTATCGTCTGGAAAGCTTGGAGATATCGTAGAAATGGGAATGACTGCCGCCGAGTTTGGAAGAACTTCTATTACGCTGAAGTGCGAGGTAAGGAATAAAATCACTAAAAAAGCAATCTTAACTATAGACAAAATGGTTTTTGTTAATGTAAATGAACGTAGTGAGCCTATCCCTCATGGCAAAAATAAAATTAGGAAAATGGACGAGAAGTTAGAGAATATGGGGTAACCATAAAAGCCCATTTCCGTCATTCCGAATTTATTTCGGAATCGTAATGCGTAGTTAGGTAGAATTTTATTTCGCTTTAAGATTCCCGCATACACCTATCGTGTGGACACATCTTTTTTGGCTCAACATTGCTCACGTCGATAAAGACCACTGTTCACCGCTATTTCTCCTGTCATTTCCCATAGATGATTTAACCCCTTTTTTCGTTTTAAGGTTTATTGATTTCTAGTGGTTTATTTTCTATTTGTATTAATGAGCTCGCTACCGTAGCGAGTTTACTGCGTAGCTTAGGTTCTCTCCGCGAATGGGCAAGAGTTGGGCTTTTTTCAGGAGCTACCGTTGAAGAAGCACTCGCTCGGATAGTACGCCCGTCAATGCCTAGTGCCAGCCTGATCAAAAAATGGAGTAAATAGGATCGACTAGCACAAACGAGCATCAGCCTGTCTACTTCTGACAGGCAGCGATACTATTTTTTTGATGGGTTGGGTGGTGAGAAGGTACCTCAGGACATTGACAAGCGTTTTGGGTACTTTGTCGCTACAAAGTACCTAAGCCCAGCCGGCCATGAGGCTAAAATAAATCTTAATATTTGTGCCCACACGATAGGCATACGCGGGAATGACGAGTTAACAAAAGTAACTACCCTTTCAATTGTTTGATCTCCTCCAACAAAGTCTTCGGATCCAAATCAAAAGAGTTAACAACCACTTTTGACTGAAGATAGAAAACATTCCTTTCTTCCAATTTAGAATTAATGAATGCCAAAAGTTGTTCATCATCCATTCCTTTTAATAACGGACGTTTTTCTCTATTGCGCAAACGAGATACCAACTGAGGTGGCGTCATTTCCAAATAGACCGTGACACCATTTTCATTCATCCATTCCATATTATCGAAATAACAAGGTAAACCGCCGCCTGTAGCCACCACACAAGTTTCAGGATAATCAAAAGATTTAAGCACCTCATTTTCTAAGTGACGAAAAGCGGCCTCTCCATTGGCAGCAAAATAATCAGCTATGCTCATTTCCTGCTGCGCTACAATCACTGCATCAATATCAATTACCGGACATTCCAACAAATTGGCTAGTTGTTTCGCTTTGGTGCTTTTACCACAGCCCATAAATCCTACTAGGAAAACTTTCATATCGGGGTTAACTGTTTAGTCGGTTAATTGTTTAAATTGGTAATCTGGATATTGATTATTGGATATTTTTCGCCGTTACTATAACAAACCTTGCCGCTTTAATATGATATAATCTGTAATTGGAGGAATGTAGCCGGCCTGCTTAAGCATTTTTGCTAATTGTGCTCTATGGTAAGTACCATGATTACAAACATGCATCAAAATTTCTTCTATGGTATTCGTATAACTTCCTTTGGAACTTTGATAAACCACTTCTTCGGTTAAGACTTTCGTGGTAAGAATATCTTCCAACAAACTCATATTAGCTTTAAGTACTGCTTCAAATTCTTCAGGTTGAAATACATCCCAAACCTCATAACTAGGCTTTTCATTCAAGATTCGCTTTGCCCAAATGTGCTGCGCACTTAAAACATGGCCAAGCAAAGTATTAGCTTCAGTAATTGAAAAATTAGTTTTAGCTAAGGCTTCAATGATAATTTCATCTGCTTTTTTAGTATATCTTAAAAACTCTCGAAGTTCCATCTTAATATTAATTCTATGCCCATCAATTAACCAAATGCAATATTAGCAGATTAACCAATGGATTAGGCTAGTTTTACTCTGGGATCAATCCATGCGTATAGCAAATCTACTAAGATATTTACCACAACAAAAACAAAGGCAATAAATAAAATAGCACCCATTACTACTGGAAAATCAGACATTTCCAGCGCATAAACGGTGGTACGTCCCAAACCATTATAACCAAAAATATACTCTACAAAGAAAGAACCCGCCAACAAGGAAGCAAACCAACCAGAAATAGCAGTGATTACCGGATTTAAAGCGTTTTTTAATGCATGTTTATAGATGATCGTTTTGCGAGATAAACCTTTCGCTCTTGCTGTTCGAATGTAATCTTGAGCTAATACATCCAACATCGCGCTTCGGGTAAGCTGTACAATGATAGCTAATGGGCGAAGTCCCAGAGTAACCATGGGCAACCATAAGTTCTTTAAGGTCATGACCTCACCTTCAAATGGATCGTAGCTAAACAAACTACCACTCATGTTAAAACCAGTATAATCTGATAATACAAAGCCGAAAAACCAAGCAATGATGATACCAGCGAAAAATGCAGGTGCTGAGATGCCTAATATCGCGAACATATTAGCTGCTTTATCAATCCAAGTTCCTTTGTAAACCGCAGAAAGCACGCCCAAAAACACCCCGATAATGGTGGCAAAAATCATCGCAGTTAACGCTAAGACAAATGTATTTGGTACGGTTTCCGATAAAATAGTGGTAACATCACGTTTACTCTGGTAAGAGCGGCGTAAGTACGGTTTCTTCAGCACCCAAACATCTTTTCCCACTTGAAACAACTTTAGGTAAGCATATTTATCCTGATTTTCCAATGTACTTTCGTGGATACTGATGGGCGACAAATCGTTAACATACAAAAAAAATTGCACAGGTTTTGATTTATCAAGTCCAAACTCCTTCCTTACAGCTTCTAATGATTGTACGTCCGAACGCTGCCCCATCGTCATTCGAGCAGGGTCGCCAGGTAAAATATTAAACAACACAAAAACTACAGCAACTACACCAGCCATTACAGCTAATCCATACAATAGTTTTTTGATTGCGTAGCTAAACATTATTTAGAGAAATATTTTTCAGAAAACTTATCAAAAGAAGGCAGGGAATGATAGTGCCATTTATCTACGATAGTACCATTTTTCAGTAATAAAACTCCCGGATTAGCTCTCACCATACTTTTCAAAGGCACAGCGTCAGCATAAAACACTTCCATAAACAACTTCATTTTCCTACTGAATTTTTCCGCATCTTGAGCAGAATTAGATGTCAGCAATATTGTACGAATATTAAATTGTTCAGCTGCGTTTAACGCTAAAGCATTAATTTCCGCAAGCGCATTTTCGCTAGTTTCATTGAGATTGTAAGCTACTACGACTAGATTATAATAAGGATTTTCTACAATCTCTTTGGTATAGTCTGTTCCAGAAGCATCGGTAATCATCAGATCTTTAATTTTTACATCATAGCCTTTTTTGATGAGTTTATGAGACGGCGAACCGATCACTTCCCAATTCTCATCTTTCCAAACCTCTTTCCCCATATAATCCTTATCGCTCATCGTCTGGGTTTCGCCTGTTTTTTTATTTTTCAGATCATACATGATCAAATACTCGTCGACAGGTGCTCCTTCTGGAATTTTCATATTGTCTGGAATATTAGAGCCAACTTTATAGGGAAGAAAATCGACGATGGGTAAAAAATTATAGGTAAATGTTCCAAACATCAATGATGCGGTAAAAATAGCGGCAAACAAAGCGCTTTGCACACCCGGTTTCTCTGTAACTGGTTTAATGAATGCCCTATTAATGTAGATATATACAATTAACAACAAAAGCACTATATCTTTACCAAACGACTGCCAAGGTGTTAACGGTATAGCATCTCCGAAACAACCGCAAGAAGTAACAACTTTAAAAGCAGCGGAAACAAAGGTTAAAAAGGTGAAGAAAATGATGGTCCCTAACAAGCCCTTCACTACAAAATTTCTAAAAATTCCCAGCAGTAATAGTGCGCCAAAAACAATCTCCAATACGCAAAGTAGCACAGCTATCCCGGTTGCCCAGCCATTTAAAAAGCCGATATGGAAAACCTCGAAATACTCTTGTAGTTTGTAACCAAACCCAATCGGATCATTTGCTTTAATTAATCCCGAAAAGATGAACAGGATACCTACGAACCATTTTGAAAACTGAAAAAGTGCTTTTTTCATTATTAATCTCTAATTTAATCTTTCCGACCATTGAAGTGCGCTAGGCAATTCAACATCAGAAAACTCTATATGTATTACTCTTCTTTTTTGTCCGTTAGTCGTTCTACTAGAACGATGAAGAATTAAGGGCTTCATTAACATTACTCCTCCACTTTCTACTTCGCAAACGGCTTCTTCTTCTACTTCCCAATCTATGGTGTCAGGCCTATAAATCCCTTTAAGATGTGATTGGGGAATCACCTTTAAAGCACCATTTTCAACAGTAGTTTCGTCTAAATGAATCCGTATCGTAAAATTCCTTTTCAGGATGTCTAATGGAGGTTGAACGGCGAACTGACCTTGCTTAACCGTCCACGGTCCAAAGCCCTCTAAATCTATTTTTTTATCTACCGAAATAGTTAAATCTTGATGATATGCGACATACCAATTAGACTTTTCAGGTTTATCGAAATAGATACTTTTAACCACAAAAGCATTTTCATTGAAAACTTTGCCAAGTAGTTCTTTCAACTGCTCATTAAAAATCAAACTTTCAACTTTAGGAATTTCTTTTAGAAACTGCCTAATGGCAAACAAATCCTTAGATTTCCTGAATGTATCTTTATCGGTATTTGCATCTGCTATTGATGCTCGCATTTGCGCTACCTCATCTGGAGTATAAATGTTGTTCACTACTGAAAAACCAACTTCTTCCAATTCTAATTTCGCACGTAAAAACTGGTTTTGATCTAATGAACTTGAACCTTTCACTCTCGACATTTAACTTTAGACTTTCAACTTGGTTAAGCTACTCCCAATTTAATCAATGCGAAAACCGCATAGTTCAACATATCCTGATAATTAGCCTTGATACCTTCAGATGCTACCGTTTGTCCATCATTATCTTCAATCTGTTTTACCCTCAGAATTTTCATCAAGATTAAATCGGTTAATGAACTTACACGCATGTCACGCCAAGCTTCGCCATAATCGTGGTTTTTATCCATCATTAAGTCTTTAGTTTCCTGTACGCGTTCATCGTAGTAATTCTCCGTGACATCAACAGCTAATTCATTCGGTTCGTCTGCTCCTAATTCTAATTGCAGAATAGCCATCACACAGTAATTAATGATGCCAATATACTCAGAAACCACCCCTTCCCCTACCTTGGAAACTTTCTTCTCCTCTAAAGTCCTAATACGTTGCGCCTTAATAAAGATTTGATCTGTAATTGATGCTGGACGTAAAATGCGCCAAGCGGTACCATAATCTTTTGTTTTTTTAATAAATAGCGTTTTACAAACCGCTATGACCTGATCGTATTCTAAAGATGTATTTGCTGCCAAAACAATTAATTTATATAATTTTGGAACGACAGATGCTATAAAAACTGCGTCCTTTCGACAAGGAAAGAGGAGAAATCTAGCACCTTAAAAGGCTCAAAAACAGATTTCTCTCTAGGTTCGAAATGACGACGCTTATTAATACATCCCTACGTAACCGTTATCAAATGATGGCTAAAGATACATTTTTAAACCGAAAACATACGCTAAACTGCAAAGGCAAACTTATCGACATCAGCAAGCCTTCGGTAATGGCAATCCTAAATATCACTCCAGATTCTTTTTACAATCAAAGCAGGGTGGCTAATGTTGACGAGGCTTTGAGGAACTCAGAAATGTTCATCAAGGCTGGTGCAAAATTTATAGACATAGGCGCCTACTCTTCACGCCCTGGAGCGGTGGATGTAAATGAAAAAGAAGAAATTGAACGTTTAGTACCCATCGTGCAAGCGATTAATAAGGCATTTCCAGAAACGCTAATTTCTGTAGATACTTTTAGGGCTAAAGTTGCCGAAGAAAGCATCAAAGTGGGGGCGCATATCATTAACGACATTTCAGCTGGAAATTTAGATGCAAAAATGTTCGAAACGGTAGCCAGGTTACAAGTGCCTTACATTATGATGCATATGAAAGGGACACCGCAGAACATGCAGCACCATGCAAGCTACGAGAATGTAAGTAAAGAAGTCTTCAGTTATTTTAGCGAAAAGGTCAAAACTTTGAGTCAACTGGGAGTTAAAGATATCATACTTGATCCCGGATTCGGCTTTGCCAAAACGCTTGATCATAATTACGAGCTTTTGAAAAACCTGCAACTGCTCAATTTCTTTGAGCTCCCTATCCTAGTTGGCTTCTCTAGAAAATCAATGATCACCAAAGCGCTGAACATTAAAACAGCAGAGGCATTAAACGGCACCACCGTACTCAATACCACTGCCCTGCTCAAAGGCGCTAACATTTTAAGAGTACATGATGTAAAGGAAGCCGTAGAGTGCATAGAATTGATCAATAGATTGGAAGGTTAATTGTTAAAATTGAAAAATTACATGCAAATAGGTCAATTGTTTGCACTGATCATGGGTAAATTGGTTAACTGATTAATTGGTTTATTGGTTCACTAGTTCATTTTACCAGCAGCCTATCGCATATCAATTATTGGAAATTGATTATTGGTTATTAATTATTAGATATTTATTTTCTGATCCCTGACCACTGATTCCTGACCACTAATCCCTAACCACTGATACCTAAACCCTAAAAAATTCCTATCTTGTACAACAATGAAAAACCTTGATTTCGACTTCTTGAATATCACCTGGATTGACGCCATTGATATTGCCCTTGTAGCTATACTAATTTATTACATCTATAGCCTCATACGCAATACACTTGCTGTAAATCTGGTATTAGGAATGATCATCATCGTACTGGTGTATTACATTGTTAAGGGCTTGCATATGGAACTACTGGAAGCCATCATCGACAAATTCATGAGTGTCGGCATTTTAGCGCTGGTCATTATATTTCAACCCGAAATCAGAAGGTTTTTATTACATATCGGAAAAAATACTTTTTTACAGAAAAACAAAGCTTGGTGGGGCTATCTATTCGGAAATAAAAGTGCAGAACAAGATAATTTATTACGCATTAAACCAATTATCGACGCTTGTAAAAGCATGAAAAAATCTCGCACAGGCGCCTTAATGGTTTTTGTAAAGTATTACGATGATGAATATTTCACCAACAGCTGCGAAATGATTGACAGTAAAATTTCCAAACGTTTGTTAGAAAGCATCTTCCAAAAACATAGCCCCCTGCACGATGGTGCTGTTGTCATCTCTGAAAACAAAATTAAAAGCGCGAGCTGTATCCTCCCCTTAACCGACAATGATAAACTACCCGCACAATTTGGTCTGAGACATAGAGCAGGTATTGGCGTTTCTGAATCTACTGATGCCGTTGCCGTTATCATTTCAGAGGAAACAGGAGAAATTGCTTACGCCAAACAAGGCCGCGTCCGTATGAATGTATCTTTCGGAGAGTTAGAAAAGTTGCTGAACAAAGATTTTTAGGTTAAGGTTGAAATGTTGTAAGGTTGGAAAGTTGAAATATTGCACCAACCATTATCTTGTCGTCATTCCGTACTCGATACGGAATCTTAATGGTACAAACCTGTATCGCTTTAAGATCCCCACTTTCGCGAGGATGACGGAAGATGAAACGGATGCCGCTACTAGCTTCACAAACTTTTTCTTCTTAATCTGCTTCAAATTTCTATTTTTGGGCTGAGTTAAAAATTAATATGAATAATTGGTTCAATAAAAATGGCATCCATCTTGCCGTCCTAGCAGCTTTCGTTGTTATCTGTTTCGTTTATTTTAGTCCAGTTTTGCAGGGTAAAGCACCAGTGCAAAGCGATGTCATCCAGTCTAAGGCCATGCAAAAAGAAATCATGGAATATAAAGACAAAGATGGCAAAGGACCACTTTGGACAAACCAAATGTTTGGTGGTATGCCAGCCTATCAAATTTGGGTAGAATATGCCTATAATGGTGCTACCTACGGCATCGCCTTAATTACACGCGTACTGCCAAATCCGGTAGGCACCGTTTTATTGTTGTTAATCGGCGCTTATTTTCTGTTTATTACGCTAAAAGTTAATCCTTGGTTAGCGGCCGCGGGTGCGATTGCATTTGCATTTACCACTTATAATTTCGTATTAATTGCCACTGGCCATAGCAATAAAGCTTTAGCCATCGGTTTCTTCGCCCCAGTTATTGCTGGTATCTTAATGACGCTACGAGGGAGATATTTGCTTGGCGCAAGTTTAACCGCATTATTCCTAGCTTTAGAAATCAGGGCTAACCACGTTCAAATGACTTACTATTTGTTCCTATCCGTATTAATTTTAATTGGAATGGAGCTTTATCAGGCTTACAAGAACAAAGCACTTCCTGCTTTTGGAAAAGCTATCGGTTTTTTAGCTGGAGCTGCTTTAATTGCGGTGATGATCAATGCCAGTTTATTGTGGACAACGTCAGAATATGCTGCCGAAACCAATCGTGGTAAATCTAACTTAACCACAGGCGAGGCTGCAAACAAAGAAAAAGCTGGCATGAGCAAAGATTATGCTTACGCATGGAGCCAAGGTGTAGGTGAAAGTTTCACTTTTCTAATTCCTAATCTTTATGGAGGTGCAACTGGAATTGAAGCATTGGTCAAACCAGAAAGCCACTTATATAAAGCTGTTTCTGCAGATTTTTCTGGTGGAGATCCTGGTCAAACGACTCAAGTGATCCAACAATTGGCACAAAGCTTTAACATGCAAGAATACTGGGGAGAAAAACCTGGTACATCTGGTGGATATTACTTTGGGGCCATCGTGTGTTTCTTGTACATCTTCGGCTTATTTATTGTGCGTAGCAGAATAAAATGGTGGATTTTATCGACCACTTTGTTGTTTATGTTACTTTCATTTGGCAAGAACTTCCCACTAGTATCAGATCTATTTTACGATTACTTCCCACTCTACAATAAATTTAGAGCGGTAGAGTCCATATTGGCAGTTGTAGGTTTGATGGTTCCTGTTTTAGCATTTCTGGCCTTAAAAGAAGCACAAGAAGGAAATATTGATCAAAAACAATTGGTGAAGAAGTTAACTTGGTCGGCAGGCATTACCGGTGGTTTCGCACTAATCGTAGCCTTAGTTCCTACTTTGTTTTTCAGTTTTAAAACCAATAACCATGCGGAAATCGTACAAGCTTTAACCCAAGCTTTACAAAATAACGCAACAGCAGCTCAAAAGCTAACCAACGCTTTAATAGAAGATCGCGCTGCTATTGCCCGTGCTGATGCCTTTAGAGCATTTTTATTCATCGTAGTTGGCTATGCAATTGTTTGGGCCTTTATTACAAAAAAGCTAAATACCCAGTTAGCCTTCGGTTTATTAGCACTTGCGGTATTGGTTGATATGTGGCAAGTTGACCGTAAATACCTGAATAACAAAAATTTTGAAAGCAAAACTACTTTAGCTAACTATTTCCAACCTAGAGATGTAGATAATTTTATCTCTAGTGATAAAGACCCTAACTTCCGTGTTTACGATCAAAGCATCAATACTTTTAATGATGCAAGTACTTCTAACTTCCACAAAACCGTGGGTGGTTACCATGCAGCGAAGTTGAAAAGATATGATGAGCTAATTCAAAATCAGTTTTCGAAAAGCGTGAACCAAGACGTTTTGGACATGTTGAACACCAGATATTTCATCACGCAAGACCCACAAAACGGTTCTTACAAAATGAGCAGAAATGCTACCGCTTTAGGTAATGCCTGGATTGTGAAAAGTGTTCAATTCGTTAAAAATTCGGATGAAGAGATGAAAGCGATCAACAGTTTCGATCCTAAACAAGAAGCAATTGTTGATGAACAATACAAAAAATTATTAGATACCACTCGTTTAGGGGCAGACCCGTCGGCATTTATTAAATTGGAAAAATACCATCCAGATCACTTAGAATATAGCTACAGCGCACCGCGTGATGTAATCGCCGTATTCTCGGAGGTTTACTACGATAAAGGTTGGAATATGTATATAGATGGCGTACAAAAACCTTATTTTAGAGCTGACTACGTTTTACGTGCCGCTCAGCTAGAAGCTGGTAACCACAAATTGGAATTCAAGTTTGAGCCTAAGTCTTATTACACTGGCGAGAAAATTTCACTTGCCGGCAGTATTCTTTTAGTACTTTGTTTAGGTTTTGCGGGTTATAGTGAAACTAAAAAGAAAAAGGTAGCGTAACCACAAAACGTGATCAATTCATAAGGGCCCTTTTTATTTTATAGAAAGGGCTTTTTTTGTTCATGGCAAGCAACAAAACGATGTTAAGACTAACTATAGGCTAGTAGAGATCTGAGTTTCTAATGTGGTTTTAATCTACAAATCACATTTTTGTAAAATACGTTACTTTCACCGCATAGCCCTCTTCAAAAACGTTTTGAGTTAATGTACCTAATCTATATTTGTAGTTGAAATGATGGCCTTTTTAAGACATAGATTTATAATTTGCTTCCTCAGCTCCTTTTTGCTTTTAGGTTTTGTCCTGAAAGCAAATAGTGTATTCGGCTGTAAATGGTCAAATTTGGTTTGTGAACTCGAAGAGAAACAACCATTAGAGGATGACAATGGTCCAAAAGAAGATCAATCTGTACGCTTCACGAAAAAATTATGGGCTAGCTCCTCCCCTCATCAACTGTACACTAAAGTACTTATCACAAGCGAAGCACATCAGCGCATCTATTTAATGTCCGTTATTACGCCCCCACTTATCGCGATCCTAAGCGAACCTCCTGAGCAAGGTTAAACTTATACTTGTATATTAATTTCGACAAGATTATTTTTAACCACTAATCACATTTACTTAAAACTCATGAGCCATAAACATGATACGCCACTAAGGCCATGGCAGCGTTTAGTTGCGATCCTACATTTTGAGCGTACATCGATTAACTATATTCTTTTTTATGCCATCTTAATTGGTTTAATAGGCCTAACTCTACCCCTAGGCACTACTGCTATTTTCAATTTGCTCAGCAATGGTTCTATGTACAGTTCCACCTACATCTTAATTGGCGTGGTATTAGCGGGTATTATTTTAGGTGGGCTATTATTAATTGGACAGCTTACTTTAGTAGAGCTGGTAGAACAGAAAATATTTGCCCGTACTTCTTTAGAATTTGCCTACAGACTGCCGCGTATAAAAAAAACGGAATTGGAAGGCGAATACCCTCCTGAATTGATCAATCGCTTTTTTGGTATTTTAACCATACAAAAAGGATTGACTAAATTGGTCGTTGAAATCATTGCGGCAGCTATACTGATCGTTTTTAGCGCAATTTTACTTTCATTCTACCATCCTTTTTATCTGGCTTTTGGCATTTTTATCGTGCTTACGCTACCTGTAATCATAGCACTTTATTTTAAAGAAGCTGTAAGAACTAGCATCAAAGAATCTAGCTATAAATTCGAAGTTGTAGCCTACTTGGAAGAAATTGCAGCAAATCTTGAAAATTATAGAGGCGACAAGTCCAAAATGGATGATGCCATGAAGACTACCGACGAAATCACCTCGAATTATTTAAAGTCAAGAACTCTTCATTTCAGGGTATTACGTAAATTATTTGCCAGCTCCATTCTAATTAGAGCAATATTAATGGGTGCGCTTTTATTAATGGGATCTTATTTTGTAATTGAACGTCAAATGACTTTCGGGCAGTTTGTTGCTGCCGAAGTAATTGTAGTACAGATCAGTTATGCGGTAGAAAAAATCATGACCAGCATGAACACCATTTTCGACATGATTACCAGTGCCGAAAAACTGGCGGTGGTCACTGATTTAGAACTTTATGATGGAGAGGAGGCTAAACATGGGTAATCGTCACGAAGTTAACCACCAACAGCACTGGGAAAATCTAGCTGAACATTCCAACGCTTCATTAATTCCAATCAGCAAGATGCTCTTGTTAAAGCGCATTATACTCATCATGTTCATCCTGTTCTTCGGCATCTTATTTCTACCATGGCGACAAACGATTCCTGGAAGAGGGATGGTTACAGCCTTAAGCCCAGAAGACCGTCCACAAACCGTGCAGAACCAAATTGGGGGCCGTATTGAAGGCTGGTATGTGAGAGAAGGCCAAGAAGTTAAAAAAGGAGATACTATTTTATTAATTTCAGAAGTCAACCAATCTTATTTTGACCCTGAACTCTCCAAGCGTTTACAAGAGCAATTAAATGCAAAAAAAGGAAGTGAAGAAGCTGCTAAACAAAAAATGCAGGCGACTTCGAGTCAAATTCAAGCGCTCAATCGGGGATTAAACCTACAACTTATTGCTGCAGAGAACAAAGTAAAACAAAGCCGCGACTATGTAAAAAGTGATAGTGCGGATTTAGTTGCTGTACAACAATTTTTCAAAGTAAGCCAAGCCCGCTTGGAACGCTACGAGCAAGGTTACAAAGATGGATTATTCTCGCTAACGGATATTGAAACCCGCAGAATGAACTTCCAAAATGACAATGCCAAGCTCATTGCGCAACAAAACAAATTGAGCATCGCCAAACAGACCTTGATCAATGCTCAAATAGAGCTGGATAACATTAGAGCTAAATATCAAGAGTCACTTGCTAAAGCACAATCTGATATGGGTTCTGCATTATCTGGGCAAGCTTCTGCACAAGGTGATATCGCTAAATTGCGCAATGAAATCGCGAACATAAACTTTAGGCAGGGATTATATGTGGTAAGAGCCCCACAGGATGGCTATGTGATCAAAACTATGAAAGCCGGTATTGGGGAAAATATCAAAGAAGGCGAATCAGTGATTACGTTACAACCTAAAAATCCATTAGTAGCTGCAGAAATTTACGTCAATGCGATGGATGTGCCTTTGATACATGACCGCAGCGAAGTACGTTTACAATTTGAAGGCTGGCCATCGGTACAGTTTTCCGGATGGCCTTCGGTAGCAGTAGGTACCTTCGCAGGAAGAGTTTTCTCTATTGATAGAATGGCAAGTGCCAACGGTAGCTACCGAGTACTGGTAAAACAAATGCAGCCAACACCAGCAGCTGATGAACCATGGCCAATTCAACTCCGTCAAGGATCAGGAGTTTACGGAAGGGTAATTCTTAATTCAGTACCGGTGTGGTATGAGATATGGCGACAATTAAATGGATTTCCGCCAAGCTTAGAGAAAGAACCAAAAGGTGAAGCAGCAAAGTAGGAAATCATGAAACAACTATTTTTGTTATTTTGGGGCCTTTTGCTAGTTAAAAATAGCTTCGCGCAGGCAGACACCAGTCATGTCTTTTTAATTGACGATTTGCAGGAAATTGTATTCCAGCATCATCCAATAATGAAGCAAGCAGCGTTGTTAAGTGAAGCCGCTAGGGCTAATGTGATACAATCATTAGGCTACTTCGACCCCGCATTAAAAGCTGGATTCGATAGGAAGGTGTTCGGTAATTCGGAGTACTACAATCGCTGGGCTAGCGAACTGAAGGTACCCCTATGGTTAGCTGGAGCTGATCTAAAAGTAGGTTATGACAGAAATGTTGGAGATTATACTAATCCCGAAACACGTACCTCTACCGCAGGTCTAACTGGTATTGGCATTAGCATTCCACTTGGTCAGGGTCTTTTAATTGACGCGAGGCGTAATACACTGAAACAAGCCAAAGTAATGGTTAAATATGCCGAGGCTGAACGTGTGAAGCAAATCAATGCAACATGGTTTGCCATCGTAAAAGATTATTGGGATTGGTATTTCGCCTACAATCAATTCCTTTTGATTAACGAAGGTGTCGAATTAGCAAAAACTCGTTTTAAAGCCATTAGCCAGCAGACCATTTTAGGTGACAAAGCTAGTATCGATTCGGTAGAAGCGGCAATTACCGTGCAGGATCGTCTCATCCAATTTGAAAAGATGAAAGTGGAATTGATGAACGCTCGCCTAACGCTATCCAATCATTTATGGAATGCACAGGCCCAGCCCCTAGAATTACCGGAAACAGCCCGTCCCCCGAAAGAAGTAAAACTAAAAGAACGCCCAAAACAACAGTTGTTAGATACCTTGTTAGCCTATGCGAACCAGCTGCATCCGGACTTGATTAAATTACAAACTAAGGATGAACAACTCGCTATTGAACGTGCTTATCGTGCCGAGCTGTTAAAGCCTAAGCTGAACGTAGGTGCCTCACTCCTATCTATGAGAAGAGATTTCAATAGTAGCATCCCAAATGAATACGATTTTAATATGGGCAATTATAAGTTGGGCTTAGAATTTGTTTTTCCATTATTTCTTCGGGCGGAACGCGGAAAACTTAAAGAAGTGAAAATTAAACAACTGGAGCTTCAGTACGACATCCAACAAACTGGCAGAGAAATTAGAAATTCGGTGATGGCCAGTTACAATCATTTAGATGCTTATAGTCAACAGTTAACGGTACAGGTGAAAAACATTTCTAATCAGGAAACACTGTTGAAAGGCGAAACCTCTAAGTTCAGCTTGGGAGAAAGTACCCTCTTCCTCATTAATGCCCGTGAGACTAAGCTTATTGATATGAAAATTAAACGTGAAGAAATGACCACTGGTTACGAAAAGAAACTCGCTGAGTTGTATTACAAAGCAGGTACGAGGATGTGATTTAAGGATGTTCGAAACAAAGTTTTTGTTGGCGGGGACGCCAACAAAGGATTTCTCAAGCTGGCGTCCCCGCCAACTTGCTTTGCAATATTTTTAAAGAAATCATGTTTCGAACACTCCTAGATGTGATTTCCTAATTAATTTTAGAAAAGCAGGTGTTTGCTTCTATTTACGTAAAGCCCTGCACTTTGCTCCAAGTCCTCGTCTTCGCTACGCTCGCCTGCGGGCTTTTCGCTTCGTTCAGGTTTATTTTACATAAGCTAGGCATTCCATAGGTTATTTTTTTATGCGGCCTTAGTTTTTTCTGCTCAATGCAAACTTGCTTTGATACCAACCACAGTTTTTCGCTACTACGACCGTCAATCTCCTTGCCAGCCAGATCAAAAAAAGAAGCACTAACGAAGGCTAAACATAGCCGAGCATAAGCCTATCTATTTCTGACAGGCAGCGATGTTTTTTTTGATGTGTTATGGGCTTTTGGAGGGGCTCCTCAAGGGATTGACAAGCGCTTTGAATCCTTTGGCGCGACAAAGGATCTAGGCCGAACCGGCTGACCTGTTCCGAATTTATTAGGAATGAGTAGTAAAAAATTACTATAGCGTTGAGTCCCCTTTCAATTATCAGAACTAGATTCGGGAGACGGAAAGTGGTTAATATAGTGCCAATAAACTTGGAGATTGCCGCGTCGCTGCTCTTCTCGCAAGGACGACGAGGGGTTGGGGCGGTGCAAGTTAGCACTGGCTTTGCTATTACGACCGTCAATCTCCTTGCCAGCCAGATCAGAAAAAGCAGCACTAACGAAGGCTAAACATAACCAAGCTTAAACCTCTCTATTTCTGACAGGCAGTGATTTTTTTTGATGTGTTATGAGCTTGTGGAAAGGCACCCCGGGGGATTGACAAGTGCTTTGGGGCCTTTGGCGCGACAAAGGACCTAGGCCGAGCCAGCCATGAGGCTTAAAACACCTATTAATAATTACCCGCTTTTAACTACTTTGCATCACCAATTTTCAATTTATGGATATCAATCAGATTAGAAAAGACACGCTGGGCTGTACAGATAAAATTTTCTTAAACAGTGCTGGCTCCTCTTTAATGCCTAAAACAGTAGTAGAAAAAACGATCAATTACCTGAAAGAGGAAGAGCAATTTGGTGGTTATTTCGTAGCTAACCAACAGGCTAAAATTGTTGATCAATTCTATGTCGAAGCTGCTAAATTATTAAACTGCAACACGAAACATATAGCTTTTGCAAATAGTAATACAGATGCCTATGCGAAGGTATTGTCAAGCATTCCATTTCAAAATGGAGATTGTATCATCACTACAGACGACGACTACGTATCTAACCAAATTGCATTTATTTCACTAAAAAAGAGGTTAAATATTGAAATTCATCGTGTTCAAAATCTAGCGAACCATGAAATTGATTTGGCCGATCTAGAAAGTTTGATTAAAAAGCATCAACCTAAGTTAATTGCAGTAACCCATATCCCTACCAATTCAGGACTGGTTCAAGATGTGGAAGCAGTTGGAAAAATATGCAAAGCAAACGATATTTTGTATTTAGTAGATGCTTGTCAATCTGTAGGACAATTCGTTATTGATGTACAAAAAATTGGTTGCGATTTTCTAACCTCAACTGGCAGAAAATTTCTTCGAGGTCCGAGGGGAACTGGTTTTTTATATATCTCAGATAAAGTATTAGACCTGCACCTAGCACCACTGATCATAGACATGAAGGGCGGGAACTGGACGTCCTTCGATGATTATGAACCTTTTCATAACGCAAAAAAATTCGAGTATTGGGAACAATCATATGCGGCTATTGTCGGATTCACCGAAGCTATCCGGTATGCCAATGCTATTGGCTTAGCAAACATCCAAAACTACAATCAGCAATTGAGCAGTCAGCTTAGAGATTTGCTAAGCAAAATCCCAGCGATCCAAGTGCTAGACCAAGGAAATCATTTAGCTAGCATTGTTACCTTTCATAATCATCAAATAGGTTTGACCGAACTGCAAAACTTACTTTCTGAAAACCAAATTTTTCACTCTGTGAGTTTCAAAGGCAGCGCTTTAATAGATTTTACAAAGAAAAATGTGGATTGGGCAATCCGTTTCTCTCCGCATTACTTTAATACGCTAGAGGAAATTGAAAAGGTGGCTGAAATGTTGAGAGGAGTTTGACATTAATTTTCAACCTGTAATATTGAATTTAAGCATATAAAGAAATTTCCTACAGTATCGACAGTTTTTTGTCTCGTTGTTAACTCCCGCTAATAAAAGACTGTCTTACGACAGTCAATCTCCAGTGCCAGCCAAATCAAAAAAAGGAGCACTGTAGAATGAACTTGCACTTTCAAGCCTGAAGCGTAGCGGTTTTGTGTTCGACTTGCATAAACTTTCGAGCGGTAATGACTAACAAAACGAAGCGCAACTTTTTTTGATGAGCGAGGGATTGTGAGAACGCACATAGCGAGATTGACAAGCAGTTTTGCATACTTTTGATGCCACAAAAGTTTGATGCCCTGCGGCATAGAGCAAAAAAATTATCCGTATCGACACGATAGGACTTATTTGAGTACACCTATTTTACCATTTGCCACACAATCCCTGCCGAAACAAAAAAGGACAGCAGCATTCAGCTCCTGTCCTTTTCCTTTGTTCTTTTATGCTTAATCCAATTAGCAATATTGCTCAAATGCACCAATTAAGTTTTCAGCAATCATTTGCGCAGGGCGACCTTCAATTTGATGGCGCTCAATGATGTGAACTAACTTACCATCTTTAAACAATGCCATTGACGGTGAAGATGGAGGAAAAGGCATCATGTAAGATCTTGCTCTATCAACCGCATCTTTTTCCATACCTGCAAAAACCGTTACCAATTTATCTGGGTGCTTAGCATTAGCAGCGGCCAACTTTGCAGCTGGACGAGCATTAGCAGCAGCACAGCCACAAACAGAATTCACCACTACAAACACTGTTCCTTCACCTTTAATGGCAGCATCAACCTCTTCAACGGTTTTCAACTCATCAAAACCAACATTGGTTAACTCGGCACGCATTGGCTCTACTAAATATTCTGGATACATATCTCTTTTTTAAAATGTGGATGCAAAAATAATCAATTTGTATAGGTTTTCCATTTTTTGACGTTATTAAGCCTAGTTTTAACAATAAGATGATATTGGAGAGCTATTTCATATATGATTGAAAATCATATATTTGCTTACCAAACGAACAAAACAAGTCATACTCATGCCAAAACGGAAGGATAAAACAACCGTCATATTTCTAGATCATGACCAACATTACAGCAAACCTTTACAAATTAAAACCTATTACATTAGGCATTGGAAAAAAATTGCTACCGGCCTATTTGTTTTCATGTGTACACTGTTAGGTGTAATTATGCATTTAATGAAAAGTAAGGCGGAGATGCAAATTGCCAATGAAAATTTAGCCATACTACTAGCACAACGAAAATCGGAGGTACCACAAATAGATACCGCAGCCATTAAAAAGCATTACCTTTCCATAGACGACAAGTTAAAAACAATTAACAAATACCTACGCGCCAGAGGCTTGAAACCTATGCCTCAAAACCAAAGTGGTGAAGCAGATGATGAAATAGCTTCGACTGTAGAAATGGGTAGCTTTTATGAAGAATATTTGAAAAGGATGATTCGCCTAGTAGGTTTTACACCTATGGGATATCCTCATAAAGGTCGCATCAGTTCCAATTTCGGACATAGGGAAAACCCTTTTACTGGCGAGAGTATAGAGCGACATAAAGGTTTGGATATTAAGGGCAACCACGGTGAAATCGTAAAAACCACCGCTAATGGTAGGGTAAAATTTGCTAGCCGCAAAGGCGGATACGGAAATGTAGTGATCATTAGTCATGGCAATGGCTTTGAAACTTACTATGGTCATCTTTCTAAAATATCTGTGAAACAAGGGCAAAAAGTTGCTGCAGGTGACATTATCGGAAAAATAGGTTCTACAGGAAGATCAACTGGTCCGCACCTACACTATGAAGTCCATCAAAATGGAAAAATTGTAAATCCTAAATCATACTTAACCCTCGAATAAAGTTGCTCAATAAAAAAAGGATGCGAAATCACTCCGTATAAATCAGCAATAAATTAGCACATTAATCTGTTACGGCTACGAGGTTAAGGACGAAATCGAAGTGAATTGTGTCGTTAGAGTAGATGGAAAAGTTACTGGAAATAAAACCACAGATGGAGGTTTTATTTTAGGAGAAAAAGGAGTAATTAGTGGCGATGTAAAAACCGATAGGCTATTATTTTTATGGTTCGGCAATGGGGGAAGGTACGGGCGCTGCAGCTGGAAATTAAGAAAACGGGATTGTTGATGGCGACACTAAACCGAAACCCTAAAGATAGAACTCGGTACCCAATACAATGGCAAACTGGAAATGAAATAAATCATCAAAACGGAAGACAAAGTTTTAGCAAGCCGATAAAATGACGACGCCCCGAAAATTCCGGGGCGTCGTCATTTATTAAACTTCTATCTATTGATTTTGCATTTGTAATATGGCTTCTTTCAATGCTTCTTGGTCAGACAACACTCCAAAACCGAACATCACAATAATCGCAATATTTAGCAAAAGGTAAATTACGCTTAAGATCACACCGATAATCGCGCAAATTCTACCTGCATTTAAGTTTTTAAAAGAACTTTCTGTATAGGCTGCAGTATTGGCCATATATAACGCTTTGTCTTTTTTACTTAAAACAAGTGCAATAATACCTAGTATCAAGCCAATAATACCATAGCAGCAACAAGTAACAATTGATAAAATACCCATTACTAATACCGCTGTTGCATTTGGTAAAGCCTGTTGCATCCCACCAAAACCGAAACCTCCGCCCTGCGGCTGGTAGGGATTTCCTTGGTTAAAGGGGTTTGGTGAGGGTTGATTTGGCTGTGGGTTTGGAGAAGCTTGTCCTTCTAGTTCTTCTGACATAATTTTAGAATAATTGTTGATGATAAACTTTATAAATATAATTAATTATTACAACTGCGGTAATGAAAATATACATTGTCTTAATAACCAATGCCCCATTTTTAAAATCAAATTTTAAATGTAATACAACGAAAATCAGTAAGGCTAATATGGCTAAAGTAGGTGGATATAGCTTAAATGAAGCTAACACATCTCCCTTTAGAAGTGCTACAATAGAACGCTGTAGACCACAACCAGGACAATCTACACCAGTCAGTTTTTTATAAGGGCAGGCCAACAAATGGTGTTCTAACCAATGGATAAAGCCTTCACCCTTTGTAAGGATTAGCAGTGTAAGCATGCTACATTTTTCATGAAAAGCTAAAATATACATTCTACTCTTCATGTACAAACTTTATTGAAACGCGCTTTAAGCGATATTTTCTAAGTACCTGATCACCTCCTCCTTCTTTCTACTGCTGACCAAAATATTTTCTTTGTTCTCCATCTGCAAATAACCTTCACGATAATACTTTTTCACATATTTAAAATTAACCAAATAAGATTGATGACACCTTAAGAAGCCAAATGGAGTCAGTAAGCTCTCATAATCCTTCAATCCTTTTGAAACTACAATTTCTCTACTATCATTTAAATAAAATGAAGTATATCCCCGATCACTTTTGCAGTACATGATATCTTCAATATTCACAACTTCTATGTATTCCACACTTTTTAAAGCGATACGTTTACTCGCACCTAAGCCTTGCGCCAAATAGTGCTCCCTAGAGACAGCCAGCTGCTGCTGCTCAAACTTTTCCTGTTCGCTATGATGATAGCATTTGTTTAACAACGTGGTTAGCGAAACCTCATCAACAGGTTTAAGCAAATAACCAAATGCACCTAAATTAAGTGCCTGAATAGCATATTGATCGTAAGCCGTAAGAAAAACTACCTGAAAATCTGAAATTCCAATTTCGTGGAATAATTGGAAACTATCTCCATCTTTTAAACGTATATCAGCTAAAATGATATCAGGTTTTAGTGCAGGAATCTCTTTGGCAGCAACAGCTATTTCAGCAGCAGATCCTACCACTTCCAAATAATCGATTTTCTTTACAATCTGTAAAATGTGTTGTAAAATCAGGATTTCATCTTCTAAAATATAAAGTTTCATATTATCTTATTTAGTCGTTAATTATGGGCAAGGCAATATCAACCAATACCCCACTTTCATTTAATCCTTTTTTATCTGTAACGTTAAATTTTGCTTTTAAACCTCTAGAAGTAAACAACAAATCAAATCGCTCTTTTAAAATAATTTGCGCTAATGACTGCTTTTTTTGCTTATCCGCTACCTTTTTAGTTAACCCACTGCCATTATCATCAACCTCAATAATCAAACAGTTGCCATCTACCTTAAAAGCTATCTTTAACAAACCTTTATAGTTAAGGTTTCTAAAACCGTGCTCTATGGCATTTTCTACAAAAGGTTGAATCAGCATTGGCGGAATCAGCGTTTCATTGACATCTAATTGTTCATCTACCGTAATTTTGTACTCAAAAGCATTGGCATAACGCATTTGTTGTAACTGTATGTAGTTATTTAAAGAAGTTACCTCTTCCTCAAGCTCTATAAAGTCTTTTCTATTTTGTTCTAAAATACCACGCAACAGTCCAGAGAAAGACTTGAGGTAACGCACAGACTCGTTGGTATGCCCAGAGGCGACCAAGCCTTGCAAGTTGGCAATAGCATTAAAAATAAAATGCGGATTCAATTGGGCTTGCAGTAACTTCTGTTCCATACTTAACTGCTGGTTCTCCAACTTCAGCAAGTTGTTTTTCTCCCTTAAGCGCTGCTGGCGATAGATGATATAAAAAAATGACAACGCACCTAAAAACACCAAAAATGACAGGAATATTGTCCAACGCTGCTGCTTGATAATGGTTTCATTTAACTCATTTCTACTTCTAAGCTGTGCGATATTCTGGTCTTTCTTTTCGGCTTCGTACTTCTCATTCATCTCTGCCACTTTATCGGCTTCAATGGCTTTAAGGTTTCCAATTTCTATAGAATAACCTATCCTCTGTGCCTCTAATGCGCTAGCCAGATCACCCTTCATTTTATAAGAGTCTACCAAACCCATGTAGTGCACGTTTTTCTGTTTGCCTGATGGATCTTGCTTTTGTAGCTCAATACCTTCCTTATAATAGCGTATGGCCGAATCTGGTTGCTTATTCAAGTTAAAAGCAGTAGCCAAATTGTTATAGGCAATATCATTTAGGTTATTTGTCTGTTTAAGATAGTTGAAGTAAATTTTACTACTCACTACCGCCTTTGCATGTAAATTTTGTGCACTATAAATTTGTGCTTCATTATCAAAGGTGCGAGCAATGGCCAAGCTATCTTTTAATTTCCTGGCCAAAATGCGAGCCTGGGTATTATAGTACTCCATTTTTTTGAAATCGCCCAAGCGGGTTGCCAACAAAAATGAAATATCAAAATAGCGCTGTTTAACTATTGGATGGGTTTTAAAAGGGTGATTTTCGAAATATAGTGCCGCATACTCCAATGATTTTTTTTCGTTTTGATTTTGGTAATAGGCTCTGGCCAATAGATCGTAGAAACGATAAGTCAACCTACTTTTCAAATCTTCGGAACTCTCCATTGCTGCAAATATCCGCTTCATCAAAACCGATTCTACCGTTGAACCATTAAGCAAGGCGAGGTCTAATAACTGAAATTCCGATAATAGCTTCACTTCCTCCGAAGCCTGCTTTACCTTCATTTTTTCAAATTCCATCGTAGCACTATCTCTTTTCTTCTCTGTGTTATATTTTCTCCCTCTGAAATAATGATAATATGGGTTTACTTCTCTATTCGCCTGTTTCGCTAATAAGCTATCCTCTTTTCGAACAAGACGCTTGGTCTCTGCGGAAGCCAATGTATCAAAAGATAAAATGAGGGCTATATAATCCTTTTGTATAGAAATCTCAGCTTTGTTCTCCTCAGTAGCCGAATTTCGCTCTGGATTACTGCAAGAAGCTAGAAATAGAACAACTACAATAAGTGACGAGATGGCAAGTAATGTTCTTAAGCTAGTGTTCATTAATGAGTAGGTTATCAAGTTTATAGAAATAAGCCATAAATATAGAAACAGAAAATGTGAATTATAAAGCGAAACAAATATTTGCCACCTTTCAATCGATATTCGTAATGGTTAAATATTTATTTGAAAATACGCTTTCAATGCACTTCCACCTATGTAACAATAGTCCTTGCCAACAAGTTTAACTAATCCTATATCCATTATTTGCGCTTTGACGGAAACCAATAATTAGTTTACGAATATGGATTCAAAGGCATCGTTTATCAACTGCGCCTTGCTTTAGGCAGGCTTTGTTTCCAATTTTAGAAAAGTTAGCTGGCCAGCAACTCCCGAAACACCACGGTAAATGGTGAAATGTATCAATCAGTTTAAAAAACTTAAAAACATGAAAAAATTAAGTGGAATGAAGAGCTTCTCTTCTTTAGAAAACAAACAACTAACAGATTTAACAGCTGTTCAAGGTGGTCGTCGCATAGGCGCTTCTGTAGTTTATTCAAACTTCTTAAATGATGAAGGCAGACAAGACATAGATACCTACGATCAAGACGGTAAGTTTAGAGGTAGAATTTGGGATAATATTTCTCCAGGCTGCTAATCAATAAATGGTAAAACCTTTGGTAGACTTCCTACCAAATAATTTAAAAACATGAAAAAGTTAACAGGAATTAAGAAGAGCTTCTCTTCCTTAGAAAACAAAAAACTTACGGATTTAACTGCGGTTCAAGGCGGTCGCCTTTTGGGGGCTTACTCGATAGTTTATTCTAATTTTTTAAACGACCAAGGCATGAGAGACATAGATCACTATGGCAGTAATGGCCAATACCTATTCAGAGGCTGGGATGCCAGCGACTGCGAGGTTACTTGGTAAAATCATCTAATTGATGAGCATATTTAAAACTTAAACAATGAAAAAACTTAAAGGAATCAAAGCGCTTTCTAACTTGGAAAGCAAGAAATTAGATACAAAAGTTATGGGTGGATTAGCGATGTCTGCTAGTACTGGCTTTTATGAAATCCAATCGAACTTCGTTGATGCACATGGTTGCCATGACGTAGATGTTTACGATGGAAATGGAGGCGCATACTTATCAAGAGTATGGGTTAAGGATGGAAGATTTCCACACCTAGACTAAAACCTAATCCGAGTTGCTCTTTCGAGCAACTCGGATTTATAAATGCAAAATCTAACATCATCAAATTATTCAAATCCATGATTTTAATTATCTCTAAAACTAAAGAAGTCACTACCGACGAAGTTATCAAATGGCTGTTGGTCATGGGCAAAAAATTCATCCGTGTGAATGAAGATGAGATTTTTGAAATTAAGGTAGAGGATAAGAGAATTTACATCGAAAGTCATCGTAATCGCTTTTTTTTAGATGAAATAACCAGTGTTTGGTACAGAAGAGGTGGTTTGAAGTTCAAACAAACCTCTTACAAAAACCCAGCTATCCAAACGCATATGAGAGAAACACAACATTGGCTGGAAGATTATGTTTTGAAAACCTTGGAGGCTAAAAAGCACATTAACAAACAAAGTAACTCACATGTAAATAAACTTGTGGTGTTAGAAAAAGCGATAGCAGCAGGCTTAAACGTGCCCCCATATTATTTAGCAAATAGCACAGCTGATGTAGCCTTCGGCGAAACCATTGTAAAACCCATTACAGGAACGCCGATACTAAATGATATAGATGGCAAAACTAATGCGATGATGTATACCACTGTTATTGACGAACCCGAAGAACGAGAGTTTTTTCTTTCTTTTTTCCAGAAGAAGGTAGAAAAGGATTTCGAAATCAGAAGTTTCTATTTGAATGGCAAAACATCGTCTATCGCAATTATATCACAAAACGACGAACAGACTAAGACCGATTACAGGAAGTACAACATTCAAAAACCAAACAGAAATGTAAGATATAATCTTCCGAAAGAAGTAGAAGAAAAGATCGATTTACTGATGCTTTCGCTAGACTTAAACTGTGGTTCTATTGATTTTATAAAAAGTGGTGATAGATTTTACTTTTTAGAAGTCAATACAATTGGTCAATTTTTAGGCTTATCTGAAGCTTGTAACTTCTCATTTGATAGAGAAATAGCCGCCTATCTATAATTATAACATCATATGAAAACAAATTTTGGATTTAAGGAAGAACATGCATTGCCGCTCAACTTCAAGTATTTAGAAGTAAATAAAAGTGAAGGAAAACCAAATTCTTCAATTGAAAAAGACAGCTACCTGAAATGCAAAAAATACCAAACTGAATTTTACAGCAGAAAAGTTCCCTACAAACCAATTACCAGAATGCTATGATTTACTTTAACCTATACAGCAACATCTTGCTAACCAAAGGCGCTACCAGAATGCTGATATCTGATTTACAAAGAAGGCAATCTGAAATACAGTCTTTGGAATTGTATGATATTATCGAAGAATTTAAAGCCAATTCTATTGAAGAGGTTTTTGGTTTTTACTACGATGATTCTAAGGAAATGGTGCAAGAATACTTGGATTTTTTATTGGAAAAAGAGTATGGTTTTATCACTACTGGGGATTGGGACAGGAACTTTGCACCACTTTCTCTCGATTATGTCGATTATAATAAAATTTCGAACCTTTTTATAGAACGAAATGATTTAACCATTCAACCGAACCTAATCCAATCGATAGAAAATCTACAAATAAAGCACTTGGTAATTTATTGCGATGGAAAAGCATCGCTCTCAGATTTTTTGAAATTAGAAATTGATTTTGAAAATTCTACCGTAGACAGCATTGAAGTTTTTGCGCCGTATCATTCAGAAATTGATAAAAATTTCATTCAGCTGTTAAACGAAAAAGCGGCTAGAATATATAACCTAGTCTTTTACAATTGCGAACATCAGCCATTTAAGACAGAAAGCACTTTCAAGTTCAACCTATTATTTACTCCTCAAGAATTAAAAATAAGCTCTTGCGGAAAGGTGAACATCGAATATTTCGACACCAACATTACGAAGGTTTTAGAAGCAATTAATCATAACTCTTGCTTGAACAAAAAAATCGGCATCGATATTCATGGCAATATCAAAAATTGCCCTGCAATGCCGCAAAGCTTCGGAAATATTAACCAAAACACCTTAGAACAAGCTTTAACACATCCCAATTTTAAGGATTACTGGAACTTAACCAAAGAAGAAATTGAAACCTGCAAAGACTGCGAATTTAGAAATATCTGCACCGATTGCAGGGCTTACACCGAACAAACTCATTTTAACGAACAAGGTTTGGACATCTCGAAACCACTCAAATGCGGATATAATCCATACACTAACGAATGGAAAGAATGGAGTACCAATCCCCTAAAAAATAAAGCAATAGAACATTATGGTATGCAATTGGTAAATTATGAAGCTTAAATCTTTTCCATTTTATATACAACCCGATGCAAAGGACTGCGGCCCTACTTGTTTGCGTATCATCAGTAAACATTATGGAAAAAGTGTGCCTTTGCAAGACATTAGATCACTTTCCGAGACTACCAGAGAAGGTAGCGGATTGTTAGGCTTAAGCAATGCTGCCGAAAGCTTGGGACTTAGATCTCTAGGCGTTAAAATAGACTTCGTTACGTTAGTTGAAGAAGCTCCTCTACCTTGCATTGTGCATTGGAATAAAAATCACTATGTGGTGGTCTACAAAATTGACAAATCGCAACACGTTTATGTTTCCGACCCCAGTTATGGCTTGATTACCTATAGCAAGGAAGAATTCATCAAACATTGGATTGGCGAAAATGCACACGAAAAAACTGAAGAAGGCATTGCGTTAATGCTAGAAACCACGCCTAATTTCTTTACTAATGATTTTGATGAAGAGGAAAAGAAAACCAGTTTTAAGTTTCTATCAAAATACCTGTTTAAGTACAAATCGCTAATGGTACAACTTGCTATTGGCTTACTGGCTGGTAGTGTTTTATCGCTAATTTTTCCTTTCCTTACCCAAAGTATTGTCGATGTAGGTATCCAAAACCAAGACATCAATTTCATCTATTTGGTATTACTGGCACAAGTCATGCTATTTATGGGTAAAACTGGGATAGAAATTATCCGAAGCTGGATTTTACTCCATCTATCTACCAGAATCAACATCTCTATCATCTCCGATTTCTTTATCAAATTAATGAGGTTACCGATCAGTTTCTTTGATACGAGGATGACCGGAGACATCATGCAGCGCATCAATGATCACCATAGGATAGAGCAATTGCTCACCAACTCCTCACTCAACACACTTTTTTCGTTGGTTAACCTGATCATCTTCAGTGTGGTGCTATTGTTATATGATTACAGGTTGTTCGTTGTCTACTTGCAAGGTGCAATTTTGTACGTCGCTTGGATCAGCTTTTTCCTTCGCAAAAGAAAAGAGCTCGATTACAAAATGTTCTCCAACGTATCGCAAGAACAAAGTGTAGTGATCGAATTAATTAACGGCATGCAGGAAATCAAAATGCACAATGCCGAGAAGCAAAAGCGTTGGGGTTGGGAATTTTTGCAGGTCAAGCTCTTCAAAATCAAAATCAAATCGCTTTCACTAGAACAATGGCAATCTGTTGGTGGAGGTTTTATCAACCAAATCAAAGATATTCTGGTAAGCTTTTTAGCCGCAAAATTAGTGTTAAGTGGCAATCTCACTTTAGGGATGATGCTTTCGGTGCAATACATTATCGGGCAATTAAACAGTCCGCTAATGCAGCTGATAGACTTTATCAAACAAACCCAAGATGCTAAGATTGCTATAGAAAGATTGGGAGAAATTCATGATAAAGAAGACGAAGAAACTTCTCAAGCGCACTACGTAAGTGAGATTCCTCAAAAAGATATTGCTTTAAACCAACTTTCGTTTAGATACACCGGTTCAGCATCATTTGTCTTTCAAGATTTAAATTTGGTCATTCCTTATCAGAAAACCACGGCTATTGTAGGTGCTAGTGGTAGTGGAAAAACAACCTTATTAAAGCTGCTCACTAAATTTTACGATCCTGAAAAAGGAGATATCAAAATTGGCGGCACAGATTTAAAAAATGTAGCCCCTAGTTATTGGCGAAACCATTGCGGTGTAGTGATGCAGGAAAGCTACGTCTTTAACGATACCATTGCCAACAACATCGCCATTGGCGAAGATGCCATAGCTAAAGAAAAATTGCGAAAGGCAGTAGAAATAGCCAACATCAAAGATTTCATTGAAGACCTGCCACTTAGCTACAACACCAAAATAGGTAATGAGGGCATTGGATTAAGTGGTGGTCAAAAACAACGATTGTTCATCGCCAGAGCAGTTTATAAATCGCCAGAATATATCTTTTTTGACGAAGCAACTAGCGCACTAGATGCCAATAACGAAAAGGTAATTATCGAAAATTTAGCGCAATTTTTTAAAGGAAAAACAGCTGTAGTAATTGCCCACAGGCTATCCACCGTTAAGCACGCTGATAAAATTGTGGTGCTGGATAAAGGTGTAGTCGTTGAAGAAGGCAATCACCGTGAATTGGTGGCGAAAAAAGGAGAATATTATCGGTTAATTAAAAATCAGTTGGAACTTGGAAACTAGAAAAGACATATTGGACGAAATTGAATTACGTTCTGAAGCTGTGCAGGATGTATTATCGCAACCACCGCATTGGATGTTCCGCTGGGGCAACATGGTCATTTTTGGTATACTCTTGATGATTTTACTAATGAGTTATTTCATTAAATATCCAGAATTTGTTCCGGCAACCATCACCGTCACCTCTCAAAATCCGCCAGAAAAACTGGAAGCTCGGATAGATTCTAGAATCGAAAAGATTTTCATCAAGGATCACCAACAAGTTCGAAAAGGCGATATCTTAATGGTTTTACAGTCAACAGCGAACTACACGGATATTTTACAGTTAAAAACGGTAATGGATAACACTTTGTCGACACAGTTGATTTCTTTCCCCATTGACAAAGTAGCTACTTTTAAACTAGGTGAGTTGCAGAGCGACTATAACAATTTCGCAAAAGCCTTCCAAGATGAGCGGTTATTTACTAGATTAAAACCTTATGCACCAGAAAATGTAGCTACAGCACAAAATATTTCTGCTAATCAAAGTAGAATATTGACTTTAAAGCAGCAGCATCAACTAGAGCTGGCGAAATTTGAGCTAATGAAGAAGAACTTTAACCGTACGCAGCAGCTTTTCAATCAAAAAGTAATTTCGATTTCGGAATATGAAAGCGAAAAGATCAAATACTTGCAGGCGCAACAAAGTTTGGATGCGATTAAAATCTCGATTTCACAAACGGAAGAAGCCATTGCCAATCTCAACAAAACAAAGAGCGGAGCACATATCAATGCCGAGAAAGATAAAATCAATTTGGCTTCTCAAAAGCTGCAGCTATTCGAGCAGCTACGGAAATCGTTAAGAGAATGGGAACAGAATTATCTAATTACCTCCGCTACTGATGGATCAGTTAGTTTCCAACAGTTTTGGGGAGAAAATCAGTTTCTAAAACGCGGCCATGCGATTTTAACGATACTTCCAAACGACAAAAAAGCATTGGTGGGAAGAATGCTTCTGCACGCAACCAATTCCGGAAAAATCGTACCAGGAGAAAAAGTATTGATCAAACTGGATAATTACCGTTACCAAGAATATGGAATTGTGGAAGGCAGGGTACAAAACATTTCCTTCACCCCAGATGAAAAAGATAACTATTATGTAGATGTTACCCTGCCAAAAGGTTTAACTACATCTTATCAAAAAACGCTAAAGTTCAATAAAGAATTGAAAGGCAAGGCTGAAATTGTCACCCAAGACTTAAGGCTAATAGAAAGATTTTTCTATCAGATCAGACAATTACTCGGCAAGCGTTAACCTTGATCATGCAGAGAGCAAAGACCGAAGAATAAAGTAACAAGCAGAAAGGAATGAAGTGTAAAAGCCCTTATAGAACGTCAGCCATCTTCGTGTGTAGTTTGTTAAAATGTTGACCATTGTCCGATTATTTATTATTTTGCATGCTAAAGAAGACTAACATGAAACGATTGATTTTATTAGCTCTACCCCTAATGGCACTACAAGCGCAAGCACAAAAACCAGAAGATACTGAGTTCTACCAACCAGTTCCACCAAAGGTTACGCCCGGAAAAACATTTGCTGATGCGCCTTCTGATGCATTCATTCTTTTTGATGGTAAAAACCTAGATCAATGGGTTTCGGTAAAGGACAATAATAAACCTGCAGCTTGGACGGTAGCAGATGGTGCTTTTACCGTAAAAAAAGGAACTGGAAATATCCAAACCAAAAAATCTTTCTTGAACTATCAGCTGCATTTGGAGTGGAAAATCCCTACTAACATTACGGGTAAAGGGCAATCGAGAGGCAACAGTGGTTTATTCTTGGCTTCTACAGGCGGTGGCGATGATGGCTACGAATTACAGATCCTCGACAATTACAATAACGATACTTATGTAAATGGACAAGCAGGCAGTATTTACAAGCAACGCATTCCTTTAGCCACGGTCAACAAAAAACCTGGAGAGTGGCAAACCTATGATGTAGTTTGGACGGCTCCTATTTTCAACACCGATGGCACCTTAAAATCACCAGCAAGAGTAACGGCTTTCTTTAATGGTGTATTGGTTCAAAATAATATCACTTTAGATGGACCAACACAATATATTGGCAAACCTTCTTACCAAAAAGCACATGGCGCCAGTCCAATCAAGTTACAAGATCACGGTGATCCAAGTGAACCTATCAGTTTTAGAAACATCTGGATTAGGGAGTTGTAGATCAATCCCTCCCACTTTGTCAATCTTAACCAGCGCTATGCAAATAAGATTGACAAAGTTTAATACCTTAATCTCTATCTCTTTTAAAACGACTGCAAGCGATAGCCGTTCAAATCTCCGTTTTACTAATTTTCGGTCTCCTATTTTTCGGCTTGTACCGATAAGCCAATGCACTTCCTTTGAAAGAAAAATAGGCAACCGAGAGTTTTTGTTACTTTTTGCGGTCAAAAAGTAAGAGCCCAGCGGCGGCGAGCTCAAAAAATATTTCAAATACAATTTCGATCTTATTTCAAACTCACCTTAATCGAGTTCACGTTATTGAATATCAACTCAACTAATTATTAAATTACATCATTCGATATTATTTCTTGTTAGCTCAGAGATACGCTTATCTTTGCGCCGATATTTAATAAGTATAACTCGTGATCAACGTAAACAATGTTTCTGTCTCTTTCGGTGGGACAACCCTTTTCAGTGATGTTTCTTTCTCTATCAATGAAAATGACAAAATAGCCCTAATGGGTAAAAATGGTGCTGGAAAATCAACTTTGTTGAAAATTATAGCTGGCGCAGGACAACCTACCAGTGGTAACATTTCTGGCCCTAAAGATGCCGTAATTGCCTATTTACCGCAACATTTATTAACGCAAGACAACTTAACGGTATTCGAAGAAACTTCTAAAGCGTTTGAAGAGGTTTACCAAATGCGTGATGAATTAGAAGACCTCAACAAGCAATTAGAGACCCGCACCGACTATGAAACTGACGATTACATGAAAGTAATTGAACGTGTATCAGAGTTAAGCGAGAAATTTTATTCTATCGAAGAAACTAACTATGATGCAGAAGTAGAGAAAGTATTAAAAGGTCTAGGCTTCTTGCGTAGCGATTTCACCCGTCCAACTTCAGAGTTTTCTGGCGGATGGAGAATGCGTATTGAGCTGGCTAAAATCTTACTGAAAAAACCTGATTTAATTTTACTAGATGAGCCGACCAACCATATGGATATTGAAAGTATCCAATGGCTAGAAGACTTCTTGATCACTTCGGCGAAAGCGGTTATTGTAATTTCCCATGACCGTGCCTTTGTAGATAACATCACCAACCGTACGATTGAAGTAACCATGGGCCGTATTTACGACTACAAAGCCAAATACACGCACTATCTTCAATTGCGTCAAGAGCGCCGCCAACACCAATTAAAAGCTTACGAAGAGCAGCAACGTTTTATTGCCGACAACCAAGAATTTATCGACAGGTTTAGAGGGACTTATTCTAAGACCTTGCAGGTACAATCTCGGGTAAAAATGCTAGAGAAACTGGAAGTCATTGAAATCGACGAAGTAGATACCTCAGCTTTACGCTTGAAGTTCCCACCTTCGCCACGCTCTGGCCAATACCCTGTCATTGTTGAAGAACTAACTAAAGTTTACGGCGATCATACTGTATTCGAAAAAGCAGCCATGGTGATCGAAAGAGGTGAAAAAGTAGCGTTCGTTGGTAAAAATGGTGAAGGTAAGTCAACCATGATCAAAGCTATAATGGGCGAAATTGATTTTGAAGGTTCACTGAAAGTTGGTCACAATGCCAAAATCGGCTACTTCGCTCAAAACCAAGCTTCCTTATTAGACGAAAGTTTAACGGTTTTTGATACCATCGATCAAATTGCAGTTGGCGATGTAAGGGTAAAAATTAAAGATTTACTAGGTGCATTCATGTTCAGCGGGGACGATACCACTAAAAAAGTGAAGGTGTTGTCTGGTGGCGAGAAAACTCGTTTAGCGATGATTAAACTCCTACTTGAACCAGTGAACGTTTTAATTCTCGATGAGCCTACCAACCACTTGGATATGAAAACCAAGGATATCATTAAAGAGGCTTTACAGGATTTTGATGGTACTTTAATCCTAGTTTCTCACGACAGGGATTTCTTAGATGGCTTGGCGAACAAAGTGTTTGAATTTGGCAATAAACGTGTTCGTGAGCACTTCACAGATATCAAAGGTTTCTTAGAGTACAAGAAGATGAATAGTTTAAAGGATATCGAGAAGTAAAATCAATATTTAGAAACTATTTCAATTTGCAGCAATATTTAGGCGGGTGCATACACCCGCCTCTAATGATCATTAGCATTTGGTGTCCTCACCAAACTCAATTCTTAACCTACTCGTTTCGTTTTTAAATAGTTTCTTAACCTTCCACTTTTTTATCTTCTTTAATTACTCCATCAGCGATATGCAAGATTCGGTTTCCGTATGTTGCATTTTTCTCCGAATGGGTTACCTGGATAATAGTAATGCCCTGTTCTTGATTTAATTTCTTAAACAAAGTCATTATTTCTTCGGCCTGTATGGATTGTAAATTTCCGGTAGGTTCATCGGCAAGAATAACAGAAGGCTTCGCCGCCAAAGCACGGGCAATACCAACGAGTTGCTGTTGTCCACCCGAAAGCTGATTGGGGAACAAATCTTTTTTGCTCAACAAGTTAAAGCGACCAAGCAAATCTGCAATTCTATTGGCACGCTCTGCGCTCCCCACTTTTTTATAAAGTAAAGGAGCTTCGATATTTTCATAAACCGTCATTTCATCAATTAAATGATAAGCCTGAAACACAAAGCCAATGTGATTGCGATAAAGTTCTATTCGTTTACGTTCGCTAAGCTTGGTAACATCTTCGTCTAAAAACTCATAAGTGCCATAGGTTGGCTCCTCCAACATCCCTAAAATATTAAGAAGCGTAGATTTGCCCGCCCCCGAAGGTCCCATGATAGAAACAAACTCACCTTGCTCAATCGTGATATTTGCATGGCGCAAAACATAGTTCTTAATGCCTTTATTGGCATAATATTTTTCGATATTTTTAATTTCTATCATATTGGGTTTTTGCCTTATTCATATTTAAGTGCATCCACTGGGTTTGCTCGCACAGCTCTTCTTGCTTGAATGCTTACTGTGATAATTGTTAGCAGGATAGTTATTAATGCGCTACTCACAAATGGTAAAATTGTTAAATCAATTCTGTAAGCAAAGGTTTCGAGCCATTTTTTAGTGATGATATAGGCTACAGGCCATGAAATTAAATTTGCAATAAGCACCATCACAAAAAAAGAACTATTAATTAGCTTGAAGATTTGTAAATCATTTGCTCCTAAAATTTTACGAACCGCAATTTCCTTAATTCTGCCGTTAGTGATGTATTTAGCGAAGGCGAATAGACCTAAAACAGCAATAAAGATGGTTAACAAGGTAGCCGCAAAGAATACAGATTGTAGCTGCTCTTGCTTTTTAAAAAGCCTTCCATAAAGCTCATCCAAAAACTCATACCTAAAATCTTCTCCATCTTGAGGATTAATCCGTGGCCATTGCACTTTTAAGGTAGTCAATGCTTCAGCCATTTTACTTTTATCAATTTTAACCAGAATTTGCGTTTTGTAATCACCATAAGGATCATTAATGGTATAAATGGTTGGTTGAACAGCAGTTTCAAAACCTTGGGATTTAAAATCTTTAATTACACCCACTATTTTATAATCAACGCCATTACCTTTAATTGTTTGTCCAATAGGACTTTTCATCCCATATTTAGCTACAGCACTTTCATTTATTATCGCAGAATTTATTGTATCTGTTTTAAATGTTTGCGAGAAAAAACGACCCTCCTTTAATTTGATATCAAGTGTTTCGAAATAATCAAATTCTACATTTACAAAATCAATATTAGTTTTTATACAATTTGCTGTATAACTATTTATGCCGTTGGTACCACCAGGAATATAGGTTGCCACAGTTGCCGACTTGATACCTGGAATTTTAAGCATTTTGTCTCGAAGTGGTTCAAAATTTACGGATCCCATTTTTGCAGGCTTATTAAAAAGTGTTAAATTTTTAATGTAAACTACCTGATTTGCTGTAAAACCCAAATCTTGGGCACGCATATATTTCAATTGAGCATTAACAATTAATAAGCCAATAATAAAAATTACTGCTATGCTAAATTGGAAAACAAGCAGACCATTTCTTAACCACGAACTTTGTTTACTCGTAGAAAAATTGCCTTTAAGCACTAAAGAAGGCTTAAATCCAGATAAAAGCAATGCAGGATAAACACCAGCGGTAAAGGCTATTAAACATAAAACTAGTGGTAATTGCCACAGCAAACTATTGTCTGTTTGCCAAATAGACAAATTAGTTTGAAATAGATTATTAAAATATGGCAATATCAATTCTGCCATAACTAACGCTAAAATCGTCGCAATTAAACACTGAATAAATATTTCAGTTAGAAATTGTATGGTAAGCTGAGAACGATAGGCGCCCATTACTTTCTTTACACCTACTTCTTTTGCTCTTTTTGCCGCTTGAACAATAGTCAAATTAGTGAAATTTACACATGCAATAGTCAAAATTAGCAGGCCCAATATCGAAAGCGCAATTAGTATTTTATAGCCAGTATCGTTTCCAGCCTTTGGTTTTAAATGTAAGTTCGACAACGGGTCGAGAAAAATAAAAACACCTTTTAGTTCGCTATTTTCTTTTTTTGAGTTGCTCCTAAGTAGTTCCGTTCTATACAAATTGGTAATTTTCTGCTCCAAATTAGCCACATCCGTTCCAGATTTTAGCTGTAGGAAAATGGTATAATCGTTCATGTCATAATTATCTCCATTCCCCAATTCATTAGCTATAGAAACCCCATCAAAAGTAAAATTAGAATGCAAGTTACTTTTTATCGATCCTTCAATGATGCCAGTTATTCCCGAATTACTTGCTCCAAAGCCAACCATTTCTGGCTTGTTGTCCTTTTTGTCCGGAAAAAGGGTTTTTATACTTTCTTCACTTAAATAAGTAAGCCTTTCTATCTTTCCTGATGGTTTTACCAAACCGCCATTGGGGTTTATATTAAGAATTTTGGCCGCGTTATAATCAGTAGCTAGAATTTTATTTGTAAAAAGCGTATTTTTTCCATTTTTAATCGTTAATTCAAATGAACCTCCTTTTGCGAGTCCGGCTAACTCTACTTCATTGAAATTCTGTTTGATAGCTGCTGCAAATGGAGCGGCAATGTAATTGGTTTTAAATTCAGGATAAGTTACCCCAACAACATAAATATGCTTATAGTTTGGATTGGTTTTATCAAAGCTAGTCTCGTATGTAAAATACATCATCACCAAAATAAAAGAAGTTAGGGCAATGGCTAATCCACCAATATTAATTGCTGCTATCCCTCTATTTTTCCAAAGGTTTCGCCAAGCGATTTTTAGGTTGAGTTTAAACATTTTTTTGAGTTTTAGGTCGTAAGTTTTAAGTAATAAGTTTAACACCTACAACTTAGAACTTATCACTTATTACTTTAAATTATTCATATTTAAGTGCATCTACAGGATTGGCTTTGGCTACTTTAGCAGATTGTATACCTACCGTTACTATAGCAATCAGCAGCGAAAGGGCTACAGCAATAACAAAAGGAAGTGCCGAAATTGATATTCGATATTCAAAAGCCGAAAGCCATTTATTAATAATGATATAAGCCAATGGAAAAGCGATGATATTGGCAATGGCTACCAGTTTGATAAAATCTTTATTTAGTAACAATAAAATATTAGCAGTACTGGCACCTAAAACTTTTCTAATGCTAATTTCCTTTTTGCGCTGCTCGGCCATAAAAAGCGCTAATCCTAGTAAACCGAGTGCAGAAATGAATATGGCAAATCCGCCGAACCAGTTAGAAAGTGTTCCCAGCAATTTTTCATCATCATATTTTTCTTCAAAAGAGTCGCTAACAAATTTTCTATCTACCGGATAATCTGGATTAATTTCTTTTACCAATGCATCAATCTGCGCTAATGATGTACTGATATTTTGTGTCTCATTTAAGCGAACCAATAGAACACCACCAGCATCTTTATAAGCTCTGTTAAAAATCATAGGTGCAACTTTCTGATAAGGAGATTCGGCTACAAAATCTTTCATTACACCAATAATGGTACTTTTATAACCTCCGTAATCTATTACCGTACCTATCGGATTTTTGAGACCCATTATCTTTACAGCGGCTTCATTTAATACAACTTTGTTAGAATCTCCAGGAAATTCGACTGCAAATTCTCTGCCCTCGATCATTGCTGTACCTATAGTTGCTACAAAATCGTATCCTATTCCACGCTGGTTAAATAAAACTTTATCTTCAGGATTTTTACCCGGCCAGTTAATATCTGACGTGTTATTTCCTCCTTCATCGATATTCATGCTTAGTAACGAAACATTTTTGGTTGCACCAGACTTTAACAACTGTGTCTTTAATAACTCGATCTTTTGAGTATCCATCAAATTACCCATCGCTGCCATTTGTATCAAATTACCTTGGTTATAGCCTATCGGCTTATTTTTGATGTAATTTAACTGCTGATAGATTACTGCGGTACAAACAATTAGACAAGCCGCGAAAACAAACTGAAAAACAACTAGCACTTTTCTGATCGAAATTGCAGAGCCAGCCTTAGCACTAAACCCCTTAAGTACTTTTACAGGTTCAAAAGACGAAAGATAGAATGCCGGATAACTACCCGCCAGTAATCCAGTAAATAAAACTAAAGCTACTAAAACTGTCCAATAACGCCAGTCGCTATAATCAATTACAACGCTAATGCCCAATAAATTATTAAAGTAAGGCAAACTAACTTCAACCAAAATAAAGGCAATAACAGTTCCTATTAAAGTTAAACTGATACTTTCTAAAATAAACTGTGCAATTAACGACTTCCGGTCTGAGCCAATTGCTTTGCGCACACCAACTTCCTTTGCTCTCTTTTCAGATCTAGCGGTAGAAAGATTCATAAAGTTTACGCAGGCAATTAAAAGAATACAGATGGCAAGTAGCAAAAAAATCTTCAGCTGTCCGATCTTTCCGCCTATAGATTTGCCATTTTCAAATTCGTTATATAAATGCCACTTCGAAAGTGGATGCAAAAACACTTCATTGGTTAAACCTTTTTGGTTTCGCTGGTATATTCCTTTAACGGCTGCATTCACTTCATCTAAAAGATTGCTGCTCTTCAACTGTACCAATGTTAAGCAGAAATTACTACCCCAACCTTGTTCCTTTATCCATTTTTGCCTTTGTTCGTTTAATTTCCAAGGCATAATGTAATCAAATTTTATACTGCTGTTGTCGGGCAGATCAGCAATTACAGCTTCTACTTTTAATCCTTCTTTATTATCAAGCTTTACAACTTTACCTATCGGATTTTCAGTTCCGAATAACTTCGTAGCCAAAGTTTGAGTTAGTACAACACTATTTATATTTTTTAGCGGTTCAGTAGCATTGCCATTTAAAAACTCATAATCTAATATTTCTAAAAAGGATGGATCGGCAAATAAGCCTCTGTTTTTAATTTTCTTATTGTTATAGCTAATTAGTTGCTCAAACGGATAAGAAGATCTTGAGGTATTTACAATAGCAGGGTACTTTGCTTTAAGTTCTGGCGCCAATAAACTAGGTGTCCACGCCCAACTATGCACCTTGCTATTTGCCGTCATATTAGTATGCGCTACGTAAGTTGTATTGTAGTTTTTAAATTGTTTATCGTAACCAAATTCATAGGCTATGTATAACAACAAAAGCATGCAACTCGCCAAACCAATTGCTAAGCCTCCAATATTAATGAGCGAAAAGCCCTTGTTTTTCCAAAGGTTTCTTAAAGTTATCTTTAGGTTGAGTTTAAACATTTTTTTGAGTATTTAGTAATTAGCTATTAGTATTTAGACTTTCCCGCCTAATCTTGATTCCTTGCTCTTTTATCTTTATTCTTTACGACTATTCGTATTTCAAGGCATCAACAGGGTTGGCTTTGGCTACTTTAACAGACTGAATGCTTACCGTTAGAATAGCAATTAGAAGTGATAGGGCGATAGCAATAATAAAAGGAAGCGCCGAAATCGATATTCGATACTCAAAAGCAGAAAGCCATTTACTAATAATGATATAAGCCAATGGAAAAGCAATGATATTGGCAATGGCTACCAGTTTGATAAAATCTCTATTTAGCAATAGTAAAATGTTAGCAGTACTGGCACCTAAAACTTTACGAATACTGATTTCTTTTTTGCGCTGCTCGGCCATAAACAAAGCCAAGCCTAATAATCCTAAACAGGAAATAAAAATGGCGAAGCCACCAAACCAGTTAGACAATGTTCCCAATAGCTGTTCGTCCTTAAATTTGACCTCAAAAGCTTCATCAACAAATTTACGGTTAACCGGATAATTTGGTTCTACACCTTTTACCAATCCATCTATCTTTTCCAAAGATGAACTAATATTTTGGTTGGGATTTAAACGAACTATTACTGCTGATGCTCCCCAAGTTGAGCTCGGAAAAAATATCATTGGCGCAACTTTTTGGTAAGCGTTTTCTACAACAAAATCTTTAATTACGCCAACATTTATGCGCTCATTACCCCAAAATCTAATTTTTGCACCAACCGGGTCTTTAAGTCTCATCATTTTTACCGCAGCCTCATTTAACATTACGCTATTGGTATCATTTTTAGAATTTATGGCAAATTCCCTTCCTGCAACAAGCTCTGTACCTATCGTTTTTATAAAATCACTCCCAATTCCCCTATTGTTGAAAAGAATTGACTCTCCCTGAGTTTTTCCTTCCCAAGAAACATCTGTAGTATTGTTTCCACTTTCTGTAATATCCTGACTAAATAAGGTAACATTAGCCGCAGCACCGGACTTTAACAATTGCGTTTTTAGCAATTCTAGTTTACTATGATCGGCCATTTTACCTTGTACTGCAATTTGGATTAAATTCGATTTATCATAACCAATAGGCTTATTCTTTATATAATTAAGCTGTTGATAGATTACTGCGGTACAAATTATTAAGCAAGCGGCAAATACAAACTGCCCAACTACCAGTACTTTTCTTACAGAAACTGATGAATCTGCTTTGATTTTTAAACCTTTTAATACTTTTATTGGCTCAAAAGAAGACAGGTACAATGCTGGATAACTACCAGCTACTAAACCAGTAAATATCATCAAACCAAAAAGGACAAACCAGAAAGTACTATTCTTATAATCGATAGTTAGCTTTATATTTAAAAGGTTATTAAAGTACGGCAGGCTTACTTCAACCAAAATAAAAGCGATAACTGTAGAAAGTAAGGTAATGAAAATCGATTCTAACAAAAACTGACCGATAATAGCTTTACGAGTAGACCCGATGGCTTTGCGAACACCAACTTCTTTTGCCCTACGCTCAGAACGAGCTGTTGACAAATTCATGAAGTTTACACAAGCAATTAACAATATGCAAAAGGCTAATAGTAAGAATATTTTTATTTGGACTATTTTTCCTCCTGTTGATTTTCCATTTTCAAAATCACTATATAAATGCCATTTAGTTAGCGGGTGTAATAATGCTTCTGCTGTGTTTCCTTTTTGATTTCTTTTATAAATATCCAGCATTTCAGCATTTGCTTTAGCGAAAAAAGTATTGTCTTTTAATTGAACAATGGTAAGACACATGTTATTTCCCCAATTAAGCTCTTTCGCCCAAGGCTCTCTTTTCTCAAATAACGCCCAAGGCATCAAACATTCAAAAACAATACTGTTATTAGCAGGTACATCTTCAATAATTGCAGAAACTTTTAAAACATCCTGATTTTCTAATTTTACTATTTTGTTTATAGGATCTTCTGTTCCGAACAATTTCTCGGCAAAAGATTTGGTTAAGATAATGGTGTTTACATCCCTTAAAACTTGTTGAGCATTTCCTTTTATAAATTTATAGTCGAATATTTTAACAAAATTTGGATCTGCAAAAACAGCCTTACTATTTATTTTTTTATCACCAACACTAATCAGTTTCGAATTGGGATAAGTAGAATGCGATGCGTATTTAACTCCAGCAATTTTCTCTTGCACCTCATTGGCCATTACATTGGGTGTCCAAGGCCAGCTAAAAATTTTACCACTTGCAGGCGAATTCTGATAAACTACATAAGTTTTGTCTGCATTGGTGTACTGTTTATCGTAACTCCACTCGTAAGCCACATACAACAGTAAAATCAGACAGCTAGCTAAGCCAATAGCCAAACCGCCAACATTAATGAGGGTAAATCCTTTATTTTTCCAAAGGTTTCGCAGAGCGATTTTTAAATTTAATTTAAACATCTTTTTGAGTTTTAGGTCGTAAGTTTTAAGTAATAAGTTTAACACCTACAACTTATCACTTATTACTTTAAATTATTCATATTTAAGTGCATCAACAGGGTTGGCTTTGGCTACTTTAACGGACTGGATACTTACTGTTAGCAAAGTGATGATCATGGTGATTAACAAGGTCAATAAAAACGGCCAAACATTAAGTTCCATCCTATAAGCAAAACCATTTAACCAGCCGTTAACAATTACGTACGCAATGGGCCATGCAAGTAAATTTGCAATAAATACAATCGATAGAAAAGAGCCATTTAACATTTTTACCAATTCAAAAGTGGTTGCACCTAACACTTTTCTTATTGCCATTTCTTTGGTACGTTGCATAGCTACGAAAGACATCAACCCAAGTAAACCAATAAAAGAAATAAAAATGACTACACTAGCAGATACCTTAAATAGGACACCCATTACTTTTTCGGTTTCGTATTGACCAATTATATCATCGTTAACAAACTTTGAGTAATAGATATGCTCAGGAAAAAGGCTAGTCCATAAAGCTTGGACTTCTTTGTCTGCGCTATATAGTTGTTTAGAATCTAATTTTACTGCCGCTCTCCAATAGTTATTTTTATTTTGAGCAATGGTTAAACCCGAAATATTTTCCTTCAGCGATAAATCGTTGAAATCTTCAATAACGCCAATAATTGGTATATCAAATCCATTTGAGTTAATCGTTTTCCCTAGTGCATCTTGCGGATTTGCGATGTGAACTTTCTTTAAAAACGTTTCATTAACAACATAACCTTTCGTTGTATCGCTTTTAGCAAATAATTTTCCGGCGATAAGTTTTAAGTCGAACAAATCAAAATAATCTTCGTCTGCTACCATTCTACGCACTTCAAAATCTTTGTTCTTTATCCCATTAAAAGAAAAATCCGATGAATTTACATTTGGCGACAATGGAGGGCCTTGGCAGAAACTCACTTTTTCTACGCCAGAAATTTTGAGCAATCGCTCTTTAAAATTATGATGTTTTAATAGGCTTGTACTATCGTTTGGCAAGCCAACCATCATTACCTCATTCGGATTAAATCCAAGTTTTTTTTGTTGCACAAATTGCATTTGCCTTATCACCACAATGGTGCTAATAATTAAAATAATAGAGATAGAAAACTGAACAACTACCAATACTTTCCGCAAACTCAATCCGCCACTATTTAAAGCAATTTTATTTTTTATAGCTAAGGCTGGCCTAAAGCCAGACATGATTACCGCAGGATAAAAGCCAGCTAAAAAACCGACAAAAACCACCAAAGCCAGCATAAATACAAAAATTACTGGATGCTGAAACAGGCCGATTTCTATGTTTCCTTTAAAGAGATTTTCCACGCTGGGAATAGCTAACTCAGCCAGTACGCAAGCAATTAACATCGCCGTAAGTGTGATGAAAAATGTTTCAGTCAAAAACTGAATGATTAATTGTCGCCTTAAACCACCCATAACTTTGCGTACTCCCACCTCTTTTGCTCTGTTTATCGCCTGCGCTGTGCTTAAATTAACAAAGTTGATACAAGCCGTAACAATCAAAAACAAAGCGATAATGACTAGCCCGTAAATTTCGGTTTTACTTATAGTGTTGTAAGAAAAATTATCGTAATGCTCACTAAAATGAATATCTCTTAATGGTTCAAGTTTAATTTTTTGGTTACCTGCTACTTTCCTATCGCTAAAATTCCTTTTATTAAATTGAGCTAAAGATGCTTCAACATCGCTGGCTACCAATCCATCTTTTAACAATACATAAAACTCGTAACCAGAGTTCACGCAGTCCCAACAATCATCGTCTTTATTTGAAAAAGTTTGGTAACTAACCAATACATTTAACGGGAAGCTACTGTTTTTCGGCATATCTTTAAATACGCCACTAATCTTTAACGCCGTATTATTTCCCATTATAATGCTTTTGCCGATTGCATTTTGTGCGTCTCTGAAATATTTTTTTGCAGCGGTTTCAGAAAGTGCTACGGTATTAGGCTGATTAAGTTCTTGTATTGGTTTCCCGAACAACCATTGCATTCCAAATATTTCATAAAAATCGGGCTCAACATAGTAAATAGTTTCCTCGTTTTTCAACAGATCTTTTCCAGCCTTATCCTTAACGCGAATGATTCTCCAATTTCTGAAAATAGCGGCTGATTTTTCTATTCCGATAATTTCACTTTTTGCCGCTTTTACAGTCGGAATAGGAACCGCGTTTGAGTAATCGTCAAAAACTTGATACTTCCATTCTGTTACAAAGCGATAAATCCGATTTTCGTTCTGTACGCCTTCATCAAAACTTAATTGGTAGCGTATAAAAAGAAAAATAAGGATACAACTTGCCATACCAATGGAAAGACCTATTACATTGATAAACGTATAGCCTTTATTTTTCCAAAGGTTTCGCAGAGCGATTTTTAAGTTGAGTTTGAACATTCTTTTGAATATTTAGTAGTTAGCTTTTAGTATTTAGATTTGATACTTATGATCTAACTAAATCAGTTCTTCGTTTCTACTTTTATTAATCTTTTCTGAAATCACATGGCCATCTTTAAGGTTGATGATCCTATTGGAGAAACTGGCGTCATGGCTAGAGTGCGTAACCATTACAATAGTGGTTCCCAATTCATTTAATTCGCAAAGCAACTCCATTACTTCATTACCATGCGAACTATCTAAGTTACCGGTTGGCTCATCTGCCAAAATCAGTTTCGGTTTAGTAACTAAGGCTCTTGCAACGGCCACACGCTGCTGCTGTCCACCAGAAAGCTGCTGTGGAAAGTGACCAGAACGGTTTACAATGTTCATTCTGCCAATAATTTCGTTCACTAACTTTTTACGCTCGCCAGCCGGAACCTTATTGTAGATTAAAGGCAACTCAATATTTTCGAAAACTGTTAGCTCATCAATTAAATTGAAATTTTGAAAAACAAAGCCCATATTTTTCTTACGGAAATTAGAACGTTCTCTATTGTTTAGCGTTAAAAGCTCGGTATCTATAAATTTATAACTGCCATTTTCTGGATGATCTAACAAACCCATCACATTTAACAAGGTAGATTTGCCACAGCCTGATGGCCCCATGATCGAAACAAACTCTCCTTCTTTTACGTGTAAATTAATCCCATTTAATGCTGTTGTTTCTACTTCTTCAGTTTTATAAACCTTTTCTAGATTTTCTATTTTAATCATAACATCGTTAGTTATTTATATCTTTTTATTTCTTTAATAAATCAAATCCGTTCTCAATTTATCGACTAATTTCTACCTCTTCGTATTGGTTAAACTGGTCGTAAGATGAAGTAATTACCTCGTCTCCTTTCGCTAAACCATCTAGTATTTCATAGTACAGGTAATTTCTTCTTCCGATTTTTACGTTCCGCTTTATTGCTATACCGTTATTAACCACAAATACCCAAGTGCCTCCTGTGCTTTGAAAAAATTGTCCCTGCGATAGTAGTAATGACTTACTGTTATCAGATAAAGTTAGTTTAGTTTGTAAAGATAATCCACGGCGTAAACCCTCTGGCGAAGCAGATTTAAAAACCATTTCTACCTGAAATTGCCCAGAAGTAACCTCTGGTATCACCTTACTAACTGTTAAATTATAAACTTTATCATTAAACTCGCAGGTTGCTGTTTGGCCTTCTTTTACACGGTTGATATAATATTCATCAACACTAGCTTGCAGTTTATAACCTTGTAAAACATCGATTTTTCCAATCATTTCATTCGAATTGTAAGACTTACCAATCACCGGATCGTAAGAAGAAAGCTTACCAGATACTGGCGCTTTAATCGTCATGTTCTCTATATTTTTACGGATCATTGCTAAACTTTCATTCATTTGCCCCATTGATTGATCTATTTGTGCCAATTGCAGGTTACGGCTCTGGTTCTCTTGCATAATTGCTTTGCGAACAATTTTTAGTTTTCCTTGGTAATATTCATAATCCTGATTGGATTTGTTAAACTCTTGAAGTGTAATTACTTTTTTGGAAAAAAGTGCACTATCCAAGCGATACTGACGAGTTGCTGTTCTTAAACTATTTTCCACATCCAAAACATCTTGGTTCAACACCCTTTGGTTCTGCTCTAGGTCTAATCTCGACTTTCGAAGCTGATTAATTTGTTCAGTAGCGGCAGTTTGACTAGAAGTGTAACTCAGCATCGCATTTGAATTTGCTATCCTTAACAAAGGTGCGCCTTTAACCACCGAAGCCCCATTTTCTACAAAAATTTCAGCAACAGTCCCTCCTTCTGGAGAACTCACGATAACAGACGTTAATGGCACAACACTCGCATTCAATAGCACCACATCTTCAAAATCGCCGTAGGCAACCTTGCTAATGGTTAATTTTTCGGCATCAGCAGTATAAGTCTTTTTTAAGGATAAAGTATATCCGTAAATAACAATCACCACAAAAGCAATCAATCCGCCTGCTATTGCCAAAGTCTTCGGGGTCAGTCTTTTTTTCTCTATTTTTTTATCCATTGATTGGTGCAACTATGCAACTCCCCATTAACTAAGCGCATGCCAAAACAGATACAACCCAACAACTCACTAAAAAACAAGCAATTTACAAAAACACACCACAACTCACTGTTCATTATCGAACAGTCACTGTACAACAATGAACAGTTTAAACTAAATTTGCTCATAAGACTGGCCTTTTCCACTGCCTTACCAAAAATGTAAAGCTGAAAAGCATGTGCTCCACTTATACCAAAAACTAATTTTATGCTAGATTCTACAGTTTTAGTAATTGATGATGACGACGATATTCTTCTTAGCGCTCGCCTATTTTTGAAGCAACAGGTAAAACAGGTCATCACTTGTAAATCGCCGAAAGAAATCAATGTTTTAATCAGCAAAAACGAAGTTGACATTATTTTGCTTGATATGAATTATCAAAAGGGCGCAAGTGATGGTAGAGAAGGCTTGTATTGGTTGGAGCATATCTTATCTATTGATAAGGATTATGTGATTATTTTAATGACAGCTTTTGGAAATGTAGAGCTTGCTGTAAAAGCTATAAAAAATGGTGCTACAGATTTCATTTTGAAACCTTGGGAAAATGAAAAATTGTTTGCGACAATATCTGCTGCATCTAAACTTCGTGAATCAACAAGAAAAACAAAAAAGCTCGAAAAAATTCATACCTCTTTGCAAAAAGATATGGCTCGTGGCTTTGAGCATATTATTGGCGAATCGGAAAGTATCGAACAATTACAAAACACCTTGTTAAAAGTAGCCCCAACAGATGCTAATGTTTTAATTTTGGGAGAAAACGGAACTGGAAAACAAGTATTTGCCTATGAAATACATGGAAATTCGCAACGAAAGAATCAGGTTTTCATGCATGTTGATCTAGGTGCTCTAAATGAAAATCTTTTTGAAAGCGAACTATTCGGTTACGCAAAAGGTGCTTTTACTGATGCAAAAGAAGATAAACCTGGTCGTTTTGAATTAGCAGATGGTGGAACTATTTTTTTAGATGAAATTGGAAATCTCAGTTTACCGCTGCAAGCGAAGTTATTAAGCGTATTACAAAATCGAACCGTTACCCGTTTGGGCGAAAGTAAAGAACGTAAGGTAAATGTGCGTTTAATTACAGCAACTAATATGCCCTTAAATGAAATGGTGGCCAAAAATACTTTTAGGCAGGATTTGCTTTTCCGTATCAATACCGTTGAACTTTTACTACCGCCATTAAGAAAAAGAGGTAACGACATCTTGCTTTTAGCCAATCATTTTCTGCAGGTTTTTAACTCAAAATATCATAAAGAAATTAGAAAACTAAATTCTAAAACTCAGGAATTACTGTTAAACTACCAATGGCCCGGTAATGTGCGTGAGCTGCAACATGTTTTAGAACGTGCTGTGATTATGAGCGACGGAAATGAGATTTCTGAAGAAGATTTACAGCTAAGTCCACAACGCTTTGCACAACAAACAGTATTGCCTGACGAAATGGAATTGAGCAACATGGAAAAAATGATGGTGCAAAAAGCCATTGATAAACACAAAGGAAACATATCTAGAGCTGCTGCAGAGTTAGGTTTAACTAGAGCAGCTTTGTATAGAAGGATTGAGAAATTTGGAATTTGATTTAAAGGCAACTTTATACTTTTAGCTTTATACTTTTTGCCTTATGCTTTTAGCTTCACACTTAAAAATATGTTTTATAAACGTTTTACTTTTCGGTTAATACTTAGATTGGTCGTCATTAATTTGCTTGGCTACCTACTATTTTACCTGCTAAAAAACACCCAGTTATGGTTTACTATTGTTGGGGTAGGCTTAATTTTTATTGGCGCAGTAATATCGTTATACTACTACATCAACGAAATCCGATCTGACATTAAACGGTTTATTCTTGCCGTAAAAACTCGTGACCATACTTTAAATTTTAAAAACAAGGCTACTAAAGGGAGTTTTCCAGAGTTGTACGAATCTTTTGGAGAGATTTTACAAGTGCATAAGCAAATCAAGATGGAACAAGAAACCATGTTCCAATTGATTAAAACTATTTTAGAACAAGTTCCAGTTGGTGTTATTGTAATTGACAATACTAAAACAGATCAGAACAGCGAAGAAATTGCATTTTTTAATCAGGCAGCTTCAAATTTACTGGCTGTTCCAGCTTACAAATATTGGCATCGCATCAAACAACATGCACCAAAATTCGTGAACGAAGTTGAACAGATTTCAACTGGCGGAAAAAGGTTTTTAGAGCTTAAAATTCAGGAAAAACTAATTCAACTTTCCATAGAAGTAATTCCGCTGAACCTTTACGGTAAAAGTTATACAATTATCAGTTTTCAAAATATCAAAGATGAAATTGAACAAAAGGAAACTGAAGCTTGGAATAGATTGATCGGGGTAATTTCTCACGAGATACTCAACAGCATTACGCCCATCAGCTCTTTATCCGACACGATCAATAGTATGGTTGCGGATAAGGAAAATCTCGATTTAACAGAAATGGATGATTTAAAAACAGCTTTGCAAACCATCAGAAGGCGTTCTACGGGCTTATTGGATTTTGTGAAGGACTATCGTTTAATTGCCGAATTGCCAACTCCCGTTTTAGAACCTCATACCATTGGCGAAATTCTAAAACACATCAAAGTCTTAATGCAACCTTTTGCAAAGGTTAAAAATGTGAATTTAGCTATCGAACAAACTTCATCAAAAATAACCACTAAGCTAGATTTAAAACTTATTGAACAAGTATTAATCAACCTCATTACTAATAGTATTTACGCTGTAGAAGACATTGAAAACCCACAAATTTGGGTTACTTATCGCCTAGAAAATGGAAAGCTTTATATCGATGTCAACGACAATGGAAAAGGTATAGAAGCTAGCGATATGGAGAAAATTTTTGTTCCTTTTTATACCACGCGAAAAAATGGATCGGGCATTGGCTTAACCATTAGTAGGAATATTATGAAAATGCACCGTGGTAGCATTGAAGTTGTTTCTACACCAAATGAAAGAACTACTTTTTCTTTATTGTTCAATTATGCGTAGAAAGAAGGACTGCTGCTTTCTGTAGTTACAACTCCATAAATTTCTAACTTACTGTTGCTCGTACAGAGCTAATAAAAACAACGCATTGCCAAACTTTACAGAGCCAAATAAAGTTTTATCTTTGTAATTGAAGGGTATACAGTATGGCACAGTATAGGTTATATGGAGATCAGGAGTTAGTAGAATCGATACGAAATGGCGATGAACGTGTACTCATCGAGATCTACAATCGCTACTGGGATAAGATGCTAGCTGTTGCCTATAATCGTCTGGGCAATCAGGAAGAAGCGGAAGAATGCGTTCAGGACGTACTATACAAACTTTGGAAACTTCGTGATGATTTTAGCCTTTCTGAAATAAATCTTGTCAATTACCTTTCGCGTGCCATCCGTAACCAGTCGTTCAATGTGCTGGACCGTCGACACCGTGAAAGACTAAGATCCGAAAATTATGACCCCGTAATAGATGTCAATCATCTTTCGCCAGAACGTACACTGATCGCTCGCGAGCTACAACAGCAGTTAGACGAATCAATTAAGGCCTTACCACCTCAATGTCAGCTGGTATTTAAGCTCAGTCGACAAGAAGGATTGTCAAACAAAGAAATTGCCAAAGTTCTCGACGTTTCAGAGAATACGGTAAAATCGCATCTTAAAAAAGCAGATAAAGAAATCAAGGGAAATATAGAGCTTTTAACAGCTGTTATCTTTATTTATACTTTTTTTCAAAAATAATTTAACCCTACTCACCCTAAATCGTTTTTCTACTGTCTATTATAGTAGAAAAGCATGAGAATGGACCAGAATTCAGCATACATTGAGCAATTAGTTTATAAATTTAATACAGGTACAATATCATCTGAGGAATTGCAGATTCTTAAAGATTGGTATAATAGTCACAATGACGAATTCGTCCAAATTTCCACTGCACAAAATGAAACGCATGATTCAGTGAAATCTCGTATGCTCAATGGCTTGCTTTCTAAAATCAATGCGCCCACAGTTATACCTCGTAAACATTCACAAATGTGGAGGTGGGTGGCGACAACAGCTGCTCTTTTTATCCTTGCGCTAGGTACTTGGTTCATGATACAATACCAAAAGCAAACGTCGCAACCTATCGCCAGTCGCAACATTATTGAACCCGGAAGAAACAAAGCCACGCTGACACTCGCCAATGGCAAAACCATTTCATTAAGCAGTGCACAGACGGGAATCTTAACCGGAAAAGATATCCGCTACAGCAACGGACAAGCCATTGCTGGCACAGGCGATACTGAGGCGTACAAAGGAATGCTTTCGCTACAAACACCGCGCGGTGGCACTTATAAAATTACCTTACCCGATGGCACTGAAGTTTGGCTAAATGCGGACTCGAAGATCACTTACCCTTCGAAGTTTGAAGGGGATGCTCGAGTAGTTCGTTTGGAAGGCGAAGCTTACTTTCATGTTCAAACCACCTATGATCAATTGAATCAAAAAATTCCGTTTAGAGTGATTACCGACCAACAGGAAATAGAAGTATTAGGCACTCAATTTAATGTCAATGCTTATTCGGAAGAACCATCGGTGAAAACCACGCTGTTAGAAGGCAGAGTTGCCATCAGGAACCAGCAAGGCCGTGTACTCTTATTGCCGCAACAACAAGCCGTTACCACAACCACACACAACCATATACAAAAAGTTAATGTTGACAACTATGTCGCTTGGCGTGATGGAAAATTCAGTTTTGATGGCAAAACATTCAAAGAAATCATGGATGAAATTGCCCGTTGGTACGATCTTAAAATCGTTTACGAAAATGGTATACCCGACGAAGAACTAACTGGAGATGCCTATCGTAACCAAAATATCCACTTTGTAATAAAGCTATTGGAAAAAGTAGCCCAAGTCAATTACAAATTAGACGTCTCTCGCCGCCAACTAACCATTGGGGAAAAGAAACCGAAATGATAACTACCTAAACCAAACTAACAATGAAATGAACCACTAACCAAACCCACCCTTAAAAGTAAAATACTGGATCAATAAGAAAAAGGAAGGACGGCCATCCTCCCCTTTCAATTATTGATTGGTTCAGTATGCCTTTAACCTACAGCAAACTTTTGCACCAATCAAACAACCTAATTTAATGAATAAAAACTATTTATCACAATTGATGAAGATCATCATGTGCATACTACTCACTGGATTTATGACGGTGAGTGCTGCAAGCTATTCTCAGCAAATCACACTTAAAGGGAAAAACATACCTTTTTCCATAGTGCTAGATGCCATCAGAAAACAAAGTAAATACACTGTTTTCGGCACAAAAAAATTAATCGAATCTGCAAATCCCGTAAGCATAGACGCAAAAAACATGCCTCTTGCTGAGTTTTTGGAGCAAATTACCCGAGGTCAACATATGGATTTCGCCATTGAAGACAAAACCATTTCTTTATCGGCATTACCTTTAGAGAAATCTCCAACGTCATCTATTATGGTGCAAAAAACCTTAAGTGGTATAGTTCGTGATGCAGAAACCAGAGCGGCCTTAGGCGGCGTAAATATTCAACTGAAAGGAAGCTCTCTAAAAACGCAAACCGATGCCAAAGGGCAATACAAGTTGACCTTGCCAAGTACAGAAAACAAGCAAGTCTTGGTGTTCTCTTACGTAGGGATGAAGCGTTTGGAAGTCACCTACAAAGACCAAGAGACACTGGATGTAGAACTTAACGCGGAAAACAACCCGATGGGCGAAGTTGTAGTTACCGGTATCTATCAGCGTAATCGTGAAGTCCATACAGGTTCTTCAGCGGTCTATAAAGCTAAAGACCTAATGATTGTGGGCAATCAAAATTTGCTTCAAAGCTTAAAGACACTAGATCCCTCTTTCGCAATTGTCGACAACAACACCTTCGGTTCCAATCCCAATCGACTACCCGACATTGAAATTCGCGGTAAAAGTAGCGTTATCGGTCTAAGCGATCAGTTTGCGGCGAATCCGAATCAGCCTTTGTTTATTTTGGATGGTTTCGAAAGTACCTTAGCCATCATTGCCGACTTGAGTATGGACCGAGTAGAGAGCATCACCCTACTAAAAGATGCCTCAGCAACTGCCATTTATGGGTCCAAAGCGGCAAACGGAGTGGTCGTGATCGAAACTAAGCGTCCAGCTCCTGGGCAATTACGCATTAACTACACCTTAAATGGATCCGTTAGTTTTGCCGACCTGAGCGACTACAACCTGATGAATGCAGAAGAAAAGTTACAGTTCGAACTGCTTTCAGGTTTTTATGGCTTGCTTGATGCGAACGGAAATATTCTATTAGGTGCGAATACAGCCAGCGAAGCCAACTATTTTGACCGTTTAAAAGAGGTGAAACGTGGCGTAAATACCTCTTGGACTAATGAGGCATTGCGAACTGCGCTTAGTCAGCGGCATACCGTTTTTGCTGAAGGTGGTGACGAAAATTTGCGTTACAGTGCATCAATGAACTATGGACTAACCGCTGGGGTAATGAAAGGTTCAGATCGACAAACGACCAATGGAAATATTCGTTTATTGTACAGAAAGGGGAATATATCTGTCAACAACTCCTTGAGCATCGACTTTGTGAAATCTAACGTCGAATCTACTCCTTTTTCAGCTTTCTCGCGTGCAAATCCCTACTATAGAAAATATGACGATTTAGGTAATGTACGTAAAGTTTTGGAAAATTTTAGGGCCTATGGTAATGCTGGACTTGTGCCACAGTATAGTCCGCTTTACGATCAAAGTAACCTCAACATCAACGAATCGAAATCTCAAGGATTTACAAACAACTTTGAAATGGAATGGCGAATATCTGAGACTTTACGGGCACGTGGTCGTTTTGGATTGCGCAGTATCATCAACAACCAAGTGATTTTTCGCTCCCCATTTAACAGTGAATTTGATGGTACCGATGTGCTGTTGAAAGGGAATTATAATGAGTCGAATGACAAAGACATGAATTACGATGGGGATTTGTCCTTAACCTTCGGGAAGCTATTCGCTCAAAAACACATGGTCAATGCCGTTGCCGGAATGCGTATGGAACAGAACAACACACGTTTGAGTTCTTTTATTACGCGTGGTTTTACGGATGATGAATTCTCCAATCCTAATTTTGCTTTGGGTTACGATACTGAATCTAGGCCAGCATACACTGAAACCAAACGCCGAGGCGCAAGTTTCTTCACCAATGCAGGTTACGCATTTGATCAACGATATATCGCTGATGCTACCCTACGCTCAGACGGCTCATCTGTTTTTGGTTCCGACAGACAGTTTTCTGTGATTTGGTCTTTCGGTTTAGGTTGGAATATTCATAATGAAGCCTTTATGAAAAAAGGGAGTTTACCATGGATAGAGCAATTGCGTTTGCGCGGTTCCATTGGGAACCCGGGAAATCAAAACTTTAGTAGTTACATTTCCACTAGGATTTATAAATACAACAATGACAACAGAAATCCATTTGGCGCAAGTACGATCATTAGCAACATGGGTAATAAAAGCCTGAAATGGCAAACAACATTAGATCGCAACATCGGATTAGATTTTACAGCCCTATCATCTCGTTTTCGCTTCACATTAGATTACTTTGTAAAAGACACCGATCCATTATTGGCAATTATTACCCTGCCCGCTTCTACTGGGGTTTATCAAATTGCCCAAAACGTAGGCGGCCAAGTAACCGAAGGTTTTACCATTACTACCGATTACAGCATCATCAAAAAAGAGCAGTTCAATTGGAGGGTGAACCTAAACATGAGGCAGTTGAAGGCAAGATACCACCATATGGGTAATGCTTTAAACAGTTTCAATGAAGGTAATAAGAGTCGTAACTTGCTGCGCTATTATGATGGTGGAAGTCCGTCAGATCTTTGGGCGGTACGCTCAGTTGGTATTGATCCGGCAACTGGACGAGAAGTTTTCCTAAACAGAAATGGAGAACAAACCTTCGTGCATAACTTTCAAGACGAAGTAGTGGTTGGTAACAGCGATCCTGACTTGGAAGGTATAATCGGTACCAACCTTTATTACAAAGGATTTACCATGTCTTTGAATTTTAGATACAGAATTGGTGGACAAGCATTTATGCAGACTTTGTTTGATAAGGTAGAAAACATTACGGCAACCGGTGTAGCACTGAATCAAGATAAACGTGCCTTATATGATCGTTGGAAGCAGCCTGGTGACAACGCTAGATTTAAAGCGATTTCTAGAACTGAAGTGACACCCATTTCTTCACGTTTCGTAGCCAACAACGATATGTTCATCGGCGAAGCGTTTTCTATCGGCTATGAAAATGCTACCGCGAAATGGTTAAGGACAATACGCGCCTCTTCTTTCACATTTAGGGCATATACCAACGACATCTTTCATATTTCCTCTATCAAAAACGAGAGAGGTATCGATTATCCATTTGCCAGATCAGTTTCATTTTCGGCAGCTGTAAGATTCTAATTTAACTGTAACAACATGAAGATATTATATCAATTAAAATGCTGCTTGATCTTAAGCCTTTTCACATTATCGTGCAGCAAATGGGTGGATGTTAAACCTACCGACAGACTGGGAGAAGACCAGCTCTTCGTTAACAAAGAAGGTTATTTGAAAGCACTCAACGGCGTATATGTAGAAATGGCAAATACAGCACTGTATGGGCAAACGATGACGGTTGGCGCTGTAGATGTTTTGGCTAACTACTATTACATGCCCAGCTCAGTACATAGTTATTACAATTATACGGTTTTCGACTATCAGCAGATCGGGCCAAAATCAACTTTCAATAGTGCTTGGGTGAAGGCTTACGAGCTCATTGCCAACTGTAATGTGATTTTAGAAAAATGTGGTGATGCACCAAGCAATGTGCTTCCCGAACCTTACTATGGGATCATCAAGGGTGAAGCATTGGCATTACGCGCTATGTTACATTTCGATATGCTACGCCTTTATGGACCAATTTATACTGAAGCCGACAAGACGAAACCGGCCATTCCTTATGTCAACAAAACCGGATTTGACATACAACCCATTTCAAACTCGGAAAAAGTAATGGATTTAATTACTGGCGATCTTAATGCGGCATTGGAATTAATGTCGAATACCGATCCAATTCGTACAGAAGGGGTTAGAAACGCATCGAATACTGCTGGCCCCAACGATTTGTACTACCGACAATACCGTTTGAATTTCTATGCGGCAAAAGCCCTTTTATCGCGTGCCTATTTGTGGCAAAATAAAAAAACAGAAGCATTAACACAGGCAGAGTCGCTGCTTGCAGAAATACAGACCGGTACTAAAAATGTATTTCCTTACGTCACGTTCGCTGCCGCAACCAATATAGAAAAGCCTGACCGCATGTTTTCGACAGAAGTGATGTTTTCGTTATATAATATCAATAGGATTAAAGTTTACAACCAATTGTTTGATGTGAATCTGGTACCTAATAGCAAATTGTCGTTTACCGCTGGCGATGTGAATGAAGATCGAGTCAATTCCATTTACGATGATGCCAATGACTATCGTCGCAGAGTTTGGCAAAGTGCTTCCTCTGGTACTATTACTGCAACCACCAACGTGAAGTTTGCTGATGTGCTAGATGGTCCTGGCCGATATATGATGCCATTGATCCGTCTTTCTGAGGTTTTATTGATTGCTGCAGAGTGCCATCCAGACTTAACAACAGCCACGGCCTACTTTAACAAATTACGAACAGCTAGAAATTGTGTGAGCTTAAACCCAACAAACGCCGCATTGCTAAAAACAGAGATCGGCAAAGAATACAGAAGGGAAATGCTTGGCGAGGGACAAACTTTTTTCTTTTACAAGCGAAATTCGGCAACAGCTATTCCAAACCATGCCACCTTGCGTATTACGCCAGAGAAATCAATGGCTTTGTCTGCTTATGTCGTACCACTTCCAGACAGTGAAATTGCTTTAAGAAATTAATTAAAGGACAGAAATATGAAAAAGTTATTGGTCTATATTTTAGTACTACCTCTCGCCCTCTTTTTGTCGGGATGCCAAAAAGAGATGATGGAATATGAAGGTAAAGAAGGCGTTTATTTTGCTGTTCAACATGGAAACAAATCATTGAGTATTAACTCATGGCCATTCCAGCCGTTTAGCGATGTTGCCTTTGTGAGCATTGGAAAGAATGAAGTAGATTTTCCCGTAAAAGTGATGATCACTGGTCCTGTAAAAAATTATGATCGTGTTTTTCGGCTTGCAGTTAATCCGGATTCTACAACCGCTATCGAAGGGCAACATTATATGCCTTTGCAGACAGAATGGAAAGTACCTGCTGGAAAAGTTTCGGTAGATGTGAATATCCGATTAAAGCGCTCTCCAGATTTAGAAACCAAGGCCGTGACCCTCGGCTTGAAATTAGTTGAAACGAATGATTTTAAGCTTTCGTTCCCAGAATGGGATGCGATCCCCAATCTAACTGGTGGGGTCGTAGTTAAGGAGTTTGATGCTAGTCTGCACACGCTTCGAATCAATGATCTCATGATACAGCCCGCTATTTGGCCAGGATCGATACAGCCAGTAAATAGAGAATCTGGCCTTTTTGGCGTTTTTACGCGTAAGAAAATGCAGTTCCTCATTGACAATCTTGGTTTAAAATACGAAGACTTTGCCAGTTCGGAAACTATGCCCCAAGCGCGATACATTTTAGTTGCTTCAGATGCTGCGGCAATCTTAAAGGCGCGTTTTGATGCTAAAAACCCAGTTCTAGAAGACGATGGGCGATTAATGTTCATTGGTGCAGTACCTTGGACAAGTGTCATCGGCGTTCCTTACGTTCCTTGATCATTTGGGATGTTGGCAGGTCTTTTAAACCTTAATAATCAATAAAATATAGTTTGGGTGGATTTTCAAAGATCATGACCATTACTATTGGGCGATAATTATTGAATAAAAATATATCAATGAAAAAAAATTATATACTCCTACTACTTTCTTTACTTCTTATTGCAGCTTGCACTAAAGACGAAGGTAATTACGATTATCAAGCAATCAACGAGCTTGATATCAAAGGTGTGAATGCCGAGTATCTGCTACGCACAGGGATCGACACCCTTAAAATTAAACCGATCATTGCTGGAACCTTAGATCCAACAGTTGCTCCAAATAGGTATAGGCATCTTTGGATTGTGAGGTTAAGCACCTTTGTTTACGATACCGTTGGCCGTGAAAGAAATTTAACCTACCCTATTAAATTAAGTCCGGTACCCTACGATCTGTTTTATCGCGTTTTAGATAAGGAGACGGGGGTAACTTGGTCTGCAAATGTAAAATTGAACATTAGGACACCATTTTCTAAGGGCATACTCATTATGGGTGAAGATGATGAAGGTTATGCTGAAGCTGAAATGCTGTCGATGTTATCGGATACAGTACATGTGAAGCATATTTTATCGAGTAGCGCGCTGCCCAAACTGCGGGATCCCATTAGTTTAGTGCATACCAGTGGCACCGATAACTACTCCAAACTTTGGGCCTTCACTAAAAGTGGATCATACTTTTTAGACCGTGCTACAATGGCAGGAAATCCCGCAAATACATTTAGCAGAACGCTTTACGTATCCGAAGCACTAGATGCATCCTCACTACATCCAGTGGCTTATGCGCCTCAGATTCGCACGGCGGCCGGCGCCATTGGAAGTACTTTATACAGAGCAATGATCACTAAAGGCGGAGATGTATTCGCTAGCGTACCTCTTTTAATGGGCGGCGACTTTTTCAATAATCCGGTTAATCGATTAGCCACTGCGCAAAATGTACGTATCCCTGCTGCGCCCTATATTTTGTACCCTATCAATAGCATGAACTCCTTTATGTGGTACGATACGCAAAACAACCGATTTCTAAATTACACCAGTATTGGCTCTGCAGTAGCCTCTACTACCATCGCTGATGTAGCGGGCGGTGCTTTCCCTTGGAATCAACCTGCGGGCAGAACATTAGTATATGCCGAAAATACACGCAATACGGACGGCGGATCTACTAATGGCAACTCCTTCGCCATTATGAAGGATGCTGACCAAACCCATCATATCTATAAATTTTATGCTAATGGCACAAATCCGGCAAAACGTGCGCTCTATACCATAAAATCGATGGCCATTGATTTTGATAAGGCAAAATTCTACGCCTTTTCTTCCAATCGTACAGTGGTATTTTATGCGGTAGGGAATAAGTTGTATGCCTATGATTACAATCCGGGTTTTGAAAAGATTTATACTTTTCCAGCAATCAATGACGAAATCAGTATGATCAAGTTTGATACCCAGATCGACTTTTCAGTCAACAGCCTATATATCGCTACTTACAATGCAACGACCAAAGGCACGCTTCGTAGATATCTATTGGGTTCAGACCCTAACGTGGTTGATATTAAATTAGCAGACAAAAGCACCTGGTCTGGCTTGGTCAAAGTAAAAGACATCAACTGGCGAGCCATCAATTAATCCTTCTAAAAACTACACACATGAATTTAAGAAAATTTATTATCCTAGCGCTCTCCATTTTTCCACTCGCGGGATTTTCACAAAATATCAATTACACGATAGCAGGAAAAGTAAATCCGAAATATAATGGGCGTTTTATCAAGTTGATCTATGCACTGGACAACAACACTAAAAAAGTTGACAGCATCCAGATCAACAGTGGTAATTTTCTATTTAACGGACAGATCCAACGTCCAGTAGCAGCAAAAATTACCGTTGATACGGAAGATCAAGGAGATAGGATTGATCTATTCCTATCAGAAGGAACGGTATACGTCAATGCCAAAGATTCGATCCACTATGCCCAAATAAGCGGCAGTGAATTAGCAGAGGCCTATGAAAAATTGGCTAAAGTGTTAAGGCCTTTAGACGATGAGCTAATTGACAAAATTATGGCCATCAAAACCATGCCTGAAGGCGAAGCCAAAAAAGCTTACACGACGAAAGTATTAGCGGGTTTAGATGCCTACGGAATGCAAAAGAGAGCAATTGTACATCGTTTTGTCCTGGACAATCCAAATTCATATGTTTCCTTGTACTTTTTAGAAAAAGGCTCGCCAGGCAAACTGATCAATTACGAATCCACTTATCCATACTACAGCAAATTGAGCGAGGAAGTTAGAGAGACAGCACTGGGAAAAGAGTTAGGACAAAGGTTATTGGCTTCAAAAGGTGTGCTAACTGGTGAGCAATTTAAAGACTTCGTCTCTACTACGCCAGATGGAAAAAAATTGAGTCTTAAAGACGTGCTGAGCAAAAACAAATATACATTGGTAGATTTTTGGGCAAGTTGGTGCGGTCCCTGTAGAAAAGAAAATCCGAATGTAGTGAAAGCCTTTGATGCTTTTAAAAACAAGGGTTTTACGGTGTTAAGTGTTTCTTTAGATGACAATGCTGCCAAGTGGAAAGAAGCTATTGAAAAAGATGGTATGCCTTGGTACCATGTATCCAGTTTAATGGGTTGGAAAGAGCCTGCAGCCACATTATATGGCATTCGAGCCATTCCGCAAAATGTATTGGTAGATGCGAAGGGTAAAATTATAGCAACCAATCTTCGTGCAGAAACACTATACAATAAAATCGAATCTTTATTCAATTGATCCAATACGAACAATGAAATTTATGAATTATTTAATTACCCTAGTCATTGGTGCCTTTATGTTAAATACTGCCAAGGCACAGGAAGGCTTTATGGTTAAAGTAAAAATTGCAAAGCCTGCGTTCGAAACCAACATGGCTTTGATGAGCTACTATAACGGCAAATTCAAATACGACACCACTAGGGTTCATGATGGTCAGTTTGAATTAAAAGGAAGCTTAAAAAGACCAGTGAAAACTTCTCTGTTTATCAACTATAGCAAAGAAGAACAGGCAAAAACTAAAAAGACAGGCGAAAGTAGATCATTTTACATAGCTGGAGGAACAACAACTATTATTGGCGACGATTTGCTGACTGCTAAAATTATGGGCGGTGCCGAACAGGAAAAATTTGCAGAATTACAAAAGCACTTGAATAAAATAGGTTGGATAGAGCAGAGTAAAGATGAAGCGCTAATCGCAAAACGCGATCAGATATACCTCGAGTTCATGCGGAAAAATCCGAATTCACAAGTTTCTTTTGATTTGATGAGCGGCATATCAACACCAAATTTTTTTTCTGCTCGCGCAAAAGAAATGGAAGAAATCTCTTTGCTTTTTCCACACGATTGGCAAGTCTCGGAAGATGGTAAAAAGGTGGCCAAGTTGGTTGAAGGTGCTAAAAAATTAGGTATCGGTAAACTAGCCATCGATTTTACTATGAATGATGTTGCAGGGAAGCCAGTTAAGCTATCTGATTTTAAAGGAAAGTATGTGCTATTAGATTTTTGGGCATCTTGGTGCGTACCCTGCAGGGCAGAGAATCCGGTGGTGGTGAGAGCCTACGAAACATTTAAAGATCGCAATTTCACGGTGCTTGGCGTGTCGTTAGATAAAGAGAGTGCTAAAAAAGAATGGGTTGCCGCCATTGCAAAAGACGGCTTACCATGGACGCACGTATCTGATCTAAAAGGTTGGGAAAATGCAGCTGCTCGTGCCTATGATGTACAGTCTATCCCAGTGAATTATTTAATTGACCCTCAGGGCAAAATCATTGGTGTAGGCTTGCGTGGCGAAAATTTAATGAAACAATTGGAGAAATTACTTTAATCATAAGGGCTAAAAATCACGTTAATCTCTTACCATACTAGGCATTAACCTGTCAGTAGGTTAAAATTAAAACGAATCAATGAAACCATTTTGCAGTTTTAATTAATTTCAGAATAAAGGCCAAATAGCGATTGCTTTTGGCCTTTAATATTAAAAACGTGAGTTCGGGTTAAAGAAATGGAGTTTGGTTTTGGAGCGATGGTTTAAAAGCTCTCCGTTTAGCTTAAAACTGACCTTGGCTGGTGCGGTTTGCCGTAATTTGCCAAAGCAATCAATTTGTAGCATCAGGTGTCCCGAATATTCCTATCGGGTGGACACATCCTTTTCGGCTCAACATTAGCTCATCTCGATAGAGACCACTGTTCACCCCTATTTCGCCTGTTATTTTCCATAGATGATCCGACCCCTCTGGCCTTTGGGAATCTATTGGTTTGAGACTTGTGCTTAGGAATGTAAGTGGTGGATTGCACGGTTAAAATCGGTACAGGTCAGCCTGCTTCTCTTGTATAATGGCACCCAAATTCTATGGCGATAGCCGACTGCGTTTCCATTTCTCAAATCCTTCGCACCGCTGCCGGCTCTCTTATGTTGTGGTAGGTGGACGTTAGTTCAAAATTTGCGCACAATTCTACTGCGTCACCAGGCAAGGCCGAGAGCGTTCTTCGGTATGGAGGTGGTTAGCTTGGGCGGTTTAGGAGCTACCGTTGAAAAGCACTTGCTCCGATAATACGCCCGTCAATGCCCTTGCCAGCCTGATCAAAAAATGGAGCAAATAGGATCGGCTAGCACTGCCGAGCATCAGCCTGTCTATTTCTGACAGGCAGCGACAAGTTTTTTGATGCGCCTGGGTGTGAAAAGGCACCTCAGGGCATTGACGAGCGGTTTGGTTACTTTGTCGCGACAAAGTAACTAGGCCCAGTCGGCCATGAGGCAAAAATAAATCTTAATATTTTTGTCCACACGATAGGATCTGGAGAGAAGCGGAAAGCTACGAAGTAAATTTACTTCGGAATGAGGCGAAAATATAATGAATCGTTATTCTGGTAATATTAATCACTATTCTTATCTTGAACTCACGTTAAAAAAGAGGCGATCAAATCGCTTATATCAATTATTTGCTGTATATAATAATGTGACTTGCCCCACCCCACCTCCTACATCACACAAACTGTCATATGAATTATGCTTTCTCGGATTTTCGATTGTTCGGTAATCTCAACGTATAATTTTAATCAGGTACATACTCCCTACAGGTTGACATTTACTATTCACAGCTATTTTATGTATTTTTGCGGTACATCTGCAATGTTTGCAAATTTGTCTGTATAAAAATATTAAATAATTAAAAACAATACATATGTCATCAGTAGAGACAACTTACGTACCTTACAAAGTTAAGGACATATCACTGGCGGAATGGGGCCGCAAAGAGATCGAATTAGCAGAGGCAGAAATGCCAGGCTTAATGTCATTAAGAAAAGAATTCGGTCCAACAAAACCTCTAAAAGGCGCTAGAATTGCTGGATGTTTACACATGACCATCCAAACTGCAGTGCTTATTGAGACTTTAGTAGAACTAGGTGCAGAAGTAACCTGGTCATCATGCAATATTTTCTCTACACAAGACCATGCCGCCGCCGCTATTGCTGCTGCGGGTATCCAAGTTTATGCTTGGAAAGGTTTAAACGAGCAAGAATTTGATTGGTGTATCGAACAAACTTTGCACTTCGGTCCAGATCGTCAACCTTTGAACATGATCTTAGACGACGGTGGTGATTTAACCAACATGGTATTCGATAAATATCCAGAGTTAATTGCCGCTATCAAAGGTTTATCAGAAGAAACCACGACTGGCGTGCACCGTTTATACGAGCGTATGAAAAACGGCACCTTACACTTACCTGCAATCAACGTTAACGATTCAGTAACCAAATCTAAATTTGATAACAAATACGGATGTCGTGAGTCATTAGTAGACGCAATTCGTCGTGCTACTGACGTGATGATGGCTGGTAAAGTTGCCGTGGTTTGTGGTTATGGTGATGTGGGTAAAGGTTCTGCCGCTTCGTTAAGCTCACAAGGCGTACGTGTAATCGTAACTGAAATTGATCCTATCTGTGCTTTACAAGCAGCAATGGAAGGTTATGAAGTGAAGAAATTTGCTACTGCAGTGAAAGAAGCAGATATCGTGGTAACGACTACGGGTAACCGTGACATCGTTCGTGGCGAGCACTTCAAAACCATGAAAGATAAAGCGATCGTTTGTAACATCGGCCACTTTGATAACGAGATTGACATGGCTTGGTTAAACCAAAACTATGGCAACACTAAAGTAGAAATCAAACCTCAGGTTGATAAATACACTATCGACGGTAAAGATGTGATCATCTTAGCTGAAGGTCGTTTGGTCAACTTAGGTTGTGCAACTGGTCACCCATCTTTTGTAATGAGTAACTCATTCACTAACCAAACTTTGGCTCAATTAGAACTTTGGACTAACAGAGATGCTTACGAAAACAAAGTTTACGTTTTGCCTAAGCACTTGGACGAAAAAGTAGCTCGTTTACACTTAGAGAAAATCGGTGTAGAATTAGATGTACTTGATCCTCACCAAGCGGAATATATTGGTGTACCGGTTGAAGGTCCATTTAAACCAGAAGCTTACAGATACTAATCAACTTCTCGTTATTGCGAGGAACAGCTTGCCCGACTTTTCGGAAAAGCAATCTCATTTGCTAGATATAAAAAAGGATGTGCAATTTGTACATCCTTTTTGCGTTTAAGGGCAAAAAACGCACTCCATTTTAAGCTACTGAAAATAAATTCATTATTACCAAAAAAAGCATATCTTACCAATTAATTCTCAGTAGAGAAAACCAACTTAAAACTAAAACCACAAAAAAACAATGCACTTCTTTGAAAGGGTTCTGCAACCGCCTGCGTATGGCTGGAAAGATCTAAATGGTAGCTTAATTAAACCGACGGCTGCTCAAATATTATCAGAGTTCTTTAGCCGATTAAACATTTTTCGGGATAAACGAAACTGGCTGCCCTTATTAAGCTGGCTCAAAATCTTTTGCTTAATTCCATTCTTCTTCATCTTTTTAATTTACTATTTGGAATGGTGGACGTTGCTAGCAGCCTTTGTATACAGTATGATTATCATGGGTACGCATGGCACGATCTGGCACCACAGATATTGTACCCACGGCGCTTATACCTTTAAGAATAAATTCTGGCTTTTCTTAACCCAGAATCTAACGATCAACGTGATTCCCGAGGAAATTTATGTGATTTCGCATCACGTCCATCATTCGCTATCAGATCAGCCTGGGGATCCTTACAATGCCCGAGGGGGCTTTTTGTATTGTTTTCTGGCAGATGTAAACCATCAGCCTATAGCCAAAGACCTAAGTGAAGCCGAATTTAAACGTGTGCAACAATTGATGGAGCATACAGGTGTAAAATCAAACACTTATGCCGGATACTTAAAATGGGGCTCTTATGTTAATCCTAAGGGAGCAATTCTATCTTGGTTACTCAACTGGGCATTTTGGTATGCTGCTTTTTATTTAATTGGCGGACACGCCTTAGCCTGTACATTGTTTGGTGCCGCCGGCTTTTGGGGCATCGGGGTACGCACTTTCAATTACGAAGGTCATGGAAAAGGTGAAGATAAAAAGAAAGTCGGCACCGATTATAACTGGAAAGATAACTCCATTAACCAGCTATGGCCTGGTTTTGTAGCTGGCGAATGGCATAACAATCATCATTTATATCCTAAAAGTGCTAGAAGCGGCTTTAAGCCACATCAAATTGATTTAGCTTGGTACTACATCAAGATGATGCACACTTTTGGAGCGATAAGCCATTATAAATGCTTTAAGAAACAATTTTATGCGAAGCATTATTCACCTGTCGTATGCGACAAACAACCTAATCTTAGTGAAGGGCTCAGCTAAAACTGATTCATGCCATCTCCATGTCAGGTTTGCTCTTAATCGGCAACTTCAAACATAATTAATTGTTAATTGCAATGTATCTTATCGCCAATCGGGATGATAAACAATCTTAATTATTAGAAGAAGCGACAATTTTATTAGCAATTAACTTATGTCAAAAATAAAAATCAACAACACAGATTTAGAAATTTCACGCATTAATTTTGGAGGAAATGTATTTGGCTGGACACTGGATGAAAGGCAGTCCTTCGATATTTTAGATGCTTTTGCAGGCGCTGGATTTAACTTTATTGATACTGCCGACACTTATTCGTGGTGGGTAAATGGTACAGGTGGTCAATCAGAAACCATCATTGGAAATTGGTTAAAAGCTAGGGGCAACAGAAATGAAATGGTGATTGCCACTAAAGTAGGTTCTGAAACTAAAGAACACGGCTTTGATATCAGCAAAAAACACATTCTAAAATCAGTAGATGAATCACTAAAAAGATTGCAAACAGATCATATCGATTTGTACTACACCCACTTTGACGACAACAAAACCCCTGTAGAAGAAACACTTTCTGCTTATGATGAAATTATCAAAGCCGGAAAGGTGCGTTACATCGCTGCCTCAAATGTATCACCAGAAAGACTTGCGGAATCGTTTAATTTAGCAGAGAAAAATGGTTTACCTAAGTACGTTGCCCTACAGCCTCATTATAATTTGGTTGAGCGTAGCAAATATGAATCTGAATATGCTTCGTTAGTAGAAAAGTACAATTTATCTGTATTCCCCTACTGGGCTTTGGCAGCTGGTTTTTTAACTGGAAAATATCGCAGCGAAGCCGACTTCAGCAAAAGTGTAAGAGGGGAAGGCGCCAACAAATATTTAAATGATACGGGCTTATCAGTTTTGAACGCATTAGATAAAATTGCCGCTAAACATCAAACTAAACCGGCTACCATTGCCTTGGCCTGGTTGTTAGCTCAGCCAAATATTACTGCACCTATTGTAAGTGCCACCAACCAAGATCAATTGGCTACCTTAACCGCAGCACCTCAAATCAATTTAAGTAAGGATGATCTAGAGTTGTTAGATCAAGCTAGCAAATCTTAGTCAACAAGAAATAGGTCTTCTAGAGTGGAGACCTATTTCTTAATTTTGATAGACACTAAAGTTGCTCCAAAAATTCCATATACATGGGCACACTTCTTTCTACCCATTCTAGAGAGGCATTGACGTCTAGACCATAATAGGCAAAAAACGGCCTGTAATCTGCCTTCACATAAGCGAAACTTAGTTCAAAAGGTCTCAGTAACTCGTCCATTGGATACTTATATTTGCCCCCTATTCGATAATCTTCTTCATCCACGCCTACCGAAATGGCTAGTGCGATTTTCTTACCCGCCATTTTATAGCCACTTTTACTACCATAGGCCCAACCATGCAATACGACTTCATCTAGCCATGTCTTCAACAAACCTGGACAATTAAACCAGTAATAAGGGAATTGGAACACGATATTATCGTGTTGTTCAACGAGTCGTTGTTCAGCCTGCACATCAATTTTTCCATCTGGATAAACTTGATGTAATTGATGAACTGTGTACAACGCCGGGTATTTGCTCAGCTCTTCGACCCATCGTTTATTGATTACGGAAGTTTCGATATTGGGATGTGTAACTATGATCAATGTTTTCATTTGTCTATTTCTTATTGATTATTCTACAAAATTAAAAAGCATACCCATAATTTAGTAGCTTAGCTACCAATTGTAGGGTACTATAAAAAATGTAAGTAATGTCAAAAATTAAAGAAAGTTCTACCAATTTCGCCAATAAGCAAGCTTTGATGGAGGAGTGCGCGGAGGTTTATACAGCTAATATTATTGGCGGGCAGTGGTCTTTAGTCATTTGTTCATGGTTGCTGAACGGTAAGCTTAGATTTGGAGAGTTGAAGAAACTTCTACCGACGATTACAGAACGTATGCTGACTTTACAGTTACGTAAATTGGAAGAGCATAAAATTGTGAAGCGAACAGTTTACGCCGAAGTGCCACCACGTGTAGAATATGAGCTTACCGCAATTGGCTACGATTTGCGACCGATCATTCAGCTACTAGAGAAATGGGGAGAACAGCATAAACGGATGCTCGATGCGGGAAAAAACGAGACACCTCTAGCTTAGTTTAACTCTTAATTCTTGGACTGTGAATTAGCAAAAACTAACTTTAAAAGCTTATACGGACGCGTATTCATTTATAAGTTACCTCATCTAACCAAGCCTGTCTCGACCCCAGAAAACAACTTAAACTTTTGCACTACAGTCGCCAAGCACAGTATGGCTTCTAATAGTTGTTTCCATAGGTAGGCTTGATTCGCAAAAAGGCATGTGAGGACACTAATTTAGTGTTTGGTGTCTCCACCAAACACCATTAATACTTTAGTTGAGATCATGTCATATCATCAACTATATACATCACTAAAAATCAATAAAACAACTATTGAACTAAGGTTATTAATCATTTTCAAATGAGTAGAACATAAGTTATCCTCTCTTGTATCCATAAACCAGCATAATTATAGGAGACTTTAATGTCAATTAGCTAATTGCAGCCAGCTATGAGGTAAATTCACATCATCAACTACCTAAGTTTACTATTCCTCATCGGCTGTATTTTTTAATTTCATCAGTAAAGAGTAGGCGCCCTTTACTACTATCTTTTTGCCTTTTAAATCTGTGTCGATGGCCGTTTTACCATCAGCGGTTTCACCCGCTTGCACCGCCTGCATCACAAACTTTCGAGTGCCCGTTTGGATAAACACATAATCTTTGTTTTCGAAATTGACCATTGCATCTTCTGGTAAGAATTGAACTTTTTGGTTTTTAAATTGCAACTCAGCATTCATATACATACCTGGAACCAAGACTTTATCATACTGATCAAAATGGCAATGTACTTCACTTCTACCGCCTTCCACATTATGACTTACCAAAATCACCTCCGTTTCATATTTTTTATCTGGCTGCGCGTTAGTGTAAGCTAAAACTCGCTGACCAATACGGATTTGGTTAAGGTCTTTCTCGAAAATAGTCAAGTTCAAATGGATATCACTTGGATTAATTAGTTCAAAAATAACATCAGATGGTGTTACATATTTGCCGATATTCACATTTACCTTACTTACGTAGCCGTTAATTGGCGAATACACATTTACTGATTTTGAGATCTTACCCCCATTCAATTGCGCAACACTAATGTTGATTAACTTCATTTTCTCTATCAGGGCAGTATGCTCCACTTTTAAGTTTTGATATTCAGTTTCGGCTAGTTGCAAAGTTTTATCGCTATTTGCCTTACTTAGATTCAGCTCCTTTTGACGGGCAAGTTCTTTGCTGGCATAATTCAATTTATTATGGATGCTTAAATAATCTTGCTGTAATTGGATGTATTGTGGATCTTCCATTACTGCAATAACTTGTCCTTTACGTACCTGTGTGCCAGGTAACATTTTAGTAGATTTTAAATAACCACCCAAAGGGATGCTTACCGAAACCAGATTTTGGGGAGGTACATCAATTCTACCTTGCAGTTTTAAGACTTCGTTGATCTCTCCAAATCCTACTTCTCCAGTTTTTAGATTGATATTTTTTACCTGCTCGGTAGATAAACTTACTTCGTTTTCGTTGACAGCGATCACTTTTTCCTCTTTTTGTTCATTGCTTTTGCAAGCAAGTGTGAAAGAAATAGCCAAGGCTCCTAGATATAAATAGTGCTTCATTTGTATTATTGCGATAAAAGGTAATTCAATTCTGTAATGCTTGTATTCAATTGTTGGATGGCATCAAAGTAGCTTTCTTTGATACTGATGGCCTGATTGTTTAACATCGTCCATTCTAAATAATTGATTTCTCCGTTCTTTAACTGTTTATTTAAGGTCGAGGTGATCTCCTTCGCCGTTTTTAAGCCATCTCTCTCTAAACTTTCTACCAGTAGCAATTGCTGCTGATACTGTGTAAAGGCAGCTTTCAAACTTGTGCCGAGCTGCTTAGCGGTATTGGCTGTTTCAGATTTCCTAAATGCCTCGTAAGTCTTTGCAGACTTCACTTTATTGCGCTGCGCCCCGCCAAACAACGGAATGCTTAAACCCAATTGGAAAGATTGAAAGCGATCACTTTGATCAAATTTAATATCGTCTCTCAATGTGGTATTATTGTAGCCTATATTGAATTCTGGCAACAATTTAGCTTCCTCCACTTTTGTCGCTGACAAAGCTGCTTTTTCTTCTTGCTGCTGCAATCTGATCAACGGATGATGGCTCCAAGCAAGTGTATCTGCAAAGGTAATGGGCACTGCCCAAGATGATGCTTGTGGTTTTAAGGTCTGATCTGTATTGAGTAAAAAAGCTAATTGCTGTTGCAATATCAACTCCCTGATCTTAAGATTCTTCAACTTGGTGTTTACTTGTAATAACTGATTTTCGGCACTAGCCTTTTCCAAAAGACTGCTCTCGCCGGTTTTTAACCGTAATGCCGCCAATTGTTTCAATTTAAAATAAGCACTGTCGGCCTGTATATAAATTCCCTGCAACTGCTCTACCACTAGCAGTTCATAAAAAACCTGGGTAGTTATTTTAGTGAGCTCAGTTTTGTCTAGTTCCTTTTGTAGCAACGAAGTTTTCCATTCCTCCAAGAACTTATCCTTTTGTCTAACATATACGGTGGGCAAGCTAAAACTTTGGCTTACGCTCAATTTATTATCTGCAAGATTACTATTGTATTTACCATATTCGCCACTGATACTTAAGGGCGCAATAGTCGTAGCCGTTTTACTCAACTGTTGGCTGTAATCTGCTTTCAACTGACTGCTCCGTAAACTGATGTTATTTTTGTACAAACTATCTAATGCGGCATTGAGCGCAATAGGCTTTTGTGCCTTTGTAGAAAAACCAGTGAAACCGATGAGCATACCTAATATAACAGTAGCTTTTGATAGCTTTTTCTTTCTTAAAAAGCCTTTCTCAAAACTTACATATAAAATAGGCAACACAAAAAGAGTCAATAATGTGGCAATCATTAGACCACCGATCACTACGGTTGCTAAAGGACGTTGCACCGAAGCTCCCGCCCCATTGCTCAGCGCCATTGGTAAGAAACCGAGCGAAGCAACGAAGGCTGTCATCAACACGGGTCTCAAACGGGTTTTAGTCCCTTTAAGCACGATTTTCTTCATATCCTGTTCTCCTGTTTTTTTAATGTTATTGAATTCGGCAACCAGTACAATTCCGTTCAGTACCGCAATACCAAAAAGGGCAATAAAACCTACACCAGCACTGATACTAAAAGGCAATCCACGAAGCGCCAGTAAGAAAATACCGCCAATAGCAGATAAAGGAATAGCGGTGTAGATCAGCAAGCCATATTTGATAGAACCAAAGGCGAAGTAAAGCAATAAGAAAATGAGAATTAACGATACAGGAACAGCGACGGTTAACCTTGCCTTCGCCTCATTTAAGTTCTCGAATGATCCACCATAAGTAATCGTGTAACCTGTGGGCAATTTAATCGATGTTTTCACCTTATCTTGAAGTTCGTTAACAATACTTTCTACATCTCGTCCACTGACATTAAAACCTACCAAAATTCTACGTTTGGTATCTTCCCTTTGGATTTGACTAGGGCTGTTCAGCAAAGCCACATTTGCCACCTGAGACAATGGAATTTGATTACCATTAGGTGTAGGAATCAGCAGGTTTTGCACATCCTTAATATCTCTACGTTTATCGTTCTGCAAACGAACGACCAAATCAAAACGTTTTTCACCTTCGAACACTAATCCTGTACTTTGTCCAGCGAAAGCGGTATTGACGTTTCTGTTAATCTCAGCTACGTTTAAACCATATTGTGCCATGGCAGCCCTATTGTATTGAATAACAATTTGCGGTGTTCCCGTAATCTGCTCTACATACATCTCCGTAGCACCCTCTACCGTCTTCACCAAATTCCCCAGCTTCTTGGAATATAACGCCAGCGTGTCAAAATCCTCACCGAAGATCTTACAAACTACGTCTTGTCTAGCACCCGTCATCAACTCGTTGAAACGCATCTGCACGGGAAATTGGAAACTCGTAGTCACACCTGGAACTTCATTGGCAGCCGCTCCCATTTTCTCTGCTAATTCATCAAAAGTTTTGGCGGAGGTCCATTCACGCTTAGGCTTTAGATTAATGATCATATCACCCATATCCATGGGTAGTGGTTCGGTAGGCACTTCACTACTGCCTATCTTAGTCACAATATTTTTTACTTCTGGAAATCTTCGCTTAATAATGCCTGCTACTTTTTGTATGTTCTCGATAGAAGTACTCAAGTTGCTACCTGAAAGCACTCTGGTTTCTACCGCAAAATCAGCTTCTTCAATAGACGGAATAAACTCGCCACCCAAATTGGCTAAAATGACTATAGCAGTGACGAATAGGCCCAATACAATGGCCATCACCATTTTAGGAAAACCTAATACTTTTTGCAATAATCGTTCGTAACGGTTTTCTACTTTAGTCATTACTCTATCGGAGACGTTAGGTTCCGTTTTAATTTTCTTGCTCAAAAACAAGCTAGACATCATTGGGATATAGGTAAGCGATAGGATAAAAGCGCCTAATAGCGCAAAGGCAACCGTTTGTGCCATTGGTTTAAACATTTTCCCTTCAATGCCTTGTAAACTGAAAATGGGTAAATACACAATAATGATAATGATCTGTCCAAACACTGCACTATTCATCATTTTGGATGAAGCACTCTTCACTTCCAGATCCATTTGTTCTTGCTTGAGGAAAGTGATGCCAGCAAACTTCTTACTATGCCCAAGCTGGTGCATTACGGCTTCTACAATGATCACAGCACCGTCTACGATTAAACCAAAATCCAGTGCGCCCAAACTCATCAGATTGCCGCTTACCCCAAAAATATTCATCATGATAATGGCAAATAGCATAGCTAGCGGAATGACGGAAGCTACTATAAAACCTGCCCGCAGGTTCCCCAAGAAAATCACTAATACAAATACTACAATTAGCGCACCTTCTAGCAAGTTAGTCTCTACAGTTTTAATGGCGTTGTTCACCATGCTCGTGCGGTCTAAAAAAGGCACAATCTCTACACCTTCTGGCAAGGTTTCAGAAATCTGTTCAATCTTCGCTTTGATGTTATCGATCACCACATTACTATTGGCCCCTTTTAGCATCATTACAATGGCACCCGAAACTTCACCTTCATCATTAAAGGTCAAAGCTCCATATCTGGTGGCAAAGCCAATTTCCACCTTGGCCACATCTCTCACTAGTAATGGCGTAGCTCCATCGTTATTTCTCACTACTACATTTTCGATGTCTTCTTTACTCCCAATCAACCCTTCGGTTCTGATGTATTGCACCGTAGCCTTTTTCTCGATGTAGGCACCACCTGTATTTTGGTTGTTAAGCTCGAGGGCATCAAAAATCTCACTGATGGTTAGTCGGTGCGCCACGAGTTTGTTCGGATCAATGGTGACCTGGTATTGTTTCAGTTTACCGCCGAAACTACTCACTTCGGCTACCCCCTTAACGCCCAACAACTGTCTTCGCACCACCCAGTCCTGTATGGTACGCAGTTCGGTAATATCGTGACGCTTCTCGTAACCTTTTTTAGGCTTTACGGCATATTGGTAAATCTCGCCCAAGCCTGTAGAAATTGGCCCCATTTCTGGTTTGCCTATCCCTTTGGGAATCTGCTCTTGGACCACCAACAAGCGTTCAGCTACCTGTTGACGTGCCCAGTATACATCTACATCATCGTTGAAAACCAAGGTCACCAATGAAAGACCAAAACGGCTGTAACTTCTGATTTCTTTAATCCCAGCAATATTACTATTCGCCTGTTCTACTGGAAAAGTAACCAAGCGCTCAATATCAGTCGCACCATATGAAGGTGCTGTGGTGATAATTTGTACCTGATTATTAGTGATGTCGGGTACGGCATCTACTGGTAATTTGGTAAGTTCAAAACTTCCATATATAACAAGGGCAATGGTAAATAGCCCAACAATGAGTTTATTCCTAATGGCAAACTCAATAATTCTATTCAGCATGAAAAATGGGGATATCGTTTCTAAATCGCTTTGACGCAAAACGCTGCTCCGATCAACACGGAATTAGCTTGAAGCGTAGCTTTTTGCTAGACTACGATGAGCAGCAGCAACAACAAAGCCAACAAATAGTTCAACTAATGTGATTAAGAAACAACTTTGGGCGGTTGCCAAATTCTTCCAGCAAAAGTGGAATGAGGGATGTAATCGTTATTAATTACAATTTTCCGTTTAGGGAGGGTTTGATATGTTTTTTTAGGGATGATGCCAAAAGAAGCTGGTAATGCAGGACTGATTACATTACCCGAAAAAAGCTCATGCGTTTTAAATGGCAACTGGTTATCTCGCTCCTCGTCGTCATCCGTATGGGGAACATCATTGTAATGATGTTCCAAGTAATTGATAAAAGTAATTTGGTTATCCAAACTTTTGTGTTCGAAATAATGCTGAAAGAGCACGGGCACCTTAGCCAACTCGTGCAATTCGGTACACGAGAGCAAATAGCAGCTAAGAAGAAACAGGTGCAATGCTTTTTTCAAATCTCTTTATAAGTCTTTTGTTTTAACACATCAAAATTAGGCAAACTAAGCAGAAACACAATAATTGAATGATAAAAATTACAATTGCCATTATTTGCTTCCCGCTAAATGCAGCGAAGCATAATGAAATTGAACCATATTTATCTATAAAATATTAAAAATGTATGACATTAACGTGACAAACTTAAATAGATCTGAATCTATATTTGCACTTGAGAGCGTTAATTTAGATGATGGGGATACGACTTCGGTTGTATCTCCATTTCTTTTTTAAATAAATCGTGATTAGTGATGAGTTTAGTCCAAACTTGAAAGTTCATCTTCTATCGTCCTCCGACAGATATCATCAATGTTCTATCCGCTATGAGAGAAAATTTTCCTGATAATAAGGTAGCGCTTTTCTTCCGCCTATGTATCTAATAACAGACATCTATAGGGTGTAAAATAAGATGCGTTTAAGTTTTTAGTCCATCATTTAGATTTTTTTTAGACGCTAAACAGCTAAGATGTTAAGAAATCATAAATAAACCTTAGCCTTAACGCTTTGGGCATGGAACTTGTATCATATGGATTAATTATGAGAACTAGAATGATCATCGAGAAACTGCCCCAGCTTATGGACTACGCCCTTGCCGTAGCCATCAATGCTGTACCTGGCATTGCTGAAACCGATGGCCAGACCAAAGCTCTTTACCAATCGATTGCGAAACAACTTTTAAGAGAAGAAATTAGGAATAAAAAGAAACTAGCGAAAGGGACAATGAAATTGTTAGCTAAACATTATCCGATCTGGAAATTTAAAGTAGCGTAGTCGCATCAAGTAATCTAATTTTACATTTTAAGAGCTTAGAATCAGCTTTTTTTGATCTTAGAAAAGGCTTTGCAATATTTTCTCGCAAGAAAAGAGCGAGTGCTAATAAAAAGGCCCTAGTTTACTGAGGACCCTTTTTCTAGCCCTAGGATTTATTTGCCAATTGCTTAGCGAATTGCAGAAAAGTTTCAAGTGTATCAAGCAAAAATTTAGCGGTTTCTTTTTTGGCTAGCTTACCATTTTCATCGAAATAATGCTGCACTTCCGCCAAATAAACTTCTGGTTGTTGTAAGGTATACACATTGAGAAAGGTTAAAGATTGTCTGAGATGATGGTTAGCGCCAAAACCACTGATCCCACTTATAGAAGAAGAGATGACCAGGGCAGGTTTTCCATCCCAAACATTTTGACCATAAGGACGTGAACCAACATCTAGTGCATTTTTTAGTGCCGCTGGCACAGAGCGGTTATGCTCTGGAGTTACAAAAATAATACCGTCTAAAGCTTTCACCTTCGCCCTAAAAGGTGCGTAGTTTTTAGGCTCATTTGCCTCATCATAGTCTTGATTATATAAGGGAAGATCTGCAATTTCAACTAATTCTAAATGATATCCGCTCGGCGCATGATCTACCAAAAAGTTTGCAATTTTTCTATTATAGGAGTCCTTTCTAATGGAACCTACAACTATACCAATGTTTTTTTCTACCATGATAATCGATTTAAATTTTGTCTTTAATTAGTAGTTCATATTTAAACCAAAAAACAAACGGATATGTTTCAGCTACAGGGCCTAAATTATGATTAATTAAAATTTAGCCCACCAAACACGATTTATGAGACTAAAATCTCTTCGTTTACTCTTAACTTAAAGCACATGGCTTTTAAGAAAAAAAGCATGAGCAGACTAATTCTACAGTAAATGTCGATACAATAGGCGCAAACACCGATACAATGCGATAGTTATCTAGATAATAGATACATTTACTTCGAGAGCGTTAATTTAGATGATGGGGATATGACTTCGGTGATATCTCCATTTCTTTTTGATCCGCTTTTGTGGAATAAACGAATCCTTGCATTCGTTACCTTAGTTTCAAAATATCCACGATCAATATTTATCCATCTTTTCCTACTCATTGCTAAAGCCTCGGTCTATTTGTAATTTCAGTATGATGGAGGAAAGATATTGGCAGCATACCTACAGGAGAACTGCTATTTCATTTAGCGTTAAAACTATGTTAGCCTTAGCTAGAATTGAAAAACTATAATTTATCGATACAATAGGCAAAAGTACCGACACCCTTGATGGAGAAACTTAAATGCTACCTACATTTATCTCGAGAGCGTTAATTTAGATGAGGGCGGGGCTTCTTTAGGAAGTCTCGTCCTTTTTATTTCACCTGAAATTAAAATTTTTTATCCTCAATTCTTACTTAATAGTTATAAAACCGCGATTCCAGCGTTTGGCTAGCTATAAACCTTCTAAAAATGGGATTCATGGGGTATTCAATGCTGTTTTCTGGCTATTTATAGCAACGAATACCCTAGCAGGTAGCTCGAAGGTAGCTAGCAGGTAGCCGTTAGGTCCGGCCCAAACATACACGCTGGCAGTAAAACTAGCGGCAGCAGGCCGAACATTTCACGAAAACTATGCTTTGGATACATTTACTGAATTAAGTGATTAATGCGGCAGCTGCACTTTTGCGCAATAGGCCTTGCAGTTAGCATAGATAGTGGTTATTCTGTTAACGAAAATATTTAAATATATATGCTATCAGACGAATATTTTTAATGTATTAAAGGAACTTCTCAAGTAGTAATTTGGCTAGCACAGCTATTAAGAAGCGATATTAAGCGCGACCTGCTTAGAAAAAGCATCTATATCAAAGGGTTTTGAAATAAATCCGTTAACTGGATATTTACGCTCGACCTCTGCCCCATCGGCATGTGCTGACATCATTAGCACTGGTACCTGCGAAAAAATCGGGTGTTCACGTACGATACGGCAGAGTTCTAGTCCTGATCCGTCAGGCAATCTGATATCTAGCACAAAAATATCGACTTCGTTTTGTCCACTTTTTAACGCATCGATAAACGTAGCTGCTGATGAAAATAGCCCGACTACAAAACCATCATCTTCTAATGTATAGGCTATGATCTCGGCAATACTTGGATCATCTTCTACCACCCAGACTTTCTTTCCCATTTTAATGCTGTTGAATTTTCTTAATCAACACAGGTTGATAGCGTTTGTTTCTATCATTTCATACCACTACGAAAAAACCGTATAAATACGCCTTATATAAAGGATTACGGTATACAAAAGAAAGCCACAAATTTATGAATCTTATAAACAGTATTAGCTTATTGGCTATCATTTTCTTAAGTGATCATGAAGCTTAAATAAGCGAAACAACTAAAATTATTTTTTTATGATTTAGTGGGTTACCTTTTCTATTAACTGGTATTAAACATTGATTATTTAATTAATTAATAAAAATTAACATGAAAAACTTATTCAAATTTGGCTTTTTAGCTTTAGCATTATCTTTAACTGTAGTTGCTTGTTCTTCAGAGAAAAAAGCTGAAGGTACTGATACTGTAGGTGCTGACACTACAATCACTGCTGATACTACTGTAACTGATACAGTTGTTAAAACTAATACTGATACTACTGTTGTTGACTCAACTGTAAAACACTAGTCAATTCAAATTTTATAAAAATAGCCGTGGCAAAACCACGGCTATTTTTTTTTGATCCTTTTTTAAAGAACTTAGTTCCATTACAATCTATTCGCTTGTTCAGAAAATTAAGGGTAAAATAAAACGGAGTGACTATCCAGCCAACTCCGCTTTGCTTATTAACTAAACTAAAATTTTAAATGTTATTTGTTCTTACTCGTTGCTACAGGTTGTTCTATTAAATATTTGGCAAAGTAAGCCCTCAACCTTTTTTGAAAATAGGTCTTAGCCTCGCCTTCATAACTATGGCTCTGCCCTGGAAGCACCATCAAATCAAAATCTTTATCAGCTCTGATCAAGGCGTCTACTAGCCTATACGTATTCGCTGGATTTACGTTCTCATCTACCTCGCCAGTCACCAACATCAAATGACCTTTTAAATCCTTTGCCAAATCTTGATTAATAGGCATCTTCTTTTCCAAGCCTTGATAAGTCTCTCCCCAAGTGCGGTTATAAATTCTGTTGTCATGGTTACCAGATGACGCCACTCCAACTTTATAGAAGTCAGGGTATTTGCACATGGCAGCCACCGTCATCATTCCACCGCCCGAATGACCAAAAATGCCGAGTTTTGTTAAATCGAAATACGAATACCTTTCTGCTAACTGCTCCAGTGCATATTTGTCATCATCAATGGCATTATCGCGAAGATTGCCATAGCCATACTTATAATAAGCAGCATTTCTGATGGGCGAATTACCTCGATGGCCTACAGCCACCACAATAAAACCCAACTGTGCCAAAGCCGCATTATTGTACTTATCCAGTACGGTAAAATCATTCCACACCGTTTCTATTTGCGGACCAGGATAAACCTGCGATATCACCGGATATTTTTTATTAGGATCAAAGTCAAATGGCTTCCAGATCAAACCGTATAAATCTGTTATGCCATCTTTAGCTTTAACGGTAAACGATTCGGCATTTTTCCATCCATAAGCATACAATTTACTGACATCTGGCTTAAGCACCTCGGCAACTTGCTTTCCATCAATTTTACGCAGTACAGTAATAGGCGCCATATCGATACGGGAATAGTTATCTACAAAATACTTGCGATCAGGAGAGATAGAAACCTGATGTGTAGCATTTTCTGGTGTTAGCAACTGTTCGTTTCTACCATCTAACGCTATTTTGTAGAGCATCCCATAATAAGGATTGATATTTGCCTTTCTACCGTAAGCATATAAATAGATATCACCTTTTAAGGTATCCATTGAGATGATTTTACCAGCTGTAAAATTGCCTTTTGTAATTCTATTCAACAATTTCCCTTTTCCATCATAGCGATAATACTGTCCCCATCCACTTCGGTCGCTCCACCAGATGATTTCCTTTCCGCCTTTAATTACGGAGACGTTGAAAAAATCCTCGTTGATAAAGGGTTTACTTACTTCGTTGATGATAGTGCGAACATTACCAGTAGCGAGCTCAACAGCACACAACTCCATTTCATCCCTTGTTCGCTTACGGCGAATCACATAAATCTCTTTGGTATTTCCTTCCGCCTGGAACACTTCCAACTGTTGATCGGGCCAACGCTTCAAATCTACTTTTTTAAAGGAACCACCTTCGGCACTGCCAATATAAAGTTCATATTGTGCTACATCCCTATCGCCTGGCAATTCGTATTTATAGGTGGAGGCTCTTGGTCTTGGCGTTGCCGCCGAGCTGATTACCGATAGTGTACCGACCTTCCTCCTGTCTACACGTAGGGCGTAAAAATGCTTAGCGTCCACCCATTTTGCGTTAGACGGATAGATTCTATCTTTAGTGTAATCCCCTTTTTCGTCCACGCAAAACGAGAAATACGACTCAGCGTCCCTACTTAACTGCTGTTCATTTTTTTTATTGCCAGTTGGCGCCATGTATAGGTTATGCGCTTTGGTATATAGCTCCCATTGGCCATCGGCAGAAACACCAAAACTTGTAGCTTTTTTCTGTGCTGCTTTAGGAGCTGCCAAGGTCAGCTTTTTCGTAATGTAATTATAATCGTAATTTTTAGCATTATACTTTACCTGTACCGTTCGTTCGTCCTCCGAAAAATTAACCCAAAAAGCAACCTGCCTTTCCTGAACCTCTTTTGCAGTTAACGATTTTAATTGCCGCACTATTGCAGGCTTATCGAACAGTACCTGACGCTTTCCGGTAGAAAGTTCAACGAGATAATGCGTGCTTTTTTTAGTAGTGTTGTAAATGGAATCCCCAGCCACATCCGATATTAGACCTTCACTGGGTTCATCAGCCACAAACCAGAAATATTTTCCATTTTTTAGAAAAAAAGGATTGACCTTGGTCGTACCAATCAGCCTGCCCAGATTGGGGGCATCAAATTTTTGCGCAGCGTTATAATTAGCTTGCTGTGCAAAAGCTGCTGCACAGCAAAATAACCATGCGCACAGTAAACTAATTTGCTTTTGGCGCATATCTTTCTTTCAAAGACTTGAATTGTTTAACTAAGTAAGGATTGCTTGAACTTTTCTCGATTTCATTAGAAAGTGCAACAATTTTCGGAAAGTCGTATCCTTTGATTGACCTGGCGAAAGTGTAGTAATCAAACAGGATGTGACGGTTTTCTTCAGAGAACGATGCCAAATGCTTGATAAATAAATCCGTAACCTTCGTAATATCCTTCTCCCCAGCCGCCATGGCAATATCCATCATGACCAACAATTGCTTTTTATCCGGCATTTCGGTTTTTTTAAGCTGCGCCTTATACATTTCATAGGTCGCTCTATCGTAAGGCCTAACCTTCACATAAAAGCCGTTCAGTGTCCAGGAAGCAATCTGCCTATATACAGAGGATAGTTTCTTATTTACCGTATCTTTGGTATTCTTTGCAGCAAAATCTTTCCAATGGTCTGTCAAATACTTAAAGTTAGGGCTAAACAAATCCGAGAGATACATGGTATATCTATTTTGTCCGAATAAGAACCAATTATCCGGACTCGATTTTTGCTCGGGAGTAAGCGTGGCCATGAATTCCACATTCAGTGCTTTAGCCTTCGAAATTTCCATCACCTTAACTTTATGTTTGATGTAATTTCTCATGAACTCTGGTGAACGGTCGCCTTTTTCGTAAAGCGCATTTAACCTCGCTTCTTCACTGGTTCCCAATCCTTTTCTAGCATTCGCTAAAAAATCTTTGGGCGACATGCCGCCTACATATTTGTTTTTCACTTTTCCGTCAGCGTCCACAATTAGGTAAGAAGGATAGGCTTCTACGGTATATGTTTTTTTAAGCGCTGGTCCCTCTCCTTTTTCCATATCTACTTTGATATTGATAAAGTTTTGGTTGTAATAATCTGCCACGCTATCTAAAGTAAAAACATCTGCCTCCATACGTTTACAAGGAATGCACCAAGTAGTGAAGCAATCTACAAATACATTTTTATTCTCTTTTTTTGCTTTTGCCAAAGCTTCTTGAAAAGTTAATTTCTCAAAATTGATAACTCTGTTTTGTGCCTTTCCAGTAGTGCCCAACGAAAGTAGCAATAGGGCTATAATTAGATTTTTCATTATTTTGCGTTTAGTTCATTATCCATCAGCATCTTCATCAATTGAAAATGTTGTTTGCTTAATTGATCGGTATGAGATTTGGCTAAGGTATTAATCTGATGAGCCAGAGAAGTAGTATAACTATTCAATACGATGCTCAATTCGCTAAGCCCCGCAGCTATCTTATTTTTTCCATTTAAGGTAAGTAGGCTTCTAACTAAGGTAGACTGCACATTGCGCTGATAACTACTCAATGGGTTCTTCGAATCAAAGCTCATGAAGATATAATGGTCAATGTTTTCGAAGAGATCTTTGGTACCAAAAACCTCCTTTTGTCCAGATTTCTCCGCCTCTAACAAATTGCTAATTAAATCTGCATTGATTAATGCATTCACCACCTTTACTGCAGTTTTGGTTACCAAAGTTTCGGTGTTAGAACCATCGGTTAGCTGCGCCCTATCGTTTCTTGTCCAGCTGGGAACCGCTTTAAATACATTTTGATAAAGGAAATCGAAAGTACCTTGTTGCCTGCTTTTAGGAACGTAGTTGATGGGAACACTATTGTAGCCTTTCATTACTACATAGCGCTGTTTACCGCCAATATTCGGCAGTACGCTAGTTATATATTGATCGTATGACATGATAAAGTTTGCAGCCAGTAGCATATAAGTATCGGGAGTTTCATCATTCATTTTGGCAGCAATTCCGTCTAATTGAGGGTAAAAAGCGATCAATTTAGCGATACCTTTTTGGGCGGCTTCGATATTTTGTGAAGATAAATCATTAGCCTGAGCTAAGGGGTTGGTTTTATCCTCTGCCGCATAGAAATAAGCTGGATTAATTTTTCCGTCCTTCAAAAAATTAGGTTTGCTCGGCGCATTTGGATATTGGCGATAGGCCCAATTAATGGCAAAGTGATCATAAGCACCAATACTAGGAATAAATAACTTACTGTTAAAACCTTTGGTAGCATCCATTAAGAAATTGAAATTTAAATCATCGGTAATGGACGAAGTAAAGCCATGCTGCATTACCCATTGAGGATTACTTACTTGTTGCAGCGTATAGGCACTACTCCCTGCATAATTAGGTAGCATGCCAAATACTTGACCCATAGCCTGACTTACCTTAAACTTTAAGATATCAGCTCTAACTGCTGGTGCATTGGCATCCTTCTGTATACGAACATCGTATTTACCACACTGTATAAAATATCTTTGCAATAGTTCATCAACCACGGCATCAGAAAAGGTTACTTTTGCAGTCTTGATTTCGCCCGTACGTGGGTCATCTACCATTTCTACGGCTGACTTATTCGCCACACCACCCCAAGCAATAATCACACTTCCCTCCTCCATTAATGGTTCTTTGGCTTGCGATGGAAGTATGACCTTGACTGTGTTTTTGAATCCAGCAGTTTCAAAGCACTTGTTCCAAGCCAGTACTCCGTCCTTTACTGCGTTGATTAAGAAATTAGGAATTGAAGGATGTAGATATACCGATATTTGTCTTTCTGGCTCTACTAAACTGCCAGACTGGTATTTACTTAGCTCATCGGCTTTAACTTGAACGTTCCATTTTTTGATGATATTTACTTTTTTTGCTGCATAGCCCGTTAATCCAAAATCCGTGAAAGTTCTGGTTTCGAAACCAATTCTACGATCACTTAAACGAGTTGTCATGGCCTGATCTGAGAGCTGTTGAAATACCAGACCCATTTGAAAGGTGAAGGCTTGATCAACAGGTTTACCATTATAGTCTCTAGAAGAACCATTTTGAGACCTGTAAACATTAAACAAAACACCTTTGTTAATCGCTACGACACTTTCTACCGCCGACCTAGAAGGATCTGGATTGGCAATTAAATTGTAATTCTTAAAAGAAAAAAGATCGCCACCGTCAATCAGCTGCTTAGTAATGTCTATAATGTAAGTACCCGTATCTTTTCCTAATGCCTCTATTTTAAACGTAAAACTAATTGGTGATAAGGTAGAACCGGTAAGCAAATTGGCCATTGGCTCGTTGGCGACCGCCTGTTCACTATAGTCACTTTTAGTGACAAATAGATTGTCACCATTACCCTTGCTGAATTTTAACACTCCAGATGATTTAGAGATAGCATTACCATATCGAATATCACCAGCTACAAGGATATCCTTGTTAAATTGTTGTGAACCAATTTGTAAGTAATACTTATCGTCCAACTGATAAACAGGGAAGTAACCAGCGACTAGCTTCATCTTTTCTTTAAAAAACTTGTCAAAGCTTAGTGGCCCATTGGATTTATTGGATTGGGCAACGAGCTGCGAACTACTTATCCAAACCAATATGGCTATTGCGATTATTTTTTTCATTTATTTCTTTTTTTGTTCGGCATTAACGCCAGACCGTAATTTGTTTTAGGTCCGACCTACAGAGTTAAGGTAGGCTAGCCTATCTAATATTTTTTTCTAGGACAGTATCGTGATTACTTGGTAAGCTTCTTCCCTTGCCATTGCGAGATCATTTCTGCGATCGCACCAAGATGTTCTCTGGATGTCTTATCCGTTTTTTTGTTGATCGCCAAATCAGCAGCTTGCTTTACTTTTTCAATCTGCATCTTAAGTAACAGCGCCACATCATTCTCATAACTTGCGGGATTATAAACTGCCGTTAAAAGCTTGTTGACATAGTTTCGCTGTAACATACTTCGGTAAGCAGAAACGGGAGCATCATTTTGTAGATCAGAGAAAATACCCTCATACATGTCATCAAAAAACTCAGCAACCGTATAGGGTTGTTGACCAATGATACGCTCATTTTTAGACAAGGCGTTAAACTTGTAAAACACCCTACCTAAAAAGGTTTCGTAGTCTGCAGCTACTTCACCAGAAAACGTAAATCTTGTTTTATCGGTGATTTCTTTTGGGAATATCCAGCTTGGCTCTTTGAAATAATATTCTTTAATAAAGGCCATGGCTTCTTTTTGCAAATCCCTGCGTACGGGTTGATAATTCTGTTTTTCCTCACTAGTCAGGGCATTATCAGCGTATTTTCCGCCAATAGTTTTTAACACATGTGCCAAATATTCATTATACCTGCTAGCCACTGCACTGTGCATTCTTTTCATCATGGTATAATTATCATCATCTCCGGCTTCTAACCAAGCACTGAGATTTTGCATTGTTAATTTTAAGTTTTTGATGGCTAGCGTACCAGCTTTCATGGCATTACTTCCCATATCTTCAGATTGCACTCGAGGATCGGTAAAATCTCCCTCTGGAAAGTAAAAGAATCTAGGGTCTTTACGCATTTGACTTACCCAATCTTTCAGCACTGCTGCATCCTGTTCTGCATTTTGGTGTCTTGGAAAAATCTTATAGCCCCATTCTATTGCAAAGTCATCATAAACACCAATTTTTGGCAAAAGCTCTTCCGCTTTAAAGCCATCTTCTGGTTGTACTACATAATTAAACCTTAGGTAGTCCATGATAGAGGCACCAAAACCATTTTTAGCAACGAAGGAAGGTTTGCGCACACTGTCTACATCGTAGCTATGGCTACCGGCAAAATCATGACGAAGGCCGAGGGTATGCCCCACTTCATGTGTAATTACCATTTGTGCCATTCGGCCCATAATCTCCTGCGATAAAGGCAATTTTTGTGCTTCGGGATCATTAGCTGCGCAGTTGACAAAGTACCAACGTTGCAACAGATCAGTAATGTTGTGAAAAACAGCGACGTGCGAACTAATGATTTGCCCTGAACGAGGGTCAATTACCATTGGACCGTACGCATTTGCAGTGGTAGAAGGTTTATATGAAATCACCGAATAAGCAGGATTATCTATAGAAAAGTCGGGATTTTCTTCTGGAGTGGGTTCCATTTTAGCGACGATGGCATTTTTAAAACCTATCCGTTCAAAAGTTTTTTGCCAAGCGTTAACACCTGCGATAAAATAAGGACGTAAGTAAGCTGGGGTGTTTTTATCGATATAATAGACGATGGGAGATGCAGGCTCTACCAACTCACCTCGGTTAAATTTGTCTACATCTTGTGACTTAGGCTCAATTTTCCATCGTGTTGCATAAGCCCTATCCGCTATTTTGTTTGGATTTTGTGCATAATCTCTGATGGAGCGAGCGAAATAACCTACTCGCTTATCTGCAAAACGCTGAAGCATAGGCGTCTTTGGTAACAAATACCAACTTGCTCCAACTTCCCAAGAGGTAGGGCCATTGACTTGTTTATCTGCACCTTGCTCCTGAGGTTCTGCTGGTGCTGTTAAAGTAGCAGGTTTAGGCGTAGCACCACCAGCGCCATATGCCCTAATAGAACGAAAAACTAAACTGTTTTTGAAAGCAACTACACCTAACGGACGAGATAGATTGCTTTGGTAAGTACCTAACGAAAGCTCTTCTTTACCCCCACTGAGCGATAAAAATGGCATATCACTATTGAAGGTATTGGTGATATCGATTAGTGTGCGTCCTGTATCTTTAGCTACGGGAGCGAAGGACACTATAATTGGGCTGATTTTATTTTTGAGCGTAGCCTCATAAGCACTTGTACTTTCTGGCTTAATGTAAAACTGAGATTGTTCCATGTTCAGCGTTTCTCTAATTCCTTTATTGAATTTAAAAACCGCTTCGTGAACTACATCTCCAGCAAAACCAAAACGTTTTCTGGCGTCCCTCGAAACCTGTGCTGAGCCTTTATTGATAACGATCATCACTAAGATATCCCTATTCAAAAGCGTATCAGGTACTTCTAAGTAATATTTATCGTCTTGCTGATATACATTGAATATGCCAGTGTATTTAGACGCATCGGGTTTGATAAATGTTTGAATTGATGGAAGTTCTGGCTTTGTTTGCGCTAATAGCGATGCGCTTACAAAGAACTGTCCGATCAGCAACAACTTTTTAAGTAGTTTCATTTGTGTGTGTTTGAAAGAGTATCGCCACGGCTACACCGTGGACGATACATCTGTGTGTATAATAAAGCCTTTACAAGCCTCTAGCTTTGTTACCTATGGCTTGAGGATCTACTTGATAAGTGTTGATGAAATAATTTCTAACGATGTTGTAACGCTTTTTGATCAAGCCGCTGGTATCCTTTGTTGCATTTAAGATGCCCACTAAACTGGTATTGGTGTTGGCAACAGAACGATTTAAATCAGCCTCAGACAAAGTTACCATGGCCATAATGTAGGCTGCCCAATCTGATGTAGCACTAGAAGACACATTGGTACCCACAATCCCTTTGCCATACGCAATTGCCTGAGTGGTGCTGCTTGTGCTATAATCTGCACTTAAGATAAAATCGTTAGTTGGTCTGATCAGTCCACGATGGGCAATACTCTGAAAGAAAACCTGATTTATTCTTGCTAAAAATGCAAGCTTATCGGCAGTGGTCATTTGATTTACAGTAGCATCTCCATAATTAACATATAGATTATCATAACTGAAGAAAGCAGGGATCTTCTTGATATTTTTTGCAGGCGTGTAAGTTGGAGTAAATACATAAGTAGTGAAAATTGAGTCTACTTTACTGCACAGTAACATCTTTACTGGTAGAAATTGTTTTAAAAAGGGTTTTGGATAAAGGCTGAATAAGCTTTTGTCTAACAAATCTAATTGTGCTGCCACTGCATTAGGATCTGCAACGGCCACATCTATTCCAGACCAAGGGCCCGTACCGTCTAAAATAGGTCTTTTCCAACCTGTTGGTGTCCAATAAGCATCACGCTCCAAAAACTTATAAAGCAAATAACTACCGTAAACATTGTAATAATTAACAATGTTTTGATCGAATGCGTTGTTGCCTTGCGGTAAGCTATAGATCATGGTAATTCCGGAAGATGTTAGAGCTTCCTCAGATTTTTTACATGAACTGATACCTGCAACAACGGCCAGTAAGAAGAATATATTTAAATAATTTTTCATGATCAATTTTTTAAGATTGTTTATGATTATCTTGGATTTTGAACTAGACTTGTATTCGCGGTCATAGCAAAAGCTGGTATAGGCAAAGCAAATAATGGACTGTTGCTAGGCAAGGTATAGGTACCATTTACATTATCTGTACCAGTAAAAACATGGGTAACAGCTAAACGCCATCTTTTGATATCAATGAAGCGATGACCATCTTCCAAAACCAACTCTCTTCTTCGTTCTTCCTGACAGAATTTATACAATGCTTGTGCATCATTAATGTTTATTAGTGTATAAGCGGTATTTCTTGTATCATAACGGCTTCTTCTCAATGTGTTCAGATCTGCAAGTGCTGCCGTTCTATCCGCCGCGTCTGCACTTATTAGGTATTTAAGCGCATGGGCCTCTGCACGGTTCAAATACATTTCTGCAACTCGCATTCCTTTCGAACCTGATGCTGTTGCATTAAACACATTTTTTCCAGTTCTATACGGCACTTTACTGCCATTTATTGTGAAGGTTTGGAAGAAGTATTGATAACGTAAGTCACCATAGTTAGATGTTCCGGTACCTTTGTCATATAGCGCAATGAGATCTCCAGACACCGTGAATGGAGGCATAGCGCCACTAACCACTTCTGCTGCCAACATACTAGGATGGGAACCTAGACAAAACCAAAGTATTTCTGGGTTAGCAACATTATAGATACCATTAGCGGTAATTGTTCCGTTAGCACCTACTTGGCTTGCCAGAAAGGTTAATACTGGCCTATTTTCCAAAACACGACTAGCGCTTTGGATGGCCTTGTCCCAATCTCCGTCTGCACTACGATAAAGGTAAAAACGAGAAAGTAAGCCTGCAGCTACATCAGCGCCAACACGGTATGAGTTTACTGGAATATAATTACTAGTTCTTAACAAACTTTCTGCGGTAATTAAGTCTTTCTCAATCTGATCATATACTTCTTTTAAGGTATTTCTTGTTAAACCGCCATCTTTCACCTCACTACTCAAAACTATTGGCACACCTAAGGCAGTGTTAGGATCTACGCCAGGAGCATTATACATTTGACAATATAAAGTCGCTAGTTTCAGGTAGTAAAACGACCTCAGGAAAAGACTTTGTCCTAATATGGCGTTTTTATTGTCTGCAGTACCAGCAACTTTATCTAAATGATCGATAACCACGTTGCAACCTTTGATTTTTGTATAAGCGGTGCTATAAACATTTTGCCCAGCTAGTGCAGTATTGATGCCATCAAACATTACTGGATTAAAAGTATACATCAGTGCTGCTTCTTGTACTTTGCCAAAGTAAGACGCTATTGGAGCACCATTAGTGTATACTAAGGGATTATTTTGCAAATCATCTGTTAACGCATCAAAAGTTTCCATTGCATTGATATAAGGATAGGCATCACTATACATCAAAGATTGTAGATCTTCTGTAGTTCCTGGACGCATCTCATCCTGACTATATTCCTCCAGAAATTTCTTACATGAACAGAAAGTCATGGCTAGGAAGATGAGATTATATATAAATATCTTTTTCATCTGTTTAAATTTTGTTTTCATTTGTGACGAAGCTGCTATGATTAATTTTTTATTCTATTTGATTTTGAAAATCATAGCAGTTTCATTTCTTTACAAACTAAGGTTTAGGTTAACTGTATAAGTTCTGGTACGTGGTTGGCCTCCAAAAGCAACTTCGGGATCTATGCCTTGAAAATCGGCACTGTTGATTGAAAACGGATTAGAAACACCACCACCCACGGCTACGTTTTTACATTTCAACTTTTTAACTAACGCTTCTGGTAAGGTATAACTCACATTCACGTTATTACAACGCAAGCTCGTAGCGCTCACTACCCTATCAGTGCTATAGTTATAAAAAGAATATAAATTGCTACCAGCTCTAGTATCTCCGTTAGGTAATGGTACATTGGGAAGCGAGCCGTTAGGCAACGCCGGAACGGTTGCATTAGGGTTAGATGGTGTCCACCTATCTAATATTAAGCGTGAAAGATTTTCATACTCTGTAGGCAATCCACTATTTGAGGATGCATAGTTATATAAAGGTGCCAAAAAGCGGCTGCCGCCTACTTGTAAGTAAAACGAACTACTCAGCGTAAGCATTTTATATCTAAAATTCATTCCCAAACCAGAGGTAAAATCTGGATCCAGTTTGCCCATGTATTGCATGAAAGAGGTAGGATCTTTAACATTGGCGCCTGGTGCTACTGAAAGATCGATCATAGGCTCGCCATTTGCTGGATTTATTCCGGTAGTTTTGAAAGCATAGAAAGCAGACACTGGCTTACCTACCACATTTAATTGTCCCATAGCGGCAGTTTGCCAACTTACTACCTGTGGTCCAGTTTTCGTAATTTCATTGAAATTTTTTGATGTATTAAGGTTGACTGACCAAGTAAAATTTCTAGTTCTCACGGGCACAAAACCTGCTGAAACTTCATATCCAGAATTCTTCATAGTACCTCCATTTACGTACATAGAACTTACTCCGTATTCAGATGGCACATCCAAACTTGTAATTAAGGCTTTTCCTCTTTTTGTGTAGTACTCAAAACTACCGCTGACTTTATTTTTAAATAGGCTCCAGTCTACGCCTAAATTTAGACTTGTAGTTTGCTCCCAACGTAAATCACCATAGGGAAGACTTTTTATCGTTAAAAGTGTCTCACCACTAAATGAATCAGTACTACTTGCACCAGCGTTAGGAATTCTAATGATTAAATCCGGGCTAACATTTGAGGCAATATTACGTTGATATCCAAATGAACTACGTACACTTAGGCCATTTAGCCAGCTAGTTTGTTCAAACCATTTCTCATTGGCTACATTCCATCTTAAACCACCAGCCCAAACCGGATTGAACTTCTCATTGGTAAATTGACCGAAACGGTTAGACCTATCGTTTCTTACGCTAACGTTAAATACATATCTACTGTCGTAAGAGTAGCTAGAGGTTAAATAAACACCCATTGTATTTACTCGTCTATCGGTAACGGTAGGTACATTGCCAACTAATAAGGTGTTAACGTTTTTAAGAACGCCTACGGTAAGCGGTAATGATGCAAAAGATTTCCCACGATCTCTTAAGTAGCCGTAAGTAGTAGCCTGATAACCATCATACTGTGTACTATTGGTTTGTATACCCATCATTACGGCTACACTATGCTTTTTTGCAAATACTTGATTAAAAGATATACTGTTACGCCATCCCCAAGTACGGTTAGTGTTACTGATTTGGTTATATTCTCCACCAACAGGTAACTTAGAAGAGATATATGCGGCATCTGTTGGTCTAAGTCCATACTCTGAATATCTATGTGTTTTCGAAATGTACTCGGTTTTCTCCGTAGCATAAGTAGAGCCATTAGTAGCTGAGCCACTGTAGTTAAATAAGGTTTGAAACCTCAAATTTTTCAGGATTTGATAATTCACATCCATTGATGCATTTGTAGTTAAGGTATTGTTCACGTTACCCGTTTCATCTCTTTCATTCATAAAGTTGAACAGGTAGCCTGAGGTATTCCTATAAAAACTAAGTTCACCATTAGGATTGTAGACGCCAATTGCCCTATTTACTTTTGAAGCATATTCATAAGGTGATACTTGGTAAAATCCGTTAGTGGTATTTTTTGAGGCGTTTAGACGTACACCAAAATTCAGGTTTTTAGATAGCTGTGTAGTCATGGATAGAGCACCAGTGATCCCTCGTGTATCATTACCAATAGCCGTACCATTATTTACGGTATAGCCAAAAGAAGAATAATATCTTGTAGTTGCGTTACCACCAGAAATACCTAAGTTATGTGAAGTACTGATGGGCTTTCTAAACAGCAAATCAAACCAATCAGTATTAACCATCTCCATATCAGCCACTTTTGCATTAAACTCAGACTCATTAATGGTTTTTAAATATAAATACTCATTTAATGCCCCTGCATAACCTATGCTGTTGTTTACTGTAGGCGAGGTTAGTCCCCTGTCGAATATTTCTCTAGAAACTGCCACACGTTCCTTAGAATTCATTAAGTTCAGTTTCTCATAAGTTACTTTATCAGTGATACTGAAATTAGTAGAATAATTAATGGATGGCGGGCCAACCTGTCCTTTCTTAGTAGTAATTACAATTACACCGTTAGCAGCTCGAACACCATAAATCGCTGTAGCTGAAGCATCCTTCAATACTGTAATTTCTTCAATATCCATTGGATTTAACCAACGAATAGAGTTACCCACGAAATTTCTGATGTAATCGAAGTTATCTGTAGTGATACCTCCAGCTGTGTTAAGCTCTTGTGATTTAAAAGGTAGAGGATCTTCTTGAATAACGCCATCTACCACCCAAATCGGTTCTTGATTGCCTATTAAGGTCGACGTACCCCTTACCCTTACATTTTGTTTGGTACCTGCTAATCCACTTGGACTGGTTACTACCAAACCCGCTAATTTACCTTGCAAAGCTTGCTCTAAAGTATTGATACCATTGAAATTAAGTTCTTTAGCTTGGATACTGGCAACCGAACCTACCACATCAGATCTTTTTAAAATTTGAAAGCCGGTGACTACCATCGTCTCCATTTCGTTCACTGCATCAGTTAAGGTAACATCTGCAGTAGATTTTCCCTCTACAGCAACTTCTCTAGTCTGCATCCCTATGTAGGAAAAAATTAAAGTAGCCTGTCCTTCATCTGCCACATCTATCTTGTAGTCACCATCTTTATTGGTTACCGTACGTACATTCAATTCTCTTGATAATACGGTTACACCGGGAAGTGCGCGTTTATCGATACCTGTCACCTTACCTGCAACAGATCGGTATTTGATTGCCGATGTCGCACTGGTTTTATTTTCATTTGTTATCTTTTCTTTGACAACAATGGTCTTATTTTTTATCGTATAGCTTAAGGGTTGATTCCTAAAGCAGGCAATAAGCGCCTCGTTCAAACTAACTTTTTGAACGTTGATGGTCACCGGCTTCGCTTCGTTGATTTGCGATGAGGTATAGACAAAATCAAAACCAGTTTGTGTCCTGATCTCTTTAAAAATGTCGACAATCTTTGCATTGGTTTTTGAAATGGTCACGATTTGGGCATAGCTGGCCCTAACTTGAAAGGCGAAAACTGAAAAAAGGACTATCATCAGCCTTATCATTCGCCCCATGGGTTTACTGGAAGAACAGGCACGTAGCCTACCCTCCAATGAAATGGATTTTTTCATATCTTTGATGTAGATACCTCTGCTGAACAGCTTAGGTATCCTAGTTTGTTTGGTTATTGGTTTAGTTGATTTAACGCACTTTAATCTGTACCGCTCGAACGTCTTTTCCGGGAGTGCTTCGAACCACTTCCGGTTTGTTTTCTAACGGTGCCTGTTATTCCTATGGCATAACGATCACCCTCCTTCCTTCGATTTTAAAATGTACGGCACCTGTCTCTTCTAGAGAGGCCAGCACTTCGATAATTGGCTTATTTCTAGAAATGGCACCTCCAAAACCTTCTTGGGTTACCTCACCACGATATACAATCTCTACGTTGTACCAACGAGCAATTTCTTCCATGATATCGGCTATCTTTGCATTGGCAAATTGGAAATTATTGTTTTTCCAAGCCATTACTTCTTCTATATCAACTGGTTTGGCTATGATGTTTTGACCTGTTGCAAAAGCTTGTTGTCCTGGCTGTATAATTTTTTGCTGCTTACCAGCAATTACCTTTACACTACCTTCCAGTAGGGTAGTTTTAAAGCCTACTGATGCATTGTAACTATTGATGTTAAAATGTGTACCCAATACTTCTACGCTTTGATTTCCCACCTCTACGGTAAAGCGTCTACGTTTATTGACACCAGCAACCCGCTTCTCGGCTTTTGAAATTTCGAAATAGGCTTCTCCAATTAATCGCACACGTCTATCTGAAGCACTTGCAAAGTCAGCGGGTAAAGTGATACTGCTTTCCGCATTCAACCACACTTTCGAACCGTCAGGTAACATAACTTGATAGGTACCACCCCTAGGCGTACTCAAGACCATCTCCTGGGTTTTAACCACCTGATCTTCTGGAAAAGCAATGTCAGTTCCGTCAGTATAGGCTAAATGCTCTGCTTCAATGACTAGTCCGTCTTCACTTTCTTTCAATGGGATGAGTTGTCCATTAGCGAGTCTTAAGGTTGCGGTACTTTTGCCTGGCACGATGGGTTGATGTTGAGCCAAATAACCACCTGTAAGTTTGTCTAGAATGTTGCCTTCGTATGCCCAATAACCTCCTACCGTAATTAATAAGATCGCGGCAGCAGCTGCTGCCCATTTCCGATAGGATGCAAAACTTAATTTCTTAGGCTGATCTTCCTCAATCCTGACCATCAGTTTGGCATATAGCTTGGCACCCAATTGTGCATTAGCTCGTTCGTCGCCGTAGGTTAATTCCAATTCACTGTCTTCGAAAGAGGCGTACCATTTATTATAGCTTGCCATTTCATCAGCAGTAGCAGTGCCCATTAACCTTTTATGGGCAATTTCAGGTATCGATAGGTTGTCTTTTTTTGAGTCCAATTTGATGCGTTTTCCTATATAGTCACCGCATGTAAACGCAACCCTACATCAACTTGAAAAAATTTATTTAGATAGCAAATAGGAGATTAAAGGCAGGCCGATATAAAGCTTGCCCTTGAGTACTTTTAGTGCTTTGGTGATGTGTGCCTCTACTGCTTTTTCAGATACGCCTAATTCTTTAGCGATTGCTGCGTTACTTAGAAATTGTTCTCGGCTCATTTTGAACACCAAACGGCATTTTTCAGGAAGCTGTTCGATATGCAATTCTAACTGCTGCTTCAGCTCCCGTTCAGAAAACCAAAGTTGTGTACTGTCTACCCCCTGCTCTTGTAATTCAATTGTTGAAGGGTCGACGTGACGATTGGCATAGCCTCTACTTTGCTTGTTAATGACCTGATATTTTACAGCAGCACTTAAATACGTATTTAAGCTGTATTTAATTTCTAAGGTAGCGCGTCTTTTCCAAAGGCTGAAAAACACATCTTGCACCACTTCCTCGGCATCAGATTGATGTTGCAACCGATGAAATGCCACGACAAATATCTTATCCCAAAACCTGCGGTAGATTTCCGTAAAAGCGGCATGTTCGCCGTCCTGAAGGCGAGCAATCAGTTCTGCATCTGTACAAGCTTTTAGGGTAGACATGTTTGACAACGGTTTTTGCAAACACAATATTAAAAAAATATTAACGAATTCATAGCTAATCGTATAAATTCTATGCCATGGTTAGTCCAGCATTTAATTTCTATCATCAATTTATTAACCCTCAACCACAGTCGTTCTAATCCATACTAAATGTATGAATGACCATACCGAAAATTACTCGGCTATTGTCGATACCAGTTTAGCAAAATCAGCAAAATTATCCTTAGCATCTCTAAAGCTTTGGTGACTGATCATCCTCACTCCAACCACGCTGCTCTTAGGATCGACAATGATATAATTGCCCAGATAGCCGTCGGCACGATAAGTTACCTTGCCGCTGAATTGTCTTTTTCTTAAGCGTAGACCAGGTTTTAAGTTTTGATTAACATAGGTGACGTGATCATCGCCGAACACCTGCTTCAACTTTGCGGTAAACGCTTCGTTAGACTGATACACCCCTTTCATTTTGATCATTTTTTGAACGAATTCGCTAGCGACTTTTTCCTTTTCTAAAGCAATAATGATCTCATCATCAACAATGGAAGTAGTCTTCTCATAATCTAACCACCACAGCATTCCGTAACCTTCAAATTGGGCACATGGCTTAACCACTTCATCAATAGCTTTTTCAGTAATCACCTGACGCTGCTCATACTTTCCCTTGTTTAACAACAAAAGTCCAATTTTGATAAAATCACGAGGTCTAATCTGACAGCCGGACATCACATGTGGATTTCCAACACTATCTAAAGTCCAACTATAATCTGTGATTTTTAACGGTTTAAAAAGCCTTTCGCCAATGTAATCATCCATCCGCTTTCCTGTAATCTTTTGGACAACACCAGCCATTAGATTTAATGATTTATTGTTGTAGGCAAATACTTCACCAGGTTTATGGGAAAGCTCGGCTGTTAAAGCCAGTTGTACAAAGTTATTGCTAGGATAGATTTCTACCGACGCGTTAGGGTGGTTCTGGATCCCGGAAGTCATGTTAACCAAATGCCGAATCGTAATCAACTGCTTCTGTCCCTGTTTCCACTCAGGGTAGTAGTTAGCCACTGGCACATCCAAACTCGGAATCAATCCATCAGAAAGCATACAAGCCACCGCTATACCTACAATACTTTTGGTGCAAGACATGCTTTCTATCTTCGCATCAGGCGTTCCTTTTCCAAAATATTTTTCTGTGATCAGTTGATCTCCACGGTAAATGATCACCGCTTCCGAATTTGTCTCCTTTGCCCTTACTAACAAATTTTCCAACTTACTGTCACTGAGCTGCGCTTGGCTATCTAGAGTGAACGAAAATAGTATCAGCAAAATTGTTAACTTCTTTTCCAAAAGCTCCATTTTAATATTCTCCGTATTGAATTGCAAAAAAAACAGTTTATGAAATGATAAAATTGTAAAAATGTAAACCGATTTAATCAAACTGTCACTACAAAACGCAAGATACTAAATCGAAATTATTTTACTTAGCACTTAGCTCATATGAGCCAGAATATCGCTTAAAATTTGCTATATCTAAATCTTTTTAAAGCCTGCTCAGGCAGTCGGAAAAATGAAAAGACGTCTTAATCCTGCTCAGTCCATACCAAATCTTCAGTCTTAAAGCCTAGTGATTTTGCTTTTTGAAGGTAAGATAGCTTTACCTTCTCAGGAATTGTTTTGTTACGTGAAAGTATCCAAAGATAATCTAGGTTATTACCGGCAATTAGCGCATATTGATAAGCTGGATCAATATCAATTACATTATAGCCAGCATAAAACGGTCCAAAGAAAGATACCTTCAGCCGCCCCTCATCACTTCCTTTCACAAACTTTGCCTTTCCAATACTTTCCTTCCATTGATTTTTCACATAGTTGTAACCTCTATTATCTACTTTTATAGCGCCATCGTCGTTCAAGGAATAAGTGGCGGTCACATTTTTTAAGTTTTTTTCGAACTTAAAATCCATTCTCGCAATTTCATACCATTTGCCCAAATAACGATCTTTTTGAAATGGCTTGATGGCTACTGCTCCTTTTGGAATAGACACTTTACAACTCACATAGCTCACCGCTACGATAGCCAATGTGGCCAATAAAAATGTATTTTTATATTTTGTATTCATTAATTTAATAAGTATAGCATAGCAACAATGTTAACAGTAGAAGGTTTCGACATGGGAGAATTATTGCAAGCATAAATCAATGTCCATTCAATGTTATAAAAGTTACCTATCTAAACATATGTTGAGACTTTATTCAGTTTTAACGATTAAATTGGCCCACAATAATTTACCGATTAAATCCAAATGTATGCAACTTACTAAAGCTCTATTTTTCTCATTTCTATTGCTAGGCATTTCTGCTAGTGCACAACAAATTAAACGACCTAGTAGTTATATCGTTACCAAAACGAATGACACCATTTATGGAAAAATAAAAACCAATCTTTTAATAGGGGATTCTAAACTGGTTACTAAAGATGGTTCATATCAACTCGATGCCAACTTATACACCGCTTACTATAATGCCAAACAAAAAGCGACGTACCATAGTAAGCTCCTTCCCATGCTAATGCCGGAAAAATTGGCAAAAAAATTAGATCTCTATGGTAAGTCGGATTGGTTAAAATGCCTAGAAGATGGTGATGTTAAAATATATGAAATTAAAAGTAACCTGTATGGCTACGAACTAGATAATTTGTTAAACCTTACTGCTACTATGGGGCTAATTGTGGCTTCTGGAGGCATACAAAATTCCGAGTTTAGCAATTGGTATATAGAAAAAGAGGGACATCCGCTCGTTTCGATCAAATATAGCTCGCTCTCTAGCACCAATTATAAAACTAGAAAAGAACGTAAAGCGCTATTAAAAGAGTTGTTAGCCGATAAATTATCCGAAGATAAATTCAAAAACAAGTCCTTCACTTTTAAAATGTTCGAAACCTTGTTAGAGATTACAATAATGTAAAAAGCTAATGATTGAAATGATCCATGACCTAGCATTTAGGGCAGGTTAAATCTGCTAAATAAATATACCAAAAAGGCCAGAACACGTGCAAAACGATTCTGGCCTTTTGGTTGATCATGATCTGTGCAGCTAGCATCATGAGTTTGTTACCAACAAACTACGAGCAGACCCACATCGATTTATTTCATACTACAATTACCAAAACTTAACATACAGTAGCGTAAGTATCAATAGTGTGATGACAATTAGCGTCAATGTAGTTTTATCCACTTTGAACATCGATCTTTCAAGTACAAAAGCTTTAGGATTAACTTTTGGTCCAGCAAGGCTTACCAATACCATCGCTAACATTGTAAAACCAAAAGATAATCCCATACAGATTAAGAATGGAATTTCGTAGCCTCCTTTTCCATTAGGAAATGCAGTATATAGCAGCGTTTCGTTGCCAAACCAGGCTGGCGCATAGTTGTTGAATACAACGGACAATAAAAAGCCCGTAACTAAGCCTACAATTGCTGCGCTTCCGGTCGTTCTTTTCCAGAACATACCTAAAATAAACATTGCAAATACTCCTGGGCTTATAAAACCGGTATATTTTTGTATAAAAGTAAAACCACCTTCTCCGCCAATACCCAATAAATCATCCCACGTAAATAATATCGATAATATGATTGAGATTAAAATTGCCAAACGGCCAACACCTATCAATTTTTTCTCCTCAGCCGATTTATTGATATACTTTTTATAAATGTCTAAAGTAAAAATAGTTGAAATACTATTGGCTTTACCTGCAAGAGAAGCTACAATGGCTGCTGTAAGTGCAGCAAGAGATAAACCTTTCAATCCGGTTGGCAAATAACCTAACAAAGCTGAGTAGGCATTGTCTGCATTAAAATTACCTCCAGGTGCCATTTCTTGTTGTAACCCACCATTTTTGTGTAAAACATAAGCGGCAATACCTGGTAGCATCACAATAATTGGCATACCTAACTTCAGGAAGCCCGCAAATAAAATACCTTTACGTGCAGTCTTTAAATCCGCTCCTAATGCTCTTTGGGTAATATACTGGTTACAGCCCCAATAGTTTAAATTAACGATCCACTGGCCTGCAAAATACATTGCTATCCCTGGCAACATTAAATATTTATTGATATCCTCTTGCGACGCACCAGGTTTAGGTTTTTCTAAAATCATTTTAAAGTGATCCGGAGCGTCTTTCATCATAGCGTTAAATCCAGCAATCACATCTTTGCCCAAACCAAACTGCTCGCTAACCATAGTCAACGCAATGTATGTAGTGGCAAGTCCTCCAATAATGAGTACCAACACTTGTATCACATCTGTGAACCCGATCACCTTCATTCCGCCCAATGTGATAATCAAAGCGAAAACTGAAAGTAAGATCATGATCAAATGAAAATGTTCACCGCCAGACATATTACTAATTGCTAGCGCCCCTAAATACAGAATTGAGGTTAGGTTCACAAAAATATAGAGGAACAACCAAAATACAGCCATAATCAAACTCACCGTCTCGTTATACCTGGTCTGCAAAAACTGGGGCATGGTAAAGATCTTGTTTTTCAGGTAAACAGGAATAAACCATACCGCAATGATGATCAATGCGATGGCAGCTACCCATTCATAGGCAGCTACAGCTATACCTACTACAAAGCCATTACCGCTCATGCCTATGAACTGTTCTGCAGATATATTAGATGCAATAAGCGACGCCCCTATGGCCCACCAGGTTAAGGAACCTTCTGCAAGAAAAAAGTCATGACTCCCAGAAGCCTCCTTGTTTTTCTTTTTGCGATATATCCAAATCCCATAACACGTAATCAGTATGAAATAGAATATAAATATCGCATAATCAATCAATGTAAAATTACTCATCCCCTTAGATTGTAAACTGTATTGTTAGAATAAAATGTTGTTTGGTTTAATAAATACTCGTAGCGCTATTGCTAAAATTTCGTTGAAGAAACAAAAGGCAAAGCAGAGCTACGAGCGATTCAATCAGGTCTTTAATACTATTTAAAGTAGATATCATTCCATCTTAATTGATCTCTAAATTTGTCCAAATCCGTGTCGGCTCCGATTTTAACAAACTCTATTCCCGAAATATTAGCAAAGTCTAAAAGATGTGCAGCACTTAGATTCTGACTATATACGGTATGATGCGCACCTCCGGCATATATCCAAGCGGCACATCCAGTTTTCATGTCAGGTAGCGGTTTCCATAACACTCTTGCAACAGGCAATTTAGGAAGATCTTTTTCCAGTTCTACAGCTTCAACTTCATTCACAATTAAACGGAAGCGATTGCCCATATCGATAATAGAGGCATTTAAAGCTGCACCACCAGCAACATTGAATACTAATCTAGCTGGATCGGCCTTTCCACCAATTCCTAAGGGATGTACTTCTAAATTAGCCTTACCTTTAGCTAACGAAGCATCGATTTCTAACATGTGAGAACCCAATACCATTGAATTTGATGGGTCGAAATGATAAGTGTAATCCTCCATGAATGCATTTGCACCCGGTAATCCAGCGCCAATCACTTTACAAGCTCTCACTAAAGCTGCGGTTTTCCAATCACCTTCACCAGCAAAACCAAAACCATCGGCCATTAACCTCTGCACCGCCAGTCCTGGTAACTGTACCATTCCATGTAAATCTTCAAACGTGTCCGAGAATCCTTTAAATCCTCCATCAGTAAGGAATTTACGCAATCCAATTTCTATTTTTGCAGCTTCATAAACAGATTGATGTTTTTCACCACCTCTGCGTAGATCGGCCGACATGTGATAGCTATCTTCATATTCATCAATTAATGCATTGATAGCTTGGTCGCTAGCAGAATTGATCACCGCTACCAAATCGCCAATGCCATAAGTATTTACTGAAAATCCAAATTGACTTTCTGCTTCAACTTTATCGCCATCGGTAACAGCTACGTAACGCATATTGTCTCCAAAGCGTGCAAATTTTGCTCCTTGCCAGTCGTTCCATCCTGCAGCTGCCCTCGCCCAAACATCAATTTGATCGAGTACTTCTTCGTCGCGCCAATGCCCTACAACAACTTTTCGATCTTTACGCATACGCGTTACCATAAAACCAAATTCACGGTCACCATGCGCACTTTGGTTCAAGTTCATAAAATCCATATCAATACTGTCCCAAGGGATATCTCTATTGAATTGAGTATGCAAGTGCAACAATGGTTTTTGAAGGATATTTAGCCCGCGTATCCACATTTTTGCAGGAGAGAAAGTATGCATCCAAGTGATAATGCCAATACAGTTTGGTGCCACATTGGCTTCTTGCAAGGTTTGATAAATTTCTTCTGTAGATTTAACTATAGGCTTATAAACAACCGTTACGGATACATTATTGGCATTATTGATACCCTCAGCAACTTTTTGTGCATTTTCGGCAACTTGTCTAAGCGTTTCTTCACCGTAGAGATTTTGGCTTCCCGTAACAAACCATACCTCAAGATTTTTCAAATTGATCATTTCAATATATTAATTATGTTTAATCGAATAATTATTGCCCGTAATAGGAATTAGGACCGTGTTTGCGCTCAAAATGCTTGTTAATTAGCGCATCCTTTAATTTCGGAACCTGTGGATTGATCTGTTGCGTAAGTAATGCCATTTGCGCTACCGTTTCTAACACTGCACTATTGTAAACCGCCTTATCAGCTGTTTTCCCCCAGGTAAATGGCGCATGGTTACCTACCAGAATCATTTCTACTTCCTTGTAATCTAATCCAAGTGCTAGAAAATGGTTGATAATTTGAAATCCAGTTTGGTATTCATAATCACCTTTAATCATTTCGTCACTCATTGGTGGAGCACAAGGAATGTCCACGGTCAAGTGGTCTGCATGGGTGGTACCATAAATTGGAATAGCCCTTTGGGCCTGAGCCCAAGCGGTTGCGTAAGTAGAATGAGTATGCACAATACCATTGATAGCTGACCAATTTTTATAAAGCACTGCATGGGTTTGCGTGTCAGATGAAGGCCTCAGCTTCCCTTCTACCGTGTTTCCGTCAAAATCTACGATAACCATATCTGCTATGGTTAGATCTTTATACGGTACACCACTAGGTTTTATCGCAAAAACGCCATTGCTTCTATCTGCTGCGCTTACATTTCCGAAGGTAAACAATACCAGGTTAAGTTCTGGCAATTGCATATTAGCTAAATAAGCTTCTTCTTTAAGATGTTGATAGCTGCTCATTATTTAATTTTTTGTAGAGGTCTGCTCTTCAATAAACAAACCTAATTTTTGATATTTGCGGTAGTGAGAAAGGTAAAAGTCGCGCTTTTCTGGATTTGGCTCGTAAGTTTTTTCGAACCCATTGCCCATTGCTTTGACCGCTTCTTCAACAGATGAGTAAATACCTGCCGCAACTGCAGCAAAAATAGCAGCACCTAATGCGCAGGTATGTTCAAAACGGTGTATTCTTATAGGCATTTGCAGTACATCTGCCATCATCTGCATGACGTAAGACGATTTCTTTGCCACACCACCTATTCCAATAATCCCTCTAACTTCTACCCCCTCTTTCTGAAATCTTTCTATGATCAGCTTAGCGCCAAAACAAGTTGCCTCGGCTAATGCTCTAAAAATTCTTGGTGCATCAGAAGCTAAGCTTAGCCCCATTAATGCTCCTTTTAGTTCTTGATTAGCATCGGGCGTACGTCTGCCATTGAGCCAATCACTTGCGATCTCTAGGCTTTCTTCTTCGCTTAATTTGCTCGCTTCTAAGCTTAGTTGATGAATGATATTTTTTTCCAGCTCTTGCCTTAAGGCTACTGCAGTAGCATGATCTAATAAACTAGAGTTTTCGATATGTTTCAACGGCCAACTGATCAGCTTTTTGAACCAAGCGTATACATCCCCGAATGCAGATTGTCCAGCTTCAAGACCTACCATTCCAGGAATCACAGACCCATTTACCTGTCCACATATTCCTTTAATCAGCTTTCCATCGATATCTTGATGAGGCGCAACCAATATGTCACATGTACTGGTCCCCATAATCTTACATAGATGGTAAGGTTCAATTTCTCCGCCAACAGCGCCCATGTGAGCATCAAATGCCCCCACACCAATCACGACATCATTAGGTAAGCCCAAACGTTCAGCCCATTCTGCACTGATTAATCCAGCTACTTGTTCTGAAGTATAGGTGTCTTTAAACAGCCGTTCATTAAAACCTTTCAACAAGGGATCTAAACTGCTAAAAAAATCCTCAGGTGGTAAACCACCAAATTCCTCTGCCCATAGTGCTTTGTGTCCTGCAGCACATCTACTCCTTTTAATTTCAGCAGCTTTATTTCCTCCAGTAAGTAAAAATGGAATCCAATCACAGTGCTCTACCCATGAGTAACAAGCCTGCCTAACTTTTTCATCACTCCTTAAAATGTGCAAAAGCTTAGACCAGAACCACTCCGATGAATAGATGCCACCTACATATTTAAGGTAGTTTGGCTCAAATTTCGTAGCATGAAGATTAATCTCCGCCGCCTCTTTCACCCCGGTATGGTCTTTCCACAACACAAACATTGCATTTGGATTGTTTTCAAATTCGGGTCTAAGCGCAAGGGGACAGCCAGTTTCATCTACAGCAACAGGGGTAGAACCAGTGGTATCAATAGATATACCTTTGATATTTTGAGCGACATTAGGGGCTGCTGCTTTAGCGATACACTCCTTAATGGTAGCTTCTAATCCTTCAATATAATCTAATGGATGCTGCCTGAACTGATTTTTTGATGGCTGGCAAAATTTTCCTTCAGCCCATCTCTGGTAATAATGTACAGCTGAAGATATTTCAGCGCCTGACGAAGTATCAACGATAACAGACCTTACTGAATCTGACCCGTAGTCGATACCGATAACATATTTGGTTATATTCATAGTTTTATAATCGTCATATTGACGTTTATCTTTAAACGTCAAATAAACGTTTATTTATTTAAAATTAAAAATTATTTGAAAAAAATCTATTGATCTCATTTTTTCGAATCGCTATCAATTCAATGCTAGCAAACTGATTTACTTATAGCCTATTAGCTAAAAAAGGTTCAGGTAATATTAACAATGATCCGAATACCAATCAGTTGCTTGAACAAACGTCAAGCTTTTTAAAGGAGTATAATATGTACTATAGATGAACAGGCTTCAAATCAAGGACATTTGTTAAAATGACAATAAGTTTTCTGGTGTTGGGATAAAGTTAAGGGAGGAGTCGGATTTGGATTTATATTTTTCTTTATCAAGTTGATACAAGAAGGCCCCTCTCCTAGAGCTAGATTTATCTTTTTCTTGCAATTTAATTAGCAGCTTTGTGGCATTGATTTTACGTATAAAATTCCTATTGTCCATCTTGATGTCATAGACTTGCTCATAAAGATTCTGCAATTGCGGAATAGTAAATTTTTCAGGGAGCAATTCAAAGAGAATGGGGTATAGCGCAGCCTTATGTCTAATTCGTTCCTTTGCTTTGTCTACCATTTTATCATGGTCAAAAATTAATTTTGGAGCTTCGTTCCATAAAAACCATTCTGCATGATAGGCGTCGGTGATTTGCTTTTGGTATTTGTTAATATCGATTAGGGCATAATAAGCTACCGAAACGGTTCTGCCTACTGGATCTCGATCTGGCGCTCCATAGCTTTTAAGTTGCTCCAAATAAACCTGTTTCAAACCCGTACAATGAAATAGGATACGTTCCGCAGCACAATAAAGGTTTTCGTTCTCCTCAATAAATCCACCCATTAAGCTCCAACAGTCCTTTTGCGGCTCAAAGCCCCTTTTAACCAGTAGAATTTTTAAATCCTCGCCATCATATCCGAAAATGATACAATCAACAGCAATTAGCACAGGAATTTGTTGGTGGTATGGATTAATCTTATTCATATTTATTACTGTTGATACTCGCTAATATGATCATTTTTATTACTTTAGACCTAAAAGGAAATGACCCATTGACTTTTGCAAAGATGTATATAATATCTAAAAATAATAAACGTTATTTTGACGTTTAATTAAGGTTTACTAAATTTAGCTTTTTAACCTAACCAAATTTAAAATGAAATCGAAATCAGTTCTAGTAATACTAGCGTGCGCTGCCCTTCTTTCTTGTCATCAGACAGATAAAAAAACAGCGGAGCAACAAACGACAGAAAAAGATCAAATCGTCACGTTAAATTCCAAAGCTTACCAGCAAAAGCTAGATGGTAAAGCACTCGACCTATATGAATTGAAAAATGGCAATGGCATGAAAGCCTATCTCACAAACTTTGGAGCGAGGGTGGTATCTCTTATTGTACCGGCTGCAGGAGATAAATGGGTTGATGTAGTGCTAGGCTATGATAGTGTCAAAACATATTGGAAAAAAGGGGAACCATTTTTTGGTGCCATTATCGGAAGGTATGGAAATCGCATAGCCAATGGCAAGTTTAGTTTAGCTGGAAAAACCTATCAATTACAACTGAATGATGGCGTGAATACTTTACATGGCGGTACGGATGGCTTTTATGCCAAAGTTTGGGACGCTAAAAAACTAGCTGACAACAAAATAGAAATGAGCTATTTTTCGAAGGATGGAGAAGCGGGCTATCCAGGAAATGTAACTGCGAAAGTGATATATACACTTACCGATCAGAATGAACTACAAATAGATTACAGTGCGACAACCGATAAGGAAACCGTATTAAACCTTACTAACCATGCCTATTTTAATTTAAATGGCGAAGGAGACTCGACCATTTTAGACCACGAACTCACGATAGCAGCGAATGAATACACTCCTGTTAATAAAAACTTAATTCCAACAGGCAAATTACAATCAGTTAAGCATACTCCTTTTGACTTTACCTCACCTAAGCTTATTGGTAAGGAGATTGAAAAGGATGACGAGCAGTTAAAAAATGGAAAAGGCTACGACCATAACTTTGTAATTAATAAGGGCGACGCAAATGCAGCAGTAGCTACTGTAAAAAGTAATAAAACAGGAATCGTAATGCAAGTTTACACTACCGAGCCTGGTATACAATTTTACAGTGGCAATTTCATGACCGGAAAAGATATGGATGGAAAAGGAGGAAAATCTTATCCCTTACGTTCTGCATTTTGCTTGGAAACCCAACATTATCCTGATTCACCAAACCAACCACAGTTTCCTTCTACCATTGTAAAACCAGGACAGACTTACAGTTCAAAGACTACTTATAAATTCACTACTACGAAATAAGACATAGCTTTTAGTTAGAATTGGTGCTGCTCAATAAAAACCACCTTTAAGAATTTGCAGCGGCACCAAGTCCTTTCGTTAAAATGAACACAGAAAATTCACAAAAAGAGTGAAGTTCTTTAGTCCGTTCAATAATTAATAATATACTGAGACACTATTCTGCAAAGATTAGTTGATATTAAAAAACATATGAAACAAGGTTTACTCATAGACATGGATGGCGTGATCTATAGCGGCGAAGAGCTAATTTTTGGTGCAGATAAGTTTATCAAAAAATTGATTGATGAGGCTATCCCATTCACATTCATGACCAATAATAGTCAAAGAACGAGCTTGGAAGTGGTTAGAAAACTCAAGGGAATGGGTATAAAAGTTGATAAAGGCCATGTGTATACTAGCGCAATGGCTACGGCCAAATTTCTGTCAGATCAAAGCCCTTCTGGAACCGCTTATGTTTTAGGAGAAGGCGGACTGCTAAGTAGCCTTCACGAACATGGCATTACGTTAGTAAATACCGACCCTGAATTTGTAGTGCTAGGTGAAGGCAGAAATTTCACCTTAGAAATGGTACAGCGAGCCGTAGATATGATCTTAGCTGGAGCAAAATTTATTACCACTAACCGTGATCCATCGCCTAAAAAGCCAGGCTGGAATAATCTGGGAATTGCAGCTACTACAGCTATGATTGAAGAGGCTACTGGAATAAAGGCTTTTGTGACAGGCAAACCTAGCCCAGTAATGATGAGGTCGGCAAGGAAATTTTTAGGCTTGGAAACCAGCGAAACCACGGTGATCGGCGACACTATGGAAACAGATATTCAAGGTGGTGTGCAAATGGGCTACAAAACCATACTTGTTCTTTCTGGCATTGCTAAGAAAGAAACGCTAGGCCAGTATGCTTTTAAACCTGATATGATCACTAGCTCTGTTGACGAAATTAAGTTTCCTTTAACTTGGTGGGATAAAAAGTAATAAATCTACCGTATGATAGCTCATTTGCTTTCAACTCACTAATGTGATTTTAAAATGCTTTTTAGGAAGCTGTCAATATAGTCGACAGTTTGTGAAAACCAAGGTTGGTAGAGGCAAAATGAGTGTGGTGAATTTTCAAATGTGATCACCTTTGTGTAAACTCCTTTTTTAGCCATTTTCCGAGTGAACTCGTCACGTCCGGCGTGCATTCTTTCTACCGAACTATTCAAAAATAGAAAAGGAATATGATTTTGATCGGCGTAGGTTAATGGCGACGCTTCTTCCCATAGGTCTAACCGTTCAGTTCTTGGATACCCAAGCCATTTGGCCGAGGCATTAATATTTTCTGGATTCTTGGTTTCCCAAGCTTCGTCATTCACGAATGACAGTGTACCATCGATATCAATTACCGCAGCCACACTGCTGCTATATTTAGTATTACCATAATTGCCTTCTAGTTTCTTTACACCGTTCGTTACCCCTACTAAAGCTGCAAGTTGACCGCCGGCAGAAAAGCCAAGTATAGCTACTTTTGAGGTATCTATATTAAATTTCTTCCCATTCGCTTTTAGCCAACGTACTGCAGCTTTTAGATCATAAACCGCCGCTGGATAAAAATCTTCGGTAGACAAGCGATATTCTACTGTAAAACAAGCTAGACCTCGTTCAGCAAGTGTTTGAGCCAACGGAATATGCTGGCTCCTATCGCCAGATCGCCAACCACCGCCATGAACGATGAGTACAGCAGCTGTTTTACCATCAGTATTTTTTGGCAAAAAGGCATCTACATAAAGTGCCCTATTCCCAGCATCGGCATACCTTAGGTTTCTTTTTTCGACAACTTTAGAGGATGGTTGTTCCTTTACCAATACGATGTTTGGGTACTGCTTAACTGTTTTGCGAAAATCTAGCATGCTGGAATAACTGGTATCCCTCTCTCCTGTTCTCCACAGCTGCTGCTGGGCTTTCACGGAAGTTAATAGGACACTAAATAATAAAAACAGGAATATTTCTTTCATCGAATGACCTTATTTGAAGTTCGTTAAATCACTAATTGGAAAAAACTTACCAAGTTAATTACACCTTTACGTTTAGAGGAACTGATTAATAACGGTGAATAACACATATTATTAATCAACTTTTACTCCTTATTTATTTTAATTCCAATTTAATTACATTAAAAGAATATGGCTTTAGCGTTAGCTTTAAGTTTCTACCCTTAAGCTTCAAAACTGATTTTTGTGGGCTGACTGCTAATGGGTTCTCCAATGAATTTTGTTGATTCAAGTCGGGATTGCTAAGCACTTCCATACTGTATTTCGACTTAAGTGCAGCTTGGCCTACTAAACTGAAATCAATTTGCTGATCTTGGTTAGCATTGTTCGCAATTTTAATGATCAACTCCTTTTTTGTCTGATCTATTACAGCTGAAGCATATAAGCCATCTTGGCCAATGATGTTCTTATCTGCCAAAGTAATAGGAACTACATCTGTACCCTTATTCGTTGAAAAAAGCTTTTGCACGTAATAATCAGGTGTACCATAAACATTCAGGTTATCGACCCAAATCATATCTGGCGCCCATTGCCAAGCATCTACATGGGCAAAAAGTGGCGCGTAAGATGCCATCTGTACCACATCTGCATTTCTTTCCAAACCTGTCATTAAAGACGCAGAAGCCAGTGCACTTTGCCAATTATTTCTATCTTTTCCAATAACGTTATTGGCTGCATGTACAGCATATTCACCTACAAAAACTTTGGTGTCATTTCTTGGATAACTGTCATACCGGCCGGCATTTTTTAAAAACCAATCTGCTGGTCGGTAATAGTGTTCATCAATGAAGTCAGCTTTTTCTTCTCTAAGGTAATCATTGAGTAGATTGAAGCGATCGCCTTCCGGATCGGTACCAGAACTATAAATTAACTTAATGCTTGGATACTTTTCTTTAATTGCAGCTTTAAAAAGTGCCACACGTTCTATGTATTGTGGTCCCCAATTCTCGTTACCTACACCTAACATCTTTAAATTAAATGGCTTAGGATGACCCAACTCGGCTCTCTTTTTACCCCAAGTTGTGGTTACATCTCCATTGGCAAATTCAATCAGATCCAAAGCATCCTGAATATAAGGTTGCATTTCATCAAGCGCTACCACTTCACCAGTATTGAACTGGCAGGCCATACCACAGTTTAGAATAGGCAATGCATCCGAACCAATATCTTCTGCCAATTGAAAATATTCAAAAAAGCCTAGACCAAAACTTTGGTAATAATCTGGTGCCGCTCGATGAGCAAACTCATTATTCCATCGATTAACGATCATCTTTCTTTGTTCAATTGGACCTATCGTATTTTTCCATTGATATCTATTCGCTAAATCGGTACCCTCAACGATACAACCTCCTGGAAACCTAACAAAGCCAGGCTTCATATCGGCAAGCATTTGTACCATATCGGCTCTCAAACCTTGTGCTCGGTTTTTCCATGTATCTGCAGGGAATAAGGAAATCATATCTAGATCTATGTTACCTTGGCCATTAAAAGACATAGAGAACTTAGCTTTTGCACTTGTAGCTGTAGCCACTAAACTAGCTTCTTGACGATGCCATACATCACCAGATTGAGATGGGTTAAAGTTACCCTCAGCAATTACCTCGTTCGCCTCATTTTTTAGCTTCAATACGATTTTTACTCCAGGTGCTAGTTGACGATAGAAGGTAGAAAAATTATAACGCAAACCCTTCTTAACTCCGATGCCTTTAAATCCTTCATTGACAAGCTCAAAATCATCAGTTTGTTTACGTATTTGTAAATACCTCGGATTCGCATCATTCACTTGTTTGCGATTCACAACCATTACCGCTCCTTCTTCAGGCTTCTGTCTAACTACAGACCAGCCCATCATCGGTTTGGCAAATTCAAAAGATCTATTTTTAATCAATTCAGCATAAATACCTCCATCAGCTCCAAAATTGATGTCTTCAAAGAACACCCCCCACATGTTAGGTTGTACTTTGGCGATTTTTTGATCCATATTGACCTTGACTACATGTGGACCTTGTGCACTGACCGCCAATGGTGCAGCTAAGCTTAAGCAAATAAAACTAGATAACAGACTTCTTTTAGATGATTTTTTGAACATAGAACATTTGATTAGAAAATTGTAGAATGAGTAGCGTAGCAAATGAAGATATGCATTTTATGATCAGTTTTGGCAATCGCATTAATGATTTTACATTGTTATTATGAGTCGATGACCATCAAATCCATCCACATCATTTATTTAACTTTACCCCCGCAGATGTCATCACAATTGGTTTAATCGTGCCATCTGTATTATAATATAAATAATCGATACATACGGATCTGCGATAACTACCTCCATTTGGATTAATAGCACCGTTGTGGTAAATAAAATAAGATTTACCTTTAAAATCAATGATCGATTGATGATTGGTATTAGAATTACCTGCAATTTCATTTAAGATACCTTTGTATTCCCAAGGCCCGTTGATATTGTCACTCATGGCATAGGCAATTTTTTCGGGGAAACCTGTAGCATAAGACAAGTAGTACCAATTTTTTCTTTTATGTATCCAAGGTGCTTCAGTAAATGCGGGCAAATTTACCAACTGTATTGGACCATCAAGCTCCACCATGTTCGGCTTTAGCTTGGCATAGTAGCACTGTGTATTTCCCCAAAAAAGATAGGCTTGGCCGTCATCGTCTATGATTACACTAGGATCGATATCATCCCAATCGATCTTTGTTGCCGTAGTCATATCATTGGTGACCAAAGCTTTTCCGATGGCATCTTTGAAAGGTCCACGAGGGTTATCTGCAACAGCAATGCCAATCGCTTTACCAGGAATCGTGGCGTGACTTGTAGACACATACCAATAAAATTTACCGTTACGTTCGATGACTTGAGAGGCCCAAGCATCTCCTTTAGACCAGCTAAAATCCTTAAAACTAAGTGGGGCCTTATGTTCCCTCCAATTGATCATATCTGATGATGAATAACAGATCCAATCATCCATTTGGTAATGATGTCTATCATTAGGAGCGATGTCATGTCCGACGTATAAGTAAACCGAATCGCCATAGACAAAAGCGGCGGGATCTGCGGTATACTTATCGGTGATAATTGGGTTGCCTTTTGCAGTGATAACCTTTTGTGCTTTTGCTCCGAAAACCACCATTGCACCAATTACAAGGAACAATAATATTTCCCTTAACTTTTTCATTTCTTTATTTAATACTGTAACAGCGAAAAAACTCCTGAATGGTTAATCGCCAATTCATTTTATTTACTAATTCTTTACCAAGCCATTCGTTGGTCCTACAGCTTTGCTCCTTTAATGATCTTCTATTTAATTTCTCAAATAGAATGTCAGCTTACCTCCACTAGTGAGCTGTCTGTAGCTAATCTGATTGTCTTTCAATACCTCGCCATTCAGCATCACTTTTGAAATAAATTGCGCTTTATTATTCTCTTGTATTGTTTCAATATTTAAAATTTTACCATTTTTAAAAGTGATATCAATTTGTTTAAAATGAGGGGCCGTAAGCTGATAGTTCCCAGAAACTGGATCTACCGGATAAAATCCAATTGATGCAAAAATATACCAGGCCGACATTTGCCCAGCATCGTCATTTCCACTTAATCCCCCTGGTCCGTCACTATATTCCTCTTCCAAGATTTTTGCAACTTGCAATTGTGTTTTCCAAGGTGAAGAAGTATAGTTATATAAAAAAGGGATTTGATGCCCAGGTTCATTACCATGCCAATACTCTTTTTTCGTAAAAATTGAATCGAGTTCTTTTTCAAATTTCTTAGCGCCACCCATAATTTCTATTAGCCCAGGAATATCATGAGGTACATAAAAGGTATATTGCCTCGGTGTCCCCTCAGTAATATAAGGTTCACGCCGATCAGCATTAAACGGATGATACCATTTGCCGTCTATATACCTACCTCTAACCATACCAACAAACTTATCGAAGACATTTTTATAATTTCCAGCTCTTTTCATCAGTGTTAGGTAATCGTCAGTATTACCCAAATCTTTAGCCAAAGTAGCCAGAGCATAGTCATCATAGGCGTACTCTAACGTTCTACTCACTTGTTCTTTTTTGTGAAAAGCATTTGGAATACTGTCTTCCATAGGGATGTAACCATATTTTAAATAGCTATCTATCCCTCTTCTTCCTTTACCATCTAAATAGTCAGCCGAATCAGGCATAACAAATGCATTTTGTCTCATGAGCCTATATCCTTCAACGATATCATAATCTCGTATGCCTTTATGATACACAGATGCTAAAAAAGCGGTACTATGGTCGCCAATCATTGCTACAGTATAGCTATTCCAACATGGAAAGATAGGAAGCCAACCACCTTGTGTTCCTTTTAAGATAATAGATTTTGCGTAGGCGTTTGCCAAATCGGGTTTTAACAATTCTACCAGAGGAAGCTGTGCTCGATAAATATCCCACATAGAAAAATCGTCATAATAGTCGCCTTTATCCATTTTCTTAATTTGATAATTGCCCGAAAAAGCTGGATAGGCCCCGTCTACATCATTAAATAATCTAGGATGTTGTTGAGCATGATAAAGCGCCGTATAAAAAATTCTTTTCTTACGCTCATTTTTATCAGTTAAAGCGATCTGCGAAAGAGATTTTTCCCATGCCAATGTTGTAGTTGAAACCACTTGTTCGAAGGTCATGTTTTTAACCTCCGCCTCTAAGTTTAGCTTTGCCGAAGCTACGCTGGTGAAAGAAGTACCTGAATAAAGGAGTATCGTTTCACCTTTACGAAGTTTAAATCCAGCATAGGCCCCTAAATCTTTTTTATTTTGTATGGAGGCGGATTGATAAACTTTATCTTCAGTAAACACACCACTATTTTCAAACTGGCGTTTAATACGGATAAAAAAATAGCCGTTAAATCCTGCGGCCTGTCCAGTCCCTTGATAAATTCGATGTACAGGATTGTAACCAGAAATCTCTCCTGTTTTGGAATTAATATCTATAGCGCCTTTAGCCTGATCACTGTTTGGTGTAACTAAAACATATACGCTATCGGCCTTCAATGCGGTAATTTTCATTACGCCACATCTCAACGTTGCAGTCATTTCAACCTTTAGGTTATACTTTGGCAAATTAACACGATAGTAGCTGGGAGATGAAACTTCTTCATCATGTGTATAAGCTGCACCATAAGTTAACGGGGTAGTTTTAAGCTTACCAGCGACAGGCATAATGGTAAAACTTCCATAATCTTGAGTACAAGAACCACTGATCCAATGACTACCCCTAAAACCATATATCGTTTTGTCATTATAATAAAATGGAGCAAGGCATTTTTTTTCCGACAGCTGTGTTTGCGGTGTCCACTGGGTCATAGCAAAAGGAGGTGCTACGGCTGGAATGGTGTTGGCTAGCCTTTCCGTTTTGTCTTCGATGTGCTGACTGGCTGGCGTTGTACTTGGAGAAGTCCCTGAAAAAGGTTGTACGTATTTAGAAAGTTTGGGGGTTTGACCCAAAACAGTCGCACTATCCAAGATCAGTACCAGCAATAAAGCGGTGCAAATCTGCATCATATTTAATTTTCCTTTTATCAAGCGCTGATATGTTCTATATCGCATGCAATGCTTATTTAAGAATTTTAACAGGAGATTTTATACCATTAGGGAAATTAGATTGCTTAATGGAAAATTTTGAGGTTTGTTTCAATAGAATAATATGCTCGTTAACCGTACTATCAATATTTAGTTTATTTATGTTAATAGTGTCAACATCATCAAATATTAGTGCTGCCCTAAAGTCCGGCAATTGATAACTGAGGCTTACATTACTAAAACTGATATTTTTAGCATGCCTAACATAAAAGCCCCAAGCTGGTAACTCGCCAAACATGCTAAATTCTGGATAACCAGCAATATTTTCATTCACCTCACTAACTCTTTCATCCGGTATATAGGCGACCTCTTTTTTGGCTCCGCCACCATAAGTGATATTTATATTCTCTATAGAAACATTAGTAATATCATGCCCAGGAATGCCAACTATTGAAGCTGGCAATAAATTATGTGGTGCAGATTTTGGTAGCGGTCCTTCAATGGGGTATCCTGCGTCTGGTTTAGCATTTGGAATATATGCTTTTAGGTTAGCAATTCGGATATTTTTTACTGAACTATATTTTTCATCCGTATTTCGGTGGCCAAGGCGAATAAAAATTGGATTGCCAACATAATTTGCATCAACGCCGTCAATGTCTACACCGTCTATGAAGCCACCGTCCACCGCTTCTAAGGCTATTGCAGAACGATACGTATTGTAGACTGTAATATTTTTTACCTTAATATTTCTGAAACCTCCATAAGAACCTGTTCCTATTTTAAAACCATTTGCGCTAGACCTTATTTTACAATTTGCAACATATATGTTCTCACAAATCCCTGGCGCACCTTCAGATTTCAAACAAATTCCGTCATCAGCTGCGTCTATGTCACAATTCGTTATAGATACATTTTTTGAATTCACAATATCAATACCGTCGTTATTCCAATATACTGTACTTTCCACCTTAATACGATCAATAGTAACTTGGTCGCAACCTATAAAGTCTTGTACCCAACCCGCGCTATTTTTTAATAATACATTCTTAACCCTTACGTTTCTACAATTAACAAAAGCTACGAGTTTGGGTCTATTCGCCTCTCCCGGACGTTTAACTACCCAAGTATCATCTTGCAGTTTGCCCTCATGCAATAATGAAATTAAATTTTTAACGACCTCTGCTCCCCTGCCATTAATCGTTCCTTTGCCATCTACGGATACATTTTGCCGATCTTTAGCATAAATCAGCGCCCTTGCAGGTCCAATTCCGTAATCCATTCGGTTGGTGCTTCCGAGTAATTCTGCATCCTCACTAACAAACAATTCTACATTATCTTTCAATTCGATTGAACCTGTAACAAATTGCCCTTTAGGAATAAACACCTGACCGCCATTTTTGGAGGCAGCCTCAATGGCGCTTTGTATAGCAATGGTATTTAAATTTCCTATTCCAGACTTAGCGCCAAAATCAGTGATGTTGTATACCTTTTGTTGCGCATTAGCAAAAAGGGTGAATACTAAAAATGCAATGAGTAGCTTAATTATTTTCATTAAAACGTTTAATCTATTGATGAGCAAGGACTATGCTGCTACGATATTTTTTATAGATGTCTATAGCAGTTTTTACAGGATCGCCAGCGGTATTTATCGGATAATCTTTACGTGCATTTACCCATTTCCATTCCCATTGCTTAACTTCTTTTTCAAAAGTTTTAAAATCCATCTCCTTACCAGCATCCAATGCTAAATTTGCCTTGGCAAAAAATTGTTGCCATCTAGGTTTATAGAAATCGCTTAGTAATCCACTCCATTGCCTGCAGGCGTATTCATGCAAAGGACTATTTTCATCTCCCCATAAAGTGATCAGATCTTTCGCATTCATTTCATACAAGGCCTTTTCTGATGGATTTTCACCCCACTTTCTAGCATCGGCCACCCATGGGCCTAGTAGAAAATCCTTTCTTGTTGCTAGCAATTTGTCCATATCATCAATTAGATGGATAAACTTCTCAGTTTCTACCTTAAATACGGCCTTATTCTTGCCCTTATAGGCTTTCACAAATTTCCGCTGAATAGGAAGTGCATAGTTTGCTAGAACCTGTCTGCTGAGGTCTACTAAGTCATATTGAAAGCCATCACTATTTTTGCAAGTTGTTGCAGCTTTGATCATTTCATCCCATGCAGGAAGCAAATCCTTCGGATCATAATTTAACTTAGTATTGGTCCATCTCGTTAACGAATCTAACGTAGGCCTTGCCTGAACAATAGATTCTGCACCATCTCGAATGTATTTATCCGCTGGCACGTTATAAACTGTTTGTCTCAGAATTTCCCAAGACTTCATGGCATGTGCATCTTTTGAGCCATAACGGTTAAATACGAATTTTGGCAACCAAGTATTCAAATCTATTGGCTTATTATCCCAAACATTTGCCGTCATCAATTCATATAAAACTGGGTTCTGTTCAATCCCTTCCATGGTTAGACCAATACCCGTCATGTTACCACTTTTCACATCGTTTAAAGCGTCGGCAGGTGCTTTAGCAACCACATCCATCCTTCCAAATAGATTGGTATTGCCTCCAAAATTATGTAGCATATTCCAAATCCAAGGCTTACCATAAAAAGCTTGGGTGCGCTTCCAAACAGGTTCAATTTCAGTAGCCAAGTCAAGGATAATCATTTTATCATTAGGTACGGCTTTAAGTAGCGCCTCTGTCTGCGGATCTTTCCAAAACTTTCTATCACTATAAAATAGCCAGCCTTGCATTACCCAAACCGCTTTTGGATCTGCCAAACGCATACCATCATATACTTTACTGGTTAACCTACTTAAAAAAGCTGGCTCATCAGAGGGAGGTTCGTTCTCATTGAATGTGTCTGCAGAGTATAAGTGATCCGTACCTAGCAACTCCGTTTGTTTCTCAATAAAGCGCTTTCCTATGCTGGCGAACATCGGATCTTCAGCATCTAAAATATAGGTATCAGCAAATCCATTGGTCCAATTGGTAGCTTTTAATTTAGCATTTGGAAACTTCTTTTTGAAGGATGCAGGTACATGTCCAGTAAAAGCTGGTAGCACCGGTTTCATTCCTAAGGCACGTTGACGTGCAAGGATTTTTTTCTGTAACTCGAAATGGCTCTTCATCCATGATAGCGGTAAGGGGCCACCCCAGCCGTCGATGTTACCCATCCAGAACCAACCAAAATAAGCGGGCCCTGTAAAAAAGTCTTTCAAATCATCGTCTGAAAAGCCCATTTCTTTATAGAGTACATACCAAGTGTACTCTTCACCCGTAATAGCCAATGGCATATTGATACCATGTAGCGCCATCCAATCAATCTCTTTCTCCCATCTTGCCCAATCCCACCAACTCATACTATAGTTGAATGTGCAATAGTTTAGGTAATAACGGTAAGTGTAAGGTGTATTTTTTCTAATTTTTATCGGAACTACAGGTAGCTTTTTAGGCAAGTTTAAATTAGTTCCGTTCCAAGTAATTTGGCAATTTGCAAACTCAGAAAGATAGTGATACAATGCGGATGCGATGGCTACACCACTACTGCCACGTAATACAATTTTATCTCCTTTACTTTCAATTTCAAATACATCTTTTCCGTCCACGCTTGCTAAAGGCTCGGTAATAAAAGAAGATTTATGCTTTGGTAAAGTACGTGCAATCAATTCAGTTGAAGATTGAAGATCAGCTTGAGCTTTAGCGCCCAACCCCGATAGCAAAGTTGTAATAAGTAGTAAGTAAAAAGTAATTCTTATCATATCGTATTTTAAATCTTTAAAAACCATTTCTTATCGTAAAGAACTTTTAAAAGTTTGAGTTGTATGGTTAATATACCTATCCATAAAATCACTGGCTGCCAATCGATACTAACCTGATTCATGATTCCCCCAAACAAAAACTTAGCTGTTGTATCAAATCCAACTAAACCATGTGCGGCTAGATAGATCAATATAGAGTTGGTGCCAATCCAAATGAAAGGAGGCGTCCAAGTTTGAAAGCTCCGAACATCGATGATGTAATAGAATAAAGCAAAGAGCACCATACTCCAGCCACCAGCAAACAGAACAAATGAGCTGGTCCACATATTTTTATTGATGGGGAAAAAAGTATCCCATATGAGGCCTAAAGTCAATAATAGCGCACCTACACCAAAAAGCATCAATGCCTTTTTACTTGGATTATATTTTTCAGATTCCATTTTGATGAACTGCCCTGTAAATATACCCAACATAGCAGAAGCGATAGCGGGCAAGGTTGATAATAATCCTTCTGGATCATAAGTAACGCGATGTAGTTTTCCTGGTAGTAATAGTTGATCCACATAAGCGGATAGGTTTCCTTCAGGAGTCAATACGCCAGCTCCGTATCCCGGAACGGGAATAAACAGCATGATGGCGCAATAGCCTAAAAGAATACCTACAAAAATCAGTAGTTGTTGCCGCAATGAAAAATTCAAGTAGATAATTGCTGCAAAGAAGGCGGCCAAGGCTATTCTTCCTAAAACGCTAGCAAATCTGGTATGCTCATAGCCCTGCAATTGCAATAAGCCGTTCACAACCATCCCTAGTAAGATCAATATCACCGTTCGCTTGATTAAAGCCTTATATAGTGCTTTTTTTGCAATCGCCTTTTCTGTATGATGTGTTATAGCAAAATATTTTTGGTAAGAGTAAGGCATCGATACTCCCGATATGAATATAAATAAGGGGAATATCATATCATAAAAGGTGAAGCCGTTCCATGGTGTATGGTGCAACTGGTTGCTGATACCTATACAGATCCGTTCGATGATGGATAGACTTTGATTCGTCGCAATGGTCCAGTCATTTGGATTACGAACCAGACCATGTTGATTCATGACTACATTCGCTAAGCTATGAAAGATGCCTTCACCACTGATGATCCAAAACATATCAAAGCCACGCAAAGCATCTAAAGAAAGGAGTCGCCTGCTCATGAACCTAATTATTTAGTAATGCTAGTTGAGTAAATGATATCTCCTTCATCATTTAGCGCCTGCATAATAATTTCATTTTTTCTGACAGAAAAAGTCATGAATCCGTACACAGATGCACCCATTTCCATATCATCTATCATTTTCACAGGCGTTCTCTCTGAGGCTGCTCCAGATATGAAGTGATGTGTTTTTCCGGCAGGTTTAATGTATTGTAAACTATGCTCATGACCAGAAAGATAAACATCTACCCCATATTTATCGAGAATTGGTTTAAGTGTGCCTCGGATGGACTTGGTATCATAAGTTTCTGTGCGACTTCCGCCTGTAAACATTGGGTGATGCCCGACTACAATCTTCCATTTAATTTCTGGTGAATTATCGCCAAGCGTCTGCGCTAACCATTTCTTCTGAGCAGTGGTATCTTGGCTCTTTACATTTGGGCCATATTCTGGATTTTTATAAAACTCGGGGATCAATGGATTGGTATCCATAAAGACAATCAATACTTGTTGCGACTTGTCGCCATTGATTGGAAATTTCTTTGCATAATAGCGTGATGGCATTTTCCACCTACGGCTAATTTTAGTATAAGCTACTTGTGCGTCTGGGTTCGACTTGTAATCATGGTTACCTAATACAGGATACCAGTCCCATTGTAGCGCAAACGAAGTATAAATATCTTCGAATGAATATTTAAATAAGGGATCATGTTCACTGATGACGCCACTTGGGTAGAAGTTATCACCAGTTGAAATGATAAATTGGGCATGCATTTGTTCGGCAGTAATTCCCATTTGAGCAGCGACTTGCTTTTGGTGGTCGGCTCCATTTCGGCCCCAGTCACCCATCGCAATAAAATTTAGACTAGAATCTTTTTTGATCAGCACTTTTGTGGCAGCACTCTTGTTCGCAGGATTTTTCAACAACACCTGCCCATTCGCGGAAATAGTCACACCAGCTAAACAACAGCTCATCAAAAGTAGTAATCGTATACGCATAGCAATAATTTTAAGTTTTGTATCGGTTGGTTTTATGTGTAAAAATCCCCGAAAATAATTAGTTTTCGGGGAAATTCTATTATACAATTATTATACAAGATTACTAATTAGTAACCATCATTCTGCTTCAACTTCGGATTAAGTAGTCTTGCTCCAGCCGGTATTGGCATTAAACGTCTGCGTACGTCGCTATTAGTTTTAAAGCCCCAAGTACCTTCATATTTCCCAAAACGGATCATGTCATTTCTATGCCAACATTCCCATGAGAACTCTCTGCAACGCTCCTTGTAAAGATCTTCTAAGGTAACTGCTGCCCAAGGTGTACTGGTGGTTCTCACCGCCCTTAACTGGTTGACCAAGGTTAATGCGGTTTGACCATTAGTAGCTGTAGCACCACGTAAAATCGACTCTGCTTTCATCAACAAGATATCAGCATATCTAAATACAGGAAAATCATTGTTCTGATTTCTATTGGCAGAAGTACTATCGCAATAAAATTTGTTGTTTCTATAGCCCATGTTCCATGCAACCTCGTCATTTCCTGCGTCAAATGGACGCGAAGCATCCCGAAGGGTTACCGTAGGGGTGATATCTACTTGATAAACTATTTTTTTAGCGGGTTCAGGCCCGTTATAAAATTGATCATAACCCTTATTGGTTGTCTCTACGGTAACAGGTGTTCCATCATAATAAAATTGCGGACCTTTGATCCATTGATTATTCCGTTTATCATTTGGATCATTAAAATTAGCATAATACTCTGGAAGTGTACTCATTGGCGCACTTGGTGTATGATTCAAACTGTATTTTTGGCGTAGCGATCTTGGCAGAGAATATCTGGCTGGCAGAAAGTTTCCACTAGTAAAACTAGGATTAAATGGAATCGCAAAGATAAATTCTTTGATTTGCGGACCATTGTCTATAAAAAACATCTTTCTAAAGTCAGATTCCAGTGCATAAGGAGTACCCGGAGCATTGATAATAGCGTCACACTGGGCTACCGCATCATCGTATCTAGGTGTTCCAGTATACACTTGGGCGTTCAGATACATCTTCGCTAAAATAGCGTGAGCAGTATATCTAGTTGGTCTTCCATACGTAGAAACTCCTACCACGGTACTCAAATTAGGAATGATCTCTTTTAACTCAGTTTCCAAAAAGGCAAATACCTGTGCCCTAGTTTTTTGTTCGGGAGCTTCTGTTTGACCAAAAGTAGTTACCACTGGAATATTTCCCCAAAGGTCCATCATCATAAATAAAGCCAAGGCACGGGTTGCCCTTAGTTCTGCTAGCGCAGTTACTTTGGCTGGCGTTTCAGGCGCATCTTTTAGCAAAAATAAACTTTGATTTGCTTTACTGATCGTACTGGATAACCATCCCCAACCACTCCCTACGTGCCCATTATCCTGAGTCCAGGTATGTTTATGATGTTGCTCATAAGTTCCACTATCATACCAGTTACCACCTCTACCAGGCATTATCGCCTCATCAGTACTAAGCGATTGCATAAAGAAATAATCCGTAGAAATTCCTTGACGTAACTGAACATAAACTTGTCCGGTCAATTGTATATAATGTTGCTGTGTTTGAGGAAAAGTTTCTGGAGTCAGCTTTGTAGCAACATCTAGGTCCAATTTGTGGCAAGATGTGAGGGCCGCCAATGACAAGACTGCTCCTGCAGTTATATGGATAAGATTTTTCATCTTCTTCTATTTTAATTGAATGAAACATTAAGACCGAACAAAAATGTTCTGGTTTTTGGATAAAAGTTGTTGGTATCAACTCCTGGTGCAATCCCACCTTGGTTAATTTCAGGATCGATTCCTTTATAGCCTGTAATTACGAATAAGTTGTTCGCAGTGGTATACAAACGTAATTTACCTATACCTGGAATTAAACCTTTTTTGAAGGTGTAACCTAAAGTTGCATTATCTAACCTCAAGTAGCTACCATCTTCTAAGAATCTTGATGAATATTTATAAGAATTGAAATCTGCTGTAGACTCATTTTCTACTTCTACCGGAATGTTGGTGAACTGTGCTGTATTCGGACGGAATAAGTCGGCCCTAGTTACGTTCATGATTTTATTACCTACAACCGCTCTAATAAATACACTTAAATCAAAATTCTTATAGTTTACACTGTTACTCCAACCTATTAATGCTTTTGGCTGTGCGTTGCCTAAAATATAATAATCGGTTTTATTTTCCACTACAGTTTTGATATTTCCTGCAGCATCATAATATTGGGATACACCAGCAGCATTTTTACCTGCGTACTTAGAGGTAAAAAATGTTCCAATTGGATAGCCCGGGCGAAGAATTTGTAGAGAAGTTCCACTTTGTCCAGCACCATCAGGTGTTACCATTAATCGGTCTTCAATATTAAATCTACTATCATCCGATAATGTCAATATTTTGTTCACATTATGTGCAAGGTTAATACCAGTCGTCCAGGTAAAGTTAGCATTGCTTACCGGCGTACCGTTCAACACAATTTCGACACCTTTATTACTCAATTTACCTACATTGGCTGTATAATCTCCGTATGGATAAAGGTTTTGATCTACTCCGAAAGTTAAGATTAAATCGGTGGTTCTTTTGTTGTACCAATCTACTGAACCCGTCAATCTACCCTTAAACATTCCAAAGTCTAAACCAGCATTTAAAGTAGCCGTTTTTTCCCAACGCAAATCTGGATTTTCATTCTGTACCGCACCTAATGCAAATTCCCTAGGAGCACCGTTATAATAAAATTCTCCAGTACTACCGTAAATCAATTTAGTGGTTAAAGGAGCAAATCCAAGTGAATTACCTGCAATACCATAACTACCACGTAATTTCAAGGCGCTTACTAGGTTTTGGCTTTTCATGAAATTCTCTTGCTCGATATTCCAGCCAGCACCTACTGATGGGAAGAATCCCCATTTTTCATTGTTTCCGAAAACATTGGAACCATCACGACGGATAGACCCTTGCAATAAGTACTTATTTTTGTAATTATAGTTTACCCTTGCAAAATCAGAAATCAACAAAATTTCCTGATAATCGCCAGGACCGTAATTCACTACGAAATCCTTAATGGCATAAGGATTACCCAAGCCTAAATTGTTGTATCCAATTTGATTGATAGGAAAGTTTGTAGAAGACGTTTGTAAACCATCATTATTCAATGATTGCTGATAAGAATAACCACCTACAGCAGTAATATCATGATCGCCAAACTTTTTGCTCCAAGTTAAATAAGTCTCTACAATTTTATTAGTGTTTTGGTAAGCATTTCTAAGTGCTAAGCCATTAGCACCTACCAGTGAAATTGTAGATGGGCTAGCTGGTGGATCCGGAGTATTTCTTACCGCATTATATCTTGATGTATAAATATCATTATAGAATGATCCGTATACCGTTTGGGTGTTCTGATATGATGCAGAAACATCATAAGAAAATCCAAATGGCAGTTTCAAATTAGCAGTGAAAGTTCCTAAAATGTTTTTAGTCTTCAAGTTTTCCTTTCCGTTCTCCAACATCGACACTGGATTATAATAGCTAGTCTGAATCAAGTTGTCGAAATAACTACCATCAGGATTTCTAACCGGTGAAGTTGGTAAGTAAGTCAACATCTGTGCTAACACCGTATTACGATAAGGTACTAAATTAGCATCACTGATCGAATTACTTAAAGTTATTCCCAGCTTCAACTTGTCATTCAATGCTTTTTGTTCAATACCTAAACGGCCTATAAAACGATCTAAGCCACTCGTTTTCACAATACCTTGCTGTTTGAAATAATTTAAACTTGCATTATAGGTTGTTTTTTCCGAACCGCCACTCAAAGAAAGGTTATGATTTTGCGAAAGCGCATCTTGACGTTGCACCTCATTTTGCCAGTTGGTGTTGGCACCCTGATCATTGGCTGGAGCTAGAGATGAATTATTCTTTGCTAAGAAACTTCTCAACTGGTTAGCATCCATCATTTCATATCTGTTGGATACATTTTCTACACCGAAATAGGTGTTCAAGCTAATTTGAGCTTGGCCTACATTTCCTCTTTTAGTGGTTACCATGATCACCCCATTAGCGGCGCGGTTACCATAAATAGAGGCAGCAGCAGCATCTTTCAACACATCAATAGAAGCAATATCATCTGGTGCAAGTAAAGAAATATCCGCTCCAGGCACCCCGTCAATTACGAATAAAGGCGATTGTGCGCCTTCACGTAAAGTAGAAGCACCACGCATGATGATCGCTGCATTTCTGTTAGGGTCACCACTTCTGCTGATGTTAAGTCCTGGAACTTTACCTTGAAGCATTTGACCGACGTCGCTGATGGCTCCCTTATTCAAATCATCACCTTTCACGCTCGAAATAGAACTTACCAACGCTTTTTTGGTAGACGTACCATAACCTACTACGACAACATCGGATAGCGTGTTACTGGCTTGCTCTAACTGCACATTGTAAGTATTCCCAGATCCTACAGTTATTTCCTTTGCGGTGTAACCGATAGATTTAATCACCAGTACATCACCGTTCTTTGCTGTGATGGAGAAGTTCCCTTCAGGACCTGTAGCTATAGCTTTACTGGTACCTTTAACCGCAACAGAAGCGCCAGGTAGTGGAAGGTTCTGCTCATCGACCACCTTTCCGCTTATTTTTCTTTCATTTTGAGCCCATGCCAAGTTCAGTTGGCAGACTAATAAGAGTAGCATGCACATGCATCTACGCTTAAATAATGTGTAATTAATTTTCATAGCTAAGTAATTTTGTTTTCATCATCAATTATTATTTGGTTACCTATTTTGGATTGGCCCAAGGCCATTAAAATTTAAGTGTTGGAGGAAGATATTTCGCCACTAGTGCCGTGTAGTAAGGTTTTAATTCTTCCCAACTTTTTTGATTTGGATTTTTGGAGTAAAGATCATAAGGATTAAAAAGATTAACCCATTTAAACATTTCATGATCTTTTTCATTCATCAGGTGGGTATAAGCATTTTCACGATGCTGAGCATAAAAAGAATGGTAACGTAGCATATACAAACCTGGTTCAGGGATGTAATCTTTCATCATGTGATACACATACTCATCATGTCCCCAAGACATATGTACATTATCTAAGCCACAGTTCTGCGTGTAGATGCCTAATTTATCCTGATAAAGTTCATTGTTATAATCTGGGTTTGCTTTAAAGAATTCTGAGTAAACAATCTTATCCGAATAGGCGCAGCCTACTGGAAAAGTATCACCCACCACAGCCCATTGCGGTTCGCCAAACAAGCACAGTACCTTACCCATATCATGGATCAAGCCTACCAATACCATCCAATCTGGATGTCCGTCATTCCTGATGGCCTCAGAGGTTTGAAGTAAATGCTGCATTTGATCTAAATCCGTATCGGGATCAGAATCATCTACCAATTCATTCAAAAAATTGAATGCATCCCAAATTGGCATTTCTTTCTTATCAAACTTAAGATAGTTCGCCTTATTCTCCTTTACGAAATCTAAAGTCTGATATTTATGGTTTAAACGATAAAATTCCTTTACCCCATCTTTTTCAGTTGCATCGTAATCTCGGAAAGCCTCTTCCTTTTTATCAGAGTTGATTTGTGAGGGATCTGGATAACGCTGTAATACATCATCCTCCCATTGATCTAAGCTGTGCAGAGGACTATTATTCTCAGCTGCAAAGTTGTTTTCATTGCTATTCATTGATTGAGAACTAATGTTTTTAAGTTATTTGGTTAGTTTCTGAGGATTAAAGTTGAAGTTTTGAAACCTTAGATTTTAATAATCTCACTTATTTATTTACTTAAACGATTACGTAAATTTTCTTTATATTTAATTAGGGATTAATAAAACAAGGCTAAAATATCTAGCGGTAGTGATGCTTATAGGGGAATGGATAAAATTTAAAAACCCGACAATTTATGGCGTTAAATGATAAATAAATGTTATTTTCACCATTATTTATAATTAGTTAATCATCGTTTTTCAGCAACAATACAGTGCGAAAGATCGTACGACTAACAAAACAACAACCTACTTAAGGACTTAGCTATTCTTTTCTGTACATACGTTGCTATACAAACAGTAGTGAATGGATTGGAATAACTTTCAAACCTTGAGAAAAATAGTTGGCAAGTGCTAGTTGCTAACTAAAAACAACTAACAAATGACCACCAAAATGTCGGGAGAGGTAAATATTAAAAGGCTTGCGCAAGAGTTGAATATTTCTATCGCAACAGTATCAAAGGCATTAAATGACAGCTATGAAATTAGCTTAAAAACCAAGAATAGGGTATGGTCGCTTGCCAAGGAACTTAACTATACCCCCAATGCCGCCGCAAGTAATTTAAGAAGCAATAAAACTAAAACTATTGCTGTCATCATCCCAAATATCGCAAATAACTTTTTCTCCTTAGCCATTAAAGGAATTGAAGAAGTGGCAAGGAAATATGGATACCACGTATTGATCTATCAGACACATGAGGATGTGGAGATGGAGATGTCTTTTACAAATAGCTTACTTAATGGCAGAGTTGATGGAATTTTAACTTCTGTATCTAGTAATAAGTACAACAATGAATTCTATAACGATTTGGTCAAAAAAATTCCTCTTGTTTTCTTTGACCGGGTTTATGAATCCATTAATGCTTTTAAGGTTAGTACTGACGATTATCAGATCTCCTATAAGGCCACAGAACATCTCATTGAAAAAGGTTGCTCAAAGATTGGCTATCTGTACGGCTTGGAGAAACTTCCAGCAGGAATAGCGAGGTTTGCAGGCTACCGCGATTGCCTGATTGCGCATGGTTTAGATTTCGCTGGAGAATGCGTAGTTACCTACAGTGAGGAGGAGGAGGTTAATGTAAATCAGATCAAACAACTACTTCATCAACACAAACCCGATGGTTTATTTTCCTCAATTGAGGAATTCATTATCCCTACTTATACCGCCTGTCAGGAAATTGAAATTTCCATGCCTAAAGACTTAAAATTCCTCAGCTTCTCTAATCTAAGCTCAGCGAATTTACTTAATCCTTCATTGACTACCATTAATCAACCAGCGTTTGAGATAGGAAATGAAGCTGCGAAGTGCCTATTTAAAATCCTGAACAAAAAGGGTATTGGAGATGACCAAAATATCATTCTAACATCCACCTTAATACAAAGGGCTTCGACCGGATCTTAGCGGCGCTGTCCGAAAACGTTTAAGTAATTAAATAAAAGTCTAAACTAAATAACGCTAAGTTTTTTTCACATTTTTAACAAAACCAAACATAACATCTTAGTATGAATCATCTATCCGGGATTGACTGTGCTGTATTCTTTATCTATTTTATTATTGTTTCTGCATACGGCTATTGGGTTTATCGCAGTAAGAAAAAGGGTCAGACTGATACTAAAGACTATTTTTTAGCGGAAGGTTCATTGACTTGGTGGGCAATTGGGGCTTCTATCATTGCATCAAATATCTCAGCAGAACATTTTATAGGAATGTCGGGTTCAGGTTTTGCAATGGGCTTAGCTATTGCGAGCTATGAATGGATGGCTGCAGCAACACTAATTATCGTTGCCATTTTCTTTTTACCCATCTATCTTAAAAATAAGATTTATACCATGCCTCAGTTTCTCTCCACGAGGTACAATAACACAGTAAGTACGCTGATGGCTGTCTTTTGGCTATTGGTTTATGTTTTTGTCAATTTAACATCTATATTTTTCCTAGGTGCTATCGCTATAGAAACCATAACGGGCGTGCCATTCAGTACCTGCATTATATTTTTAGCTGTATTTTCGGCTATAATTACTCTCGGCGGCATGAAAGTTATCGGCTATACCGATGTTATTCAGGTTATTGTATTGGTGTTAGGTGGGCTTATTACCTGCTACATGGCACTTCAACTTGTTGCAGAAAAATTAGATGCTCCGTCTGTGCTAAGTGCATTACCTTTATTGAAAAGTGAAGCATCAGATCATTTTCATATGATATTTAGCAAAGGCGATAAATTTTACAATGAATTGCCAGGTATAGCAGTCCTCGTTGGTGGACTCTGGATCAACAATCTAAATTATTGGGGCTGCAACCAATACATTGTTCAAAGAGCGTTAGGTGCCGATTTAAAAACTGGTAGAGGCGGTCTGATTTTCGCAGCATTTTTAAAATTACTCATACCGGTTATTGTAGTTATTCCAGGCATAGCCGCATTTGTCCTTTATCAGCGTGGCTATTTTCAAACAGAGATGCTAGATGCGGCAGGCGTGGTTAAACCAGACCATGCGTATCCAGTTTTAATGAATTTACTACCGGCAGGTATAAAGGGGTTAGCCTTTGCAGCCTTAACTGCGGCGATAGTGGCTTCGCTTGCCGGAAAATCAAATAGTATTGCTACCATTTTCACCCTAGATATTTATAAAAAATATATCAATTCAAATGCTTCTGAGCGCAAATTGGTAGCTGTGGGCAGATGGGCCGTCGTTGTTGCCTCTGTAATCGCCATGATCGTAGCACCCGCTTTGAGAAGCTTTGATCAAGTCTACCAATTTATACAAGAATATGTTGGTTTCATATCTCCAGGAGTTTTTGCCATATTTTTACTCGGCTTCTTTTGGAAGAGAACTACGTCTAGAGCGGCTCTTTCCGCTGCATTACTTACTATTCCATTGTCTATCCTACTTAAATTTTTACCTACCTTAACTAATGGATGGATCGAACCCATCCCCTTTTTAAATAGAATGTCGTGGGTATTCGTGAGTATCATGATTTTAATGATTGTCATTACCATCACCGACCCTAAAAGCAAAAACAATCCGCAAGGACTGGAAATCGACAGTAAAATGTTTAAAGTAACACCAACTTTTGCCATATGTTCCATCATCATTTGCGGTATATTATCAGCACTTTATATCACATTTTGGTAATCGCATTGCACAGCCACAATCAGTAAATTATCCCCCTTTTTATAATGAAAAAAAATATCCTTTTTACGCTCTTACTAATTTTAAGCTTGAATTTATTTGCCGAAGCACAATTCAACATCATCAACTATGGTGCAAAGGGCGATGGAAAAACGAACGATGCAGTTGCTATTCAAAAGGCAATAGATGCTTGTAACGCGGCTGGCGGAGGTAAAGTATTAGTTCCAGCTGGCAGAACTTACCTATCTGGACCTTTTGATTTGAAATCATTTGTAGAGTTACATATTGAAGGGGGCGCTAAGATTTTAGCCAGTCCAGATGAAAGTATTTATACCAAGAGCGCCTTTCGTGACAACAAGGGTGAAGGCACCATTTGGATTGGTGGCGAGAAACTGGAACAGGTGAGTATCACCGGAAAGGGTATCATCGATGGAAATGGCATTTCTTTTATGGGTGCTGAACTAGAAGATTCCTATGTTTTAAAACCATTCAACATCGTTGATCCGCGACCACATGTATTGACACTTATTGGCTGTAAAAAATTAAATATAGACGGTGTCACCTTCCAAAACTCCGCTTATTGGACCATTCATATTATTGGTTGTGATGATGTTTCGATTTCTAATATCACCTTGTTAAATAGCATTAAAATTAGAAATAGTGATGGTATAGATCTAGACCATAGCAAAAATGTGAGGATTACTAATTGCTATATCGAGTCTGGCGACGACTGCATCTGCTTGAAAAACAGAAGAGAGTTCGAAGAATATGGCCCTTGCGAAAATATTGTCATCAGCAACTGCACCATGACCTCTAGCTCTTGCGCTATTAAAATAGGTTCAGAGAATATGGATAGGATTAGCAATGTATTAATCAACAATTGTAATATCCGTAGTAGTAACCGTGGAGTAGGCATTCAAAACAGAGATGAGGGAACAGTGAGCGACATTATCTTTTCTAATTTGATCATTGAATCCAAACTTTTCTCTGATGTTTGGTGGGGAAAGGCAGAACCCATTTACATTACCGCTTATCCGCGAGCTACTGCCGACAACAAAGATGCAGGTTGGCGATTACCAAAAGGTAAGACACAAGGATTTGTGGGTGCGGTTAAAAATATCTATTTCAGTAATATCCGTTGTACTGGCGAAGGTGGCGTTTACATTAGTGGTGAATCGCCAGATAAAATTTCAAACATCAATTTCGACCAAGTTAGCGTTACCATGAATAAAACTACAGATTTACCAGGCGGGGTATACGATCGTAGACCAAGTAATGTTGAAGGATTGGTAAAGAGCGCCATTGCGGGTTTTTACTTCGAAAACACTGGACATATCAATTTATTGAATAGTGAAGTGGTTTGGGGCCCTCAAAAGCCAAACTACGCCGGAAAGGCGATCGAGAAAAAACAGGTCGCTAGCCTTAGAGTTGCCAATTTCAAACAGAGAAATGCGCAATAACAGATCTCATTAAATGATAGACATGAAGAAGATATTACTGAATGGACTTGCGTTGGTTTTCTTGTGGACTACTGCGGGCGCTCAATTAGGCAAAAACCCCATCATTCCAGGATATTTTGCAGACCCAACCGTAGTGAAAGATAAAGACTTATACTTTATTTATGCTACTATCGACCCGTGGGGCGGCGATGAGTTGGCAGTGTTTGAAACAAAAGACTTCAAACAATTCAAAAGACATCATTTAAACTGGCCAACAAAGGCTGCATGCACTAGTCCGACTTCAAATAATTCAATGGTATGGGCACCGTCGGTGGTTAAAGGAACCGATGGCAAATTCTATATGTATGTTTCTGTTGGCAGCGAAATTTGGGCAGGCGTTAGCGATAAGCCACTGGGCCCATGGAGAAACCTAAAGCCCGATCAAACTCCCTTGGTCAGTGCAGCAGACTTTAAGAAAGTGCATAACATTGATGCCGACTGCTTTATTGATACCGATGGACAAGCGTACCTTTATTGGGGATCAGGTTTTAATTGGGTTAATGGAAAGTGCATGGCTGTTAAGCTTAAAGCAGATATGTATAGCTTTGATGGTGAACCACAAGAAGTAACTCCTCCAGCTTACTTTGAAGCGCCTCACATGATCAAAAAGAAAAACCAATATTATTTGATGTACTCTTCTGGAAAAGCCATAGATGACACTTACAAGGTTGGTTACGCAGTTGGCAATAGTCCTTTTGGCCCATTTAAAACTGGAATCAATTCACCAATATTGCAGACCATACCGAATACAAAAACAATAGGCCCAGGACACCATACTGTCATCAATTTTAAGGGTAAAGACTTCATCCTCTATCATAGGATTGTTCCGCAAGATAAAGAATATGTGCTTCGCGAATTATGTATGGATAGTTTGAATTTTGATGAAAAGGGTAATATCAAAAAGGTACTAGAAAAATGATGACAAAACCACCAGCAAATAGAGTCGTCGGCTGCGCCCTTTGCTTTAAAGTTATTAACTAGAGCAAATTTACCGATGCCGCAAAGCCTAAGGCCGGTTCTAAGGTGATTGAACAGGGTTTGCTTGGGCTTGACATGTCCCAAACTTAAAAATCAAGCCCCATAACTCACATTAAATATGCTTTTCCATAGCTAATCATGGAAAAGCATATACAGCATTTCAAACCATAACGCTATTCAACGGCAAATTACTGGTCTATAGAAATGTACCGCTGCTAAAGATGAAAACATCCATTTAAAGGATACTTTCAATTAGCATTTCCTAAATCAAATTTCTTTCTTTGAGCGCGGTCCAGAATGCCTCTGGCACTTCGGCATTGGCAATATTAACATTTCGGATTACATTGTCTTTCCTTGTGGTGCTCATCGCTATACTACTTATACCTGGAAACTGGCTAGAAAAATGGTAGCATGCTTCTGCAGGTTGAATATTAAACTCACGGCAAAGTGCATGAAAATCTTCGCGCCATTTCAATAGTTTAGCATCCTCGCTAAAGTTCTTATCTACCTTACGGTAATTAAAGAAATCTCCACCAGTTAAGAATCCACCATTAAAAATAGCAGAATTGATCACCGGTATGTTCTTTTGTGCTAAGTCAGCTATAAAATCTATCAATTCTTGCGGATGCGACTTGATTGTCAAACTATTAGCAATCATTACCCAATCCAAATTAACATCTTGAGCAATTCTTTTGATGACCTGCCAATCCTTCGCCCCTATGCCTACCCCTTTCACCTTGCCAATTGCTTTAAGATCGGCTAACGCACGGTAAGCATCCAGCACGTCCTGATATCTTTTCTCAGCATCAGCTGGATTGGAAGCTGCAGCAATATACTCGTCCGGATCATGTACAGAGACAAAAGAAGCCTGATAGTGGTTAAGCAGCGCATTACCTTGGTGATAGCACTCCAAGATCCCCTGATAACTTATTTTTTGAACAGCATCATGCTTAAGTCCCTTCCACACGCCAGGCTCAAATGTGGGTTCTGGGCTAAGCAAAGGCGATCTAAACCAACCTAATTTATTGGAAATGATGACCTCATCTGGGCTTACCCCAAGCTGACGTAAGGCATTGCCTAAAACTTCTAGAGACAGTCCCGCACCATATTTACCCGCTGTATCAAAAAAAACAGGACCATCGGTATGTCTTATGATTTCGCTAATTAACGCACATTTATCTTCAAAAGATGTTTCTTGGTAAAGGTTTCCAAGCGCGCTCGTCCCGAAAGTGAGTTTTGGAAGGGTTACAGATTTATTCATGGATTTATAATATAGATCAGTAGTATTACTAATATAAAAAATTAAGCTCTCATCTCAATTACTAGTAATCACTAATCATTCTAAAGGCAAATACAATATTTTAATATCAATTTTATCCGCATTACGTTCGCCGAGTATACCAATCGACTATTAAAACGGCTATCGAAGCAAATTCAATATGTTTTTTGGATATTGTAATTAAGCTATAATCACAAAAATATTTATTTAATCTATTCCTTTTTTTGCATAAACAAGACTATTTAGTGCACATAACCGACTTTCTATCATTGCAATTATTTCATTTTTGATTCATGAAGAAGCCTATCTTTTAATAGTAAAAAATTGACCTTTCTAACTGATCAAAGCGTTATAATGCATTTAACAAAAAATCTTAAGCTTATTGTTCAGGATAAAGTAGATTGAGGGTTTGGTTTTGCTTTCTATATTCTCTGGGGCTTAGTCCGGTGATTTTCTTGAATATCCTTGAAAAATATTGTGGATTATCGAAACCTGTCAATTCTGCAATTTCACCGTATGAGATATTGGTTGTGATGATCAGATACTGTGCTCGTTCTACCCGCTGATCAATAATGTAATTTAACGGGCTTTTACCTGTATACTTATGGAAAAGGCGTGAAAAATAATCTGTATTAAGATTAGCTTGAGCTGCGAGTTGACGAACTTTAAGTGGACTTGCAATATTGATCTGTATAAAACTTATTGTAGCCATTACAACTGAGGGGATAGCGGAAGTATTGGTTTTTTTAAAACGTTCCGATCTCAAAAAACGTGAAAGCAATTGAAGGATGATTCCCTGCGTCTCAAAATGTGCAGAAATACTTTGTAGTTCGTTGAGCTTAGTATACTCCTTATAATACACGTCTTTTTCATACACCTTCGGATTATCTGAGCGATTAATGCCTCTTCCGGGATTGATAGCCAATAGTCGTTTGAAGTTAATAATGTCCGAATCATCTGCTTTTACACTCAGCACTTCCCTGCAGTGTCCAAATAGCGAAATACCATCTGGCGATTCTTCAAAAAACTGAACAAAATATTGCTCCAGATAATTTTCACAATGTAAATCGCATAAAGTAAAACTTGGAATTAGATAAAGATTACCTGTACTTAAGGTGGTCTTTCTCTCGGGGCTATTGATAAAGCCTTCTCCATTCGCTATATAATAAAGACGATAATAAGGGCTGATGACATTGTTAAAATTCCATCTGTTACCTAGCTTAACACAATCGGCATTTAGCAAATGGAAATGATTTTTGATGAATTTCATAGTCGATTGATCAGGGGAATATTTATTGCGCATTTTGTTACTTTCGCAATAAATATTCAAATGATTGTCTGTTAACAAATAGCATTGTTATAATATTTCCCTGAGCTAAATTCAGTCTATTCAGCAATGCTGACCAAAACTTTTATAATTTCATTTTGTGAGTTTAACAATTGCTCAAAATTATCTGCAAGCTCTTCAAAAGCAATCACCTTAGTAATAAAGCTGGATGGGTCAATTTCTTTTCGCGCAATAGCTTCGATAACAAAGTCGAAATCAGCTTTCAAAGCGTTCCTGCTGCTTCTTAACGTCGCTTCTCTTTTATGAAAAGCGGGATGACTAAAAATGATTTCTTTTTTCTGAAGTCCAATCAGTACAATGATGCCACCATGCGCAAGATGATCTAAGGCACCATTTATTGCCGTTTGGTTTCCTGTACAGTCAATAATAATGGTGGGTTTGGCACCGCTGGTGATCCGGTTGATTCCCTCTTCCATACTTTCCGAAGACAGGTTGATCACGTCAGCGATTTTGAGCTGGTCTGTGCAGAATTTAAGTCGACTTTCAGCGAAATCGGCAACCATTACCTTTGCGCCTTTAATTTGGGCAATCTTCGCTGTTGCCAACCCAATAGGTCCTGCGCCAATCACCAATAAATTTTCGCCTAAACATTCTCCTGCTACAGCTACGCCATGTGCACCGATAGCAAGTGGTTCAATTAAAGCCAGCTCGTCAAACGAAAGGTCTCCGGCCTTAATCAAGGAAGATATGGGCACACTGATAAATTCTTGAAAAGCACCATCTTCGTGCACACCTATTACTGAAATATTTTCACAACAATTAGGTTTTTGATGCAAGCAGGCTATACATTGCCCACAAGAAAGATAGGGTACGACGGTCACACTTTCACCTACTTCAAAACCATGACTACAATCACTTATTTCGATAATTCTTGCCGCAATTTCATGTCCAAGTATCCTTGGATATTCAAAAAAAGGTTGCTCACCTTTATAAGCATGGTAATCTGTTCCACATAGCCCAACTCTGCAGACTTGAAGAATCGCTGAACCTGGAACTAATTCAGGCATCGGCGCATCTTTATAAACGAATTGATGAGGCGTTACACAATTGAGTGTCAACATATGATATAAGTTTAGTTTTGCTTTTAGTTTTTTTAAAAAGTCTAGATCAGACAGCAAGCGCTATCTAAATTAATAGCTTGAGAGTTGAGATTTCAAATCGTATATTTTATCCATCAACACCCACTTTTCTCCAGGTTTTGCCCATGGAAGCGGCTGCTGAAATTTCCACATCAATGTTTCCCACTCTTTCACCTTATCACTTTGGCTATCTATCCGTGCTTTTTTTTCAAAGGTAAATTCATCATTTGCCTCAACAATCATAAAAAGACGATTACCTGTACGATAAATCTCCATATTAACTATACCAGCATCAACGATACTTTGGTTAATCTCTGGCCATCCATGCTGATGGTACTTTTCATATGCTGCAATCAACGCTGGATCATCAACTAAATCCAACGCAAATGTATATTTTTTCATAAGTAAATTATATTTAAAATTTTCAATGAATTCAACTCATCATTTGTTATATCAACAAGTCAAACAAATCGGCTTAAACTATTTTTAAAGGATTAGCATAAGAAGCGATGGGTTGTGTTGCAGGAAAATAAACCTTTAAGCCTACTTCAGTACGTTCAAACTTCAAATTCTCACCAGTAGAAACCAGCTGCACCTTATTAATTTTTTCAGGGTATTTCGCCGACCCTTCCGCTAATGCTTTGATCACGGCCACACCTTTAGCTGGCCAGTCCATTACCGTTGCATAAAGCTCGCTGTTCTTTACTGCGAAGCGGATATCTTCAGCACTAAAAGGCGCGCCCTTACCCTCATTGAAGCCTTGCGCAGTCAATGCAGTAGCCTTTTCTTGTGCCGGTCCTTCTCCGAAAATTTTCCATGGTCTTGTACCGTAGATGCTTTCCCCGTTGGCATTCATCCATACCCCAATTTCTTCTACGATTTTTCGTTCTAGCTCATCAATAGACCCATCACCTCGAACAGGTACATTTAACATCAGGTTTCCATTTTTACTTACCACATCAATCAGCGTATGAATCACGGTCTTAGCACTTTTATAACCTTTTCTATCATAAGTACCACGGTCGTAATGCCAATCACCGAGACAGGTATCCGTTTGCCATGGCAGCGGCTCAATTTCATTGCTTTGACCACGCTCTATATCCCATACCATCGCTTTTCGTTGCGATTCGCTTAATATTTTCCCAGTAATTACCGCAGTGAGTTTCCCTTTCTCCTTGATGCTTTTATTATAAAGATGAGCAGCTATTTTTAAGCCAACATCACTGATGGGCCACAATGGAAATTGTGAATCATCAAAGTATATCATTTCAGGGTCGTACTTATTGACTAAATCTATCGTACGGTTAAAGAACTTATCTATATATTCTTGTGTTGGCGGAGTTACGCCGTTGCCCCAATCCCACTGCCTATGAATCATGCCGTTATCCTGCGAATTTTCACTCAACTCATGATTTTGAGCATAGAGCTCCTGAGGGTCAAGACCATCCCACCATTTACCTTTTCCATCTTTTTTCGTCAGCTTCCCATCGTAAGGAATGCCTTTATAAGGTCCTTCTTTATCTGCACGTTGTGCAGTTTCCATCCAGCTCCAGGTATGTGCGGCATGTACGCTCACTGCAAAAGGCAAGTTATTTTTCTTTGCCGCCGCAGCCCAGCCGCCTATGATATCTTTTTTAGGCCCCTGTTTAGTAGAATTCCAGTTTTTTTGATATTTACTTTGATAAAGATCCAGATTATCATGATGGTTGGCAAGTGCCATAAAATATTTTGCTCCAGCTTTTTTATACAGTGAAACCAACTCATCAGGGTTCCATTTCTCAGCCTTCCAAGTATTGATGACATCTTTAAATCCAAACTCAGATGGATGTCCATATTTTTTTAGGTGAAATTGGTATTTCCAATGTCCCTCCATATACATTTCCCTTGCATACCAGTCACCCGCTTCTGGCTGACACTGTGGTCCCCAATGTGCCCACATTCCAAATTTAGCATCCCTGAACCATTCTGGAGTTTCATATTTAGAAAGCGATTCCCAGGTTGGAAGGAAAGGTCCCGTTAGAATTTTCTCTACGAAGCCTTTTATGGCAGCGTCGTTTATTTCAAATGCTGATAACCTTTTGGATAATATAAGGCTTGGAATTCCTAAAGCTAGGCTTTGGAGAAGGGTTCTACGATTCATATTAAGTTTGGTTAGGTATTAATTAACTACTGATAAACAAATTTATTCTTGAGTGGCACACTATTTTTATCGTTATAAGACTTTTTTTTGCACAAATACGACTTTCCATACCAAACAGCGATCCTAATTTTATGCTACAATTATACTTCGCCAGCATTCCTTAACAATACAAAAGCCTGTACTTTATATAGCACAGGCCTCAATTATGATTTATACCTTACTTTATAGTTGATATTTACTTATTTCCGATAATTTTGATCTTTCTTTTTAGCATTTGATCTAAACTACACTCATCCGATAGTCAATGCCAACACATTAGTTTATTTCCGTGCAGCGAGACATTAATAAATTTTATTTTTTCACATCGAAACTTGACAAGCTTAAACTACAGTTATACTTTTACTATCATTTTACCATTGTTTTTTCCATCGAAAAGATCAATAAACGCTTGCGGAATCTGATCAAATCCTTCTACAATGGTTTCCGTTCCAACCACTTTTCCTGCCTTCAACCAATTGCTTAGTTGCGCAATACCTTCTGGAAATTTTTCTTGATAATTACCTACAATAAAACCCTGCATCAAAGCACTGTTTTTGATCAATGTGGTTTGTACTCTTGGTCCATGCTCAGGAGCTGTATCGTTGTAGTTGGCAATAGCACCACATAGCGGAATTCGAGCAAATCGGTTGATATGTTGTATCACGGCATCAGAAATCTCTCCCCCCACATTGTCGAAATAAATATCTACCCCGTTAGGTGCAGCCGCAGCAACTGCGGCTTTCATATCTGTTACCGTATTGTAGTTAATGCCCTCGTCAAAGCCAAAGCGTTTTTTTAACATTTCTACCTTATCATCAGAACCCGCAATACCAATTACGCGACAGCCCAGTATCTTACCAATTTGGCCAACTATACTTCCTACGGCTCCTGCAGCGCCCGAAACTACCATCGTTTCTCCGGCTTTAGGCTTGGCAATCTCCATTAAACCAAAATAGGCCGTTAAACCAGTCATACCTAAAACACCAAGGTTAGCGGAGAGTTGATCCTGCGAACTATCCAACTTCCTTAACCCTTTTCCATCAGAAAGCTGGAACTGTTTCCAGTCGAGACTGCCCGTCACAAAATCGCCTCGCTTGAAACTTTCATTCTTACTTTCCACAACTTCAGCAACGATGGCCGATGTTAGAGGTTTTCCAAGTTCAAACGGAGCAATATAGGATTTTGCACTGGTCATCCGACCCCTCAGATAAGGATCTACCGATACATAAAGTGTTTTCAAAAGGATTTGTCCCTCATTCACGGAAGGTATTTCTTCGTCTACCAAACGAAAATCTTTTAAACTTGGTTTTCCTACCGGACGTCTTTCAAACAGAATAACTTGATTATTTTTCATGTGACAATTAGCTTTAAAACTTATATGTTATGGATGAGTTATTGATTAAGCTGCTCATTTTTCAGCATCAATAGCTACAGTTCAATGCTAACTATAACACTCATACATCAGTCCTATCATCAACTACGATACCAAAATTTTCCACTTTTTCAGAAGGGGTTAACCGTCAATGTTTTTACTTTCCTATGAGTTATCCGCCCCTTGGTAAATCGTCTTCTGATGACTAAACTTGATGCTTCATTACCTTAGATAAAATCAATGGGAGCGAAAGCAGGTCATAATGATTTTCATAGACAAGGTATTTATCTACCCAACGGCTGGCATATTTATCCTTGAATTCAAAAAGCCCATGGTAATGTCTAAATTGACGTAATCGCTCGTAAGCAAATTTCACCGCCCATTCGGGTACATCCTTCGGTTTTTCTATGCCTACCATAGCGGCCATCCCCATGTTTAAACGCTCCAAACCATGCTCTTTAAGTTGGGCAATCAATCTCACAATCAAAGCATCCATTACGCCAGCAGGCGCATCGGCAGTCTTTCTGATCAGGTCATAAGTTCCTTCGCCAGGTGCATAATCTGGTATGATATTTAAGAAGCCAACAATCTTTTCTTCTTCATTTTCAATCGTAATAATAGTCTGTGATTTAAGCTCAGTCCAATCGAACATCCCAGAAGAAAATACAATTTCCCTCCTTTCCATCGTTTGTAGCCAATCATCGGATACTAGTTTAAGCTGCTGCAACAATCCATCCTTAATTGGCGCTGGATAAACCACCGCATGAAAGCCTTTTTTCTCCAGTGCGTTCAAAGCATTACGCAATGACTTTTTATCCTTTCCCTCTAAGGTAAAGGTCTCCAGATCAACAATAGCCTCTTGCCCAATCGGCAGGAATTTCTTCCCCATTCGCTTAAAAATATCTTGAGAGCTCCCATCTATTCGATAATAGGCAGGCTTTAAACCATTATCTAAACAGAAGTGCTCGAATTCCTTTAAAATTTGTGCGATGATATAGGGTTGATTTTCACAAACCGGTTCACCTAATGCTATAGCAAAACCGCTCGCCATTTTATAACTCACAAATCCTTCTACCTCGATTCCAAAGAAGAAGGATTTATCAGGATAAACCTTAAAATAGTCGTCGGCAGAGCGTCCACAGTTCAGCAATAAGCTTTTAGCTCTTTCCACCTCTTCTTGCAACGTTGCCGACTTAAAGATAAAAGGCTTGATAAAAGCGTAGACTAATAAGCCTAAAGATAGCACGCCTAGCATATTGATGGTAAGGATAAAGCCCGAAGCAAACCTCGTTAGAGGTGTTGGATCAGCTGGTAACAGTATGAAACTGCGAAGTGTAGCCTCTAATGAGCCTAAAATAGAGAAGTCTACACCAAACTCACGTTGATCTAGGAAATAGAATCCTATTACCCCATAAACCAGTACGCTGAGCAAAATCAGTAGCGAATTCTGAAGTCCAAAGCTCCTTACCCTTGGATCACTCTTCACCCTATAATTCTTTCTGGTAGTGACCAGCACAATAATAGTCAATAGCGCTAGAGATGCTTCCTCATAATCTATCGCCTTTGAAAGATGTCCGATGAGCGAAATCATACTTAATAGCAATGCTAGCTTCCATGCATTCCTTAGTCCCTTTAATAGGAATGCGGCACAACAGAGCAGTAATATCCCCGCAATTAAAGTAGCAATATTAGAAAAGTGGATGGCATCCAAAGGTAAAAAACTCCGAAGGAAATGTAATCTGTTGGCCAAGGGCGGGGTAAGTACAGATAGCATATTAATTCCACCCAGTATTGCAAGTAACGCGGCAGGTAAGATACGAAGTAGCATATTTCCCCTCGAAAAGCCAAACGTTGCCAATCCCGCCAATAAAACCAACCAAAATTCGAACACTCGGTAAAGTACCGTCACTGAAATGGCATCAATACCGCTCATGCCATAAGATTTCAATACATAGATTAATGATACCTCTACCGCACCCAATCCGCGGAGAAAAGGAGAAATAGCAAAGAACAGCGTAGCAATCACATAGCCAGCAATGCAACTTTCTAATTCGGCTGGCAAGCCCAAAGCCTTCATGGCAATATATAAGTGCAATATGCCACAAAGCTCTACACCCAGCGAACAGCCTACAGTTAGCATTACCTTCCTTAACGAGAAAACTCCCGTACTAATTTCCTCTACTATACTTTCGAACTGTGGACTCAGCTTATATAGCTGTTTAAATACCCATCCTTTCGCCAAAAAAGATTTGGTACCTAAAACTAAAAGTAGAATGAGCAGCATTAAGCCTCCCAGCGCCAGCCAACTGCTTTCAGAAGTCCCTTTCGCCACGGCCAGATAACCAAGTACTGGAAGGGCAATCAGCGCCAGCGACGCAATGCCCACTACGCCGAAAATGTAAGATGCAAAGCCAATCTTAGCCTTGCTAATTCCCTTTTTCTCTATATCAGCAGTAAAAAAAGCCAACGAAGTAACACCGCCACCTGGCAGGAATACACTAACAAAATTTCTTTTTAGAAATAATTTCACCCCATCAAACAGAGAAATACGTGCGTCTACTGCCCTAAAGGAATAAACGTACATCAAACCATGCAAACAGCTATATATCACAGTCACCAATACACCTAATAAAAGATAGGTGGGTATCGCGTGGTACAGCACCTGTATCGATTGATGTAACTCTGCCCGTTGTTGCCTAAAAAAATAAACTGCTAACAAAAGAAAAAGGAAGGCAAGGATTTCCTTCAAATAATAGGAGTTGGCCTTTAGTGAAAGTTTCATGGGTAGGCTATATGAAATTGGTTATTCGTTATTTATTGGACATTGACTTGATGACCGTGTTGGCAATGGCTTCATAATCATTATCAAAATGATGCCCACCTGGCAAGGTTTCTACCGCAGCCACATTTCTGAATTTTGCCATCACCTCACTATCTTCCCCAGTACCAAAAATAGAAAGTTTATGCAGCGTTACCTTTTTAAGTTCTGCCACTACATCATAAGGCTCATCGCGACCACCAAGGCTTAACATATCAGCCACGTGGATCTCAAAATCCGCCCGACCATCTGGCGATAACAAAATCAATCCTGTAGTTGCCTTTTTTAAGGATTCGGGCAACCTATTGGCAATAAAGGGAACTACACAAGCGCCAAAAGAATAACCCATGAGCGAAAAGCTCATACTAGGCTCCCTTTCTTGATAGTAAGCGAGGATATTAGACACTTCCTTAGCCGTCTGTTCTGGAGTTTTAGCATTCCAGAAATATTTTTGTGCATCTAGCCCAATCACTCGGATCCCTTTCGAGGCAAAAGCATTAGCCAAGTCTCTATCAAAGCTTGTCCAACCCCCATCGCCAGAAATCATGAACATCAATTTATTTGTATTCCCTTTGGATTCCAGTACCTCAATGGGCAAATCTGTTTTTAAAGTATTTGCATTACTTACAGTTCGCGGCATTCCTAATATTTTCAGATAGGCCGTCCTAAATTCGGGCAGCCAATTATCGGCAATCGAAAAACCATGCCCTACTTTGGGCAAAGTAACCAGCTGTGCATTGCCTATACCTTTAAGAAAATCTGCGGTAGCGTTAAAAGGACAGGTCTGATCTTTTACACCATTAAGGACCCAGAATGGAGCCGACAATCTCTCGATCTTATCTAGGTAATAGCTTTTACCAGGTTTTAGGATATGTAATTTCAGTCCGTTCCCTTTACAAAGTGGCTTAGCGAGCTCAATATCCGGACAAAAGCCCAAGGCAATTCCACCTCGAAAAGTTCCCTCGGGTGCTTGTGCAAGTAGTCCATAAATTAAGGTGGCTCCATAGGAATAGCCAACCAATATGGGCTTTTGATAACTTTCAAATTGATATTTCTTCTGCAGGGCCATACTAAGTAGTTCAAAGTCGGCTGCAGGATAATAGCAGTCTTTTTTCGAGCGCGCCATCGAAGCAGCAAAATGCTTTGCATCAATACCTGCTACCAATGCGCCTTGTTCAGCTAGAAACCTCGCCATATTAATGACCCCAAACTGCCAACCTCCGTCGCCAGAGACAAATAGCACCAGGGCTTTGGGCTTACCTTTCGGCATATACATCGTCAATTTACCAAAACCACCATAGCTAAAGGTTTCCTGCGCCTTTGTGAACGGTGTAACCAAAATCGAGAGCGCTATAAAAATCGCTATAGATGGGATTGCGAGACTTTTCATATAGACTAAATAATTAATTAAATATAATCATTAGGTATCATAGTTATCAAGCTACCGGTTATTTAAAATTAAGCATATAGCATTTTCAAAACGACTACTAATTAACACTCGATATTGTTCCGTTTACTTTGTTTATCTAGCCAGTCCACATGGAAAAGAAAACATATAGGAAGGTTTTTGTAAATTAGTCCACATCATGGCAAAAGAGCATATCCTGGCAGCTTATGAAGCAATGGCCGAAAAATATAATGAACTTATAGACCACAAACCTCACAATGCTTATTATGATCGCCCTAATACCTTAGGGCTTATACCAAATGTGGTTGGAAAAGTGGTGCTAGATGCAGCATGTGGTCCTGGTAAATACGCACAAATATTAATTGATAATGGTGCAGAAGTAATAGGCTTTGACCTCAGCCCCAAAATGGTAAAGCTTGCAATCGAGAGAAACGCAGGCCATGGAAAGTTCTTTGTTCACGATCTATCAGTGCCATTTGACATGATCGCTAATTGTTCTTGTGACGTGGTACTATGTGCCCTGGCCATGCATTATGTTGAAGATTGGATCCATACGGTACAACAATTCTATCGCGTACTTCAACCCCACGGCACAGTGGTAATTTCCATAGAGCACCCATTTTTTGAATACAACTATTTTCAGTCGAAGCAGTATTTTGAGGTTGAGCAGGTAAAAGCCGTCTGGAGTGGCTTCGGAAAGAAGGTGGAAGTAAATAGTTTTAGGAGGTCGCTACAAGAATGTATCTCCCCCTTTACGAATAACGGATTTTACCTTAAAGAACTGATTGAGCCAAGACCAGTAGCGGCATTTGAAAAACTCGACCCTAAACATTTCAAAGAGCTGAATGAGTTTCCTGCCTTTATGTGTTTAAGTTTTGTAAAGCAACCTGAATAGCGGGTAAATCTAGATCATCATTTAAGATAGACTTCTGCTTGCTCTAGCTACTAATACCTCATTAGCTAAGTATTTGAGTAGTGTAGCGGCCATTACATAGCTACTACACTATATTTCTTACCTTTTTTACTATTAAATGTGACTACATAACCAATACTGGATTTTTCACTCGACACTCCTAATTCTACAATCTTAAAAGGTTGGTTAGCTCTAACTACACAGCTTCCGCCATTATTCGACTGCACATTTGCCGACACCAATTTGCCTGCTTTCCAATCCATCGCTACGGTAAAGTTGCCTTTAGCTACCAAACCGCTTACCTTTCCATCTTTCCAAGCATCAGGCAACGCCGGCAATAGGTGTATTTCGTTGCGCTGACTTTGAAGCAGCATTTCTATAACGCCAGCTGTGCCTGCAAAGTTACCATCTATCTGAAATGGTGGATGTGCATCAAAAAGATTAGGATAGGCACCTCCACGTCTGCGATATTTCGGATCGTTATCTTTGGCCAACCTCAGTTGATTTCTCAAGAGTTTGTAGGCATGGTTACCGTCCAGCAAACGAGCCCACATATTGACTTTCCATGCCAAGGCCCAACCTGTACCATCATCGCCACGCAGCTCTAGGGTACGCCTAGCGGCATTGGCAAGTGCTGGCGTTGTCAATGGAGAAATACTGGTCGCTGGATGCAAGGCATAAAGATGAGAGGTATGTCTGTGATGAGGATCTTCCTCTTCAAAGTCTTTGTACCATTCCAACAATTGACCTTTCGAACCTATCTGATAAGGTAAAAGTTTAGCGTTAGCACTTGCTATCTTTTGGCTAAATTCACTGTCTGTATCGAGTATTTTAGCTGCGGCCAAGATACTGCCAAATAAATCTCTAATAATGGCCATATCCATGGTACTCGCTACGGTTACTACACCTTTCTTTTTCCCATCGTAATAATAGGCGTTCTCTGGTGAAGTAGAAGGCATGGTTACTAAATATCCTTCTTTATTTTCCTGAAGCCAATCTAAGGTAAACAGGGCTGCCCCTTTCATGATCGGATAAACCCGTTTAAGGTATTTTTTATCGCCTGTATATTGATAGTGCTCCCACAAATGTCTACTTAGCCAGTTAGCGCCCATATACCAGTTAGCCCACATCGGATCTCCTTTACCTAAATCACCTACCGGATTACTTGTACCCCAAATATCTGAATTATGGTGTAGCACCCAACCTTTGGCGTGGTAAAAGCTTTGTGCTGTTTCCGTTCCGGTAACCGATACATTTTTGATGTAATCGTTAAAAGGCCCGAAGAGTTCGGATAGGTTACCAGCTTCTACCGGCCAATAATTCATCTGCACATTGATATTTGTCGTATAGTTACTACTCCATGGGGCACGCAATTCCTTATTCCAAATACCTTGTAGATTAGCTGGAGCACCCTTGGTACGAGATGCCGAAATCAGCAAATAGCGCCCATATTGAAAAAAAAGCGCCTCCAAATTGGCATCTTTTCCGCCGTCGGTATATTGCTCTAGTCTTACATCCGTTGGTAACGCAGATTTGTCTTCCTCATCTGCATTAAGTTGTAGTGCCACTCTATTAAAAAAATAATGGAAATCTTTTAGATGGTCTTTTAAAAGCGTAGCATATTCTTTCCCTAAGGATTTTTTTAAATGTGCTTGTGCCAGTTGGTGTTCATCTTTACCTTCGCTATCTGGACATTTATCAAATCCGTTGAAACTGGTCGCAGCTGTTACTAATAAAAGAACTTCCGTAGCATTTTTAACTTCAATCTGTCCATCTTGTACTTTTACCGTTCCTTCTTTAAGCACTGGTTTTACCAACGTTTCAAAACGCATACCACGGCAACCATTCACATCTTCATATAGGATCGGCTCTTTGTTATAATCAATATAGTTCGGATCGGCATGCGAAGGTGCCTTACCTTTCATAACTAACCTATCCTTTTCGCTTACCACCGTAGCTTTAAGTTTACTTTGTGTAGATGCTACAAACGAAATACTTCTAGGCTGGCTCGCAGTTAATCGGATGATGATACTTTCTCCCGGTGCAGAAGCAAAAACTTCTCTTTTGTAAGTGATTCCGCCTACGGTAAAGGTAACCGAAGCCACTGCATCCCTGATATTCAATTCGCGGTAGTAGTTGGTCGGTATTTTGCCGCCCAAGTCTTGTTTTACAATCAAATCGCCCAAAGGCATATAGCTTTCACTATATAGACCTTGCATTTTTTTGGTCAGGTCGTACGCTTTTTCATAATCGCCTTTTGATAGCGCATCGCGTGTAGGCTGTAGATAATCAAAGGCGGTAGGATTAACGTTTTTAGCCACAGGTCCACCGCTCCACAAGGTGGCTTCATTCAGTTGAATCAGCTCCTCATCTACCCTACCAAAAACCATAGCCCCTAACCTACCATTACCTAAAGGAAGTGCTTCCGTCCATTCTTTAGCCGGTTTATCATAGTGTAAAGTTAGCTGGTGCTGTGCAAATAGACTACTACTGCACAACAAGGCAACGAAAAAGGAGCATCTGATCAATAAATGTTTCATAATCATGGGTATGAGTTGGATTTACTTTTCGCTAAGTATAGCGGTGAAACCGCCTCGCGGCAGGCATTTTACTTTTAAAATTTCTTTCTTATTTAAGGCGATATCTTTTATCTCAAATGTGGTATCACTAGGACCATCACTAATGAGGTGAAGTTGAGCTTTACCGTTGACCAGTTTGCCAATATCGATCAGCAGATCTTGTTTCTCCTCTTTGCCATTCAGACCTCCTATATACCATAAGCTACCTTTTCTACGTGCTATGACTACTTTATCGCCAGGATAACCGTCAAGTAATTTGGTATCATCCCAGGTAGTAGGTACATGCTTTAAAAAAGCTAGTACTGCTTTAGGCAATTTACGGTAAGCCGCTGGTCGGTCGGCAAAGTGTTGCAATGCAGATTCAAAAACTACAGCAAGTGCCAGCTCGTGACCGTAAGAAGTAATATGCGGATGTTGACTATCGGAAAAAGTTACGGGGGTATAGTCCATGGACCCCACTACATTTCGTGTAAACGGCAGCGTTGTATTGTGTTTAGCAGCGGCATTGGTAAGTGTCGCTTTATTATTGTACCACTCGGCACCATATACGGCCTCATAACTAAGTAAATTTGGATAAGTACGCGACCAACCGCGTGGCAGTGTCGATCCATGAAAATTAACCACCAGATGATGTTTAGCAGCATCTTCTAGGATATCAATATAATATTTCATCATATCCTGTTGATCACCAGCAAAAAAATCAACTTTGATACCGTAAACCCCTATTTCATTCAACCAAGCAAATTCTTTTTTTCTCTTTTCCGACGTCAACAATCTGTCAAATGGCGTAGGTTCTAGCCATGAAGTTCCAGAATTGTACCAAATTAATGGCTTTACACCTTTGGCCTTGGCATAATTTACGGCATCTACAATGTTACCTCCATTTCCCATCACATCCCACTCCCAATCGATGAGGGTATACGGCCACCCCATTTCAGCAGCAAAATCAGTGTACTCCGCTATTTTTTTAAAATCCTTCGACCCGTGATTGTTTGCCCAATAGACCCATGATACGGCACCTGGATGTATCCAAGAAGTATCCTTTAACTGATTAGGAGCGCTAATATCGTCTATTAGCGTAGAGCCCACAATACTTTCCATAGCACCTATGTTAAGCGTACGCCAAGGGGATTTCCAAGGTAGCGCAGCCATAGTTCCAGGTTGTTTAAAATCATTACGAGCTTCTGGATAGGTAACCGTATATTGGTTCAAGTCGACAGCATTACTTAAACGTGAAGCACAATGATATCTGGAGACATCCGCTTCGGCTAATAGTACCCAAATTGATTTATCCTTTACCTTATACAATGCCGGGAAACCCCATTGCTGGCTTTTCTCGCCCTTACCTGTGACACTTTCAGGATAAAAATCCTCATAAGAAACTTGGAAAGGTTGCATCCACCTCGCAGTGTTTTCCGGTAAAACATAGGTCGTGCTTTCTGAAGTAATGTTTACGGGTTCCGACGAGGTATCAGGAAATTCGTAACGAAATGCTACCCCATCATTATACACCCTAAAAATAATATTGAGGGGTTTATTTTTTTGATTCACGAAGCTGAACGTACGCTCCGTACCAAAGTTCTCTCTTTCTCGGCGTTTACCACTGTTGGCCGTGTATTTTTCATGAATTGCAATCGGATTAGCAACACCAATCAGTCTCAGCCCTTTCGTAAAGTCATTATCTAGTCTTGTAATACCTAGCACAGCCTGCGGTAAAACGGTTGTAGTTTGCTTATTTATCGTATAACTGACCGTAAATGATAAGGCTTCCATGTTTTGCGGCACCATAAGCTGCAACCTAATCTTTCCATTAGGCGACGTGATTTCTTGAGCTGCAGACACTATGCTCCATAAAATTAGTAAAAACAGGCAGATTTTATTCTTCATGATCATCGCAAGTAAAGATCGGGTTCAGCTACATAGTATCTTGATTGCTTTTAAAAGCCCGAACGATTTCGGTTAATGATAGATACAAATTAAGTCAAAATAGCTGATAAAAAAGTAAACCCAATTGTTCAATTATTAAATCATATCGTCCATTACCTACCATAAGCTATCAGTAAAATTAATGTTTGAGCGACTATAATTTAAAGTTAAATCCGCCACATTCTTATTGGAATACCCCATCATTATTGAAAAGCAGCCTTTACAGCTGCTTTTCAATAACATATCTATCATCTAGTTCACCAAACGCCCCATTTCATCACCAAAATTAGATCATATCAGTACGAACGTTTGGTCAACTTAAATCACCCTAGCGGGTAATCATCTCCTTCTATTTAGATTTGGCTTTAAAAATTTCTTCCAATTTCGCATCCAGTTCATTGCCCATTAAGGTCTTACCAATGATTACTCCGTTCGGGTCAATTAAAAAGTTTTGAGGAATAGCCTGCACACCAAAGGATTTGGCAACCGGACTGGCCCAAAATTTCAATTCAGATAATTGAAGCCAAGGCAGTTCATCATTTTTGATCGCTGCTAACCAGGCATCCTTGTCTTTTAATTTATCTAGTGCCACACCTACCACTGTAAAATTCTGGTCTTTGTACTTTTTATAGACTTTAACAAGGTTTGGATTTTCGGCACGGCAAGGGCCACACCAACTTGCCCAAAAGTCTAGCAGTACGTATTTTCCCCTAAGCGAGGAAAGTTTCACAAGCTTCCCAGCCGTATCAGGCATCTCAAAATCAGGAGCGACCTTACCCACGGCCGCCACCAACATACTGTTTAAATTTGCCGCTAATTTTTTGCCTTCTTCAGTTTTTTTAAGTGTCGGCGACAGTCCGTCAAATAATGGTTTAACCACAGTGTAAGGCTGAAAATAAGCTACCTTTGGGAATAGTTCTAAGCTTAATTTTGATTGCGGATGTGATTTGATAAATGCGGTGTACACTTGTACATTCATTTCACTGAACCTTTTTCGAAAACCTTCCAATCTCGCCTCGTAGTTATTGGTGTTCTTTGGCGACACCTTACCCTCCAATACCGCTTTGTCATCCGCACTCATTTTTGCGTATGCCGCACCTTCCAATTGATCTAGGTCATCATAATCTTGGTTAGTAGGCGTGCCTTTTACCCTAATTATTGCCATATCGGCACTCCCTTTTTCAACCTTAATCTCACCTGGTTCTAAAAAGAAGTCTCTTTGATCCGTACTTTTTTGGTGTCCTAGGCCTTTGGCATCAAAAATAAGCGTTGCTGTCAGGGGTGAGTTCTTCACCTTACCACTAAATTTGAAAGTGCCGTTCTTCAATACAACAGAATCAAGCGCAGGCTGATTGTCGGCGGTATATTTTAAATACACTTTAGCTGGCGAATTATAGTTCCCATATTTACCAGTAACTGTATATTTCCGATCAGCTTGAGCAAATGCAGCCACCTGTATCATGGATAAGCCGATCACGATTATTTTCTTCATCATTATATATTTTATTTAAATAACTCCAATAGTTTCTTTTCCAATTCCTCTCCGTGCAGGTCCATCGCTACAATCACGCCTGATTGATCAATGATAAAGTTTCGAGGAATAGCGGTGATTCCATATCTCTTTACCATTTCAGACTCAAAACCTTTCATATCGCTCACGTTCGTCCAAGTATATTGATCTGCATCAATCGCCTTTTTCCAGGCTGTCGGGTTGGTATCTAATGAAATACCGATCACATCAAAACCTTTAGCTTTGTATTTTTCATACAAAGGAATTAACGCACGGCCTTGTACTCGACAAGGCACACACCAACTTGCCCAAAAATCAATAAACGTATATTTATTTTTAGCCGTGATTTGTTTGGATGTTACCAACTTTCCGTCGGGACCCGGCATCACAAAGTCCTCATAGTTCAAGATCTTTTTATCTGCAGCAGCGAGTCCGGAAGAAGTGCTTTCTGTAGCAGCTTTATCGGTATCATTTATGGCAATGGTAAATGCTTTCTTCGACGGAGGAAGGCACATCTGATCATTACAGGCCATATATTTGATTACGAAGGACAGGTCCGTCTTTTGTGCTGATTTTAATTTCACCGTTTGAGTGAAAGTAACGCCGTTGGAATAGTAAGCTACCTCTTCTCCCTTTTTCTTGTCCATTCCCTGTTCACTCAAGGGGCCTTGCAGTTCCAAATTTTCATTAGGTTCAAATATAAATGCAGTGGGCATGCCCAATCCACCTTCCGATGACTGCGGATAGATGTGAAATGGAGCCGCTATACTCGCAATGAATTTAACCTCGTAAGTTAAAGGCGCAATTTGTTGGCTGCTAAACTTCCAAGAAACAGGGTGGTTGTTCTGAGCAACTGCCAAGCACGTTAAAATACTTAACAGGATAAAAAGGCTTATCTTTCTCATCTATTCTTAATTACTTATCTTCTTTATTTTACTTGCCTTGTTGAACGGATGCCTTGGCAGCACGTGCTTTCGTAATTTCTACCATCGCTTTCAACTTGTAATATTCCCGATCTGTAGAACCAGCGTAAGCCGAACTGAAAAAACGAATGTTGCCCATCGAATCAAAGATAATTTTTGTGGGTGTTGCCGTTACATCGTAGGCTTTATTCTCTTCGTCATGCAAAATATCCAACGTTATCGGCTTTTTTGCTGCAAATAATTTGACTTCATCTTGAGGTTCAAATAGGTTGACCACAAATAGCTGAAGTTCATCTTTTTTATACTCGCCCACTACTTTCTCAAATCCAGCGAATGCGGCCAAACATGGCGTACATCCAGTCGTCCAAAAATCAATTACCAATACTTTACCATTATAATCACCAAGGTTAACTGATTTACCATCTAAGGTATTCATGGTAATTTCTTTCAAAGGCTTGTTGGCCAGAAAAGTATTCATTGTTTTACCAGGCTGATTCGCTATCGGCATGGTACCGGTAAGTGGTAATGTTGGCGATTCGACATACATTTTTTCCACTTTGTGGTAATATTTCTGATAAGCCTCATCAGTTAAAGATTTTAAGTATTGGTCAAAACCCTTATCTGATCCCTTTACTTTTTTATAAACATCTTTAAATGTGGCTACCATATAAGGGTTAGAATCTGCTTCTCTAAAGGCTTTGCTCAAGGTGTCGAATGCTATGTTTTGCTCACCGGCAGCAGCCATGACTATCGCATATCGGTTAAGGTAATTAGACTTCACATCCTTGAAATAACCATTATCATGAGCGCAGCCTACCTTTTTAGCAGGTGAATTAGCAATCATTGCTTTGGCTAATTCAGGCTTCCCTAGTTTCGCATTGGCAGCGGCATTCAAATCCATTAAAATATGCTTTCTTTCAAAAGGATCAGTCAAAGTACCTTGTTTCAGCTGTGCCAAGAGTTCACCGGTATATTTTGCCACCGCCGCATATTGCTTTTTCTCATCAAATAATTTCTCCAATGCATAAGTCAAGTTTAAGAAATGAAGTGGGTTAAATTTTGTTGCTCCCGATTGATAAGCGTCAAACTTAGCTACATTTCCTTTTGCCAACCAGTTGACAGCTAGTTCTGCACGAAAACTATTCACGTCCTTTTCTGCCAAATTTGCTTTATGCTCCTGATAATATTTATCTTGGTCTTCTACTTTTTCAATCTTCATGAAATCTTGAAGATCATATTTTTTTGCCGGTGTCTGCTGCGCCCAAGCAGAGCTCGAAATCAACAGCATTAAGATTAGCTTTTTCATCATTTTATAATTAGGTGTTATATATTTAGTTAACTACTGCGCTCGCAGTAGTTAACATGGTTCATTTACGGATTTTCTTGCAGACCTTTACTTGTTGCCAAGACCACTTCTCCAAATTTCAGTGCGAATCTTTCAGGTTTTAAGGCGAAGCTTTGTACCACATTACCCGCGTCATCAAAAACATCATGGCTATATTTCACATGGTCTTTATAAATGGGATCTTGAGATAGACGACGCATATCCAACCATCTGGCACCTGTAAAGAAAAGTTCGCGAATACGCTCATCAAGAATAAACCTTACCAAAGCCTGTTGGTTACCTGCAATGTTAGCGGGTATTTTAGCGGCAGTCTCTGAAGTTCTCTTGATACGCAAAGCCACTAAATCCTGCACAGCGCCCGATAGATCATTCGTGCGTGCTCTGGCCTCTGCCCGCATTAAGTATAAATCGGGTAAAACAGGACCTACCTCTTCAGGTATAAAACTGAATTGAGGTCTGGTCATCCCATTTGGGTACTCAAAGGCCCAATCCAAATCCATCACGTCGGTTTTATTTAAACGCTTGTCTGCAGGGTCAAACAGTGCAACAGCCCTATCCGAAAGCACAAAGGTGTTGGGCGCTGACAATACAATCTTAGTTGCACTAATATTGAAAATAGTTTCTGTATCATTAATTACCTGAGGCTTGGGTCCAGTATAGCCAAAGCCACTATGAGGAAGCCAGGAATCAGCTCCGCCAAAAGGATTCAAAACTTTATTATAATCATATAACGCTACCGGAATATTAGCTTTTGGAAGCTCTAAAAATGCCAGCTCAAGGTTAGTTTTTGCATCAGCATAATTGTTCATTGCAAAATAAATACGGGCAAGATAAAAATATGCGGTAAGCTTACTAATTTTACGGCGATGGGTGAGCATGCCTAGATTGGGTATCGCATCAGTGATATCCTTAATCATCAACTCGTAGTTTTCCTTTTGGCTCAACCTAGTATAATTGGTTTGGTTCACATCAGATTTGGTGATATCTGGAATACCCAAATCTGTAGCTGCCGTAGCAGCGTTATAAGGCTTCGAAAAATCACTTAGAAACATGAAATTGCAGATGGCTCTTAACACTTTGGCTTCAGACATGACCGCTAATTTCTGTGCATCAGTACCACCTTGTGCATCCATTACGCTATTAATTACTTTGTTAAAAACGTATAACCTGCGAATGTAAATTGCCTCATTGGCATCCGAAGAGCTAAATTCATTAGGCGTAGCGCCAGCATCGTAAATCCTATCGTCATACCTAAAAAGACGCTGCATACGTATCGGCAACTCGTTATAAAAAGACTGCATTGCCGACATCTCGTCGCCCATATAAACATTAGCAGGCAAAAAGGTTTGAATATTCGAAATGTTCAATACCTGCTCGTAGTCGTTGGCTGTAGCTAAGATTTTTTGTCCTTTAGGCTCTATTTCTAGAAACTCTTTTTTGCAGGAAAACTGGAGTAAAAGCGATAGCGCAAAAAAAGCACCCCATATATATTTTTTAGAAGTTGTCATCACTTGTCAATTTTTTGTTGTGGATTAAAAGCTAATATGGGCACCTAACGATACGGTTCCCTGCGCAGGCCTAACATTGGTGATCTGCAGGAATTCCGTTCTATTTACTTCAGGATCAAAGTTTAAATCATTGGCGGTCCATAACAAGATATTGTTCACATTGGCGCGGAAAGTAATAGATTGTGCCTTGATCTTGTTGGCTACCAATCGTGGAAGGCTGTAGCTTAAACTAATATCACGGATTTTGAGATAATCCGCAGATAGGATCCTAGTGCTTCCCTGATTGTAATAACTCAAATCCCTATTGGCATTAACAGCCGAGTTGGCTACATATCTAGGAATATCGGTACGAGCCTCATCACCTGGCACCTTCCAGCGCTCCAAAAATCCAGCTTGGTAATTGTTACCAGCAATCACGCCTTCTGCAGTGTTCACTCTAGGATCACGAATCACATGGCCAGCATTGAAAATCATGTTCACGCTAAGGTTGAAGGACTTATACTGAAAGCTATTTCCTATCCCGCTAGACAGCGGTGCCTGCGTTACGCCCATTCTTAAAATATCTGCGGGTAAGCTCACATTCGGAGCAGCCGTTACCGATCCATCGGCCAACCTGATTTGCGGATCACCAACAGCATTTAGTCCTGCGTAATTGTAGGCGTATAACGAATACAAGGATTGCCCAACCATTTGCGTTCTGCCCTGAGTCAGCGTTGAACCTACCAAAGCCGCACCAGTCGTTGGCACATTATTTAGATTCAACTTGGTGACTTTGTTTTTATTGTAGCCCAAAACTACGCTACTACTCCATGAGAAATCCCTGCTTCTCACATTTACCGAATTTAAGGCAATATCAATTCCCTTATTTTGTAGGTCACCAAAATTACCAACCACATCAGCATAACCAGACAATGGAGAAGTAAGCACAATGCCAATAAGGTCAGTGGTATTTTTAAGGTAAACATCTACACTACCACTCAATCTATTTTTAAGCACTGCAAAATCTAAACCGGCATTGTAGTTTTTGGTAAATTCCCAAGTCAGTTTATCATTGGCAGGCAGTTGTAAGGTTAAACCAGAGCCATTTACAGCAAGAGGATCAACTCTTGCAGCAAAAACGTCAAAAGAAGCCGCTTGTCCTGGCCTCGGCGAGTTACCGGTAATACCATAAGTTAAACGAAGATCTAAACGATCTAACCAGTTAACCTGCTTCATAAAGTCTTCATTTCTCGCACTCCACTTCGCACCAACACTATATACGGGTCTGTTTTGGGCAGATTTATCAAAACCGAACAAATTACTTTTATCTATCCTAAAACTTGTATTGATAGAATATTTACTGTCGAAGGTATATGCTACGCTGGCTACATAAGAGCTTTGTCTCGCAATAGCTCCCTCTCCGGTATTTGGATTAAGATTGAGTAGATTTGCACCTGAAACAGAACCTCCCACGCCTGTTAGTGGAAGTTGAAGCTTCGCTGCATCAACTTGACTATACGTTTGTGCGGCATCATCCCAACCCCAAAAATAACCGTTACTATTTACTATTTGTTCACTTCTAGCCTCCTGCGCCACCATGGCCGTTAACTGGTGTTTGTTCCAATCGCGGTCGTAGGTCAACTGATTCCGGATCGTCCAGCTTTTGGCTAGCAGATTGGTCGTCCCTAATGTACCACCAAATTGAGGCAAGTTGTACACTGGGATAGAGGTTGCCGTGGGTGCTTGGGTAAAACGTGCTTTCAATACCCTCACTTCATAATTACTTTCATCGCGAACGGCCCTTTCTGAGGTTGAAGCATAATTATAGCCATACGTTCCCGTAAACTTCAATCCTTTTAAGATCTCTAGGGTTCCACCGCCCTGAAGCCTTGCGCTGAGCGTACTGCTGGTGGCATAGCCACGGCCTTGCTCCAAAATAGGATTGTAATCAAGGTTGATGCGGCTTCTGGTCTGGTAATCTTTTCTTAACGAATCGATAAATGATCCAGCCCAGTTTACATTCAAGGCATTTCCGTTCGCATCTTTCAACAACTGGTACTCATTTTCAGCAATACCGTCTGGAATAGTTACATTGCCATTTCTCGTCACTCTATTGTTAATTTCGGCATTGACATTGAATTTCAACCTGCTGCTTACGATAAATTGATTGTTTAGTAAGAGTTGGTAAGCATTGTCATTTTCATCAGGAGTATTACTTACCCTGCCGATGTGTTGCGCCGACCCATAAAACGAATGCACTTTTCCACCACCCGAAATTGAAAGTGTTTGGTTCAAAATAGAAGCATCGCGAATCAGCAGGTCGTTAATTTGATCCATATTGGAAAGCTTCGATAAGCTATCTAATTTAAATTCCCTCTGCTCCTGTGTAATAAGCCTTCTTTTAGCATCATACAACACTTGAAGATGTGGTGGTATATATAACGTTTGAGTTTTCAAAGCATTCCAAGGGGTAGCTGCAGCATATTCTTGAAATAATTCCTTTGCCAAAGCAATATGTTCCGCATTAGAAATTCTCGGAATATAATAACGATCAGGACGACCATTGAAACCAAAATAGCCATCATAATCAATTCGAAGCTGATCACCCGCTTTACCTTTTTTGGTGGTCACTACGATCACGCCATTTGCCGCTTTTGCACCCCAGATAGAGGAAGCCATCGCATCCTTAAGGATGCTGATGTCTTCTACACTCTGCATGTTCAGATTGTCGAAAATTTCTCTAGACACTTGAATGTTATCCACGACGTACAAGGGTTCCGTATTGAGGTTTAAGGTTGTCGTTCCACGGATTACGATACCGCCATTACCGCCCGAACCACTAGATAAACCTGGTACCAATCCTTCCAAACGACTGAGTAAAGTCGGAGAAGCGGCAGATCTGTCCATCATTACCTTCAAATCTGGTTTAGCAAACGAACCTGTACTACGCTCTTTAGAAATCTGCTGATAACCCGTATTAAAGACTACCCCTACTTCTGATAGGTTTGCGGTGTTTACTTCCATTTGGATCACGCCAAGATCTGGCTTTGCAAGGAGCAATACCGGATCGTAGCCCATAAAAGCAATAATAATGGTCGCTTTTTCGTCTACTTTCAGAAGTACAAATTCACCTTTGATATTGGTACCTACAGCAATGTCTGAATTACCTTGCACGAATACCGATGCACCAGAAAGAGGCTCGCCCTTTTCATTAACAACCTTTCCTTTTACGGTAATATCAGCCTTCAACACCGTTTTTACATCTACAGGTCTATTTGACACCTTTCCGTTGATGGATATAATGTTCCCATGTTTGCTGTAATCCAAGGGTAATCCTTTCAGTACCGACGTCAATACCTGATCAATATTGGCATTTTTGACATCGACATCAATCAATTGCTTCATCGGTATCTTCTTTGCGTCGAAGATAATATCAAAGCCGCTTTGGCGTCTAATTTCTTTTAAAGCTAATTCGAGAGTGATATTTTTTTTAGTTAAGGTAATTTGTTGCGCTAGTGAGCTAGCACTCACCTGCAATAGCGATGCTATCAATATTACGGTGGTTAGTCGCATAATAAGCAGAATTTTATTGCATACCAGTTTTGGTACGCCAAGTTTGTTGGTGTATTTTTTATACATTTGTTTAGTCGGTTTCGCAAGATCTCGGTTTTGCAGGTTGTGATCTTGCAGTTAACAGTTGGTTCAGTTCAGTTGTTACGATTCAACCAGGCGTGCTTTGGCATTCCTGGTTTGTTGGTTCTTAATGTAATTCTTTCTCCATAAGTGTTTTTAAGTTAGACGATTGATTTATAGCTTGTTTTTAGTTGTAAACGTAAATTTTCTTACCCTCAATTTTAAACTTGGCCAACCCAGTGCCTTCTATAGCTTTCAGCACGGTCGACAAATTGTTCTTTCTCGACATCCAGCCGCCATATTCTAGGTCATTGGGAACTGCGGCATCATAGACTACTTCTACATCATACCAACGGGCAATTTTGCGCATCGCCGTTTTAAAGTCTACATGGTTTAGATAGAAGTCTCCTTCTTTCCAATCGGTAACATCGTCAACATTAACTTGATTGACCCGAAGCGATTTCCCTTCTGTAACCACCTGTTGTCCTGGCTTAATTCGTTTGCATAAACCTTTCATGCTAACCTCTACAGCGCCCTCCAATAAGGTGGTGGCAATTTGCGGCTCATCTTTGTAAGCGTTTACATTAAAATGGGTACCTAACACTTTCACCGATTGTCCGTTAGACACTACTACAAATGGATGTCTTTGATCTTTGGCTACTTCGAAATAGGCTTCGCCATCTAAATGTACTACCCTTTGATTATGCTGTAACAAATTTGCCGTATAAGTCAAGCTCGATGCTGCATTTAACCAGATCAGTGTCCCGTCGGGCAGTCGTACCTTATAGGTTTCACCTTTGGCTGTAGATAAAGTATTCACCATCGATCCGCTGCCTTTTACCTCGGCAAACTCATAAGTTAATTGTCCGCTAGCAGATTTACTGATCTTTATTCCGGCTTGTTGAAGCGAGGCCCCATTTTTCATTTCCGACAAGCGGATCTGTTTACCATCGGCCAACGTAAGTGTGGCACCCACTTTACCAGGAGCTACGTCAGTTTGTTGGGTAACTTTTGGTGTTGAATTAATGATATCTTGCTTCACAAAGAAAAGTATGGAAAGCATTACTAATGCCAACACCGCAGCTGCCCCCAGCGCGTATTTCCACTTCAAAAATGCATACCGTTTAGGAAATGATGCCTGCGCCACCTCTATGTGCGTGGCTTTGAATTTTTCGAACGATGCTTGCGCATTGTATTTCGATAACTCAATCAAATTGCTATTTAAAAAAACCAGATCGTTCAATTGACTAAAGAGCATTTCGTTTGCGGGATCTTCAATCCGCCATTCGTTGAGCTCTATTTGAGCGCGGTTATCCAACTCACCAAGCTGATGGGCTCGGATCAATTGTACTATTCGATGGATGTTTGGTTCGGCAGCGGTCATAACCTGTTAATTTCAAGTATAAACTAAGCCAAATGAAAAAAGTACCGATAGAATGATTTTTTTTACCTAAATTTATAAAGCAAGCAGAATAACATAAAAATATCTGGAGACAGCTTAGTTTTTAACACAGCAATCCCTTTAGACTTCAAATTTTTAACCGTTTGTTCAGAAAGACCTAAAAGATTTGCGATATCTGCATTTTTTAGACCCTCCAAATAGCTCAACTTAAGGATTTCTCCACTTCGTCCAGGAAGGTTGTTGATTTCCGCCAATATGGCCCTTAAAACTTCAGATTGGATCATCGCGTTGATATGCGATTGCTCATTCTGTGGAAGTTCGGCATTATATCGCAACTGCCGCTCTTTGGTTCGATGGTTACGTGTTAAGTGAGTTAGGCTTTCGTTACGCGTAGCCGTGTATAGATAAGAAATGATGTTGTCGGTAGTTTCAAAAGTCCGGTTGCTCTGATAAATTTTTAAGAAGACATCCTCCACCACATCTTCCGCTTCTTCAACACTACCTACAATCCCTTTGGCAAAATAACACAAAGCACTATAGTAGTTCATGTAGAGTTGCTCAAAATTATCTTCTTTAGGTATCATCGTTACAACAAATAACGTAAAATACATTGTAAATACTAAATAATTGAGTGAAATGCAGGCATACGATTTTCATTGCCTCTTTCATTTTTATGATCATGTAAATCAGTTCTTATTACTAATTTCAACCTGATGATAATTTAGGGAATATCATCTACTCTTTTTTTTCCAAATTTCTGGGTAAAAAGAGATACCAAAATGAAAATACCTAGGAAGATGGATATCAGCTGTCTGATTAATCTGATCTGGAGTAGACCTGATCGTTTGAATGGATGTGATATCAAGCAGGTTTGAAATGCCTAATTTCAGCATTAATGAATTTTGTGTTAGTAGATATTTGGATAACTGAAAGTTAACAACGGGCCTAAAGAAATGGGTTTGATCACCATCATCCAATATCAACCATTTAGTCGAAAATTGTCCATAAAAATCAAAGGGCAGCCGATGCTCGTTACTCATTCGCCACAATAACCTGGCATTGGTATTGCTCCCAGCCAAATCTGCTATATCTACTTGGTTAAAGCTCATTGCGGCGTCTAGATTGAGTTTGTGCGTCGGCCCTATTTTCCATTTCATACCCGCATTCACCATAAAGGTATTTAGGGTCATACGTCGTAGGAGTGTATTCACTTCTTGATCCTGCCTTTTCCATAAATAAATCAACATCAAACTCGTGTTTACCTTTCTTTCAGCTTGGAACCTGAACAAGGAAATAATAGCGCTGCCCTGTGCTGCTTCTCCCATTTGGGCATAGCCATTCAAGGGCAAGCCATCCTGAATGAAATTGCTATTAATTACTGGCATCCGACTTTTTGTATAAGAAAGCTGGGCATTTAGCGATCCTAAGCCCTTTACCAATGAAGAGCCATTTAGGCTAAAGTTTTTCTGTACAAAAGGAACCAAACTGGGATTGCCCAAAGTAACCCTTTGAACGTAGGTACTGTCGTAAACAGGATTTACCTGCTCCATCAGCGGATCAGTTAACGAGGTAGTATGGGTGAGTGAAAGCGAACTCTTTCTGTCGTTAAAGGAATAGCTAGTGTTAAAATTAGGGAGAAAAACATATTGCCGCTGGCTATTTTTTAGCGTTTGATGCTGCCTAAGCTCCCAGTTATTCCACAATATGCCTGAGCTGGCAACGGCAGAGAAGCGACTGGCCTTATAATAAAGAAAGGCTTGACCAGTAAGCGTCTTTTTTGGCACATGGATGTCACCAGCACTTATTGACGGTGATAAGCTATCGTAGGTTCCAGTAACTGGATTTTTATTAAAGCCGTTTGTACGTAAATACATATCCTCCAATACAGCACTAAAATTGAGATCCAATAGCAACTTAGGGAGCAGCAGTATGCTTTGACTGACTGATGAATAGAATAGCCGATCATTAAGCCGCTGATCTACTTGGTTATCGTTACCATTGATGGTGGTTGAACTTATCATGTTTAAGTATAAGTTGTTAGCCTGATGAGACCTGTGTAGTAAACCAGCAATTAGCGTCAATTTATTAGCTGGTTTTTCGAATCGGTGCTCCCAAGCGCCTTTTACGTGAAGTAAAACACCTCGTTTATCATATTCCCTATCAAAAAGTAGCTTATCCTCTGACAACTTATGATCATATCCGTCATATAAAGCAACGCTCGACTGCTGTTGATCAATACTCGATTGAGCTGTATGGTTAAAAGTGACCTTTCCATTAACCGTATTATGCTCATCTAATTTCCATTTCAAGGAACTTTCCGCAACTGTATGATAATCAAGGGAACTGCTGGTCTCATTGCCCACAGTATTTATGCGATAGGGAGAAATTAAGCTGGTATTATTCCGCGTTCTATTCAACAATGCATCTGGCCTTTCAGACAATACAAAGCTATTCCATTTTAGTCGATCTGTAGTCTTGTGATAGCCTAATCCAGTACTTATCGTATTCACGGTACCGATGTCAAAGTCACCGCGCTTCAGCAGTCGCTCAAGGTTTTCAAAGGAATTTTCGAGTTTGTGATTGTAATAAATTTTCTGACTACCAGAAGAAGCATTTTCCATATTGAAATTCACCATCGATAAATAATCGATATCAGAAATGGCCTTCTCATTGGTATTATTGCCGTTCACAAAAAAATTAAAAAATGAAGATGGTTTTATCGCATTGATCTTCAATCCCGTATGGTATCGATGGTTAGTACCTAGACTGGCGGATATTGTACCATACTTACCATCTTTTTTATCCTCTTTCAGCACAAGGTTAATCTCATTCTGGTCATTTCCCAAGTCACTGTTGATAATCTGCACCTGTTGAACCATATCCGACTTGATCGCCTCTATAGTCGCTTTGCTGTTACCGCCAAACAGTTCCTTTCCATCTACGGTAACCTTTCCAACCCGCTTTCCCATGGCAGTCATCTGCCCATTAGCTCCAACATTGATCCCTGAAATATTATTCAATAATTCACCAGCGTCTGCATGTGGTCGTGTGAGAATGTTCGCCGTTGAAACCCTCAACGTATCTTTGCTTTCCGTAAATATTGTGCTGCCTTTTATCGTCACCGCATCTAAATGGATCGTATTCTTTTGTAGTTTAACCGCTATGGTATTAGACGCTGGCAGGGAATCGGTATGCAGGTACAGGTGCTGCGTTTTAATGAACTCACCGAAAACACGAAACTGAACACTTGTTCTGAGAGGCAATACTAAATATATGGAGGTATCACTCTTGAAACTAAGGCTATTTAACTTTTCCTGTTTGCCTGTACTAATAACTAAAGAAACACTGACTTCATGCTGCTTTAGCTCATTTGGCAATATCAAATTAAGCCTTAAATTTACAGCAGCTTGGCTATAGACAATCGAAGGAAGTAAAAACGTCCATAGCAATAAGAAGACTATGCAGAATTTGATGTATTTTGTCTGTAACAAAGGGTAATAACAAGAGGGCTAACCGGTTTAAAATTTAAGTTTACTGGTAAAAATACAGACTAATAATATACGTCCATACCAACGCCTGTGTCGCAATCAAAAACGTGGTAACCTATACGGTCACCGTTACTGTCTAGAATATAAGCGAAAAAACAGACCTGCTTGGCTGTAGTTTGTTCTGTTTGATTTTTGTTTGCCTTTGCCATTACTGACAAGTTAATTAATAGGCCAAAGGCCATGAGCAATAATATAGATTTTTTTTTCATGATCGTTAAGTTTAGAATCAGCCCCCTTATTATTTTAACTAATATATCGATATATCTTGAATTAACAAAGTTGATATTTCCATATAATTAACGTTTATTTGAAAAAGACATATTCTAAAACTTATAAAGACTTTGATATGGAAGTTAAATTATCGCAATCGCTATTACTTACATTTTGTATGCTGTTTCTCATCCAAAGCGCAGCAGCTCAATCCCAACAAATCCCCTACAATGCTTACTATGGAAAAACCATCAAGACGAGCATTGAGTATAAAAGTAGACCAAAAGTAATCACCACTAGTCCAAACGGAGTTTCGGAATCAACCCTGCCGGATAGCCACGCCAAAATAGACAAGCAAACCTGGTCTACCACCATATCCAATACCAAGGGACAGCCTAAAATGACCAGAGAACTTAATCGATTAGAAGTCACTGCCCCTGGACCTTTGGGAATTGAGAAATATGATTCAGCGAATACCTTTGAAAGTACTGACGGTGCCGAGGTATTTGTAACCAGCAAATTGAAAGCGTTGAGGAAGAAGATGAACTATCAGTTAGCGGGCGGTGAATGGAAAGCGGAACCTGTGGCTGATGACATACAAAAGACCTGGACCGATAACCTTCCTGTAATGGGAAAAGGAGATGCTATTCGAGGACTTTTTTTCAATGCTTCGCTACCCAAAACCTTAGCGAACAAATCCAGTTGGAAAGAAACCATTACCCTACCCGATTCAGAAGTGGAGAATACCTATACCATTACAGGCATAGACAAAAACTCCATTATTATTAATCTGGAGAGCCACCAAAAGTTCAAAGATACCAGCAAAATCAATTCATTTAGCTTCGGTGGCGTTAGAGGAAATGCAAACCAATCCACTGGCAACAGAATGGGCTCAGTGGATCTGTCTAAAAGTTATGAAGGCACGATAGTGGTCGATCCAGCTACTTTACTTATCTCAAAAATGGATTTTACAATTACCAATCAGAAAAATATGATTAATGGTCAAATGACCACACCGAGAACCCAGACTTTATCACTGAAAATAACAAATCAACTCTAATTTTTTAAAGATCTCAAGAGTTTTAATCCATTTAAACTAGTGCTAAACTCATCTTTCTATGCACTACTTTGGTTGCTAAGTCATAAGATATTGTCTACTGGAAAAAACAGTGCTAAAGCTAAAGAAGTAATTTCTTTCCTTTTAGCGCTAAATGAAGATCAGGTATTCATCGCTAAACTTATCAAAATGAAAATCATCAGTCAAACCGATACCCTACTTCATTATGCTGTAGACCCCAATTACCTAGAGAAGCATGATCAATTTTCTACGTCTAATTATTCGTCTACTAATTGGAGGCCTGCGCAGGAGCCAAATGCTTATTTATTTAACTATAATACACACTTTATAGCAAAAGAATCTAATAAAGAAAACTACTTTATCAATTACCATCATCGCATAGAAATTTGTTGTATTATAGAAGAAATTGAAAATGATGCCGCTGAATTGCTAGCGCTGAAGCAAAAATCAAATATAGAAATGGGCAAATTCTTAGAAAAAAATACAATGAACTTTTTTCACCTGCTTAATTTTAAACCGATGATTTTTTCAAATGAAGTAATGGACAATGAAAAAATAAGCTTAAGGGAATTTACGCTTCAGATAGAGATCAAAGGGATCAAGAAGGCAATGGGCATTTTGCCACTTGAGGAAATGACCGATGAAGAAAAACAGATTTCCTTAACCAATGGTGGATATGAGTCTAGAAATTTAAAATGATAGTAAAGTTCCACACTAATACGCAAGAAGTGAGTTTAAATCGGGATGTTATATCTTCCTATTTAAATCACGGTAGCTTCTAATATGAAAGCCAAGAAAGCATCCCGCTTTAATAACGATTAAAAATAGTCTGGTTTCTATATATTTTAATATCGAATTTAACACTATCAATTCCATCCTCATGAATATTTTTTAACAAGGAAGTTCAAATGACTGGGGGCAAGATACAGTTCATCCGCAATATTTCTTACAGTTGGCTTATGTTCTTTTCTTTTTTTTGGGGAATCGATAGAATAATCATTCAACACTTTCCTGAACCTGACCATAAGAGCGCCCTGTTTAACTGTAAATCTGTTTTTGCATCTTTATCTTTATAGTAAAGGCGACGGATGTTAATAAGTAGTACCTTTAACAAAGGCTGCATCATTTCAAAATTATCGGCATGGGAAGATTTCATTTATGCTGAGCAGTGTTTCGGCTGTATGTCCTATGGTATTCATATCTTCCTGCGACAATCTCAAAATCGAATTGGCACCATTCATGAAGAAAGGAAAATCCTTTTCAAACATTGGCTTCAATGTATCTATCCCCAAAATTCAGGGGTAAAACAAACGAGATAACCGTATATGGTTTCTACGTTGCCAGCTCTCTATGTTAATTATTTTGGCTCCATTTCTTTGGTTTCATATTAAAATGTCTTTCAAATAACCTGCCGAAATAACTTAAATTACTAAAACCCAAATGGTAACCGACTTCAGAAACCAAGAAATGCTCCTCACGTAAAAGTCTTGCAGCTTCTTGCATACGCAAATGTTGATAGTATGGATATATTCCTTTACCAAAGACTTGTGTAAATAGTTTTCGAAGTTTAATGACATTCATACCGCTTAACTTCACTAACTCTTCCTGGATAAATGGTTTATCTATTGAAGCTGCTATTTTGTCTCGGACACGATATACCGATGCTAATTCATATTTCGACAGCTGCTGATAGGCAACATGTGCTCTACTTGATAAATTTTTAAACAAATAAAATAGTAGTTCGAGCGATTTTAGTCTATAATAAGCATCTGATAGTGTGTCTTTTGTTTTTGTGACGGAAAGCTCATTAATTACTTCTGCAATTTCCGGGGACATGAATTCCTCAATCCAAAGCGTTTTCTCGTTATTAAAAAGATAATCGAATTTAGGATGGTCTTTTCCGATAAAGCTTTTTAAATAATCAAGACTTATAATGATGGTTACCTGCTGAATATTGATATCCTTTGGAAAGTTCACGTCACTTTCAACATGCAACGGCATAATGCGAACGTGTGGCTGTATTTGCCGTAATACTTTTTTGTTCGATATAGCTATATCTAATTGTGAACTGATGATATTTTGAAATGAAATGGATATTCCGTTTTCAAATGCTGTTATAGGTTTTCTCCGGATACAAAATGTTTGCTTTGCGACAACGGAACGAACCATCACTAACACTTCCGGCATTAAATCTACGATTTTCAACTCATGAAGATCAAGCATGTCCAATTCAGATCTGGATGATGTAAGCGAAACTCCTAAACGCTCCGCCCAAAAGTACATCTCTTCTTTGTTTCTGATACCATTCATCTTATCGGACTATTTTTGTTTTTTAATGGAATATTTTAGCATTAAAAGTATAAATAGATTTGCAATATCAATTAAAAAAGCAAGAAATGAAAAAACATATTTTAATCTCCGGCGCAGGTATTGCGGGTTTAACAGCAGCTAATTTTTTAGCAAAGCAAGGTCATCAGGTTACTGTAATCGACAGATCGCCTTCATTCAGTAAAGCCGGTTTTCTTATTTCGCTCAAGAGTTTCGGTGTAAAAATCATGGACGAACTGGGGCTGACTCAAAATTTACAGGCAGAATCATCACCTTCTAAAACCGTTTACTTTGTAGAAACAAGTGAAGAAATCATTCAAAGCATTGATTATGATAAAATGCATCAGAATATCGAGCGTTCCGTTCTTATCACTCGCGGCGGATTACACTACGTCCTGTATGAGGCGATCAAGAACAAAGTAAATATACTTTTTGACACAACGATTTCACAGCTGGAAGAAAAATCAGGCAAGACAAAAGTGACGCTTTCAAACGCAAGTATTGTGGATGTTGATTTAGTCGTTGTTTCCGAAGGATTACGTTCCTCAACAAGAGATCGGTATTTTAAAAATTGCCAGTTAGAAGATTTCAATACACTTTATGTTGGTGGAAAATTAAATCTAAACCACGGAAAGGAAGTTGGCGTTTTTAAGATCTATATTGATGTAAACAAAATGTTGTCAATATACCCCATAGCAGCGGACCAAATTGCTATTCAATGCTATATACGTTGCTTAGAAGACATTAGCAAAATTAAAAATAATGCTTCATCTATTCTTAAGCGTACTTTTGCTGATTATAATCCGGAAGTGAAGCAATTACTGGATAATCTTTTAGATGATGGGTTGTTTTTCATGGATAAGATGGGGATGGTGAAGGCGGAAAACCTACTTAATGGTAACTTGGTTTTGTTAGGAGATGCCGGTTATTGTCCTACAGCTTTATCAGGAATGGGAGCTTCACTGTCTATTTATGGTGCAAAAGCATTGGCACACTTTATTGCAAAATACCCTGATGACATCTTAACCGCCTGTGATTGCTACAATAGGTTGATGCAGCCAATTGTAGAAAAATTTCAGACCAATGCAAAGAATAATGTGGCATCTTTCCTGCCTAAAAGCCAAGCAGATTTAAAGAAATTTGTTGACGGATTCCGGGTTGCTGATGATAAAGCCGTTCAAAAAATAATGACAGAACCCATTATTTTAACCAAAGATCAGGAAAACTTTATATTCAATTGATTTAATTTCAAAATAGACAAATGCGCTATCGATTTAAGGCAGAAATTAATTGAGATTAATGCCTGTTAAAATTGTCTTCTCCATGCATTATTTTGTGTACATAATATTCAAGAGTGATTGCTGTGCCTGTCCCCTCCCTATTCCGCTAAGGATTAAAAGGAGGAGTATAGTTTTTTTAAGGTTCATTATGTTTAGGTCATTGGTTCTTAAATCTGCTGATATTATGCTGCCGCTCCCCAGAAGGAGCTTTTATTGGAACACCCGCCGGGATTGGAGTGCCAAAATCAGGGCTTCCATCTGCCTTCCAAGTAAATTGCTGCAAACGGAGATCTCGTTCCCATCCAGGGGTTGTACTTTTCTTGGCATGGTAAAATATCCACCATTCTTTACCATCTGGTGATTGGGTAAAACTAGCATGTCCAGTTCCCAAGACTGCTAATGTACCCTGAAAAACCGGTCCACTCTTCTCCCAGTTTGTGGCATCAAGCGGGGATTTGGAGGGATCCTTTAATTTTAACTGCCCCAGTCGGTATTCTGGCATCCATGATTCACGGGTTGAATAAATGATAAATACCTGATTGTTTCTCATAAGAAATTGGGGGCCTTCATTTAGATCTAATTCCCCTCCTTTTTCCCAAGATTGGTCTGGACTTGATATTTTTACTCGGGAGGAACTAATTGTCCAGGGATTACTCATTTCGGCAATGTAAAGATGTTGGGAAGTTTTATCAGTGGCAGCATTCTTTTCCCAACCAGACCATACGGCATAAAGTTTTCCGCCAATAGTACCAACATTACATCAATTGCCCAAATGGTACCTGTTTCATCTTGTTTATCTACACCTGTATTTAAGATCCCTTTATCTACATATGCTCCTTGAGGATCGTCTGTGACAGATTCGAGCACACCAGAACGTCGATGTATGTAAGGTGGCCCAGCTTTCCCGGCCGCATAATAGATGTACCATTTGTTATTGAAATGATGCAGTTCAGGTGCCCAAACTTGGCTACTATTCCACCCTTTAGATGGTGTTTTCCAAACGGTAACAGGTTTCCCCATTTTGCTTAAGCTTTTCGATTTACGAACAGAAATCCCTTTGCTATCAATATTGCCATTGCTTTGGCAAACATAATAGTAACCATTGTGTTGGATTACCCACGGATCCGCCCCATTACCAATAGGATTTGTAAATGTTGCAGATTTAGTTTTGACCTGAGCGGTACTGGTATTTAAACCATAAATGGTAAAGAAGACCAAACACCATAAGAGGCGTTTGGTCAATTTTTTTGCTACATGTTGGTTTACTTTCATCTGGCAATTTTCAATTCTATTTTTGTTTTTTTGATGCTACTTTAATAGCTGCTGCATATTTCTGGTACATCGTTTTTGATACAGCTACAGGATCTCCTTTTGGCGTTTCACTATATAGTTCTTTTGCATTTACCCAATTCCATTCCCACACTTTAATCTTTTCATTAAAAGTATTTTCATTAAATTTCTGGTTATGGCTCATCTTTGTGGTTACTTCTTTAAAAAACTGTTGCCACCTTGGTAAATAAAAACCACTTAGTAAACCAGACCATTGTTTATTGGCATACTCATGTAATGAAGCATCTTTGTCTCCCCAAAGCGTAATCAGATTTCTTGCATTTTTTTCATACAATGCTTTTTCAGCATCGTTGGTGCCCCATCTTTTAGCATCATTTAACCATTTGCCCAATAAAAAATCTTTTCTAGTAGCTAGCAGTTTATCCATGTCTTTGATCAATTCCAGAAACTGGTTGCTTTTTAATTGGAATGTCTTTATGTTTTTATTTTGATATGCCACAGCAATATCTTGTTGTAAAATACTGGCATAATCGGCCATAATTTGACGACTTAAATCAACCAGATCATACTGAAATCCATCTACATCTTTAAAATTTGGTGATGCCTTAATCAGATGATCCCAAGCTGGAACCAAGTCTATTAATTTATATGGCATTTCGGTATCAGTCCAATCGGTACTCTTTTTAAAAGTTGGCCTACCTGTCACTATGCTTTCATGTCCACCATCGGCGGTGTACACGGTATAATGTAATATATTCCATGCCTTTTCTACGTTGATATCTTTTTTTCTATATCGGCGCAATACGTAATCTTTAACCCAATCATCAGCATCAATAACCTGATCTCTCCATACGTGATCCAACATTAAGGCGTATATGGCCGGATTTTGTTCAATACCTTCTGGCACAATCCCTATTCCAATCATATTGCCTGCTTTAGGATCGTGAAAAGTTGCTGAAGGGGTTATAGATATTTTATCCATGTCGCCAAACATGTTGATTTTACCGCCGAAATTATGCAGCATGCACCAAATCCATTGTTTGCCATAATAAGCTTCGGTTTTGTCCCAGATAGGCTGTACTTCGCTCCATAAATCTAAAACGATCAATTTATCTGTTGGCACCGCATTTAAGTAGCTTTTCAGTTGTTCTGGCTTCCAGAAATCTCTTTTATCCCAAAAGGTCCAGCCTTGCATTACCCAAACGGCCTTAGGGTCTGCAACCGCCATCGATTGATACACGGCATTGCTAGATTCGGCCAAATAAGCAGGATCTTTACTAGGAGGATACATTTCATTAAACGTATCGGCACCATACAAATGATCAGTTCCAAAGGTTTTTGTCTGTTCTTCAATAAACTTACGGCCTATTTCCTGGAACATTGGGTCTTTTGGATCAAGGATATAGGTATCTGCAAATCTGCCTTCCCAATTTGTTTTTTGCAGTTTTGCCTGCGGGAAACGGTCTTTAAATGCAGGAGGAACATGCCCAGTAAATGCTGGAAGAATTGGTGTCATCCCCAGTTCACGTTCGCGAGCCAAAATTTTCTTTTGAAGTTCTTCATGGCTCTCCATCCAAGATTTTGGTAATGGTCCGCCCCAACCATCCAAGTTTCCAGCCCAGAACCACATGAAGTACGCTGGTCCCGAGAAAAAGGCGTCCATATCTTTATCGGTAAAGCCCATATTTTTATAAACACGATACCAAAGTGCATTCTGGCCAGTCATCGCCAATGGCATATTGATCCCGTTTAAGGCCATAAAATCTATTTCCTGTTGCCAACGTTCCCAATCCCACCAAGCAGCGGTATAATTGAAAGTACAATAGTTAAAGTAATGCCTGTATTTGTAAGGTGTGGACTGATGTATCTTTGAGGGAACTACTGGTAGCTCTTTCAGCAAATTCAGGTTATTTCCATTCCAACTGATATCACAGTGTGCATAATTTTTCAGGTAATAGTTTAGCGCACTTGCAACTGAAATTCCATGGTTTCCCCTTAGAATGATTTTCCCATTTTTACTTTCTAATTCAAAAACATCTTTATCATTATCTTTCGCAATGAATTCAATTAAAAAACGATCGTGAAATTTGGGAATGATACGCTTAATTAGCGCATAACTAGCGTCTTTATTTAAACTTGAAGCTAGATTTTTACTTTCTTGATTTGCGATAGCACTAGTTGTACAGAGCAATAGCATCCCTATACAATAAAGCCATAATTTGTGTGTATGTTTCATATTTTATTAGTGTGTTTCAGGTATAAATATTTTCAAGATTGATATGATAATCGACAGTTTGGTAAGAGTGTGGTTAAAACTCCGCCTGTTTATTTTCGGAAGTCATTTATTTGTCTTTTGTTTTCCAAGTTTGTGTCCCGCTACGGCATAATAACCTATAGCCAAATAGCAAGGAATTACAATCCAGTAGGCTTGCTGAGGATTGAAATGATCAGTAATGTAGCCATACAATAACGGAATTAATGCAGCGCCAGAAATGGCCATCACTAGTAAAGAAGATCCTACTTTGGTGAACTTGCCCAATCCTGCAATGGCCAATGGCCAAATAGAGGGCCACATTAAAGAATTGGCTAATCCGAGCAGGGCGACAAATACAACGGAAATAATACCGCTGGTAAAAATTGCGGCAATAGCAAATAATATTCCAAGTATTGCTGATATTTTGAGGGCGGCTTGTTGACTAAAATACCTTGGGATGCAAACTATGCCGATAAGATAACCGACCAACATACTGATTAAAGTGAATGAAGTAAAGAATTTAGCAACCGTAATTGGAATTCCTTGGAACGACCCATAACCGATGATACTATTTCCTGCAATAACTTCAACACCCGTGTATAGGAAGAGTATAAGCACACCTAGTAGTAAATGCGGAAATTGAAGAATGGAGGTTTTAGTTTGATACTCGGTTGCGTCACCATCTTCCTCTATTTCTTCTTCATTAACTTCGGGAAGTGCTGAAAAACGAATAGCAACAGCCAGCATCACTAAAATTGAAGTAATTACTAGGTAAGGCACAATCACTTTCGATGCCAATGCATCTAATTCTACCACTTTTTGAGCAGGGTTTAACAAGGTTAATTTGTTCTTTACGGCATCAGCGTCGGTTAAGATCACTGCGCCAAGAATTACTGGTGCCAAGGCTCCTGCAATACCATTACATATCCCCATAAAGCTAATTCTTCGGGCTGCACTTTCTTTTGGACCAAGGATGGCTACATAAGGATTTGAGGCTGTTTGCAAAACGGTAAGCCCTGCCCCCTGCACAAATAAGCCCAATAAGAACAGGGGATAATATCTTGCTAAAGCTGCCGGAATAAACAGCAAAGAGCCCGCCGCAACCAATACCAAACCAATAGACAGGCCATTTTTAAAACCAGTTTTTTTCAATAACCAACCTGATGGGATACCCATTAAAAAATAAGAGATGTAAAAAGCAAATGCGACTAAGTAAGATTGAAAATTGTTGAGCTCGCATGCCAATTGTAAATACGGGATTAGCACAGCGCTTAGCCAGGTTACAAAACCAAAAATAAAAAACAACACCCCTATAATAATTAAGGGATTTAAACCGGGTTTATTAGCCATATTAATGATTTTGAGACTTTATGGTACTGATGATCTTTTCGTAAACATCTACAGGAAATACGGAGGGCTGCCCATACCAAAAGAAAGAGCCAAAGCCTTCATAAGTACCTGCTTGTATATGTTTTGATGTAGGTAAGTAGCTTGACACATCGTTACTATATCCTGCTACGCTGACCAATTTTTCGGGCCATAATTTTTTAATTCCAATGCTGTAATCCGTCACCACTTCTCGAGAAAGTCCTATCAGTTTCCAGTTACCGATGTTGATGATTTGAATATATACGGGCATGCTGGCCGGCATTGTGTTGGTTTTGCTACGCTTTAGCATTAAATCTGCCCAACGTACATTTTTTTCATCTTCCACATTACCTCTACCATTATCATTAGTTTTTCTGAAATCGAGAATACGTTCGTCGCTCCATTTGTTAATAGCGAAATTGATAGAATCTAAATGAAAGCTAATTTTACCGTTTAACTGTTGCATTGGTGCCTTTAACACACTTTTCACATCCGCAGCTAAATCAGTTCCAGTTTTTTTATAGTCTAAACTTACTGGATTGATATCTCCGCCACAGCCTTGAAGAAACATGGCATCATTCACTACTGCTTGCTCTTTAAGTAGGTTTCTGGTGAATGCAGGATAATTAGCGCTTAGGGTAAATCCTGCAGTTCCTTCATTTTTAAATACCGGATGACACCCAGTTAAAAATAGCGCTGTTTTTCGATGGTCGTTCTTACGTTCAATCTGAAGTACATCTACATCGTTATCATAAGTAGCCGCAGCACCTTCTAAACTTCTATTTTTGCCGATGGCGGTTTTGCCTCTACCAAAAGAAAGCAAAGAAGGTTTTCTATTTTTAATTGCGCTGTTAATTACGCTAATTAAGGCTGGTTTAAGCACGTTGTTCAAGTAAGCAGAATCAGGGAGTTGATGGGCACCCCAAGTAGTCCAATCTTGTGTTGAAGGTGCAAAATGGGTATGTGAGGCATTAATTAATATCGCCGATGGCAAGATTTGATGCTTCTTATAGATTTCCTGTTTTACTTTAGTAATAAAGTCCTGATTAAAGCCACAAACATCGGCACTAACCATCACAACGGTTTCTTTCGCTTCAGAAATGGCCACAGCGCTCACAGCAAGTGTACCATCCATTTTTTGTTGCCCCTTAAATACAACATTATTAGCATCTACCCCATAAAGTTCATCTCCAACAACGGCAATAGCTTTTAAATGGACATCATAAGTTAATCCGTTAAATTTTGCAATTTTTATCCAAGTTGCATTGTTATTGTCCAAGTCATAGCGAAAGATTTCATCATTTGCAGTGAGTGCAAGCAATCTTCCGTGATGATTGGTTAAGCTAATGACACCTTCTAATTTAGAATGCATTTTCCATAATGGTAATTTACCACCTGCTAAAGCAGAATTTATGGCACCATTTTGATCCGCAACATACATCGTTCGTTTTACTTTGGTAAAAGCAATGCCACTCGGAACTAGTTTTTTCCATTTCTCCTGCTTTGACAATGAAATTAAGCTTTTGAAATTTACATCAGTCCTTATCCATTCTAGACTAAAACGTCCTCCCCTTGGATAGCCATAACCAGCCAGCGCAACAGAGAAAGGATAAGCTTTCGGTTCTATACTCGCTGTCGCTGTTCCAGCAAGATAAACCTGCTGTGCCTTGCTTGGGCTAACAAGTCCAGCAAAAAACATAAGGATTAAAATGAGCTGATATTGAAATTTCATGTACTGCTGATTTTTATGGATGGACAAATAAAGTAGTTGTAGTTACGCTGCGTTTGCCTGAAGGAGTTATTACTACAGATTTCATTTCTCTTTTTTCGCCCGGATGAAGCATAATGTCAATTGGCTTTTCATACAGATAATCAGTTTCTCTTGCGTCTTGCCCTTCGAAATTGTAGTAAATCTTCGCTCCCTCTACAGGTACTTTAAGTTCAACTTTAAATACCGAACCTTTTAAAGTAGTATCAGCCACGCCAATAGGCCCTGGTACCCGATATATTTTATCTGTTTGATCTAATTGAAGCAAATGTTTAGGTAAACGGCGTTCGAAAAAACTAACTGAATCTTTTTGTGATGGATTTGTCCAAGCAACTTCTGCCAACGCCATTAAACGTGGATAGAGCATATATTCTACTTTGCGATAGGTGTCCATGTGTTCTGTCCATATCGCTGCCTCTACACCAATAATGTGTTTTTGCTGTGCTGGCGAAAGGCTTTTTGGCGTTGGATCATAGGCATAAACCTTTTCCAAATTATTATAGCCCCAAGCAATGGCCAATGGTTCTAATGCTCGTTTACCTTGGATAAAATCAAAATAAACATGAGACATTGGCGACATCACCACATCATGGTTCTGCTGTGCAGCTTTAATACCTTCTTCTATGCTGCGCCAAGCCATTACTGTTGCATTTGGAGCTAGTCCACCTTCTAAAATTTCATCCCATCCAATAATTTTTCTGCCTTTTGAGTTTACAAATTTTTCAATCCTTTTCACAAAATAGCTCTGTAGTTCATCTTCGTTTTTAAGGTGTTGATCTTTAATGCGCTTTTGACAATATTTACAAGCCTGCCAACGTTTTTTAGGGCATTCATCTCCACCAATGTGGATATATTGGGAAGGAAATAAGGCCATTACTTCAGTCAAAACATCTTCCAAAAAGTTGAAGGTATTTTCTTTTCCTGCACAATAAACATCATCATATATGCCCCAGTTTTCGGCCACCTTAAACGGCCCGGGATTATCTCCACAAGCCAACTCAGGGTAAGAAGCCAATGCGGCAACCGAATGTCCTGGCAATTCAATTTCTGGAATTACAGTAACCTGCCTTTCTGCAGCAAATGCAACTACTTCCTTAATTTCTTCTTGGCTATAAAACCCACCATAAGGAAGATGATCTTGCCCACTCAAAGAATCTGTGTAATGACTGATTTGTGAGCTGGCTCTATAGGCACCTACGCTGGTTAGCTTTGGATACTTTTTAATTTCAATTCGCCAGCCATGATCTTCTGTAAGGTGCCAATGGTACACATTCATCTTATATTTGGCCAGCATTTCTATCTGGCTTTTAATAAATGATACCGGATAAATATGATAACCTACATCTTGCATAATACCGCGATAGGCGTACCTAGGCTTATCATTAATTAACACAGCTGGCACTTGTAATTTCTGCCCATTTACCTTAATTAACTGCATTAAGGTTTGTAGCCCGTAAAATAGCCCAGCTTCTTCTCCAGTTATCTGCACAAGCGCTGCCTCCGAGTTCAATTGATAAGCTTCCTTTTCCGTTTGTTTGTTGTAACGGAAAGCAATTACGGAGGCCTGTTTATTCTTAACTTCTTTAAGTACAGGTAACTTTAAACCATAGCTTTTTAAAAGATAATCTCTTAAAATAAGCGCTGTTTTTTTTGATTGCTCGTTAGAATAAACAAGTTGTGTATTTGCATCGATTACAAAATTACCCTTCTTCATTGCAACACTGGCCGGGGCTGGTATAATGCCCAGATCTGGAGTGTTAGTTTGTGAGTAGGCAGTAAAGGTGCAGAGTAGAAAACAAATGAGTAGGTACTTCAAAATATGGTATTTGAATAAGTTAAACATGTTTTTTGGTTATACTTTTCATAGCTTCTTTCACACTGCCATGCGCTAATAAGATTGCTTTCGCTTCGTCATAGTTTTCTATTTCCGCTTTCTGCATCAACATTTTAACCCCGCGATCTAAGATTTTGTCGTTGATGAGTTTTACATTCACCATGTTGTTACCTTCAATTCGCCCAATTCTAATCATTACGGTGGTCGAGATCATGTCGAACAACATTTTCTGCGCTGTTCCGCATTTCATTCTTGTACTTCCCGTAATAAACTCTGGACCTGTGATTACCTCAACTGGATAATCTGCCTGTTCGGCAATAGGTGAAGAAGGATTGCTTACGATACATCCGGTAGTGATATTCAACGACCTACATTTTTTTAAACCTTCTAGTACAAAGGGTGTAGTTCCACTAGCTGAAATACCAACTACGATATCGTTAGCGCTTACGCCCGCAGCTACCAAGGCATTCCAACCTTCTTCCAATTCATCTTCTTTTTCTTCCAACGCATCAGCCATTCGGTCAATTCCACCGGCAAGAATACTATTATAAACGCCTTCAGGTAAACCATAGGTAGTTGGAAGTTCAATTACATCCAATACTGATAAACGGCCACCACTACCTGCTCCAAGGTAAAACATTCTTCCCCCAGCATTTAATTTATCAACTATAGCCGAAATCAGCTTATTTATACTTGGAAGTTCTCCCGCTATAACTTTGGCCACTTTAGCATCTTCTTGATTAATGTACCTTGTTAATTCTTCTACCGATTTGGTTTCCAAATGGTCGTACAAGGATGGCTGTTCTGTAATTCGTGTCATATGTGTTATTTTAATTGTCAAAGTATTTATTGGTTTAAAACTCAGGTCCTTTTCGAAGGATATCTCCTGGAATTTGATTTTCGATAACTGGCCAGTCATTAATCCAGTTAATTTTATCGAGCATTAAAGTGCGGCGACTAGCACCACCCGGCACAATAGGATTTGATTTTAGAATTGCATGATATAAAAGCCAATCGGCTCCACTCTTATCTGTCATAATTCTTGAGTTATGTCCTGGGCCGGCATATTTATCGCTCCCAGAAATAAGCAGGGTTCCGTTGCCCCTTTCTGCGATGTTACCTCCATCTTTATCGAGGTATGGGCCTAACAAAGAGGTAGAACGTGCAACCCTTACCTGATAAGTACTGGCTGAACCGCTACAGCAACTTCCCTTAGAGCCGAAGAAATAATAGTAATTGTTCCTTTTATGTATCATTACTGCCTCAAAATCTCCCGCTGCAATTTTCACCTTGTTGGCTAAATTCTTGACCGAAAATCCATCATCTGCTAATTCCACGGCATAAGTTCCCTGATTTGAAGCGGTGCTGTAGCTACCAAAGAAGAGATATTTTTTGTCGGCTTCGGCTAAGTAAAAAGGGTCTATGGTATTCGGTACACCCGCTTCATTGCTAAGGAACAGCTTGCCTTTATCTACAAATGGCCCTGCGGGACTATTCGCTACAGCCACCCCTATTCCTGGATTTGTATCTCCCCAAACTGAATAGGAATAGTAGAGGTAATATTTATTGTCGATAAACACTACGTCTGGTGCCCAAATACCTCCATCTGTCTTCCAGTGTGGTTTTGTGGTAAAGGCGTTTCCTATCACTGTCCATTTAATCAAATCTAAAGACCTGATCACAGGGACTAATCTATTGCCCTGCCCATCGCCCCAATTGTCTTCCGTTCCATATCCGTAAAACCAACCATCCGCTGCTTTGATGATAGAGGGATCGGCTAATACAGGTTCGAAAACTGGATTGTTAAACTGTACTGGCTGAGTGGGCAATGGTTTCCCTTCCTCCTTATTGCCAGGCGCATTGTTTTTACTACAAGCCGAGAACAAGAGAAATAGGAAAGCATAAAGTATCGCACTTTTGCGTAAAGTTTGAAATTGCTTAATTATCATCTTATTTCTTTAATGGCCAAAAACCAATTGGATTAAATTTATATCTCCAAAGATCACCTGCGGCATCTAGGGCTAGTAGATCTTTACCTGCCGAAAATACCATGGTGTACATATCCCAGCCACTACCCACTTTTAACCTATTGCCAAACGTACCATCTGCGGCTAAAGGATACTGGTACATATCGCCATCAGCCTCAGTGGCAAGTAACGAGTTTTCATATGGGATAACTTGCGTAAAACCTCCCCAACCACTACCAATTGTTTTTATTCTACCGAAATCAAAATTACCTGCAGCATCTAACGGATACATCGCCATGCTTCCTGCGCCATCAATTCCAAGCAATGCACCTTTATACGGGATGATCTTTGTAAAAATTCCCCAACCATAGCCTATGGTTTTGCTCGCTCCGAAATTGCCGTTCTTATCTATCATGTACTGTGCAATATCTCCACCGCCAGCAGCAAACCTTCCGATTAGACGGTCGCCTCCATAGTAAAAAACAGTATTAAATATATTCCAGCCAGCTCCAATTTGACGTGGCGTTGTAAATGTCCCATCAGTATTGGCAGGGTAAAGCATTAAAGGGCCACTTGGACTTTTACCGATCATATCCCCATTAAAATCGAAGAATGTGGAACCCGCATTGGCGCCAAAAGCATAAGCTTTTTGACGAGGTACCTCTCCAGGGGCATAAGAGCCTGTGATGAGGAAATAAGTGGTGTTCAAGTTCGAGTTTACTTTTAGATCTGCTCCTGTAATGCTAACCGGAAGTAAATAAGATTGGAACGGTTGAATAAAGCCTTGGGTTTTAATGGTCAAACTTAAAACGCCCGTACTCTTGCTGCCCTCCTTTATTCTTGCTTCTGGATTAACCAGCGTATAACTGCCAGCAGGCATCGGTTGATAGCTTGTGCCATTTTTTAGGTTAAATTCATTCACCAATGCTTCGTTAACCCCGAATTTAACGTTGATGTTGCTTTTATTGTCTAAGCTCCCGCCAAGGTAGGCACTATAATTTAGCGTATAAGCCGAAGGGGTTATGCTTATGCTGTTGACTATTGGATTAGCAACCGCCTGGGGCATATAAAGATTTGAATAATTCTCGGTACCCTGAATGTTTAAATCAACATCAACCTTTTTACTGCATCCTGCTAGCAAGACACAGATAATGCAGGTCGAAATTTGTAATATCTTTTTCATGATTTGTTTTTTAATATTAGAATTCAATTACCATCCAGGATTTTGTACCATACTTACGTTTTTATCAATCTCATCTTGCGGAATGGGAAACAAATAATGTTTTGGAGCTTGAAAAACCCTAGTTTCAATTAAAGTACGTTGATAGAAACTATCGTCTTTAAGGTTGGTACCACCAGAAATATTCATCCCGTAAACCTTGGCTTTATCGGTCTGTTCAGCAATCTTCCACCTGTGACAATCGAAATATCGATGAGTTTCAAAGGCCAATTCAACCCTTCGTTCATTTCTAATACGAGCACGCATAGTCTCTTTAGTTAAAGTAGTGGGCAACGAAGGCATGCCTGCCCTGTTTCGAATTGCATTCATCGCAGTATAAACACCATCTACCGGACCTTCGGCTTCATTTAATGCCTCTGCATAATTCAGGTACATCTCGCCAAGGCGGAAAAATATCCATGTTTTAAGTGAATAGCGTTGTTGAGTGAGACTTACTCCAGGATCAATAAATTTTTTAAGTAGATAGCCTGTAGTATTGTAATCACGACCAGAATTACCTCTACCATCTGCACCTGTTTGCCAAAACTGTACTCTCCTATCTATAAAAAATGCGCCGTTAAAATTAATGGATGCATAAAAACGAGGGTCACGGCGAACATACATGTTTCTTGTACCGTCAAGCCATCTGCCAGTTGGCTCATTGCCAACTGCATAACCCGCTTCTTGGTAACCTGATGCTGGATTTATAATAGGCGAACCATCTGTATTGTAACCCGTAATTGGGGCAAAACCATTATCCATTTCATAGGCATCTATTTGTCCCTGTGTTGGGTTCCAACCATTCCAGCCGCCCAAACTACCCGGGAAGGCACATTTTTCCATCCATGCATCTCTACCCGAGTTTCTGGCAAATAACACTTCAGGGTTATTGTTCTCGATAAATAATTGCTGGTAATTTTTAACAGGATCTGCATAATTCTTAAACAGATGATAACCTGCTGCTTCGCATTTACTGATGCACTCTTGAGCTGCCTGTGCGGCAAGGGTCCACTTGTTTTCATCATATTGCTGAGAGAATAATTTAGTTCCCTCATTGTCGGCAAACGATTTGTAATCGGGGTTTCCGTTCCATAAAGGACTGGCATTGTAGAGTAGCACTCTAGCTTTAAGCGCCAATGCCGCAGCTGCACTTGGTCTCCCCAAGTCGCGGCTTTCTACTACATTCATTGGCAGAAGCGCAATTGCCCTATTACATTCATCTACCACAAACTTTACGCAGACATCTAAAGGCTTACGGCGAATCTTGGTAAAATCATCACCAACACCTGCACTATAATCCATAATTGGTACAGGCCCATAAATTCTCATTAATTGAAAATGATAGAAGGCACGAAGAAAAGTAGCCTCGCCAATCCAGCGATCTTTTGTGGTTTGTGTAAATTCTGTAGATAAAGGGGTAATATTGATATGTTCTAAAAATATGTTAGACTTTCTGATCCCCTCGTACATATTCTTGTAAATCTGTCCAGCTACGTTAAAAGAGTTCCATGCACCTTTGTTCATCAGTTTAGGAAATTTCTCTGGCCAAGGAATATTCATTTCGTCAGAGGCAACGATAAAAGGGTTTACATCAGCCAAATCTGTAAAATAAATTTCATTAGGGAGACCAGCATAAATATCAACCAAAAAAGCCTCGGCATATTTACGCTGCTTAAAAGCCTCTTCTATGGTAATATCTTCATCGGGACTTTTATCCAAAAAATCTTTCTTGCAAGCGCTAATTAGAACTAATTGCATTACCATTAGGCTGCAGATGATATATTTTAGTTTTTTCATGTTCGGTTCTATTTAAAATTAATCTGTAAACCAGCATTCAAAGATCTTTGTAATGGATAACCACCAGTGCCGTCATTAGATTCGGGATCCATGATCTTAATATGGTCCCAAGTAACTAGGTTAACTCCATTTACAAAAACTCGAAGATTACCGATACCAATCCTGTTAGTTATCCTTTTTGATAGCGTATAACCAATTTCAGCATTTCTCAACCTTAGGTAATTTCCATTTCTCATCCACAGGGTTGAGTTCACATAGTTATTAGGATTGTTGCCTACATCTATTGCCGGATAGCGGGCATTTGGATTTGAAGGTGTCCATCTGTTATTGTAATATTCGGTTAATACGTTATTAACTCCTAAGCCGTCATAAAATGGCCACATTGAAAATCCAGTTAAGAAAATACTAGTATTGGCCGCCCCTGTGAAATAAACACTTGCATCGAAACCTTTATAAGATACGGTACCGCCAAATCCAAATGACATTTCTGGCAACCTCGGATATCCGACTGGGATTTGGTCAAATGAATCGATAACGCCATCGCCGTTGATGTCTTTGTATTTCACATCGCCCACACGAACTCTGGAGAACGTTTGTGAAGGACTTGTTGCGATCTCTTCCTCACTTTGAAAAAATCCGTCGGCTACAAATGCAAAAGACTGACCTAATCGCAAACCTTTTCCGGTGAGGTAAGGATATCTTTTAGCGGGTTCGTCATTTTCTATCACCTTATTTCTGGCGAAGGTAAAATTCCCCCTAAAAGCATAAAATAAACCTCCAGAAGTAGTGTGTTTAACTTCCAGTAATGCATCAATACCTTTATTATTAACCTTACCTAAATTGGCATAAGGAATTGACCATGGAAAAAATCCGGCTACGGCAGGAACAGTATTTCTTTGCAGTAGAATATCTTGGCGTTTCTCACTAAAAACATCCACCTGAAGCGTTAACTGATTGTTAAAGAAACCCAAGTCCATTCCAATGTTACTTTTTTGTGCAGTTTCCCAAGTCACATTTTCATTTCCTATGGCATTTTCTTCCATCCCATAAAGCACCTCCTGCCCTGGTCCAAATGCATACGACTGCCCCTGAGTTTTAATGGTACTTAGGAATAAAAATCGTTGGTTAATTTGGTCATTACCCACTCTGCCATGTGAAGCCCTGAATTTTAGATTAGAAATTGCAGGTACTTTAAAAAAATGTTCGTTAGACACTACCCAACCTGCTGAAAAAGATGGAAAGAAACCATATCTTTTTCCTGCTGGAAAATTTTCAGAACCATTATAACCAAAATTAATTTCAGCAAAATAACGGTTATCGTAACCATAGGTTGTACGTCCGGCAAGCCCCTGTCTACGATAAGGAATATTTAAAATCGAAGAACTAGCAGTAAGACTGACATAATCACGTTGGTTAAATAACAACATCGAAGAAACATCATGCTTACCAAAACTACGGCTGTAATTTACTTGCATTTCGTTGTAAATGGCCCTGTCGGCAGCATTGGAGTATGAATAGGCCAAAGGTTGCTCTTCCCTAAAAGAAGCACTGTATAAATCTTGACCAGAAATTGGATCTTTGCCCAAATATCTCTTTACTTCAAATTGTTTAGCTCGTCCGTTGTTGGTTTGCGCAACACGATCATAAGAAAATAATCCCCTTACGGATAAGCCTTTGGTAATCAAAGAAGAAAGATCCCAGGTTGCTCCGAAAGTTCCTTGGAGCGTACTTCTGTCTTGTGTGAGGTAACCAGATTGGGTAGACCTTCCCCATGGGTTCCAACCGATATAGGTTTGTGCGCCACCAGGACTGCCATCGGGGTTGGTTACAGGAAATGCGATAGGCGATACAACCTTTAAAGATTGAAATATATCTCCCATACTAAATCCTGGATAATTCCCATTTTGGATAATACCGCCCAAGCTCAAGTTCATGGTCAAACTTTTAGACAGGTTAAGATCAATATTGCTCCTAAAATTGTAACGTTTGATGTTGGCATTGGTATTAAACTTGTTTGTCTCATCTTGTTTGTACAATCCATCCTGTAAAGTAAAACCAACGTTCGTATAATATTTAATGATTTCTGTACCGCCTGTTACACTTAAATTTTGAATTGTTTGCCAAGTATTTTCTTTCAAAACCGCTTCAGTCCAATTTGAATTTGGGTATAGATAAGGATCAGAGCCGTCGTAAAATTTCTTTATTTCTTGGTCGCCCCATCTTGGAGACTGTTTTGCATTCACCAATGCTTCATTCATTAATGATGCATATTGGCCACCATTGATATATTCTGGCAGTCGCAAAGCCTTTAAAGTAGCTGCTTCAGATCGGTAGGTTACCGATGGCTTGCCTAATTCGCCTCGTTTGGTATTAATTAGTATCACACCATTAGCACCACGAACCCCATAGATTGCTGTCGCCGAAGCGTCCTTCAAAATGGTAAAGCTTTCAATTTCTTGTGCATTGATTACGTTCATATCCCGCTCTACCCCATCTATAAGCACCAAAGGTCCGTTGCTGCCAAAAGTAGATAAGCCTCTAATATAAACCTGTGCAGCATCGCCGCCTGGCTCTCCACTCGCCTGCCTGGTAATAATTCCGGGTAGTTTACCCGCTATGGCGTTGGTTAGCGAAGGTGTAGAAACACGCTCCAACTCTTTAACAGAAATTGTAGATAATGATGCGGTAACAGATACTTTCTTTTGGGTTCCATACCCTACAATTGCCACTTCATTCAGTTTCTTTTCATCGTCTGGCAAAAGTTTCACAGTAATAAACCCTTTCACGTTAGCGCTAATGGTTTGGGATTTGTAACCAATAAAGAAAAAGTGGATGGAGTCTGTTTCACTTTTAGTTGTCAATGAAAATTCTCCACTGGAATTAGTGATGGTACCGAGCTGGCTCCCTTTAACCTTTACCGAAACACCCGGCATCGGGTAATTTTTTTCGTCAACAACTTTACCGTTTACCTTCCCCTGATTCGGCTGCTGAAAAAAAATGCTTTCAGTTAGGTATGTCATTGTTGATTTCCTCTCCATATCTGAATGAGAGGGATGGTCACCTGCTCTAGCCGCTGTTACAAACAACAGCAAAAACATTAGTTGTAGAATTTTGTACATATAGGTTGTTGAATAGGCTGTTTAGTCAAAAACGCAAAACCGCAATTGTAGTCATTTAAATCTATCAAATTGCTTCGCATTGGTTATTTGCGTTTTTTATGCGTTTTACAACACAAATATAAACGCAATAAAATAGCATCCAAACTTTTTTAACAAAAAATATACTTTTTTATTTAAAACGCTAATACAGAAGATATTTAAAGTAAATAAATCTAAAGACGTGCAAATATTAACCAGAAAAAGCGGAATACATAAAACCGCATAAAAAATGCACAAACTACAAGTTTACTTATTTATAACTGCAAGTAAAGTGCAAAAAACTAATTTTGAGCCAGTAAAACTGATTATACAAACCTTAAAACCGCAAAACAACAAACCATTTCTTATATTTGGATATTCTTACCATCTAATTAACATGCGAAAAGAAGAAAGACATAAATTGATCATGAGAGAAATAAACCTGCACAATAAGGTTTTATCTACTGATTTAAGCACTTTATTGAATATTTCGGATGACACCGTAAGGCGTGACCTTAAAGAGCTTGCTGAAACAGGAATGCTGCTAAAGGTGCATGGCGGAGCCGCTAGCAAGTCGTTTGTTTCGCCATTTAATGCACAGAATGAAGTTTATGCGTTAAACGAGAAAAAGAAAATAGCGGAAAAGACATTAAAACTGATCAAAAATGAAATGGTTATCCTTACTGAGGGCGGCACAACCATACTGGAACTGGCCAGAATGATCCCTGAAAATTTGCGGGTAACCTTTTTCACCATTAGCCCACAAGTATCCATCACTTTATCAGACCATAGTAACCTTGAAGTAATTACTATTGGTGGTAAATTGAACAAAAACGCAAACCTTCATGTTGGCGCCAGTGTAATTAATCAATTGATAGATATCAAAGTAGATCTTTGCTTATTAGGCGCAAACGCTTTTTCTTCGGAAGAAGGGCTTACTGACATGGATTGGGATGTGGTTCAGGTAAAAAAGGCGATCATCCGATCTTCAAAAAAAACTGCGGTATTAAGTATTTCAGAAAAACTAAATAGTGCTCAAAGAATAAGAATTTGTGGACCAAACCAGATTAATTACCTTATTACAGAATTACCGAACGACAGCCCATTACTGGCCAATTATAGGAATGATAATTTGATCCTACTCTAATCTAAATCCGTACGCCTAGATCACGCTTAACAAAGAAATCTGAAATTATAACTATTTACAATCACTTGTTTTTTTTTAGTATTTAATTAAGGATGGCCACATACTGCAGATCGAATCTCTTTACCATCCGCATAAGCCTTACCCATTCGCAAAGGTTTTCCAAAATCGGAACCAGATCTTTGCCTTTGGACGTCAATATATATTCAATTCCTGAAGGAACTGTATAGAATTCCTTTCTTTACGATGATCGCATGTGTCTCCAATTCCTTAAGTTGCCTGCTAAATTTCGAAAAAACGTTGATATTGAAACTCAATACGAATTCAAGAGTATAATTGGCGCCATGTTCCCGAAAAACTTTATCTACGATGGACAAAGACTTCGAGCCGCTAGAACCAACTATCCTACAATTCATCTTTCTAATAAAAAAGGAATTAGATCAAAATAAAAAAGGACAAATCAACACTAAGGTCGATTTGTCCGGAAAAGTGGAGAATGCCGGATTCGAACCGGCCGCCTCTTCACTGCCAGCGAAGCGCTCTAGCCAAATGAGCTAATCCCCCTTGTAGTGGCAAAAGTAATTATTTTAACGAATACTGCAAGTACAAAATGAAAAAAGGGAAAATGACACTACTCGCAGATAAATCATGACTAGGTATGCACGCCTTTACCAAGGTATCCACTAATCAATTTCGCTGTCTTCGCAGAAGCACCCGCTTCACCCATCAACTGATGTAGTTCTTCATAATCGACTAGCATTTTTTCCCTACCCGCTCCAGCGACGATAGCACTTAATTCAGTCGTAATTTTCTCCATGGAACAATCTTCCTGAATAAGCTCTGCTACAATTTTTCTATCCACAATCAAATTGACCAGCGAAATAAAGCGAATTTTTACCAGTAACCTCGCAATAGCGATGGAAATGGTCCCTCCTTTGTAGACCACTACCTGAGGCACCTTAAAAAGCGCTGTTTCTAGTGTAGCGGTACCCGATGCTACGATGGCAGCATGAGCATGCTGTAATAAATCGTAGGTTTGATTAAACACTAAGCTTACTTGATTTTTTCCAATAAACTGCCGATAATAAGCTTCATCGAATGTCGGCGCAGCCGCCACTACAAACTGATAAGCTTTGAACTCGCCCAGCACGCTTAGCATTGCAGGCAATAATCTTTCAATTTCTTGCTTTCTACTTCCCGGCAAAAGCGCTATGATCGGTTGATCACTCAACTGATTTATACTCTCGAACTGTGGATTGGGTACAAATTGCGAAATTTCGTCCAATAAGGGGTTACCTACATAATCTACCTCCGTCCCCCATTCTTTGTAAAAAGCAACTTCAAAAGGCAAAATACAGAACATATGATCTACGATTCGCTTAATCTTCAGCACCCGTTTCTGGTTCCATGCCCAAACTTTTGGAGAGATATAATAACATACCTTAATGCCATGTGCTTTGGCAAACTCGGCAATCTTTAGGTTAAAACCCGGAAAATCAATTAAGACCAAAACATCGGGTTGGTAGGCCAACACGTCTGCTTTACAGGTTTTCAAATTACGTAAAATGGTCCTCAGGTTAAGTAACACCTCTGTAAAACCCATAAAAGCCATATCGGCGTAATGCTTTACCAACACTCCACCCTCGGCTTGCATTTTATCGCCACCAAAATACCTAAACTCCGATTCAGCATCTTCTACTTTCAGCGACTTCATCAAATTAGCTCCATGCAAATCGCCAGAAGCCTCTCCTGCTATTAAGTAATATTTCATTTTTTAAGTTAGTAGTTAGAGAATAGGGGTTAGTAGTTAGGTTTTGGGGCTAGGGATGAATAGTCAGGGCTTAGTTAACAATGGGCAGTTTTCAGTTGGCAGTTTGCAGTTAAAAGTTCTCAGGTTTCAGTTCTCAGGTTTCAATTTCGGGATAACCTAGTGATGTGCTCAAGATCAACAAGTAACCAATTTAACGAATCAACAATTACCTAGATCCCAGCTATGCTTCCTGCGATACTTTATAAAAGAAAAAGGCAAAGGCACACAAAAAAGTAGCACTTACTATTCCTCTTACAATATTTTCTTTATGGATTCGATCAAAGTATTTGACCCAGATCAAATTCACTGCTACGCAGCCGATCAACAACAAATCTGCTTTTTTAAAAACTAAAGTATGGTGCATCACATACCAAGCGGCAGCACCCAAAATTAGCGGACTGCCCAAACCTATAGCCAGCCCTATCCACACCTTATTTTTTAACGAAGAAAAAAAATTGGCCATCTTATCCTAAATTCGATCCGTCAGCAATGGCTGTTGTTTTTGTTTCCTTCGTAGTCCCATTAAAATCCCAAGAATTTAGAATTTGGATAGCATGATGTGCCGTTAAATCAAACTGTACAGGAACTACCGAGGCATAACCATGCTCTAGCGCCCACACATCCGTATCTTCACCCTTATCATAATTTTCAAATACCCCCGTCAACCAATAATAAGGTCTACGGTAAGGGTCTTGACGCTCGTCGAAATCTTCTGCCCATTTCGCATTGGCCTGTCTACAAATTTTAATGCCCTTGATCTGGTCGCCTTTCGGGAAATTTACGTTCAACAAAGTACCTTCTGGCAAGGCATTGGCCAATACCTGCTCGGTAATCTGTTTAATGTATTTCTTGCAGTGCGAGAAATCAGCATCTGGTGCAAAATCGTCCATAGAAAAGCCAATGGAAGGAATTTTCTCAATGGCGCCTTCCACCGCAGCCGACATGGTACCCGAGTAAATCACATTAATAGAATTGTTCAGCCCATGGTTAATTCCCGAAACACATAAATCAGGTTTCTTACCTTTAAAAACCTTGTTCACGGCTAACTTCACACAATCTACAGGCGTTCCAGAGCACTTGTACATTTCAATAGGAGGATACAAGTCAACTTTATCAAAACGCAAAGGTTTTCCAATCGTAATGGCGTGTCCCATCCCCGATTGTGGCCCATCTGGGGCTACAACCGTCACGTTACCTATTTCACTCATCACCTCAATCAGCGCCTTAATACCAGCTGCCGTGATGCCATCGTCGTTAACTACTAATATAGAAGGTTTAGTCTTCATCTTATTTCTTGGGTTGTCTATCGTTAAAGGCCTTGGATGAGCCTGATTAATCACCTGAAAATGGCAAGGCACATCCCATTCTTTCTTCAAAAATACAAGATTTTATACGAATAGCCCCAACGTAGTATTTTTTAATCTATGCAACCTCATTTAAATATAATTGTCTTTGTATATTTGACTGATAACTTATTACAATATGAAAATAAAATCAATACTATTTGCGTGTCTACTTTTCGTAGGTACAAATCTAGTTGCCCAAACCACCACCTACCAGTGGAAAACGGCTACTTCAGGTGGTTACAGCTACAAATATGTAACCAACGACCCTTCTAAAACGCGCTTTTACACTTTAAAAAATGGGCTGACAGTGATTCTTTCGCCTAACTATAAAGAACCAAAAATCGAGTACCGCATGAGCGTGAGAGCAGGTAGCAATACCGACCCTAAAAACGCTACCGGTTTAGCCCACTACTTAGAGCATCTTTTATTTAAAGGAACCGACAAGTTTGGTAGTGCAGACTGGGCAAAAGAGAAACCTTTATTAGCGCAGATCGATGCCCTCTATGAAAAGTACAACAAAACTACCGACCCAGCGCAACGTAAAGAAATGTACAAAGAAATCGATAAAGTTTCTGGCGAAGCTTCTAACTTTTCTATCGCTAATGAGTACGATAAAATGATGCAAGGTATTGGAGGTAACTCTACCAACGCACATACCTGGTACGAAGAAACGGTATACAACGAAGATTTTCCTTCTAACGCTACAGATAAATTCTTGGCCATCCAAGCTGAACGTTTCCGCAATCCTATTTTTCGTATTTTCCATACCGAATTGGAGGCAGTTTATGAGGAGAAAAACAGAAGTTTAGATAATGACGGCGGAAAGTTGGATGAAGCGATGATGTCTAAATTATTCCCTACACACAACTATGGACAACAAACTACCATCGGTACCATCGAGCATTTGAAAAACCCTTCATTGGTAGAAATCAGAAACTATTACAATAAATACTATGTGCCTAACAATATGGCCATCATCTTAGCTGGAGATTTAAACCCAGATGAAATGATTAAGAAAGTGGACAAGGCTTTCAGCTATATGGTAGCTAAACCTTTGTCACTTTACAATCCTGTGGCAGAAAAACCACTTACACAAGTCCAAAAAGTTGATGTTTATGGTCCTAGCGCAGAAGCAGTAGAATTGTATTACCGCGGTTTTGCAGAAAACAGCAAGGAAAGCCAAATGCTTGAGCTGATCAAAAGCGTATTATATAACGGCAAAGCAGGTTTATTTGACATCAACCTGAACAAATCGCAACGCGTATTGAAAGCGAGTGCGAGCTACCAACAGATGAAAGATTATGGTGTATTCAACTTAGCGGCACAGCCTAAACAAGGCCAAAGCTTAGAAGAGGTAGCCAAACTTTTATTGGAACAAATCCAAGCTTTAAAAGATGGAAAATTTGATGCCGAATTGTTGAAGGCTATTGTAGCTAACGAAAAGCTAGGCTTTTTACAAGCATTTGATAGCAACGAAAACAGAGCTGAAATCTTTTCTAACCAGTTTATCCTTAATCGTGGCAATAAGTGGGATGCCAGCCTAAATGACATCAATGAAACTGCCAAGATCACCAAAGCGCAGGTAGTTGCCTTTGCCCAAAACTTCTTCAAAGACAATTATGTAATTGGATACAAACACAAAGGTGAAGATAAGAACACTGTTAAAGTAGATAAACCCACCATTACACCAATTAATGCCAATGCTGGATTGACTTCGCCATTTGTAAAAAATGTTTTAGAAGCACCAGTAAAACCTATTGCGCCTAAGTTTTTAGATTATCAAAAAGACATCACCTTTGGCAAATCAGGTATCGCTAAAGTATTGACCATTAAAAATACGGACAATGCCATCTTTAGAATGAGCTACCGTTTTAACATGGGATCCAATAACTACAAGCTACTACAGTATGCCGCTGCTTACCTTCCCTTTTTAGGCACGGATAAGTATACCGCTGAAGAGTTAAGTAAGCAATTCTACAACATCGCTTGTAGCTATAGCTTAAACGTAGGTACAGAAACTACTACCCTTAACATTACTGGCCTTCAAGAAAATTTCGATAAGGCAGTAGCTTTGGTAGAGCACATCTTCGCCAACGTTAAGGCCAATGAAAAAGCACTTGAAGAGTTAAAGAACACCATCCTTAAATCTAGGGAGAATGCTAAACTGAACAAAAGTGCCATCATGAATGGCTTAACTTCTTATGCACAATATGGTAAGTTAAACCCTTTCAACAATGTATTAAGCAACGAAGACGTTAAGAAAATTAAAGCAGAAGATTTAATCTATACGCTTAAAAACTTAAATAACTACGAGCACCTAGTTACTTATTACGGACCTCAGGATTTAGCGGCTTTCACTGCGAACATCCAAAAAGCACATGCTTTACCTAAGGAATTTACCCCTGCTGCACCAGCTAAAGTATACACCTATACTACGCAAGACAGCAACAAGGTTTACTTTGCCAATTATGACATGGTACAATCTGAGGTTCGTTGGTTAAGAAACACTGGTCTGTATAATAAAGCAGATGGCGCAACCATCGAAGTGTTCAACAACTACTTTGGTGGCGGTATGGGTTCGGTAGTTTTCCAAACTATCAGAGAATCTAAAGCTTTAGCTTATTCTACCTTCGCCACTTATGCTTCTCCAGACAGAGCAGACAAGGAATACAGCATGGTAGCTTACGTAGGTAGCCAGGCAGACAAAATGAACGACGCAGTAGCGGGCATGAACGAACTTTTAAATGTATTGCCAAAGAGCGAAAAAACATTTGAAGGCGCTAAAATCAATCTATTGAGCAATTACGAGTCGGACAGGGTGATGAAAGATGCCATTTTCAGTGCCTATTTTGCTGATCAGAAATTAGGTTACGATTATGATTCTAGAATAGATCGTTACAAAGAGATCAAGCCTATTACTTTCGATACCATCAGTACCTTCCACGAGCAAAAAATTGCCAACAAAAACTATACTTATCTAATTGTTGCTTCTGATAAAAGAGTAAAACAAGAGGATATGGCTAAATTTGGTGCTGTTAAAACACTGACTTTAGAAGAGATTTTTGGTTACTAATATCAACTCGCTAAAGCAAGAAAAGTCCCAACATAGCGTTGGGACTTTTTTGTTTCCAACTGATTGCAGCATCAACGAAGCCTGTGCTGTGAACCGTAAACTACTACAAGCATAACTCTCGCTCCTTTTTGCGGAGAACCGAACCCATTTCCCCCATAAAACAAAAATGACACATCAATAAAACCGCACAGCGGGTAATCTTTGCTAATTAACAGGTAGAGGGGCAAAAAAACAATTACAAAAAACCTCATAGGTTTAACCTGCCACATGCCGGTAAACCTATGAGGTTTGAAATTTTAAATGAACTTATTTACACTTTTGCTCAGTTTTTTAATTAGGCTGGCAAGGGCATTGACGGAATTGCTACCAACGGCCTGTTGTTAATCAACACCAGCCCCTTCAACCGTACAACCTACCACTTCCATACCAAAGCAAACCAACGGCCTAGCCTATCGCTGCGCAGAAGGCTAAAACTCCTGTCATCCATAGCGCAGCGAAGGATCTATTTTTGGAACAGGTTATCGAAGCAGGATCAGGGCTTAATGTAACAGCAATTTTTTCCGCTCTATGCCGCGGTGGCATCTTCATTTTGTCTTGATACAAAACGAAGCAAAAAATCAAGGCTGCACCTTCTCTCCTAAAAATTCAAACGCTACGCTAAACAAAAAGAACTTGCTTCGCTTCGAACAGCTTTTTGTTTTTAACGCTACTCTTATTGAATTCTCTTAGCGGAGATAAGCTGAGGCCGTTCTTGTGCTTAGCCAAGCCAGTGCAGCTGGGCACCGCCCCAACCCCCGCCGTCATTGCGAGGCCTTGGTTTGAGTCCCGAAATTTCGGGAAAGCAATCTCTAATTTCTTTTGTACTGTCCCAGCCACTCTAAGCTTCTTGTAGCAAACTTGGTATGTAACGCAGCGGTAATTATTGCCCACTCTACAGATAAATCGGCACAAGTTACGCCGTGGGGCATCTTCCTTTGTCGCGCCAAAGGAAGCAAACCGCTTGTCAATGCCCTGAGGTGCCTTTTCACCAGCCCAACGCATCAAAAAACAGCATCGCTGCCTGTCAGAATTAGACAGGCTGATGCTCTGCTGTGCTAGCCGATCTTTAATGCTCCGTTTTTTAATTAGGCTGGCACTGGTCATTGACGGCCTACTATTAGCAGGTTGTGGTTAGTCAACGTTAGCTCCGGCAACCGTACTACCTACCGCTTCCACTACCAAAGCACTTTTCTTGCCCCTCTGGGGAGAACCGAGCTTGCGAGCTCATTGATACAAATAAAAAACATACTATTTAAATCAATAAACACCTCACAGCGAAGAAAGGGGGTAAGACACCAATCACAAAACCTCGTAGGTCAATATACCACATGCCCATTAAACCTAATGAGGTTTGATTTTTTTTTAAAAAAATAGGCCAGATAAAAATCCAGCCTATAAATTTGATCAGTATTTAGATTAAGCAATATCTAATATCTAATATCTAATATCTAATATCTAATATCTAATATCTAATATCTAATATCTAATATCTAATATCTAATATCTAATTAAAAAGAAATCTCTTTCCCGAAAAGCTTGTTGTATTTGCGTTTATCGAATTTATACAATGTAGCGGCCCTAAAAGAAACCCCACGTTGTTTTTCCTCCAGTTCTTTTAATACTTTAAAACTTAAAATTTTCTTTCTGAAATTACGTTTGTCCAGCTTTTTACCTAAAATCAACTCATAAACACTTTGGACCTGAGTCAGCGTAAACTTTTCTGGCAAGAGTTCAAAAGCCAAAGGCAAATGCTTGATCCTGCGCTTAATCTTCTCTAAACCTTTGTTGAGAATATTCTGATGATCGAAAGCTAACTTTGGCAGACTGGCTACATCTACCCATTGCGCTTTCTTTGCGTAGCTACTTAAAGGTTTCAATGGTTTATCGCCACCTAACCGCAACATCGCATAATAGGCCACGGAGATTACCCTACCTTGGGGATGTCGGTTCAGCTCACCAAAAGCATAATATTGCTCCATGTAGATATCGCTCAAACCTGTAAGCTCTTTTAAGATACGCTGTGCCGATTGGTCAACACTCTCCTCCTTACCTACTAAGTTGCCGGGCAAAGCCCACCAATCTTTAAAGGGTTCTTCATTTCTCTCAATGAGCAAGATTTTCAACTCTGCACCATCAAAACCGAAAAGCACACAATCTATAGAGACTGCAAAATCAAAACCTGGGGTATTTTCTGTCAAAACTATGGTTTTAAAAGTTTAAAATTTGAAACAAAATAAAGACACTTATTTCGTTAATTCATAAATTTTTTGAAAAAAAATTACTTAGTGTAAAAAATACACGTTATATTCGTATAATCAGAATGAAACCAAATATCAAGAACATAGCAGTATTGACCTCAGGAGGCGATGCACCAGGCATGAATGCCTGCATTAGAGCTGTTGTGCGCACTGGAATTTATCATGGTAGAAACATGTTCGGTGTGGTACAAGGCTACCAAGGTTTAATCAACAACAATATTATTCCAATGAATGCCCGGTCTGTAAGTAATATTTTACATATGGGCGGAACCATCCTCAAAACAGCCAGATGCCTGGAGTTTAAAGAAGATGCTGGAATGGAAATCGCATTTAAACATTTACAGGAAAAACAGATCGATGGCTTAGTGGTTATTGGAGGTGATGGTACTTTCACCGGAGCGAAAAGATTCGGCGAAAAGTTCGGCATCAATGTCATCGGTGTACCTGGTACCATCGATAACGACCTTTATGGCTCAGACTTTACTTTAGGTTACGATACGGCCATCAACACCGTCATAGAAGCGATAGATAAAATCAGAGACACTGCCGACTCGCACGACAGGCTATTCTTTATCGAGGTAATGGGCCGCGATTCGGGCTGTATCGCCCTGCGCAGTGCTATTGCTAGTGGTGCCGAAGCTGTATTGTTACCAGAAAGAGAAACTTCGTTGAAAGAATTGATCACCAAACTGAAATCTGGTGCCTCTACCAAGAAATCATCAAGTATCGTCATTGTTTCTGAAGGTAATAAATATGGTGGCGCCTACGACATTGCCAAAGCGGTTAAACGCAAGTTTACACATTACGACACCAAAGTAACTATCCTAGGCCATTTACAGCGTGGCGGTAGCCCAAGCGGTTTCGATAGGATCTTGGGCAGTCGTTTAGGCTTTGCAGCTACCAATGCGCTTATCCGTGGCGAATCCATGAAAATGGTAGGCCTATTAGGGAACGAAATTGGTCTTACTCCATTAAGCGAAGCCCTAAGTGGTCTAAGCAACTATAAATTGGAAGGCGATTTATTAGAAATGACACATGTTTTATCAATATAGTTAGGAGCAGAAATGATTGCAGTAGTCTATAGCGGATCTAAAAATGCTTGCTGGAAAATTTGGCAAGACGGCACTACCATGATAGAGACACATACGGCCAGTGTCAATCCCTGCTTTAATGATGCCAAACAAATCAGACAAGTACTCAGCAAAAATATCACGTTGATCAATAATGCAGAGAACATTAAAAGAATCTATGTGTTCGCCGCAGGTGCTTCTGCTAAAATTAAGCAAGACGAATTGGCACATACACTAGCCTCATTTTTTGTGAACAGCAAGATCAGGGTTAAAGATGATGTGTACGGCGCAGCCATAGCTGCCTGCCATCATAAAACCGGCGTTGTAGGTATATTGGGCAGTGGTGCCAACTGCGCCTATTACAATGGCAAAAAGCCAGAAGCCAACAATTATGGTCTAGGCTATATCCTTGCAGATGAGGGTTCGGCCAACTACTTTGGTAAAATGCTGTTAAAGTCTTTTTTGGAAGAGAAAATTCCAGATGACCTTAAAGATAAATTGGTGCATCAATATCATCTAGATCGTCCAACAATTTTAGAACGTATCTATAGAAAATCACAAGTACAAACTTACCTGTCGTCTTTTTTAGAGTTCTATATCGAAAACAGCGAACATAGGTTTATCCAACAACTGATCACCCAAGGTTTTGAAAAATATTTCCAAACCTATATCCTACCTACTTTAGAAAAGCACCCTGGCGAAGAAGTGCACTTTGTAGGTTCGGTAGCGGGTTATTTCCAAGATCAATTGCGGGAAATGGCCAATAGATATGGCATACAGGTTATGTCCATCACTAAAGAGCCCATACATAACCTATTAAATTATTACAAGAACTAAATAGAGAATCTGCAAGGCTTGCCTTCAATAATAACAAACCGAGCTTGCAAGCTCATGATTACAAACAAGAACAATAGATTACACAATCATAAATAAATAAGAACATGAAAACATCCGCAAGGATAGCTTCATGACCATTAAAAACAAACCGAGCCTGCGAGCTCATGATTACAAACAAGAACAATAGATTACACAATCATAAATAAATAAGAACATGAAAACATCCGCAAGGATAGCTTCATGACCATTAAAAACAAAATAAATAAGAACATGAAAATAGGAATTAATGGCTTTGGCCGTATTGGCCGTTTAGCCTTCAGAGCTGCTGTAAAACGCGAAGATATCGAAGTTGTAGGTATCAACGATTTAGTAGAGCCAGATTATATGGCTTATATGTTAAAGTATGATTCTACTCACGGTCAGTTTGACGGTACCGTGGAAGTAAAAGATGGTAACCTAGTGGTAAACGGAAAAACAATCCGCGTTACTGCAGAGAAAGATCCAGCAAACTTGAAATGGGATGCGATCGGTGCCGAAGTAATCATCGAGTCTACTGGTTTATTCTTAACGCAAGAAACCGCTCAGAAACACATCGATGCTGGTGCTAAAAAAGTAATCATGTCTGCACCTGCAAAAGACGACACCCCTACTTTCGTTATGGGTGTTAACCACAAATCGTTAAAAGCAGATCAAAACATTGTATCTAACGCTTCATGTACTACTAACTGTTTAGCGCCAATTGCTAAAGTGTTAAATGACAAATATGGCATCTTAGAAGGTTTAATGACTACAGTTCACGCAGTTACTGCTACTCAAAAAACAGTTGATGGTCCTTCGGCTAAAGACTGGAGAGGTGGCCGTGGTGGTTTCTCTAACATCATACCTTCTTCTACTGGTGCAGCTAAAGCAGTAGGTTTAGTATTACCTGAATTAAAAGGTAAATTAACTGGTATGTCGTTCCGTGTACCTGTTGCAGACGTTTCTGTAGTAGATTTAACTGTACGTTTAGAAAAAGGTGCTTCTTATGAAGACATCAAAGCTACCATGAAAGCTGCTGCTGAAGGCGAATTGAAAGGTATCTTAGGCTACACTGAAGACGAAGTGGTTTCTTCAGATTTCCTAGGTGATGCACGTACTTCAATCTTCGATGCCAAAGCTGGTATCTCTTTGAGCGATAACTTCGTTAAAGTTGTTTCTTGGTACGATAATGAGTGGGGTTATTCTAACAAAATTATCGATCTAGCTCAAGAAGTTGCGAAACATATCTAAGCTTATCCCAACCAAAAATAGAAGGCAGTACCGCAAGGTGCTGCTTTTTTTTGATTATACCGGAACTGGACATTGACGGCCTTACTTAGCCAAGCCAGTGCTACCTTGCACCGTCCCAAGCCCTCACCGTCATCCTCAGCTTGTTCCGATAGCTATCGGAAGGGGATCCTAATGTAATAGCATTTCTTTCCCGCTCCTTGCCGCGGTGGCATCTTCATTTTGTCTTGATACAAAACGAAGCAAAAAATCAAGGCTTGCACCTTCTCTCCTAAAAATTCAAACGTTACGCTAAACAAAAAGAACTTGCTTCGCTTCGAACAGCTTTTTGTTTTTAACGCTACTCTTATCAAATTTTCTTAGCGGAGATAAGCTGAGGCCGTTCTTGTGCTTAGCAAAGTAACTGCTTTTTAAACGGTAGCTCCTGCAACCGTACAACCTAACCACTTCCATTCCCAAGCACGCCCTTAGGCCTAGCCTATCGCCGTATCAGAAAGCAAGCTCAACCTTTGCACTCACTACATTTTGCACTACCAAGCAAGAAAGCAGCGTGTGTGTAGGGATGTGCAAAAGCCTACGCCTTTTTCTTGCGCTATTAAGGTTAGGCAGCTTTATGCAAGGGGATTTAGGCATGCCTTGATGTTATGCCTTTTGTTCATGTTTTCAAAGGTAGGCATGCTTTCGCTAAAGCTCAGGTTGTTAAACTTTGGATCAAGCCAAAGTTTAGAGCCCTTCGGCGGCCAGCCGAGGAAAGGTAGAGCGGAGGAAAAGAACTATCATCTTATTCTTCTTTTTTGCGTGCCCAAAAAAGAAACAAAAAAGGGCAGCTTTGGTCTGAGGTGCGTCCCCACAGCCCGGCGCGCTTTAAAAAGTGGCAGCGCTATTTGCATGTTACCACTTTCTCAGCCCTAATTACAGGCAAAATGATGCTTGGTAGTACAAGGTTAAAGATCGTAGTCACTACTTTCTAAAATTCCGGCACTGACCAAAGGAAAACGCACTATTAGCGGTCTGTGTTTAATCAACGTTAGCTCCTGCAACCTTACAAACCCTACCCACCAGCCAAAACAAATCCTATAGTTACTCTATCTGGCCGTAATGGATTAGTTTGTAATCACCATGACTAAGCTAAAGAATTAAAGCCCCTATGTTAAGAAATGTTAAATTGACTATTAATTATCAACTTATCTTCACCAACCCATCATCTATTTTGTAATTTTGCGTTAGGGTAAACATGATAGCTATTGCGGAGCAAAGCTGAGGAAATGATAATATTTGATGTGATGTAATGCGAATTTCATACGCTAGAGACGCTTATAGTCATGGAATTGTCATAACAAATTACAATATAAAATTTTCTTAGTGTATTATTTACACTAAGAAAAATAATACCTACATTTGTAGTGTTGATTTACATCAACCACTAAAAAAGATAAAAGTCCCGAAAGGGAATAAAGAGCAACCCGTTCATACAGGTTTATATTTGGTTAGAAAGAGAGATATGCGTGGATGCGATATCTCTTTTCTTTTTTATAGCCAAACCAAACGCCTTACGAACGTTTTAAGAGGGATTTGCTTGTGACAGCTTGTTATTTACTCTGTTAATTATATCATTCAAATATACGGTTCTCACGCCATTCTCACTTCACTTTGTCCCTATCGTCCCCCATTTTGTCCCTATGTTAGCTTGTAAGAAGTTATGTTTGTCCCCGTAGTTTATTTACACCAAACCTTCCTCTGCCATGCTGTAATAGCCGCTATCACTAACAATCAAGTGGTCATGTACCTCAATCTCTAACAGCTTCCCTGCTTCTTTTAATTTCTTAGTCAACCTAATATCTTCATTTGATGGTCTAAGATTTCCACTTGGGTGGTTATGAGCAACAATAATACTAGTAGCTGTAGCTTTCAACGCAGTGGCAAATATCACTCGCATATCCATAACAGTAGAACCTCCACCACCTGTTGAGAGGTTAATGATACCTAGTACTCTGTTGTTTCTGTTGAGTAGTATCATCTTAGCTTGTTCAATAAAGTTGATTAGCTCTATATCCCAATTGGCTATCAGTAAATCATATGCCTGTCTAGAGCTGCTAATCTGCGGTCTTTCTTGTGCTTTAAAGTGTGGCTTGTAACTTAGTTGCACCTCAGCAACCTTGAATAGTTCTTTCTGTTCCATGTTAATGTATTTAAATTAATAATGGAACCAGAGCAAGCTTTCTAACCAACTAAGCAAAGGCAGGAACGGAATAAATAGGTGGTGCGCAAATGCCACGTGAGCGTTTATGCCGTAGTTCCTTTAAGCGTGTTGGGGAGACAAGCTTATCTTTGAGGAGTGTATTAATAGATAGATTAAATTCCCTTCCTCATCTATCCAACTTTTAATCAACTCCGTTTACTTAAGGGGCTTAGACAGATTTTTGGATAGATTGATAGATAGAATATTAACTTTTTAATATCTAGACGGCTCTGAATAAAGACTCTGTCGGTATTGTTTTGTACTTGTATAAACACAGATAAGTAAAAAAGTTTAGGAGCTCGCCTTGATAGTTAACCTTCTTCAGCAACAAAGATACTACTAAGAGCTGCAACTTAAAAACAACTCTAGTCATCTCAAAATCATCAGCATCTTCGCTTGGCGTAAAAGGTATTCTCCCATGTAAAAAGTCATTACGATAATTAATACACCGTATGTCTTCTTCTGACAAATCTAGACCTACAAACTTGAAGCTCATCTGTAATGCATCTTTATTGGTGGTCTGGTTGATATTGTCAATTCGTTTGTATAAGATAGCTTTATTGTTAAATATACTATCGTCTTTAATATCATTTAGCACCTCGTTAAGACTTTCTCTGATTACCTTAGCGTCTGATGGCTCCTTTATTGGGTTAATACTCTCTTTCTTGCTTCCCACTATAATATTTTTAATAGTTTCAAGAGCTACAGAATAGGTGGAAGCCCTTATATATACTGGATAACTAGAACTCTCCACAATTAAGCTAACGCATCTAGAAAAGTCTGAGCAGCCTGCAATTTCCGCAACTAGACTTTCATAGTCTCTAGTAGGAAAGAAAATTCTAGCAGGAAGACTATAGTAATTCCTATGCAACATAGGGTCTATCATTTTATAACCATGCACTGTCGGTTTCAATCTTTCAAACATAAACCCACTTATGTTACTAAAATTTGCATTATGGCTCTGAAGAACAAGTCGTTCTGATTTTAATAGACAACCACTTATTAAACCAAACGCAAGAAGCACGGCATCTACATAAGCTTTGAAATCTTCTGGATGTATTAATGATTTACTATCAATTACTATGTAGGTTTTGTTAACGAGCGTAACTCTATATATATCAAGTGGTTGCTTAAGTTGTTTAAGCATAAATAATCCTTTCGCATAGAACGTCCCATTAGTCTTATAAGAAACACTCTCGATTAAACTCAAGGGGTAGTCGTCATCTTCATCAAGAGGCATTAGCATTCTAGCATATGTTGACTGCCTCGCATAATTAGATTCTAAATAACTTATCGTACCTTTCACGTCACTTAAGTTATATCTAAACTCAGACAAACCTTTAGGCACATGTATTAATGCTTCCCCATTGTTTAGCCCAAATGGTTTTCCAAAACCATACTGCTCGGATTGGTAATCAACTGGCTGATAACCTTCACCATGTTTAATTGAGGGCGATTCAAATATGAAGTTCCTATGTACTTTCCTAAGTTGACATTCTAGGCCGTTTATAGTCGGGTATGACGACATCATAACTACCTGTTGACCAAATTCTAAACGTTCCAACAAGTCAAGTGTAGACTTGAAATCAACCTTTAATTCATAGGCTTCTGGTATGTCGTTCTTAGGCTTTGCCATATATATTATTATTGTATTGAATGCTCTTAGATTAAATGAGAAGGGGGATGATAGTTAAATCTAATATAATGATGCTGTTAGTTATTTGCAACTGAAAGTACGCTCACCACCGGCGAACAGAGTCCATGTGTAAAAGGAAAAGTGCGCAGCAACGACTTTTACTATGTTCTATAATTTTGCTTAAGAGAGTAGCTTATCGTCGGAGAGTAGGTGCACTAATATATATATCCAATCACATAATCACTAGCAACTGGCACGTAAACACCCCACACACAATTGGAGAACTCGGTAGCAGCAAACGTTATTGTCTTACCTTCATTTGTTATTTCGCATATAGGTAGCGTGTATGGTTGATGATATATTGGGTCAAGTATATATATTGACTGACCTGTACCCTTCCATTCGTTCTCCCAAATACCAATACCGTTGATGAAGAAGGGCTCACCATCAGTTATAGTCTTAACATGTTTCCAATCTGTAGTAATATTCATATCCAAGATTTATGCTATTACGTTTACTTAAGGGGGTTGAACAAGTTTTTGGATGGAACTAGCATTAATGAAAGGAGAAGTATAACGAATGAAAATGAAAGTCATCCGTAACTTCGATTTCACCATCCTCCTCTTCCGAATACAACCGTCCTTCTCTTTCATTTATCCAATAGTCACTATTGGCTTCTACAGTAAGCCCTTCGTAATCTGTTGCTCTAAAGTTAAAAGAAGACGTTTCATCATAAATGATGTTATGAGTGGAGAAGGCACCGAACAGTTCTTTCAATTCACCTAACGTTAACAAGGAATTAGGCTCAAGGAACCAAACAATCGAATCCGCTTCGTTCATATCAGAATAGTTTAGGTATATCACATTAAACCGAGAGTCAACGGGGTTAATAATAAACCTTTTAATGTATTTATGTTCAATGGTATCCTCATTACTTTTACCCTCCCCAAGCAGTGCCAAATAGTTCGCAATGCTGTGAGTAGTTCGTGCATACTGAGCAAATGCCTTAAAGTACTGTTTAAGTGTAAAGTCTTTTAGTAGAGTGCTGTCGATGGTCATACCTATAATAACAGTCTAAGATAGGGATAAAAGTGGAACTGTTTACATCCAAGATTTTGTCATATACCTCTATTTAAGGGGGCTGTACAGATTTCTGGATTAAACTGATAGATAGACTATTAGGTTTTGATTGGTGTGGGAGTGTGGTTTGAAGAGTATTGCGAGGGTCGTTGATGGTTTATTGATGCTCCAACCTTACTCTTTACAAGCGTAGCAAGTGTAAGTTAATGTACAATGGTTTCGCTTTTAAGAAGTCAGTCTAGCCTACGCAGTTTATCAATCTCTCAATATACTTGCCAAGCTATTGTGTAGAATTAGCGAATATTTCTTGTAGCTCTTCTGTCGGATGAAAACCACTTGTTGCCCTATCATGCACAAACAAACCATCTTCATATGTTACAATCGCAAGGGAATTAGGTAAACTTTCATCTGAGATTCGCTCAGGAAGCCCAGCTACTGGAACAGGTATCCAGTCTCCTTCTACTTCTTGATATGTATAAGCAGCAATAGTCAACACATACAGAGATTGTCTGTCTTTCGAAAACCCTCCTTTTATAACCAAGTACTCTCCATTATGATTTCGAAAGAAGACTGCTCCTCTCGTCAGTTTATCATAATAAGCTTCTAATGGATTGCCCTCGAATGCCTGTGGTGTACTTGGATATTCGTTTGGCTTATCCTCGTAGTTAAAAACAATACGTTGTGCTGCGTTAGGGGTCTTAGATAGTATATAGTTGGGTAGCGTTTTCATACTTCTAATATCCAACTTTAAATTGACACCTCCAACATTGGTGTTGATGCTTTGGATTTTGCGCCAACCTAACTCTTTACAAGCTAAACAGAAGTTAATTTAAGCGTAATCACCTTATAAGGTAATGATTACCTTACTCTTGGTGTGGAAAACTTGTGTCATATGAATTGCGAAGTTATCAATAACTACCTGTACCTTTAGGATATAAATGAAGAAAGCCTATGTCCAGTAGGCTCTTCAATCTCGTTAATGATGTCTGGGTTTATGGAGCAATACCTCCAGTAACACATTACACGTAAACAGTAACGGTTCTCAGACCGTAGATGCCAAAGTAACTCACGTGGGTGTGTTGTACAGTACGGGGGACTTAGATGCCCTCGTATCTTTGGTATCAAATTGTTGCTGTTGTACAACACAAACATACAAACTATTAAATGATTAGTAAATAGATTTTATTTACTACTAATGTAACAATTACGTTACATTAGTATATTTGATGTTTCACTTTACCCTAATAATGTCCCCCCAATCAGTAGTGTAATTTGGACTAAGAAAACCACGCTTCATGCTCCAAACATTATCAAAGCCCTCTGTGCCCATCTTTAGTTTTCCCGTACCGTAATGGCGGTTGATACTATCGACCACCTTTGACAACTTGTCCCGCTTACCTACATTACCTTCATCAAAGATATTGAGTTGAACTTCCGATTCAGGCACTAAGCCAGTGGCGGTCACCTCTACCTTCTGGTACATGTAACCCTCTAGATAAACCTTTTCCAATCCGACTAGTGCTTGATTAACTAAGTCAAAGGTATTGTTAACTGGCTGTGGCATTTTCATACTTATACTTGGAGTAGCCTGTGGGCTATCTACTTTGAACCTATTGGTAAGCAGCTTAACAGTAAGCACCGTAACGCATAACTTTTCCGTTCTTAGCTTATAAGCTAAACGAGTTGCATAGCTTACTGTAGCTTCTTGTAACAACTTAATATCACCCACTAGAACGCTGAATGACCTACTTGTAGTCATGCCTTTGCGAGAGGTTAGGACATCTTTCATCGGCAGGCAACTGTTGCCCCACAACTCTTGCCACAAACGTACTCCGACAATGGTCATGTTGGTTTGTACCCAATTCATTGGCAGCGCACGGAACTGACCTGCTGTTTTTACACCGATGCTTAGCAACTTGTTTGCGTGCTGTCGTCCAATGCCCCACACGTCTCCTATAGGATAGGTTTTAAGGGTTTCGGCTATAACTTCATCTGTACCAAGTACAAATGTACCTTTTGCTTTTTTAGCTAGCTTGTTAGCCACTTTAGCTAGTGTCTTAGTAGGTGCAACACCAATACTGATAGGTATACCTGTATTTCTAACCACACTCTTACGCACCATCTTTACATGGGCGTCCAAATCAGTGTAACCATTGAATTGAAGGAAGCACTCATCTATACTATACACCTCGACATCAGGAGTAAATCTAGCCAAGTTGGTCATCACACGAGCGCTTATATCACCGTACAAAGTATATTGGCTACTAAACACAGCTACGTTGTGCTCTCTGATTAAATCCCTAATCATAAAGTATGGTGCAGCCATAGCAATACCGACCGCTTTCGCTTCGTCACTACGAGCGATTACACAGCCGTCATTATTACTTAACACGATTACCGGAACACCTTTAAACTCTGGTCTAAATAGCCTTTCGCAGCTAGCGTAGAAGTTATTACAATCTGCGAGTGCAAACATGTTAGCTTGTAAAAGGTAAACACGCCCAAGTAACTACACCAAAGTAATCAACCTTTCCACTTGCAACGGGAATACAACCTTCCATGTTATCATTGATGCACAAATAGTATGCTTTGTCACGCTTACAGAGTTTCCTAATCAGCCATTCGCCATTGAAGTTGCAGACTATGATTTTACTTACCTTGATTTCAACTGAACGGTCAACAACAATAATTGAGTCCTTGTAAATACCAAAGTAGTGCATCTCATTATTGTCAGTCTGGAAGTAATGCGTGTTGACTGGGTCTGTTACAATTCGTTGCGCTATATGTAACCTAAGAGACTTGTAGTCTTCGGCAGGTGATATGAAACCAGATACCCTAGTAGGGTCGTGCAGTGGTTCCAATTCTAGGTTGGTGGGTAGTTCTATTTCCTTTAGCATAGCAATGAGATTAGACTACAAACTTACTAAGTTTATTAGCTAAATTACTAACAATGTTAGTAATAATAACGCAACCAACCTAGCTGTCAACCAGATAGATTCGCCACCCCAAACTACTCTGTTAAAAGCTAAACAGCTTTCAATCGATGTGTAGTGGTTCTGCTTGTAAAAGGTAAGTGCGCACATTTAATTATCAAGGGGCTTAACATAACCAGTACATTTAAAATTGTGCAGCCTGTTAATCTTCTACTGATAGTCTTGATAGTCGGTTATCAACCTGTTTTGATATACATCTTGCCAGTCTTTATAAGTCTCTGTCATTGGCCATCGACCATCTTCGTGATTATTATTAGACCATGTCAAATGAACAACTGCATATTTAAAGTCCATCGCGAACACTTCGTAAAGAACATCGTCATTGTCATTACGACGAGCAAGTGTCAAGACCTTCTTTCCGTAAAGGATGTGATTAACACCAGTCTCAGAAGCAAGTCTATCATTGAGGCTAACATCTGTCCAGTACCATGGTTCGGGCAGCTCTTCTTCTCTATTTGGTTGGTACGCACTCATTCTACTTATTGTCTTTCGGTTTCCTCTATGCCAATTTTAACTTCAATCTGTGTCAAAGTGAAATCTTCATTTCGACCTAGTCGCTTACTAACACAGATAACTTTATCTTTCAGCCTATAATAAAACTCAACTGGTTCAACACCAATAGGTATTAATGTAACGACAGAGATATTATTCATAAGGTATTCCTCGGTTTCAGAATCAGTCGCCGCTAAGAAGATTTTTATATATAGCAAGTTCCCATTAATGTGAGGGTTCACTATGTCTAGAAATGGGTCTGCCATATGCCAGAACAAATCTTCACCCCAAGTCCGCATTGAAGCAAGTAGCCTATCACACTCTACCTTGTTAAATTGATTAACGAAGGCGACAATATTTGGGTAATGTATTGAATGCCATGCGTCCCCCTCGTCATCATATTTGTTCGCTTCGAGATAGAGCCTTAAAGCTTCGACCTTATCATCAATAGTCGAGATGTTATATATCCTACTGTGTAGGAAGCTTAAATAAGGCTTATAGTTTGCATTTTGCATTCTACAAGATAGCACTTACACTTGTAACATCAAAGTAGCATTGCTCACCGCCTGCGAACAGAGTCCATGTGTCAAAGGTAAAGTTGCACAGCAACGACTTTGACTATGTTTTACACAAGTGCAGCTTAGGCTATACAATTAATTAAATTCATTCCAAAGCTGTCTCATGTTAGATGCAATAATCCAACAGTCATCCAAATCTTCCGTATCAAAACAAGACCAGTAAAAGACAGTGTACTCATGTAATTTAAAATCTTGCCGTAATAGAGGCTCTATTATGCTCCAGTACTTTTGAAAATCTGTTTGCTCTCGCTGGTCTGTAGTGGCCTGAACGATAGCTTGCATAAGCAAGAACTTTCTGTCATCATCAGCCGTCAATCTATAATAGTTAATGTAATCATCTATATCATCAGCATTTGCAACTTCGTAAGGCCAGTCTTGCATCCATTCTTCAAATCGCAGGTTTAGTTTACTTGACAAGTCGTCGACTGTTTCTCTAGTTCCGTATCTAGGCTCTGGTGGTATCTTGTGCATTATTTTCAGTATAGCATGCCATGGCAAAAATGTTAAATAACAATGACAGGCTGAAGTCCTTTTATTTATTCTAAGCTAGCACTTAGCTTTTGAATTTGCAAGGTCTTTGCTCGCCGCCTGCGAACGGAGTCCATGTGCTACAACAGACAGTTGCAAAGCAACGAGTTGTAGCTATGTTTTACACAAGCGCAGCGCAGCATGGACGATTGCGCAGGTGAGCTGAAAAGTGGAGCATGATTAGCTTTATCCAGGATGAAGCGCAGCAAATCCTAGATAGAGATAAGGGAATGCTCACGCAGCCAATTAGTTGAGCAAGGCAAAACGAGTGACAGAGTGAAACGATGGCGTGATGTTTTGCGCTCATTACCTTGGCGGAGTACCGCTCTACCTAATCGGGTTTGCACTGTCCCAACCCAAGCACTACAGGCTGAAAAGTGTACGCAGTTCCGCTTGTAAAGAGGTAGAACGAACATTAAACCACAAATCTAATGACTAAGGGAAGTCTTTCCACTTGGTAGGCAGCAAATGAGTGAAAGGCTTAGCTTAGGAATGAAAAAGAAAAGGAGCGATATTTCTACCGCTCCCCAATGCTATACTTTATTAATTACAGTTGTATGTGTACTGCATGGTATTGGTATAACTGTTCGAACCTTGCTTGACACTGTTTACAAATTTGGTGATGTTGCCATTCGCATCTTTCTCGTAAGTGTAGTTTTCTGTAGTTTCCGTACCACCCCAGTTAACGACCGACTTTGTTGGCAACGCTTTAGAACGCTTACCAAAGTAACTGAACAATGGCGTTTCCAGTTCCTCAGGAAATGTATCATTAGTATTGTAACGGAAGAACCCACCATTGTACGTATCTGTACCATATGTGATTGTATAGATTGCTTGTTGATAACCAATCGTAGTTAGATTACCATTTGTATAGCCAAGCGTTATAGGGGTTGAGCTACCTTCCTTAATCTGGGTAAGATTACCATTCGCATCGTAAGTGTAGGTTGATGTAGAAACTGAACTATCATAACCATTGGTAGTTGCGGAAGTGATTATTCTACCCGATGCATCAACTGCATGCTTGGTTACATTGGTATAATCAGCCTTTTCAGTTTCTACAATTTCATTGGCCGAGTACTGATAAGTAGTAGTTTCAGGAGTTCCAGAAGTCCAAACTTTCTTCCAAGTTACAACCCTAGCTTTATCGTCGTAAGTGTACTGGAAAACTGTACCATCGTTAAACTTAGTTTCGGTCTGCTTACAGGTTTTCTGTGTTTCGTCTGTAGGATTGTCATTGCTTTTAGAGCATGATGCTACAATCAGCAACATAGTTGCTGAGAGCGTCAAAATTGATTTATTCATATCTATTAATTGTTATTTGCGAGTTAGTTAACTTTGTAGTTGATGATTTCATATTCGTAACCAGTATGACTTCCACTGAAACCAATGTTGTCCTTATATATAGTAAAAGTCCTTTCGGCAGTTAGCCTGTAAGCAGACCATTCATTGCTCATATCAAATCCTTCTCCACCATGTTTATCATCGACGTAGCTATCAAAATTAGACCAGCTACCAACTTCCTTACCGTCAAAGAAGAATGAAAACCTCTTGCCAGACTTGTCAATTACAACTTTACCAAATGCGGTTTTAATCGCTGTGTATTGTTTACTGTTAGGCTTTACAAATGTTCGCTTGTAAAGAGTACAGTTGCCTGAATAAACGGCAGAAGTGATAACAATGGCTTTGGGACTATTTGAAGCACTATTTTCGTTATGAGGAGATGTATCTAGTGAAACAAGATTATCGACATAGCTTTCAGTCTTTTCGAAGGTGTAAGACAATAAGACTGCTAGTGCGAACACTACAATGATTGCGACAACTCCACCTACCCATATAACAACTTTGTACTTGATGGAGGAAGTCCTTTTTTGTTTATCAAGTTTTTCTGTATTGAAGACAACACGGTAATGCAATTTCCTTCTTTCCAGAATAACGCCACAAGGACAGGTCAAGGAAAATGGCTCTATAGAAGGTACATCATATGGAATACGACATCTATTGCACCGAATTGTAAATGACATTTTAATTAAATCGAACAGTCCTTATTCGATGGCTAATAAACGCAATAAGCGCAGGACTATAACCATAATCTGTCGAAGAGGCCCTGAGAAGCCCGTACAAACAGACAGGTTACGCCCTGCGCTCGTTGGCGCAAGACGTTAGACCTAACTGCTCTTGTTTGTACTTTGGAAATTTCTCAGGTTTCTTCTGACAAGAACTTAGCTAACGCTTATATCTTAATTCTTCGTAGTATTATCTTTCTTCTATATTACTTTCGTTTGAACACAAAGATAATAAGTAAAAAGGAATGAGCGTATCGCTACGCTCAATTTTTTATGTTGCCTCTGGTCTTTCGACACATCCGATGCTTATAGTGTCGGTTTCTCCCTCAAATGTCAATCTGTAGAAGTAGTTGTGGATATCGTAGTCTGTAAATTGCACCCTAAGTGCGTATTCTATTCCTATCGAACCGTCTTCGGAATTTGTTACCCTGTACGCCTCCCTAAGCAGTTGGTTGGTTAGATTACTACCGAACTTTTCAATGAAGTTGGCATCGTAGTTTACAAATATGTAACTCTTGCCTTCTTTACTGTTGGAAAGCGTTACGTTCCAGAAGTGGCAAACAAACTCGGCAACATACTGTGCATTCTGTGGGTTCTTCAGATGGTCTACTTCCACGTATGTTCTGTACTTGCTCAGTTCAAACTTCTTTAAAAGTTCGGTTGCTTTTTGTACAATCTGGGTGTAAGCTTTCATTACAGCTTCGTTGTTCTGCTGTAGCTCTGGTGTTACCATTACAAAACTTGTGTTTTGCTTTGGTGTCTTTGGTTGCTTTTTGGTTTTCGTTACCATGATTTTGGATTTAAGGGTTAAAAAAAAAGCACCCCGTCTTGAGGTGCTTGGATTAAAGATTGTTTAGCTTATAAAGAGTTAGGTTGATGTAGGGAGTTTGCACTTTTTTAGCATCGCTATCTTGCTTGTTTAAAAGCCGACTTAGTGCAAATGGAGTAGCTACAGAAGTGTAATGAAACGCTCTGGCTGCACCTTTAGAACACGTTCAAAATAGCTCTTGTAGTCAACTATTCTTGTATCTTCTCTGCAATAGTAGGTCAGTGAAAGTCGGTGCATCAGCGCACGTATATCGGCTTCTATTGGGCAGTTATGGAACTTGTACAGTACAAAATAATTGTTCTGTACGTCGCAGCACAGATCAAGAAAGAACGTCGAAAACGTAATTGAGTAGAGTTCATCGGTATTCATTGGATGCACCTTTAAATTGATTTCGACTGCTATTCTATCGTACTTTGGTAGCTTGGCGAACATCTCCTTTATCTTCGGTACAGCCAGATGATAGAAGTTCTCAATGCGCTTGTTACGTAGCTTAGTGCTGTATATAGCGTTCTTGGATGCTCTGTGGTGGTTTTTGTAAACCTTCTGTTTACTCAGCCATTGCTCTTCAATGGCGTTCAGCACCTTTATAAGCTTAGCATTTTCAAATGGATGCTTTTTAAAATCAGTATAGTTCATTGGTGTTGGTCTTAGTTAAATCAAATGCTTTCCCATCGTAAGGTAGTCCGGGGGTTATGTCAGAAGTACAGTCTAGCGCATTTCACACATATTATTTTGATTTGGAAGTAAGTAAATCATATACACATAGTTCGCCTAAAACACTTTATGGGAGGGGTGATTTTACGAAACCTGCGTATAGGCACTATGCTTGGTTGAATTATAGCAACATTATATACAATCTTCATAACACTAAATAAGTGGATTATCAGGTACACACTAAGCTTGAAAGATAGTATGTCAGAGGTAAATCGAATTACTAATAAATTCCCTACACGTACTCTAACTAAACATATAAGTAACTAAGAATATAGATAGAGTATGCGAGGGGTAAAATATTGTTGTTTACCACCTTGAATTTTCGTATCTTTAGGTAAGATAATTCATATACATAGATACACCTGTTGAACCATTGGACATGCCGATGGATAGATGCTGAATGATGATTGTGTTGATATGTAAATGACTAACAGTAAACAATTCGTAGTGCTCCCAAACTTCGGGAACCTCTCCAATATTAAAATTAAGTATACAGATGCACTGACCTATATAGCCGTAAGGTCTTTTGATGGTTACAATGGCTGCTTTCCATCTTATGAAAGTATCGCAGCCAAGGCTAGCTGTAGCCGTGACTTTGTTATCAAATCACTAAAGAGATTAGAAACTGCTGCGTTCATTCAAATCAAAAGAGGCAAAAAGACAGCAACAAACCATAACGAGGTAAACAGGTATAGCTTTCCTGCCAACTACATGTTTGAACAAATCCCATATGAGGTTTTCGACCTAGACCTTACCTTGCACGACAAATCGATGTTGATTACCCTAAGACAGTTCTTTCGACTTGGCAAATTGGAATTTCAGTATGACATCAAGAAGGTAGCTGATAAGCTTGGACTAACTTACAAAATCGTATATGAGAGAATAGCTTCTCTTACTACTAAAGGTTATCTGATATCATCTAACAGCCGATATTCCAATTATGAGTTTACAGACAAGATACAATGGACATGGAACTATGGCAACAAGATTAAACTTAAAGAGGAGCCTCCAGAGAAGCTCCTCGTATCACAATAGCTTGCGCACATTTTTGATTTGATGGGTATATAATATAACTCTTTAAACAGATTTGTGCGCTCTAGTTGAATAAACGGATATAGCAGCATGCTTCTTTCTTAAAAGCTTAACCATTCTAACTGACTTGTAACGCTGCTTACTCTCATCTTCAATTCTAATTTTACCAACCGTAACCCGTTCACTCTCCAATTTCTTGTGAGCGAAGTAAGTTTGGAATTCATAATAGTCTGCGATAGCGGTCGCTTTGGCTTTCGCAGGCAATTGAAACATCTTAAATATAGATTGGAGCTTACGCTTTATAGTCGCCAACTCGTATGAGTAACCAATTTCAAACTCGGCGTACACTAAATCAATCAGACCATGGCTCAACCTACCGTTATCTATATCATGCTTTATTAAAGCTTTCCTAATCTTACTCTGACTAAAACCCAATCTTTCAATTTCCTCATAATCCAAGACGTCAATTGCTTTCGCCACCAAGGGAAAACGTTTTACCATTTCAAAATAGAATGTATCAGCGCCCTCTGTACCTTGATATCTCTCATTTGCTTTGAATTGCTCGCATGCCCACTTAATCCCATCTTTAGTATATCTACCCATGTCTTTACTCATGTCTCCAAACTCTTCTGGCAGATAGATTTTGTCTTTTTCTGTAATATTAAATAAAGCTGTCATGTAATAACTAATGCCAGATGACAGCTCATGACCGTAACACATCTTAACCTGTTCTGCATATATGTAATTATGAACTTTAAACCAATCAAGCTCACCTTCTTCATCTATAAGTTTATTATAAGGTTCTAAGCGTTTCAATGCTTCTTCATATACTTCTTCTATGAGAAATGGATTTGTAGCACTCGATTGTAGCTCACTTAGCAACTCGTAGTTTGCTTGTGACTGTCGAACTTTCTTTGCTGCTAATTCTGGCATGAGAAAAACTGCGTTACGTCTGTTGTTTATGATGTGTGTAGCTGTAGCGTAGCCGCCATTTCCGTTAACACCCAACCTAAACCTTCCCAATATCTGGTAAGCATCTGTGTTAGGGTCTATTAAAGTATATTCGAAGTATTTATAATCCGTTAATATCAATACATCTGGCTTGACCGTAAGCCCCTCAATATCCAAACCATTGTAGAAGCTACTCGTTAGCATGTTAAACTTTGCCGTTGTAATACCTTCGATTTCACTAAAGGCATTGTCAAAACCCAACCGCTCAAAATCCTTTACACCATCTACCGAACAGTACACATTGGTAACATCTAGAAGGTTGTTATCTCTCATAAGCGAATGGATACCGTTTAACGAATTGAAGAACACAAATAGCTTTTCACCTTTATAGTTTTGGAGATAGTCCCTAAATCCACTGGCAAGGTTGTTTACAAACGAGAGTGTAATATCTTTTTTAACGCTTTGTTCATGCTCAACCTTGACTTTTATAAAGCTATCAAACCTTGGGTCAAGAGGCTGTATTGGAGTTGAAGATATAACAGTCTTGTTATCAAACAGGAAGAAGTGCTTCATTACTTGTGACATGTTCACCCTATAACCAACATCCAACGTCACTTTGTGAAATTCATCGAGCAGAATGAAATATTCTGTAAACGGATTAGCGCCAGTACTCTTTATTGCAGTGATTAGCTTTCCTAGTCCCTCTGGCGTACAGAGAAACTTCTTATTCTTGCCTTTGCTTTTGTTTAGGTATTCAACTATGTGTCTTACTCTTTGCTTTTCAGTAACTGGGAAGGTGTTAAACTCCAATTCATGCTTTCTATGTTTACTCCAGATTTGGCAAAGGTGTGGCAGTATGATAATGCTATCTCTACCATACCTCATTTCGCTATAGGTTGCTCCCCAACCAGTTAAAACCTTATTCAGTATGTAGTTTGAAGGAATTGGATTAAGTCTAGTATCGTCCCACATAGTTAGAGCGTTCGTATTGATTATCAAATCATAATCTTTGAAAGGGTGTATCATCTTTAAATTAGTTTAGGCGGGTTAGTAATCTGTATCTAAATCGTAATCAGGCGTAGAATTTATCTGACTATCATCCATTTGAAAATCTGAAAGGCTTCCCGAGTTCAAACGGCTATTCAGTTCACTTACAGTAACCTTCTTGGCATCAATGAACTTCCAAGTCAACTCCAGAACCTTTGTATCAGGGTTTTCGCTTGCTGTAAACACATCGATTTCTTGACCAATCAACTGACCGCAGAGTCGCTCTAACTGCTCAGGACTTGAATTCTTTTTGAAGCTCTCTAGCTGGATTATAACTTCGAAGTTGCTATGATATTTGTTTGCAACGGTAGTGCGCCAGTTGCACTTAGCCATTAGAGCAGGCTTGTAATAACATTCACCTTTGTAGGTATTTATTATTTTGTAGATACCCTGACGAGGGCAGAAGTTGCGTTCTTCGCGAACTTTGAGTTGCTCATATAGAGCTTTCAATTTATATAATGACATCTTATGTATTGCATCCATTAGAGGATAACGATACAAAAGTCCAACTATACAGATGCGTAGGAGGCAATACTAAAACAGCAAAATAAAATACTTTTATTGCCCTGTCTTATAATACCTTAGATAGTTCTTAAACATAGTCCACATGTAGTCTTTCTTATCCGAATCGATAGCATCTTCTTTGAGGTAGCCGAGAGCGACCAGTGTATCAAAAAAGAAATTGGCTTGTGCGTCTGTAAGAAGCTTACCTTCTGACATTGTTAATGTAGTATGTTCTATTAGATAGTTACTTAGATGTAGACATAGCTCGACATACAGCCTTTTCAACCTTGTACTAGGTTTCTTTGGTTTTAGGTTAGCAGCTGCCTTCAAACGTTCTAAATCAAGTGGTGTGTCTATCTGAAAATCACTTCCAAACAGGTCGTAGGAAATCTTTTCCCCTAGCACGCTAATTGGATATAAACCTTGTTCAATTTGCTCAACGACCACTTTACATATCCATTTAACGACTCTAGTGTCTTTTAATGTTGCAGTACTACCTATACTGGGTTTTAAAGCAAGTGTAAGATATGTTTTGTCACCTGCCTCTTTATAAGCTAACAAGAACTGCGCTACCTCTTTAGTGGTAAGGTCGTCATCGTAATTCTGGCAGTAAGCTTCATACCTAACCATTATCTGTTCATTCTTTCTCAACAACAGATAAAATAGTTCTTCAAAGTGCTCTGACAGCGAATGATCCATGCAAACCTTAGAAAATCCTACTTTTAGTTTATCATAAGTCTCTTCAGTTTGAAAGTCAAGTTCAACGACGACTCCTTCTGTTTCAACTTTAGTAATCAGTTCTTCGGTAAGCTCAAAGTACTGAGCTAGCTTTCTGGGGTTAGGATTTAATATGATGTCGTGCATAGTTAGCGGAGCAGTTTGTTAGCCACTCCGCTTCAAAGATACAAGTTGAAAACCTCTATTTGCCATCGAGCTTCAGTTCGAAAGGCTTAACGACCTTGCTCTGCTCCAAATAGATTTCAGTTGTTTTAATACTACTATGGTCAGCCCGTTGCTTGATTTGATAATGGTCTACACCACTGTTAAACTGTTTAGTAATTGACGTATGCTTTTGTTCATACAACGTTCTACCCTCAAACTGCGGGTATTTCTTCCTGAACCTTCTCATTACAACTGCCAATTCCTTATGACCATGAGGAATGCCTCGCTTAAACATATCATGACCTCCAATCAGATACATTTCATTGGTTATCTCTACTCCATATCTAATGGTTTTATCTCGTATCAACTCCATTAGTTCCTTAACCTTTGGCGAAACTTTAATTAACCTTGTACGACTACCTTTGTTATTAATTATCCTGACTGTCGATGCATCAAAATCTATATCCTTAACTTGAATTAAGACCTGTTCAGATAGTCGAACGTTGTTCTCATAAAGAAATAATGCAGACAAGTACAGCCTAGTGAAATAATACTTTTCGTATGTTTCTAAAATATGATAGAAGTCCTTTAGTGTAGCATCGTCGATTACTTTAAACCTCCTATCCCCTTTTGCTTCGTTCAACTTGCTGAGCTTCTTCAGGTGGTTCTTGATGGGCAGTTCAATGTAATCTATTAACCAACTATATAGCTGATGAATGTATTGGAAGTGCTGGTTTACTGAACTGTTCTTCAACCTACCTTTTCCAAATTGGTGAACATCATCAACAAGTTCAACCCTATAGTTGAGCCAGACGCTGGTATTAATATCCTCTAAAGTTATCTTATTGTTTTTAGGAAGACTAAAGTATCCCTCGAGCTTCTTTTGATGATGCTTGTATCCGTAAAGACTGCCTCTACTCACAGTACCATCTTTATGCTGTAACTCTTTATAAGCGTAGAAAGCTTTTAATACATCCAACATCAAACTCCGAGTTGTTATTATATCATCCTTTTTGCTATCAGTAAGCTCTTGCTGTATAATGTTTAACTCTTCGTGAAATAGCCTCGTTAACATTGATGTGACCACTGGTCTCTTCAACTCTTGTCCCAAAATCGAATCGAAGAAGTTTACTGCTTTCGCTTTTACGATCCCTTTACCGTAAAACTTCTTTCTTGCTTCGTTGGTATATTCTAAATAGTATTTCTGTTCCTTTGCGCTTTCATCAGGAACTTTAAGATGAATTTCAATTCCATTGATGTTAGCTAGAAGATACTTTTTGTTATTAATCGGTTGCTTTCTTAAGGGTTTCATAAAACTAATCGTTCTATGCTGTCCCTAAACTTGTCCCTCATGAGCCATAAGAGCACCAATACCTGCGTTTAGCAGGTATTGGACGCAGTACCCGTTCATACAGGTTTATATTTGGTTAGAAAGAGAGACAGTCTTGGATGAGGTGTCTCTTTTCTTTTTTATAGGCTTCTTGGCTCTGCTAGATTGGTATCGGGACTATGACAGGTTTGAGTGCTTAATTGATCTCTTGTATGCTCTTTTTAAATCTATTTATTCTAAGCTAATTTTTTTTTCTTTCTTTATTGCCTCCCATCTTGTCCCAACTTTAGGCTACCTACTTCGTTTCAATGTCAACTATCTTTTGTCCGTTACTACCTAAATAATGCTTCAATAGTGGCTCATAGGTGGCTACCCCAGTATCGGAATTGGTAAAGATCAAGAGTCCTTTTTTTGTTTGTGGAAAGATAACGAATAGCGTTTGGACACCTTGATCAGAACCGCCATGAGACAGCGCATACTCATCATTTCCTAGATCATATCTTTCAAAACCTAAACCAAAATGTTTACCTTTTGTAGTAGCAACTTGATTTGAAACCATGTCTTTAAACACCTTCTTACTTAGTCCGTCGCCATTCATCACATTTACCAAAAACTTTCCGTAGTCTTCAACGGTCGTCAATAAATCATCGGCTGCATTAGGTATGGTGTTTTCCGTAGTTTCATAGGCCCTACCCTCTTTATCATAAGCTATGGCCAATCTTGAGGCATCTATCCCTTTGTCCCAAACATATCTCGTGTCGTTCATTTTCGTGGGGTGAAAAATGAGTTCACTCGCTAATTTTTGTAATGATTTCTTAAATTTATTTTCCAAGGCTTTTCGCAAATACTCCAATCCTTCGCCCGAATACTGGTATTTAGTTCCTGGATCAAATTGAAAATCGAGTTGGTGGCTTTTATTCATCCAGCGCCAATTGGGGAAGCCAGTTTGGTGACTTAAAATGAGCCTAGTAGTTAGTTTTTTGTTTCTTGGATCTTTCGCTACGTCTGGATCAGTCCAATATTTGTAAATGGGCTCGTCTAAATTCCATTTTCCTAAACTTACCAATTTTAGCGCAAGCATGGCGGTTAACGGTTTAGTTAGAGATGCTACATTGAATATGGTATTGTAGGGAGCAGAAATCCCTTTTGTAATTTCACCAAAAACTTTTACCTGTTGTAGTTTACCATTTTCAATAAAGCCAATACCCAAGGTAGGCACTTTATTTTTTTTCAACCATTTTTCAATTTCAGTTTGATTGTCAAAAATTGAACTTGCTGTTGGCTCATTTTCATATGGCTGATGATCAAAACTCAGTGAGGTGGTTAATCTCCATTCTCCTTTTTCCAATTGCCAAACGTTAGTGAATTTGGCAATTCCGACCTGACTTTCTCTTTTCTCAGCAAACGTATGCATACCATTTTGAACTGCACCATAAAGAACTCCATCTTTATAAAGCGGAAAAATTTCGGTACTTTCTTTAATCAGCCATCGTTTGACCTGTCGCGTTGCCGGATCTTTGCAAAGACCATTTTTTAAATCGTAAAGAAATTTTGCTTTGTCAGAAACACCATCTTTGTCGTGATAAAATTTTAGATTTTCACTCAATAAAATTTCAAATTGCTTGATATCGCAATGGTTAAAACCTACCTCAAAAAGTAAGCTATCTTTTGAAAGGATGGTCTTTGTAAGCTCATTATGAGCTAGAAGTTGCGCTCCAGCGTTTTGCCATAAAAACAGTAAAAAGATTATTCCTGATGTGATATTTTTTGTCATTGATCTAATTTTTGACAAAGATTAGATTTTGAGCAGCTATACTCCAAAAAAACAACCCGACAAAAGCCCGACAATCGCCTGACAGCCTTATATCATATTGAAATTCAGCTGATAACGAAGCTTCTGGTTCCGATCTATTGCCGCAACATTGCTGAGGATAAGGAAAATATTAGCTAAAACAATTGTCACTAAAAGCACGATGGTAAAGGAATGGCCCAACTTGAGCAGAATACCCAGCATAAAGAAAACGGGGGCTAGAATGGTCCAAAGAATTTGAAGCGAGATAATTTGTTTCGTTAGTAGATTTCTTTGTTTTAAAGTATAAGAAAGTAGTAATGGCAAGACAATATTGAATGGTGGTAAGATCACAAACAATAGGGAAGATAAATTGATGAGTTTGATTTTTTGAAAATTGATGTCTCTGGTAGCTGCTACACTTACGCTAGGAATTTCTTTCTCCTTATCCAGTAGTTCAACTTCGGGAATGGCCAAGGCCTGGCAAAGTGTTTTTAGCGTATATCCTTTGGGAGCAGTACCAGATTCTATCCTTTGAATGGTCCTTACAGAAATTCCTGATTTTTCAGCTAATTCTTCCTGTGTTAAATTTTGTTGTTCTCTTATCTGCTTTAATTTCGACATAAAGTTTTTCTAAAATTGCTTATAACGTTTGACCGAGGATAAAACTTTTCGCTGTTGCTTTTACCTTCTACTGCACCTTTCGCTAATGATCTTTTCTTTTTTTCCAATCAAATTCATCCTTGCCTAGATTAGCTGCGTTTTTCTTTTCCAAAGCCAATAGCATTCGGTCGATTTGTTGGCGAGACACCCATCGTCCATTCACAAAAACTCCAGCTATCTTTTTGGTATTGCGGATGTCGTCCAAGGGGTTGGCATCGAGCAGGATCAAGTCGGCAAATTTCCCTACTTCTACTGTTCCGATCTTATCGCCGATGCCCAGCCAGGTGGCAGGCATGCAGGTCGCCGCGGCTAATGCTTCTTCGGTAGAGAGCCCGGCCTTCACTAACAGCTCAAGTTCGTCGTATAGTGAAAAGCCCCATACCAGTCCAGAAACTCCGGCATCCGTTCCCGCCACCATAGGTACGCCCTCGGCTTTAAATGCTTTAACTAGTTGCAGGTGAAAGTCGACCATCCGATCGATACGTGCGATACGCTTGGGATCGGTTTCCCTGTTATAGTGATTGGCATACAACCATTTGCTTTGCATCAGTGGGTGCACATATTTTAAACTTGGCAGTTGCCGCAACTCCTCTAGCGAATGCGTTTGCCGCGCAATCCACTCCATGGTGGTCAAGGTGGGCGTAAGCCAGGTGCCATTCTTTTTGGCCAATTGCGCAAAACATTGGGCATCTTCATCGCTAAGTTCCCTACTCTGTTTCGAGAATTCTTCGGCATGGGCTACCATACTAAAATTAGGCACAAATGCCTCCTCCAATCTACCCCTAAATGCGTTGGGAATATGACCTATTACTTTCGTTCCCTGTTTCGCAGCTTCGTCCACAATGGCTTTGAAAGTTGCGATATTCAAACCTGCATACACCTTGATGAATTCGTAGCCTTGTGCTTTGGCCAGGCGAACAGTTTGTCGGCCTTCTTCGGGCGTATTGGCGATATTGCCGGAACCCTCCTCGCCCCCGTCTACCAGAAAAGCGAGGGCAATGCGCGGTCCGATGACTTTTCCTTTGATGATCTCATTCCGTTGCCCAACATGCTCAGCTCTGGCGCTGAGCTCCAATACAGAAGTTACTCCATTGGCCAGGTACAATAGCATAAAGTCTTCGGTATCGGTAAATAGCGTAGCGCCTTTTGTAGGATAGTTCGCACTGAAATTGATATCTGCCAAGTTGTGCACATGCATATCTATTAACCCAGGAAGGAGCCATTTCCCCGTTCCATCTATCGTAGTGGCTTGATCGGGGATGGCTTCGTTGATCGATATGATTTTATTGTGTTTAACCAGTACCGTCGCATTGCGGATGATGTTATCTTGGGCAGTCATGGGAATGATGTTCACATTTTTGATCACATAGGCTACCGACTGGCTCGGTGTCCGCTCAGCTGATGGTTGAGAAATTTTACATCCCGCAAATAGAGTCAATAAGAGCAGTAAGCGTAGTGAAAATGGAGCAAATCGATAGGTCATCGGTTTAATAGATTGTAGTTGATTGATAGCTAAGCGAATTAAAGCTACACAAATCACACGAGATCTTTAGCGCTTATCTCCTTTTTACAGAATGCTATGTGGTTGGTTCATCTTTTTTAATATTTAAGGGGGTTTTGGACAACTGACGCAATCATGCGTAGTACAAAAGCGTTAGATCTGATTTGATGATCATGTTAAGAATGCATGGTTTTTATTTCTGATAGCAAGGTTGTCCTACTTGTGCCTATACTATCTTAGAGCTTACAGAAGTTTCGGGAAAACTAGTCAAAGGATATGCAAGTTCCTTCATACTTCCCTTCCCTACCGTCATCCTCAGCTTGACTGGGGATCTTAATGCAATAGTATTTTCTTTCCCGTTCTACGCCACGGTGGCGTTTACTTTTGAGGCATCAAAAGTAACCAAAAATGCTTGTCAATGCTCTGAGGTGCCTTTTCACAACCCAACGCATCAAAAAACAGTATCGCTGCCTGTCAGAATTAGACAGGCTGAGGCTCGGTTGTGCTGGCCGAACTGTAATGCACCGTTTTTTGATCAGGCTGGCAAGGGCATTGACGGGCGTAATAACAAAGCCAGTGCTATTTTGCACTACCCCACCTCTCTTACCCGTCATTGCTGTAAAGGTTTAGTAATTCGGTAACAGAGTTAGCTTTGTAAGAGCTAAAACACAATTTATGCGGATAAATACAAATGACCTCACCCTAAAGCGGAACTATCTAAGTAAATACCGTTT